>Ga0209545_100005_pt1 | contig 384231 bp, 315 predicted proteins | sample UppTromiDAQMD018_FD_185833 | JGI IMG/M metagenome (GOLD analysis project Ga0209545, IMG submission 185833) | Upper troposphere microbial communities from Maryland, USA - DAQMD-018 (SPAdes) (version 2) | ecosystem: Environmental > Air > Outdoor Air > Unclassified | place: USA: Maryland, Virginia...
CATAAGATGCAAATTCATGGAATAGCTACAAGATAATTAGGTCAAGAAAAAACCCCTGCAAGAGGGGTTTGAGTAGCTTCCGACAGTTAAACCGTCCCAACTATGTATTGATTGTTGGGGGGAATAACTTTCGAGGGCTCTTGCTTTCAGAACGCGGCCGCAGCAGGCATGCATGCGGCCCGCCGTGCTCAGCGGTGACGCTTGCCGGGGTTCTTCTTGGTATGGGTGTGGGCGCCACGGGCGCGGCTCACGCGCTGGCCACGGCCGGGCGTCGGCAGGGTGACGCCGTTGGGCAGGGGAGGCTGGGGAGTGAACTTGCGGTCGGCTTCGGTAACGATCTTGTTGCCCATGGCATTTCCTTCTTCAAAAAAATGAGAACGCGCAATTAGGCCATAGACCTGCAGGCCCGCGCATAAAAAAACACATGGCCTGCTCCGGCATAGGGAAAGTTCCTGCGTTGCGCAGCCCGCACAGCCGCAGTTCCGGCAGCGCCGGCCTACACCGCGGCCCGGCGTTCTGTCCTAAAGTAGGAGCACGCTGCCAAGCGCACATGATGCCCCTGGCATGCGCTCTGCCTGAACACGGAGTTCCGCACGATGTCACCCCGCCAACCACGCACAGAAGTCACCACCCCGTCCACACCCCGCCCTGCCTGGGTTCGGCCCGCGGCAGGCCTGGCTGGGCTTGCCGTCGGGGCCGCTGCAGCCGCCTTGCTTTGGAAGGGCCTGCGCAACCCGCCCATTCCTGCCACAGTGGAGCCCGTACGCGGCTGGGACATCCAGCGCTACATGGGCCGCTGGTACGAAGTGGCCCGCATAGACCACCGCTTCGAAAAAGGCCTGGAGCGCACCCAGGCCGAATACACGCCGCTTCCCGATGGAAGCGTGCATGTGCTGAACCGGGGCTACGACGCAGGCCGCCGGCGCTGGAAGTCCGCTGAAGGCAAGGCCCGCACGGTGCATGGCCCCGGCGTTGCGGCGCTCAAGGTCTCGTTCTTCGGACCGTTCTACGGCGGCTACAACGTGGTGGCCCTGGATGCCGACTACCGCTGGGCCATGGTGGTCGGCTCGGACCTGCGCTATTTCTGGATTCTTTCGCGCACCCCTGAACTGCCCGATGGCGTGGCAGCGCGCCTGCTGGCCCAGGCCCGGCTGCTGGGCGTGCCCGTGGACAAGGTGCAGTGGATTCTTCAGGACGGGGTCAATCCCACAGGCAGCTGGTAGCGGCCCGGCGGCAGGCCGGCGAACTCAGAACCCTTCGGGCATGCCGTCACCCGAAAAGCCAGCAGCCTCCACCAGCCGCTGCGTATAGGCCTCACGCGGCGCGCCCAGCACCTGGGCCACGGGGCCGGATTCGACGATGGCACCATCCTTCATCACCACCACGTCATGGGCCATGGCGCGGATCACGTCCACATCGTGCGTGATGAGCAGATAGGCCAGGCCACGTTCGCGCTGCAGCCGCTGCAGCAGGCCCAGCACCTGCTGCTGAATGGTCACATCCAGCGCACTGGTGGGCTCGTCAAGCACCAGCACTTCAGGCTCCAGCACCAGGGCACGCGCAATGGCGATACGCTGGCGCTGGCCCCCGGAGAACTCATGCGGATAGCGATCGAGCAGACCGGGGAACTGCTCATCCGTCAGCCCGACGGCAGACAGCATGTCCACGACACGGTCACGGCGCTGCCGCCCCGTGAGCGCCGGGGCGTGCACGCGCAGGCCCTCGCCAACGATCTGCTCCAGCGTCAGCCGTGGCGACAGCGATGAATACGGGTCCTGGAACACCACTTGCACCTTGCGCCGCAGCGCAAGATTGGCCGGCGAGTTGCGCGTGGCCGGCTGCCTCCAGGCCTGGCCAGCGATGCGCAGCTGGCCTTCATGCGGCAGCAGGCCCAGCACGGCCTGGGCCAGCGTGGACTTGCCCGAGCCCGACTCCCCGACCACACCCACGGTGCGCCCGGGCATCAGGTCCAGGTCGGCGGACTGCACGGCAACAAAACGCCCCTGGCCAAACCAGCCGCGCACGCCCGTCAACGGCACCGGGTAGCTGACCTTGAGGCCCTGCGCATGGACCAGCGGCTCGGGAGCCGCCCCCGGTGTACCGGCCTGCGCCTCGACCAGATCGCGGCGCGGCACACTGGCCAGCAGCTTGCGCGTGTAGGCATGGCGCGGAGCTGCCATGACCGCCGGCACCTCGCCCTGCTCCACCAGCTGCCCGCGCTCCATCACCGCCACGCGATCGGCAAAGCGCCGCACCAGGTGCAGGTCGTGGGTGATCATCAGCACGGCCATGCCGGTCTGGCGTTGCAGGTCATCGAGCAATTGCAGGATCTGTCCGCGCAGCGTGACGTCGAGCGCCGTGGTCGGCTCATCGGCCAGCAGCAGGCGCGGGCTGCTGGCCAGTGCCATGGCGATCATGGCGCGCTGACGCTGGCCGCCGCTGAGCTGATGCGGAAAGGCGCGGGCACGGCGCACGGGCTCGGCAATGCCCGTGGTCGCCAGCAGTTCGGCCGCCTGGGCCAGGGACTGCGCCCGCGTCAGCCCCTGCTTGAGGCGCAGCACCTCGCCCACCTGTTCGCCCACGGTCATCAGCGGATTGAGCGCCGTCATGGGCTCCTGGAAGATCATGGCCACGTCGCCGCCGCGCACGGCCCGCATCTCGCGCTCGGGCAGGCGCAGGAGGTCGCGGCCGTCGAAAAGCGCCTGCCCGCCCAGCTGGGCGTCACCGGCCAGCCGCAGCAGGGACAGCGCCGTGATGGTCTTGCCCGAACCGGACTCACCCACCAGCGCCAGCTTCTCACCGGCCGCCAGATCGAAGCTCACGCCGTGCACCACGTCCTTGCTGCCAAAGCGCACGCGCAGGTTGCGCACAGACAGCAGCGTCCGGCCGCGACCGGGGGCGGAAGGCATGTCCATTGCCGGCTGCTCTGCGTTCATGCGGCGTCCTTCGCATCAACGGCCGGGGCTGCATCGGTGGCAGCGGCCTTGCGCGGGTCCAGCGCATCGCGCAGCGCATCGCCCATGAAGGTCAGCAGCAGCAGCGTCACCACCAGCACCGCAAAGGTGGACAGCGAGATCCACCAGGCATCGATGCTGTTCTTGCCCTGGCTCAGCAACTCGCCCAGGCTGGGCGTATCGGGCGGAACGCCCAGGCCCAGGAAATCAAGCGAAGTCAGCGCCAGGATGGCTGCACTCATGCGAAACGGCAAAAAGGTGACCACGGGCGTCATGCTGTTGGGCAGCAGATGGCGCCAGATCAGCGCGCCATTGCCCACGCCCAGCGCACGCGCCGACTTCACGTAGTCGAGCTGGCGGTTGCGCAGGAATTCGGCCCGCACATAGTCCGACAGCCCCATCCAGCCGAACAGCGACAGCAGCACCAGCAGCAGCGAGACGCTGGGCGCCAGCACCGCGCTGAAGATGATCAGCAGATACAGCTCGGGCATGGAGCCCCAGATCTCGATGAAGCGCTGAAACGCCAGATCGGTCCTGCCGCCGAAAAAGCCCTGGATGGCCCCCGTCACCACGCCCAGCACCACGCCGGAGGCCGTCAGCGCCAGCGCAAACAGCACGCTCACGCGAAAGCCGTAGATCAGTTGCGCCAGCAGATCGCGCCCGCGATCGTCCGTGCCCAGCAGGTTCTCGCGCGAGGGCGGCGCCGGATTGGGCAAGCTCGCAAAGTAGTTGAGCGCCTGCGGCCCGTAGGGATTGAGCGTGTACAGCGCCCAGTTGCCACCCTGGCTCAGGCGATCCCGGATGTAGGGATCCAGATAGTCGGCCGCCGTCTCGAAGTCGCCGCCGAATGTCTTCTCGGAATAATCGTTCCACAGCGGCCAGTAGGTCTGGCCTTCGTAGCGCACCACCAGGGGCCGGTCGTTGCTGATCAGCTCGGCGCCCAGGCTCAGCACCACCATCACGCAAAAAGCGACCAGGCTCCAATATCCCAGCCGATTGCGCCTGAACCGCAGCCAGGCCCGCCGCGCCGGCGAAACCGCCGCCGCCGCCAGCGGTGCAGGCGCCCCAGCCCCTGGCAGCCCCGTTCCAGAAACCACAACGGATTGCATTTCAGTGTCCATGTCGCTCCAGGAAACGAAGCCCGGCGCCACGCGCCGCCCGTCCGCCCTCCGCGATACAGGGCGCCGTGCATACCGGGCAAGCCGCGAAGCGGCTCGGAAGGTACCTAGTCAAACCGTACACGCGGATCCACCCACACATAACAAAGATCGCTGACCAGCTTGGTCACCAGGCCGATCAGCGTGAACAGGTACAGCGTGCCCAGCACCACGGGATAGTCGCGCCGTATCACGCTGTCATAGCTGAGCAGGCCCAGGCCGTCCAGCGAGAACAGCGTTTCTATCAGCAGCGAGCCCGTGAAGAAGGCACCGATGAAGGCGGCCGGAAAGCCGGTGACGATGGGAATCAGCGCATTGCGCAGCACATGCCGATAAAGCACCTGCCGCTCCGACAGGCCCTTGGCGCGGGCTGTCAGCACATATTGCTTGCGGATCTCTTCCAGAAAGGCATTCTTGGTGAGCATGGCGGTGATGGCGAAGCTGCCCGCCACCATGGCCGTGACCGGCAGCGCGATATGCCATAGATAGTCCACGATGCGCGCGCCCCAGGACAGCTCATCCCAGTTGGCCGAGGTCAGCCCGCGCAGCGGAAACCATTGCAGCTGCCCGCCGAAGATCACCAGCAGCGCCACGCCCAGCACAAAGCCCGGAATCGCATAGCCCACCAGGATCAGCAGCGTGGTGAAGAAGTCGAAACGCGAGCCGGCACGCACGGCCTTGGCAATGCCCAGGGGCACGGCCACGAGGTAGCTGATGAAAAAGGTCCACAGGCCCAGGCTGGCCGAGACCGGCAGCTTCTCCTTGATCAGCTGCCAGACATCCTTGTTCTGAAAGAAACTGCGCCCCAGGTCGAACCGCGCGAACTGCCCGAGCATCTGGAAGAAGCGCTCATGGGCCGGCTTGTCAAAGCCGTAGAGTGCCTTGATCTGCTCTATGCGCTGGGGGTCCACCCCCTGGTTGCCACGGTAGGCCAGGCCACCGCCTTCGCCGCCACGGCCCACGCTGGCCTTGGCTTCGGCAAGGTACTGCTCCACCGGGCCACCGGGCACGAACTGCACGACCACGAAGGTCAGCAGCAGCACGCCCAGCAGGGTCGGCACCATCAGCAGCAAGCGTTTGAGTATGTAGGCCCACATAAGAAGTCCTGCATTATGTCGATTGCCGGGGGGGCACCCCGGCCCGGGAGCGTGCCCATCATGCAACGGATCGCAACGATGCGGCGGCAGCGCCCGCTCATGGAGGCGGCGCGGTCAGCACCGGCATGCGGGCCCACCAGGTATCCATGGCCCAGCTCTCGCCCTTCGCGTAGGCGGGAACCACGGCGGGCCGCACCAGCCGCCAGGAGTCGTAGACCATGCGGTGCGTTCCCGCGCTCCACTGCGGAATCAGGTAGTGTCCATGCGCGATGACACGCTCCAGTGCGTGGCACGCGGGCAACAGCTGCGCCTCGGTCTTGGCCTCGGTCATGCGCCGGATCAAGGCATCGACGGCGGGATTCTTGACTCCGGGAAAATTGCCCGAGCCGTCCGTGTCCGCCGCCCGACTGCCGAACAGGTCGGCGAATTCCTGGCCCGGGTTGTTCGTGCCCTGGTAGGCAATGGAGATGATGTCGTAGTCGAACTTCTCCACGCGCTGCTGGTACAGCGCAAAGTCCGCCGAGCGAAAGCGCAGCCGTATGCCCAGCTTTTCCAGATTGCGTATCCAGGGCGAGACCTGGCGTATGCCCGACTCGCTGCTGTCCAGGTACTCCAGCTCCATGGCCTGGCCCCGCGCATTGCGCAGCACACCATCCTGAATGGTCCAGCCGGCATCGGCCAGCAATTGCCGCGCCTGGCGCAGGTTGGCACGCAGCGAGTTGTTGCCATCGGTGCGCGGCGGCTCGGCCATGGGGCCGAAGGCCTCCGGCGGAATGCTCTTGCGCAAGGGCTCCATGAGCGCCAGCTCCTCTGGCGAGGGCTCGCCATGGGTCTCGCAGGCCGTGTTGCCGAACAGCCCGCGCACGCGCTGGTAGGAGCCGTAGAACATCTGCCGGTTCATCCATTCGTAGTCCAGGGCAAGGTCCAGCGCACGGCGAACGCGCACGTCCTGCAGCAAAGGGCGCCGGGTGTTGAGCACATAGCTCTGGAACCCCGAGGGCAGCTTGTTGCTGAATTCGCCCTTGACCAGCTCGCCCCGGTCGAAGCGCTTGCCGTACAGGCGCCGCGCCCAGTCGCCGGCGCTGTAAAAACGCATCAGGTCGAACTCGCCGGCCTTCAGCGCTTCCAGCTTCGCCGTGTTGTCGCGGTAGATCTTGACGGAGATGCGGTCGAAATTGGCCGTGCCCACGCGCGCGGGCAGATCGCGCCCCCAGTAGTCCGGGTCGCGCACATAGGTGATGTCCTTGCCGAAGCGCACAGGTCCTATTCTGTAGGGCCCACTGCCGATGGGCGTATCCGTCACCACCTGGTCGAAGGGCTTGGGCTTGCCGTTTTCCATGCCCCAGTCGCGGCTGAAGACGGGAATGGCGCCCACAACCAGCGGCAGTTCCCGGTTCGGCTGCTTGAAGCGAAAGCGCACCGTGCGTTCATCCAGCACGTCGACCCCCGCCACATCGAAGAACAGCGATCGGTAGCCAGGCAATGCGTGCGGCCCCACCAGCGTGTCATAGCTGAACTTGACATCGGCAGCCAGCACGGGCTTGCCGTTGTGAAAGCGCGCTTGCGGCCGCAGCCGGAACGTGGCAGACAGGCCGTCGGGGGCAGCCTGCACATCCTCTGCCAGCAGTCCGTAGCCCGTGGCGGTCTCGTCCAGCGAGGGCCACAGCAGGGTGTCGAACATCAGTTCGGCCAGATAGGCCGGAGACGATCCCTTGATGGTGAACGGGTTGTACTTGTCAAAGGTGGAGATGCGCAGGTTGCTCACCAGGCGCAGCTCGCCGCCCTTGGGGGCCTTGGCGTTGACATAGTCGAAATGGCTGAAGCCCTCGGCATAGCGGGGCTCTCCCCACAGGGCATAGGCATGCGAGCCCCACGCCGGCACACACGCCGAGGCCAGCAGCAGCGAAGAAATCATCCAATGGCGCATGCGACAATTCTGCACCACGCAGCCAGCCGCCCGCTGGCAAACGCTGACGCGGGGCCCCGCCTTCGCCGCCAGCTGCTGCGCACTTCCACTCACTTCCTCTGGAGAACAACAATGGGCTTTCTCGCCGGTAAAAAACTGCTGATCACGGGCGTTCTGTCCAACCGCTCCATCGCCTACGGCATCGCCAAGGCCTGCCACGCACAGGGCGCGGAGCTGGCGTTCAGCTATGTGGGCGAGCGCTTCAAGGACCGCATCACCGAATTCGCCGCAGAATTCGACTCCAAGCTGATCTTCGACTGCGACGTGGCCGACGACGCCCAGATCGACAAGCTGTTCGCCGACCTGGGCGCCACCTGGGGCAAGTTCGACGGCTTCGTGCACAGCATCGGCTTCGCGCCGCGCGAGGCCATCGCCGGCAACTTCCTGGAAGGCCTGTCGCGCGAGGGCTTCAAGATCGCGCACGACATCAGCGCCTACAGCTTCCCCGCGATGGCCAAGGCGGCCCTGCCTTACCTCAACGACAAGTCCTCGCTGCTGACGCTGTCGTACCTGGGCGCGCTGCGCTCCATCCCCAACTACAACACCATGGGCCTGGCCAAGGCATCGCTGGAAGCCTCGGTGCGCTACCTGGCCGAGGCCGTGGGCCGCACGGCAGACGGCCGCGCCATCCGCGCCAACGGCATCTCGGCCGGTCCCATCAAGACGCTGGCCGCATCGGGCATCAAGGACTTCGGCAAGCTGCTGGGCCGCGTGGCCGATGCATCGCCGCTGCGCCGCAACGTGACCATCGAGGATGTGGGCAATGTGGCCGCCTTCCTGCTGTCGGACCTCGCCTCGGGCGTGACGGCCGAGATCACCTACGTGGACGGCGGCTTCAGCCAGACTGCAGGCCTGTCGGCCGACCAGGTCTAAGCGGCCACCGCCGCCCGACCGGCCCCGCAGGCATTGCCGCCTGCGGGGCTTTTTTTCGCCCGGAACCCACGACTGCGGGACCTGCCTGCACGCGCATGGAAATACACATCGGCTTGACTGAGGTCATTTTTGTTTTGAATAAGAATGATTCTCATGAATAATACAATTCTCAGATCAATATCAAGGAATCTCTGAAACCCTCGGAGCCAGCAGAGATGCAAGCAACCCCTGACCTCAGCCTGCCCTCTCCCGTTCCAGCCCCCATCGATGCTGCACTGCAGGCCTCGTCCCGGGTCTTCGACATCGCGGCAACGGCCCTGCCCTCGCGGCTGGCGCACTGACTGCAGGTCTCGCCCCCCCCACACGCCTTACGACGCACCGATTTCCCCCGTAGTCCCTGAAAGAAACCACATGAGCAACTACACCCTGCCTCCCCTGAACTACGCCTACGACGCGCTGGAGCCCCATATCGATGCGCAGACCATGGAGATCCACTACACCAAGCACCATCAGGCCTATGTGAACAACCTGAATGCCGCACTCAAGGACACGCCGCACGGCAGCCAGCCCGTGGAGCAGCTGATCGCCGACCTGTCCCTGCTGCCCGAAGGCGTGCGCGGCGCCGTGCGCAACAACGGCGGCGGCCATGCCAACCACAGCCTGTTCTGGACCGTGATGGCCCCGGCAGACCAGGGTGGCGGAGGCGCCCCCTCGGGCGAGCTGGCCCAGGCCATCGACAGGGAGCTGGGGGGCTTCGATGCCTTCAAGGCCGCCTTCACCCAGGCCGCGCTCACGCGCTTTGGCAGCGGCTGGGCGTGGCTCGTGGTGGGCAAGGACGGCAAGCTGGCCGTGGAAAGCAGCGGCAACCAGGACAGCCCGCTGATGGCCGGCATCGGCTCCGGAGCCACCCCCATCCTGGGCCTGGACGTGTGGGAACACGCCTACTACCTCAAGTACCAGAATCGCCGCCCCGAATACATCGCGGCGTTCTACAACGTAGTCAGCTGGGCCGAAGTGGCCCGGCGCTACGCCGCAGCCCGCGGCTGATCGGCCAAGCCTGCCCGCCAACGCCCCAACCCATTCCCGACCAGCATGGATCTGCCACAACGCTTCCGCTCCAAGACCAGCGTACGGTCCAACATCCGCCTGTGGATCGGCCTGGCCATCATGATGGCCGGCGCCTGGGCGCTCACCAGCCAGTTCTGGGCCTATGCCCAGAACCATCCGGTGGTCTTCCAGGCCCTGGCCGGCGGCTCGGCAGCCGCGCTGGCGACAGCCCTGGGCACCGTGCCCGTGATGCTGTCCCAGCGCCTGTCCGAGCGCACGCAGGACACCTTGTTCGGCTTTGGCGCCGGCGTCATGCTGGCGGCCTGCGCCTTCTCGCTGATCCTGCCGGGGCTGGAAGCGGTGCGTACGCAGGGCCTGTTTGGGGGCGGGAGCTGGGCGGCAGGCGCTGTCATCGGCACGGCAATCCTGCTGGGCGGCGCGGCGCTCATGCTCATGGACCGGCTGCTGCCGCACGAGCACTTCATCAAGGGCCGCGAAGGCCTGGACCCGCAAGGCGCGCGCAAGCTGCAGCGCACCTGGCTGTTCGTCTTTGCCATTGCCCTGCACAACCTGCCCGAAGGCCTGGCCATCGGCGTGGGCTATGCGGGCAACGACGGACTGCGCGCCAATGCGCTGGCCACAGGCATTGCCATCCAGGATGTGCCCGAGGGCCTGGTGGTCGCCGTGGCCCTGCTGGCTGCGGGCTACAAGCGCAGCTTTGCCGTGGCGCTGGGCATGGCATCGGGCCTGGTGGAGCCGCTGGGCGCCGTGCTGGGCGCAGTCATCGTCAGCGGCTCGGCCGCGCTGCTTCCCTGGGGCCTGGGCTTTGCGGCAGGCGCCATGCTCTTCGTGATCAGCCACGAGATCATTCCCGAGTCGCACCGCAAGGGCCACGAGGCCTTTGCCACGGGCGGCCTCATGCTGGGCTTTGTGCTGATGATGGTGCTGGACACGGCGCTGGGCTGAGTCCGCGCACCGCGCACGCCTGGCTCAGGGCAGCAAGAGCCCCAGCTCCCGCGCCGCCGCCAGCACATGGCGGGCGTGGCGCTCCTCGTAGCGGTGGGCTGGCATGGTCAGTGTCAGTGCCGCTGCCAACTCTCCATCGCGCTTGAAGACCGGGGCAGAAATCCCGGCGATCTCCCGGTGCCTGTCTCCCACCATGGCGCAGTAGCCATCGGCGCGCACGCGGGCCAGCTGCGTGCGACTGCCGCCGCGCGATGCGGCGTACAGTTCGGCATCGAACGCGGACAGCACCCGCCCGCCCGCACCCTGCCCCAGCGGCAGCAGATCGCCGGTGCGCGCATGGTCGCGCACGGGATGGGGCGAATCCACGCGGTACAGGCACAGCCGGTCCTGTCCCTGGCGCACGTGGTAGGCCGCACTCTCGCCCGTGGCCTGCACCAGGGTACGCAGCACGGGCATGACCACGCTGTCCAGCGAGAAATGCCGGGCATACACGGTGTTCAGCCGTGCCACGGCCGGGCCCACGGCATAGCGGCCATCATCCAGGCGCAACACCCAGCCGCCATGTTCGAGCGAAGCCAGCAGCCGCAGCACGGTGCTCTTGTACAGGCGCGTGCGTTCCGACAGCTGGGCCAGCGTCAGCCCGTCATCTCCGTCGCGAAAGGCGGCCAGCAGGCTCAAGGCCCGGTCCACCGCAGCCACGCCGCCCGGCGCGGCGTTCTCGTCGGCTACCGATTCCGTCACTGATTTGCGAGGCATATCGAAGGCACCCAAGGGAAAACCCCAGGCACGCAGGCTTGACGATGGCGCGTGCAGCAGGGAATATTTCAATAGAGAGAATCAAGTTCTATCTATTAGAACTACTCAAGCAACTGATGTCAACAGGCGAATCCTGCGGTCATCGCCACCCACCACCGGATGTCCCTGCCCATGTCCTCCCACCGTTTTGACGTACTCATCAGCGAAGTCGGCCCGCGCGATGGCCTGCAGTCCGTGGCCTCCACCATGTCCACAGCGCACAAGCTGGCGTGGATCGACGCCCTGGCCCATTCGGGCCTGCAGGAGATCGAGGTCGGCTCCTTCGTCTCGCCCAAGCTGCTGCCCCAGATGGCCGACGCGGCCGAGGTGGTCGCCCACGCCATCACGCTGCCCGGCGTCACCGTGATGGCCCTGGTCCCCAATCTGCGCGGTGCCGAGGCTGCGCTGCGCGCCGGCGTCCACAAGGTCACGCTGCCCGTATCGGCCAGCCCCGCGCACTCCATGGCCAATGTGCGCAAGACCCCGATGCAGATGGTGGACGAGGTGCGGGCCATTGCCGCGCTGCGCGACGAGATCGCACCGCAGGCCCTGATCGAGGCGGGCATCTCCACGGCCTTCGGCTGCACGCTGCAGGGCCTGGTGCCCGAGGACGAAGTGATTGCACTGGCCCTGGCCTGCGTGGCGGCGGGCGCCGACGAATCGGGCCTGTCCGACACCACGGGCATGGCCAACCCGGCCCAGGTGCGGCGCCTGTTCACACGGCTGCGGGCCGAGCTGGGCGAACAGGCAGGCGCGGCCCACATGCACAATACGCGCGGCCTGGGCCTGGCCAACTGCCTGGCCGCCTACGAGGCTGGCGCGCGCACCTTCGATGCCTCGCTGGCCGGCCTGGGTGGCTGCCCGTACGCGCCCGGTGCCTCGGGCAACGTGGTCACCGAAGACCTGGTCTTCATGTTCGAGGCCATGGGCATCCGCACCGGCGTGGACATCGATCGCCTGATCGCCGCCCGCCAGCCGCTGGCCGCAGGCCTGCCCGGCGAGGAGCTGCACGGCATGACGCCGCTGGCCGGACTGCCCAAGGGCTTTGCGCCCCACCCCTACGCACCGGCCTGAGCCGCGGCGACAACCCATACATTCATTCACCGTTTTCCCATGAGCCAACCCACCTCCCCCGACACGGCCGCAGGCCAGGCCACGCCACTGCCCTACGCAGGCATCCGCGTGGTCGAGTTCACCCACATGGTCATGGGCCCGTCCTGCGGCATGATGCTGGCCGACCTGGGCGCCGAAGTCATCAAGGTCGAGCCCGTGGGCCACGGCCGCGACGGCGATGCCACGCGCAAGCTGCTGGGTTCGGGCTCGGGCTTTTTCCCGCTGTTCAACCGCAACAAGAAGAGCGTGACGCTGGACCTGCAGACCGAGGAAGGCAAGCAGGCCGCGCTGCGCCTGATCGCCACGGCCGACGTGGTCTGCGAGAACTTCAAGCCCGGCACCATGCGCAAGCTGGGGCTGGACTACGACAGCCTCAAGGACCGCTTCGAGCGCCTCATCTACGTGAGCCACAAGGGCTTTCTGCCCGGCCCCTACGAGCACCGCACGGCGCTGGACGAGGTGGTGCAGATGATGGGCGGCCTGGCCTACATGACGGGCCGCCCCGGCGACCCGCTGCGCGCCGGTGCCAGCGTCAACGACATCATGGGCGGCATGTTCGGCGCCATGGGCGCGATGGCTGCCCTGGCCCAGCGCGAGAAGACCGGGCGCGGCCAGGAAGTGCAAAGCGCGCTGTTCGAGAACAACATCTTCCTGGTCGCCCAGCACATGATGCAGTTCGCCGTCACCGGCAAGCCGGCCGCGCCCATGCCGGCACGCATCTCGGCCTGGGCCATCTACGACGTGTTCGAGGTCCAGGGCGGCGAGCAGATCTTCCTGGCCGTGGTCAGCGACGGCGCCTGGCGCCTGTTCTGCGACGCCTTCGGCCTGGGCGAGCTGCGCGACGATCCGCGCCTTGGCAGCAACAACGACCGCGTGCTGGCGCGCAGCTGGCTGATGCCGCTGCTGCGCGAGAAGATGGCCCCGCACAGCGCCGCCCACATTGCCGAGGTCTTCGAGAAGAACGGCCTGCCCTTCGCCCCCATCGCACGCCCGCAGGACCTGCTGCAAGACCCGCACCTGAACGCCACGGGCGCGCTGGCCCCCATCACCCTGCCCGATGGCCGCGAGACCAAGACCGTGCTGCTGCCCTTCACGCTGGACGGCAAGCGCCTGGATGTGCGCCTGTCGCCCCCGCGCCTGGGCGAGCACAGCCTGGAGATCCTCACCGCACTGGGCTACAGCAGCGAGCAGGCCCTGGCCCTGGCCCGGGGCGAGGCCACCGACAGCCACGCCAAGGCCTCCCATTGATGCCAGGCTGAGCCACTGAAGCCGCCGCCGTCCACCCGACGCGCGGCGCCCCTGCAACCTTGCACCCCATCCACCCCACACCGGACGACGCTTGCCGCGCGCCCGGCGGGGAGGCCTTTTCCCAAAAATTCCCGGAGACAACACCATGCCCGCCATCCAACGCAACCCGGCCGCCCAAAACCGGACACAGACACAGGCCCAGGCCCGCCCTTGTTCCGCCCCGCGCCGCCAGTTGCTGCTGTGCGCCCTGCCCGCATTGGCTGCCGCCCTGCTCCCGCTGGTGGCCCAGGCCCAGCCCGGCAACTGGCCCTCGCGCGCCGTGCGCATGGTCGTGCCCTACACGCCGGGCGGCGGCACGGACGCGGTCGCGCGCCAGATCAGCGAGCGCGTGGGCACGCTGAACCAATGGACCGTGGTGGTGGACAACAAGCCCGGCGCGGGCGGCAACATCGGGCTGGATGCGGTGGCCAAGTCCGCGCCGGATGGCTATACCTTCGGCATGGGCCAGACCGCCAACCTCGCCATCAACCCCGCCCTGCTGCCCAGCATGCCCTTCAACCCCCGCACCGACCTGATCCCCGTGGCCCTGGTCGCCGCCCAGCCCACGGTGCTGGTCGTGCCGCAGGACTCGCCATGGAAATCGGTGCAGGACCTGGTCAAGGCCGCCAAGGCCGACCCGGGCGGCATCCGCCAGGGACTGGCATCGACGGGCACGGTGGGCCACCTGGCCGGCGAGATGCTGGCCTTCAAGGCCGGCATCCAGGTGCTCAACGTGCCCTACAAGGGCGCAGCGCCGGCCGTGACCGACCTGCTGGGCAAGCAGACGCACTACATGTTCGGCACGCCCCAGGCCGTCTATCCGCTGCTCAAGGGCGGCAAGCTGCGCGCCCTGGCCGTGACCTCGGCCAGGCGCCTGCCCATCCTGCCCGAGGTGCCCACCGTGGCCGAGTCGGGCTATGCAGGCTTCGAGGCCGTGGACTGGAAGCTGATCGTCGCGCCCAAGGGCACGCCGGCCGCCATCGTGCAGAAGATGAATATCGCCGTGAACGCGGCCCTGCAGCAGCCCGCCGTGCAGCAGCAACTGCAGGCCGAGGGCAGCACGGCCCTGGGCGGCAGCATGCAGGATGCGGCCCGGTACCTGCTCAAGGAGCAGACGGACTGGGCCGCGCTGATCCGCGATGCCAGGATCCGCCTGGAGTGAGCGGCAAACAGCGGGCAAGAAAAAAGGCGCGGTGCCCCTTGCGGGGACCGCGCCTTTTTGACGGGCCGTCGTCAGCCGGCCAGCCGATCAGATCGTGCGGCCGAAGGGGCCATCATCGCCCACCTGCACCATCTTGCGGCCACGCGCCGGCTTGGCAGCCGTGCCGACTTCCGGCGCCGACCCGGCCTTGCGGGCCGCTGCGGGGCGCTTGGCCGGCGCCTTGACGGCAGCAGCCTTCACGGCCTTTTTGGCAGCGGGCTTTGCCGCAGCCTTGGCAGCCGGCTTGGCAGCAGCCTTGGCCGCTGCGGATTTTCCGGCCGCAGACTTGCCGGCAGCCGGCGCCTTGCGGGCAGGAGCGGCCTGGGCCACGCAGTCGGCGTAGTAGCGCACCTCGCCGTCCGCGTCCTCCAGCTCCACCAGGCCGTGGATGTCGGTCTCGAAGCCAGGGCACTCCTTGGCGAACTCACGCGCGAACAGCAGGTAATCCACGATCTTGCGGTTGAACACCTCGCCGGGGATCAGCAGCGGAATGCCGGGCGGGTACGGCGTGACCAGGCCCACGGTGATGCGGCCTTCCAGGTGGTCGATCTCCACGCGCTCGGTCTTGCGGTGCGCGATGTGGGCGTAGGCATCGCTGGGCTTCATCGCGGGCTTGAGGTCCGACAGATACATCTCGGTCGTCAGGCGGGCGATGTCGTACTTGGCGTACAGCTCGTGCACGTGCTGGCACAGGTCGCGCAGGCCCATGCGCTCGTAGCGGCGGTGCTGCTGGCAGAACTCGGGCAGGATGCGTGCCAGCGGCTGGTTGCGGTCGTAGTCGTCCTTGAACTGCTGCAGCGCCGTCAGCATGGTGTTCCAGCGGCCCTTGGTGATGCCGATGGTGAACATGATGAAGAACGAGTACAGGCCCGTCTTCTCCACCACCACGCCGTGCTCGGCCAGGTACTTGGTCACGATGGAGGCCGGGATGCCCGTGTCCGAGAAATCGCCGTCCAGGTCCAGGCCCGGCGTCACGATGGTGGACTTGATCGGGTCCAGCATGTTGAAGCCGTCGGCCAGTTCGCCAAAGCCGTGCCAGTTGTCGAACTCCTTGCCGTTCTTGGCCTTGGAGCGCTTGGGCGCCGCGTCCTGGCCGCGGATGATCCAGTCCTGGGCCGAGCCGACGCCTTCATCGGCCAGCTTCTCGGGACCCCAGACCTCGAACCACCAGTCGTCGTCGCCGAACTCGTCTTCGACCTTGCGCATGGCACGGCGGAAGTCCAGCGCCTCCAGAATCGACTCTTCCACCAGGGCCGTGCCGCCGGGCGGCTCCATCATCGCGGCGGCCACGTCGCAGCTGGCGATGATGCTGTACTGGGGGCTGGTCGAGGTGTGCATCAGGTACGCCTCGTTGAACAGGTGGTGGTCCAGCTTTTCGGTCTGGCTGTCCTGCACCAGCACATGCGATGCCTGGCTGATGCCGGCCAGCAGCTTGTGGATGGACTGCGTGGCATACACCACCGAGTGCTTGGGGCGCGCGCGCTTCTTGCCCATGGCGTGGTAGCTGCCATAGAACGGGTGGAAGGCAGCGTGCGGCAGCCAGGCCTCATCGAAGTGCAGGTTGGCCACATAGCCGTCCAGCATGCTCTTGATGGTCTCGGTGTTGTAGAGCACGCCGTCGTAGGTGGACTGCGTCAGCGTCAGCACGCGCGGCTTGACCGTCTTGGCATCCACGCCCTTGAGCAGCGGATTGGCCGCGATCTTGGCCTGGATGGACTCCACCGAGAACTCGCTTTGCGGGATCGGGCCGATGATGCCGAAGTGGTTGCGCGTGGGCTTGAGGAACACCGGAATCGCACCCGTCATGATGATGGAGTGCAGGATGGACTTGTGGCAGTTGCGGTCCACCACGACCACGTCGCCGGGCGCCACGGCGTGGTGCCAGACGATCTTGTTCGACGTGGACGTGCCGTTGGTCACGAAATAGCAGTGATCGGCATTGAAGATGCGCGCGGCATTGCGCTCGCTCTCGCCGATGGCGCCGTTGTGGTCCAGCAATTGGCCCAGTTCCTCCACCGCGTTGCACACGTCGGCGCGCAGCATGTTCTCGCCGTAGAACTGGTGGTACATCTGGCCCACGGGGCTCTTGAGGAAGGCCACGCCGCCCGAGTGTCCGGGGCAGTGCCAGCTGTAGGAGCCGTCTTCCGCATAGTCCAGCAGCGCCTTGAAGAACGGCGGCTGCACGCCTTCCAGGTAGCTCTTGGCCTCGCGGATGATGTGCTTGGCCACGAACTCCGGCGTGTCCTCGAACATGTGGATGAAGCCGTGCAGCTCGCGCAGGATGTCGTTGGGCAGGTGGCGGCTGGTCTTGGTCTCGCCGTAGATGTAGATCGGCACATCGGCGTTCTTGCGGCGCACTTCGCCGATGAAGCTGCGCAGGCTGTGGATCACGGGATCGCTTTCGCCACCCAGCGAGAACTCCTCGTCATCGATGGACAGGATGAAGGCACTGGCCCGGCTTTGCTGCTGCGCGAACTGCGACAGGTCGCCGTAGCTGGTCACCCCCAGCACCTCGAAACCTTCTTGCTCGATGGCCTGTGCCAGGGCGCGGATGCCCAGGCCCGAGGTGTTCTCGGAACGGTAGTCCTCGTCGATGATGACGATGGGAAAGCGAAACTTCATGGGGGCAGCCTCCGTAACCTGAGCGGGCCTAAAAAACGAAACAGGCGCGAAGTGTAAGGAATATCCTTATTGCGCCTTTGAAGCGTGCGGCTTTTCACCCAGAATGTGGTGCACTAAACACAAGCAACCGTCATAAACAGGGAGTCTGGGAATGGAATATTCCACCATCTGGTGGCTCGTCGCCGGCGCATTGGTCATCGCCGAATTGCTGACCGGCAGCTTCTATCTGCTGATGCTGGCACTGGGCGCCATCGTCGGCGCGCTGTGCGCCCACATGGGCCTGGCGCCCATTGCCCAGCTAGTCATTGCCGCCGTGCTCGGCAGCGCCTTCGTACTGGCCTGCTACCTGGTGCGCCGGCGCCTGCCCAGCCGCCAGCCCGCCTCCAGCAACCGCGACGTCAACCTCGATGTCGGCGAATCCGTCATGGTCGAGCAATGGAACTCCGACGGCACGGCCCAGGTCCGCTACCGCGGCGCCCAATGGACCGTGATCAGCCGTCCGGGCAACCTGCCCTCTGCCGGCATGCACCGCGTGGCCGAGGTCGTCGGCAACCGGCTGCTGGTGGACAAACTCTGATTGCCCATCCCCACGCCCGCGCTTCACGGCGCGGGCATCTGCATCGGGCATAGTGGCAGGCACCATCCGCCAGCCGTCCCGCCGCCCTCTTGTTTCACCGAACGCCCCTCCGGGGCCTGGAGACACCATGGAAATCGCCATCGTCATTCTGGTCATCGCGGCCATCTTCATCGCACGGTCCATCAAGGTCGTGCCCCAGCAGCACGCCTGGGTCAAGGAACGCCTCGGCAAGTACGCCGGCACGCTCACGCCCGGCCTGAACTTCCTCGTGCCCTTCGTGGACCGCGTGGCCTACAAGCACAGCCTCAAGGAAATCCCGCTGGACGTGCCCAGCCAGGTCTGCATCACGCGCGACAACACCCAGCTGCAGGTGGATGGCATCCTCTACTTCCAGGTCACCGATCCCATGCGCGCCAGCTACGGCTCGTCCAACTACATCATGGCCGTCACCCAGCTGGCCCAGACCTCGCTGCGTTCCGTGATCGGCAAGCTCGAACTGGACAAGACCTTCGAGGAGCGCGACATGATCAACGCCCAGGTGGTCTCCGCCATCGACGAGGCCGCGCTCAACTGGGGCGTGAAGGTGCTGCGCTATGAAATCAAGGACCTGACGCCGCCGGCCGAAATCCTGCGCTCCATGCAGGCCCAGATCACGGCCGAGCGCGAAAAGCGCGCCCTGATCGCAGCCTCCGAAGGCCGCCGCCAGGAACAGATCAACATCGCCACGGGCGAGCGCGAAGCCTTCATCGCCCGCTCCGAAGGCGAGAAGCAGGCCGTCATCAACAAGGCCCAGGGCGAGGCCGAGTCCATCAAGGCGGTCGCAGACGCCACGGCCCAGGCCATCGAACGCGTGGCCAACGCCATCCGCCAGCCCGGTGGCGAGCAGGCCGTGCAGCTCAAGGTCGCCGAAAAGGCCGTCGAGGCCTATGGCCAGGTTGCCTCTGACGCCACCACCACGCTGATCGTGCCCAGCAACATGACCGAAGTCTCCAGCCTGATCACCTCGGCCATGAAGATGATCCAGACCGGCCAGCGCACCAACTGAGAGCCGCCGCCACGCCATGAACAACGGGCCATCGCGGCCCGTTTTTCATTGCAGCGGTGTTGTGCGGATCAGGCGGGTGCGCCCACCTGCTGCACCAGGCCCATGGCGAAGCGCCCATGGCCCACGGACCAGTCCGAGTAGTCGTTCTCATGCATGAAGATGAACACGTCGGCCGGCGCCACCCCCGCCCCTTCATGCAGATTGCGCGCAATGGCCGCATACAAGGCCTTCTTCATCGCATCGCTGCGCCCGCGCCGCATGGTGATCTCGACCACCACCACGGCATCCGAACGCGCCACCCCGTTGAAACTGCGGCTGAACGCGAACTGCCCGGGAGCGTACGGGTGCACCATGTTGAACAGTTCGTCCTCGGGCATGCCGATGCCCTCCACCAGGGCGCGGTGAATGCCCTGCACGGCGGCATCGCGCTGGGAAGTGGAGGTGGACTGGGGCAGATAGGTGTGGACGAAGGGCATGGTGCTATGTGCTTTGGGATCGAATGGAGATGGAAAGTCCGGCCAGAATCCACGCAGGATTGCCAGCCGAAGCGGCAAATCTACCGACCGGCCCATGGCCTGAAAAGCGATGATTCGGCCGGTTCTATGTACCTGGAACTCACATAGCCTCCACCCGCCCCGTGACCCGACCCATGACCCGGCCCATGACCCGCCGCCTGCCCCCGCTGGCCGCCCTGCGCGCCTTTGAAGCCGCCGCACGCCTGGGCCGCATGACGGCGGCTGCGGACGAGCTGTGCGTCTCGCCCGGCGCCATCAGCCGCCAGGTCAGGCAGCTGGAGCAGCACCTGGGCCTGCCGCTGTTCGCAGGCACCAAGGCCCGCCCCACGCTCACTGCGGCAGCACGCACCCTGCAGCCGGCGCTGACCCAGGCCTTCGAGCAGATCCATGAGGCGGTGCGCAGCCTGGGCGACGCCCACGAAGGCCCTCTGGACGTGGCCTGCTTCAGCACCTTCACCGTCAAATGGCTGATCCCCCGGCTGTTCGACTTTCACGCGCACCACACCGGCATCGAGGTGCGCCTGCGCACCACCGACACCGGCACCGACGCTGCACGCGAAGGCTGCGACCTGCTCATCACGGCCATCACGCACGACAGCGGCGAGGCCCTTGCAGACAACGAGACGTCCCTGCCTCTTTTCGCCGAATACCTGGGCCCGGTGATGTCCCCGGCCATGGCAGGACGCCTCCAGCAGCCTGAAGACCTGGCCAGCCTCACCTTGCTGCACACGCGCGGCCGGCGCAACGCCTGGGACCTGTGGGCCGCCTCCATGGACATGGCCCCGCCCGCAGCGGCCGGCCCCGTCTACGAGCACTACTACTTCACGCTGGAAGCGGCGCTGCGCGGCCTGGGCGCGGCCGTCGCCCCCTGGCACCTGGTGATGGACGACGTGCAGGCCGGCCGCCTGCTGGCGCCCTTCGGCTTCACGACCTCCGGCTACCGCTACCTGGCGCTGCGCCGCAGCACTGCGGTGCAGACCCGGCTCGACATCTTCTGCAACTGGCTGCAGGCGCAGGCACGGGCCATGCCCGAAGCGCCAGCCGTCCAGGGCATATCGATCACGCATGCAGGAAACTTCGCGGCCACCCCAAAAAATCGATGCTAGAATCGCGGTCTCCGGAGAGGTGGATGAGCGGTTTAAGTCGCACGCCTGGAAAGCGTGTGTGGGCTAATCCCCACCGCGGGTTCGAATCCCGCCCTCTCCGCCAAAATGATCTAAGCCCTTGATTGATTCAATCAAGGGCTTTTTTCTTTGCGCAGCGTGACCACACGGCAGGCATCAGGTCATCGAGCTGGATGCGCTGGGTGATGAAGGGCTCGAGGTTGATCTTGCCCTCCTCGACCAGCTTGATGGTTTCCTGGTGGTCGTTGCAGTAGGCGATGGTGCCGCGCACGTCCAGCTGCTTCATGACCACGCTGTGCACGTTCGAACGACACATCCACGCCCTTGCCGCCGGTGAGCTTCATCACCTCGGCCGCCACGTCCACCTCGGAGGGGTCCAGGATGTGATCGGCCACGCCCGATTCACGCGCCTTTTGCTTGCACTTGGCACTGAGCTCGGTGATGACGACGGTCAGGCCCTTGGCCTTGAGGATGGCCGACAGCAGCAGGCCGATGGGGCCGGCGCCGCCCACCAGTGCCACATCGCCGGCCTTCGCTCCGCTGCGGGTGTAGGCATGGTGGCCCACGGACAGCGGCTCGATCAGCGCGGCCTGGTCCAGTGGAATGGCATCGGAGATGGGATGCACCCAGCGGCGCTTGACGGCAATCCGCTCGGACAGCCCGCCACCACGCCCGAGAGCTCATGCCCCATGGTGATGGATGCGGACTCGCCCGAGATGGGATGCGGGTGGCCGCAGGGCGGGATGACGATCGGCCCTTCCATGAACTCATGCAGATCCGTGCCGCAGATGCCGCACCAGGCCACCTCGATGCCCACGGTGCCGGGCTCCACCACGGGTTAGGGGATGTCCTCGATGCGGATGTCGCCCCGGTCGTGGAAACGTGCTGCTTTCATGATTGAACTTTCTGTTTTGCAAGGCTGGGTTGGCGGGCGGCACAGCCGCCCCATGGCGACTATTCGGCCTTACCGCAGGTGATGAACTTGCTGCAGGTAACTGCGCAGCCATTCCCGAGGCACTGCTGGAGAGCGAGCTGTTCGGCTACCTGCCCGGCACCTGGACCGGCGGCGCCAGCAAGGGCCGCGAAGGGCTGATTGCTGCGGCACACGAGGGCACGCTGTTCCTTGACGAGATCGGCGACATGCCCCTGGCCCTGCAGGCCAAGCTGCTGCGGGTGCTGTCCGAATCCGAAATCACCCCGCTGGGCGCCCGCGCGCCACGGGCGGTGTCCGTTCGCGTCATCTCGGCCTCACACCGGCCGCTGGCCGAATTGGTGCGGCGCGGCAGCTTCCGCGAAGACCTGCTTTACCGCCTCAATGCCGCCGAGCTGCAACTGCCCGCCCTGCGCCAGCGCAGCGACCTGCAGGCCATTGCCGACCAGATGCTGGCCACGCTGGGCAGCCATCTGCACCTGGGCGACGCGGCCCGCGCGTTGCTGGCCGCGCACGCATGGCCCGGCAACCTGCGCGAGCTGCACAACGCGCTGCGCTACGCCGCAGCCCTGTGCGGGAACGATGGCGACGGCAGCATCGAGCCCGACCACCTGCCCGACGCGCTGCACAATGCCCCGCCCTGCACCGCCGCCCTGGCCAGCAACACCAGCGAGCCCGCCGCACAGGCGCTGGAGCAACTGCTTGCCCAATGCCAGGGCAACGTCTCAGAGGCCGCGCGCCAGCTCGGCGTCAGCCGCTCCACCATCCACCGCCGCATCCAGCAGCTGCAGCTGGGCGTGCGGCATGCCCAATGGCGCGGGCCATAGGGCCGAGCGGCAACCGGCAATCCCGAAGCATCGCTGACACGGTGTTACAGCAGCTGCGGCGTTCACCAGTAGATTGGCGCGTTTCGTCCATTGCAGCCCCAAAAAAGATGAAACCCAAGATCAACTTCATTGAACGCGAGCGCCTGTTCCGGCGGGAACTGAAACGGCGAAAGGTCAGGTTCCTGCCCATGCAGGTATTGCGCCGGCTGTTCGAGAAGGCAGGTGTCTGAGCCCTCCCCCCACGGCTGCAACAACTGGAGCAGGTCCGGCTGCGCATGCAGCCTCGTCAAACCCGCCGCATTCAGCGCTACACTGCCCGGCTCGCTGCCCATGGGCGAAGCAATGAATACGGCCGGGTGACTTGGCATGTATGGGCAGCTTTGGCTTTGGATTGCCCCAGAAAAACGGGAGAGTGGCTTGCCGATATACAGCTTGTCTTGTGCCAATTGCTCCGCTCCACTGGAGATTGGAAGTGATACGGAACGCTTCATCTGCGCGCATTGCGGAAGCGCCCAAATTCTTGAACGTCAAGGCGGGATCATTTCACTGAAAAAGGTGGAACACTCCCTTCACGCCATCCAACGGGGCACAGATCGCACAGCGGCAGAACTGGCCATTCCAAGGCTGACGCAAGAAAAGCAGCAGATTCTGGCGCTGCGTGCACAAGCGTTGGAAGCCCATCAAAAGAAGCGTGCACACGCACGTGGCCGAAGGTTGAAGCTGACCGGCATCAGCTTCCTCGTCCTGCTTCTTGCGGGTCCTACGGCGATAAACCAGATCAAGATGCCTGCCATCAACACTGCGCTCACGTTGGCGTGGATGCTTTCCTTGATCGTCATACCCGCTCTTGTTTTTCTAAAAACAAGGATGCCGCGAAGTACCCCCGCGCAAGTCATCAGTGATTACGACGCGCAATTGGCGTCGATTGAAGCCCACTTACAGGCCAATCGCGCCATTGTTTCCACCCTGCCATCTTGATGTGATGGCTTGTGAAAACTCTTCGCAGGCCATCTCCATGGGTGCTCACGCCCTCACCAACTGAAGCAGCAGCTGGCGTAGATCGTCCTGCGAATAGGGCTTGGCCAGCCGCGTCATTCCTGGTGGCAGTGCCGGTATGTCGGCAAAGCCGCTGGCCAGGATGAAGTTCAGGCCCGGGTATCGCGCTGCAATATGCCGGGCCAGCTCCACGCCGTTCATGCCGGGCATGGCGTAGTCGGAGATGACCACGTCGAAGCGCGCCTGCCGCGCAAGCAGGTCGATGGCCTCCTGCCCGGCGCCCAGGGTCGTGACGCGGTGGCCCAGGTCTTCCAGCAGGGCCGAGGCATTGGCCCTCACCAGCGGGTCGTCATCCACCAGCAGCACATCCAGGGGCCCCACGTCCTGCACGCTTTGCCCGCCCAGATGGCAGGCCGTGCTTTCGTCCTTGGAGACGGGCATCCACATCTCCACCGTGGTGCCGCTGCCCAGGGCGCTGTGCAGCACGAGCTTGCCGCCGGACTGGGCCACCAGCCCGTCCACCATGGCCAGGCCCAGGCCGGTGCCCTTGCCCACGCCCTTGGTGGTGAAGAAGGGCTCGACCACATGCGAGAGTGTCTGTTCGTCCATGCCCTCGCCGGTGTCCACCACGCGCACGCAGACATACGAGCCCGAGGCCAGGCCCGCAAGCTGGCGCGGCAGCGTGGTTTCCACGGCCGCCGTGATCTTGATGACGCCGCCGCCCGGCATGGCATCGCGCGCATTGGCAACCAGGCTGAGGATGCTGCTCTCGAACTGGCTGGGGTCGGTGGCGATGCGCGGCAGGTCTGAGGCCAGGGCCATCTTCAGAAAGATATGCGGGCCAGCCGTCTGCTGCAGCAGGCCTTGCATCCCGGTCAGCAGCACAGCGACGTCCACGGCCTGCGTCTTCAATTCCTGCTGCCGCGCAAAGGCCATCATGCGCTGGGTCAGCGAGGCACCGCGCTGTGCGCCGCGCGTGGCGATCTCCACCAGCGAACGCAGGCGATCGTCGGGCGGCATGCGCTTGCGCAGCAATTCCAGGCTGCTGAGCACGGCCATCAGCAGATTGTTGAAATCATGGGCCACCCCGCCCGTGAAGCGGCCGATGGCCTCCATCTTCAAGGCCTGGCGCAGCTGGGCCTCGGCAGCCTTGCGCTCCGTCACATCACGCGTGACCTTGGCAAAACCGATCAGCTGGCCCTCGTCGTAGATGGCATCGATCACGACCGATGCCCAAAAACGCGAGCCGTCCTTGCGCACGCGCAGGCCTTCGGCCTCCATGCGGCCGGTGCTGACGGCCGTGCGCAGTCCCGCCTGTGGCAGCCCCGCCTGCTGGTCCTCTGGTGTGTAAAAGCGCGAGAAATGGGTATGGAGGACCTCGTCCTCTTCATAGCCCTTGATGCGCTTGGCACCCAGGTTCCAGCTGACGATGCGGCCCTCGGGATCCAGCATGTAGATCGCACAGTCGGTCACGCTCTGCACCAGCAAGGCAAAGCTGCGCTCGGCGCTGGAAAGAGGGCTGGACCGGGAAGGCACGGCCAGAGCCTGCGATGCCCCGGACGGGGGTGCATCCGCCTCGCGCACACTCAGCAGCAGGGCCAGGCTGCCATCGCCGAGCCGTACGCGCGAGCTGCATGAGGCCACGGGCCGCTCGCGTCCCGTGCAGGTCAGCAAGGGCCAGCGGCTGGCCTGCCGTGCGGCGCCTGCGGGCTCGCACTGGCTGTTGAACCAGCCTGCGCGCCCGCTGCTGGCGACGAAGCGGTCCTCGAAAACACTGCCCTCCAGGGCATCGCCGGAATGCTCCAGCAGGCTCAACGCATGGCGGTTGCAGCGCGCCAGGCGTCCATCGAGTCCGACGACGAAGACTGCGTCCGGAAAGGCCTCCAAAGCAGCAAGGCCCGGATCAAGGGGGAGTTGTGCGTCGGAGCCTGCAGGGGCCGGCGCCAGACCAGTCGAGGTCAGCATGTGAACGACTCCGTAGGCAAATGGGTTGAACGAGCCGGAAAAATTGTAAGCACCACGGGTTCATCGCAAGCGGTTGCATCACAGGATCAGGGACGAGCCTCCTGCTCGTGCCCGGCAATTGCGGGCGAAGGCGCAGCCTGGAGGTCCGGCTCGGCATGCAAGGCCTCGCTGAGCTGGTCCACCACCAGCGCCCAGGTCGCATCGGCATGCCACTGCTGCGAGAACAGGGCACGTTGCGCGTCGGTCCAGAACGGTGCATCCACCAGCAGCGTGTCCTTTTCCAGCCGGTGCGAGAGGATGAACTGCTTGATGCCCTCCGGGCTGGAGTCCAGACCCAGCTGGTCGAAAAGATTGGTCATGGTGGGTTCGGCTGTGATCATGGGGGGTCCTTGTTGTGACGGGGTTGGCTCAAGGCTAGAAGCTCGGCCGGCGGCACCATGTCGGACACTGAAGCAAGCTGCCGTCGGCGGCCCTTCTGCGAGTGGGCCGCAGCGCCCGCGCCGTGCAAAGCCCTGCTCCTACACGGTTGCCTCGGCGGTCCGGCGCACCATGCAGCCATCTCATCACAGGACATTGCATTCCATGAAGAAACTGCTGCTTGCCACCGCCATTTCCTTCGCAGCTGCCGCTGCCCTGTCACCCGTCCATGCCCAGGTGGGCAAGGCCGCCTCCGAAGCCGCCGACGCTGCAGACCACAAGGTGAAGGAAAAGCAGGCCGACGCCAAGGCCAAGGATAGCGGGCCGGTCGGCAAGGCCGTGAACAACGTCAAGTCGGACTACCACAACAAGCGCTCCAAGCAGTCGGCAGAGAACGCCAAGGAATCGCTGAAGAAGGCGACCGAGTAGACGGCAACGCCCGGTTAGACCAAGGCCCACTCGCGTGGGCCTTTGTCTTTTGGAGAAGCCCGGCCATGCCGGGCGCAGCCTCAGAAGCTGTGCCGCAGCGCCAACATCACACTGCGCGGCGCACCGGGCAGGTTCAGGTCGGGGCTGGTGCCGTGGGCGGACACGATGCAGCAAGCAACTCAGGGCAGCGGCGCGCGCATTCCCGTCAGGCCCGGCATGACTTCCCGCATGGCCGCAATGAAGGCGCGCAGCCGCGCTGGCTGGTGGCGCGCGGGTGGGTAGACCAGATGCACGGGCAGCGGCGCCGCCTGCCAGTCGGGCGCCAGATGCACCAGGCGACCGGCCTCCAGATCCTCGCGCACGATCCAGGCCGAGGCAAGGGCCGCGCCCAGTCCGCCCAGGGCGGCGTTGCGCAGCGCATAAAGGCTGTCGGTGCTGAGCCGGGGCTCGAACTGCAGGCGCCAGGATTTGCAGACCCGCTCATCGCCCACGCGGTGCAACTCCAGCTCGCGCTGGTAGAAGGTGCGCAGCGCAATCCAGGGCAGGCCCTGCAGTTCGCGCGGGTGCTGGGGCACGCTGCCCTGCCCCAGCAAGGCAGGCGCGGCCACGGCAATGCGCGGCACCTCGGCCACGCGCAGCGCAATCACCGAAGGGTCGACCACGGTGCCGACCTGCACGGCGCAGTCGATGCCTTCGGCAATGAAGTCCGGCTGGCGGTCATGCAGCAGCCATTCGATCTTGACGGCCGGATGGCGGTCCAGAAACGCCAGCAGCGGCGCCATGAGCTGGTCCTGGCCAAAGGCGTGGGGCGCGACCACGCGCAGCAGGCCGCGCGGCGTGTCCTGGGCGCCGCGCAGGTCGGACTCCAGCGCGTGCCATGCCTCCAGCAGCTCGCGCGCATGCTCCAGGCAGCGCTGGCCGTCGTCGGTCAGCGCCATGGCGTGGGTGGAGCGCCGCAGCAGGCGCAGGCCCAGCGCGCGCTCCAGCGTCTGCAGGCGCCGGCTGACCGTGGGCTGGGTGGTGGACATCTGCTGCGCAGCGGCCGAAAGACTGCCGCTTTCGACGATGCGCACAAAGGTCTGCAACAGCTCGATGCGGTCAGTGCCAGAAGGCAGGGGAAGGTCGGCAAGGGTCATACGCCAAGCGTATATCGATTCTGCAGGCGCAGCCACTACCGTGGTGTGCTGCGCCGCACCACACTACGGCCATCGCTTTTCAACTGCGCCTGACAGGCGCCTCAACATGTCTTCTATTCAATCTACGCATATGCAAACCGCTGCGGGCGCGCAGGGCGCCGGCGTGCCGGCATCGCTGGTGCTGCTGATGGCGACCACGGCGGGCGTGGGCGTGGCCTCGCTCTACTACAGCCAGCCCATGCTGGGGGTGCTCGGCCCCGACCTGGGCGCAGGCGAACGCGCCGTGGGCTTTGTGCCCACGCTGACCCAGCTGGGCTATGCGCTGGGCATTTTGCTGCTGGCACCGCTGGGCGACCGCATGGACCGCCGGCGCATCATCCTGGCCAAGACCGCCGCGCTGATGCTGGCCCTGCTGGCCAGCGGGCTGGCTCCGGGCCTGGCGCCGCTGCTGGCTGCCAGCCTGGCCGTGGGCCTGGCCGCCACCCTGGCGCAGGACGTGGTGCCGGCCGCCGCCACGCTGGCGCCCGAGCACCAGCGCGGCAAGGTGGTGGGCACGGTGATGACGGGGCTGCTGCTGGGCATCTTGCTGTCGCGCGTGGTCAGCGGCCTGCTGGCCGAGCATGGGGGCTGGCGCAGCGTCTACCTGCTGGCCGCCGCTGCCATGGCACTGCTGGGGGTGGCCCTGTGGCGCGGGCTGCCGAGTTTCAAACCCACCACGCAACTGGGCTATGGCGCGCTGCTGGGCTCCATGGTGCAGCTGTGGCGCAGCCAGCCTGCGCTGCGCCGCGCGGCACTGGCACAGGGCCTGCTGTCGGTGGCCTTCAGCGCGTTCTGGTCCACGCTGGCCGTGATGCTGCACCAGCAGTTCCACATGGGCAGCGCCGCTGCCGGCGCCCTGGGCCTGGCGGGTGCGGCCGGTGCGCTGGCCGCCCCGCTGGCAGGCCGGCTGGCCGACCGCAGCGGCCCGCAGCGCGTGACCTGCCTGGGTGCGGGCCTGGCCCTGGCATCGTTCGCCGTGCTGGCACTGTCGCCCTGGCTGCCGGCCGGCGCACAGCTGCCGCTGCTGGTGGCCAGCGCCATCGGTTTCGACTTCGGCATCCAGGCCACGCTGGTGGCGCACCAGACCCTGGTGTATGGCCTGGAGCCTGCGGCGCGCAGCCGGCTCAACGCGCTGCTGTTCACGGGCGTGTTCATCGGCATGGCCTCGGGCTCCGCGCTGGGCGCGCTGGCCCTGGCGCAATGGGGCTGGGGCGGCGTGGTGGCCCTGGCCTGCGCGGCATCGGCGGCAGCGCTGGGCGTGCGGCTGGCCGGCCGCCAGCACTGAAGCTGGCAGGCCGGGCCGTTGGCGGGCCTGCCAGCCTATGCCCTGGCCTGCCTATGCCCCGGCCTGCAGACGCGCCGCGCGCTGCGCCAGCCGCTGCTGCTGCGAGGCACGCAGGGCAGCGATCTGCGCCAGGATCTGCTGCTGCTTTTCCATCAGGCGCTGCGTGTGCACGCCATGGGCATCTCCCGCCAGGCCCTGGGCGATGCAGGCGAGCGCGCGCCCCGGGTCGCCGCACTGCTGCCAGGTGTAGGCCAGGTTGAGCTGGGTGCGGGCATCGCGCGGGTCTATGCGCTCGGCCTGCAGGTAGGCGTCATGCGCGGCAGCAAACTGCTCCTGGCAGAACAGGCAGTCGCCCAGCACGTTCCACAGCCAGGTGCTGAGCCAGGGGTTGAGCTCCAGCGCGCTGCGCGCCAGCTCGATGCCTGCCGCAAAGTCCCGCAGCTGCAGGCCCACGAACTCCGCCACCTCGCCCAGCAGGCGCCAGTCGCGCGGGCTGCGGGTGATGGCCTGGCGGTAGCTTTCCAGCGCGGCGTCCTGCCGGCCCGACTCCAGGTGCGTGCGGGCCTCATGGGCCGGGGCCTCGAAGAACTGCTGCGCGTCGGCGCTGAAGCGGTTGAGAAAGGCTGCCGCCGTGCGCTCGCATCCCTCGCCGATCAGCAGCCGCGCATGGATGGCCCTTTGCGCATCGCCCGGAGGCGCCAGCACCTGCCAGCCCTCGCGCCCGAACAATTGCGCCAGCAGCGGGAAGTTCAGGCCGATGGCGCTGGTGCGGCCAAAGCGCTGGGAGGCGCCCGACTGGGCCGCCGCCTCGGGCGTGCAGGCGCCGTAGTCGTTGATGAGCACCAGGCCCTTGGGCGCCAGCCGCTGCTGCAGCGTCTGCAGCGCGTCGAAGGCGCCGTGGTTGACCAGCAGGCGTGTCGCGTCCTCGCTGACGGACAGGGCGGCATCCACCCAGGGCGACAGTGCCGCGTCGCCGCAGTCGAAAAATCCCGTCTCCTGCTCGAACAGGCCCACCAGGGGCAGCAGGCGCGCGCGCTCGGCCGCATCCGCGTGATCCACCAGGGCGCGGATCTCATGCGGCGACAGCGCGGTGTACTGGCGCACGAGCTGGGCATCGTCCGTCAGGCGGGTGCGTATGCGCAGCTCCTGCACCGGCCCGCCATTCTGGCGCCGCACGACGGTGGCGGGCAGTACATCCAGCACGTAGTTGCAGAACACGGCATGCAGCGGCGGCAGCGGCACCGTGCTGCCGTCGTGCAGCCGAACGGCCTCGGGGTGCATGGCGTCGCAGCAGCCTGCCACGACCTGGCCGCCAAACTCGGCAAACAGGCCGCGCTCGTGCCACTGCGCAACGGTGCGCGGCGAGCCGTCTGTCACGTAGCAGACCAGCCGCTGGTCGAAATCACGCCCTTCCTGCTGGCACAGGTGCCGGAAGGCCTGCAGGAACATGCGCGCGAACAGGCCGCAGCCCGCGCCCAGCTCCAGCACGGCAATCGTGCCCTGCGGCGCCGTGTCCGCGCAGTGATGGAACAGCAGGGCCGCCGCATCTTCGGAGAGACGGCCGCTGTTGTTGACCACGTAGGGCACCTCGTTCTCGGCAAAGGTCAACAGGCCCGCCTGCGCCCAATGCAGATGGCCCAGCTCCCACTCGATGCTTTCGGTGATGGGCCGAAAGTCCTGCAGCAGTTGCGAGGCGACGCGCACACCGGACAGCACGTCCTGCGGCGCACGGACCGCAGCGGGCGGCCCGGTGGGCGCACCGGCAGAGGCGGAAAGGGACAGGGAAACGGGCATGGACATGGACAGGGGCAAGGGCACGCGCAGCGCGGCCTCGCCCTTCGAATAGTCGGTTCTCAAGATGCTTTCTCCGGGAGATGCACGGCATTGGCGCCTGCCCGCGCGGCAGGCGGCAGACGTCCGGCCGGGCTCAGGGCACGGGTGCCCACTTGGACCAGTTCAGGTCGGCCTGCTCGAAATCGGCCTTGAGCATGCGGCGCATGGCGGCCACCTCGTCCTGGGTGATCTGCGTTTCCTTCACCTGCTTGCCCGTGGCCAGGGTGCGGGCCTTGGCCAGATCGGCCTTGGTCACGGAGGCCGTTCCGGCCCAGATGGACTTGGCCGAACCCACGGTGACCCAGTGCTTGCCCTGGGACTGCAGGTCGGCCTGGTAGGCGGATTTCCAGCGCATGTTGTTCTGCGAAACGGCATTGAGCAGCTTGGCCAGCGAGCGCTGGTTGCTCACGCCTTCCTGGGCGAAGGCCTGCAGGTGCACGCGCTCGAACTTCAGCGGCAGCAGGCCCTGCTTGGCGGCCAGGCGGTCGCGCTCATCCCACCAGCGCGCGGCATCGGCCGCTTTGGCGGTATGCAGCTGGTTGAGCCAGTCGGCATCGGTGACGATGCTGCCGTCGCCCTTGACCCACTGGAAGCGCTTGAAGCCGATGTCGGCCGCCCGGCCGAAGTTGTGGTTGCTCTCGCCGGGGCCGGCCTTGGTCTGGGTCTCTGCCGCCTGCTGGGCAAAGGTGCGGCGGCGGCCGGTGGGCGTGATCCACAGCGCGATCTTGTGCGTGTCGTACATCTGCTGCACCAGGCTGGCCAGCTTGGCGCGGAAGGTGGGCTCGTACTCCGCATCGTTGGCAATGGCGGCCTTGCTGGTGGCCGCATCCTGGGCCTTGGCCTCGATATACACCGTCTTGGAGTTGTTCGCGGAGCGCATGTTCTGGTGCGATGCAGGCAGCATGGCGCTGAGCTTGGCCACCGTGGCGCCACCGGCTGCCGCCAGGCCCAGTGCCTCCTTGGCGCCACCGGCCTGCGGCTGGCCGGGCGCGGCCTTGGCCGCCGCCAGCTTGTGGTCGTTCTGGAAACGCTCCAGCGCGGCGCGCGTCTGCGCGCCGTAGCTGCCGTCGTAGTCCACGCCCAGATAGGGTGCATTCTTGGCGTCCTTCACCACGCGCAGCATGGCCTGCAGCAGGGCCACGTCATGGACCTGGTTGCTGCCGCCCTCGCCTACGCTGTCCTTGATGTCTGGCATGTGTCTTCCCTCTTTGCGGTTGTCGGTGTCACGCGCTGCACGGGCTCAGCGGGCGGGATCGGTCTTGCGGTCAGGTTTCCGGCCGGGCGCCTGTTCCGCCTTCGGCAGCAGATGCGCCAAAGGCACCGTGCGCGGCTGCAGCCTGGCCGAGCAGGCACGCAGCCGCAGGGATTCGGCATGCGCCTGTGCCATATCCGCGGCCACCTGCACCAGGGCGTGATGCGGCGCAGCTCCTGCGGGGCGTGTGAGCACCACGGCATAGCCTCCCAGGCAGTCGGCCTGCTGCGCGCGCGCTGCACGCGCGGCGGCCACGCCGGCATAGCGCGCAGCCACCACGGCCTGCACGGCAGCCGGCGGCGCCGATGCCTGTTCGGCAAACGCCTGCCGGCCTGCGTTCCAGCGCAGGCTGCGGGTCTCGATCTGGTCGGGGGCGTCGTCCTGCGGTGAGTCATAGCGCACCAGCAGCACCGGGATCCGGCCCGTGGGCGCCAGCACCCAGCTTTGGTAGCTGCCTGGAGGCTCTTCGTACTGCCAGGCCAGATGCGGCCCCTGGGCCGTGGCGACATAGAGCGCATGGCGGCGCTTGGGATGGTCGAAGCCGCCCATCTGCGTGACCAGCAAGGCGCGCGCCCCGCCTTGCACGCCGGGCAGGCGCAAGGTCCGCGCCGCAGCGGTGACCGTGCCTTCTTCCTCGCCGGTCGTCCAGACGCGCGCGCGCTGCGCGGCCTCGGACAAGGGATCTCCCACGCCGTACAGCGGATCGGATGGCGCCAGCTTGGCCTGCCCTCTTGAAGCAGGCCAGGCCAGCGCCGCTGGTTTGCCTTGCTCCATACCGGCACGCACCAGCCTCAGTTCGAAGGGACAGGCCGACGCCGTGCAGGCAGGCAGGGACAACTCATAGGCAGGCGCCCCCTTGGCCGTGCCGGACGGCAGGCTTTCCAGCACCTGCCGCTGCAGTCCGGCAGCGAACGCCGTCGTACCCAGCAGCGCCACAAGCCCGAAGGCCAGTGCGGGCAATACCGGCGTCTGGCGAAATGAAGAATCGGCGCGCATTGAGTGGAAAGCCATGGTGATAGCGAGTTCCTATGATTTGCCAGACGGAAATCCGTTACTGCTGCATTTCATCGGCGCAGGCATTTTCCACAAGCTCCCATTCGATGTCTGTTGCAAAATGCATCCAACGCCGCATGAAGGAAATTCGTCCTCCGCAATGCCTCCCGGACCCCGTGCAAATACCGATTCATTGGCGGTGTTTTTTCAAGAAACATCAACAATATCAATAGCTTATACCAACGCAGATGGGCAATGAAAATACCATCTTGTACACATGAAAATGTCGCCACAGATGGACGCGCCGCACCGGAGATTCACACCGCATTCCGGCACCTTCCATTTACACGAACTCCATTACATTTTCCACCCTGAAAATCAGTGGATGACCACCAGGCGCATGCATTGAACCCATCGCAAATCCGTCCCATGTCACGGTATTGCCTGCCGTCACTACCCGCCTGTCCGCGCCCGGACAGGCAACACCCGGCATTGCCACGGTTGCACTGCAGGCCCTGAGTGGGGCAACCATCGCCGCACGGGCCAGCGCAGCCGGCACCAGTTTCTTACCGTGGACGCCCGAAATCACTGCTACAATCGAGGGCTTCGGAGAGGTGGATGAGCGGTTTAAGTCGCACGCCTGGAAAGCGTGTGTGGGCTAATCCCCACCGCGGGTTCGAATCCCGCCCTCTCCGCCATACACCCAGCAAAACGGGCCCCTACACGGGGCCCGTTTTCGTTTCCGGGCCTGCATTCGGCCCGGGTCCTGCCCCGCGCAGCCTCGCGCCGCATCCACCCGGCAGGCCGTCAGCGCATCAGGGAAAGTCACAGGCTGCACCTGCCCCTCAAGCCTTGCGCAGACCCCTGCCTGGGCATGCAATACGCAGGTGTCCGACAGGCACAGCCTTGTTTCAGTGATGTACTAGCTGCAACAAAGCACCCAGGCGCGCAGCTTTGTGCAACCGCAGCGCGGCGCGAACAAGCATTCAGGCCCAGCCGCAAGAGGCTTGCAGGGTGAGAGATCCGACGGAGGTTCCAAATGGAAAGCAATGTCACAAAATCCCTTCAAGTCCTCTTAATTTCCGTCAATTTCACTCAATTGACGATAGTTTTCAATCAGAGACACCAAGCCGATCGAAAAAACCAAAAACCCGACGTATATTCCACACCGCCTTGCAGCCTGCCCGGCCCGCCCTCGGGCTGAGACGGCCCCCGCTCTCCCGGCGCGGAGCACCAGAACAAAGCAGGAGCGAAGAGCACAAGAAGACGCAAAGGGGTTGGCATGAAAATTCTTTCGTTTTTCGGGACCCCACCGCGCTGCAGGAAGACCGCATCAGCGCAGGCCATGCGGAAGGCCTGTTCGAGGCATGGTCCAACCTCTACCACCGCTTCGCGCTGGCGATGGAGGCCACGGACAGGCGCGATCGCGAGGCGCTGCAAACCATCCTCCATCCGGACATCCACGCTGGCATCGAGGGCGTTCGCTGGGTGGAGAACTGCGTGCGCTCGGCCGATGCCGGCGGGATCTGGGTGGACTACTGCTAGGGAATGCCATGCCCCGCCTGGGCTGCCAGCGGCCCGGGACCTGGGGATCGCCATGGCATCATGGCCCATCCAGAAATCAGTCGATCCCTTGCCCCGGGATCGCCCACCGGCCCGCCTGCGATGAGCCCTTCCCCGCCGCCCCCCGCATCCGTGGACCGACTCCTGCAGCAGATTGCCCAGGAATACGATGGCCTGAGCCGGCAGCTCAAGGCCATTGCCCGCCACATCGAGGTCCACCGCGACCAGCTCGGCCTGCAAGGCATACAGTCCCTGGCCGCGCAATGTGGTGTGCAGCCCTCGGCCGTCGTACGGTTTGCCAAGCATTTCGGGCTCTCGGGTTTTTCCGAGATGCAGCGCCTGTTCCGCGAAGGCCTTGCCGAGCAGATCGCGCCGGGCCGCGCCTATGAGCTGCGCGTGCGCGACATGGTCGAGGCCGGCCCCGCCGCCCTGGAGCCCGTGCAGATTGCCGACGAATTCCTCAAAGGCGGCATGGCCGGCATGCAGCAGCTGCGCCAGAACCTGGACGGTCAGGCATTCGACCGGGCGGTGGAGCTGCTGGCCGGCACGCAGGCGATCTGGATCGCCGGCTCGCGCCGCTCGTTTCCCGTGGCCGTGTATCTGGAATATGCGCTGCAACACACCGACAAGCGCATAGGCCTGTTCAGCGCGCTGGGCAGCATGCAGCAGGGGCAGATCCGGTCGGTGCGCAGCGGCGACGTGATGATCGCCATTTCCTTCATGCCCTATGCGGACGAAACCGTGCAGGTGGCGCAGTGGGCCAGGCAGCGCAGCGCCCACCTGATCGCCATGACCGACAGCCGCATGAGCCCCATTGCGCGCGAGGCCGAGGCGGCCCTGATCGTGCAGGACAGCGCCACCTTCGGCTTTCGCGCGCTGACGGCGGCCATGGGGCTGGCGCAAAGCCTTTTCGTGGCCCTGGCCTACCGGCTGGAGCTGTCGCTGCGCTCGTCAGCCGCGCCCGGCAGCTTGGCAGGCGAGTAGACAAAGCAAAGCGCCACCCTGGGGTGGCGCAGCGGTGAGGCAGGCAGGGGCCGTTGCCGGCCCTTGCCCTGGCCAGGGCGTTCTCAGGCCTTGGCCACGGCGGCCTCGGCAGGCAGAGCCTGCACGGGCTCTCCGTCCAGGGCGGCGTTGAGCTTGCTGTAGTCCAGCTCGTTTTCCCAGCGCGAGACCACCACGGTGGCCACGGCGTTGCCCATGAAGTTCGTCAGCGAGCGGCACTCGCTCATGAAGCGGTCCACGCCCAGGATCAGGGCCATGCCGGCCACGGGCACCTCGGGCACCACGGCCAGCGTGGCGGCCAGCGTGATGAAGCCCGCGCCGGTCACGCCGGCAGCTCCCTTGGAGCTGAGCATGGCCACCAGCAGCAGCGCGATCTCGTGGCCCAGGGTCAGGTGGGTGTTGGTGGCCTGGGCGATGAACAGCGCGGCCAGCGTCATGTAGATGTTGGTGCCGTCCAGGTTGAACGAATAGCCCGTGGGCACGACCAGGCCCACGACGGACTTGCCGCAGCCGGCGCGCTCCATCTTCTGCATCAGCGAAGGCAGGGCCGATTCCGAGGACGAGGTGCCCAGCACCAGCAGCAGCTCGGCCTTCAGGTAGCGTGCCAGCTTGAGCACCGAGAAGCCGCACAGCCGCGCCACGAAGCCCAGCACCACGACCACGAAGAGCAGCGAGGTGATGTAGAACGAGCCCACCAGCCAGGCCAGGTTGACCAGCGAACCCAGGCCGAACTTGCCGATGGTGAAGGCGATGGCGCCGAAGGCGCCCAGCGGCGCAGCCTTCATCAGGATGCCGACCAGCTTGAACACGGGGGCCGTCAGCGCCTCCAGGAAGTTGAGCACGGGCTTGCCGGCGTCGCCGACCATGGCCAGCGAGATGCCGAACAGCACGGCCACGAACAGCACCTGCAGGATGTTGTCGCCCACGAAGGGGCTGACCAGCGTCTTGGGGATGATGTCCATGGCAAAGCCGGTGAGCGTCAGCTCATGCGACTTGGCCACATAGCCCTTGACGGCGGCCTGGTCCAGGTCGGCCGGGTTGATGTTCATGCCGGCGCCAGGCTGCACCACGTGCGCCACCACCATGCCGACCACCAGGGCCAGCGTGGAGAAGAACAGGAAGTAGGCCATGGCCTTGAGGAACACCCGGCCCACCGTGCGCAGGTGCGTCATGCCCGCAATGCCGGTGACGATGGTCAGGAAGATCACCGGCGCGATGATCATCTTCACCAGCTTGATGAAGGCGTCGCCCAGCGGCTTGAACTGCTCGGCGTACTGGGGCTCGAAGTGGCCGAGCAGCACGCCCGCCACGATGGCGACCACCACCTGGAAATACAGCTGGCGGTAGAAGGGCAGCCGCTCGGGGCTGGCGGCGTGGGTGGGGACGGCATGCATGGTGCGGCTCCGGCAGGATTTCTGTGGGGTTGACGCACCACCGAGGTGCGGCAAGTTGCGGGAAGGTGCAGGTTGTACCGCTGGCATCCTCCGGCGCCGATAACCTATTGGTATTAGGCGCAGGCGCTCTCCCAGGGAGAATGGACGCAGAATCAGGGTAATCCCCAACCCCTTCCCGTCCCTGGAAGGCACCAAGCTGGCGCCCAATCGGGCCCAGACCACCATGCCCCAACCCGTTCGACGCCCTTCACGCCGCTCCTTCTGGACCCTGCTGCTGCTGTTCGGCGGCATGCTCGCCTGCATGCTGCTGGCCGGGGAACTGGTCTACCACCGCGCCCTGCGCGGCGAGGCCGAAAGCGTGCAGCGCCAGCTCAGCCTCTACGCCCAGGCCCTGGGCCAGCGCATAGACCGCTACCGAACCCTGCCCGAGGTGCTGGCGCTGGATGCGCAGCTGCGCGCCGCCCTCACCCACCCGCTGTCTCCCGCCGAGGTCGATGCCCTCAACCGCAAGCTGGAGCAGGCCAACGGCGCCAGCCAGTCGTCCACGCTGACCCTGATCGACCGCCACGGCACGGCCCTGGCCGCCAGCAACTGGCGCGAGACGCGCAGCAACGTGGGCGTGGACTACAGCTTCAGGCCCTATGTGCAGCAGGCGCTGTCGCGCGGCAGCGGGCGCTTCTACGGCATTGGCCTGACCACGGGCGTGCCGGGTTACTTCCTGTCGCAGGCCATCCTGGACGAGCACAACGCCGTCGCGGGCCTGGTGGTGATCAAGATCGCGCTGCTGGAGCTGGAGCGCGAATGGCTGCAGACGCCTGACGTGGTCATGGCCTCGGACGAGCACGGCGTGGTCTTCCTGGCCAGCCAGCCCGACTGGCGCTACCGCCTGCTGTCACCCCTGAGCCCCGCCGACGAGGCGGACCTGGCCGCCACGCGCCAGTACATCGACCAGGAACTGCACCCCATGCGCTACCGGGTGCGCCAGGGCCTGGAGCAAGGCAGCCGCCTGGTGCAGATGCAGGAACCCGCCCTGCCCGGCACCACGCTGTGGCAGACCCTGCCCCTGCCCGGCAGCGACTGGCAGTTGCACCTGCTGCATGACACGCAGGCCAGCACCGTGGCCAGCCGCTGGGCGGCGGCGGCGGCGGCGGGGGGCTGGCTGGCCCTGGGCATGCTGGTGCTGTTCGTGCGCCAGCGCAGGCGGCTGGCCGCGCTGCGCCTGCGCAGCCGCCTGGAGCTGGAGACCGTGCTGCGCCAGCATGCCCAGGAGCTGCGCACGGCCCAGGACGGCATCGTCCAGGCCGCGCGCCAGGCCGACACGGGCCTGAGCCGCAGCCTGGAGCACCTGCCCCAGGGCGTGGTGGTGATCGATGCCGACCTCAACCTGGTGGCCTGGAACTCGCGCTACGTGGAGCTGTTCCGCTTTCCCTCCGAACTGCTGCGCACGGGCCAGCCCATAGAGAACCTGTTTCGGTACAACGCCCGGCGCGGCCTGCTGGGGCCCGGCCCCATCGAAGAGGCCATCCACCGGCGGCTGCAGCATCTGCGCAGCGGCAGCCCGCACCTGCGCGAAAGTACCAAGGACGACGGCACGGTGCTGGAGATCCGCGGCAACCCGCTGCCCGACGGCGGCTTCGTCACCAGCTATGCCGACATCACCAGCTACAAGAACGCCGCGCGCGAGCTGCGCTCGCTGGCCGATGCGCTGGAGCAGCGAATTGCCGAGCGCACGCGCGACCTGGCCGAGGCCAAGCGCGAGGCTGAGCAGGCCAACCGCTACAAGACCCGTTTCGTGGCCGCTGCGGTGCACGACCTGCTGCAGCCTCTGAACGCCGCGCGCATGTTCAGCTCCCTGCTGCGCAGCCATCTGCATGACGAGGCGGGCCGCCACGTGGCCGACAGCATCGACGGCGCCCTGGCCGCGCAGGACGCCATCCTGGGCAGCCTGCTGGACATCTCGCGCATGGAATCGGGCCAGCTGGAGGTGCGCGTGCGCGACTTCGCGCTGGGCCCGCTGCTGCAGGTCATGCGCCACAACTTCGGCATCCTGGCCGAAAGCCGGGGCCTGCGCCTGAGCGCGGTGGACACGCGCTGCGTGGTGCGCAGCGACGAGGCCCTGCTGCGCCGCATCCTGCAGAACTTCCTGTCCAACGCCATACGCTACACGCGCCAGGGCCGCATCGTCATCGGCTGCCGGCGCCAGGGCCAGCAGTTGCGCATCGAGGTGCACGACCAGGGACCGGGCATTCCCGAGAGCCTGCAGCACGAGATCTTCGAGGAATTCCGCCGCCTGGACGAGGGCCATGGCGACGACCGTGGTGCCGGGCTGGGCCTGGCCATCGTCGAGCGCCTGGGCCGGCTGCTGGGCCATGAGATCGGCCTGCGCTCGCAACTGGGCCGGGGCAGCGTGTTCTGGGTCTGCGTGCCGCTGGGCGACCCGGGCGCCGTGCCGCAGATCGCCGCAAGCGCGCAGACCGGCGACCCGGACCAGGATGCACCGCTGCAGGGCATGAACGCCTGGTATGTGGAGGACGATCCCCAGTCCTGCACCGCCATGCGCGCCCTGCTGCAGCGCTGGGGCTGCAGCGTGCCGCTGGCCGGCGGCCCGGCCGAGGCGCTGGCGCTGGCCGCGCCCGGCGAGGCACCGCAACTGGTACTGCTCGACGTGCGCCTGGGCCAGTTGCACGGCCCCGATGTCTACGCGCAGCTGTGCCAGCGCTGGGGCCAGTCGCCGCCCGTGATCCTGGTCACGGCCGAGCGCGACGGCATGCTGCGCCGCCAGGCGGCCGAGCGCGGCTGGGGCTTTCTGGCCAAGCCCGTGCGCCCGCCCGCGCTGCGCGCGCTCATGAGCCAGATGCTGCTGCGCCACCGGTAGGGGCACGGCACGCCGCGGCATGGAGTTCAGGCCGTGCCGTCGTTCTCCAGGCTCTTGACCAGTACGGCAGCCTGCGTGCGGCTGTAGCACTCCAGCTTCTTGAGAATGGCCGTCACATGCACCTTGACGGTGTTCTCGGCCAGCCCCAGTTCATGGGCGATCTGTTTGTTGAGCAGGCCGTCGGCCAGGCACAGCAGCACGCGGAACTGCTGGGGCGTGAGCTGGGCCAGCCGCGCGGCCAGCGCGGCGTCGGCCTCGGAGCGCTCGGCGGCCATGGGCGGGAACCAGCTGCCGCCGTCCAGCACTTCCTGCAGGGCCGTGCCTATGGCCTCGGCCGGCGCCGATTTCGGAATGAAGCCCGCGGCACCGAACTGCTGGGCACGGCGGATCACGCGCGGATGGTCGTTGGATGAGATCACCACCACCGGAATGTCAGGGTACTCGCCGCGCACATGCAGCAGCGCGGAGAAGCCGCGCGCGCCCGGCATGGCCAGGTCCAGCAGCACCAGTTCGATCTCGGGGTGCTGCTGCAGCGCCGCCCCCAGGGTCGCAGCGCTTGCGGCCTCCAGCACGGCGAACTGCGGCAGGGCCTCGCGCAGCACATGGATCACCGCAGCGCGGAACAGCGGGTGGTCATCGGCAACGAGCAGGGTGGATTCGGACATGGGCGCGAGTCTGACACGTCTGCAAACACATGCCCGGCTCATGGACCCCCGTGGAGGCCGGTGGCCGGGTTGCAGGCTGGCACGCCGTTTGCAATCAGTTGCAGCCACAGGCCTGGCAACAGGCGGAAATCTTCCTCCAACCGACGAACAAGGAGCCCTGAATTGACCTTTGAGCCCTCTTGCAAGGACCTGCTGCACAGGCCTGGTGCCCCGGCCCCAACCCAGTGCACGGCAGCGTTCAAGCCGCGAGAGTGCAAAACACAAATTAAGTTTCGTCATAACTGTGTCAAAGACACCACTTTCTGGCCGGTGCAATGGCTGGGATGCGTTGTAATACGCGGCTTAGCCAGTCTGGACTGCCTCGCGCGCGCACCGCAAAGGCACGCCGACACCGGCCGGACCCTGATGCGAAAACGCCACTGTCCCAGGTTTGCCACATAGCCCGCCCAGGGCGTTTGCCTCATCGTCTGCCCCGGTCACAGCACTGGCCAACCGTTTCCACTATCCAACAATGAAAGACTCCTCAACATGAAACGTTCCTTCATCGCACTGGCCGCTGCACTGGCCTGCGCCGGCGCAGCACACGCCCAAAGCTCGGTCCAGCTGACGGGCCTGGTGGACGCCTATGCCGGCTCCATGCGCATGGCTGGCGACGCCAGCGGCAAGGGCGTCGTGGGTTCGGGCGGCATGACCACCTCCTGGTGGGGCATGAAGGGCCAGGAAGACCTGGGCGGCGGCCTGAAGGTCGATTTCCAGCTGACGGCCTTCATGCGCGTGGACACCGGCAGCCCCGGCCGCTTCGACGGCGACCCGTACTTCTCGCGCGATGCCAACGTCGGCCTGTCCGGCGGCTTCGGCACGGTGCGCCTGGGCCGCGGCATGGCGCCCAACTTCCTGCCCACCATCCTGACCAACCCCTTCGGCGACTCCTTCACCATCTCCCCGCTGGTGCTGCACGCCAACGTGGGCACGGCAGCCTGGGGCTCGGCCAACCTGACCACGCCGTCGGACACCGGCTGGAGCAACCAGATCGTCTACAGCACGCCCAAGTTCGGCGGCCTGCAGGCCAACGTCCACTACCAGTTCGGTGAAAAGGGCGGCGACTCCGGCAAGAAGAACATCGGCGTGAACGCCATGTACTTCGGCGGCCCGCTGAGCCTGGTGGCCTTCTACGAACGCGCCCAGATCAGCAACCCCGTGAGCCTGGCCGTCATGCCCACCAAGACCGACTGGATTCTGGGCGGCACCTACAACTTCGAAGTGGCCAAGCTGTACGCGACCTATGGCCAGGCCAAGGTCAAGGACCTGGACCGCAAGAACAGCACCTACTCGCTGGGCCTGGACGTGCCCGTGAGCAGCGCCGGCACCATCAAGGCCGCCCTGGCCCGCACCAAGGCCGAGATCGGCGCCGTGGACTCCACGCGCACCACGGCCAGCCTGGGCTACGACCACTACCTGTCCAAGCGCACCGATGTGTACACCGTGCTGATGCACGACCGCATCACGGACCTGAAGTCGGGCACCAGCCTGATCGCGGGTATCCGCCACCGTTTCTAAGGCGACGCCTGGCCTGCCAGCACGGGCCGGGGACTTACGTCCCGAACTTTCAGCGAGGCCCTGCCTCGCTTTTTTTTCGGCCTTCTGAAGATCGATAGGGAATTTCTCCCACCGCTTTTTTCACGAACGTCAAGAGAGAAAGCGATTGTCCGACAGCCACGCTGCGCAATCCGGTGTGCAATGGAGTCTAGGCCCAGCCCCATGCTCTGCCTGCGCTGCCAGACAGGAGGTGCACCATGCGCAGACCCAGCCCCTTCGGACGTCATCCCTTCATTGCCTTCACCGCCACGGTATTGCTTGCCGTCGCCGCCAGCGTTGCCACCTTGTGGCTGGACAGCGCCGCCCCGGCCGCAGACACCTTGCTGCAAAAAGACCCGGGCGCCCTGCTGTCGTCGATGTAGGCCCTGCAAGCGCCTGCAAATGCCTGCCCAGCGCCATCCCTTGCGGACTGGCGCTGTTTTCATTTGCCGGCCGATGCGCCGGTTGATGTACCTGCCGATGCGCCTCCACCGCTGGCCGTCTTCTCCAGCAGCGCCAGCCTGCGCCTGACGGCCTGGGCCTTGTCCACCTCGCCCGCCTGATCATGGGCCCTGGCCTGCAGCAGCAGCCAGGCCATCACCGCCCGGCGCCAGCCCTGGGCCGAGGCGGTCTCGGCACCCAGCTCCAGCAACTGGGGCTGTGCCGCCCCCGCCCGCAAGGCCGCGCCGGCCGCTACCAGCCGGGGCAGCGGCTCCTTGATGGCGCCCACGGCAGCCAGCGCCGAGGCAGGCGCACCCAGCAGCGCCTGCGCCACGGGGCGCTGTAGTTCCGGCAATAGCGCAATGTCTTCGGGCCGGGGCCTGCCTTGCAAATAGCGCGCATAGGCTGCCTCCGCCGGCGCCGCGTCAAGCGCCAGCGCCTGGTAGCCGGGGCAGTCGTCCCATTCCAGACTGGCCACCTGGGCCGCGCAGCGCATCAGTTCAAGGCGCGCGGCCAGGTCGGTGCGGCCCGTGGCGGCCACCTCGGCGCGGGCCTTGTCCCATTCCAGGGCCTGCACGCGCTGGCGGCCTTCCAGGTAGGCGGTGGAGGCGCGCTGGGACGCAGATTCGGCATTCAGCGCCCAGTCCGGCGCGGGCGGGCGGCTGCTGCAGCCGGCCAGCACCAGGGTCAGCACGGCGCCGGCGACGGCATGGCGCGCCAGGAGGGTTGCGGCAGAAAGTTTCTTGGCGGCAGCACTCATGGCAGCTTCAACTCCGGTTGATGGGCAAACGGCCACTTGCGCTGCAGGTCGGCCAGCACGCCTTCGAGGCGGCGCAGGTTGCCCTCGACCTCGGCGCGCAGGGCGCCCAGGTCGGCCGTGGCCTCGCGCGCATTGGAGCCCACGGCCTGGGCCTCGGCCAGCACGGCGTCCACCTTGCCCAGCGTGCGGCGCGTGTCGGCCAGCAGGCCGTTGAGCTGCACCACGGTGGAACGCACCTCGGGCATGACGCCGCCGGCGTCGAACACCTGGCTGTCGGCCCGCGCCACCATGCGCTCCATGCGGGCCAGCGTGGCGTTGGCGCGGTCCAGCAGGGCCGTGACCTTGTGCGCCTCCTGCTCGCTGCCCATGACCACGCCCAGCACGCCGCCCGGCCCCTGGGCCCGGCCGGCCAGGCCGCGCAGCTCGGTCAGCGACCCGCCCAGGGCCGAGTCCGGCGCGGTGAGCTGGGCGATGTTGCCCAGCACTTCCTTGGCCGTGGACATGATCTGCGGCAGCTCGGCCGTGGCATCGCCGCGCAGCACGGGGCGCACGGCCTCGTCGGGCAGCGGCGGATCGCTGAGGATGCCGCTGTAGGCCTTGATGGTGGTGCCGCCCACCAGCCCCTTGACCAGGGTGAAGACGCTGGACTCGCGCAGCCAGTGCGCGTCCTTGCGCGGCACGTCGATGAGGATGCGTACATTGCCGTCCTCGGCCAGCTCGATGCGGCGCACGCGCCCGATCGGAAAGCCCGAGAAGGTCATGTCCATGCCCACGCTCACGCCCTCGGAGTCGTCGGCCGTGAGCACCAGGCGCTGCGTGGCGTCGAACACGCCGCGCGAGTACAGCAGGTACAGGGCCGATCCAAGAATCAGCACCAGCGTGAACAGCAGCAGGCCCGCGGCCTTGGCGCGCAGGTGCGCCACGGGCTTGAGGGCCTCGATTTCCTCGCCGTCCCAGGGGTCTGGCGGCGTGCGCCGCGTATCGGTCATGGCATTCCTTGTTCTGGCACGGGCCTTGCCGTGCATGTGGGGTTCGTGGAGTTCAGCGGGCGTGCTCAGTAGTAGTTGCCCATGAGCGAGATCACCTCGATCACCAGCAGCACGGCAAACATGCGCGCAAAGCCGCCCAGCGCCGCGCCGCCGAGCCGGTGGCGCCGCAGCGGCGCATACAGGCCGGAAGCCATGGGCATGATGGCCACGGTGAGGCTGAAGAACCAGGTCTTGAGCACGAAGACCAGGGTCACGGCCGGCGTGAAGATCTGGCCGAAGATGCGCGTGTAGCCGGGCAGGCCCGCCAGCGTGAAGCCATAGACGCTCAGGTAGACGGTGACCAGGGCCACCACGCAGCTGAGCACGGCCAGCGTGACCGAGGCAAACACGCCACCGGCCGCGCGTGGCACCAGGGCCATGCGCAGCGGGTCGGAGCCGCGCTCCTGCCAGGCCTGGAGCTGGCCCCGCGCGCGCAGCTGCGCAATCAGCGTGCCGTTGGGAATGGTGCAGCGCATGGCCACGAACAGCGCGGCCGTCAGCGGGATCAGCTCGATCACCAGCACGCGCACCACCATCTCCAGCGCATAGCGCGACAGCCCATAGCTCAGCGCCGTGACGATGACGATGCGCGTGATCACCGCGCACAACAGCGCCGCCAGCGCCGTGAAGCCCAGCAGGATGGGCCCGGTCTGCACATAGATCTGGTGCGCCATGGCACGCCGCGCGCCGCGCCGGTAGCTGGAAGGGGACATGGCCAGCACCAGCAGCACGGCGCCCAGGTAGACGCTGCGCCACCAGGCCAGCGCATGGTCGCGCAGCGCCGCCCAGATGCGGTCGGGAAGGGACAGGGCTGCGTGGCTGAGGCTCATCGGTCGATGATAGCGAGCCGTACCGGGACGGTCCGTCGGACGCCGGCGCAAGACAGGCAGCCGCGGACGGCGCTACACATGGCGCTTGGCGCCGGAGCTGCCCAGGGCAGGCGCCAGCGGCTCGTCGGCCTGGGCATGCAGGGCCTCGATCAGATGGCAGTAGCTGGCCGACCCGTCGCACTGGCTGCGCAGCTGCATCAGCTCATGCTCCAGCGCGCGCAGCTCGGCCAGGCGCTCGCGCACATGGCCCAGGTGGGCATCCAGGGTTTCGTTGGCGGCCACGCAGTCGGCCTTGCTGGCGCCGTCCAGCGCCAGCAGGGTGCGCACCTCGTCCAGCGACATGTCCATGGCGCGGCACAGGCGGATGAAGCGCAGCCGGTGCACATCGCTGTCGCTGTACAGCCGGTACTGGTTGTCCTCGCGCACGCCCGCGCTCAGCAGCCTTTCCTTCTCGTAGTAGCGGATGTTGGCGGCGGCCACGCCGGAACGCTTGGCCGCCTCGCCGATGCGCCAGCGCGCAGATTCATGCTGTGACATGCTTGACCTTGAAGTGACTTCACCGTTTCCAATGCTCGCATGAACTCCAATCGCCTGCCAAGCCCTCAGGGCAACGAGGCCCTGAAAGCCTTCCCAGCCCATTCCACGCCCGCCTCGACTTCGCCGTCTTCCGCCTGCGGCACCGATTGCTGCGCGCCCTTCACCATCACCCAGCCCACGCCGGCCCGCAAGAAGGCCCATGGCCACTCGCATGCGCACGGCGAGGGCCACGATCACGCCCATGACCACGACCATGACCACGGTCACGACGAGAGCGATCCCCATGCCGGCCACGACCACAGCGTGCTGCCCGGCTGGCCGCGCATCACGGCCGCGCTGATTGCAGCCGTGCTGGCCGAAGCCGCCCACTGGCTCAGCGGCTCCCAGGGCGGCGTGCCGGCCCTGCAATACGGCGGCATGGCCGTGGCCATACTGGCGATTGCCCTGTCGGGCCTGGGCGTCTACAAGGCCGGCATCCGCGACGTGCTGCGCCTGAAGCTGGGCATCCATGCGCTGATGGCCATTGCCGTCACGGGAGCCTTCGCCATCGGCCAGTGGCCCGAGGCCGCCATGGTCATGGCCCTGTATGCCGCGGCCGAGCGCATCGAGGACCAGGCCATGGACCGCGCGCGCAATGCCATCCGCAGCCTGCTGCAGATGGCGCCCGAGACGGCCGACGTGCTCCAGCCCGACGGCAGCGTTCAGCGCGTGGCCGCCGCCGACGTGGCGCTGGACGCCACCGTGCGCGTGGCCCCTGGCGCGCGCGTGCCGCTGGACGGCGTGGTGCTGCGAGGCCAAAGCTCGGTCAACCAGGCGCCCATCACCGGAGAAAGCGCCCTGGCCGACAAGGCCCCGGGCGACGAGCTCTATGCCGGCAGCATCAACCAGGATGGCGAGCTGCAGATGCGCGTCACCTCGGCGGCCAATGACAGCCTGATTGCGCGCATCGTCCATGCCGTGGAGCAGGCCCAGGCCTCCAAGGCACCCACCCAGCGCTTTGTCGATCGCTTTGCCGCCGTCTACACGCCCATCGTGCTGGTGCTGGCCATTGCGCTGGCGGTGCTGGCGCCGCTGGTCATGGACTGGAGCTGGCATGACGCGGCCTACCAGGCCCTGGCCCTGCTGGTCATCTCCTGCCCCTGCGCCCTGGTGCTGTCCACCCCCGTCACGGTGGTCAGCGCGCTGACGGCGGCTGCACGCCGCGGCCTGCTGATCAAGGGAGGCCAGGCGCTGGAATCGGCGCGCAAGCTGCGCGCCATTGCCCTGGACAAGACCGGCACGCTGACCACGGGCAGCCCGAAGCTGGTCGAATGGAAGTCCTGGAGCGAAGAGGATGCAGCCCGGGACGCCGCCCCTGGCCCCGCCCTGCCCGCCGCGCGCGCCCTGGCCCTGGCCGGCCGCTCGGACCACCCGGTCTCGCGCGCCATTGCTTCCGGCCTCCAGGCCGACGCCGCCGTGGCCGCCGATGCCGCGCGGGCCTCGGTCAGCAAGCTGCTGGCCCTGCCCGGCCGTGGCGTGCAGGCCGAGATCGACGGACAGCTCTGGACCCTGGCCAACCTGCGCTGGGTGCAGGAGCAAGGCTGGGACAGCGCCGCGCTGCGTGCCAGCCTGGCGATGCACGAAGCCCAGGGCCGCACCGTGACCCTGCTGGCCGACAGCAGCGGCGTGCGGGCCCTGTTCGCCGTGGCCGACCCGTTGCGGCCCCAGGCCCGCGAGGCCGTGGCACGCCTGCAGGCCCTGGGCGTGCAGCCCGTGGTGCTCAGCGGCGACAACACGGCCACCGTGCGCTCCATCGCTGCCGCAGCCGGCATCCAGGATGCGCGCGGCGGCCTGCTGCCCCAGGACAAGCTCGACGCACTGGCCGAGCTGCAACGCACACGCGGCCCCACGGCCATGACGGGCGACGGCATCAACGATGCGCCGGCCCTGGCCCAGGCCGACATCGGCTTTGCCATGGGCGGCATGCACAGCACGGGCATGGCCATGGAAACCGCCGACGTGGTGTTGATGAACGACGACCTACGCCGCCTGCCCGAGGTGGTGGAGCTGTCACGCAGCGCCCACGCCGTGCTCTGGCAGAACATCGCCCTGTCGTTGGGCGTCAAGCTGGTGTTCTTCGCGCTGGCCCTGGCCGGCAACGCCAGCATGTGGCTGGCTGTGCTCGCCGACATGGGCGTGAGCCTGCTGGTGGTCGGCAACGGCCTGCGGCTGCGCCGCTGGGGCAGCGACCGGGAGGCGGCATGACCGACGCCCAGCGCCGTGCCGCCTTCACCCACCTGCTGCACAGCTTCCGTTCAAGCCAGGACCAGGCGCCCGCACAGCGCTGGCTGCTGCTGGAGGCCAGCCATGTGCTGGGCCAGCAGCTGCTGGGCCTGCACTGGCGATCCCACTGCTGGATGCTGCGCCACGCGCTGCAGCTGCGCGACGGCAGGGAGGTCGCCGGCCAGCTGCTGCGCCTGGCCCTGGTGCCCGCAGGCCATCTGCTGGACCGGCTGCCGCGCGGCAACACCGGCCGCACCACGGTGCCGGCCACCCTGCCCATGGACATGCCACCCGCCATATCGGCCCTGATCGCCGAGGCACTGCGCACCACGCGCCGCCCGCCCGGGCAGAGGGCCCGCACCTGAGGAACTTCGCGGCACCGTCCGGTATCATCCATGCCTATGCGTCGCCCCTTGTCCATTGTCCTGGTCTTGCTGCTGGTCCTGCGTGGCCTGCTGGGCGATGCCATGGCCATGGGGGCGGCTCCGGTGATGGGCGTCCCGGCTCCGGCCGTCGCATTGGCGTCGGACTCCGCACTCCACCACCATGCGCCGGAGATCGCGCAGTCGCCGGACAGCCATGAACGGCATCCGGCACACGCCACGGAGCAGCCCTCTCACCCCTCGCATACGTCGCACGCCGAGCACAGTGCAGACTGCTCCCCCCAGGCCGGCAGCCCTGCGGGCGGCGGCTGCGGCGAGCATGAACACGGCCCCAGCTGCACCCTGTGCGGCATCTGCCATTCGGCCCTTTTCACCCCTGGCCAGATCGGCTCGGACGGCGCTGCGCCGTCCGCCGCACTGCGCCCCCAAGGCAGCACGCGCTTTGCCAGCGCGGCCAAGCTGCAGGCCATCAAGCCACCCATTTCCTGAAGCCTGACGCCCGAAGTGCGTCCGCGCCCACCCTGCCGCCTGCCCATGGGCAGCCCGTTCTCGGGCATGGCAGGACGCTTGGCTGCGGATGCGTCACCCGTTACGCATTCAGGAGATCACCATGCGCCGCGCGCATTTTCTCGCCCCCCTCATCCCCCTCATCCATTTCGGGCTGGCGGCCCTTGCCGTCTCCAGCCCCGCGGCCTGGGCCCAGGTCCATGACGGCAAGCATCCGCCGGCCTCTTCGTCCGCAGGCCTGACCGGCGCCATCGATCCGGCAGCCGCCAGCCTGCCCCTGCGCCATGCGGCCCTGCCGCCCAGCGGCGCCGTGGAAACCGAGCTGACCGACTGGCGCCAGGCCAACGCCGCCGTGGGCGAGTTTCCCAACGGCCATGTGGACATCCTGCGCTGGGAGGCGGCCCAGGCCGGCCGATCCACGCCTGCGCCGTCCCCGCACGGCTCTCACCTGCAGCACGGAGGCCGGCCATGAAGCGCACCGTCTTCGCCCCCACCCGGCTGGTCGGCGCCATGGCTGCCGTGCTGGCCCTGGCCGGCTGCGCCAGCATCTCGCCCGACGGCCTGCGCGGCGCGGTCCAGTCCCATACCGCCAGCCGCCTGCCGGACGGCGCCGAACTGCCGCCAACCGATCTGCAGGCCCATGACGCGGCGCAGCATCGCATCGACGAGTGGCTGCGCCAGCCACTGGACATGGACCAGTCCGTGCGCATCGCACTGCTCAACAACCCCGGCCTGCAGGCGCGCCTGGCACAACTGGGCGTGCAGGATGCAGACCGCGTGCAGGCCCTGACGCTGCCCAACCCCACGCTGACCCTGGGCCGCATGGTCAACAGCGACGAGCGCGAGATCGAGCGCCAGCTGAGCTTTGGCCTGGTCAGCCTGATCACCCTGCCCTGGCGCAGCCGCTGGCAGGGCATGCAAATGGAACAGGCCACCCTGACCGCCGCGCAGGACGTGCTGCGGCTGGCCGCCGACACGCGCCGCGCCTGGCTGCGCGCCGTGGCCGCACGCCAGCAGCTGGCGGCCAGCGAGCGCATGCACGAGGCTGCCGAGGCCGGGGCCGAGCTGGCGCGGCGCATGGCCCGCGTGGGCAACTTCAGCCGGCTGCAGCAGGCGCGCGAGCTCAGCATCCAGCAGGACACCGCAGCGCAGCTGGCGCGTGCGCGCCTGGCCGCCACGGCCGAGCATGAGCAACTGGCCCGCCTGATGGGCCTGTGGGGACGGCGCATCGATTTCAAGCTGCCCGACCAGTTGCCCGCCATCCCGCAGGCCGCCACGCAGTTGCGCGCCGGGGACGATGCCGAAGCCACCGCGCTGCGCGAGCGCCTGGACCTGCGCGCCCTGCGCCGCGACCTGGACCATCTGGGCGAGCGCCGGGGCTGGGCGCGCGCCGGCGCCATCTTCGGCGACATCGGCCTGGGCTACAGCCGCAACACCGCCACGGACCGGGCCACCGGCCACAGCGATGTGACACGCGGCTGGGAGATCGACCTGCCCCTGCCGCTGTTCGACTGGGGCGGCGCCGCCAGCGGCCGCGCGCGCGCCGAGCTGCAGCGCAGCGCGGCCCAGCTGCAGCAAGGCGCCATCCAGGCGCGCGCCGAGGCGCGCAGCAGCTGGATGCGCTACCGCACGGCCTGGGACCTGGCCCACCAGCAGCAGGCCGAGGTGCTGCCGCTGCGCCGCTTCATCCAGGACGAAACCATGCTTCGCTACAACGGCATGTTCGTCAGCGTCTGGCAATTGCTGGCCGAGGCCCGCAGCAGCGCCCAGGCCGTGGCCACCGCCACCGATGCGCAGCGCGACTTCTGGCTGGCAGAGACCGACCTGCAGCTGGCACTGACCGGCACGTCGCCGGGAGCCATCCAGGCTGCCGCCAGCGCTGCCGCGCCCACCCCCACCAACGAAGCGAGCCACTGACATGAACCGCCGCAATTTCTTCACCGGCGCCGCCGTGGCCGCCGTCTCCAGTGCCGCCGTCAGCCGCGTGGCCCTGGCCGCCCTGCCCGAGGCAGCGACCCAGTCCTCGGCCGAAACGGCCGCCCCGCTGGCCCCGCCCAACGGCCGCCCCTACCGCCCCGTGGTCACGCTCAACGGCTGGACCACCCCCTGGCGCATGAACGCAGGCGTCAAGGAATTCCACCTGGTGGCCGAGCCCGTGGTGCGCGAGGTGGCGCCGGGCTTCTTCGTCAACATGTGGGGCTACAACGGCCAGAGCCCCGGCCCCACCATCGAGGTGGTGGAAGGCGACCAGGTCCGCATCTTCGTGACCAACCGCCTGCCCGAGCACACCACCGTGCACTGGCACGGCCAGCGCCTGCCCAACGGCATGGACGGCGTGGGCGGCCTGACCCAGCCGCACATCCCGCCCGGCAAGACCTTCGTCTACGAGTTCACGGCGCGCCGGCCCGGCACCTTCATGTACCACCCGCATGCCGACGAGATGGTGCAGATGGCCATGGGAATGATGGGCCTGTGGATCACGCACCCGAAGGTGGCGCACCCGCAGATCGCCGAGGTCCAGCGCGACTACGCCTTCCTGCTGTCGGCCTACGACGTGGAGCCCGGCTCCATGACCCCACGCGTGGCCGAGATGACGGACTTCAACATCTGGACCTTCAACAGCCGGGTGTTCCCCGCCATCAGCCCCGTCGTCGCCCGGCGCGGCGACCGCGTGCGCCTGCGCGTGGGCAACCTGACCATGACCAACCACCCCATCCACGTGCATGGCCACGAGTTCGAGGTCACGGGCACGGACGGCGGCCCCGTGCCCCGGTCCGCACGCTGGCCCGAGGTGACCACCGACGTGGCCGTGGGCCAGATGCGGCAGGTGGAGTTCATCGCCGACGAGCTGGGCGACTGGGCCCTGCACTGCCACAAGAGCCACCACACCATGGGCGCCATGGGGCATGACACGCCGACCATGATCGGCGTGGACCACCGGGGCCTGGTCGGCAAGATCCAGAAGATCGTGCCCGACTACATGGTCATGGGCGAGCGCGGCATGGGCGACATGGCCGCCATGGAAATGCCGCTGCCCGACAACACCTTCCCGATGATGACGGGCACGGGCCCCTTCGGCCCCCTCGAGATGGGCGGCATGTTCACCACCCTCAAGGTGCGCGAGCAGCTGGGCGCCAACGACTACGGCGACCCGGGCTGGTTCACCCACCCCAAGGGCCGCGTGGCCCATGAATGGAAGGGGCCGGCGGCCGAGGCCTCCGCGCCGCGCCAGACCACGCCCGGCCAGTCTCCCGGCGCACCCAGCGTGCGCAAGCCCGGTGCGGGCCATGAGCACCACTGATGCCATCCAAGGAGTCCCTCATGAACACCTTTGCCCTCCTCCTCGCCACGGCACTGCTTGCCGGCCCCGCCGCCGTCTTCGCCCATGGCAGCGAAACCCACGATGACGCTCCCAAGGCCGCCGCGGTCAAGAAGCAAAAGCCCTGGGGCATTGCCGGCGATGCCTCGGCCGCCCGGCGCACCATCACCCTGGACATGAGCGACAACATGCGCTTCACGCCAGAGCGCATCAGCGTCAGGCGCGGCGAGACGGTGCGCCTGCGCGTGGCCAACAAGGGCCAGGTCATGCACGAGATCGTGCTGGGCACGCCGGCCTCGCTGGACGAGCACGCGCAGATGATGCTCAAGTTCCCCACCATGGAGCACGGCGAGCCCTACATGGCCCATGTCTCGCCCGGCCAATCCGGCGACCTGGTCTGGAATTTCAACCGCGAAGGCAGCTTCGACTTTGCCTGCCTCATCCCCGGCCACTACCAGGCCGGCATGCGCGGAACCATCACCGTGACGCAATGAGCGCGCCACTTCTTCCCCCCTTCAGGAGCACCCGATGAAACATGAACGCATGGCATCCGCCCACCCGCGCCGCAGTGCGCTGCGCCGCATGGCCCTGGCCTGCACGGCATTCGCCGCCCCTTCGCTGTGGGCGGCTGCACCCACGGCCCGCATCCCGGTCGAGGTCTGGAAGGACCCCAACTGCGGCTGCTGCCAGGACTGGGTGGTGCACATGGAGCACAACGGCTTTGCCGTCACCGTGCACGACACCGGCAACAGCGCCGTGCGCGCCAGACTGGGCATTCCGGCGCGCCTGGGCTCCTGCCACACGGCCCTGGTCGAAGGCTATGCGCTCGAAGGCCATGTGCCTGCGACCGACGTGCACAAGCTGCTCAGGCAAAAGCCCAAGGCGGTGGGCATTGCCGTGCCCGGCATGCCCGTGGGCAGCCCTGGCATGGACGGCCCCGAGTACGGCGGCCGCAAGGACCCCTACGAGGTGCTGCTCATCACCAAGAACCTCATGAACAGCGACGTTTCCACCCGCACCTTCACCAGCTACCGCTGAACCCCGGAGCACACCATGCACAACACAGCCCTCCTTGTTTCCCGTACGTCCCGTACCGCCCTTGCCGTGCGCCTGGCACTTGCCGCCGCGCTGATCCCGGCCTGGGCCTGTGCCCAGGCCACGGCCCACGACCATGCGGCGCATGGCGCGCAATCTGCCGAAACCGCACCCGCCGCCGCCAGCCAGGACCTCAGCGAAGGCGAGGTCACGCGCTGGGATGCACGCACCAGCAAGGTCACGCTGCGCCACGGCGAACTCAAGAACCTGGGCATGCCGCCCATGACCATGGTCTTCCAGCTGCGCGTGGCAGCACCCGAGCCCGCCCTCAAGGCTGGCGACAAGGTGCGCTTTCGCGCCGAGCAGGACCAGGGCGCCTTCGTGGTCACGCAGCTGGAAGTGCTGCGCTGAAGACCGGGTGCAGGGCTGCCGTTTCGGCTAAGGTGAAGGCCTGTCCATCACAGAGCAGAGCAGCGCATGCCAAGCACCGACTCAGACCCCGGCTCCATCACCCGCGTACAGGGCATCGAGGTAGGCCACCACACCGATGCCCGCCGGCCCACGGGCTGCACCGTCGTGCTGGCGCGCGGCGGCGCCGTGGGAGGCTGCGATGTGCGTGGCGCCGCCCCCGGCACGCGCGAGACCGACCTGCTGCATCCCTCCAACCTGGTGCAGCAGGTGCATGCCGTCATGCTCTCCGGTGGCAGTGCCTGGGGGCTGGACGCGGCCAGCGGCGCCATGCGCTGGCTGGACGAGCAGGGCATAGGGCTGGATGTGGGCGTGGGCCGCGTGCCCATCGTGCCGGCCGCCGTGCTGTTCGACCTGGCGGTGGGCGACAGCCGCATCCGCCCGGGTGCCGATGCCGGCCATGCGGCCTGCCAGGCCGCCAGCGCCGCGCGGCCTGCCGAGGGCAATGTGGGCGCCGGCATGGGCGCCTGCGTGGGCAAGGTCTTCGGCATGGATCGCGCCATGAAGGGTGGCATCGGCACGGCCTCGCTCACCGTGCACGGCGTCACCGTGGGCGCGCTGATCGCCTGCAATGCCGTGGGCGATGTGGTCGATCCCCACAGCGGCGTGCTGCTGGCCGGCGCGCGCAGCCCCGATGGCCGCCAGCTGCACGACACCTGCCGTGCCTTGCTGCGCGGCGAAGAGCCCCGGCCGCTGCTGGCAGGCACCAACACCACCATCGGCGTGGTTGCCACCGATGCACGCATCACCAAGGCCCAGGCCCAGCGCCTGGCCGTGGTGGCCCATGACGGCCTGGCACGCGCCATACGACCCGTGCACACCATGAGCGATGGCGACACCCTGTTCGCCCTGGGCACGGGCTTGGCCGAGCACTCGCTGGGTATGCTGACCCTGTCCGCCATGGCCGCCGAGGCCGTGGCCCTGGCCACGGTGCGCGCCGTGCTGGCCGCGCAGTCGCTGACCACGGCCGAAGGGCTGGAGCTGCCCTGTGCCAGGGAGCTGGCCGCCTGCCGGCCCTGACCGGGTTCAGGCCTGCAGTGCCACCGCCCAGGCGTCGTAGCCGTAGACGCCATCGGCATTGCCACCGGCGCGCAGCCAGTTGTTGCCGCGCGAGCCGATCTGGATCTCGCTGGTGCGGTGCATGCGCATGGCCTGGTAGCGCGCCAGGGCAGCGGGCACCTGCTGCGATCCCTGGGCAGCGTCCAGGTTGCGCGCCAGCACCACGGCATCCTCGATGGCCATGCCCGCACCCTGGGCCATGAAGGGCATCATCGGGTGGCAGGCATCGCCCAGCAGCGTGATGCGGTCCTGCGACCAGGCCGGCAGGGGATCGCGCTCGTACAGCGCGGTCTTGAGCACCGTGTCGCAGGCGTCGAGCAGCGCCCGCGCGTCGGGATGGAAATCGGCATAGAAGCCGCGCAACTCCTCGACGCTGCCCGGCGTGGTCCAGGATTCCTCATGCCACGATTCCTGGGCCGTGGTGGCAAAGATGAAGGTATCGCGCCCCTGGTTCAGCGGAAAGGTCACGATCTGGCTTTGCGGCGTGGCGCCCCACCATTTGGTGAAGGCCTGGATGTCGGGCACATGGCGCACGCGCTCGGTAGGCACCACCGCGCGGAAGGCCACCACGCCCGTGAAGCGCGGGCTTTCGGCGCCGAACAGGGCCGCACGCACCACGGAGTGGATGCCGTCCGCGCCAATGAGTGCGTCCAGCTCGGCCACTTCGCTGCCATCGGTGAAGGCGATGTCCACGCCTTGCCCCCTCTGCGTGATCTGGCTGGCGCGCTTGCCCAACTGCACCTGGTCCAGCGGAAAGGCATCGGCCAGGGCCGCCAGCAGGTCCGCGCGGTGGATGGTGAGCTGGGGTGCGCCGTATTTGCGCTCGGCCTCGTCACCCATGGTCAGGCGTGAGGTTTCCTCGCCCGTGTCCCAGTTGCGGCTGATGCGGTGCGTGGGCCGTGCGGCGCTGGCACGCACGGCGGCGGCGATGTCGGCGCCCAGGCCATCGAGGGCGCGCACGGCATTGGGCGTGAGGTTGATGTCCGCGCCCACGCGCAGGAACTGCCGGCTTTGCTCGAACACCAATACTTCATGCCCTGCCTGGTGCAGCGCATTGGCTGCCGCCAATCCGCCAATGCCTGCTCCGACGATGCCTATCCTCAAACGCGCCATGGTTCCTGTCTCCTGCTGGTGGGGTCTATTCGGTGGTGATGCGCCCCATGATCCGGGGCGCATCGATGCAGGACATTGTCTTTTTGACGCGCCTCAAGCCTCAACCTCCGCAACGCCCGAATTGGGCACGATTCGTCCCCATCGGCGCCGGCGCATGTCCGGCAGGCGCCTCAGTCCACGCGCCGCAGCTGCCCTTGCACCAGCAGCTTGTCGCGCATGCGGCGCGTCATGGACTGGGTGCTGCCATCCGTGGCCGTGAACAGGAACAGCGTCTGCTGCGGGCTGACCCAGGTCAGCTGGGTGCGGATGCTCTGCCGGGCATTGGACAGCTCCACCCAGGTGCCCAGCGCCCAGTCCTCGGAGACCACGGGCGCCACAGGTTCAGGTGCAGGTGCAGGTGCCACGGATGTCGCATGCGGCGTCACCTGGGGCCCGGCAGGCTCGCCAGGCATCCTGGTCGGCGACGCCGCAACGGCCGGGGGGGCAGGCAGCTCGTCCTGCAGCGCCTCGGGCAGCTCCAGGTCCTGCTCGGTCAGGGTGGCCATCTCGTGCGCCATATCGCTCGCCATGGGCTGCGGCACATCCAGCGGCACCGGCATGGAGGCCGCCACGCCGAACAACGACTGTGGCAGGCGCGCTGCCGAGGAGCCGGGCCTGGCCTGGCCGGGCCCGGCAGCATCGAACCGGGAAGGCAGGGACGCCAGCACCGAGTCCGACCCATAGACGGTGGGCGGCACGGAGTCCAGATAAATATCCACGCTCTCTATGGGCTGGCGGACCACACCCGCATCCAGCGCATCCTGGTGCAGGCCGGCCAGGCGCGCGGCAAAGGCCTGGATTTCCTCCTCCGTGCGCCCCACGCTGCGCAGGCCGGCGCGCAGCCGGGCCTGCAGGCGCGGCGCCAGCGCCACCAGCCGGTCGGTATCGCGGCCGGCGTGTGCGGACACGCTCCACAGCAGGCTGGGCACCAGGGCGAGGTAGCCGCCGGGGTCGCGGGCCTCGCTGCCGTCCACAGGCTCCTGGACGCTGGCAATCACCTGGGCCCACGGCCCCGTGGCGAATTCCAGGATGTCATCGGGTACGCCCTGGGCACTGGGCAGGCGCCGGATGGCGGCTGCGATCTGCTCGGCCCGGGGCATGGCGGTTTCCGGCCAGCGCGGGTCCGCACGCCGCCCTTCCACGCGCCGGAGCGCGGCCGAGACGGGGCCGGTCACCGTGCCATCTTCAGGCGCTTCGCTCGGGCCCACGGGCTGCATACCGCTACCGCCCCAACCGTCACGCAGCTGCTGCAGCACCGTGGCAAAGGCCGATGCATCGGCGCGCTGCAGGGCTGCCAGCCGCATGGCAGCGGAATCGGCCACCTGCAGGAACTGGCCATAGCCCGGTGCAGACTCACTGTCGAACCACAGGCTGCGCGCCGTCAGCTCGTCGAGCAGCTGGCGCGCAGGGTGATTGCGGTCCTCGAAAAAGCGCGTGTCCTGGACCACCAGCTGCTGCAGCAGCGGCTCCAGCCGGCCCACCGTGCGCTGCACGGAAGGCAGCAGGCGCGTGTCGGCGGCCATGAAACGCATCATGCGCTGCAGCGTATGCAGCGCCGCGCCGTCGTCGGCGCGCGCGCCCGGGGGAGGCTCCTGCGGCTCCTGCGGCTGCAGGGCCTGCATCAGCTGCTCCAGCTGGGCCGAGTGGTGCTGCACGGACTCCAGCGCCATGCAGCTCAGCGAGGTCCAGCCTTCGGGCAGCGCCGCCAGCACGGTGGGTGCCGTCTCGCTGCCCTGCCAGGCGGTGGTCTGCAGCCGGCTTGCGCCGTCCATGGCCGGCGCAAACTGCCCGGGCACGGAATAGGCGGATGGTTGGGCCAGCGCCAGCATGGAAGAAGGCGCCGCAGCGGGCGCCTCGCGGTGTGAATCCATCCAGCGGGGGTCGGACAGCAGGGCGGCCACCAGGCGCCGCGTCAGCTCATCTTCCTGCGCCTGCTGGCCGAAGGCACCGTAGGCGCGGCTCTGTGCCACGGCATCGCCATAGTGTGAAGGCGCACGCCAGCGGTTCGGCCCCGGCATGTCGGTCTGGCGCCGGCCCGGCTCGGGCGGCGGTGCCACGCCATAGGCGGCAGGCTGCACGCCCTGGTCGCGCAGGGACTGGGCCACATGGCCGTACTCGAATACCAGCAATGCGCCCAGATGCTCGCGCATGAAGCCCAGCCAGCAGGCGGCGCATTCGGGCTCGACCCCGGTGTCGTCGATCACGCGCTGCAGCGCCTGCACATAGTTGTGGGGCCTGAGCGGGTTGCGTTCGGGCTGGACACGGTCCAGGCCCTGGATGGCGCTGACCAGGGCATCGAGCTCGGCCAGTGCGATCTCCACCTGCGGCGCCACATGCTGCAGCAGGCGCTGGTGGGCCAGCTGCGACTGCAGCACGGAGTCATCCAGCAGGGAGAGGGAGGCGAAATCGGTGGTGCCGGGCACACCGGACGCACCGGAGATGCCCGGCACCGGCGGCCAGGCGGCAGCGCCACCGGATTGGCCAAAGCATTCCAGCAGCGCCAGCCCATAGCCCTTGAGCATGGCGGCCCGGTGGCGGGCCAGCAATTCCAGCGCCTCGGGGATTTCAGCGCGGCGCGGCAGGCCGGAGCCAGGCAGCTCGGCCTGCTCCATGGCATGAGCCGTGCGCTGCAGCAGCCGCAGGATCAGCGCCTCCGAGCCGCGGACAGCCTGCACCAGGCAGGCCTGCAACGCGGCAACAGAAACGGGTGGAGGATTCATGGCCCGAAGAATACAGGCTCCAGCCCGTGCCGGAGGCGCTTTGAGGCTTGCCTTTGATGCTTACTTCAGTGCCTTGTAGCGCATGCGCTTGGGCTTGGCGCCTTCTTCGCCCAGACGCTTTTTCTTATCGGCTTCGTACTCCTGGTAGTTGCCGTCGAAATACACCCACTGCGAATCGCCTTCGGCGGCCAGGATGTGCGTGGCGATGCGGTCGAGGAACCAGCGATCGTGGGAGATCACCAGCACCGTGCCCGCGTACTCCAGCAGCGCATCTTCCAGCGCGCGCAGGGTTTCCACGTCCAGGTCGTTGGAGGGTTCGTCCAGCAGCAGCACGTTGCCGCCCTGGATCAGCGTCTTGGCCAGGTGCAGGCGGCCGCGCTCGCCGCCGGAGAGGTTGCCGACCTTCTTTTGCTGGTCCTGTCCGTTGAAGTTGAAGCGGCCTGCGTAGGCGCGCGAGGCCATCTGGAACTTGCCGACGTTGATGATGTCCAGCCCGCCCGAGATGTCTTCCCACACCGTCTTGTCATTGGCCAGCGCGTCACGCGTCTGCTCCACATAGGCCATCTTGACCGTCTGGCCCACGATGACTTCGCCGGAATCGGCCTGCTCGCGCCCCGCGATCAGCTTGAACAGCGTGGACTTGCCGGCGCCGTTGGGGCCGATGATGCCGACGATGGCGCCAGCGGGGATGTTCATGGTCAGGTTATCGATGAGCACGCGGTCGCCAAAGCTCTTGGTGACGTTGTTGAACTCGATGACCTGGGTGCCCAGGCGCTCGGCCACAGGAATGAAGATTTCCTGGGTTTCATTGCGCTTTTGGTATTCGAAATCGCTCAGTTCCTCGAAGCGCGCGATACGGGCCTTGGACTTGGCCTGGCGGCCCTTGGCGTTCTGGCGAACCCACTCCAGTTCCTTCTTCAGGGCCTTGGCACGGGCTTCCTCGCCCTTTTGCTCGGACTCCAGGCGGTTTTGCTTCTGGATCAGCCACTCGGAGTAGTTGCCCTTGTAGGGAATGCCGTGGCCACGGTCCAGTTCCAGGATCCACTCGGCAGCGTTGTCCAGGAAGTAGCGATCGTGGGTGATGGCCACCACGGTGCCGGTGAAGCGGTGCAGGAACTGCTCCAGCCATTCCACGGACTCGGCGTCCAAGTGGTTGGTGGGCTCGTCCAGCAGCAGCATGTCGGGCTTGGACAGCAGCAGCTTGCACAGCGCCACGCGGCGCTTCTCGCCGCCGGACAGCTTGCCGATCACGGCGTCCCAGGCCGGCAGGCGCAGGGCGTCGGCGGCGATCTCCAGCTGGTGCTCGGAGTCGGTGCCGGCAGCGGCGATCTTGGCTTCCAGCTCGCCTTGCTCGGCAGCCAGCGCGTCGAAGTCGGCGTCGGGCTCGGCGTAGGCGGCGTAGATTTCATCGAGGCGCGCGCGGGCCGCGTTGACTTCGGCCATGGCCTCTTCCACGGCCTGGCGCACCGTGTGCTCTGGATTGAGCTGAGGCTCCTGCGGCAGATAGCCGATGGACAGGCCCTGCATGGGCAGCGCCTCGCCTTCGAATTCCTTGTCCACCCCGGCCATGATCTTGAGCAGCGAGGACTTGCCAGAGCCGTTCAGACCCAGCACGCCGATCTTGGCGCCCGGGAAAAAGCTGAGAGAGATATCCTTCAAGATCTGCCGCTTGGGCGGCACGGTCTTGGTGAGGTGGTTCATCGAAAAAACGTATTGAGCCATTCTGGTCCGAGTACTTGAATCGTTGATTTCTGCAAAAACCGGGCAACAAATCGGTTGCACGCCAGCCGTGATTATCGGCGCATGCGACAATACCCTGCGTTGCGGGTTCCAGTTGCCCGTGACATCAGCATTCCAGCTGGGGACGATGGACGCTGTTTTCCAGGCTCCCGACATTGAACCTCATCCGCCTACGACTGGTCCGGCAACCGCCCTGGTTGCCTCGGCAGGCTGATACCCAGCGCCCCGGACGGGCGCATCTTTGATCACATGACATTTGAAGAACTGAATCTGGCTCCCGCCATTCTGAAGGCCGTGCTTGAGGAGGGTTACGAGAACCCGACTCCCATCCAGGCACAGGCCATTCCGGCGGTGCTCGCCGGCCACGACCTGCTGGCAGGCGCCCAGACCGGCACCGGCAAGACCGCGGCCTTCACCCTGCCCATGCTGCACCGCCTCTCGCAAGGCCAGGTGCCGCGCAACAAGTTCGGCGGCAAGGGCATCCGCGCCCTGGTGCTGACGCCCACGCGTGAACTCGCAGCGCAGGTCGAGGAATCGGTGCGCAGCTACGCGAAGTACCTGGACATCAACTCCACCGTCATCTTCGGCGGCGTGGGCATGAAGCCCCAGATCGACCGCATCAAGAAGGGCGTGGACATCCTGGTCGCCACGCCGGGCCGCCTGCTGGATCTGCAGCAGCAAGGCTTCATGGACCTGTCCACCGTCGAAGTCCTGGTGCTCGACGAAGCCGACCGCATGCTGGACATGGGCTTCATCCACGACGTCAAGAAGGTGCTGGCCCTGGTGCCCAAGGAAAAGCAAAGCCTGCTGTTCTCGGCCACCTTCAGCGACGAGATCCGCGACCTGGCCAACGGCCTGCTGCGCAATCCGCAGTCCATCCAGGTCACGCCCAGCAACACCACCGTGCAGCGCATCACCCAGGTGATCCACCCCGTGGGCCGCGGCAAGAAAAAGCAGGTGCTGCTGCACATCATCAACGAGAACAACTGGAGCCAGGTTCTGGTGTTCACGCGCACCAAGTTCGGCGCCAACAACGTTGCCGAATTCCTGACCAAGAACAACATCAGCGCCATGGCGCTGCACGGCAACAAGAGCCAGAGCGCCCGCACCCAGGCACTGGCCGGCTTCAAGACCGGCGAGCTGCGCGCACTGGTGGCCACCGACATCGCTGCACGCGGCATCGATATCGACGAGCTGCCGCACGTCGTGAACTACGAGATCCCCAACGTCTCCGAAGACTACGTGCACCGCATCGGCCGCACGGGCCGTGCCGGGCGCGAAGGCCATGCCGTCAGCCTCGTGTGCATGGACGAAGAAGGCTTCATGATGGACATCGAGCGCTTCACCAAGCAGGAAATCCCCGTGCAGGTGCTCGAAGGCTTCGGCCCGGAAGAAGGCGAAGTGGCCGAACCCATCGCCATGGGCCGCCAGACCATCTGGGGCGGCGCGGGCAAGCCGCCCAGCCGTGACGTCATGCAGGCCGCCGCCAAGGCTGCGCGCCAGGAAATGATGGACCGCATCCGCACCAACAAGGCTGCCCAGCCCGACCGCGGCGGTCGTGCAGGCGGCCGTGGCCAGGCAGCACCCAAGGCAGGCTCGGACGAAGGCCGCTCCGAAGGCAGCGCAGGCGGCCAGGGCCGTGGCCGCAACCACGCCGGCGCAGGCGCCAACAACAAGCCGCGCCGCGACCGCTTCGACGGTCCGGGCAACGGCTCCGGCGCTGCTCACCGCCCCAAGGCAGGTCCCCAGAACGCCCCCCGTCGCGGCCCGCGTCCTGACGGCGAAGGCGGCGGTGGCCGTCGCTTCGACGACCAGCCCCCGCGCGCTGATGCCCACCTGGGCACGCAGCTCGGCCATGCACGCAGCAGCGGACCGCGCGGCGGCGCCGGTGGCGGTCAACCCGACCCGATGCGCACCAGCGTGGACACCATGGCCGAACGCGGCCGCCGCGGCGGCGGTGGCTTCAACCGCGGTGGCGGCGGCGGTGGTGGCTTCGGCGGCGGTGGCCGTGGCGGCTCCTCGCGCGGCGGCTACGGTCGCTGACCTGCACTGAATACCCGGCGTGCCAGGCGGCATGACGGGCATTGCACCAGCCCAAAGGGCTGCATCTCCCCGGGGCTGCAGCCCTTTTGCATTGCACAGATTGCGCCTTCAGCCGACAGCGCGCCGCAAGCCTGCATGGCTATCATCCCGATAGCATTGCGGCCTGCGGCGACTGAAGGCCGCACCCCTTTTCCCGGATTCCCCAAGATTCCCCACGACTGGTTCCTCAAGGCCACGCCATGACACTGCTGACTCCACCCGCCATACCCTCCAGCCAGCGCCCCGATCCGGAGCTGCCACAGGGCCGGCTGCGGTGGTCGGCCCTGGCATGCACCGCCCTGCTGGCCGCCTGCTCCAGCACGCCGCTGCCGCCCTGGCCCACGTCCTCCAAGCCCCAGGTGGCCACGCCCACCCGCCCGGCCCCGGAAATACCCGTGGTGCCCCAGGCGACCACGCAGCCGATCGCACCGGCCAACAACCTCGTCCCCCTGCCCTACAACGCGGCCGTGGCGGCGCGCTTCCCCGACCCGGCCACGCGCTATGACACGCCCGGCCTGGCGCCGCAGCGCAACCAGTTCACCACGGCCAGCGAACTGTCTTCCTGGCTGAACAGCCAGGCCAGCAAATCCCTGGGCCGCGACACGCGCCTGGGAATCGTGCAGCCCGGCAGCTCGCAGCGCGGCAGCCCCATCCAGGCCCTGGTGGCCACGCACGCTCCCGGCATCCAGCCGTCGGCGCTGTATGACAGCCGCCGCCCCACGGTCATGCTCGTGGCCGGCCAGCATGGCGACGAGCCTGCAGGGACCGAGGCATTGCTCATCATTGCCCGCGAACTCGCTCCCGGCGGCCTGCTGGAGCCGCTGCTGCAGCAGATCAACGTGATCCTCGTGCCGCGCGCCAACCCCGATGCCGTGGAAGCCGGCACGCGCAATGCAGCCGATGGCACCGACATCGCCCATGACCACCTGCTCCTGAACACGCCGGAGGCCAAGGCCCTGGCCACGCTGGCACGCGACTACCGCCCCGTCGCCGTGGTGGACCTGCAGGAATTCCCGGCCGCCAGCATCTTCCTGCAGAAGTACCAGGCCATACAGCGCTACGACGCCCTGCTGCAGTATTCGGCCACGGCCAACCAGAATGAATTCGTGACCAAGGCTGCGCGCGAGTGGTACACGGCACCGCTGCGCACCGCGCTGTCGCAAGCCGGCCTGAGCAGCGACTGGTACTACACCACCAGCCAGGAGCTGCAGGACAAGTCCATCTCCATGGGCAGCCTGGCGCCCGATTCGCTGCGCAACATCAGCGGACTCAAGAACTCGGTGGGCTATCTGGTCAGCAGCCGTGGCTCGGACCTGGGCCGCGCCCACATCCAGCGGCGCGTGCACACCCTGGTCACCGCCGCCACACGCATGCTGCATTCGAGCGCCGAGCGCGCCAAGGACCTCACCCAGGTGCAGGCCTTCGTGGCGCGCGAGACCGCCTCTCTCGCCTGCCACCAGCAACTCGCCGTCCAGGCCGAGCAGACGCCCGAGCAGCGCACGCTCACCATGATCCAGCCCGACACGGGTGCCGACCAGCAGGTGCGCGTGGACTGGAACGCCTCCCTGCAGGCCCGCACCACGCTGTCGCGCCCGCGCTCCTGCGGCTACTGGCTGTCCGCCAGCGCCCAGACCGCCGTGGACAGGCTGCGCCTGCTGGGCCTGCAAGTGCTCAAGGTGGCCGAGCCCGGCCAGCTGCTGGCCGACTCGTACAACGAGGCCCGCTCGGCCACGCCCGCCAGCGGCGCCTATGCGCTCACGCGCGGCGCCGTCGAAGCACCCGTGGGCAGCTACTACCTGTCGATGAACCAGCCCATGGCCAATATTGCCGCTGCGGCGCTGGAGCCCGACACGCCCTACAGCTACCTCGCACGCGGCCTGGTGCCCACGCTGAGCGACATGGCGCGCGTGATGGCCCCCCCTTCGGTGGTGTTCGAGGAAGAAGAAGACGCCGAATGACGGCAAGGGCGCCAGGGCACGCCGCCAAGCCCTGAGCGCCCGCCCATTGCGGGTATGATCCGCGCTGGCCCGTCAGCGGCCATACCTGCCCGTAGCTCAACCGGATAGAGCAATTGCCTTCTAAGCAATAGGTCGGGGGTTCGAGTCCCTCCGGGCAGGCCATCCTGGCATCCCAAGAAGTTCAAAGAAGTCCAAGAATAGGCGCTGGCCTTGGGCTTCAAGGACATCCAGCGTTCAAAGCCGTCCAACGGCATCCGGGGACATCCAGGATGTTTGTTGGTATCCCGTGTACTTGACACGCAAGATGCCAACACGACCTGAATGCCCCTGACAGACACCTTCATCAAAGCCCTCAGACACGACCCCAGCAAGAGCGCTGGATCGAAGCACTCCGATGGGCATGGCTTGTACCTGCACGTGAAGGAGTCTGGCAAGTACTGGCGCATGGCGTACCGCTTTGCAGGCAAGCAGAAGACGCTTGCACTAGGGGTGTATCCCACTGTAGGACTCGCCCAGGCCCGCCGTCGCCGCGATGAAGCCAGAGAACAGCTCGCATCCAGCATCGACCCCAGCCTTGCAAAGCAAGTCCAGAAGCTCGCCCTCGCCCATGCCCAGGAGAGCACTTTTGAGGCTGTCGTGCGTGAATTTCATGGCGTCAAGTCCGGTGCATGGAGCGACACCTACGCAGAGAAATGGCTGCGCAACATGTCCAAGGATCTGTTCCCGCATGTGGGCCGCATGTTGCTTCCTGAGGTCCCCCCTCCCCTGCTGCTGGGCGTGCTCCGCAAGGTCGAAAAACGAGGGGCACGCGAAACTGCTCACACGCTTCGCCAGACAGCAGGGCAGGTGTTTCGCTACGGCATCCAGACGGGACGATGTGAGCGCAACCCGGTCTCTGACCTGCAAGGTGCTCTTGAGCCAATCGTGGTGAAGCACATGGCAGCAGTCCTCGAGCCAAGCAAAGCTGGAGAGCTTCTACGTTCAATAGACGAATACAGGGGTCAGCCCACAACCAAGGCAGCTCTGCAGCTGTCAGCCCTTGAGTTAACCCCTTAATTCCCCGGCCCCGCCCTATCGCTTGTCTTCTGAGATAGGAACAGGACTGTGCATATGACTAAGCATACGGAGTCAATAGAGGTAGTCGTGAAGGATCAGCGCCGCAGGCGCTGGCCCTTCACAGAGAAGGCGGCGCTGGTGCGCCGAACCTACGAACTGGGCATGAGCGTGTCATTGGTCGCTCGGCGGGAAGGCGTTTCGCTGGACTGCTGTGCCAGTGGCGCAAGCTCGAACGCCAGGGTGCTTTGACCGCCGTCTCCGCTGGCGAGGCAGTCGTGCCGGCATCCGAGCTGGCGGCTGCACGCGCAGAAATCGCCAAGCTGCAGCGCGTGCTCGGCAAGAAGACCTTGGAGAACGAAATCCTCAAGGAAGCCGTGGAGTACGTCGCAGAAAAAAGTGGATTGCGCGCTCGCCCTTGTTGCCCGGGGACGACCAGTGAAAACTGGTCTGCGGATGATGGGGCTGGCGCGCTCGCATGTGCCCGACCTGATTGGGCGCGGTGAAGACTGGGCCGATGGCCGCAGCCATCGCACACCCAGCGACGATGCAGGGCTGCTCGCCGAACTGCGCCAGGAAATTGCCGACTTGCCCAGCCATGGCTACCGACGTGCCTGTGGCTTGGTGACGGTAGTGGCACAACTGCCAGCTGCCTTCGAGCACTTCAAGGAGGTGCATCCGCATTCTTCGCTGAAAATGCGGTCGCCTCGGGGGTTCAGGCGGCAACAGGCTGCAGCGGCTGACCAGATGCTTTATTGCGAATAGGGTGGGGGCGGGAATTTGGGGGCAACATCAGATGAAGACAGGGATCGAGCCATGCAGAAGCTGCAGCGCGCCGCCACCTTCATCACATCGATGGACTGGTCCCACGAGCGCATGCACGCCTTGTTCGCCAAGAGCAGCCGAAGCACCTTGGGCCATCTGCTAGCCCCCATGTCGGCTGCATTGCCAAAGCATGCACCTGGCACCCAACATTTTCCTGGTGATGCGACAGTGGCCGCAGCCCGGTAACACCCTTTTAGACAAAGCACTTCCCACCTGACATCCCCATGGTTGCAACCATTCTCGTCGGCATGCTCTGCGCACACCTGCTGTGCTTTTCGGTCATGTTCTTGCTCATCAGCCGACGCCTGCAAGGCAACAGGATGGGAATGGATGTCTTTGCCCTGGGCGACCTCCTGCTGGGGTCGGCCTATGTGCTGCAGTTGGTTGAAGGAGAGCCCGCCTGGAGCGTGATGAGCGTGGTCAACCACACCCTCACGTTGGCAGCGCCCATCGCCTACTGGCTCGGTGCCATGCGTTTTTTTGGGCAGCCTGTTCCAGTGTGGCGCCCGTTGATCGCGTTTTCAGTGGCCTACGGCATGGCGCAATGGCTGGTGCATTGGAGCGCCGGGCCTGTGGCACGCTACGCGATGCTCGCAGCAATGTCGGCAGTGCTCTTCTTCGCCATGACACTGAACGTCATCTATGGCTTACGCACTTTTGCCAAGGATTTCTACGGGGAAATGATTTTCTTTGCTTTTGTGATTGGCGGCATCTGTGTGCTCAATGCATTGAAATTCTTGAAAATTATGGACAGCGGCCTGGAAGCACTGCACATGGAAAGCCGCTTTCAGATGGTTTTCTACATTTACATGTCCACCCTGGCGACCGTGCTGCCTCCCTCCATTGTCTGGCTGGTGTTGCGGCGCCTGACGGATGACCTGCGCACAATGGCGGCACGCGATCCCATGACCCATCTGCTCAATCGCAGAGGGATTTCAGAAGCGATGCAGTTGTACTTCAACAGCCGAAACGCTGCGCCGACATGCCTGCTACTGTTGGATGTCGACCATTTCAAGCGCATCAACGACACCCATGGACACCAGGCAGGGGATGAAGTTCTGCGGCACGTGGCCGCATTGCTTCGCGCCACCGTACGCCACGGCGACCTGACAGGCCGCATTGGAGGCGAAGAATTCGTAGTCATTTGCCTGGAAACGGACACCAGGGGCGCCACACAGTTGGCAGAACGGCTGCGCACCGGCATTGCAAGCCAGGCGGTCTCGGTTGCTGGCTCCAGTCATCCGCTGCGCTGCACGGTCACCATCGGGATCTCGCCTCCTTTCCATGGCACGCATGATATGGAAGAGGCCCTTCGACAGGCCGATACCGCCCTCTACAGGGGAAAGGCGGCCGGGCGCAACCGGATCGAAACAGCCAGTTCCTCTCCCGGCATTTCAGACCAGGATGCGAGGGTGGCAATGGTTTATCTGTAGAACGTGGTATTCACTTTTTCGATCCTGCGAAAGGCGCCGAGCTGGACAAGGGACTCGGAATGGGGATGGCATGCGCCATGCATACAGGTCTGAGGCACCGACAAGGTGAGTGGCCCCTGGCACCCGCAGGCATTGCCGTGGTCCGGCTGCACGGTCAAGCGCCTGATCCATGCAGCACGAGACTGCGCGGCGCGACCCGCGGCAAGATAGTACGCACCACCTTCGGCGATGCCAATGCACCCTGCCCTATGTGACTGATGCAGGATCGGAACTGGCACCACACAGGAATATCTTGTTCACGCTTCCCGATATTCCCAACGTGGCAATCTCTCCTCTCTGGGCTGAATCGAGAGCGCCATAAAGCAAAAAGCTATAGGATTTCGCCAGCCATCTTGCTGACATGTCAATCCGGAAAACGCCAGCCTTTTGCCCTCTTAAAAAAAAATCCTCGAGCGCACCTCCAAAAAAGGAAAGCGCGTAGCCTTTCATGTCGTGGTCTTTGGTACCTCCGAGGTCGACCGATACAACGGCACTCCAGAACAGGTAGAGCTCACGATGGGTCATAAGGTGTTTTGTCAGGCGATGAAGCGCATCAGCAAAAGGTAGCCGCGTGAGATCTGCCTTTTCCAGCGCCTCTCGCATGTGCCGTTCAGTGCGTTGCATCAACAAATCAATCATCCCCTCCCGAGTCGCACAGATTCGGTAAAGCGTTCCCTTGGAAGTACCTGCCGCGCGTGCAAGCTGTTCAAGGTTTGCTCTTGGGTGTTGAGACACCGCCAGTGCCAGCGCACTGGCCAGCTTGTCATCCAGTTCGATGGTCATGGGCGTGCAAGCAAAACATCTCCAACCTTCCCGATACGCAACCTCTTCTGCCTTTTGGTCATCCGACATCTCTGTTCGTCAAGGCATATGAATGTCAGATCGATTCGCGGCTTTTGCACACAGGGGATGCATTCAGACAGTTCCGGCAAACACGCGGCGAAGACGAACGGCCGATGTCCAGCGCTGCCCCTCGGCCTGTGCGACTGCGTCCCGTACCCGCAGCTGTTCGCGTTGAGTGTCCAGCACTGCCGTGGCGTCAGCCATGCCGGCAGCGAACATGCGCGCCGCGCGTTGCGCTGCCATGTCGCCCGCCTCTCGTGCATCCAGCAGTTCGCGCAAACTGGCTTCCGATGCCGACCATTGCACCAGCGAAGTTTCGGCGTCGGCCAGCGCGGAGATCATCGACTGCTCGTACCCCGCCATTGCCTCTTGGGCGCGGGCTTCCTGTATCTCTACATTCGAGCGAATCCGGCCACCGTCCAGAATGGGCAGGGATAGCGAGATGCCGTATCCCACCACGGAAATGGGAGACGCGGAGCCACCGATGGCCGCCAACCGCTCGCGCGCTCCGGCCCAGGCGATCTGCAGGCGAGGGTAAATCTCGCGTCGGGCGACACCCACCCGTGCCAGCGCAGCATCCAGAGCGCGGGCCTGGCGTTGTACATCAGGGCGGCGCTCCAACAAATCGGCAGGCAGCAAGGGAGCGGGCGCCTGGGGCATGACGGCTTCAGCCTTCAGATCCAGCACCGGTGGCTGGCTGGCGCCCAACAGCACCGCCAACTGTCGCTGACGCACTTGCAACTCACCCTTCACTTGCTGGACTGCCGCGCGCTCTTGTGCAAGCTCTGTCTTCCAGCGCTCAACGTCCAGTGCACTGGACTGGCCCGCCTCAAATTTTTTCTGCGCCACGTGCAGTTGGCGCTCAGCCAAGGTCATGACTTCGTGCCTCATCCCCACGCGGGCATCCAGGGTGCGCAGTTCAAAGTACGCAGTGGCGACATCGGCAGCCAGAGCGATACGCGCGGCAGCGAGTGCCTGGCGATTGCTCTGTATGTCTGCCTTGGCGGCGTCCACGCCCAGTGCGCCGCGCCCAAACAGATCCACCTCCCAGCTTGCGCGCAAACCGACGGAACTGCGTTCAGCCTTCACTGCGTCGGCGCTGTCTCGCCCCCGCTGCGCACCGGCTGTGGCGCCCAACTGTGGGCGGCGTTCGGCTTCAGCACTTCCCAACAGTGCCTGGGCTTGGGCCATGCGGGCTGTGGCGATGCGCAGATCCCGATTGGAATCCAGTGCCATGCGGACCAGACGGTCCAGTTCAGCGCTATGGAAGTCTGTCCACCAGTCAGCGTTGACGGCAGCAACACCTTGGTATGGGGCACCCCATTGCCCAGGCACGTCCACCGATGCAGCGTCAGGCCCGACCGAGGGCGGAACCGACGCGCAGCCTCCCAAGCCAAGAGCGGCCAGGCTGAGAACGCCAAGCAGCAGGGGTCGACGGAGAAAGCGTTGGGAACGTGGAGAAATTTCGAGCATATGAGGACCAGGCGTTGACGTTGCGATCACATTACTATACTATACGTATAGATAAGTTTTCAAGTGGAGTTTTCATGACCAAGACGACAAGACGCCCAAGCTCCCGAGACAAGATCCTTGACGCCGCTACCGCCCTGGTGAGTGAGCGCGGGGTTCAGCAACTGACCATTGAAGCTGCTGCTGCCGCTGCGGGAGTGACCAAGGCCGGTCTCATATATCACTTCAAGACCCGCGACGAGCTCTTGGTGGCTGTGGTGGAAAGCATGGCCCGAACCATCGATCTCTACAGCCGCGCCGCCGAAGAGCAGCGCGCATCGCGCGTGAATGACGCCTCCCGCGGGAGCCAAAGCGAATTGCAGTCCGCCATGATGGAACTGGTCGAAATGACGTTCCAAATGCCCCCGCAGCTGCAGCGACTGATGCGCAACCTGCTTGAAGCCCATTTCTCTCATCCTGACCTGCTGCCACCTGTACAGGCCTTGTTCGAGCGCAGCTACGGTATCGCCAGTGAGTGCGCCGATCCAGGCCGCGCTTTGCTGATCAGTCTGGCAATGGATGGGATGCAACTCATTGATTTGCTCCGTCTTCACCAATTCACCTCTGAGCAGCGCAATGCCGTCAGGAAGACTGTTGAAGAGTTGATTGCACAACTGCCCTGAACCATTCACACACGCATCCAATAATGCATTTCTCTCTCAACTCCATCTCCCGGTTACTGGCATGCGTGCTATCGACCGTCACGCTGGCTGCTTGCACACAACATGCCGCCACTACAACGGCTACGCCCAAACCGGTGAAAATCGAGGTCGTTGGCGAAGCGGGCATTGCATCCCGCGCAGATAACTTTGTCGGCACGTTGCGCGCGCGCCAACGCACTGATCTGGGTTTTGAAACATCTGGCCGACTCACGGCCATTTCCGTCGAAGTGGGCGACCGTGTGCGGGCAGGTCAAGTGATTGCGCGGCTGGACGAGTCACCTGCCCGATGGCGCGTGGACAAAGCTGCTGCGGACCGTGCGGCAGCAGCCGCATCGCTGCTAGAGCGCAGCACCCAACTCCATCAACAGGAGATGCTTGCCAATGACAAGATCATCTCCCCCACTGCCCTGCAGTCTGCTCGCGCTGCGCACCAACTGGCGCGCAGCCAGCTCGATGCGGCAGATGCCGCACTTGCATCGGCACGCCGTGACCTGAGCCTGACAAAAATCACCGCGCCTTTTGATGGTGAAGTGGTGGGCCGACAAGCACAGCCACATTCCGACGTGTCTGCCGGACAGACCATTTTGCAGTTGCAGGCGGGAAGTGCTCTGGAGGTGGTTGCCATGTTTCCGGATACCGTCGCCAGTACGCTTGCTGTGGGTGATAAGGCGCAGGGCCGCAGTGGCGAACGCACTTTCCCGTTGGTGCTCGAATACTTGTCCACACGCAGTGACAACGGCTCACTGGTTCAGGCCATTTACAGCGTCCAGCGCACAGAACGAAGCAGCAGCCCCGGACTTCGAAGCGGCGGAATGGTGTCGGTGGAGCTACCACAGAAACCAGCCCAGGCTGCCACACTGACCTTGCCCGTTACTGCGGTCATGGCTGGCACTGAAGCGTCTCAGGCCCAGGTGTACGTGATCGATCAGGAAAACAAACTGGAGTTGCGACCTATCAAGACCGCAGGCCACTTGACGTCCCACGGGCGGGTTGTCATCGACCAGGGCTTATCCGTCGGGGACCGCGTGGTGACCGCCGGCACCGCCTTTCTGAACGCTGGACAACAAGTGGTAGTGCATGTGCCCCAGACTGTCCTGAAAGGGGCGAAATCATGAAGCTGGCCGAAGGAGCGCTGCAATCCAGCAGGCTGACCCTTTTTGTCGCGCTGCTGATTTTGATTACGGGGATCTTTACCTTCCTGAGCTTTCCCTCGCAGGAGGAGCCCTCCGTCACGATACGTGATGCCGTGATCATGATCTCCAATCCTGGCATGCCCTCCGAGCGCATGGAGCAGCTGATTGCCCGTCCCGTGGAAGAAAATCTGCGCCAGATGGCGGAACTGAAAAACGTCGTCAGCACGGTGCGCTCCGGCTCTGTGCTGGTGAAGGCTACTTTGCGCGAAGACGTCAAGGAGTTGATGCCGGTATGGCAGCGATTGCGCGCCAAGGTGCAGGAGGTGGAACCCCTGTTCCCCACGGGTACCTTGCCTGCTCAGATCGATGACGATTTCGGCCGCGTGGCAATCGCGTCGATTGCCGTGACAGCGCCGGACTTCTCCATGAGCGAGATGCGCGAGCCGCTCAAGATGCTGCGAGAAGGCATCTTCCGTTTACCTGGCATACAGGGCGTAAGCGTGCACGGCTGGCAAGAGGACCGTGTCTATCTTGAGTTCGACCGTGCACGCATGGCGGGTCTGGGTTTGTCGCCCGCTGCGGTGCTGCAACAACTGCGCCAGCAGAACGTGGTGCAGTCAGGGGGCCAGGCTGTTCTGGCTGGCGTCAACAGTGTGGTAATCGCATCGGGCGAAATCCGCTCCGTCGCCGAACTGGAAAACTTCATGTTGTCGGTGCCATTGGCACGCCAGGGCGCCGACGCGTCGCACCTTGGCCCTGCCCAAATCCGTCTGGGCGCCTTGGCGCGTCTCCAGGTGCAAAAGGCCGATCCTCCGGAAAGCGCGGCCATCTACAAGGGCCAGGATGCCGTGGTGTTGGGCATCTCGATGCGATCAGGCCAGAACGTCAAGACTGTGGGCGCCGCATTGCAGCAACGCGTGACGGAGCTGCAGGCCCAGTTGCCTGCGGGCTTCAGCCTGGACTACGTGACCTTCCAGCCCGACGTGGTCAAGACCGAGATGGGTCGCATGAACCAAGTGATGGGCGAGACGGTGGTCATCGTGATGATCGTGGTCGTCCTCTTCCTGGGGTGGCGGGCGGGCCTGGTGGTGGGCAGCATCGTGCCGCTGACGATTCTCCTCACGCTGCTCATCATGCGCAGCCTGGGGATTGAACTGCATTCGGTATCCATGGCGGCCATCATCATTGCGTTGGGACTGCTGGTGGACAACGGCATCGTGATCGTGGAAGACGTGGAGCGGCGACTCGCATTGGGTGAAGACCGCCGCAACGCCTGCATCGAAGCCGGGCGGACGCTTGCCATTCCGCTGTTGACCTCGTCACTGGTCATCATTTTGGCCTTCTCTCCTTTCTTCTTTGGAAACACCACAACGAATGAATACCTCAAGCCGCTGGTCATCGTTCTGGGGTTGTGCCTGCTCGGCTCCTGGCTCCTATGCCTGACAGTGACTCCGCTGCTTTGCTACTACTTCCTGAAAGCCCACCCCAAGCCGGCAGACGAGAATCACGATGCACACGCCGAACCCCAGCTTACCGGCTTCTATGCCGGCTACGCCAAGGTGATCCGGTACTTGTTGGCGCACAAAGCCATCTTCATGGGGTTCATGGTCGCGCTGTTGACCGGTGCCCTGCTTCTGCTGGCCAACCTGCCCGCAGGCTTCTTGCCGCCATCGGATCGCCCCCAGTTCCAAATGGGGCTGGAGCTGCAGCCGGGTACGGACACGCGCCAAACCAAGCAGGTGGTAGAGGATCTGAGCCGCTGGCTCGCTGACAGGCAGGTGAACCCCGAAGTCAGCACCAGCATTGGCTATGTGGCCGAAGGCGGGCCCAGGGTCGTGCTGGCACTGACCCCTCCTATGCCAGCCTCTCACGTGGGCTACTTCACTGTCACGGTGAAGGATGCCAAGCAACTCAAGACGGTGATGGAACGCACCACCGCCTGGATGAATGACCATCACCCGGATGTGCGTATCGACCCCAAGCTGTTCTCGCGCAGCAGCAATGACGCGGGTGCGGTTGCCTATCGGATCTCCGGGCCTGACGAGAATGTGTTGCGAGCCATCGGCGAACAGGTGAAAGCTGCGCTGCGACCTATTCCCGGAATGGTGATGGTTCGCGATGATTGGGGCCCCCGTGTTCCACGCATGAATGTACAGATTGATCAAGCCAAGGCACGAGCGCTGGGAATCAGCAGCGAAGACATTGCGACGACGCTGGCAGCGCGCAACAGCGGTATTCAGGCATCCGTCATGCGCGACAACGACACCTTGGTACCGCTGGTCATACGCGGTACGGCTTCCGAGCGCGCCAGTGCGGAGAACCTCGCCAATACACTCATCTATCCTGCCAATGGGGGGGCGCCGCACCCACTTTCGGCCATGGCTGCAGTGAGCCTCGACTTCGAGCCCGCAGCGCTCTTACGCCGCAACCTGGTGCGCACCTTGACGGTTGAGGGCCGCAGCACCCATGGCACGGCACTGCAGGCGGTACAAGCTGCCGCTCCAGTCGTGAGCCAGATCGCCTTGCCACCAGGCTATCGCATCGAAATGGGCGCAGAGATTGAAGACTCCGCTGAAGCCAACGTCTCGTTGGAGCAGTACCTACCGCATGCAACCGTGGCCATGCTGGTTCTGTTCCTATGGCAGTTCCGTTCCTTCCGAAAGCTCGCGCTGATCCTCGCCATCATTCCGTTCGCAATGATTGGTGTCGGGCCGGCGATGATGATCGCGGGAGAGCCCATGAGCTTCATGGCAACGTTCGGCTTGCTGTCGCTGGCAGGCATCATCGTCAACAACGCGGTGCTGCTGCTCGAGCGGATCGAGGAAGAGCTGGCCGAGGGCAAGACCCGGCGCGAAGCGGTCGTCGCGGCAGCGGTAGCGCGACTGCGCCCCATCGTGATGACCAAGATGACCTGCATCGTGGGTCTGATCCCGCTGCTACTGTTTGCCGGCACTTTGTGGACCGGCATGGCCGTGACCATCATCGGCGGCCTGATGCTCGGCACCCTGATCACGCTGGGCCTGGTGCCTGTCTTGTACGAACTGCTGTTCAGCGACCGAATCGCCCAATGGGCGGCACGCTTGACAGGCCGCAATAACGCCCAAGCGGTAGCTGCCTGACAGGACATCTCTACCCAGGGAACCATGACATGAATACATCCCAAGCACCGATCATCATCGTAGGTGGTGGCGTGGCAGGTCTTGCCGTAGCCACGGCGATGGGCAAGCTGAGTGCCAATTCCGGCAGCAAGCTGCCACCAGTCCTGCTGATTGATCGCGAGTTCGCCCACGTGTGGAAACCCATGCTGCACACCATCGCAGCGGGCACGCGCGATATTTACCAGCAACAAACGGCCTACATAGCACAAGCACATGCCTGCAATTTCTCTTACGAGCCCGGTGAACTGCTGGGCGTTGACCGCGAGTCGCGACAAGTGGAGATTGCGGCGCTGCTGGCACCCGACGGACGGGTGCTTGTCCCGGAGCGTAGCGTTCCGTATACCAAGCTCATCATCGCAGTAGGCAGCCAGGCAAACGACTTTGGCACACCGGGTGCGGCCGAGCACTGCTACACCATCGACTCACGCCTGCAGGCAGATGCATTCAACCAGGAGATCCGCACGCAGCTGCTCCAATGCCTGGGACACGAAGGCAGCAATGAGAAAAATGCCACCCTTTCCATCGCCATCGTTGGTGGCGGAGCGACTGGTGTGGAGTTGGCTGCCGAACTCGTCGGTTTGGCTGACGCTGCAGAGGCCTATGGAGCCAAGGGTCTGAAGAGGCGGATAAACATCACGCTCATAGAAAGCGGCCCTCGCCTCCTTGCGGCCTTTCCGGAAGATATTTCCGCCAGTGCCCAAGCTCGGCTGGAAGCTCTGGGTGTGCAGGTCAAGGTCGCGACGCGTGTGGCAGCGGTCAATGCGCACGGCTTCGTGTTGGGCGACAACACGGAAGTTCATGCATCACTGAAGGTTTGGGCGGCCGGAGTCAAGGCCCCGGAGATTCTGAGTGATCTGGATGGGCTGGAGACCAACCGTAACCATCAGTTGATCGTGCGCCCTTCATTGCAGACTACCCATGACGCGGACATCTATGCATTGGGCGACTGTGCCAGCCTGATACCCGAGGGGGCCGAGCGGCCGTTTCCTCCTACCGCACAGATTGCTCATCAACAAGCGCAGCACCTGATTCGCCATCTTCCAGCCGCACTGCTGCACGACATATCACCACCGGATTTCAAGTACCGTGATATGGGGGCCCTGGTTTCACTGGGTGAATATGACGCCTATGGCTCGCTCGGCAAGACAGGCTTGTTCAAGGGTGTGACCTTCAGAGGGCGCCTGGCGCAACTGAGCCATGCACTGCTTTACCGCAGCCACCAGGCCCAGCTGCATGGCTTCTGGCGTGGCAGCCAGATGTGGCTGGTCGATCTGATGAATGCCCGGCTCCGTCCCACCATCCGGCTCGATTGAAATGTGCAAAACATGTACAGGTCACCAGGACAAGGCAGATTGACACCGGCTTTCCTCACGGTATACACATGCGCAAGTTAGCTTCACCCTGGACTCGCACCCTGCAAGCCATTTCGATCTTATTGCTGGCAGGATGCTCCACTTACAGGCCCTGGATCAATGAACCGTATCCCCATCAGCCTCGGGAGGTGCTAGCGGCCGAGCAGCATCAACCAAAGTCTGTCATGGTTGCCGTGACCTTGTCCGGAGGGGGTGCGCGTGCCGCAGCCTTTGGCCTCGGTGTGCTGCGTGAACTCAAGGCGCAGGAGTTCAAGATCGGAGAACGCACAACGACGTTGCTGGACGAGACCGTATTGATCAGTGGCGTGTCAGGTGGCAGCATCCTGGCCGCACACTACGCAGCCTTTGGCGACGCGACGCTCAAGCGATTTGAGCCAGAATTCCTGCTCACGCCATTCGAAAGCCGTCTCATACGCGATGTGTTCTGGCCTGGTGAGCTCTACACATTGACCTCACCCTGGTATGGCAGAACGCAGTTGCTGATGGATCGCCTGAACAAGCTCTACGAAGGCAAGACCTTCGCCGACGCTCGCAGGCGCCCTGGAGCACCGGACCTCATGATCACGGCTACCGACCTGACCACCGGGGCCCCCTTCAACTTCACGTCCGAACAGTTCCAGCTGATCTGCTCCGATCTTGACGCTACCCCACTGTCATTCGCAGTTGCAGCGTCCTCCGCCGTACCGCTGCTGCTGTCGCCCGTCGCCATACGCAACTATGCCGACCAATGTCCCGATGTAAAAGCATCGGTACTTCAGCCCGCGTCAGGCTACCGCGCACACATATTGCGGCGCAGTGCCGTCAGCTACCGCAATGCCAAGGAGCGCCCCTATATCCACCTGGTGGATGGCGGAGTCAGCGACAACCTCGGCGTTCGCTTGCTGCTCGATCAAATGACCGCTGTAGGCTCCATGGGCGCGAACTTCCCTGAAGCAAAAGCTGGCTCCATCCATCGCCTGGTGCTGGTCACAGTCAACTCTGCACGTGCGCTTGCCGAGCGTGTGGACAAGAGTGATCAGGTCCCTACCATTCCACAGGTATTGGAGACACTGATCTTTGGTGCCGGGACCCGCGACAGCCAGCAGACGCTGGCGATGCTCAACGATGATCTGCAACGCTGGCGTAACGAGATTCAGCGCACCAGAGGTTTGCCTGGCAGCCCGTTTGCAGCAGATTGCGAGGTATATGTCGTCAGCGTAAGCCTGAACGATGTCGACGACGACAGTTTCCGTTACAGGCTTTTGCGTGTGCCGACGGCCTTCACGGTCGAAGCACAGGACGTCCGCGACTTGCAGCAGGCAGGTTCGGAGGCTGTTCGAAAATCCCCGGCCTACCAGGAGCTGGTTGAATCGCTGAAGGCTTTGGCGCCACCATGATCTGATGTCGCGCGCGCCAAAGCCCCAAAGGCCGACAAGCACCCTCGCCTAGCTCGCAGGGCGCAGGCAGGACCGCACATGTCCCGCGATCAGGTCGACGAGGATGTTGACCAGACCCGGTGCAATGTCATGCCCCATGCCCGGCAAGATGACCAGGCGTGCGCCACCGATGGCCGCTGCGGTGGCGTAACCGCCACTGGTCGCCACCATCAGATCCCGGTCGCCATGGATGACCAGCGTGGGGCACCGCACGCGGCCCAACTCGGCCGTCCGATCACCGGAATTGATGATTGCCCCGATCTGCCGCGCGGTGCCGACGTTGTTGCGCAGGCCACCACCGCGCTCCCAGGCTTGTTCTGCATATTGCCGGTGCCGAGGCTCGCTCCACTCCAGGCTCGAGCCGACCACTCGCAAGAGGTCGACGTAATCTCGAGCAGCCTCCCGCTGATCACGTGGCGGCCGACGGATCAGCTGCAATATCGACTTGAGCGCCGGCTGGCCGACCTTCAATGATCCGGTGGTCGAAAAGACGGAGGTCAACGACTTCATCCGCTCGGCATGGCGCGCCGCCAGGGTCTGCGCGATCATGCCGCCCATGGACATCCCCATGACGTGGGCAGAGGCTATGGACAGGGCATCCATCAAACCGACCACATCGCTGGCCATGTGCCCCAGGTCGTAGCCGCGCGTGGGCCGGCGAAGGAGTTGCTGGAATGTGCTGGGCGGCTCGGCGTCGGTGAAGGACGACTGTCCCGCGTCGCGGTTGTCCAAGACAACCACCCGCAAACCGGCCTCTACCAGACCATCGATCAAGGCCTGTGGCCAGTACGTCAGTTGCAACCCCAGGCCCACCACCAGAATCAACGTCTCCCCACCATCGGGGCCGTGGCTGCGGTAGCAGATGCGTCGGCCATCGGCCATATTGCAGAAGAGGTCTCCCGTGTTCATGCGCGAGCCTTTGAAAGTCGCAGATCAAGCGGAGCCTGGGAACTCGCGCCGGGGGCCGGCGAGAACGCCAGGCACTTTTCTGCCACCCGCCCGCGTCGCAGCAGTTTGACGTCGCGGAAGTAGTCCATGGACATGACCCAAGGTTCGCCGGGTCCCTGTCGTGGCACGCTGTGCAGCGCGCGCTGCACGTAGCCTGCACCGAAATCCAGCAGCGGGCGGGTCTCGATCCCTTCTGGCGCCTGTGCCTCGCAGACGGCGTGCCGATGTTCATCCATGTAAGCCAGGAGCCGGCAGAAGTGATCGCACAGCAGGCAGACCTTCAGCGTCCAAGACGAGTTGGTGTAGCCGACGGCAAAGGCAAAGTTCGGCACACCGGACAACATCATTCCCTTGTAGGCCAATGTTTCGCTCAACACCACCGGCTGCCCATCCTTGCGCAAGGCCACTCCCCCAAAGAGCTGGACGTTGAGTCCGGTGGCCGTGACGATGATGTCGGCCTCGATTTCCTTGCCCGACTTGAGAAGGATGCCCGATTCGGTGAAGGTCTCGATCTGGTCGGTCACCACGGACGCCTTGCCCGAACTGAGGCATTTGAACAAGTCACCGTCGGGCACCGAGCACAGCCGCTGGTCCCAAGGGTTGTATGGCGGGTTGAAGTGCACGTCGACGGGGTACCCCTTCGGCAGATCCCGGCGCACGAGCCCCACGAGAAGCTTTCGGGCCAGCTTCGGAAAGCGTTGGCAAAAGCTCCAGAACCCCAGAGTGATCCTGGCGTTCTTGTAGCGGGTCAGCGAGTAGGCGGTTTGGGCCGGCAGTATCTTTTGCAGGAAGCCGGCGACGGAGTCGGTAGCAGGCTGGTTGATGATGTACGAAGGCGTGCGCTGCAGCATGGTGATGTGCGCCACCTGATCGGCCATCGCCGGGATGAGCGTCACTGCCGTGGCGCCGCTGCCGATCACGACGACGCGCTTGCCGCAGTAGTCCAGATCCTCAGGCCAATGCTGCGGATGCACGATCCGCCCCTTGAAACGTTCCGAGCCTTCGAAGCGCGGGCTGTAGCCTTGATCGTATCGATAGTAGCCGCCAGCGCTGAACAGCCAGCGAGTCCTGACCGTGCGGACATCGCCGCCGATTCCGTCGCGGACCCGGACCGCCCAAAGGCCCTCACCGCTCAGCCAGTCCGCCGATTCCACCTGCTGCTGGTATTGGATGACCGGCCCCAGATCGAACTCCTCAACGGTTTCGCGAAGGTACTCGAGGATGTCCCGTGCGTCCGCCAGCGTTTTGTTCTTGACCCAGGGCTTGAAGTCGAAACCGAAGGTGTAGAGGTCCGAGTCGGATCGAATGCCGGGATATTTGAACAGATCCCATGTTCCGCCAATCCGCTCTCGAGCCTCGAGAATGGAAAAGCGTTTTCCGGGCTGTTTTCGGCGCAGATAGGCGGCAAGGCCGATGCCGGAAACTCCCGCCCCAATGATCAGGACGTCCAGAGGTTCATCGAGAGGAGCTGATTGCGAGAGCATGCTGTTCCTGTTTCCTTGTGTTTTGACCAGTTTTCAATAAGTAAAAAAGCTCGAGGCTGCCGCCCTTGCCGCCCTCGATCTGCGCCACATGGGCGCCGGCGATCGCGTTGACCCTGTGCATCGTTTCAGCCTGTCTTGACCATGACATGCCGCGCGACCGTGTAGTCCTCCAGTGCGTACATGGACAGATCCTTGCCGTAGCCCGATGACTTCACGCCGCCGTGCGGCATTTCGCTCGTCAGCACGAAGTGCGTGTTGATCCAGGTGCAGCCGTACTGCAATTGGGCGGCCGTCGCCATGCCGCGTGAAATGTCCTGGGTCCAGACCGATGAGGCCAGGCCATAGTCGGAATCGTTGGCCCAGCGCACTGCTTCATCGGCATCGTCGAATCGCGTCACCGAGACGACGGGACCGAAGACTTCGCGCTGGACGATTTCGTCGCCTTGCAGCGCGCCAGCCACGACGGTGGGTTCGTAGAAGAAGCCGCTACCACCACCCACGCGGCCGCCCGCCGTAATCTCGATGTGCTTGTTTTCAGACGCCCGCTGAACAAAGGATTCGACGCGGGATTGCTGCCTGGCCGAGATCAGTGGGCCCAGGTCGTTGTCGTCATCGTTGGGCTGATTGAACTTGAGGCTCTTGACCGCACCGGAAAGGTCGGCAACGAGCTTGTCGTAGATCTTCTTGCCGGCATAGATGCGGCAGGCGGCGGTGCAGTCTTGGCCAGCGTTGTAGTAGCCGAAGACCTTGACGCCTTCCACGACGCTGGCAAGGTCGGCGTCATCGAAGACTATGACGGGCGCCTTGCCGCCGAGCTCGAGGTGGGTCCGCTTGACGATCCTGGACGCGGCCTGCAGCACCTTCTTGCCCGTGCCGATATCGCCGGTGAGCGAGACCATCGCCACCTTCGGATGGTGGATCAGCGCATCGCCCACGCTAGCGCCGCGCCCCGTGACCACGTTGACGACACCGGCGGGAAAGATGTCCGCAATGATCTTCGCAAGCTTCAGCAGCGTCAGGGGCGTCTGCTCCGAAGGCTTGATCACGACCGTATTGCCGCCAGCAATCGCGGGTGCCAATTTCCAGGCCGCCATCATCAGAGGGTAGTTCCAGGGCGCGATGGATGCGACGACGCCGATCGGGTCTCGGCGAATCATCGACGTGTGGTTGGCAACGTATTCGCCGGACACAGCGCCGTGCATCGTTCGTGCGGCGCCGGCGAAGAAGCGAAAGCAATCGACGATCGCCGGGATCTCATCCTCCAGCACGCGGATGCGCGGCTTGCCGCAGTTGAGCGCTTCGAGCGTCGCGAATTCCTCGCCGGCGCTCTCAATGGCATCGGCCAGCTTCAACAGCAGGCGCGATCGCTCGGCAGGCGTGGTTCGAGACCAGGCGGTGAAGGCCTTGGACGCTGCCTCGACCGCCGCATCGACCTGCGCAAGCGAGGCTTCGGCCAATTCGGTCAGCAGCGCCCCGGTCTTTGGATTAAGGATCTTCTCCTTGGTTTCCGCGCCCACGACAAAGGCGGAACCGATCAGCAGTTCTTGGTCAAACACGCGAGTCTCCTGTCTACGGGATGAGGTTGAGGGGATATGCCGCGGACCGCTAGGCCGCAACGGCGGCGACCGCGGTCGCGGCCTTGGCGCCGCGGGAGCCCGCAGCGAGGATGAAATCCGCCGCCTTTTCGGCGATCATGATCGTGGGTGCATTGGTATTGCCGCTCACGATGGTCGGCATGATGGATGCATCGATGACGCGCAGGCCGCTCACGCCGCGCACGCGCAGCCGATCGTCCACGACAGCCATCTCGTCGCTGCCCATCTTGCAAGTGCCTACCGGGTGGTAGACGGATTCGACGTTCTCCCTCAGGTACTGGTCGATCTGGGCATCGGTCGTGGCCTGCGGTCCGGGGGCGTACTCCACGCCGCGATAGGGATCGAACGCCTTTTGCGCCAGCACTTCCCGGCCGACACGAATCCCCTCGCGATAGATGCGAATGTCATCCGGATCCGAGAAATAGTTGGGCTGAAGGCGCGGGTGCTGAGTGGGGTCCGCCGACTGGATCTTCAACCAGCCCCGACTCTTGGGGCGCGAGATGTTGAACAGGGGCGTGAAACCGTGCTCGGGAATGATGACCCGACCGTTTTCGCGGTACATGATCATCTCGAAGTGGTACTGGATGTCCGCGGCGATCAGATCGGGCTGGCTTTTCACGAAGGCCAGCGCCTCCACGCCGTGATACGCGCCAGGGCCTCCCTTGTCCCACATGTACCGCGCCAGGGCGGCGGCAGCACGAACGGGACGCACATAGGTCAGGAGCGAGTTGGGCTGCGTCGAGCGGCATTGCACTCCGACGGAGAGGTGATCGTGCAGGTTCTGGCCCACGCCAGGCAATGCCACCGTGACGTCGATGCCCACAGCGCGCAGATGCGACGGATCGCCAATGCCGGACAACTGAAGCAGCTGCGGCGAGTTGATCGCGCCGCCCGAAAGCAGCACCTCCTGATGCGCACGCACAACTTCCTTGCGGCCACGGCGAAGAAACTCGACGCCGACCGCGCGGCCATGCTCGACGATGACCCGGGTGGCCAATGCCTTGGTGATGATCTTGAGGTTCTTTCGGTCCTTGACCGGATGCAGGTAAGCGAAAGCCGTGCTCGCCCGGATCCCCTTGTTTCCGTAGGCCTTGATCGTGCTGTCGCAGGGGCCAAAGCCTTCCTGTTCACCGCCATTGAAGTCGTCCCGGTACGGGTATCCGGCCTGGACGCCCGCCTCCACGAACGCCTTCGACAAGGGGTGCTGGACACCGTAGCGGCTGGTATGCAACGGACCGTCGTGTCCATGGATGGGACTGCTGGGGCCGTTCCAGTTCTCGGCACGAAGAAAATAGGGCAGGCAATCCTCGAAGGACCAACCACTGTTGCCCAAAGCCGCCCAATGGTCGTAGTCCGTGGCGCTGCCTCGGATATAGACCATGCCGTTGACGCAACTGCATCCGCCCAGCACTTTCGCCCGCGGCCAGAACAGCCGTCTGCCGGCAAGATGCTCCTGGGGCTCGGTGTTGTAGCCCCAGTCGATCTGCCCGGTTTTCATCAGTTGGAAATAGCCGGCCGGCATGCCGATGAAGGGACTGCTGTCCCAGCCGCCGGCTTCGATCAGCGTGACTTCGACGTCCGGGTTCGCGGACAGTCGATTCGCCAGAACACAGCCTGCGGACCCGCCGCCGACAATGATGTAGTCCGTCACAGTGTGGCCCTCGCTCGCAGGTTCTTGGGAAAAGTCATGACACCACCCCCGCGCCCACCGGCTCCAGCCGCGCATCGACGATGCGGCTGACGGCGCTGATGAAGCTCTCGATGTCCGCTTCGGTCATCGGGGTGGAAAGGAATGCCTTACCGGTGCGGGCAATATGGAAGCCCGCCAGCGTCAAGGCGCGTTGAAGTGCGACAACGCGCTTTGTTTCCTCAGGGCTGGAATAGCCGGAGCGGTAATCGGTCACCTGCCGTTGATGGCCGAACACCATGAAGCTCGACCCGAAGCCTGTGACCTGCCCTGGAAAGCCGGACCGCGCGAATGCCTGGTTCAGCGCCCCCACCAGCCGGGAAGTCAGCTGTGCCATGCGATCGATCGCGCTGTCGTCAAGCAGATCCAGTGTGACTTTGCCCGCGGTCATCGTGACCGGGTTGGCCGTGAAGGTGCCGCTCCACGGCAAGCCGGGCTTGCCTTGGCGATGGTCGTAGATCTGCATGAGCTCACGCCGTCCCGCCACTGCGCCGACGGGGAAGCCGCCACCAATGATCTTGCCCAAGGTGGTCAGATCCGGATGGATGCCCAGCAGCGTTTGAGCGCCACCCGTGTGAGACCTGAACGAGATGACTTCGTCAAGAATGAAAAGTGCTCCGATCTCGCGGGTCACACGTTCAATCATGTCGGTGAAGCGCGGGGAGACCTGGATGAATCCCAAATAGCTGGGCGCTGCGTCGAGCAGGACAGCCGCGATGTCTGCGGCATTTGCGCGGATGATTCGCTCGGAGGCCTCGACGTCGTTGAAGGGGATGACTACAACATCGTCGGTCACCCCTTTGGGCACCCCTTTTGAGTAGCCGATCGAGTTCGGATCCTCGCCCCAATTCGACGGTGAAGAATCGAGGCTGACCTCGGCATAGTCGTAGGCACCGTGATAGACGCCCTCCGCCTTGACGATCTTGGACCGGCCCGTGATCGCACGGGCGGCTTTGATCGCGCTCATGACGGCTTCCGAACCCGAGTTGCAGAATCGCACCTGCTCGAAGCTCTCTGCCCGTCCGCATAGGGTTTCCGCCAGCGCGACCTCCTGCTCCGTGGGCAGCGTGAAGGCCGTTCCATTGCCGACCTGGTGACGGACGGCTTGCACGACGCCTGGATGCGCGTGACCGTGGATCAGAGAGGCAAAGTTGTTCAGCAGGTCAAGGCGGCGCGTTCCATCGACGTCGACCACGTAGGCCCCTTCGCCATACGAGGCATAGACCGGAAAAGGTTCCTGCCATGGCAATGTGCGCGTGATGCCGCCGGGCAGCACTTTCAAGCCGCGTTCATACAGTTCCCGGGAACGGGAAGCCAGGTCTGGCCAGTGAGCCATGATTGCACTCCAAAGGATTAAGCGATGAGGGGGGCTTTGCGCGCTGTCAGGCGTGACGGCGCAAACGGGTCTTGGCAAGCGGCTCACGGGCATAGGCGCTGAACCGCGCCTGTGTGGCACGCTCGAGTGCGCAATAGCCGTAGTACAGCTCGACCATCATGAAAGCCCAGACGGACAAGGCTGCGGTGTAGAACACCGTGCGATCCGCGTCGTCGCCGGGTATCGGGACATAGTCGTAGAAGACGGCGATGGCCAGGCCGCTCAGCGCAACGAACACCGTTCCCATCGCATGCAGCGCCTCTCCCGCTTTGTGCAGCCTCCAGGCGAAGTACGCCAGATAGGCCAGGAAGACCAGGCACATCAGAAGGTAGAACGGCGGCTTGTAGACCGCGAACGCCGGCGCATGGTCGGCCGCCACAAGCACGGCAGCGCCTGCGAAACCGAGCAGGAAATACAGGACATCCGCAAGGCGCGAGGGCTGGTAGCTGTGGGTCACCACCATCATGCCCGCGACCGCGACCACAGGAAAACCGAAGGACCGCGAGAACGCATCGAAGAAATGCGCAACGCTGTAGCCGAAATCCCATCCCAAGAGCGCCCACAACAGGAAGTGGGTGCCTGAGATGGCCATGACGAACCATTCGATCCCACACAGATAATTGCGCTTTTTGAGAAACTTCGCGCCATAGATGATCCCGGCAAGGATCAGCAGCACATCGGCCAGCAAAAGAAAAATCGTATTCATGGTGATTGGGCCTCGGTGAGCGTCGAGCTCGTTGATCTCAAGCCGGCACAGGCGTGACGGCCCTCGCTTCATTCATGCAACATCGCCCCGAATTGCTGGATGCTTCGCTGCATCAGCTGTTGCGCGCCAGGCGACCACGGTCCCATTTCAAAGAAGCCATGGATCATTCCTGGGCCCGGCATATGTTTTGCGGGGCTGCCGGCCGCGTTCATGGCCGCCGCGTAGGCAGCGCCCGAGTCGCGCAATGGATCGAATTGCGCCGTGACCACCAGCGCCGGTGCGAGCCGGCTCAAGTCCTTGGCCTGCAACGGCGCCAGGCGTGGATCCATCGGATCTGGATAGTCGCCCGCGTAGTGGTCATAGAACCAATTGATGGTGGCCACATCGAGCAGATATCCCTCGCCGTTCTCCGCGACACTGGGGTACTGCGCCGCCACATGATCCACAGCGGGGTAGATGAGGAACTGCGCTGCCAGCGGGATACCTTCATCGCGCAGTTGCTGGGCGACGACCGCCGAGAAGTTGCCGCCCGCGCTGTCGCCAGCGACGCCGACGATGCGGCCGCCGCCCAGCTCGCTCGCATGCGCCACGATCCATTTCGTGGCCGCGACGGCGTCTTCAATGCCTGCAGGAAACGCATGTTCGGGCGCCAGCCGGTAGTCCACGGACACCACCACGGCACTCGCGCCGCGGCAGATGTCACGGCAGATGTTGTCGTGCGTGTCCAGGTCGCCAATGACGAATCCGCCGCCGTGGAAATAGGCCACGGTCGGAAACGGGCCCTCGCCTTCCGGGCGGTACATGCGGGCCTTCAGTGGCCCGACAGCGCCACCGACGGTGATGTCCTGGACACGGGCCACGGGGACGACTTGCTCGGGCGTCAGTGCGCCGGCCGTCGTCGCCAGATAGAAGGCCCTGCCCTCCTCGGGCGTGCCTTCGTGCAGCGGCTTCGCGCCAGCCTCGGCCAGCATCTTCATGGCGCCGGCGATATGGGGATCGAGTGACATGGAATGGCTTTCTTTTTTGAGCGATGAAGGGGTCGCAGGCGTCACGAGCGATCAGCGGTATGTGAGGGCCTCTTCGTCAGGCCGCACCGAGGGGAACGAGACACGCTCCTCTTCGTACTCAAGGCCTTGCTTCCAGGGATGACGATCGCCCTGGCGGGGCAGCAGGTGCAGGGCACGCATGATGTAGCCCGAGTTGACGTTCTCCGAATCGATCCAGGGCAGGCGCGGCATGTCAGCGTCCGCGGTAGGCACGGTGGGAACCACCATGCTGTGACCCTCCCTCTGCATGTGCTCGGCGATGCGGCACACCAGGTCGGTGACCAGGTCTGCGCGCAGCGTCCAGCTTGAGCGGAAGTAGCCCATGACGTAGGCCATGTTGGGGATGCCTTCGATCATCACGCCGCGATAGCTGACACGCTTGGTGAAGTCCACCGCCTCGCCGTCAACGAAAAATGGCACGCCTCCGAACATCTGCATGTTGAAGCCCGTCGCGGTGACGACGATGTCGGCATCAAGATGCGCTCCACTGGTCAACTGGATGCCCGTGGCGTCGAAGCGCTCGATACCGTCGGTCACTACCGAAGCCTTGCCGCAGCGGATGGCCGCAAACAGGTCACCGTCAGGAACCAGCGCGATGCGTTGCTGCCATGGGCGATAGCTCGGGTTGAAATGCTTGTCCACGTCGAAGCCTTCAGGCAGGAGGGCTCGCGCCTGCTCAAGAATCCACGCGCGCATTTCCTCGGGATGCTCGAAGGACATGCGGACTTCGCTATCCACCTTGGCAACGAATGCGCGCCGCATGATCTCGTGCACCCAGTCGGGACGCACATCCAGTTCGCGCAGTTGTGTCTCCAGCGGATGGATAGGGGAATCTGCCGCGAAAAACGTGGGCGAGCGCTGCAACATGGTCACGTGTGCAACGGTGTCCGCCAACGACGGGATCAAGGTAGCGGCCGTGGCGCCTGAACCGATGACGACCACCTGCTTGCCCGTGCAGTCCAGATCCTGGGGCCAGTGCTGCGGATGCACCCACTGCCCCTTGAATTCACCCATGCCGGACCACTCGGGCGTGTAGCCCTTGGTGTGGTCGTAGTAGCCCGAGCACATCCACAGAAAACTCGTCGTCAGCGTCAGCGTTTCGCCCGAATGGATACGAGTGACTTCCAGCGTCCAGCACTTGTCCTGGGACGACCACCGGGCTGCCGTGATCCGGTGTCCGTAGTAGATGTGGCGCGTCAGCTGGTTCTCTTCGATCAGCTCACCTAAGTAGGCGCGGATCTCGTCGGCCGTGCCGATGGCGCGTCCCGTTTCCCAGGGCTTGAAGCTGTAGCCGTAGGTGTAGCAATCGCTGTCCGAACGCGCGCCAGGGTAGCGATGCGTCCACCAGGTGCCCCCGAATCCGTCCATGGCTTCGAGTACGGCGAATGAATGATCGGGAAATCGCTTGTGCGTGTTGTAAGTCGCACCAAGACCCGAGATGCCGGCGCCCACGACAATAAAGTCGAGATGCTGGCCGCTCACGAGCGCGGCCTGAGGTTGGGTGATCACGTTTGTCTCCTGTTTGGATGAAATTGAAGATGGGCGAAGGCCAGGCCTCAGGCTGGCAATGGACGCCAGTGCATTAGGGCGGCCCGCCGCCGCGCACCACGCCTCGGCGTGTGAACAGCAGCGCTTGTCTGCCCCCATCGCGCGGCGTCACCAGCGCGGAGGTGATCGCCACCCCGTCGGGCCTGGTTTCGATCGTGAAATCGCGGCCATCGCCGCTGCGCGCTAGAAGTCCGTCGAGCCCCACCAGCGTCACGCCCTGCGACGCGCCCGCGATTGCGGTGACTGAGCTCTTGGTATCCAGCCGCAATGGCTTCCAGGTCTGGCCGTGGTCCTCGCTGCGCAGCAGCGTGCCGCGCTGCCCGCCGACAAGCAGCGCACCATCCGCCAACATGGCACCGCACCAAAGGCTTCCGTTGTAGCCCGTGGAAAGGTATGTCCAGGTGGCACCGCGGTCGTCGCTGCGCAGGACCTGGCCGCGCTCTGCGGCGGCAAAGAGCGCGCCATCGCTGCCGGCAAAGAGGCCCAGCAGATTGAGGTCGGCCTTCTTGGCGCCGGGCATAGGCTGCAATGGCCGCTCCTGCCAGGTTTCACCGCCATCGGAAGTCACCAGAACCAGCGACCACAGCCCAACCGCGACGCCGGAATGTGCATCGAAGAAGTGCACGGAGAACAGCGGCCGATCCTCCGTCGTGACGACCCGCTGAACGCGCCAAGTTTCTCCGCCATCGCGCGTCACGATCACCGACCCGCCGTGCCCTACGGCCCAGCCATGCTGCGCATCGGCAAAGCTCACCGATGTCAGCGTGAAGGAGACCGGCACCGACCGCGCCTGACGCCACCGTGCGCCACCATCGTCCGAAAGCAGCACAACGCCGCGATCGCCGACCGCCACGGCCCGTGTTCCCGCCCAGGTGCTGCCCAGGATGGCCGCCTGAGTCGCGATGGCAGATGTCATGGCCGGTACGGGTTTGACTTCGTCCATTGCCCAGGCCGCGGAGGCAATGGCCCCTGCCAGTCCCCAGGCCGCCCACTTGTACAAACGTCTTGTCATCGTCATCCCCGCGTTCAATGCGCCATCAGGCCCACGGACCGGACCGGCCCCCGGCGCGGCAGCGCCCTCTCAAGCCATACCGCGAATGCCGGCAGCACCGTCATGGCCATCACCATGTTCACCATGAACATGAAGGCCAGGAGCTTGCCCATGTCCGACTGGAACTTCAGCGACGAGAAGCTCCACGTCGCCACGCCGATGGCCAGCGTGATCGCCGTAAAAATGGTCGCTGCCCCGACCTCAAGGATGGAATGCTCCAGCGCCTTGACGATGCCTTGCCCGCTGGCCATGTGCAGCTGCAGCCGGTTGTAGATGTAGAACGCGTAGTCCACGCCAATCCCTACCGCGAGCACCATGACAGGCAACGTGGCAACGGTCAGGCCGATCTGCAGCTCCTTCATGAACCAGTAGCCGATGAAGGTACTGATCGCCAAAGGCAGGCAGCACACCAGCACGGCCCGCACATCCCGGTAGACCAGCAGGATCAGTCCGATGATGGCTGCGTAGACGTACAGCATCATGGGCAGTTCGCTGTGTTCGATCTCCTCGTTGACTGCGGCCAGGACGCCGGCGTTGCCCGACGCGAGGCGAATCGCGACGCCTGGCAGCTGTTCGCGCTGGCGGAACGCCTTGACTGCCGAAACCACGCCTTCGATGGTGGTGGCCTTGTGGTCCGAGAGGAACAGATGCACGGCCGTCATGCTGCAGTCCTTGCGCATGAGCCCTGGACTGCGCGCGATCTCCACGGCCAGCGCTGCGTAGTTGCCGCCGTCGATGGGGACCGCCCCCATCTTCGGGTTGCCTTCGTTGTAGCCTTCGTTGTACTGGCGCAGCGCCGACGAGAATGAGTTGATCGACAGCACGCCCGGCACACCTTGCATTGCCCAGACGAAACGGTCCTGGTACTGGCCGACAGCGACGTTGTCGCACGACTGCGGAGGCGCCTCGAAAATCACGCTCATCCAGTCCAGTCCCAGGTCGTATCCAGATGCGATCGCCAATGCATCGCGGTTGAACCGGGACTCGGGACGCAATTCGGGGGCGCCTGCTTCGAGCGTACCGACGACACGGTCGCGGCTGTTCCAGACTGCGGCCCCCAGCACCACAGCTGCAATGGCCAGCACCACGACCGCATTGCGCGGAACGGCTACTTGCGCCAGCAGGCGCAACCAACGCTGCCGGCGTACCGTCAACTGCTCGACGCGAAGCGCATAGGCCTGATCGACCTGCATCAGCGAGGCTGCCACGGGCAGCATCACCAGGTTGGTCACGATCTTGAATGCCACGCCCAGCGCAGCGGTGATGGCCAGCTCGCGAACCATGGGGATCGGGATCATCAGCAGCGTGATGAAGGTGACAAAGGCCGTCACCAGGGCCAGCGTCCCGGGGATCAACAAACCCGTGAAGGCCGAGCGGGCTGCTTCGTCGCAGCTCTTGCCATGGGCCACTTCACGCACGATGTGGTTGATCTGCTGCACGCCGTGCGACACCCCGATCGCGAACACCAGGAAAGGGACGAGCACACCCAGGGGATCGAGGCCATAGCCCAGAATCCGCAGGGCCCCGAACTGCCATACCAGCGAGGAGAGCGAACAGACGATGGGCAGCAGGGTCAGCCGCCATGAGCGGCAGTAGCCATACACCGCCAGTGCAGTGAGCAGCAGCGCCACACCGCAGAACAGCAGAACCGCAGAGGCACCATCGGCAATGTCGCCGATCTGTTTGGCAAAGCCGATGATCTGGATCTCGAAAGCGTCGTCTTCAAATTTCGCACGCAAGACGCGCTCGAGCTCATGGTTGAATTCGACATAGTCCATGTGCCGGCCCTGGGCATCGACTTCGGACAGATCGGCCGTCACCATGGCACTGGACTGGTCGCGTGAGACCAGGGTTCCCACGAAGCCTCCCTGGGCCGTCGAACGCGCGATGGCCTGGATGGTTGGCTCGTCCAGCCGGTCGGGCGTCACGTCCCCTGGCACCAGGGGGTCGGCGCGGAAGCCCTCTTCCGTGATCTCGTTGACAAAGGCGTTTGGCGTCCACAGGGACTGCACGCTAGCGCGCTCGACGTAGGGCATGAACGTCACCGCCTGCGTCACGTCATACAGGCGCTGCAGTGCCGCCGGGCTCCATATGTTCCCCTTGCGGACCTTGACCGCGATGATCAGTCGGTTGGCGCCGAGCAGGTCGTTGCGGTAGTCGTTGAACGTCCGCACATACTCGTGCCCGATCGGCAATTGCTTTTCGAAGCCCGCATCCATCCGCAGCTGGCTGGCGAACCAGCCCATGCCTACCGTCAGCAAGGCAAGCACACCCAGCACCGCTACGCGCCGCTGAAACAACCAGCTTTCCAAACGCTTCAGCAGGCCGCGTTTGGAATTTCGCTCGGCAAAAGTCACGTTCGGCTCCCCATCAGAAATTTCGAGTCAGCACGGCGCCGACGAAGGCGCGGTCGCGCAAGGGCTGATCGAAAGGCGAGGAGCCGCCCCAGAAGCGTGCATAGTTGACGGCGAACTGCCATTTCGCGGGGTTTTGGATGAACGTCACGATCAGATTCATCTGTTGGGCCCCCTTCATGAACATCGCCGACGCGTTCGGCGTGCGGCCCGTCAGTGCCCGCGAGTAGTAGATCTCCGGGATGACCTGCCAGCCTGGGATGAGGGTTCCGTCGTAAGTCACGCTAAAGTCGAGCGCGATACCCGCCGAGGTACGCGTTCCGCCGGTGAGCGGCGCCGCCGTGGGATCGGTTTCCTGGCCCCATCCCCAATAGCCGGCGGACACGGGATCCCCGCCATAGGATCGCCGCATGCCGGGGTAGTGCACCACGACGGTCTCGACCATCAGGTTCGCCGCCTGGGCGCGGATCAGCTTCAGAAAATCCGGCGTATTGGCGGGCGAGAAGGCATAGACCCCGGTCAGATGCCACTGAAAGCGCTTCTCATCCACCCAGCAGCGGCCGTCACGGTCAGCGCAGCCAGCCAGGGGGCTCAGGGCCACGGCATCCCGGGGCCGATACGACAGCTCGGTGCCCACGGCCCAATCGCCCACGGGGAAATTCGCGCTGATGCCGTACAGCCTGCGGTTCTCCGGATACACCCAGGACGGTGCGAAGGTCGCTTGATCAATCTTCAGCGCGGGCAGTTTGTCGTGGTAGTTCAGGGCATAGAGACCCAGGTTTAGCTCCGACCCCGGCGGCTGCCAGCGCAGCGACGCCCCCCATTGGCCACCATTGCGAGCCTTGCTGCCTGCGTATCCGAAGTCTTCCATCCCCTTGCCCAGGGAATTCGTCGAAGACCAGTAGCTCCCCACCGGAGGGAGATAGCTCTTGTTCCAGCCGAATTGCGCATAGGTTTCCAGATTAAGCCCGTGCCCCAATCCAGTCGCGAAGCTGGCCATGGGCGCCGGCAGCACGGCTTCCTTCAACTGCACGCCAGGCTGTGCCAGGCGCATGTAGTCCAATGCGTTGGTGGCGTTGATACCACCAGGGAAAAAGAGACTCTCTCCCCAGTTGATTACCTGGTTGCCGACACGGACGCGCGCCTGCCGCTCGCCGATGGCAAAGGACTTGCTCACCCAGAGATCCAGCAAGCGGGCCTTGAAACGCAGATCCTCGCTTGCACTGCCGGTGAGGCCACCCATGCCGGGCGGCGTGGTCGCGCTGAGCACGCCTGTCGTATGTGTCGCGGAGAAATCACGCACCCAGTTGGCCCGCGCCATCACCGTGACATCCTCCGGGAACTTCAACAGCAGTTCGTGGCTGCCTTTAAGGTAGGTGGTGAAGGCATCGCCCCTGCCATAGTTCAGGTTGCCTTGATCGCCGATCCCGGATGTGGGCGAGAGGCAGCCCGAAGGCGCGCCGTTGCCCGTGGCCCCGGCAACGACCAATCCACAGGCCGACGACTGGGCGCGCACTCCCGTGCCCAGTGAAATGGAAGAATCGAAAGACCCCCTCAGACCTTCGGTCTCGAAATTGATAGCGTAGGCCCTGTGGCCGGTACCGGTGGCCATCAGGCCCACCAGAGCCGCCAGTCTCCAGTTGTGATGCATCGCAGTTCTCCTCGTTGCGCGGCGTGTTGTCGCCTGCTCAGCGTTCGCTGATGGCACGGAGGTTGTCCGAGGTGTAGAAGTCGCGCTTCAGGCGCGGGTTGCCCGCAGCCTCGGTGTAGTACTGGATGTCACTGCCTGCCCCAAGCGAGGTGTAGTCCAGGAAGTAGCGCTGGTCCGCCAGGTTGTATTGGGAGTACGCCGCGACATCGCATGTGCCTGTCTCGTAGACAGGCATCGCGTAGCCCTCGCGCACCTTCCAGACCTTGCCCTGCGCATCCTGGTCCACCGCCAGCAATGGCGCCCAGCTGTCCTCGTCGAGGTAGAACGTGCGCTTGGGTGCCAGATGGCGCACACCTTGCTTGACGGTGGCCTCCACGATCCAGACGCGATGTGTCTCATAGCGACGAACGGCCGGCGCAGGCGCATCGCGCAGCAGCACGTCGTCCGCCTTGGCCGTGAAGTCGAAGATGCCCAGGGCGTTGTAGGGGACGATCAGTTCCTTCTTGCCGACGAGCTTCCAGTCGAAGCGGTCCATCGGTCCGCTGTATACGTACGACTCGTCGACCGTGACCTGGTTGTCCATGCCGATCTGGGGCGAGTCATAGGAATAGGTGGGCATGCGCCGCACGCGGCGCTGGCCGGGGAAGTAGTAGTGCGCCTCCTGGGGCTTGCCTGCGATGGTGGTCACCACCGCGGCCTGCCCGGCAAGCGCCGCCGGTGCGTTGTAGGCGAAGTAGACCGCCGCCTCCATGCGGTCCACCTTCGAAAACAGCGTGCTGCCCTTGACGCCCCAGGGGACGAACACCGTGATGTCGTTTGCCGCCTTGATCCATTCGTCGCTGCCCTTGCGCGGAGAGACGATGGTCTGGGAATTGCGCATGCCCGACGCCAGCCCGCGGTAGCGCAGCTTCATATTCCACATGGCCTCCGCGCCATTGCCCGGCATCGGAAAAGGGAATCCCGGAACATGGGCCTCTTCCAAGGAAACCCCGTCGCTCGCCATCCTGGCGAAGCCGACGTTCTTCCTGGTGTTCTCCGCCACAAAGTCCGGCGTGCCACAGGTCCTTCGGCTGGGGTACACGTCCATGCGGAAGCCCTTTGTGGACTTGATCAGTTCGACCTGGCCCGGCGACAGCTTGTCGGCGTACTTGTCAACGTTGCCCGCATCAATGGCATACAGGGGCTTGTCGTCTTTGTACTTGAAGAATTCGATGCGCCGCTTGCCGAATGTCCAGCCTGCCCCCTGAGGCTCCGGCTGAGACCAGACCGGCACAGCACCGTCGGCAGAGGCGCTTTTTTCAGCGCCCGAGGGCGACAGGGTTGTGCCCAACTTGCCGGCATCGTCCGCGTAGGCAAACGACATCGACATGGCCGCGGCAATGGCAACCGCGCGGTGACAGTTCATGGGGTTCATGCTGAGGGTCCTTTCGAGCAGGGATGAAACGCAGGGCTGCGCTGTTGCGTCAGTTCGTTGAATCGCGAAGCGGGGCCTCGCCAATGACACTTCGTTGTGCGCCCCACCGGTGGGCCGCCAGCATCGAGACGATGGCCAGCACGGCGAAGATCGCGGAGATGTCGTACGCCACACCGAAGGCGGAAGAGGAGTCGATCAGCCCTCCTCCCACCAGCGATCCGACCGCAGAACCGATGCCGACGCAGGCAGGGATCAGCGCGATATGCCGGCCCACAGGGTCGAACCCCGGCAGCATTGCGTACTGCGCCACCCCGCTAGCCATCCAGGCGCCGGTGAACGCCGTTGCACCGACGGCAAACGTCCATGGGGTCAAAGGTGTGGCCAGCAGCAGCGCACCCGCCGCGCAGACGCTCAGAAGTACCGTCCCTGACGACAAGGCCCAGCCGCGACGAAGCAGTGCCGGCATGCACAGGCAGACCAGTACGGTAGGCACGGCAGACGCGCCAATGGCTTTGTGAACCTGGTCTGGCGCAAGACCCGAAGCAAGGCCCACGGCTTCCAGAAAGGTCCATGCCAGGCCGGCGCAGGCCGACACCAGAAAGATGGATGCAAGCACCAGCCACGCGGCGCCGGCGTTCACTGCGGGAAGCTCGCCATCTGGCGACTCCCCGACCACCCTGCATCCATCCATGAAGAAGAACAGCACGAACAAAGAGACGCCCGCCGTCGCCGCGCAGTAGATGAGCGAAGCGCCGATCGAACCCAGCCCCGGCACAATGACCGAGGTCAACAAGGTCATGCCGAGATACTGGCAAACCACCATCAGCGGCAGCAAGGTGTCGGCGCGCGGGTTCAACGACACGTAGCGAATGGCCGTGCCGAAGACGATGCCGCCGCCAATGCCTGCGAATACCCGCTCGCAGCAGGCGAGCCAGAACGCGGGGTCGCCATACATCGCCGCATTGCCCGCAAGCTGCATCAGCAAGCCGCAGGCCAAGGTGAAGCGCGCCGTTCGGCTGTGGATCACGTAGACGAGCAGCAGGGAGCCGATGGCATTGCCGACCACCTCGGCCATGGCGATCACGCCCTGTTGCGTCGCCGTGTAGTGCCAGTCCGCGGCCATCTGGACGACAAAGGCGGGCATACCTCCAAAAAACACATAACCCGCACATGCCAGCCAGAGCAACGCAGCGGCAAAAAGCTTGGGGAATCGTTCGCGTACCGTCATCATGGCTCGCCTCCTCGATCTGTGCGGTTCAGGGCTTCGACTTGCCGGCATCGAGGTACCCGGCCCAGGCACGGTCGAGCACATACGCATGCAACGCGTTGACCTCTTCGATCGTGATGTCCTGGAATACCGGCATGCCCTGCTCTTTGCGCAGGCCGCCGATGACGATGCCGGCGAACAGTCCGTGCGTTTCAGCCGAACTGAATCTCAGGTCTTTCACGTTGCCGTTGGCGCTGCCAGCTTCATGGCCGTGGCAGTACACGCACCCCTTGCCCTCCCACAGAATCGCCCCGGCGTGGATTTGCGCCTTGTTCGCAGGCCGCGGAAGAGGAGGTTCGGGAACCACTTGGGGTTCAGCCTTGACAAGCGTCGCGGTCCCTCCCAGCTTGAATGCCAGAAGGCGGGAAGGCGATGCACGGGTTTGTGCAGTCGATGCGACGCGCGTCAGGATCTGTCCGATGGACGCCGCGCCGCCGTTACCGATCGGCATGAGGACAATCTGTTCGCCATCTTGCGAGACAGTCGTGGGCGCTGCCATGCCCACACCTCCCGTGTCGAACGACCACAGACGCTTGCCGGTGTCTGCCGCAAAGGCCTCGAACTTGCCGTCGCCCGTTCCTTGGAACACCAGATTGCCCGCCGTGGTCAGCGTGCCGCCGCTGTACGGGATGTCGCGCCGAACCCGCCAACGGGCCTTCTGGGCAACAGGATCCCAGGCAATCAGCTCGCCATAAGGACGGTATTTCGCATTCGCGGCCTCGTAGCCGAAATAATCGTGCGTGACCAGACCTCCGATCATGTCCGGCTTCATTTCCGCCAGGGATGGCACCACGGCAGCGCCGAGATAGACCAGTCCGGTCTGCTCGTTGTAGGCCATCGCATGCCAGTTGTGAGCCCCTGACGTCGAAGGAATGATCACGGCCTTGCCATCCTTCTTTTCCCAGTAGCGTGCCTCGGCCTTGAAGATCGGGCGCCCGGTCTTGGGATCGATGCCGCTTGCCCAGTTGACCGGGACGATGTTGTTGGCCGAGATGAACTTGCCCGTCTTCGCATCAAGCACATAGAAGAAGCCGTTCTTCGGGGCCGTCATCACCACGCGCCGCGAACTGCCACCGATGGGCAGTTCGGCCAGCATCAAAGGGGCATTGGGCGAATAGTTCCAGCCGTCGTTCGGCGTTTGCTTGTAGTGCCAGAGGTATTTGCCGGTGCTCGCGTCGAGCGCGACGACCGAGTTCGTGTAGAGCTCGTCGCCCGCCCCCTTGCCCCGCAGCGTGGGGATCCAGGGCGCCGGGCCATCGACGGCGATGTAGAGCTGATGGAGCTTGGCGTCGTAGGTCATGCCGTCCCAGACGCTGCCGCAGCCGTTGGTTTTGGAGTGCCAGTCCTTCCCCCAGGTCTTCACGGCCCTTTCGAGCTCGGGCGTCTTCTGCTTGCCCTTCGCCGGATCGTCCGGCACGGTGTAGAAGCGCCAGACCGGCTTGCCCGTTTTCTCGTCGAAAGCATCGACGTGGCCGCGGCCGATGCCGCTGTCGCCGCAAGCGTTGCCGACGAAAACCATGCCACCGCCTATGCGCGGCGCCATGGTCATGGCATACCAGCCCGTCTCCTGAGAGGCGTCGCAGGCCTCCACCGACCAGGCGAGCGCGCCCGACTTGCGGTTGATCGCATAAAGCCTGCAGTCCGCCGAGGCGTAGAAGACATGGTCGCCGCTAACCGCGACGCCCCGGTTCACGTTGTATGCCCAACGCGGAACACCCGTTTCGTCAGGCATCTTGACTGGGGCTTCGAACTTCCAGAGCAGCTTGCCCGTCTTCAGGTCGTTCGCGAACACCTGCGTGCGAGGTGCGCTCTGATAGACGACCCCATCGACCACCAGCGGATTGCCGACCATGCCGTCCTTCGTCGGCATCTCGGCCGACCAGGCCAGGCCAAGGTTCGCCACGTTCTTGTCGTTGATCGCTTGCAAGGGGCTGTTGTGCTGCATGTCCGCATTGCGGCCGAGCAGCGGCCAGTCCTGGCTCTCGGCGGCTGGAGCGCCCGCCGCTGCCAAGGCGCCAATCGCAGCCACCACGAATCGTGTTGCTGGGGTCACGTGAACTACTCCTGTGATGTGTGGTTGTACGGAGGTCTCAGTCATCGAACGCGCCATCTGCGCGTCCACTCACGCTCTCTTCGGCGCATCTGCGCAAGCAAAGTGAATAAATTATTGGTCACATGACCACATAAACAACATAGGGGAAATGCGGTTAGTGAAACTACCCTCCACAAGCGAACGGCAGGGAGCATGGGCGTCCAGATTCATGCTGGTGCCGCTGCGGAAAAGTAGGTGGATGAGACGGCGCGCGCCCAAGCTTTTCCCGGGTCAGGGAGATCCCATCGAGAACAGCGCGGGGATCGACCCGGATCACCCACGGCAGGAAAAAATGGATCGACAGGTGGCTCCTCGCAGGCCTGCCTGTCCAAGCACGGTCAAGGTGAAATCACCGTTTTTCTCTCTCGAGAAGCTGTAACGAACACAGGTCAGGGAAACCCTTGCTGACAATTTCATGCGAGGCGAAGCTGACGTGCAAACGGGCGTCTCCATCGATCCGAGCCGCCTCGGCCGTTGGAGAAATCGTGCCGACAAGGAAGACGCGGCGGCCCTTCCCGCTGATGGGTGGGACGTCCGTTGTGCCCGGCACCGGAGCAGGTCCACCACATGCCTCAAGGGGGTGTGGCCACCCTTGACAGAGCGGTGCGATGTATCCCATCATTTTGGAAGATTGGTCATATGACCAATCAAATTAATCAATACCAGCCGGCACAAAGGAGACGCTTCATGACCCCGACAATCAGCGCATTGCGCACCGCCACGACCTCGACGCCCATCGCCGAGATCCTCCGGATCCTCAAGGAAGACGGCGGCGTCATCATCAAGAACTTCCTTACCCAGTCACAGATCGACAGCTTCAATGCCGAGATCCAGGGACCGATGGACGCACTCGCGCCGGGATCGACGCACGAAATCGAGTTGATTGCCGAGTTTCACGGCGCAAACACCAAGCGCCTGACAAATCTGGTCACGCACAGCAAGACCTTCCGCGAGGAAATCCTCGACCGCGACCTGGTGCACAACCTGCTCGATGCGATCTTCCTCGAGGAATCGGGCTCGTACTGGATGACCACCGCGCAGGTGATCGAGATCGGCCCTGGCAACAAGGCCCAGATGCTGCACCGCGACCTCGAGAACTGGTATCCGTTCATCGGCATGGGCCCCAAGGGCCCCGAGGCCGCCATGAATTTCATGATCGCCTTCACCGACTACACAGAGAAGAACGGCGCCACCCGCGTCATCCCCGGCAGCAACCACTGGGAAAATTTCGAAGATCGCGGTACGCCGGAGCAGACCATCCCGGCCGAAATGAATGCAGGAGATGTCCTCCTGTTCAGCGGCAAAACCGCCCATGGCGGTGGCGCCAACCTGACCACCGACCAGTACCGCCGAGGCGTTGCCTTCGCCTTCAACCCAGGCTTTCTCACCGGCGAAGAGGCCTACCCCTTCCTGGTCAGCATGGACATCGTTCGGCAGTTGTCGCCGCGCGTCCAGCGCCTGCTCGGGTTCCGCTCGCAGTACCCTATCGGATCGCCCGGCCTCTGGCAGGTCAACTACAGCGAACTGGGCGACCACCTCAAGCTCTGACACAGGACAAACATCACTTGCACGCTTCTTGACGCCCCGCTTGCCAGGCGTGTCGGCGGGGTTCGCCACAAGCACAAACTGAAGCCAACGCTGCTCGGCAAAAAGCGCTCGTTTCAAGCCCCGCATGCAGACCATGCGGGGCTTGAAACCTTAAATCAGACAGGAGGTGGGCGCTATCGAAGCGTCTCCATAATCACCAGAGATCCGACAGACTTCAATCCATGCCATGACAAAACCCAAAAACGAAAACGCCCCGTCCGCTGCCTCCGAAACAGGCGCGCCGGGCGTGCGAGCCGTACAGTCAGAACGTAGGCGTGCGGATATCCTGAAGGCGTCGAAAGAGGTCCTGGCACAAGGCTATGCAGATTTCTCGTTGCGCAAAGTGGCTTCAGCAGCAGGCGTTCGGCTCAACACCGTTCAGCATCATTTCGGCGATCTGGAATCGCTCATTCTTGCAACGATCACTTCCTCGACCGAGGAATTCATGCGGTACTCCAGGCAGTTGGCGGAAGGCCAGTACGAGTCCCCAACAGATGACCTGAAAGTTTTCCTCGACGACGCCTGGACATTTGTTCGCGACGTCAATGTGCGAAACCTCTACTTCGAAGTGTGGGCGATGGGCCGCCACCGTCCCATCGTTGCGGACTGGCTCAAGCAAATCTACGCGGAATACATCCAGGCTTTGGCCCCGATCCTGCGCAGAATCAACCCGAACTTGACGGAGGCCGAAGCGCACACGACAGCCACGCTGATCTCCTGCTTGACGGAAGGTGCGATTGTGATGGCCCACTGGAGTAACCAGGACGCAGCCTCTTTAGGCCTCCTGGGAGTTCGCTTGAAGGCTGCGTGCCTGGCACTTGCAGAAACCGCGAATGGGAGCAGCGGGAAGCTCACTTAGGTTCTGACTGCCTGTCATCGCTGCCTGGACTGCCCTCGCTCTGCTAGAAAGGCTACAACCTCAAGTCAAGGTGCTTGGATGCGCACTTTTTCATGTTATTGAAGAATGGCTAGGCAACGGCATTGCCCCTGCAGCTGTCGCGCCGGCTCATGCTCCGCTCAAGGTTACGGGCGACTCAGAGGCGCTTAAAGACGTCGCTTTCACAAGGGCCGCCCTGGCCCCAAGAGGGCAAGAAGTGCGGCCGAGGTTTGCGTCACCAGACCGCCATCAACAAGGCCTCGAGCGCCAGCTCTCTGCCCAGCGCTGCCTTCATAGACCGGCCCACGATCTTGCGAATGTAGAGGACCAGCACAATGGCCAGGTACAGCCAGCAGACAGACAGGAAAGCTGCTTTCATTTTTGTTGGTATTTATGTTGGTACTTTTTCTCTAAACTGATTTATCCGTAGATTTTCCCCTAGAAACAATCGATCAATTCGAGCCCCTCCGGGGGCCATCCTGGCATCCCAAGAAATCCCAATAGATCCAAAGAAGTCCAAGAGCCCGCGCTGGTCTCGGGCTTCAGGTACATCCAGCTTAGGACGTCGTCCATCGGCCAGCGATGAAGATGGAGTTCCAGGTGGTAGCCAGTCAGGCAGGCAGGATTGCTGCCGCGCATTGCCAAGCTGGAAAGGCTGTGGCTGCGGGAGATGCGTTGATGGAGCTGGAAGCGTCGCAACCGGCCGGCTCCTGAAGTCCTGTGCGGCATTCAAGGAGACCGGCCTTTTCAGCACGGCGCGATGTGCTGGCTGGGCGATAGGAGTATCAGGTGGGATCGCGTCGCCAGCTACGCCTTCAGAAGCGGTGATGCAACGTGATCTCCGCGCGCCGCCCCTCGCCCACCAGCCACTGCGTCGTGGTGTAGTAGGCCGTGGAGAAATAGCGCTTGTCCAGAACGTTGAACCCGCGCAGCGTCAGCGTGGTATCTGCGGTGGCCTTCCATTGCAGAGCCATATCGAAGGTGGTGTACGCCCCCAGCTTCAAGGTATTGGCGTTGTCGGCGTAGCGTTTGCCGACATGGCGCAGACCTCCTGACAGTGTCCAGTTCGAAGCGAGGTTCCAGTCCACCCAGACATTGGCGACACGTTCAGGCACATCGGTGGGCACGTTGCCATTGCGGGACACGGTGACACCGCCAACCGACTCGCTGAAGTCGTCGTACCGCGCCTTGAGCAAGGCCACGTTGGCATCCAGCCGGACCGTCTTGGCGACCTGCATCGACAGGGTGCTCTCCATGCCTTTGGATGACCGCTGCCCCACTTGGATGCGCAGCGCGGGGTTGGCAGGGTCACGCGTGAGCAGATTGTTCTTGGTGATGGAGTACATCGCCAGCGTCCAGTCGCCCTTGCCTTCCCAGAACGATTGCTTGAGGCCGATTTCGAACTGCCGCCCTGTGGACACGTCGAAAGCGGCGTTGGCGGCAGACAGCATCAGCAGGCCGCTCACCGGATCCGCCGCCTTGGATGCCTGGGCATACAGTGACAGGCCGGGGTGGAGTTGGTAGACCGTTCCCAAGCGCCACCCCGCATTGGAGTAGCTGCGCTTGAAGGCCTGCGTACCAGCCACCAGGTCCTGGCGCGAGAGATTTGCATGGTCAAACCGCGCACCTGCCACCAATGACCAGCGGTCCGTCATCTCCAGGCGGTCCTCAGCGAACAGCGCATATTGCTCGGCCTTGTTGCGATAGCGGGGAATGAAGGGAATGGAGCTGGTGTATTGACCGGGATCGGGGTTGTAGGGGTCCACCGGACCGGAGCTGCCCGCATAGGTGTTGTTGGAATGCCGGAATGCCGCGTGGTTGACATCGAAGCCCAGGGACACCTGGTTCTTGCGGCCGAAGAGACTGCCGCTGAAGGTCGCATCCGTGGTGTTGCCGGTCTGCGTCTGGTCATGGGCGATCTCGGTGTTTCCGGATCGGTCGATCAGGCCGGTGGAGGCGTTGTACAGGTAGGTCTCGGCGTTGCGCCAGTAGCGGTCGCTGGCTATGTGATAGAGCTTGCTGCGCACGATCACGTTGCTGGAGGGCGTCCATTGCGCCGCCAGTTCGGTCCAGCGGTCCTTGTACTGGATGCGGCTGTCGGCCACGTTGTAGTTGCGTTCGCGTACCGCCGGATCCTGAACTCCATTGATCAACGGCGTGCCGAAGTAGCGCATGGGCTTTTGCCTGCCCAGCGCGTGGGACAGTTGCACGCTGAAGTCCTGCACCGGATCCCATCGCAAGGCTGCGGAGAGGGTGCGGTTGCTGGAATCACCCCGGTCAACCCATCCGTCGGCGCGGTCGCCACTGGCATCCAGACGGTAGGACCAGTGCTCATTGATTGCGCCGCCGCTGCCAAAGGCCAGGCCGCGTTTTCCGTCGGTGCCCACCGTGGCCTGGACCTCGTTGCGTATCGGACTGCGCGTGGGCTTCTTGGGAATCACATTGATGACCCCGCCAATGGCGCCATCGCCATAGATCACGGAAGCCGGTCCACGCAGCACTTCGATGCGGTCTACGGACCAGGTGTCGAAGGGAAAACTCACGCCCACACCGCCATATTGGCGAGTGCCGTCATACAAGCGCATGACCGACGTGGTGTCGGTGAAGCCCCGTGCCGACAGCGAACTGCCGCTGTTGCCCGGATGCCCCAGGCTGGTGATACCCGTGGAGCGGGTGATTGCATCGACCAGCGAAGTGTCGCCCCTGGCCTGCAGTTGCTCGCGCGTGATCACTTCGACACTGGCGGGCGTATCGCGTGCGCTGAGATCCAGTCGGCTGCCGGTGGCCAGCGGGCGCTCCAGGGCGCTGTCGCCGGATGAGCGCACGGTAATGGTGTCCAGGGTTGTGGAGGCCTGTCCCCAGCTTGCCGAGCAAGCGAACGCCATGGGGAGCAACACCACGGCCCGGGTCTGGCGAGAACGTTGCAAAAAGGTGGACGAAGAAGTGTGAACGATGCCTTCGGGCATCGCGGGGCCAATGGAACGGGTCATGAGCGATTTGCGTGCAAGTGAGACCTGCCGTGCCCCACAAGGCCCGGCGGCGAAGGTGAGGCAGGCATCGGGGCCCGCCGCACAAGGCTTACACGCGCGCCGGCGGACCTCTGGGCGGAAGCGGTGCCCCCACCAGCGCGGCAATGCGCGCCGACTCCACGGGCTGCACCGCCAAACCCAACGGCTGCGGCTGTTCAAACTCCGGCGAAGGATGAAGCAAGGCAGGCGTGACCACCAGGCACAAAGGACAGTCGAGCGAGTGGTGCGTGCCGGCACTCGCCTGTCCTTCGTCATCCAGAACGACCACCTGCATGCTGCCATTGCCCGTGCAAACCACTTCCAGGGAGCGCGGGTGCACGATGGGCGACGCCACGGCCATCGCCAATGCCAGCATGAACCACGCCAAAGCAAGGCGGGGCAGCATCAGGCAGTTGCGCAAGGTTTGCATGCGTACGCATTATGGGGGGCCATCGCCTGTTGAGCGAGGCAACTGCCTGGCAAGCTGTTGTGAGTTCCCTGCAAAACTGCCTTGCCATCCGCCGCCTTCAAGCGGCGGCAGCGCCTTGACCAAGATCAACCGGGCCGGATCTGCATCCGCCATTGCGCAAGAAGGTTGCTGTCGGTCCGATATCGCCGCCATAATCGCGGGCTATGCACACCCTTCGCACATCGTCATTCTGGAAGCGCCTCGCCCTGGCGTGGTTCCTGCTGACGCTGGGTGTTGCGGGCGCTTCGCCCTTCGTGAACCCCAAGACCATGGAGTTCATCTGCTCCAGCGGCGGAGCCATCACCATGGTGGTTCTTGACGACGAGGGCCAGGCCCAGGCGCCAGGTCAGCACACGCTCGATTGCTCGATGTGCCTGGCCCCTGCATTGCCTCTGCCTCCCGTCAGCCTGGCGGTGGCACAACCCCATCCTCTGGCGGCAGCCCTGCATCCTTTTGCAGCGGCCCATATCGCAGCCCTGGTCGGCGCGCCGCTTCCGCCCCGCGGGCCTCCCGCACAGGCCTGATTCCCTCGCATCGATAGCGCGGCTGCCTTGGCCGCGACACCATGGCAAGGCCTTGCGCCACGCCAGTTGCGAGGTCATTTCCTGGCCTGCCCCAAGCCCCCATTGCGCCCGCCTGTGACCAGGCCGGCGGTGCGGCGCACGGGCAATGGCCTGCCCTAGATCGTCCAACAATGATTTGCGCAGTTCAGACGGACTGCGTGCACACCCATGCTTGCCCAACGCTTCACCTGCATTCCGGCCGTTTTCCACAGGTCCTCCATCGCCTCGGCCCTTCTCACACTGGCTGCCGGCGCGCATGCCCAGGAGCCTCAGATGGCCCCCGTCACCGTCAATGCCCGCCCCGTGGTGGAAGAGATGGAGCTGGATGCGTTTTCCTCCAACTCGGCCGTGATCACCCAGGACCAATTGCGCGACCAGAACGCGGTGGACCTGGCCTCGGCCCTGCGCCGCACGCCCGGTGTCCAGATCTCGCGCTACAACCCCGTGGGTGCCTTTGGCGGCGATCAGGGCGGCGCCGTCTATATCCGCGGCATGGGTGTGAGCCGACCCGGCAGCGAGATCAAGACCTATGTGGACGGCGTGCCGTTCTACATGGGACTGTGGAGCCATCCCCTGCTGGACCTGCTGCCCGTCAACGGCATGCAGTCCATCACGGTCTACAAGAGCCCGCAGCCCCAGGTCAATGGCAACAACTTCGCCTCCATCGACTTGCTCACGCGCCGCGCCACCGAGGACGGCGTGCACGGGGATGCCAGGATCTCGGCGGGCTCCTACGGCACCCTCACCGAACAGGCCAGTCTGCTGGGCAGAAGCGGCAACCTGGATTGGAGCCTGGCCCAGGGCTTTGCACGCTCCGACGGCCACCGCGCCAATGCGGATGGCCGGCTCAGCAACCTCATGGGGCGCATTGCCTACAGGCTGGATGCGAACTGGTCGGTGGCGGCCAGCTTCCTGCAGGTGGACAACAAGGCCAGGGACCCTGGCGACGCACGGCTTGCCGCTGCGGCGCTGGCCCCCCAGTACAACACCAAGGCCAGCATGTTCAGCAGCTCCGTGTCCCACGTGCATGGTGACTGGCGGGGCGAGCTCAAGCTGTACAGCAACCATGGCCGTGGCGACTGGCTGGACCAGCCCGCGCCGGACGGCGACAGCATCAACAAATTCCGCATGAGCGGCCTGCGCTGGAAGGAACAGTTCTCGCCCTGGAAGGGGGCCACCGTCACTGCCGGCCTGGACCACGACCGCATTTCGGGCGATGCCGCTTTCAACCGCGTCGCACCAGCGCCGCAGGGATTTTTCCAGGCGCCCACCTTCAGGATCACCTCCCCCTATGCGGGACTCAGCCAGGAGATCCCGCTGTCGGCGACATGGAGCCTGGTGCCCTCTGCCGGCCTGCGCATGTACGACCACAGCCAGTTCAGCTCCAAGGCGGCCCCCCATGCGGGCCTGTCGCTGGCCTCGGAGCAGTTCACCGTCTACGCCAACCTGTCGCGCGGCATCAACTACCCCGGACTGGAGACGCCGCTGCTGGCATCGCTGATTCCGGCCCTGGGCTCCACGTGGCAGCAGCTGTCCGCCGAGGAGATGGACCACGCCGAACTGGGCTTCAAGTGGACGCTGTCGCAGGCCACACAGCTTGACGCCAGCATCTTCCACGACAAGGTCAAGAACCGCTATGTCTTCGGCTTTCCGCCCAATGTCCCGCCCCCGCCGCAGTTCATCAACCTGGGCGGCTACACCATGCGCGGCATGGAGCTGTCGCTGCGCCAGGCGCTGGGCGGCGGCTGGTCGGGCTTTGCCGGCCTGACGCTGCTGGACCCCAGCATGGACAACCTGCCCTACAGCCCGCGCCGCGCGCTGACGCTGGGCGTCAATGGCAAGGCCGGCCCGGTGCGGGTCGCCTTCGATGCGCAGTACCAGTCGGCAGTCTGGGCGCTGAGCCGCGCGCGGGGCGCCGATGCCGCCAACACCGAGCGCGTGGCCGGCTTTGCCGTGGCCAACCTGCGAGTGGCCTATCCGGTGCCTGCCCTGGGCAGCAAGGGAGAGGTTTTCCTGGCCGTGGAGAACCTGTTCGACCGCAACTACGCCTATCGCCCCGGCTACCCCATGCCCGGCCGCTCGGCACAGATCGGCGTGGCGGCCAGCTTCTGATCCCCCGCCCGCACAGCCCGCACAAGGAGCACGCATGAGACATCTTTCTTTGAGCAGCATCGCCCTGTCGATGGCCCTGGTCCTGGGCCTGCCCGCCATGGCGGCGGCCTCGGGCGCGACGCCCCCCGCCACGGCCGGGTCGGCTGATGCGGCGGCCATCCGCAGCGTCATGATGGCCACCTGGGACAAGCCCGAGGCCAGGCTGGAGGTAGCGCCCATTTCCATCGAAGGCGGCCATGCGGTCGCCGGATGGATACAAGGCGATCGCGGTGGCCGGGCCCTGCTGCGGCGCGACGCGCAGGGCCAATGGCTGGTGGCCGTCTGTGGCGGCAATGGACTCAAGGACCCCAAGATGCTGGCAATGGCTGGCCTGTCTGCATCGGCCGCGCGCAGCCTGGCCAGCAAGGTCGTGCAGGCCGAGTCCGCCATGCCCGCCCCGCGCCGCGCCCTGCTGTCCCTGTTCGACGGCATGGTCCATATGGACGCGCAGGGCCAGCATCCCCCATCCGCACATCCGGCCCATTGAGCCGATCGCATCCTCCACACCATCCACCGTCCGCCTCACGTGATGTCTGTCTCCCTCTCCTTCTCGCGCAGCCCCCTGGCCCTGTCCATCGCCCTGGCACTGGCCTCGGCGGCCCATGCCCAGGGCCTGGCCGCCCCCCAACCGTTGAGCCAGGACGACTCCGCCCTGACGCTGGGCACCATCAGCATCACCTCCAAGGCCTCCGGCCCGCTGTCCACACGCAGCGTGTTCAGCTCCGTGGACATCGTGGGCGCGGACATCCTCGAGAACGAGCATGTGGACTACAGCTGGGAGCTGCTGTCCAAGGCGCCCGGCGTGCAGGTCACGCAGTTCAAGCAGGGCACGGATGCCGGGCGCTTCTCCTTCCGGGGCTTCAACGGCGAAGGCCGCATCAATGCGGTCAAGCTGCTGATCGATGGCATCCCCAGCAATGACAACGCCGGGGGCATGCCCTTTCTGGACGCTGTCTTCCCGCTGGACATCGAGGCCATCGAGATCGTGCGCGGCACCAATGACGCGCGCTACGGCCTCAACAACATCGCCGGCAATGCCAACGTGATCACCCGCACGGGCGGCAACGAGGGCCGTGCCAGCGTGACCGTGGGCAGCTTCGGCACCAAGGAGTTGCAGGTGTCCAAGGGCATCGAGAGCGGCAACTGGAGCCAGAACTATTTCCTGGCCTGGCGCGATTCGGACGGCTACCGGGACCATGCCGATGCCCGCAAGCTGTCCCTGTCCGGCAAATGGTTCTACACCTCGGACGATGGCCGCTGGCGCACCGGCGTGATCGCGCGCTACTACCGCAACAAGGCGCTGGAGTCGGGCTACCTCAGCTACGAAGAAGCCATCAAGGCGCCGCGCAGCTCCCCGGCCTATGCGGCGGCCGACCGTGGCGAGCGGGAAACCGGCCAGCTCAGCGCCCACCTGGATGGCGAACTGACGCCCGAGCTGTCGCTGTCTGCCAAGGTCTACGCCAACCAGTACGAGAACCAGCGCTGGGTGCGCTTCTCGGCAGCGGGCTCGCAGCAGGAGCGCTACAACGACGAGCAGCAGCAAGGCGCCATCACCACCCTGACCTGGCGCCCCAAGGTGGCCTGGGCGCATGAATTCACGCTCGAAGGCGGTCTGGACGCCCAGCGGCAAAGCAACCTGGGCCAGCGCTACCGCACCACGGAGCGCGTGCGGACCTCGCAGTTCCGCGACTGGGACTTCGACCTCCATACGCAGGGCGCCTACGTGCAGGCCGTGATCCGCCCCATCGAAGCCCTGCGGATCATCCCGGCGCTGCGCATTGACGACGTGGATGGCCACTTCATCGACCGCCTGGCCGGCACGCGCGCCCCCGTGCATGACTACGGCCTGATCAAGCAGCCCAAGATCAGCATCGCCTACACCCTGAGCCAGCAGGCCAGCGTCTACGCGAACTGGGGCCGGACCTTCCAGATCGGCTCGGGCATCGACGCCTACCGCACGCAGGATCGCAACCTCAGGCCCTCCATCAATGATGGCTGGGAAGCGGGCGTCAAGTTCTCTCCCCTGCCCTGGCTCAACGGCCGCCTGGCCTACTGGGAGCAGCGCGCCTCGGGCGAGGTGGCCCGGGTGCTGGGCGTGGACGGCCTGCCCGACCCGGGCGGCCTGGGCAACGTGGGCAAGACGCTGCGCAAGGGCTACGACATACAGCTCAACATGAAGCCCCATGCCCGCACCACCGCCTGGATCGCCTACTCCCATCAGGTGGCGCGCATCACCGCGCCCGACCCCAGCGCTCCCGCCACCCTGGGCAAGGAAATCGAGAACGTGCCGCACTACCTGGTCTCGGCCGGCGTGGACTGGCAGGCCACGGACCGGCTGAAGCTGTCGGCCTGGGGCAATGCCCAGGGTGACTACTACCTGGAGCGCACCAATACCCAGGGCCGCGCAGGCAAGTTCGCCGTGCTGAACCTGGGTGCCAGCTACCGGCTCTCGGACACCATGGACCTGGGCCTGCAGGTCAAGAACGTCACCAACCGCAAGTACGTCTACGCCTGGTATGACAGCGGCTCCTCGGGCTACTCGCCCGCCGACGGGCGCGGCGTCTATGCCAGCATGAACCTGCGCTTCTGATGGACACCTTCCAGCCGTCCACCGCACCAGTCACGCACCAGTCGCGCACCAGGCACGCACCCGACACACACGACATTTTTGCCAACGAAGGAGAAACCCATGAAACGCCACGTCCGTTTGCTTGCCCTCGCCGCCGCCATGATCAGCGGATTCGCCAATGCCCAGGTCAGCGTCAGTGATGCCTGGGTGCGCGCCACCGTGCCGCAGCAAAAGGCCACCGGCGCCTTCCTGAAACTGCAGGCCGCCCAGGACAGCAAGCTCGTCGCAGCGACTTCGCCCCTGACGCCGGTCGTCGAAGTCCATGAGATGGCCATGCAGGACAACGTGATGAAGATGCGCCAGGTGCCGTCCATCGCCCTGCCGGCAGGCAAGACCGTGGAGCTCAAGCCCGGCGGCTACCACGTGATGCTGCTGGACCTCAAGCAGCAGGTACAGGAAGGCCAGACCGTGCCCCTGACCCTCATCATCGAAGGCAAGGACGGCAAGCGTGAATCCGTTCAGGTGCAGGCGCCCGTACGCCCGCTGGCCACCAAGGCGGCGCCCTCGGGCCACGATCACAAGCACTGACACAGGGCCCATGCGCTGCAGCAGCCTCCGCATCAAGCGCTGGGTGGCCTTCGGGCCACCCGCCTGGCCGTGGGCGTTGCCGGGCGCACGACAGCGGCGCGACCAGGGCCGGCGCTTTGCCGCCTGGATGGCTGCGGCGCTGCTGTTCGCCTTTGTGCACCCTGCCCTGGCGATGGTGCTGGCATCGGGCCAGGGCAGTGGCGACCCGCTGGCGCGGCTGGCCATGGAAGTCTGCACGCCCCTGGGCCTGCAGCAGGCGCAACCGGCATCTGCTGCGGGGGAGCCTGAAGCCAAGGAGCAGACCACGGCAGCCGGCCAAGCGCATTGCCCGCTGTGCCGGGTCGTGGGCGATGCCCCTCCTGATGTGTCCCGCGCGGACCTGCGCTTTGCCGCGCCGCCGCCTCCCACCCCGCTGCCGCCCCAGGCCCTGCGCCCGCGGGACACCGTGCTGCGCGTGGTGCTGAGCACTCCCCCCAGGGCGCCTCCCCTTCCCTGAAGCCCGAAAGGGCCGCACGGGCGGCATGCCGTCGCCCATTCCCCAAATCCTCTCCCATGCCAAGCCGCGACCCGTGTCGCAGCCTGCAGGGTTACCCACGCCTGCGCGCCACCATGGCCCCAGCGCAGGCACCAAGAAACCGTTTACCCATGCGTACCACTTACTTTGACAACTCCCGCTTTCCCCTCGCCCTGATCGCCACCGCGCTGCCGCTGCTGCTGGCCGCCTGCGGTGGCGGCGGAGGCGGTGACAACGGCCAGCCCACCACGCCCACCACGCCCACCACGCCCACAGGCCCCCAGCCCGTGGCCATCGAGTTCGCCGCCAAGGCCGGCAACCTGCCCGCCAAATGCGGCACGCCCATCGCCGGCATGGGAACCAGCCAGGCCACGGTGGACCTGCATGACCTGCGCTTTTACGTCAGCGGCGTCTCGCTGATCAATGACAAGGGCGAGGCCGTGGCCGTCACCCTGGACGTCAACGACTGGCAGACCAAGGAAGTGACGCTGATCGACCTGGAGGACGGCACCGGCGCATGCGCCGACGCAGGCACGCAGGCGCAGAACACGCAGGTCAGGGGCACGGTGCCCGCAGGCACGTACAAGGGCATCAGGATGACCGTGGGCGTGCCCTCCTCGGTCAACCACACCGACTATGCCGTCGCGCCCAAGCCGCTCGATGTGCAGGCCCTGGCCTGGTCGTGGCAGGCCGGCCGCAAGTTCGCCCAGATCGAGGTCAACCCCGTGGGCGGCGTGGCCCGCCCCACGCCGGCCGCCCCCGGCAAGACCTTCTACGTCCACCTGGGCTCCACCGGCTGCACTGGCAACCCCGTGACCGGCGAGACGGTCAGCTGCGCGCGTGCGGACCGCATGGATTTCGGGTTCGGCGATTTCAATGCCGGCACCCAGAAGGTGGTGCTGGACATTGCGCAGCTGCTGCAGGGCTCGAACGTCAAGGAAGACCTGGGCGGCGCCGCCGGCTGCATGTCCGGGGCCACCGATCCGGAATGCGTGCCCATCTTCAGCGCGCTCAAGATCGATCTGACCACGGGCCGCTCCATCAATGAAGGCAGCGGCCAGACCGTGTTCCGTACCGAGGCCAAGTAATGCACAAGCCCCATTCGCTTCGGCGGGTGGCGGCATGGACCGCCGCCCTGTGCGGCCTTGCCGGGGCCATCGCCCTGGCGGGCTGCGGGGGCGGCGACACCGCCGTCCACGATGACTCCGGCAGCAGCACGGGCTGGTCCTGGGTGCTGCCCTCCTTTTTCCCCACCCCCAAGGTGCCCGACACCAATCCCATGACGACAGAGAAGGCCGAGCTCGGCCGCTTTCTGTTCTATGACAGGCGCCTGTCGGGCAACGGCACGCAGGCCTGCGCGAGCTGCCACATACAGTCCAAGGCCTTCACCGATGGCCTGACGACATCACTGGGCTCCACAGGGCACGCACATCCGCGCAACGCCCAGAGCCTGGCCAACGTGGTCTACAACGCCACGCTGACCTGGGCCAACCCCTCGCTGGTCACGCTTGAAAAGCAGATGGAGACGCCGCTGTTCGGCACGGACCCGGTGGAGATGGGCGTCAACGACAACAACAAGGAGGAAATCCTCGCGCGGCTGGCTGCCGACACCGGCTACGGCCCGCGCTTCGCCAGGGCCTACCCGGGCCAGGCAGCGCCCATCACCTGGGGCAATGTGATCCACGCCATCTCGGCATTCCAGCGCACCATTCTTTCGGGCAACAGCAAATATGACCAGTACCTCAAGGGCAGCACGGCACTGAACCCGGCCGAGCAGCGCGGCATGAACCTGTTCTTCGGCGAAAAGGCCGAATGCTTCCATTGCCACAGCAGCTTCAACTTCAACGACCAGATCGTGCACGCGGGCAGCCGCATCGTCGAGACCCCGTTCCACAACACGGGCCTCTACAACATCGGCGGCACCGGCGCCTTCCCCGAGCCCAACCGGGGCGTCTACGAACTGACCCAGCTCTTCAAGGACATGGGCAAGTTCCGCGCGCCCAGTCTGCGCAATGTGGAAGTCACCGGCCCCTACATGCATGACGGCAGCATCGCGACGCTGGAGGAAGTGCTGCAGTTCTATGCGGCCGGGGGCCGCAACATCACCTCCGGCCCGCATGCCGGCGACGGGCGCGCCAACCCCAACAAGAACGACTTCATCAACCAGATCGCCCTGACGGCCGACGACCGCGCCGACCTGCTGGCCTTTCTCAAAACCCTCACGGACCATGAGCTGCTCACCAACCCCAGGCTCGCCGATCCCTTTGCACAGCAGACAGGCCAATAGCATGCAACGCAGCTTCCTCGCGCAACGCACGCCGCTGGCAGCGGCCATCGCCGTCGTCATCGCCTTGGCGGCAGGCAGCGCCGCCGCCCACACCCTGGATGACGGCATACCGCAGACCAACGGCCTGCGCATCGACATGGCGGCGGTGGCCACCTATCTCCATGGCGATTCCACCTTGCCGGCGCCCAGGCTGGCCGGCACGCTGGGCCTGGGCGACACGCCTGACGACCAGCGCGGCTGGCGGCTGGAGCATGGCACCCTGGGCGCCGGCCTGCGCGTATCTCCCCAACTGGGGGCCAACATCGCGATGGGCTGGCACGACAGCGACCCAGCCCACGTGGAGGCCGCCTGGATGGAGGCGCGCAGCGGCTCAGACGCCGAGCTGACCCTGGGCGCAGGCCGCAACCGCGTGCCCATGGGGCAGGTGCTCACGCGTGCCGGACACTTCGACCGCTACGGCCAGATGCCGCTGGCCAAGCGGGCGGCCTTCAACGGCGACTGGATCGAGGATGGCGTCAACGCCGCCTGGCGTCCCCACCTGCAAGGCGCCATGTCCTGGCTGCAGGGCATTGACCTGGGGCTTTGGCGCGCCCGGCGCTTTCCCGGCAGCGACAACGCCGCCTGGGCGCCCGTCGTGCATGCCAGCGCCGCCTGGACATCGGTGCAGGCTGACGCCTTCTACAGCCGGATGCAGCCCAAGGGGCGCGGCGCCTATGTACAGCGCTCCAACAGCGGCCACATCCACACGGCGCCACAGTGCAACGCCAGCCTGCGCGACATCACCTGCTTCGACGGCACCGTGGACCTGGCCGGGGCCAGCGCCACCTGGACCACGCCGTTGCCCGGCGTCCAGCTCACCGCAGCAGGCATCTGGCGGCGCGAAAGCGGAAACCTCTATTCCCAGAACGGCGACACCCGCTACCAGGGCCGCACGCTGGGCGGCTGGCTGGAGGTGCTCTGGCAGCCGCACGCGCGCTGGGAATTCGGTGCCCGCCAGGAATGGCTCAGAAGCACCAATCGCGTCAGCGGGCCGGGCGCCCTGCTGGTGGCCACGGACGCCAACCTGCTGCCCAACAACCCATCGCGCCGCTTCACGGCCATGGCCGGCTGGCGCCCCGTCAAAAGCGTTCTGATCGCGCTTGAAGCCGGGCGCGAGCACATCGCCGGCAAAGGCCATACGGTGGCAGGCCTGCGGCTGATCTGGACCCCCGATGCCCTGTTGGAAAGGAACTGGAAATGACCACAATGCTTCGCCGCCAGGCGCTTGGAATGCTGCTGGGCACGGGCTGTGCCCTGACACTGCCGCTGACGGCACGGGCCCATGACTTCCGGGCGGGAGACCTGGTCATAGACCACCCCTACGCCACGCCCTCCATCGCCGGCTCCGGCAACGGGGCGGCGTATTTGCGGGGGATCAGGAACAAGGGAAAGAACGCCGACCGGCTCATCGGGGCCAGCACGCCAGCGGCCGCACGCGTGGAGCTGCATGAGATGAAGATGGAGGGCGACATCATGCGCATGCGCGAAGTGCCCTTCATCGAACTGCCCGCAGGCCAGGAGGTGCAGTTGCGCCATGGCCAGTCACACCACCTCATGCTGATCGGACTCACGCAGCCCCTGCGCGAGGGTGATCGCTTCGACCTGACGCTGCAGTTCGAAAAGGCTGGCGAGTACAAGGTCAAGGTCTGGGTGCAGCAACCCAAGCGCATGCCATCCGGACACCAACACCCGCATTGAACGGACATGCGGCAGGAGCCGCGCCCCACAAGGCGAGATGCAGCCATGAGCTGCTGCAATCGCCACCATGGGGCTTGCCGGCAGCTCAGTCTTCGTCCAGCGCCTCAAACCGCTCTGCCAGGAAATCCAGCAGCGCCCGCACGGCCGGCAGCAGCCCGCGCCGCGAGGCGAACACCGCATGGATGATCTCGCGCCGTGGCGCCCAGCCCGGGATGACGTGGACCAGTTCACCGCGCGCGATCTGCTCGCGCACCATCATCGAGGGCAGTTGCACCACGCCCACCCCCGCCAAGGCCGCCGCGCGCAGCGCCAGCATGCCGCGCGTGACCAGGCGCGGCCGGTGGCGGATGGCCGCCTGCGTGCCGTCCGGGCCGATCAGGTGCCACACATGCTCGTGCTGCGGCAAGCCCAGGTCCATGCTCGGCAGGCCTGCCAGGTCGGCGGGCACCTGGGGGATGCCGCCTGTCAGCAGCTGCGGGCAGGCCACCAGGCATTGCCCGCGCTCGGCGAGCATGCGCATCACCAGGTCGCTGTCCTCCAGCGGCGGCGGGCGCACGCGGATGGCAACGTCGATTCCCTCGCCCACCACGTCGACGCGGCGGTTGGTTTCCTCGAGGTGGATCTCCACGCGCGGATACGCGGCCATGAAGGCCGCCAGCATGTCGGCGATGCGCGCATCGAGCAGCGCCACCGGGCAGGTCATGCGCACGATGCCGCGCGGCTCGGCGTGGGTCAGCGCGATGGCCTCGTCGGCGGCGTCGGCCTCCACCAGCATCGCCTTGCAGTGGCCGTAGTAGGTCTGGCCGGTCTCGGTGACGGCAAATCGCCGCGTGGAGCGCTGGATCAGGCGCGTGCCGAGACGCTCCTCCAGCTGCGCGATGCGCCGGCTCAGCTTGGATTTGGGCATCCCCAGCGCGCGGCCCGCGGGCGCAAAGCCGCCGTGGTCCACCACCTGCACGTAGTAGTAGAGGTCGTTCAGGTCTTTCATTGCACACCGCCTTCATCGTTCCTCAGATAGGACTCTGATGGCAAATATTAACGACTACCGCGTTCATCGTTCAAATCCTATTCTCTATCCGTCAGCCAAGACCTTTGTCTCGGCGACACAAGGAGATCAGCATGAAGAAAATCCTCGGTGTCTACAGCGCCCCCCGCATGCACTGGGTAGGCGACGGTTTTCCGGTGCGCTCGCTGTTCGGCTACGACGGGCTGGGCAAGCACCTGAGCCCGTTCCTGCTGCTTGACCACGCGGCGCCGACGCCCTTTGGGCCGACCGACCGGCCGCGCGGCGTCGGCCAGCACCCGCACCGTGGTTTCGAGACCGTGACCATCGTCTACCAGGGCGAGCTGGAGCACCGCGACTCCACCGGCGCCGGCGGCCTGATCGGCCCCGGCGACGTGCAGTGGATGACCGCTGGCGGCGGCATCCTGCACGAGGAATTCCACTCGCGCGCCTTCACCGAACGCGGCGGAACCATCGAGATGGTGCAGCTCTGGGTCAACTTGCCCGCCAAGGACAAAATGACCGCGCCGGGCTACCAGACGCTGCTGGATGCGCAGATTCCCTGGGCGGACCTGGCGGAAGGCGCGGGCCGTGTGCGGGTGATTGCCGGCGAGTTCGGCGGCCACCGCGGCCCGGCGCAGACCTTCACGGCGATGGACGTGTGGGACATCCGCATCCGCCATGGCGGCGTGGGCCGGTTCGACGCGAAGGACGGCCACACGCTGGCCCTGGTGGTGCTCCACGGCTCGGTGCTGGTCAACGGCGCCATCGCGCGGGAAGGACAACTGGTGCACCTGGAGCGCGCCGGCAGCGGCGTGGAGATCGAGGGCAGCAGCGACGCCACCGTGCTGTGGCTGTCCGGCGAGCCCATCGATGAGCCGGTGGTGGGCTATGGCCCGTTCGTGATGAACAGCGAGGCCGAGATCCGTCAGGCCATGACCGACTTCAACAGCGGACGCTTCGGCCAGATGGCGCACTGAGCGCCGCAGGGCTCCCGCCGGGAGTCCTGCATGTTTCCCCCGACGCGGCTTTGTTCAGCCGGGGCCTGCTGCCCCGGTCGTGCACGGCTGCGCCTGAACCGCCCATCCCGGGCACTTTGCAACCCCAAGGAGATTCACCATGACCAAGCCCTACGTCCGCCTGGACAAGGACAACGCCGCCGTGCTGCTGGTAGACCACCAGACCGGCCTGCTCTCCCTTGTACGCGACATCGACCCGGACAAGTTCAAGAACAACGTGCTGGCGCTGGCCGACATCGCCAGCTATTTCAAGCTGCCCACCATCCTGACGACCAGCTTCGAGAACGGCCCCAACGGCCCGCTGGTGCCGGAGCTCAAGAGCCAGTTTCCCCAGGCGCCCTACATCGCCCGGCCCGGCAACATCAACGCCTGGGACAACGAGGACTTCGTCAAGGCCGTGAAGGCCACGGGCAAGAAGCAACTGATCATCGCCGGCGTGGTGACCGAGGTGTGCGTGGCCTTCCCCGCAATGTCGGCCATCGAGGAAGGCTTCGACGTCTTCGTGATCACTGACGCCTCCGGCACCTTCAACTCCATCACCCGCGATGCGGCGTGGAATCGCATGTCGCAGGCCGGCGTGCAACTGATGAGCTGGTTCGGCGCTGCCTGCGAACTGCACCGCGACTGGCGCAACGACGTGCAGGGGCTGGGAACTCTGTTTTCCAACCACATCCCCGACTACCGCAACCTGATCACGAGCCACACCACGTTCAGCCAGGGCAATTGAGGAGAAGACCGTGAGCACACCCCAAACCATCGCCAACTTCAACGGCGCCCGCCCGGTCATCGATCCCGACAATGTGGCGATGCTGCTGATCGACCATCAAAGCGGCCTGTTCCAGACCATCAAGGACATGCCCTTCACCGAGGTGCGTGCCAATGCCACCACACTCGCCAAGGTAGCGACACTGGCGAAGATCCCGGTCATCACCACCGCATCGGTGCCGCAGGGTCCGAACGGCCCCTTGATCCCCGAGATCCACCAGTACGCCCCGCATGCCCGGTACGTTGCGCGCAAGGGCGAGATCAACGCCTGGGACAACCCGGAGTTCGTCGCTGCCGTCAAGGCCACCGGGCGCAGGCAGCTCATCATCGCGGGGACGATCACCAGCGTCTGCATGGCCTTTCCCAGCATCGCCGCGGTGCACGAGGGCTACCAGGTCTTCGCGGTGATCGACGCCTCGGGGACCTACTCGAAAATGGCGCAGGAAATCACGCTGGCGCGCATCGTGCAGGCTGGTGTCGTGCCGATGGACACGGCGGCGGTGTGCTCGGAGGTGCAGAAGACCTGGAACCGCGAGGACGCGTTGCAGTGGGCGCAGGCCTACAGCGCAGTCTTCCCGCCGTACCAGTTGCTGATCGAAAGCTACTCCAAGGCGCAGGAAGTGGCCAGGAACGGTGAGCAGCTGGATTCGCAACGCACCTGACTGCGGTAGCACGGCACGGGTACGAGGCCGCTTGCCCAGGGTGTCGGCGGCCATGGTGGAATTTGTGGATGAGGCGCAGGACTGAGACCCCGGCCCCGGTGGCGCTCAGCGCCAGCAGTCCTCCACCGTTCCCAGGGGCGATATGCCTTTCACGCCCAGGGCGTTCAGGGTGTAGTCGCCGCAGCGCCTGTCCGATGCCTGGCGGCCGGTGCGCGTGGCCTTGAGCGTGTAGCCGCCGTCATTGGCGGCCGTGGCCATCGTCAGGGTGTAGTGGCCGTTCTCGGACTTGTCCCCCCAGGGCAGCCTGAGGTTGGCGACGGAGCTTGTGTAGCCGCCGTTCTGCGCCCGCCAGCGCTCCTGCCGGGCGGCGGCCTCGCCCAGCAGGCTTTGCGCTTCCACGCGCCGCGATCGCAGCACGTATTCCTGGTAGGAGGGGTAGGCGATCGCCGAAAGGATGGCGACCACCGCCACCGTGATCATCAGCTCGATCAGCGTGAATCCATGTAGCTTGCTGCGCACGCATTTCTCCTCGGGGGCCCGCAGGGCCAGCCAGACGGCCGGGGCCGGCAGGCCCCTGTGTGTTGTGGATGGCATGGCGGTCACGGGTTCGCGGGCTGGCGGCGCCAGCTCTGTCGCCCCCGGTCCACTCCGCTGTTGATATCGTCGCCCCCGGTCTTGACTGGGTCTCCCGCCCCGCTTGGCTTTCCGCTGGAGTCGAAGATCTTCGCGCCGCTGATGGTGGGCCTGCCCGGCCCCACCTCGCGGCCGTTGACCTGCTGGCCTGCCAGGTTGTCGGAGGCGTTGAAGATGCCGTCGCCGTTCACATCGAAGGCGACATAGTCGGTCTTGCCCCCGGTGTCGGGATCGATGGCGTAGATCGTGCTGGCCAGGCCTGCGGAGCAGGGGTCGCCCAGCGGCGGCCGGATGGAGGTGAACACCAGCCCCCGCCCGTACAGGCTCATGTCGTAGACCAGTCTTTCGCCGTCGCGCGGCAGATCGACGTACCAGCCCCAGCTGTGCACATTGGAGTCGGCGGTGCTGGTGGCGTCCTTGTACCAGGTGACCGGGTTGGCCGACAGGGCGAACTTGCCCGGAAAGCCGCTCACCTGGGTGAACTGCTGGGCCTGCAGATCCCCGCGCCCCTTGCCGGCGGTAGGCAGCGGCTGCGGCGCAGTCGTGGCGGGTGTGCCGTAGCGATCCCAGATACCGAACACCGATTGCCGGCGCATGTCCAGCTTGTCGTCATCCGTCATGAAGCGGCCCGTGCCGAAGGCCACCACATCGCCCTTGCCGCTGGAGTGCCGCACCACGTAGGGTGCGGTGGTGATGGACAGCCGCTTGCCGCCGCTGCGTTCGGACTCGCGTGCCACAAAGAACAGTTGCGCATTCCATGAGCCGCTGGCACCGCTGGCCAGGTCCACGCGCCATACATTGCCCGCAAGATCACCGGCATAGGCCACGTCCACCTTGCCATCGCCGTTGTTGTCCACCACGGCGGCGCGCGACAGGCCGTTCTTCGGCGCAGGCAGCGCGCTCAGCTCTGCGGCCGTCATGCCTGCCGCGAAATCAAAGCGCCGGATGACCTCGCCACTGGAGACATCCAGCACAAACAGGCTGGACTCGCCGGAGGCGCTGTTCGACGCCTGGTAGCCATTGGACAGGAATACCACCCACCTGCCCTTGGACCGGCCGGCGTCGTTGAGCCGCGCAACGACGGGCGTTGGCATCGAGTAACCCATGCGTTCGTCCTGTTCAACGCCGAACTCCCACAGCAACCGGGGGGAGGTGGGGTCCGTGACGTCCAGCGCGAAGACCTGCCGCCCGCCCGCGCCCAGGCTGCCGACCAGCACCCTGTGCCAGGCGTTGCCGAAGTAGACATCGGAGACCACGGGCGTCCCGTCCACGAAGTAGCGGTGGGGAGCGCCGCCCGCGCCATACCGGGACGTCAGGACATTGAGCGAATTCTTCACCCCCGATGGAATGAAGGCGAACTCCTCCTTGCCAGATGCCGCGTCGAAGGCGTGCAGCATGCCGTCGTTGGCGCCCACATACAGCATCTCCTTGGCAGCCTGTTTCGCGGCAAAGGCGGCATAGGTGGTGCTGCCCTCCAGCTTGTCCGCAGCGGAGGCGCGGTACAGGCCGCCCTTGACCCGCACCAGCGAGGAATTGACGATGTCGCCCAGCACATTGGGCTTTCCGCTGGCCAGGGGCTTGCGCACGCGCAAGTCATCGCGCACCTCGCCACGCAGGAACTCGATGCGCTTTTTGGCCTGGCCATCGGCGGAGTTCGTGGCCGGGTCCGTGTTGAGCACGGCCAGCCAGGACGCATCGGAACGCTGCCCGCTGAGACTGGAGTACGTGAAAGGGCTCAGCGACACGGCACTGCCGGTCCTGCTGGGGTAGTAGATCTTGCGGTCATCGGCGGACCGCTCCGACAGTAGTTCCGCCGCGCTCCACACCAGCGTTCTGTCGCTGGTGGTGAGCTTCTCGCGGATGACATCGCCGCTCCAGTACTGGACCTCGAACGTGGTCCGGTACAGGTCGGCGCCTTCGCCCAGTGTCGCCGTGGGCATGTCCACGCTGACCGCCGTCACGGAACTGATGTTCTGCAGGATGTCGTTGAACGCCTTGGTCAATTGGTCCTTGAGCGTGCCGGCATTGGTCACCAGAAAATAGTTGTCCGGATCTCCCGTGATCTTGGAGGGGTCGCGGTCCGGCACGCCGTACTTGGCGGCATACCACAGCGGGCCCTTCAGGAAGCTGCCCGCGTCGGTCGCATTGCCGGGAGTGAAGCTGCGGGTGGCCGTGAGCCCCAGGTTCGAGCATTCCGTGCGCTGCTGGGCCGAGATGCTGCCCCGGCAGTAGCCCGGATCGCGATTGGGGGGCGTGTTGTAGGCGTAGTAGGCCGAGGCGGTGTCCTTGTCACGCACCTCCAGGTACATGCCGTCCTTGGTGGTGCCCGAGATCACATAGCCCATGTGCTGCCCCAGGCCGCCAGCGGCGTATTCGGACACCATGTCGATCTTCACCGTGCCATCGGCCTGCAGCGCGATCGTGTAGCGCGCGATGGCGTCCATGTCATGGTCGGCGCCCTGCTCCACGTCCTCGTAGTTGATGCGGAACTCCGCATAGGGCCGCCCGCCATTGACCGAGGCATCGATGTCCGCCTTGCCCGTGTTGGCAATGTTGACCACGTAGTAGTCGACGATCTGGTTGGTCGGCGTGAAGACCGCATTGTTCACGGTGCTGCCACCGGCACTGCCGGAGACGGTCTTGGCAAACGGCGCAATGGTCACAAAGCGCTTGCCGCCGATCGGAAAGCGTATTTCCGGCAGCGGTGACGCAATGGCCACGGAGTAGGTCCTCAGCGCATTCTTGCCCTGGCTGTTGCCGAAGATGGCATTCCTGGCGCCGAAACGGGCCACGCCTGCGGCATAGTAGGTGCCTTCCTTGCTGGGCTCCTCGGGAGACAGGCCGCGCGCCCATGACAGGTCTGCAATGGTCTTGACCGAAGGAGCCTGGTCGGCATTGGCCGATGTTGACTGGCCGATGAAGAAGTTCTTCCCGTCTATGCGCTCGGCCGAGCCGATGGCCGCCACCTCGTCTGAGACATTGAAGCCATTGAGGGCGCTGGCGCCGACGCTCGCGTAGCGGCTGCCGGGCAGCTTGCCGTCGTAGGAGGGATTGATGTCGCTGAGCACCGTCATGACGGGACGGGAGCAGTACTGGTAGCCGCCCCCGCCTTCGGCCTTGGCCCTGTAGGGCGTTTCCCAGGCGGGCTTGGACAGGCCCAGGGACGCATCCTTGGAGGAGCCGCCGGCGTAGTCATAGATGCCGAGGGCCTGGGACGCGCCGCCGAAATAGCGCATGGTCTCGAACATCATTTCGCTGATGGGGTTGCCCCACATGGCGCACTTCGAAGGCTTGTCCAGCGAACTGATGGGGCCGGACGTGATCCAGCCGCATTCCACGTATTTGCCGCCGGTGTAGCCGATCAGCCGCTGGCGGTCTATGTTGGCGACCACGCCATTGACACCCGTCTTGAACTGGCCCGTCTGAGGGTCGACTTCCTCTGCGAAATTGCCGATATTGCGACGCAGCACGCCGCCGGCGATGTTTTTCTCGTACGAGCCTGTGAGCAGGCCGAAGTACATCTTCCCGTTCTCCCCGAAGTCGTGCAGCAGCCCCGTGGGCTTGTAGATGGTCTTGCCACCGTTGGGATAGGCCTTGCAGCTGGCCTCGAGCAACTGGACATTGCTGCTGGAGCAGGCCTCCACAAGCAGGTTGTAGTCGGTGATCCTGCTGCTGGCCCGCGCGCACGAATTGCCGCCTGCACAGTTGCTCTGCCCTGCAAAGCCCTCCTGGGACACCCAGTCCCAGATCTGGAACGAGGAGTCATTGAGCACGCGCAACTGGGTGATGACGCCAGCGGCCTCCCCCAGCGTGGTGACGGCAAACAGATGGCGCGTGCCGACCGCCGGCGGGCGCAGCGGCGCATAGTCCGAAATGCTGTAGACCTTGGCATCCCGCGCAGGGTCATAGGCCTTGCCCCAGCTGTGCGCATCCCTGGGAATGTAGGCGGTCTGCAAAACGGTGCGCGAAGCCGTGTCCTCCGCACGCATGCCGCCATAGAGCACGCGGCGTATGGCGTCCATGCGCGATGTGCCCAGATAGTTCAGGAAGTCGCCGCTCCAGTGGTTCGAGCACTTTTTCCTGTTGCTTCCGGTCGCTGCCTGCGAGGGCACGAAAACACCCTTGGAATAGCTGTAGCAGACGTTGTTGTTGAAGTAGCCGTAGTAGTCGATCTGGTCCGGCTTGTACCCGACATCGATCACACCGTCGCCGTTGAGGTCGGAGGCATCGTTGTAGGCCTCGTAGTACAGCTTGTGGTCACGCCCCATCACCAGCATGTTCAAGGGCGCCAGCGCCTGGTTCACGAACAGCGGCATCTGGGACAGCACGGTGTCCGCGCGCCCCTGGGCATGCGCCGGCGTACTGGCCAGTGCCAATGCGCACGTCCATAGCGCCAGGGCCGGCCACGCGCGTGCCCGGCCCTGGCACCCCCTCGGGCCATGCCTGGTCTTCCAACTTGCAATGCGAGCCATTGAAGCTCCCTCCCCCTGCTTACTTTATGAACATGTTGACGCTGGACCGCAGGCACAGCGCATGCGCTCCGCAGGCCTGGGCCTGCGACTTTTCCGTGGCCTGGGCATTGACCTCATAGAAGTCCGTGCAGCCGGTGGCGGGTGCATCCAGCGCGGACGTCGCACTACCCGACTTGGGACAGGCGGTCGTGATGTATCGGGGATACCAGTACCCATCGGGCTGCTGAAACCCGGCCGCCTTGGCCTTGGTCGTCCGAAAATCCGTACCGAGCCCGATGGAGTCCGTACGCACATCGGACACCGAGCAGGGAATGCCGCTGCCCTCGGCCACCGGAGTGCCGGCGCCATTGCAAGGCTTGAGTGCGACGGCATGCTCCAGCAGCTTGCGCTCACCTTCTCGCAGCGTGCCATCCGCGGTTTCATACAGCCGCTGGCTATCCACCATGTTGGCTGCGATGCGTGCCTCCAGCGTGGCCACGCGCATGCCGACCACCGCCAGCAGCAACACCAGCAGCAGCATGATCATGGACACCAGCAAGGCATTGCCGCGCTGGCGCCCGTGCAGGACACAGGACATGCAGCGGCGGCTCCGGGCTCCGATCAGCGCGGTCATGGCATCAGATTCCTCAGGGTGAGCGTGCCGGTGGCCAGTTGCAGCAGGGAGCCGGCATTCGCATCGCATCGGGCCCGGGCGCCGCCCAGTTGCGCCCAACGCTCGCAGACGGTGGAGGTCATGCCCTGCGTCACCTTGCCGGAGCTTTCCAGCAAGAGGGCAAGGCGCAGGGAACGGATGGCTTCCTGCGTCCCGGGCAACGTGGCCGTGAAGGCATCGACCCTGCGTATCGCGCCGGGCGCTGTCTGCCGATCGATGCCGAACTCGAAATGCACCGCCCGCACACCATCGGCGAGCGGCACAACCTCCTGCGCGGCCCGGCAGACCAGCACACCACTTTCGACGGTGTATTTCTCCGCGAACATGCCGGTCGCCGGCGCCGGAGCGTCATAGGGGCCTGCGGCCCCCAGGTTCGCCGGCGTGCCCGCACAGTCGGTTTCCGCAGCGTCCCGGGGCTGGAAGCGAAGGCAGATGGTCTGCGCGTCAGCCGCGTAGAGCGCCTGTCCCTGGGCGAACTGGCAGCCGTTGGGATGGGGCGAGGAATCGGCAGGAAATGCGTCGAACATCGCCTGCGAAGGATCTCTCCTGTAGCCTGCCTTGGAGAACTCGGAGTCCAGCACGGCCAGCGCCAGCCGGCTGTTGCCGAGGTTCTCGCTCTGCCCCACGCGAAAACCGAAGCTCGACAGCCCCTGCATGTAGATGGTGGTGGCAATCAGCACGAGGAACAGGCCGATGGCCAGCGCCACCAGAATCTCCACCAGGGACAGGCCCGCCTGGGACGGCATGCGCATGCGGCACGCCCGTGCGCCCGGCCCGCGCTCAAAGCCGCGACCGCAGCGTAAATGTGCAAAATTCATTGTCGCTTCCATCCAGACATTGGCCTTTCTTGACCGGCCAGGCCACCGTCACGGACACCAGGCCGTCGGCATCGGCGCTCACGGCGAAGGAGGTGTCGATGCGGTCCTCGGTGAGATCGGGCACCAGCTTGCGGGCCCGCTCGCCCCAGCAAGCCAGGCGCTGCGCCCGCGGCTGCGGCAAAGGCTGGCAGGCCACGGGTGCCGCGGGCATCGCGGCACCCTCCAGCTTCTGGTAGCCGCCCAGTTCCGCCACGGGCGCGCCCTTCGCGTCCAGGACCGTGGCCGTGTCCCCCCGCAGGGTCTCCAGCAGTTCGGAAGCCAGCATGGATGCCATCTGGCGCCGCTCGGTATCCACGGTGTATTCAATGGCACGCACATGGACGCGCACGGCGCCCAGCAGCCCCACGGCCACCAGCAGCACGGCGACGAGTACCTCGATAAGGCCTGCGCCGCGTTGCCTGCGAGAAGGAAAAGGAATGGACATGTTGCAGACCCGTTGCACGCGCATCAGCAACTGCCGCCGGCAGGCAGCCGCTGCTGGCGCACAAGCCCGGCGCGGGTCACTCTCAGGCATTGCATGCGCGTGGCATGGCGAGCCGTGACGGTCAGCGTATACAGCGTGCTGGCGCCGGAGAACTGCCTGGCGGTCCCCGTGGTTTCGAACAGGACACCCTGGGAAGAATCACCGGAGGGCGAGACGGTCACGGCATCAGGCACCCGGGCCTCGCGCACCAGTTGCCCTCCCGACTTGGCGGACCATGTCTGCCCCGCGCCCACGAAGCTGCTTTCCACCCGTTTGTAGACCGCTTCGGAGCGAGCCAGCTGCAGCAACGACTGCAACTCGAGCGCAGCCGAGCTGACGCGCTGGTTGGCTATTTGGGCGATGAAGGAAGGAGCGGCCAGAGCGGCCAGAATCGCGACCAGCGCCACCACCACCATCATCTCGATGAGGGTGAAGCCACGGGGCCATTGCCATGTGCCGCCTGGACAGCCGTTGCGCGTGTGACCGGGGTTTTTCATGCAAGCGTGCTTCTCGTTGCCGGGGAACCATGCGACAGGCCTGCAAGCCCTGCGCCATTGCTCTTGATTGATGTTTGCAATCGTAATGCAAAGGCAATTTGGAACACCTATTGACACAGGTTATGGGACAAATATAGGACTTGTCTTATAAAAACCTGCGCAAAGCGCAACACCCCATCCAGCAAGCCCGGCCCGCCGTCCGTGCACGCAAGCTCGGCGGGACGGCCCGCGCAACGGGCATGGCATGGCCACGGTGGCGATACGGCAGGTCCCGAAGTCAGGCAGGCAGGCCTCGCACCAAGCGCCTGAAAATCCACCGCAGCATGAGCGGCCGCAATCCAGCCGCAGCGCAATTGGCGATGCGAATATCCCGTCTCCTTCCAGCCCGAGGAAGATAAAGTTTGCGCCCAAAGCAAAAATCCCCAGTGCATTTCTGCACTGGGGATTTTCTTGTTTGGGGTGGCTGATGGGGCTCGAACCCACGACAACAGGAATCACAATCCTGGACTCTACCAACTGAGCTACAGCCACCGTTGAAGCATTCGATTATATGCCAAAAACCAGCAGACAAATGCTTTGGAACAGGCGTTGCGTGACGGATCGGGTGCAGCAGGAACAACGGCGCATCGGGGGACGCGGGCAAAGGGCAGGATGCCGCCATCCTCCATGCAGCCGCAGCCGGCAGGAGCCTTGCCCGGCGTCCCTGGACGCTTTCGGGGGCAACCAGTCCCCCTGCCGCCCAAAGCAAAAATCCCCAGAGCATTTCTGCTCTGGGGATTTTTTTATTTGGGGTGGCTGATGGGGCTCGAACCCACGACAACAGGAATCACAATCCTGGACTCTACCAACTGAGCTACAGCCACCGTAGAAGAACGCTATTCTATTCCAAAAAACTGCTTGATTTCTGAAATTTCTGTTTTTCTAGAAATTTCCCTCATCAGGGGCGCGGGACCTTGATCTGCACCTTGAACTGTTTCTTGAGAAGCTCGTAGTATGCCATAGCTTCCGCCACGGCCGAGCTTCGCAGGAAGTCCTGCTTCTGCGCGGCAGCCGCCTGCGCATCATCGGCCGGACGCTCGACGATGCGGTTGATCTTGACCACGGCATAGCCTTGCGCGCCCAGGTCAACACCCGTCCACGCAGGCAGTTGGGCCGTGGGCGCACGCAGGGCAGCGTCCACCACTTCGCGCGACTGGCCTTCGGGCTGGTCACGGCTGATCACCTTGGCTGCGGGCAATTGCGCCGCGTCAGGCTTGGCCTTCCATGCGGCGAGCTTGGCTTCGCCATCGGCCTTGGCCAGTTCGGCGGATTTTTGCGCCACATACAGGGTGCGCAGCTTGTCGCCGACCTCGGCCATGGGCAGCGTGCGGGCAGGCGTGTACTCCACCACGCGGCCGGCCACCAACTGGTTGGAACCCAGCTCCACCGCATCGGTGTTGCGCTTGTTGTTGAGCGAATCGCTGGAGAACAGCGCCTCCAGGAAACGGGGATTGGCCAGGGGGCCCTTGACGTTGGGGCCGGGCTGGCGCGTCACATGGTCTGCCTTTTGCACGGTGAGCTTGAACTTCTCGGCCACGGGCTGCAGGCTGTCCGACTGCTCGTAGACCGCGTTGGAGAAGCCTTCCGCCAGTTCGGCGAACTTGCGCTGCGCCTGCTGCTGCTTGAGTTCGGCCTCCAGCTTGGGACGCATCTGCTCGAAGCTCGGCGCCTTGGGCTTCTTGATGTCCACCAGCGCGATGATGTGGTAGCCGAAGTCGCTGTGCACCACGTCGCTGATGTCGCCGACCTTCATGCCGAAGGCTGCATCCTCGAACGGCTTGACCATGGCACCACGGCCGAAGTAGCCCAGGTCGCCACCCGATGCAGCGGAGCCGCCGTCCTGCGAGTTGGCCTTGGCCAGCTCGGCGAAGCGCTTGGGGTCCTTGCGCAGCTCGGCCAGCAGTTCCTCGGCCTTGGCCTTGGCTTTCTCCTGCTCTGCCGCGGGGGCATCCTTGGATGCGTTGATCAGGATGTGGCTGGCGCGGCGCTCCTCGGGACCGGCCAGGCGCTCGGCGTTCTGGTTGTAGTAGGAACGCACATCGTCTTCGCTCAGCGTGATGCCGGCCTCGATGCTGGGCACATCCAGCAGCAGGTATTCCACCTTGGCCTGCTCCAGTTGCTGGAACTGGCTGGTGTGGGCGTCGTAGTAGGCCTTGAGGTCGGCCTCGGTGGGCTGGACCTTGCTGGCGTAGGCGCTGGCTTCGAAGCGTGCCACCTGCACTTCGCGGCGCTGGTACAGCGCATCGATGGCCTGCTTGACCTGGGCGTCGGTCGCAAAGGCCGTGCCCGTGACGCCACCCATCACCTGGTTCATGGACAGTTCGCGGCGCAGATTGGCCTCGAAGCCCTCAGGCGTCAGGCCCTGCGATCCGACCAGGGCGCGGTAGGCTTCGGCATCCATGGAGCCATCCGGCTTCTTGAGCGCGGCAATCGCGGGGATTTCCTGCAGCGTGCGCACCAGCTGTGCATCGGATGCGGCCAGGTGCATCTTCTGCACGGCAGCGGCCAGCACCTGGTCACGCACCATCTTCTCCAGCGTGGCGTAGCGCGCCTGCGGCGAATCCAGCAGCTTGGGGTCGACGTTGGGGTTCTCGGCGCGCAGGCGGTCGCTTTCCATGCGGTGCGCGTTCTCCCAGTCGGCCTGTTTGATCTCATGTCCATCCACACGCGCGACGATCACGCTGGATTCGGTGAAGTAGTTCTGGTTGACCCCCACGAAGATGAACGAGGGAATGATCAGCAAGAACAACAAGATCATCACGAACTTGGAATGCTTGCGGATGGATTCGAACATGGTCTGTCTTTCAGTGGCAGAAATAGAAAAGGCGAACTTTCGTTCGCCTTTTGTTCTTGGTGGGTGCTGACGGGGTCGAACCGCCGACCTACGCCTTGTAAGGGCGCCGCTCTACCAACTGAGCTAAGCACCCCACCTTGACTGGTGTCAGTTCAGGGCATCCTTCAATGCCTTGCCCGGACGGAACTTGGGAACCTTGGCGGCCTTGATCTTGATGGTCTCGCCGGTGCGGGGGTTGCGGCCCGTGCGGGCGGCGCGCTTGCCAACGGCGAATGTACCAAAACCAACGAGCGACACTGTACCACCCTTTTTGAGGGTTTTCTTCACAGCCTCAATCGTGGAATCCAGTGCGCGAGCAGCCGCAGCCTTGGAGATGTCGGCGTTGTTAGCGATGTGCTCAATCAGTTCGGTTTTATTCACAAGATGCCTCTGGAGAAATAAGTGAATGGAATGTCTCTGCGGCCACCAACTTGGCGCGACCAGAAACCCGGCGCGACGGATACGGAATCTGGCTTGCCGTTCGACGCTTGCCTCGGGGCAGGCATCGGTGAATTAAAGCCATCGACCTTCCAGGTGTCAATGCACGCTGTGCATCGCAACGACAGGGCACGATTCTATGCGGTTTTGGCGCCAGCTTTGGCTTTGCGGCCGGTTTTTTGCGCGCAGCGGGTGCTAGCGGCTTCACGAATTGACAAGGGTTGACAATGGACTTGCCCGCCGCAGGCCTTGCCAGTGCTGCAATGCGCCTCACCGCTTCGCATCCACGACGCCGCAGCCGCTGCCCTGCCTGATTCAAATGCTTCCAAAAATATAGCAACGCCAGACAGTTTGACGTGTCTGGCGCAGGATCCCGGGAACGGCCGGAAAGGCCCTCAGTGCGTGACCCGCGCGCGGATCTCGGGCAGGGCTTTTTGCAGGTAGTACACCATGGACCAGACGGTGAGCACGGCGGCCACCCAGATCAGCACCTGGCCCCAGACGCCGGTGTCGATCATGCCGAACACCCGGCCGTCGTACAGCAGGAAGGGGATGGCCACCATCTGCGCCGTGGTCTTGAGCTTGCCCAGCATGTGGACGGCCACGCTCTTGCCCGCGCCCAGGTGGGCCATCCATTCGCGCAGGGCCGAGATGGCGATCTCGCGGCCGATGATGATCAGGGCCACGAACACATCGGTGCGCTGCAGATGCACCAGCACCAGCAGCGAGGCGCAGACCAGGAACTTGTCGGCCACCGGATCGAGGAAGGCGCCGAAGGCCGAGGTCTGGTTGAGCTTGCGCGCCAGGTAGCCGTCCAGCCAGTCGGTGGCCGCGAAGACGATGAACATGACCGTGGCGACCAGGTTGCGGGTCGCCACGTCGAAAGGCGCATAGAACACCCCGACGATCAGCGGAATCGCGACGATCCGCGTACAGGTCATCAAGGTGGGGATTGTGAGAAACATGGCCGCCATTGTGTCACGTACCTTGGTGTTTGAGGTTCTGTTTGCGGGCCTGCGGTGCAGCCCGCGGGACAGTCGTTTCAATGCAATGCACGGTAGATATCTTCAGCCAGCGCGGCCGAGATGCCGTCCACGCTGCACAGGTCTTCCACCGTGGCTTCCGACACGCCGCGCACGCCGCCGAAGCGCTGCAGCAGGCGCGCGCGCTTCTTGGGGCCCACGCCCGGAATCTCCTCGAGCTTGCCGCCGCCCACGCGCACCTTGGCGCGCGCCGCGCGCATGCCGGTGATGGCGAAGCGGTGGGCCTCGTCGCGGATCTGGGCCACCAGCATCAGCGCGGCCGAGTCGTAGCCCAGGTAGATCTTCTCGCGCCCGTCGGCAAAGACCAGTTCTTCCAGGCCGACCTTGCGCCCCTCGCCCTTTTCCACGCCCACGATGCGCGAGACATCGAGCCCCAGCTGCTCGAAGACTTCGCGCGCCATGCTGACCTGGCCCTTGCCACCGTCGACCAGCACCAGGTCCGGCAGTTGCGGCTGCTTGCCGGTGAGCTCGGCACCGCCCGCCTCTCTTTGCGCCTCGGCCACGCGGCTGTAGCGGCGCGTCAGCACCTGGCGCATGGCGGCATAGTCGTCGCCGCCCGTGATGCCTTCGATGTTGAAGCGCCGGTATTCGCTGCTTTGCATCTTGTGGTGATGGAAGACCACGCAGGAGGCCTGCGTGGCCTCGCCTGCCGTGTGCGAGATGTCGAAGCATTCGATGGTGAGTTCGTCCAGGTTCTCGCAGGCCAGGTCCAGCGCCTCGACCAGCGCGCGCGTGCGCGCCTGCTGCGAGCCTTCTTCGGCCAGCAGGCGGGCCATCTGGATGTCGGCGTTCTTTTGCGCCATCTCCAGCCAGATGCGCCGCTGCTCGCGCGGCTGCTGCACGGCGGTGATGCGCACGCCGCTTTGCTCGCTCAGCAGCCCCAGCAGTTTCTTGTCCACCGGGTGGCTGACGATGAGCACGGGCGGCACGGCCACGCCGGTGTAGTGCTGGGCGATGAAGGCCTCCAGCACGATCTCCTCGACCGGGCGCGCGGACTCGGCAAGACTGGCCTCTTCCTCGCCGGCGTAGACCGAGGCGGCATCGCCCAGGTTGGCGGGAAAGTACGGCCGGTCGCCCAGGTGGCGGCCGCCGCGCACCATGGCCAGGTTCACGCAGGCGCGGCCGCCCTGCACCTTCACGGCGAGGATGTCCACGTCGCGGTCGTCGGCGGTTTCTATGACCTGCTGGTGCAGCACGCGCGACAGTGCCGTCATTTGGTTGCGCACCTCGGCGGCCTGCTCGTATTCCATGCGCCCGGCGTGCTCCATCATGCGGGCCTCCAGCTGGCGCAGCAGTTCCTGGGTCTCGCCGCGCAGCATGGCCTCGGCATTGCGCACATCCAGCGCATAGGCTTCGGGCGAGATCAGGTCCACGCAGGGGCCGGAGCAGCGCTTGATCTGGTAGAGCAGGCAGGGCCGCGAGCGGTTGGCGAAGACCGTGTCCTCGCAGATGCGCAGCCTGAAGACCTTTTGCAGCAGCTGGATGCTTTCCTTGACGGCCCAGGCATTGGGATAGGGGCCGAAGTAGCGGTGGCGCTTGTCCACGGCGCCGCGGTAGTAGGCCATGCGGGCGAAGAGCTGGTGGGCCGGCTCGCCATCCCGGCCGTCGCGCGCGGCCACGCCGGTGATCTTCAGATAGGGATAGCTCTTGTCGTCCCTGAACAGGATGTTGTACTTGGGTTGCTGCGTCTTGATCAGATTGTTTTCGAGCAGCAGGGCCTCGGCCTCGGAGCGCACCACCGTGGTCTCCATGCGGGCGATCTTGCTCACCATGTGGCCTATGCGCGTGCCGCCATGGTTCTTGGTGAAGTAGCTGGAGACGCGGCGCTTGAGGTTGATGGCCTTGCCCACGTACAGCAGCGCGCCTGCCGCGTCGAAATAGCGGTAGACGCCGGGCAGGCCCGGCAGCGCTGCCACCTGGGCCAGCAGTTCATCGGAATGGGGTTCGGACATGCGCCTATTGTGGCCGCTGCCCGGGCCCGCCGCAGCGGGCCTGCGGGCCCTCGGGCTCTTACTCGGCCTCGATCTTCGAGGACTTGACCACCTGGGCCCAGTTGGCCCAGTCGGTCTTGACCATGGCGCCGAGCTGCTGCGGGTTCATGTAGTCGGCCGTGGCGCCCTGCTCCTGCGCCTTTTGCTTGAAGGCCGGGTTCTCCACCACCTTCTTGAGGTCGGCCGTGAGCTTGTCGATCACGGGCCTGGGCGTGGCGGCGGGCGCGAACACGGCAAACCAGGAGGTGGCGTTGACGCCTGCGTAGCCGGCCTCGGCCGTGGTGGGCGCATCAGGCAGGCTGGGCAGGCGCTGCGTGCCGGTGACGGCCAGCACGCGCAGCTTGCCGCTTTGCACATGGGGCATGAAGGGCGGCGCCGTGCCGAAGGTCAGGTCCACCTGGCCACCCAGCAGGTCCTGCAGCGCGGGGCCCGTGCCCTTGTAGGGCACGTGGACCATCTTGATGCCGGCCTGCTGCTCCAGCATGGCGCCGGTCACGTGCTGCAGCGATCCGTTGCCGGAAGAGGCGTAGTTCAGCTTGCCCGGGTTGGCCTTGGCATAGGCCACGAGTTCGGCCAGCGTCTTCACGGGCAGCTCGGACCGCACCACGATGATCTGCGGCGCCGACAGCACATTGGCCACGGGCTGGAAGTCGCCCTGCTCCCAGGCGCGGGCCTTGGTCAGGTGGGGCGAGATCACGTGGTAGCCCGAGTACTGCATGAGCAGGGTGTAGCCATCGGCCTCGGCACGCTTGACCAGGCTGGCCGCGATGGAGCCGTTGCCGCCGCCCTTGTTGTCCACCACCACCGACTGGCCGATGACGGGCGCCAGGGCCTGGGCCGCCATGCGCGCGGCCAGGTCGGTGGTGCCGCCAGCTGCGGCCGGCACGATCATGGTGATGGTCTTGGCGGGGTAGCCGCCCTGGGCCAGCGCGGCCGTGCCGCCCAGGCCCAGTCCTGCGATGGCCATGGCCACGGCTGCGATCTGTCTGCGTTGAATCTTCTTCATCTTTGTCTCCTTGGTTTGCTCGGTTCTTGTGAATGAGAATGCGCGCCGGCCTCAGCCCTTGGCCAAAGCCCGTTCGCGGATGGCTGCAAAGTCGGCCGGTGGCTGGTGCAGGTCCAGCCGCGCGCCGGCCTTGGCGATCTGGCTGGCCGTGTCATGACCGATCAGCGCGGGCAGGCTGCGCGCGGCCGCGACGATCTGCGCCAGATCCACGCCGGTGTCGTAGCCCATGAGCTGCAGCGCGTGGACGATGTCCTCCGTGCAGGCATTGCCCGAGGCGCCCGGCGCATAGGGGCAGCCGCCCAGGCCGCCGATGGAGGCATCGAAGCGGTCGCCGCCCGCCTCGATGGAGGCCAGCACATTGGCCAGCGCCATGCCGCGCGTGTTGTGGAAATGCAGGGTCATGCCCAGCTGCGGCCAGCGCTGCCGGAAGGCGGCCACCATGGCGCGCACCTGGGTCGGGAAGGCCATGCCCGTGGTGTCGCACAGCGTGATGCCCTGCACGCCCAGATCGGCAAAGCGCTGCACCCAGCCGAAGACTTCCTGCTGCGGCACATCGCCCTCCATGGGGCAGCCAAAGCAGCACGACAGCGAGACATTGACGGGCACGCCCGCCTGCTGCGCCGTGGCCACGACCTGGGCCAGCGCCGCGAACGACTGGCTGCGCTGCATGCGCAGGTTGCACAGGTTGTGGGTCTCGCTGACCGACATGACGAGGTTGAGTTCGTCCGTGCGCGCCTCGATGGCGCGCTCGGCGCCCCGCGCATTGGGCACCAGGGCGGTGTAGACGGTGCCGGGGCGGCGCTCTATCTCACGCATGACGATTTCGCCGTCGCGCAGCGCGGGAATGGCGGTGGGCGAGACAAAGGCCGTGACCTCGATCTTGGACAGGCCGGCCTGCGACAGTGCATTGACCAGGGCGATCTTGTCCTCGGTGGGGACGAAGGCCTGCTCCATCTGCAGCCCGTCGCGCGTGCCGACCTCGTTGAAGAAAACGCGGCGGCCCGCGCCCTGCCAGACATCCGTGGTGTGGACGGCGTTCATTGGATCACTCCCTTGCTGCGCAGCAGCGCAATCTGTTCGGCCGTGAGGCCGGCCTCGGCCAGCACCGCGTCGGTGTCGTCGCCCACATGGGGGGCGCTGGTGCGCACCGTGCCCGGCGTGAGCGAGAGCTTGGGCACGATGCCCGGCACCTCGATGTCGTCGCCGTCGCGCGTGTGCTGGCTGAGGATCATGTCGCGGGCGCGGTAGTGCGGGTCCTCGGCAATGTCCTTGGCGGTGTAGACCTTGCCGGCCGGCACGCGTGCGGCGGCCAGCTGGTCCATCACGGCCTGCACGCTCTGCGTGCGCGTCCAGCCGCCGATGACGGCATCGATCTCGGCAATGCGCGCCACGCGGCCCGCGTTGTCGGCCAGTTGCGGATCGTCGGCCAGGTCCTGGCGGCCGATGGTGGCCATCAGGCGCTTGAAGATGGAGTCGCCATTGCCGGCCACCAGCACCCAGCCGTCCTGGCAGGGATAGGCGTTGGACGGCGCGATGCCCGGCAGCGCGCTGCCTGCGGCCTCGCGCACGGCGCCGAAGGCGCTGTATTCGGGCAGCAGGCTTTCCATGACGTTGAACACGGCCTCATGCAGCGCCACGTCGATGACCTGGCCGGCACCGCCGTTCACCTTGCGGTGGTACAGGGCCATCATCACGCCGATCACGCCATGCAGCGCGGCCAGCGTGTCGCCAATCGAGACGCCCACGCGCACCGGCACGCGGCCTGGCTCGGCCGTCAGGTGGCGCAGGCCGCCCATGGCCTCGCCGATCACGCCAAAGCCCGGCAGGTCGCGGTAGGGGCCGGTCTGGCCGTAGCCCGAGATGCGCAGGATGACCAGCCCGGGGTTGAGCGCATGCAGCTGCTCGGGCGACATACCCCAGCCCTCCAGCGTGCCGGGACGGAAGTTCTCCACCAGCACATCGGCCTCGGCGATCAGGCGCCGCGCGATGTCCTGGCCCTCCTGCTGGCGCAGGTCCAGCGCCACCGAACGCTTGTTGCGCGACTGCACCTGCCACCAGACCGAGGTGCCGTTCTTGATCAGGCGCCAGTTGCGCAGCGGATCGCCCGCGCCCGGCGCCTCGATCTTGACCACGTCGGCGCCGAACTCGCCCAGCGTCTTGCCGCAGAACGGCCCGGCGATCAATTGCCCCATCTCGACCACGCGCACGCCGCTGAGCGCGCCGGGTGTGGGGGCCTGCCTTGTCTGTTGTGTCATGGGTTAGCGCTTCCTCTTTGTCTCCTGCGGCCGGCCTCCGATGGCATTGCCGCGGCGCCGATCTTGCCGCCGTCCGCGCCGGCCGCAAAACGCTCAAGCGCGACGCTGCCATCGCAAACCGGCATGGCAGAACCCAGCCGGGCGGGCCGGGAGATAATCGCCACCCCATGAAACTCGACCCGATTTCGCTGCGCCTGTTCGTGGCCGTGATGGAGGAAAGCGCCATCGCCCGCGCCGCCGCACGCGAACACATCGCCCCCTCGGCCGCCAGCCGGCGGCTGGCCGAGCTGGAGAGCCAGCTGCAGGTGGAGCTGTTCACCCGCAGCAACCGCGGCAGCGTACCCACGGCCGCCGCCTATGCGCTGCTGAATATGGCGCGCGGCGTGCTCAATGACCTGGACGGCATCGGCGAGCAGATGCGCGAGTACGGCAGCGGCCTGCGCGGCCATGTGCGCGTGATGGCCAACATCTCGGCCATCACGCAGTTCCTGCCCTCCCAGCTGCAGCGCTTCCTGGACCAGCACCCGCATGTGGACGTGCGCCTGCAGGAGCGCGTGAGCAGCGACATCGCGCGCGCCGTGGCCGACAACGAGGCCGACATCGGCATCCTCAACCAGGGCAGCTACGGCGAGAAGATCCGCCTGCGCCCCTACCGGCGCGACCGCCTCATCGTCATCGTCCCCCAGGGCCATGCGCTGGCGCGCCGGCGCTCGCTGCGGCTGGCCCAGGTGCTGGACCATGACCTGGTGGGCATGCACGCGGGCAGCGCGCTCAACCACCAGATCACGCGCGCCGCGGCCGACCTGGGCCTGCAGCCCCGGCTGCGCATGAAGGTCACGGGCTATGACGCGCTGTGCCTGATGGTGGCCTCGGGCCTGGGAGTCGGCATCCTGCCCGAAGGCAGCGCACGCCTGTACCTGGGCGCCCTGCCGCTGCGCTGCATTGCGCTGGACGAGCCCTGGGCCGAGCGCCAGCTGATGCTGTGCGTGCGCTCGCAGGAGGCCCTGCCGCCCGTGGCGCAGTTGCTGGTCGAACACCTGTGCGAACCCTGATTCCCATGCTTGCCTTCAACCCCATCCCCCCGGCCCCTCTGCCAGAACAGGCCGCTGCACGGACCTGGGACATCTTCTGCCAGGTCATAGACAACTTCGGCGACATCGGCGTGTGCTGGCGCGCGGCGGCCGACCTGGCCTCACGCGGCCATCGCGTGCGGCTGTGGATGGACGACGCCAGCGCCCTGGCCTGGATGGCGCCCCGGCCGCACCCGGCCGGACTCAGCGTGCACGGCTGGCCCACGCAGGCGCAGGACATTCCGCAGGCCATGGGCGATGTGGTCATCGAGGCCTTCGGCTGCGAGATTCCGCCGCCCTTTCTGGCGGCCATCGCGCGCCGCGCGCCGCTGTGGATCAACCTGGAGTACCTGTCGGCCGAGGACTATGTGGAGCGCTGCCACCGCCTGCCCTCGCCGCTGATGTCGGGGCCGGCTGCGGGGTTGACGCGCTGGTTCTTCTATCCGGGCTTCACGGCCGCCACGGGCGGCCTGCTGCGCGAGCCGGACCTGGCCGCGCGCCAGGCGACTTTTGCTTCCGAGGGCCGGCAGGCCTGGCGCACACGCCACGGCATAGGCACCGGCGATTGCGCCATCTCGCTGTTCTGCTACGAACCGCCTGCCCTGCCGCACTGGCTGTACCACCTGCATGCAGCGCCCCCTGCACCGCAGGCCACGCATCTGCTGGTGACGCCCGGGCGCGCGGCAGCCGCGGTGCAGCAGGCCATGACCAGCGTGCCCGCCACGGAACAAGGCGCGGTGACCCGGCATGCGCTGCAGCCCTGCCCCCAACCTCAGTTCGACGAAATGCTCTGGGCCTGCGACCTGAACCTGGTGCGCGGCGAGGATTCGCTGGTACGCGCGCTGTGGGCCGGCCAGCCCCTGGTCTGGCACATCTATCCCCAGCACGACGACGCCCACCACGACAAGCTCGACGCCTTCCTGGACTGGCTGCAGGCACCAGCCAGCCTGCGCGTCTTCCACCATGCCTGGAACGGCATGACACCCGCAAGCACCCTGCCCGCAATCACGCCTGCGCTGCTGCAGCAATGGCAGGAATGCGTGCAGGCGGCGCGCCTGCGGCTGCTGCAACAGACCCCATTGATTGAGCAGCTGCAAGCTTTCCTGACCGAAAAAAGCTAGAATGCACGTTTTGCCTCCCTGGAGGCGCCGTTGCGGGCGACCGCCAGCCGGCCGCCATCGACCAACCAGGGTTGCACCCGCCGCGGAACTGCGGCAGGCGCACCGTCCCAGCGACTTCGCTTGCCTGCCCTGTTGAGCGGCTTCAACCTCAGCCAAGCAAGCTATGAAAATCGCTCAAGAAATCCGCGCCGGCAACGTGATCATGCACGGCAAGGACCCGATGATCGTCCTGAAGACCGAATACGCTCGCGGTGGCCGCGGCGCCGCCACCGTGCGCATGAAGCTCAAGGCCCTGCTGTCGAACATGGGCACCGAAGTCGTGTTCAAGGCCGACGACAAGATCGACAACGTGATCCTGGACAAGAAGGAGTGCACCTACTCCTACTTCGCCGATCCGATGTACGTCTGGATGGATGCCGAATACAACCAGTACGAAGTGGAAGCCGCCAACATGGGCGACGCCATCAACTACCTGGAAGACGGCATGCAGGCCGAAGTCGTGTTCTACGACGGCAAGGCCATCTCCTGCGAACTGCCCACGTCCGTGGAACGCGAAATCACCTGGACCGAACCCGCCGTCAAGGGCGACACATCGGGCAAGGTGCTCAAGCCCGCCAAGATCGCCACCGGCTTTGAAGTGCCCGTGCCCCTGTTCGTGAGCCAGGGCGACAAGATCGAAATCGATACCCGCACCGGCGAGTACCGCAAGCGCGTCTGACCGACGCCTGCAGTTCCCTCTGCGAAGCCCCTGGCAGTCTCTGCCAGGGGCTTTTTCTTTGGGCGCGCGGCATCCATGCAGATATTTACCCGGGTTTAATTGACTTGCAGATTTTACCCGGCTAATATCCAGCACATGACTACCGACTCTTGCATGGCGGGCGCCGAGCCCGCACCCAGCTACACCATCTTCCAGGGCCATGGCCGCCTGCTGCAGGGGGACAGGCCTGCCGTCCTGCAGTTCCTGCAAAGCCATGAACAGCAGCCGCAAGGCAGCGGATCGGCGCCGCCGCTGTGGGTTTTCGACGACCACAGCGGCATGCGGCTGGACCTGGACTGGCGCAGCGAACTGGCCGCATCGCCCGCACCCGGACAAGCCGCCGCACCGCGCAGCGTGGGCCGCCCCAAGCTGGGCGTGGTGGCACGCGAAGTCACATTGCTGCCACGGCACTGGGAATGGCTGAACCGCCAGCCCGGCGGCGCCTCCGGCGCACTGCGCAGACTGGTGGACGAGGCGCGTGGCAAGCATGCCGCACAGGATGCCGTGCGCGCCGCCACCGAGGCCGCCTACCGATTCATGAGCGAGATGGCGGGCGACCTGCCCCATTTCGAGGACGCCAGCCGCGCCCTCTTTGCACACCAGGCCGACGCCTTTGCAAGGCACACCGCCACCTGGCCCGAGGATGTGCGAAGCTATCTGCAGCAACTGAGCAGCGCTGCCTGGTCCTCGCCGCCATCGCCAGCGCAGGACTGAAGCCCCCGCCTTCCATTGCATTTTCTCGTCGCATTAACAGACACAACATGACGAAACCTAACGAACCTCTGCCCCAGGCTGCTGCGCCTGCCGCATCCAGCCCCGCCGGGCCGCCCATCGCCCACGGCACCCAGCCGCTGTGGCGCACCTTCCTGGTGTTCCTGGGCCCCATGGTCCTGGCCAATATCCTGCAATCGCTGTCGGGCACCATCAACAGCGTCTTCATCGGCCAGATGCTGGGCGTGCAGGCCCTGGCGGCCGTCGCGGCCTTTTTTCCGGTGATGTTTCTCTTCATCGCCTTCGTGATCGGCCTGGGCGCAGGCTCCTCGGTGCTGATAGGCCAGGCCTACGGTGCGCGCATGCACGACAAGCTGCGCGCCATCGCAGGCACGGCCATGTGCATAGGGCTGCTGTTCGGCGCCGTCGTGGCCCTGTTCGGCGGACTGTTCACCGAGCCGCTGATGCGTCTGCTGGGCACGCCGCCCGACATCATGGAGCAGGCCACGCTGTATTCGCGCATCGTGCTGCTGGGCATGCCGGGGCTGTTCGTGTTCCTGCTGGCCACCTCGCTGCTGCGCGGCGTGGGCGACACGGTCTCGCCCATGCTGGCCCTGCTGATCTCCACCGGCACGGGCCTGGTCTGCACGCCGGCGCTGATTGCGGGCTGGGGCGGCCTGCCGCGCCTGGGCGTGGCCAGCGCGGGCGTATCCATGATCCTGGGCTTCACCCTGGCCCTGGCCTGGCTGGGCTGGCGGCTGCGCCGCATAGCCAGCCCGCTGGCGCCCAATGCCGCGCTGTGGAAAGCCATGCGCATTGACCGGACCCTGCTCAAGAGCATCCTGCGCGTGGGCATTCCCACGGGCGTGCAGATGATCGCTTCGTCCATGGCCGGGCTGGTCGTCGTGTCGCTGGTCAACGGCTTCGGCTCCAGCGCCACGGCAGCCTACGGTGCGGTCAACCAGATCAACTCGTTTGCGCAGTTCCCGGTCATTTCGGTGGCCATCACGGCCTCCATCCTCGGAGCCCAGGCCATTGGCGCGGGACGCAGCGAGCGCCTGGGCGCCATCACGGCCACGGCCATCCGCATGAACCTGGCATTGGGCGCCGCCCTGGCCCTGATCGGCAGCCTGTTCGCGCGGCCGCTGCTGGGCATGTTCATCACCGACGAGCAGGTGCTGGTGCTGGCCATCGAACTGCTGTACATCGTGCTGTGGAGCGGCCTGCTGCTGGGCTGCTTCATTGCCCTGTCGTCCATCATGCGTGCCAGCGGCGATGTGGTCATTCCCACGGCCATCACCATCACGGTGCTCGCCGTGCTGGAGCTGCCCATGGCATGGTGGCTGAGCCGCAGCTTCGGGCTGATGGGAATCTGGATGGCCTTTCCGCTGTCCTACACCCTGACGCTGTGCCTGCAGACCGCCTACTACAAGCTGGTCTGGAAGAAGCGCCCGATCCGCCGCATGGTGTAAGGCGTGCGCCATGCAAAACAGGCTTCCCGAGGGAAGCCTGTTTTTTTGGGGGTGGGCAAAGCGTCAGGCGTTCAGGTCCAGCACCACGCGCCCTTCGATCTTGCCTTCATGCATGCGCGCGAAGATGTCGTTGATGTTCTCCAGCCGGTCGGTGGACACGGTAGCCTTGACCTTGCCCATGGCCGCGAAATCCAGCGACTCCTGCAGGTCCAGCCGCGTGCCCACGATCGAGCCGCGCACCGTCACGCCGCTGAGCACCATGTTGAAGATGGGCAGCGGGAAGCTGCCGGGCGGCAGGCCGTTGAGCGATACCGTGCCGCCGCGCCGCACCATGCCCAGCGCCTGCTCGAAGGCCTTGGGCGAGACCGCCGTGACCAGGGCGCCGTGCGCGCCGCCGATCTCCTTTTTCAGATAGGCCGCCGGGTCCGTGGTCATGGCATTGACCGTGACCTGTGCGCCCAGGCGCCGGGCCAGCGCCAGCTTGTCGTCATCCACGTCCACCGCCGCCACGTTCAGGCCCATGGCCTTGGCATATTGCACGGCCATGTGGCCCAGGCCGCCGATGCCCGAGATCACCACCCAGTTGCCGGGCCTGGTGTCGGTGACCTTCAGGCCCTTGTAGACCGTGACGCCCGCGCACAGCACGGGCGCGATCTCGATCAGGTCCACGCTGCCGGGCAGCAGGCCCACGAAATTGGCATCGGCCAGCGCGTACTGCGCAAAGCCGCCGTTGACGGAGTAGCCGGTGTTCTTTTGCTGCTCGCACAGCGTCTCCCAGCCGCCCAGGCAATGCTCGCAATGGCCGCAGGCCGTGTACAGCCACGGAATGCCCACGCGGTCGCCCTCCTTCACATGGGTGACGCCCGCGCCCACGGCGGCCACATAGCCCACGCCTTCGTGGCCGGGAATGAAAGGCGGATTGGGCTTGACGGGCCAGTCGCCCTTCGCCGCGTGCAGGTCGGTATGGCAGACGCCGCAGGCCTCGATCTTCACCAGCACATGGCCGGGATCGGGCCTGGGCACCTGGACTTCCTCGATGGTGAGCGGCTTGCCAAACTCCCGCACCACGGCGGCCTTCATGGTCCTGTTCATTCGCGCCATCCTTTCTTTGCGTCAAAGTAGGTACAGCATTTTAGCGAAGAGGTCCGGCCGCCTTGATCGATATCAGGCACTGGTCCGGAAAAGACAAAAAAAACGGGCAAGGAGAACCTTGCCCGTTTTCGGGAGATGGCAGAACGGCAGGCTTACACGGGCTGGCCCACCAGGTCATGGCCTTGCGTGCCCACGATGCGCGCCTTGACGAAGTCGCCCACCTTGTAGGTCTTGCTGGCCTTCTCGGGCGGCAGCAGGTGCACCAGGCCGTCGATCTCGGGGGCATCGGCATAGCTGCGGCCCACGCCACCCTTCTTGCCCAGGCCCACGGACTTGTCCACCAGCACCTGCATGGTCTGGCCCACGCGCTTTTGCAGGCGCGCAGTGGAAACCTCCTCGGCCACGGCCATGAAGCGCGCGCGGCGCTCCTCACGCACTTCCAGGGGCAGCATGCCGGGAATCTCGTTGGCGGCAGCGCCTTCGACCGGGCTGTACGCAAAGCAGCCCGCGCGGTCGATCTGCGCCTCGCGCAGGAACTGCAGCAGGTGCTCGAACTCCTGCTCCGTCTCGCCGGGGAAGCCCGCGATGAAGGTGGAGCGGATCACCAGGTCCGGGCAGATTTCGCGCCAGCGCTGCAGGCGCTCCAGGTTCTTTTCACCGTTGGCGGGGCGCTTCATGCGCTTCAAGACATCGGGATGGCTGTGCTGGAAGGGCACGTCCAGATAAGGAAGCACGCGGCCCGTGGCCATGAACGGAATGATCTCGTCCACGCTGGGGTACGGGTAGACATAGTGCAGGCGCACCCAGGCGCCATAGGGCTCGGCGATCTCGGCCAGCGTCTGCACCAGTTCGAGCATGCGCGTCTTCACCGGCTTGCCGTCCCAGAAGCCCGTGCGGTACTTCACGTCCACGCCATAGGCCGAGGTGTCCTGGCTGATCACCAGCAGTTCCTTGACGCCGCCCTCGAACAGTGCGCGCGCCTCCTTGAGCACATCGCCCACCGGACGCGAAACCAGATCGCCGCGCATGGAAGGGATGATGCAGAAGGTGCAGCGGTGGTTGCAGCCCTCGGAAATCTTCAGGTAGGCGTAGTGCCTGGGCGTGAGCTTGATGCCCGCCTCGCCAAAGGCGCCCGGCACCAGGTCGATGAAGGGATCGTGCGGCTTGGGCAGATGGGTGTGGACGGCATTCATCACCTCCTGCGTGGCGTGCGGACCGGTCACGGCCAGCACGCTGGGGTGCACTTCCTGGATCAGGTTGCCGCCATCCTTGCCCGCCTTGGCGCCCAGGCAGCCCGTGACGATGACCTTGCCGTTCTCGGCCAGCGCCTCGCCAATGGTGTCCAGGCTCTCGCGCACGGCGTCATCGATGAAGCCGCAGGTGTTGACGATCACCAGGTCAGCGCCCTCGAAGGTCTTGGAGGTCTGGTAACCCTCGGCGCTGAGCTGGGTAAGGATGAGTTCGGAGTCCGTGAGTGCCTTGGGGCACCCGAGGGAGACGAAGCCCACGCGCGGAGCGGCCGCGCCGGCAGGGGTTGTCATGGTTGTTGCGTCGCTCGTGGGGGTCATAGGGGCGATATTGTCCCAGTTCTGCGCGAACTTGGTAAACCGCCCCCGAACTTATCCCTGCAAGCTCAGCTATTGCGCTTGATCCCGAGCGCGCCCAGCATCTGCTCGGTCTGCTTTTGCATCTGCTCCTGCATCTGGGCGAACATGTTCTGCGACTGCTCCATGTAGCTGCTCATCATGTTCTGCATGGCGGGCGGCTGCATGCGCATGAACTGGCTCCAGGCCTCGGGCGAGGTGCCCTGGGCCTGCTCGGCCAGCTTGTTCTGGAAGTCGGTGAACATCTGCACGTTCTTTTCCAGGTAGGAGCCCATGTAGCCCTGCATGGCGTGGCCGTAGAAACGGATGATGTTGGCCAGCACGGTCTCGGAGAACATGGGGGCGCCGCCCGCCTCTTCTTCCAGAATGATCTGCAGCAGGATGCTGCGCGTGAGGTCTTCGCCCGTCTTGGCGTCCTTGACCACCACGGGCTCGTTGCCCATCACCAGCTGCTTGACTTCCGTCAGCGTGATGTAGGAGGACGTGTTGGTGTCGTAGAGACGGCGGTTGGGGTATTTCTTGATCACGCGCTGTGCGCTGGGGGCGGCGGCTGTTGTCGTCTCTTGCATTGCAATGCTTCTCCTCTTGTACCTGCTGTACCTGTTTGCGCCTGCTTGCACCGGCTCGTGCGGGCAATCGGCTATTGCACTGCAACAGATTCTAGGCAGCGCCTGCAGCACCCGGCGCAGCAGTAACCCTGATGGGGATCAACGCATGCGACACGGCAAATGGCCGCCATGCAACCGTTGGGGCAAAAAAAATCCCGCTTGAAGCGGGATTTCTTTTTTGCAGCCCCTGGTGAGACTGCTTTGTTTGGTAGGCGCGATTGGACTCGAACCAACGACCCCCACCATGTCAAGGTGGTGCTCTAACCAGCTGAGCTACGCGCCTGTCGTTTGTTGAAGCCGCAAGTATAGCAGTGCAAAACAGGGCTTCCGGGCAAGTTGCGCAGTTTTTTGGATCAACCCGCCACCCTGGCCCGTTCCAGCATGGCGTGCATCAGCACATTGCAGCCTGCGGTGATGTCGGCGGGCGTGGCGTCCTCGATCTCGTTGTGGCTGATGCCGTCCTTGCAGGGGATGAAGACCATGCCGGCCGGCGCCAGCCGCGCCATGTAGACCGCATCATGCCCGGCGCCCGAGACGACGGGCATGTGCGAGTAGCCCAGGGCCTTGGCGGCGCGCGCCACCGCATCCACGCAGTCGGCATGGAAGGGTTGGGCGGGGTAGCTGGACACCAGGTTGATCGCTATGGGCAGGCCCGTCTCCCGGCTGATGCGGTCGGCCACTGCGCGGATGTCGGCGTCCATGGCTTCGCAGTCGGCATCGGTGGCGTTGCGCAGGTCGATGCTGAATTTGACCTGGCCCGGGATCACGTTGCGGCTGTTGGGATGGACCTGCACCATGCCCACGGTGCCGCGCCCGTGGGGCGGATGGCGGTGGGCGCAGGCCACCACTTCCTGCATCAGCTGCGCGGCCACCTGCAGCGCGTCCTTGCGCAGGGCCATGGGCGTGGGGCCGGCATGGGCCTCCATGCCCGTGACCACGCAGTCATACCAGCGGATGCCCAGCACGCCGGTAACCACGCCAATGGTCCTGGCGTTGTCCTCCAGCACCGGGCCCTGTTCGATGTGGGACTCGAAGTAGGCGCCGATCGGGTGGTCGCCAGGCTCCTGGCTGCCCACATAGCCGATACGCTCTAGCTCGCCCTTGACGGTCTTGCCTTCGGAGTCGGTGGCTGCATAGGCATGCTCCAGCGTGAAGGCCTTGGCGAACACGCCCGAGCCCATCATCACCGGCACGAAGCGCGAGCCTTCCTCGTTCGTCCAGAAGGCCACTTCGATGGGCGCTTCGGTCTCGATGCCGTGGTCGTTGAGCGTGCGCACCACCTCCAGCCCCGCCAGCACGCCGTAGTTGCCGTCGAACTTGCCGCCCGTGGGCTGGGTGTCGATGTGGCTGCCCGTCATGATGGGCGGCAGGCTGTTGTCGCGCCCGGGCCGGCGCATGAAGCCGTTGCCGATCTTGTCGATGGTTACCGTCATGCCCGCCTCGCACGCCCAGCGGGTCACCAGATCACGGCCCTGGCGGTCCAGGTCGGTCAGCGTCAGGCGGCAGACGCCGCCCTTGGGCGTGGCGCCGATCCGGGCCAGCTCCATGAGTGAATCCCACAACCGGCTTCCGTTGACGCGCAGCTGCGCGATGTCCTGCTTCACTTGGGTATCTGTATCCATTGCGGTCTCCTTGTCATGCGGGCTTCAGCGCGCCACGGCCGTGGGCTGCAGCGTGGCGGCGCGGCGCTGCACCGCGTCGAAGTTGGGGCCGAAGGCCGGGCGCTTGATATAGCGCCCCTTGCCCATCTCGGCACGCAGATCGCCCTGCGCATAGGCCACCACGCCCTGGCTGATGGTGTGGCTGGGCATGCCTTGCACGGTGCGCCCCTCGAAGATGTTGTAGTCGCCCTTGGAATGCTGGGTCCTGACCGACAGGGTGTGCGTGGCGGCAGGGTCCCAGACGACCAGATCGGCCTCGGCGCCCACGCCGACCAGGCCCTTGCGCGGATAGATGTTGAAAAGCTTGGCCGTGTTGGCCGAGGTGATGGCCACGAATTCGCTGGGCGTCAGCCGGCCGGTGTTCACGCCCGCATCCCAGATCACGGCCAGGCGCTCCTCCACGCCGCCGGTGCCGTTGGGGATCTTGGCGAAGTTGTCCCGGCCCATGGCTTTCTGCGCGGCGCAGAAGGTGCAATGGTCGGTGGCCGTGGTGTGCAACTGGCCCGACTGCAGGCCCTGCCACAACGCCTCCTGGTGGCCCTTGGCCCGGAAGGGCGGGCTCATCACGTGGGCGGCCGCCTTGGCGAAGTCGGGGTCGCGGTACACGCTTTCGTCGATCACCAGATGGCCGGCCAGCACCTCGCCATACACACGCTGGCCGCGCGCACGGGCCGCGGCAATGGCCTGCGCCGCCTCGGTGCAGCTGACGTGCACCACGTAGATGGGCACGCCCAGCACGCCGGCGATGGCGATGGCGCGGTTGGCCGCCTCGGCCTCCACCATGGGCGGGCGGGCCAGCGGATGGCCCTCGGGCCCGGTGATGCCCATCTTGGCCACTTCCTGCTGCAGCAGGTAGACCAGCTCGCCGTTTTCGGCATGCACCGTGGGCATGGCGCCCAGCTCCAGCGCGCGCTTGAAGCTGTTCACCAGGGTTTCGTCGTCGCACATGATGGCGTTCTTGTAGGCCATGAAGTGCTTGAAGCTGTTGATGCCCTCCTCGCGCACCAGCGTGCCCATGTCGGCATGGACGCTGTCGCTCCACCAGGTGACGGCCACGTGGAAGGAGTAGTCGGCCGCAGCCTTCTCGGCCCAGCCGCGCCATTTGCGGTAGGCGTCCAGCAGCGGCTCCTGCGGATCGGGAATGACGAAGTCGATGATGCTGGTGGTGCCGCCGGCCAGCGCCGCCGCCGTGCCGGTGTAGAAGTCATCGGCCGTGACCGTGCCCATGAAGGGCAGTTGCATGTGGGTGTGCGGATCGATGCCGCCGGGCATGACGAACTGCCCCGAGGCATCGATCACCTGCGCCCCGGCCGGCACCAGGGCCGCCACATCCGGCCCCACGGCCGCAATCGCCCCATCCACGCACAGCACGTCGGCCTTCTCCTGCCGGTCTGCATTCACCACCGTGCCGCCACGCACCCATACCGAACCCTGTGATTGACCCATAGCGTCATGCCTCCTGTTGGTTGGTCCGGCCTATGCCTTGCTCAGCGCGGGAGCGCCCTTGGTCACCTGGCCTGCCATGCCGATGCGGTAGACCACGCCGGCAATGAACAGGCCGATGAACCATGCGTAGTCATAGGCATGCTTGAAGAAATCACCCACGTTCGGGAATGCAGCGGGGAACGCCGCGTGCAGGAAGCCGGGCAGGTTGGGCGCCACGCCCAGGGCGAAGGCGGCCACGGCCACCCAGTTCCAGCCGTTGGAGTAGCGGTAGACGCCCTCTTCCCTGTACAGGTCTTCCACCACCAGCTGCTTTTTGCGCACCAGGAAGTAGTCCACCATCAGAATGCCCGCGATCGGCCCCAGCAGTGCCGAGTAGCCGATCAGCCAGGTGAAGATGTAGCCCTCGGTCGATTCCAGGATCTTCCAGGGCATCATCACGATGGCAATGGCCACCGTCATGTAGCCGCCCACGCGGTAGCTGATCTTCCTGGGCGCCAGGGCGGAGAAGTCATAGGCCGGCCCCACCAGGTTGGCCGCCAGGTTCACGCTCACGGTGTCGATCAGCAGCACGATGAGCGCGATCAGCACGGCCGCGCCCGTCATGCGGCTTGCGACATCCACGGGGTCCCACAGGGCCTTGCCGTAGATCACCACGGTGCCCGATGTCACCACCACCGCCAGCATGGCCAGCAGCCCCATGGGCACCGGCAGGCCGATGGCCTGGCCCACCACCTGGTCCTTCTGCGACTTGGCAAAGCGCGTGAAGTCCGGAATGTTCAAGGCCAGCGTGGCCCAGAAGCCCACCATGGCCGTCAGCGACGGCCAGAACACCGACATGAACTGGCCCGCCTTGGGGCCGCCCGGCGCGTACTGCGAAGGCTGCTCCATGATGGGGCCAAAGCCGCCGGCCTTCTGGTAGACCCATCCCAGCAGCACGAAGCAGATCAGGATCTTGAGTGGCGCTGTCCAGGTCTCGAGCTTGCGGATGGACTCGATGCCATGCACCACGAAGTAGAACTGGATCGCCCAGAACACCAGAAAGCACACCAGCTGCCCCACATTGATGCCCAGGCCCGCGATCTTCTCGCCTTCCAGCGGATGGCCCAGCAGCACGCCCAGCAGGGTGTAGATCATCATGCCGCCGAACCAGGTCTGGATGCCGTACCAGCCACAGGCCACCAGGGCCCGCAGCAGTGCGGGCAGCTTGGCCCCGTGGGTGCCGAAGGAGGCACGGGCCAGCACGGCGAAGGGAATGCCGTACCTGGCCCCGGCATGGCCGATGAGCAGCATGGGAATCAGCACGATGAGATTGCCCAGGAACACCGTCATCACCGCCTGCGACCACGACATGCCGTTCGTGATCATGCTGGCGGCCAGCGTGTATGCCGGGATGCACATCACCATGCCTATCCACAGGGCGGCGAAGTGGTACCAGGTCCACGTTCGCTGACTCGGCAGCGTGGGTGCGAGGTCGTGGTTCCACAGGCTGCCTGCGGACTCACCGGAATGCGGGGCATGCGACATTGCGAAGCTCCTTCTCGAAGAGAGAAATCACCAATCCATTGCTGATCCAGGGTCTGACTTTTTCCATCAAGCGCATTTCGTGCCAGGTCGGCCCGGATGCGGGCCGTGCGCCGACCTGCCGCAATGCCCCCTCTAGCCCTGCGCCGTCACGGCCTGGCGCATGGGGTTGTTCGGGTGCGTGGTCCAGTTCGCATACTCCCCGGTGACCGTCTGGCCGGTGCGGGGGTCCACCTCGCCCGGCTGCAGGCTGCGCATGGTGATGCACTCGGGCACGGGGCAGATGGACACGCACAGGTTGCAGCCCACGCATTCGGTGTCATCCACCTCGAAGCGGCGCACACCGCCCTCCTTGCTGAAAGTGATGGCCTGGTGGGAGGTGTCCTCGCAGGCCACGTGGCAGCGCCCGCACTGGATGCAGCTGTCCTGGTTGATGACGGCCTTGTCGATGTGGTTGAGGTTGAGGTCCTTCCAGTCCCTGACCGTGGGCACGGCCCGGCCCTGGAAGTCCTCGATGCGCGCAAAGCCGTGCGCGTCCATGTAGTTGGACAGCCCGTCGCACATGTCCTGCACGATGCGAAAGCCGTAGACCATGGCCGCCGTGCACACCTGGACATTGCCGCATCCCAGCGCGATGTATTCGGCCGCGTCCTTCCAGGTGGTGATGCCGCCGATCCCCGAGATGGGCAGGCCCGCCGTCTGCGGATCGCGCGCGATCTCGGCCACCATGTTCTGGGCGATGGGCTTCACGGCCGGGCCGCAGTAGCCGCCGTGCGAGCCCTGGCCGTCGGTGCTGGGGTGCATGACCAGGGTGTCCAGATTCACGCCCATCAGCGAGTTGATGGTGTTGATCAGGGACACCGCATCCGCCCCGCCGGCCTTGGCCGCCCGCGAGGGAAAGCGCACGTCGGTGATGTTGGGCGTGAGCTTCACGATCACCGGCAGCCGGCTGTACTGCTTGCACCACTGCGTGACCATCTGGATGTACTCGGGCACCTGGCCCACGGCCGCACCCATGCCGCGCTCGCTCATGCCGTGCGGGCAGCCGAAGTTCAGCTCCAGCCCGTCGGCGCCGGTGTCCTCCACCATGGGCAGGATGCGCTTCCAGCTTTCCTCCACGCAGGGCACCATCAGCGAGGCGATCAGCGCGCGGTCAGGCCAGGCCTTTTTCACGCGGGTCATTTCCTCCAGGTTGGTGCGCAGCGGCCGGTCGGTGATCAGCTCGATGTTGTTCAGGCCCATCACGCGCCGGTCCTGCGCCATGAGGGTGGAGTAGCGCGGCCCGTTCACGTTGACCACATGCGGGTCCTCGCCCAGCGTCTTCCACACCACGCCGCCCCAGCCGGCCTCGAATGCGCGGGTGACGTTGATCTCCTTGTCCGTGGGCGGTGCCGAGGCCAGCCAGAACGGATTGGGGCTGGAAATGCCCAGAAAGCGGCTGCTGATGTCTGCCATGTCAATGCTCCTTGAAAAGCGCGGGCACAGCCGCTCAAACCCCGGCCGCCACGGCGCTGGTCAGCGCCTGGTGCATGGCCCGCGCGGCGACCTTGCCGTGCTCCACCGCCTGCACGGTCAGGTCCTGGCCACCGGCGCGGCAGTCGCCGCCGGCCCACACGCGCGGCACGCTGGTGCGGCCTTCGTCGTCGGTGTCGATACGGCCGTCACGCAAGGCAATGGCCGCGCCCGCCGGCGTGGCGACATAGGTCTGGCCAATGGCCTTGAGCACCATGTCGGCCGGCACGTCGAACACCTCCTGCGTCACCTGCAGCCTGTCGCCCTCCATGCGGGTGCAAGCCATGCGCACGCCGCAGACCTTGCCGTCCTGCACCAGGATCTCCTGGGGCGCGGCCCACAGCCGCAAGTTGACGCCATGGGTCTGCGCCCATTCCTGCTCCACCCAGGAGGCAGACAGCGCATCCTTGCCCCGGCGGTAGAACATGGTGACCTCGTCGGCCCCCAGCAGCCGGGCCTGCACGGACGCATCCACCGCCGTCATGCCGCCGCCGATCACCACCACGCGCCGGCCCACCGGCACCATGGATTTGTCGGCCGCCTGGCGGATGTCGGCAATGAAGTCCACCGCATTGCGCAAGCCTTCGGCCTGCGGCTCGGCCGCGCCCAGCGCATTGACGCCCGCCAGGCCCAGGCCGAGGAATACGGCGTCATGCTCTGCCAGCAGCGAATCCAGCGTGAAATCTCGCCCCAGCCGCTGGTTGTTGCGCGGCGTGATCCCGCCCACGGACAGCAGCCAGTCGATTTCCTTTTGCGCAAAATCACCGGGGGTCTTGTAGCTGGCCAGGCCGTATTCATTGAGCCCGCCCAGCTTGGGCCGGGCATCGAACAGCACCACCTCATGGCCCTGCAGCGCCAGTTGGTGCGCGCATGTCAGGCCGGCAGGGCCAGCTCCGACCACGGCCACCTTCCTGCCCGTGGCGGCGGCGCGCTGGAACAGCGGTGCACCACCGGAGGCCATGAAGGCATCGGTCGCATAGCGTTGCAGTGCACCAATTTCGACCGGCTTGTCTTCCTGGGTGTTGCGCACGCAGGCCTGCTCGCACAGTTGCTCCGTGGGGCAGACACGGGAGCACATGCCACCCAGCGGGTTGGCAGTGAGGATCTCGCGCGCCGCGCCACGGACGTTGTCCTGGGCGATGCGGGCGATGAAGGCCGGCACATCGATGCTGGTGGGGCAGGCCGTGGTGCAAGGCGCGTCATAGCAGTAGTAGCAGCGCTCGGCCTCGATCAGGGCCTGGGCGCGGTTCAGCGGGGGGTGGGCGTCGGAGAAATTGGCCGCGTAGTCGGCCAGGTTCAGGCGGCCGGCGGCAATGCCGCAGGCGCGGTGCGCGGGGCTATCCATGGTGCATCCTCCAGAGTCAGGATTGAGGGCGTGAAGGGGGACACGGCATGCAGGGCCATGCCGGGCCATCTCGGACAACGCAAGGCGGCCCGCAGGAGGAACTCCTGCAAGGCCCCGGATCCAGCAACACAGTCTTCGGAGGTTTCATCGTGGTCCTCGCATGTGCAAGTGACGCCTCTTGTCGGGCGCACTGGGGGTGGAACGGAATTTACGCGGGTGAAAAAATTTACCAATCAGTAAAATCACCCAGAAAGTCGTCAGCAAGAAAGATGCCAGACAATCGCACCAAAATGGCGCCACTTATCCCGACTTACCATCTGCGCAATGGCAACCCTTTCTGACAATGCGCCCTCCCCCCAGGCCCGATCGGCCACGCGCAAGCCCACCGCTGCACGGCTGCGCAAGGAGCTGAACATCCTGCAGACGGCCGAACTGCACTTTGCGCAATACGGCTTCGAAGGCGCATCGCTGGAACTGATCGCGCACGACGCCGGCCTCAGCCGCCACAACCTGCTGTACTACTTCGCCAGCAAGGAGGAGCTGTATCTGCGCGTGCTGGGCGATGTGCTGACGCAGTGGCTGGCCGGCATGTCCGACCTGCTGCGCGGCGACGACCCGGCGGAGGCCCTGCGCATCTACATCCGGGCCAAGCTGCAGTCCTCGCGCGAGCGGCCCCATGGCTCCCGTGTCTTCACGCGCGAGGTGATGGCCGGCGCGCCCCGCTTCGGACAGGCCATATCGAGCCAGGTAGGCCCGGCGCTGGCAGCCGACGTGCAGGCCTTCGAGCGCTGGGTGGCGCAGGGCAAGATTGCCCGCGTGGATTTCACCCACCTGATGTTCATCCTCTGGTCCGTGACCCAGGCCTACGCCGACCAGCAGGCCCAGTTCGCGCTGCTGCTGGGCCGGCCGGAACTGACCGCCGACGACTACGACACGGCGGCCGATCTGATCTATCGGCTGGTAATCCGTGGCCTGCAGCCGGATACCGCGGCTCTCGCACAATGAGCGCATGAATCACAGCATCCGCCTGAGACCCCTGGAGCGCGAAGATCTGCGCTCCGTGCATCTGCTCAACAACAATGCCGCCATCATGCGCTACTGGTTCGAGGAGCCTTACGAGACCTTCGACGAGCTTTCCGCGCTCTACGACGCCCACGTGCACGACCAGACCGAGCGCCGCTTCATCGTCGAGCACCAGGGCGATCGCGCCGGTCTCGTCGAGCTGGTGGAGATCGACCTGATCCACCGGCGCGCCGAATTCCAGATCATCATCGCCCCCGAGCAGCAGGGCCAGGGCATCGCAGCCCAGGCAACGCGGCTGGCGCTGGACTATGGCTTCAAGACGCTCAACCTGCACAAAATCTTTCTCCATGTGGACCAGGAGAACGAGAAGGCCATCCACATCTACGCGCGCATAGGCTTCGTGCAGGAAGGCGTGCTGATCGACGAGTTCTTCGCCAACGGCCAGTACCGCAACGCCATCCGCATGTACCTGCTGCAAAACGACTACCTGCAGGCACAGGCCGGAGTCGGCACCTGACCTCCTGACAGAGGAGCGCGGGCCCTGCCCGCCTCCTTGACCGGCAAGTCTCCCCATCGTTGCCGGGCGCACAAACAAAAAAACCAAACAAAAAAGCCTTCTGAGTGATCAGAAGGCTTTTTGCATTCCATCTGGCAATGGAAAATTGGTAGGCGCGATTGGACTCGAACCAACGACCCCCACCATGTCAAGGTGGTGCTCTAACCAGCTGAGCTACGCGCCTGTGTTTGTTCGAGAAAGCGATTCTAGCACGGGTTTTCCAGGGCTCCGGCAAAAATACCCGAACAGGCTCAGCGCCGCCGTGCCGAACGCACGCCCGCCACGGCGGCCACGATACCCAGCACCTTGTTGAGGCGACCGGAATCGGCCACTTCCACGGTGAAGGTCATCCAGGCCGTTCCCTTGACGGATTGGGTCTGCACGCCGATGACATTCGTCTTCTCCCGCGCAAAGACTTCGGAGATATCGCGCAGCAGGCCCTGCCGGTCGGCCGCTTCCACGGACACATCGACCGGGTAGACGGCCGAGGCCACGGCCGCCGCCTTGGGCTGGCCCCAGGCCACGTCGATCACGCGCTCGGAATTGCGCGCTGCCATTTCACGGAAGTTGGAGCAGTCGCAGCGGTGCACGCTCACGCCCTTGCCGCGCGTGACAAAGCCCCGGATGTCGTCCGGCGGCGCAGGCTTGCAGCACTTGGCCAGCTGCGTCATCAGCGAATCCACGCCCACGACCAGCACGCCGCCCTTGGGCGAGTCCGTGCCGCGTGCCTTGCGCACCGGGGAGAATTCCTCGACTTCCTCCTCCGCCTCGGCCGGTCGCAGCACGGTCTCGATGTTGCGCAGCGAGTATTCATCCTTGCCGACGACTTCGAACAAGGCATCGGCCGATTTGAAGCCGAGCTGAACGGCCAGCTCCTCCAGCTTGACGGCCGTCTTGCCCTCGCGCTGCAGCAGTTTCTCGACCGCCTCGCGGCCGCGCGCCACGGTCTCGTGCGTGGCCTGGGCATTGAACCAGGCACGCACCTTGGCCTTGGCCCGGTTGCTGGTCAGGTAGCCGAGGTCGGCGTTGAGCCAGTCGCGCGAGGGGCGACCCTCCTTGACCGTGGTGATCTCCACGGTCTGGCCGTTTTGCAGCGGCGTGTTCAGCGGCACCATGGCGCCGTCCACGCGCGCGCCGCGGCAGCGGTGGCCCAGGCTGGTGTGCACCGAGTAGGCAAAGTCCACGGGCGTTGCGCCCTGCGGCAGCTCGATAACGGCCGCGTCAGGGGTGAGCACGTAGATGCGGTCCTCGAACAGGCCCCGATGGTGGGCGCCCGCCAGGTCGCTGCCCCAGGCCAGCAACTGGCGCAGCACGGCGATCTTGGCGTCGTACTCGCTGCTGGCGGTGACGCCCGCGTATCCCTTGGTGCCCGCCTCCTTGTAGGCCCAGTGGGCGGCCACGCCGTGCTCGGCATGGTCGTGCATGGCCTGGGTGCGGATCTGGATCTCGATGGCGCGGCCCGTCTCGTCGCGCACCACGGTGTGCAGCGACTGGTAGCCATTGGGCTTGGGCTTGGCGATGTAGTCGTCGAATTCCGCCTCGATGGGCGTGAACTGCTCGTGCACCCAGGACAGGGTGGCGTAGCAGTCCTTGATCGTGGGCACAACGACACGCATGGCGCGGATGTCGAAGACCTGGTCGAAGTTCAGCGACTTGCCGCGCATCTTCTTGACGATGCTGTAGATGTGCTTGGGCCGGCCCTGCACCGTGGCGCTGATGCTGTGCGCGCGCAGGTCGGCCTCCAGCCGTGCGCGCATCTGCTCCATATAGGCTTCACGCTCCACGCGCTTTTCATCGAGCAGGCGGGCCACTTCGCGGTAGGTCTCGGGCTCCAGGAAGCGCAGGGACAGATCCTCCAGCTCCCACTTGATCTGCCAGATGCCCAGCCGGTTGGCCAGCGGCGCAAACACCGTCAGCGCCTCGCGCGCAATGCCGGGCGAGACCGGGCGCTTGCTGGCTGCGTAGTAGCGCAGCGTCTGCAGGCGCGACGCCAGCCGCAGCAGCACCACGCGCAGGTCGCGCGAGAAACCCAGCAGCATCTTGCGCACGTTCTCGGTCTGCGTGGCCTCATCGTCCAGGTACTGGCCGCCCAGCTCGGCGCCGCGCGCCTGCTCCTGCACGCGCATGAGCTTGTTGGTTTCCACGGCCAGGGTGGCGAAATTCTCGCCAAAGGCCTTGGCGATCACTTCCTGCGGGCGATTGAGGTGCACGCTGGCATGCACCAGATAGATCGCCGCCTGCATGGTTTCGGAGCCGCCGATGGTCTTGAGGATGGCAGCCACCGCATCGGCATGGGCCATGGTGTTCTCACCGGACTCCATGGTCTCGGTGGCGATCAGCGGCTCGGCAAAGCTGCGCGCGCGCGCCAGCGCGTTGACCTGTTCGGGCAGGGTCTGCGACGTGGCCGTGATCAGGTGCGGCAGCACCGACGGCACCTGGCCCGGCGCGGCTGCGCCGGGCGAAGGCGCCTGCACGGCGGCCTCGCTGCTGGCAGTCTTCATTCGTCACTCTCCCTGGCCTGCTCGGCAAGATTCATGGTGCTTGGCAAGCGCTCTTCTCCCCATAAGAACCGGCACAGCAAGGCCACCTGCCCTGCTGCGACGAAGGTGGGCGCATGCCCCACCCCTTCAAATTCCACGCAATGCGCCTTCGGGCCGCGCTGCGCCATGGCCTGTGCCGTGGCCGCCGTCAGCAGATCGGACTGCGCACCACGAACCAGCAAGACGCGTGCCTTGATCTGGTCATACAGCTGCCACAGCAGCGCTTCGCCGGCCTGGGCCATCTCGCGCGTCATGTGCTGCAGGGGCACCGCAATCTGAGGGTCATAGTGCAGGACAAGGCCGCCATCGGCGGCGGGCCGCATCATAGGTCGCGTCAATCGCAACCATTGCCCTTCGCTATGTGGGCCGAAGCCTTCGGAAATCAAGAGCAGCGCATGGGCTGCCTGCTCAAGATTTTCAAAATGCGCGCCCTTGCCCAGGTACTGCCCTATGCGCTCCAGGGCAGACCACTCGATGACAGGTCCCACATCGTTGAGCACCAGCCTGCGGATGGGCGCCGGCAGCGGCAGCCCCGGCTGGCCCGCAAGCGCCATGCCGATCAGCCCGCCCATGCTGGTGCCCACCCAATCCAATTGTTCGACAGGCGCCTGCGCATGCACCTGGGCCAGCAAGGCCAGCATGTCGGCTGCGTAAAGAGGCACCTGGTAGGCGGCCGGATCCTGCAGCCAGTCGCTTTCGCCACGCCCGACCACATCGGGGCAGATCACGCGGGCACGTTCGCTGAGCCGCTCGGCCAACGCGTCGAAGTCACGCCCCTGGCGCGAAAGGCCGTGCACGCAGACCACGACATGGGGATGGTGCGGATCGCCGGTGCGATTCCATTCCCAATAAGCCATGCGGTGCGAAGCATTCTCTTGAGCAGCCGGGCTGGCAGTACGGCTCCAGGGTGAGGCACGCCCGGCAACCCCCGGGCAGGATACGTAGTTCAGCGTAGGATGATTCATGGAAACGCATTCGCGGAGCCGGCGCCGATAATGGCTGTGTTGCATCGTACATTCATTCGGAGACTCTCTATGTTGAAAGGCAAGACCGCCCTCGTGACCGGCTCGACCAGCGGCATCGGCCTCGGGATCGCGAAGGCGCTGGCCCGCCAGGGCGCCAATATCGTGCTCAATGGTTTCGGCGATGTGGACGGCCCCCGTGCCGAAGTGCTGGCCGCAGGCCAGGCCGCCGGCGCCCAGGTCGCCTATCACGGCGCCGACATGAGCCGCGTGGCGGACATCGAGGACATGGTCCAGTACAGCGTGCGCAATTTCGGCCAGATCGACATCCTCGTGAACAATGCCGGCATCCAGCACGTGGCGCGCGTGGAAGACTTCCCGCCCGAGCGCTGGGACGCCATCATCGCCATCAACCTGTCCAGCGCCTTCCACACCTCGCGCCTGGTCCTGCCCATGATGCAGGCGGCCGATGGCGGCAAGGGCTGGGGCCGGATCATCAACGTGGCCTCGGTGCACGGCCTGGTGGGTTCGGCGCAGAAGTCTGCCTACGTGGCGGCCAAGCACGGCATTGTCGGGCTGACCAAGGTCACGGCGCTGGAGAACGCCACCTCCGGCATCACCTGCAACGCCATCTGCCCCGGCTGGGTGCTGACGCCACTGGTGCAAAAGCAGGTGGACGCCAAGGCCGAGCAGCACGGCATCAGCAACGAAGAAGCCAAGAAGCTGCTGCTGGGCGAGAAAGAGCCCTCCATGCAGTTCACCACGCCCGAGGAACTGGGCGAACTGGCCGTGTTCTTCTGCTCGCCCGCCGCAGCCAACGTGCGCGGCGTGGCCTGGAACATGGATGGCGGCTGGGCTGCGCAGTAAGCGCGCCAGCACCGGTTCACGTCAAAAAAGGAGCGCCACGGCGCTCCTTTTTTCATGGGCGGCCCACGCCTGCTCAGTACATCTGCACCGAGCCCGACACGTGGACCATCACCTGCGCCTTGCCCGCTTCCACGGACACGGCATCCATTTCCGCGCCAGCGGCCTTGGCGGACATGGCCATCATGCGCGGACGCGGCATGGGCACCGAGGTATCGCTGCTGCTCACGTTGACCTCGCGCAGGCTGTAGTTGGCAAAGCCGAAGCTCTTGGACAGCGTGGAGGCGCGCTGCTTGAACTGTTCGATGGCCTTGGCCTGGGCCTCGCCCTCGACCTTTTCACGGGCCTCGCGCGACAGGCCGAAGCCCACCTGCGACAGCGTCATGTCCTGCACCTGGGCCGCCGTCTGCGTGATGCGCGCGAAGTCGCGGCCCTGCAGAAGAATCTCGGCGCGGCCCTGCCAGCCTTCCACCTTGTTGTCCTTGCCATAGCGCGGATAGATGCCGAAGCTGCCGGTGCTCACATCCATCTGGCCCGGCTGGGCGCTGCGCTTGGTCACGGCCATGGCGGCCTCGACCACCTTCTGCAGCTGGGACTGGACCGCGGCGGCATCACGCCCTTCGCGCGTGGCCGACAAGGTGGCGGTCAGCAGGTCCTGCACCACGTCCACCGAGCCTTCTGCAGACAACTGCACCACGTTGGCAGGCTGTGCCGGCGCCGTGCCGGCGTTCTGCGCCCAGGCACCGCTGGCACAGGCCAGCGCAGTGGCCGCGACCACGGACTTGACCCAGGGGCGGGACAGCTGTTTGGAAAGCTTGCTCATGCGTTCACCCTTTGAAATGAAAGGTAGTTCAGGGATACAACTGCATGCCGCCCTTTCGCTACGGCATGCCGCCAGATGGTGACAGGTGTGAAGCCAAGCAGGCCTGCCGGCTCCTCCATTGACAACATTATTGCAACGATAAATGCATCAGGATGGAAAACCCATAGTTAAATATTCTAAAGACACATTTTTCGTTCTAAATTTAAACGCAACATCTGTAACACACGGCAATATTTCGTGGGTTTGTCCAGACTTTTCGGCGCAAGCTGGTAACAATGGCGGCTGTTACAAATGACCGACCGAGGATGAACATGGCCACTACGACCAACCGCACCGACAAGATCCTGGTGGTGGATGACGATGCGCGCATCCGCGACCTGCTGCGCCGCTACCTGACGCAGGAAGGCTTCGAGATCATGATTGCCGAAGATGGCAAGGCGCTGAACCGCATCCTGCTGCGCGAAACGGTGGATCTGATCGTGCTTGACCTGATGATGCCCGGCGAAGATGGCCTGTCCATCTGCCGCCGCCTGCGCTCGGCCAACGACCGCACGCCCATCATCATGCTGACCGCCAAGGGCGAGGATGTGGACCGCATCGTGGGCCTGGAAGTGGGCGCCGACGACTACCTGGGCAAGCCCTTCAACCCGCGCGAACTGCTGGCCCGCATCCATGCCGTGCTGCGCCGCCGGCCGCCGCAGGAAGCGCCGGGCGCGCCTTCCGGCGACAACGAGGTGGTGAGCTTCGGCCCCTTCACCTTCGACCTGGGCACGCGCGTGCTGCAAAAGAACGGCGAGGAACTGCCGCTGACCACGGGCGAATTCGCCATGCTCAAGGCCCTGGTGCGCCACCCGCGCCAGCCGCTGTCGCGCGAGAAGCTGGCCCTGCTGGCGCGCGGCCGCGAATTCGAGCCCTTCGACCGCAGCCTGGACGTGCAGGTCTCGCGCCTGCGCAAGCTGATCGAGGAAGATGCCGCCGCTCCGCGCTATATCCAGACGGTCTGGGGCGTCGGCTATGTGTTCGTACCGGACGGCGCGAACTGAAATGCATCACCCCCTGAGGCGCTGCGCGCCTTCCCCCTCTCTCGCTCCGCGGGAGGGGGACGACGCCCTCGCCGCGAGGCGGCTCTTGCTCGGCGTCCCTGGGTTGGGGCCGTAACGTTTTATGTGCCGTTGACAATGCGCAGCGCCAAAACCTCACCCTGTCGACCGAGACAACCGGTAACGCAGGCTGGCCGGCACAGGCGTAATCTCGCAGCCGGCCCCTAGAATGACGAACCGCTTCCATGAGTTCCTTCACCGTCCCGCCCCATGACGCCACCAGCCCTGCGCCGCTCGACTACGAGCGGCGCATGACTGCGCGCTCTCCGCTGGGACTCAACCTTTTCTGGCGTACCTTCTGCCTGCTGGCCCTGCTGTTGGTGGGCAGCATCCTGGCGTGGCTGCAGACGCTGCGCGCCTTCGAATTCGAGCCGCGCACGCTGCACACCGCCCAGCAGATCGCCTCGCTGGTCAACCTCAGCCGCGCAGCCCTGGTGCATTCGGATGCCATCAACCGCGTCTCGCTGATCAAGACCATGGCCGACCAGGAAGGCGTGCGCATTCTGCCGCGCGAGCCTGGCGACAGCTTCGAGCTGCTGGACCAGAGCACGCTGGGCAAGCGCCTGACCGAGGAGCTCACGCGCCGCCTGGGCTACGGCACCATCGTGGCGCGCAGCGTCAATGGCGAACCGGGGCTGTGGGTGGGCTTCACCATCAATGGCGACCGCACCTGGCTGCTGATGGACCGCTCGCGCTTCACGCCAGCCAGCGGGCGCACCTGGCTGATCTGGCTGATCACGGCCGGCCTGCTGTCCCTGGCGGGGGCGGCAGCCATCGCGCGCCTGATCAACCGGCCACTCAAGCAGCTGAGCTATGCGGCCAACCGCGTGCGAGATGGCGACTTCGACGCCAGCCAGCTCGACGAGGAAGCCGTCACCAGCGAGATCCGCGAGGTCAACATCGGCTTCAACCGCATGGCGCAGAAACTGGCCCAGCTGGAGCAGGACCGCGCGGTGATGCTGGCCGGCATCTCCCACGACCTGCGCACGCCGCTGGCGCGCCTGCGGCTGGAGACCGAGATGAGCGTGGTGGACGACGTGGCGCGCGAGCACATGGTGGCCGACATCGTGCAGCTGGACGCCACCATCGACAAATTCCTGGACTACGCCCGCCCCGACCATGTCACCCTCAACCCGGTGAACCTGCATGCCGTGGTGTCCTCCTGCGTCTATGCTGTGCAGGACCACCGCGAGCTGCAGATCAGCATGGCCGTGCCCGAAGGCGTCTATGTGCTGGCCGACGAGGTGGAACTGGCGCGCGTGATCTCCAACCTGTTCGAGAACGCACGCCGCTACGGCAAGACGCCCGAGACCGAAACCACCCACGTGGACGTGACGGCATCGGAGCGCGAAAGCTGGGTGGTGATCCGCATCCGCGACCATGGCCGTGGCGTGCCGCCCGAGCAGCTCGCCAGCCTGACACAGCCCTTCTTCCGCGGCGACTCCGCGCGCACGGCCGCAGCGGGGGCGGGCCTGGGCCTGTCCATCGTGGACAAGACGGTGCAGCGCATGGGCGGCGTGTTTGCGCTGTCCAACTCCTCCACGGGCGGGCTGGTTGCCCATGTTCAGTTGCAGCGTGCCTCGGGCGTGGCCAAGGGTGCCGAGCCCGAGCAGCGTCTGCAGCGCCCGCAGATCAAGCGCCAGCTGCCCCCGCGTGCGCAGGACGGCGCCCTGGACGGAGAGGACTGAGCCCGCAGCGCGCGTTCGGCAGATACGTTCGGCAGATACAAAGGCCCCGGCGATCGTTGACAGATCGCCGGGGCCTTTTGCATGGGGATGGCCCCCTCCGGTCAGGCGCGGAACAGCAAGGCGGCAGCGCGCGCCTCCATGGCCTGCTGCTGGCCCACGGGGCCGAGCTTTTCGGCCGTCTTGGCCTTGACGTTGACCTGGTCCAGCGCCAGCCCCAGCGCCGTGGCGATGCGCTCGCGCATGGCGGGAATGTGCGGCGCCAGCTTGGGGGCCTGGGCAATGATGGTGCTGTCGATGTTGCCGATCTCCAGCCCCGTGGCGCGCACGCGGCGCGCCGCTTCCACCAGCAGCACCAGCGAATCGGCGCCACGGAATTCGGGGTCGGTGTCGGGGAAATGCCGGCCGATGTCGCCCAGCGCCGCGCCGCCCAGCAGCGCGTCGGTGATGGCGTGCAGCAGCACGTCGGCATCGGAATGGCCCAGCAGCCCCAGTTCGTGCGGCACCTCGATGCCGCCCAGGATCAGCTTGCGCCCGGGCACCAGGGCATGCACGTCCCAGCCCTCGCCAATACGAAAATTCATGTGAAACATTCCAGGTTCAGAAAAATGGATTGCCCGACGCCTGCGGATGGTCGCGCTGGCCCCGGTATCGCTCCAGCGTGGTGCTGCGCTCGCGCTGCGACAGCACGGCGGCGGCCAGCGCGAAATCGTCCGGATAGGTGACCTTGAAGTTCTGCGCGCCGCCGGGCACCAGGCGCGGGCGCTGGCCCACGGCCTCCATGGCGCTGGCCTCGTCGGTCACGGCCGAGCCGGCGTGCTGCAGCGCATCGAGCAGCGGCGCGATGCGGAACATCTGCGGCGTCTGCGCCAGCCATTTGTCGCTGCGGTCCACCGTGCCCGCCACGCGCACCCCGCTGGGCCCGGCCACGGCCGTCTTGAGCGTGTCGGGCAGCTTGTGCGCCAGCAGGCCGCCCACGGCATCGTGCTCGCAGGCGTCGATCAGGGCATCGATGAGCGCGGGCGTCACCAGGCAGCGCGCGGCGTCGTGCACCAGCACCCAGTCGTGCGCGCCCGCACCGCGCGCCAGCAGCTCCTTCAGGCCGTTGGTCACGGATTCGGCCCGCGTGGCGCCTCCGCATGCCGCCGTGGAGTAGCGCGTGGGCGAGGGGCCCGGCAGGCCCTTGCGCCAGAAATCATCACCGGGCGCGATCACCACCAGCGTGTGGTGTACGCGCGTTGCACCCGCAAAGGCGGCCAGCGTGTGCGCCACCATGGGCGCACCGGCCACCAGGTGGTATTGCTTGGGCAGTTCAGGCGCAGGCGCATCGGGCGCGATGGCGCGCGAGCCCGTGCCCGCGCAGGGGATCAAGGCCCACAGGCGGGCCGGCTCCAGGGATGCGGGCGCAGCCGCCGCAAGCAGATCTGTCATGGTGGCGCATTGTAGTGACGGCCATGTGCCGCCATGGCCATGCGGGCATGCCTGCATGGCCGCCATGCGTGCTGGCTAAAATGCTTCGATACCCCTCTGCGCGTGCCGAGGGGTTTTGTCGTTACTTCGCCCAGGCGCTGCGGCGCCCACGTCCAAGCACCATGGAACTGCCCAAGCTCACTCCCGGAAAACGCTTCACCCTGCCCCGCCCCGTGGGCAGCGCCGACGCCCTGCTGCTGGCCCGCCTGGGCGAGCGCGAGAAGGCGGCAGGCCGGGTGACAGCCATCGTCACGGCCGACGCCTCGGATGCCCAGCGGCTGATCGACGAGATGGCCTTCTTCGCCCCGGGCCTGCGCTGCGCGCTGTTCCCCGACTGGGAGACCCTGCCCTACGACAGCTTCTCTCCCCACCAGGACCTGATCAGCGAGCGCCTGGCCACGCTGTGGCGCATCAACCAGCGCGACAAGGAGCATGGCGCCGACGTGGTGCTGGTGCCCGCCACCACCGCGCTGTACCGGCTGGCGCCGCCCTCCTTCCTGGCCGGCTACACCTTCGAGTTCAAGAGCGGCCAGAAGCTGGACGAGGCCAAACTCAAGGCCCAGCTGACGCTGGCCGGCTACCAGCATGTCTCCCAGGTGGTCAGCCACGGCGAGTACGCGGTGCGCGGCGGCCTGATCGACCTGTTCCCGATGGGCTCGCTGCAGCCCTACCGCGTGGACCTGTTCGACGACGAGATCGACTCCATCCGCACCTTCGACCCCGACACCCAGCGCAGCCTCTACCCCGTGCCCGAGGTGCGCCTGCTGCCCGGCCGCGAGTTCCCCATGGACGAGGACGCGCGCGCCAAGTTCCGCCAGCGCTGGCGCGAGCTGCTGGAGGGCGATCCCACGCGCAGCCGCATCTACAAGGACATGGGCCAGGGCATTGCCACGGCCGGCATCGAGTACTACCTGCCGCTGTTCTTCGACGAAACGGCCACCGTGTTCGACTACCTGGGTGCCGATGCCACCGTGGTGATGCATGGAGACCTGGAGCCGGCCTTCCAGCGCTTTTGGCAGGACACCAAGGAGCGCTTCCGCCTGGTGCAGGGCGACCCCGAGCGCCCTGCCCTGCCGCCCGAGGTGCTGTTCCTGTCCGCCGACCAGTTCTACACGCGCGCCAAGGAGCACGCCCAGCTCGCGCTGCGCCCTGGCACCGAGGACGTGGCCGACAGCGCCATCTTCCAGAAGCTGGAGGACCTGTCCGTGGTGCGTGGCGCCGAGGACCCGCTGGCGCGGCTGCAAAGGCACATTGCCGCCAGCGCCCACCGCATCCTGCTGCTGGCCGAGTCCGATGGCCGCCGAGAAAGCCTGCTGGACTTCTTCCGCGCCTCGGGCGTGAACCCGCCGGTCTTCGACTCGCTGGCCGAGTTCCAGGGCGATGCGGGCGAGAAGGTGGGCATTGCCACGGCCGGGCTGATGAACGGCTTTGCCTGGGTGGAGGAAGGCCTGGACTTCGTCACCGAGACGGAGCTGTTCGCCACCAGCCCCACGGGCCGCAGGCGCCGCCGGCAGGAGCAGGTCAGCGATGTGGAGGCGCTGATCAAGGACCTGTCCGAACTCAAGGTGGGCGACCCCGTGGTGCACTCGGACCACGGCATCGGCCGCTACCAGGGCCTGGTCCACATGGACATGGGCCAGAAGAACCCCGACGGCACGCCGGCCGTGCAGGAATTCCTGCACCTGGAGTACGCTGGCAACGCCGTGCTCTACGTGCCCGTCAGCCAGTTGCAGCTGATCAGCCGCTACACGGGCGTCTCACCCGAGGACGCGCCGCTGCACAAGCTCGGCGGCACGCAGTGGGAAAAGGCCAAGCGCAAGGCGGCCGAGCAGGTGCGCGACTCCGCGGCCGAGCTTCTGAACATCTACGCACGCCGCGCCGCACGCCAGGGCCATGCCTTCCGCTACTCGCCCCAGGACTACGAGCAGTTCGCCAACGACTTCGGCTTCGAGGAAACGGCGGACCAGCGCGCCGCCATCCACGCCGTGATCCAGGACATGATCAGCCCCCAGCCCATGGACCGCCTGGTCTGCGGCGACGTGGGCTTCGGCAAGACCGAGGTGGCGCTTCGCGCGGCCTTCGTGGCCATCACGGGCGGCAAGCAGGTGGCCTTTCTCGCGCCCACCACGCTGCTGGCCGAGCAGCATTACCAGACCCTGGTGGACCGCTTCTCCAAGTGGCCGATCAAGGTGGCCGAAGTCTCGCGCTTTCGCTCGGGCAAGGAGATCACGGCGGCCGTCAAGGGCATTGCCGACGGCTCGGTGGACATCGTCGTGGGCACGCACAAGCTGCTGTCCGAGTCCACGCAGTTCAAGAACCTGGGCCTGCTGATCATCGACGAGGAGCACCGCTTCGGCGTGCGCCACAAGGAAGCCATGAAGGCCATGCGCGCCGAGGTGGACGTGCTCACGCTGACGGCCACGCCCATCCCGCGCACCATGGGCATGGCGCTGGAAGGCCTGCGCGACCTGTCCGTCATCGCCACCGCGCCCCAGCGGCGCCTGGCCATCAAGACCTTTGTGCGCAACGAGGGTACGGGCGTGATCCGCGAGGCCGTGCTGCGCGAGCTCAAGCGCGGCGGCCAGTGCTACTTCCTGCACAACGAGGTCGAGACCATCGAGAACCGCAAGCAAAAGCTCGAGGAAATCCTGCCCGAGGCACGCATTGCCGTGGCCCACGGCCAGATGCCCGAGCGCGAGCTCGAACGCGTGATGCGCGACTTCGTGGCCCAGCGCTACAACATCCTGCTGTGCTCGACCATCATCGAGACCGGCATCGACGTGCCCAGCGCCAACACCATCCTCATCAGCCGCGCCGACAAGTTCGGCCTGGCCCAGCTGCACCAGTTGCGCGGCCGCGTGGGCCGCAGCCACCACCAGGCCTATGCCTACCTGATGGTGCCCGACCTGGACAGCCTGACCAAGCAGGCCCAGCAGCGGCTGGAGGCCATCCAGCAGATGGAGGAACTGGGCTCGGGCTTCTACCTGGCCATGCACGACCTGGAGATCCGCGGCGCCGGCGAGGTGCTGGGCGAGAACCAGAGCGGCAACATGATGGAGGTGGGCTTCCAGCTCTACAACGAGATGCTGTCCGAGGCCGTGCGCAGCCTCAAGGCCGGCAAGGAGCCCGATCTGCTCAGCCCGCTGTCGGCCTCCACCGACATCAACCTGCACGCGCCGGCCCTGCTGCCGGGCGACTACTGCGGAGATGTGCACCTGCGCCTGTCCTTCTACAAGAAACTGGCGACGGCCCGCACCAGCGACCAGATCGACACCCTGCTCGAAGAAATCGTGGACCGCTTCGGCAAGCTGCCGCCCCAGGCGCAGACGCTGATCGACGTGCACCGCCTGCGCGTGCTGTCCCAGCCCTACGGCGTGGTCAAGGTCGATGCGGCGCCCGGCGTGATCAACATCACCTTCAAGCCCCAGCCGCCCGTGGACCCGATGGCCATCATCCACCTCATCCAGAAGAACAAGCACATCAAGCTGGCCGGCAACGAGAAGCTGCGCATAGAGCGCGCCCTGGACAACCCCAAGGACCGCGCCCAGATGGTGCGCGACGTGCTGCGCAGCCTGGGCCAGCCGCTGGTGGAGGCAAAGGCGGCCCAGCCCGCATAGAAGGGTTGTCCTAGCCATGTTCCTCGAAGCGAGCATCGCCCTGCTGGCCCTGGCCGCCGCGCTGTGGCTGCGCCCCTGGCGCATGCTGGCCGGCCGCCCGGGCCCGGGCGGGCCGCTGGACCGCATGGCCTCGCCCCTGGTCACGCCGCTGCTGGGCGTGCTCGTGCTGCTGCCCTGGATCTGGGCCCTGCCCACGCTGCACCGCATGCCGCTGCAACTGCAGTGGTCCTCGGCGCCGCTGGTGGTGCTCATGCTGGGCTGGCCGCTGTCCGTGCCGCTGCTGCTCGTCGTGGGCGGGCTGGCGGCCCTGCTGTCGCCGGCCCTGGGCTGGGGAGATGCGCTGGGCATCTCGGTCTGGCAGGGCATCGTGCCCGCCACGCTGGCCATGCTCTGGGGTGCGGCGCTGCGGCGCTGGCTGCCGCACCAGATCTTTGTCTACATCCTCGCGCGCGGCTTTGCGGGCACGGTGCTGTGCGTCTTCATCTCGGCCCTGCTGGCGCAGGCCGCAGGCCACTCGCTTCCCGGTGTCAACGAGGACCTGTCGCGCATTGCGCGCTGGCTCATGGCCTGGGGCGATGCCGTGGTCACCGGCATGGTGACGGCCATCTTCGTGGTGTTCCGTCCCCAATGGCTGGCCACCTGGTCGGACGCCATCTACCTGCGCCGCCCGCCCGCGCCCTGAGGGCGCATCCAGGCACAAGCCGTGGCGCGCCGCAGTGCCAAGGCCAGTGACTGCGCCGCGCGGCCCTGGCTCTGGATATGATTCGCGCCTGATACCCGCCAGCCCGGCGGCCCGTCCCTTTTTGCTGCCCCACCCATGACCGATGTCACCGAATTCGCGCCCGGACTGCTGATCCGCGGCATCCAGCCGCCACTGAAGCTGGCCGACTACAAGCTCATCGCGTTCGACATGGACTCGACGCTGATCACCATCGAATGCATCGACGAGATCGCCGACGCCACCGGCAAGAAGGCCGAGGTCGCGGCCATCACCGAAGCCACCATGCGCGGCGAGATCACCGACTTCAAGGACAGCCTGCGCCAGCGCGTGGGCAAGCTCGTCGGCGTGACCGAGGCCGACATGGCCCGCGTGCTGGCCGAGCGCCTGAAGCTCTCCCCGGGCGCCGAAACCCTGGTGCGCGCAGCCCAGGCTGCGGGCCTGAAGGTGCTGCTGGTCTCGGGCGGCTTCACCTACTTTGCCGAGCACGTGCGCGGCATGCTGGGCATCGACTTCGTGCGTGCCAACGTGCTGGAGATGCGCGATGGCGCGCTGACCGGCGGCCTGATCGAGCAGCCCTGGGGCGACATCTGCGACGGCGCCGAAAAGCGCCGCACGCTGCTGGAAGTCGCCTCGCTGCTGGGCATTCGCCCCGACCAGTGCATCGCCGTGGGCGACGGCAGCAACGACATTCCCATGATGCAGGTCGCAGGCCTGTCCGTGGCCTACCACGCCAAGCCGCGCGTGCGCAACGAGGCCAAGGTCTCCATCACCGAAGGCGGCCTGGACCGCCTGCTGGAAGTGCTGCGCTGAAAACCGGCGGCGGGGGCTGGCGCAGGCCGCTGCACTGCTCCGCAATCAATAGCTGAGAATGTTTTGTGGGCTTGCTTTTCCGGCAGGCCCCGGTCTTTTCTACAATGCTTGACGCAGCCCCATAGGCCACCGCCTCAGCGCCGGTGGCTCTCCTACAACAGCAGGCTGCACACCGGCGTATCCGCATGCCGGTGCTTGGAATCTCCTGCCCCATCCCCATGTGACACCCAAGGCCGCAGGCCTGCCCGCAGACGGGCGGCCTGTGGCGTTCCGACCGGCGCAGGCCCGCCTGCGCCGACCGTGCACATGACCACCATGATTGGAAAAACCTTCGTGAAGACTTCGTTCCGCACCACTGCCTCCGTGATCGCCCTGGCCATTGCATCGCTGACCGTGCCCACGCTGGCCCAGGCCAAGCGCATGGGCAGCGGCGGCAAGTCCGTGCGCCCGGCGTCGATCGGCAAGGCCCCTGCCCAGCCCGCAGCGCCTGCGGCGCCCACCGCCAGCAAGGCGGCAACGCCTGCCAGCCCGGCAGCTCCTGCCACGCCAGCAACGCCGGCTGCGCCCGCCGCAGCCGCCGCTCCGGCAGCGGCACCTGCCACTGCAGGTGCTGCAGGCCCGGGCATGATGGGCACGCTGGGCGCCGCCGCCGTGGGCGCCGTTGCCGGCTCCATGGCCGGCAATGCGCTGGCCGGCGCCATGACCCCTGAAAAGGACGCTGCCGCCAAGGAGGCCGAAGCCAAGGCCAAGGCCGCCGAAACCGAGGCAGCTGAGCTGCAGCGCAAGGCCGATGAAGCCAAGGCCAAGGCAGAAGCCGCCCGCGCCGCCGCCAAGTAAACCGCCTGCTCCTTGCAAAAGGCCGCGCCTGTCGCGGCCTTTCTGTTTTGTCCAGCGGCTGCTTCAACGGCCTTGCGCATGCTCTCCACGCAGCGTCATCACGGCGCTGGCGATGCTCGCAACGGCCTTGCCATCATCACGCTCGATTTCACAGCGGTAGTGGCTGATCGTGCGCCCACGGTGCTCGGCCCACGCCCGCGCGCACAGCCTGGAGCGCCAGACCGGGCGCAGGAAGGCCGCCTTCAGGTCGATGCTGGTGAAACTCTGGCCTGGCTCCATCAAAGTGGAATGCGCCGTGCCTATGGCAGCATCGGCCAGTTCGCACAGCATCCCGCCATGGACCGTGCCCTGCTGGTTGCCATGGCGCTGCGCATCGGCGTCGAACTCCACGACGGCCATGGCTTCGCCGACGGCCACTATGCGAAACCCCAACATCTGCGAGATCGCGGTCGGATAGCGCATGTGCGTGGCCTCGTCTGCGGCAAGCCGCCCTTCGATCTGCCGCTGCAGATAGTCGAGCACGGGGAGATAAGTGCGGGGAAGATGCATGGATTTCCTGTCTGGAGCGGGAGGGCAAGGCCCGGGAATGCCCGTCTCGCCAGTGTGATGACCTAGACTGGAACAATCAAAAAATTGTCCTAACTACACTCCATGGCTGCCTCTCGCGTTGCTCTGCTGACTGAACGGCTGGCCGAAGACATCCGCGCCGGCCGGCTCGCCCCCGGCACGCTGATGCCCACGCACCGCGACCTCGCGGCCCGCCATGGCATGGCCGTGGCGTCCGCCAGCAAGGTATATGCGCGGCTGGCCTCCCTCGGCCTGGTCATCGGCGAAACCGGGCGCGGCACCTTTGTGCGGGATCGGCCGCAGCAGCGCGAATGGGATGGCAGCGACGAATCCCGCCTGAGTTCGGACACGGCCGACCTGTCCTTCAACCATCCCACCTGGCCGGGGCAGGCCGGGCTGTTGCGCTCCATGCTGCGCGAGCTGGCTGCTTCGGGCGACCTGGCTGCGCTCATGCACCAGCAGCCGCCCGGCGGCCGGCTGCACGAGCGGCGCATCGTGGCCGACTTCCTTGCCCGCGAACGCGGCCTGGCTGCCGAGCCGGAACGCATCTTCCTGGTCAACGGCGCGCAGCAAGGACTGGACATTGCCGTGCGTGCGCTGCTGCGGCCCGGCGATGCGGTGGCCGTGGACGCGCTGACCTACCCGGGCTTCAGGATGCTGGCCGAGCTCCAGGACCTGGACCTACAGCCGGTCCCTGCCCTTGACGAGGGTCCCGACCTCGATGCATTGGAGCGGCTGTGCGCACGCCGGCGCATACGCGCCATCCATGCCATGCCCACGCTGCACAACCCCCTGGGATGGGTGATGCCGCTGGCGCAGCGCCAGCGCCTGGTGGAGATAGCAAGGCGCCACGATTGCCTGCTGATCGAGGATGCTGCCTATGCCTTTCTGGCAGGCAAGGCGCCCGCAGCCCTCGCAACGCTGGCGCCAGAGCGCTGCATTCACGTCTCCAGCCTCTCGAAAAGCGTGGCCAGCGGGTTGCGCTTCGGCTTCATGGTGGTGCCCCAGGCATGGGCAGGCCGCGTCAAGGCCGTGGTGCGCGCCAGCCACTGGAGCATGCCGGGCCTGGTCACGGCCATGGCCACGCGCTGGATGGCCAGCGGCTCCGTGCGGCAGCAGGAACAACGCATGCGGCAGGAGGCACGGCGCCGGCAGGCGATTGCGCGCAAGGCGCTGGCAGGAATGCAGATGCTGGCCCACCCCTGCTCGCTCTTCCTCTGGCTGCGCCTGCCCGGGGAGCTGCGGATGGACCGGGCGGCCACGGCGCTGGCACAGTGCGGCATCGCCGTATCGCAGGCCCACGCCTATGCAACGACACCCCATGCCCCGCATGCGCTGCGTCTGGGACTGGGTTCAGTGCCTCTGCCGCAACTGGAGGCCGTACTCGTTCAGTTGCGGGATACCGTGGAAGGCTTTCCGCCCTGAGCCTGTGCCGGGCCAGGGCCCGGTTCAGGGGCCTTGCGCTTCAGCGCCGCCCGTCGCGCAGCGGCTGCAGCAGGTGCGACAGGCCGTTGTGGTCCAGCTCCTGCATCAGCGCCAGCAGTTGGCCCAGCTCTCCCTTGGGAAAGCCCTCGCGTGCGAACCAGTTCAGATAGTTGCCGGGAAGATCGGCGATCAGCCGGCCCTTGTACTTGCCATAGGGCATTTGCACCTGCACCAGCTTTTGCAGCATTTCGGAGTCCATGGCGGCGATGGTACGCGCTGCGCCATCGCAAGAATCCGCATAAAAAACCACAGCCTTATAACCAAATATCAAAAATGTTCAACGCGGCCCCTGGCGCAGCACTAGACTATGCGCCTGCCTGCCGCCAAGCCCGACGCGGAGCCGTTCTCCCGGGCCGGCGGCGTTTTATCGCAACCCGTTGAAGAAAGTCCTCCGGTCATGTTGAAGAAAGCCCTCTCCGCAATCGCGATTGCCACGCTGGCACTGACAGCCCAGGCCGCCGACGTGCTCAAGGTCGGTGCCACGGCCGTGCCGCATGCAGAAATCCTCAATCACATCAAGCCCGCGCTGAAGGCCCAGGGCATCGATCTGCAGATCAAGGAATTCAGCGACTACGTGCAGCCCAATGCGGCCGTCGAGGACAAGCAGCTGGACGTGAACTTCTTCCAGCACCAGCCCTACCTGGACAGCTACAACAAGGACCGCAAGACCTCGCTGGTGGCCGTGCCCAATGGCAAGGTCCATGTGGAGCCCTTCGGCGGCTACTCGCAGAAGATCAAGAACGTCAAGGACCTGAAGGACGGCGCCACCATTGCCATCCCCAACGACCCCTCCAACGGCGGCCGCGCCCTGATCCTGCTGGCCAAGCAGGGCCTGATCGAGCTCAAGGACCCCAAGAGCCTGACGCCCACGCCGCTGGATGTGGCCAAGAACCCCAAGAAGCTCAAGTTCAAGGAACTCGAAGCCCCGCTGCTGCCGCGCGCACTGGGCGATGTGGACCTGGCGCTGATCAACACCAACTACGCCATCGAGGCCAAGCTCAATCCCACCAAGGATGCGCTGTTCATCGAAGGTGCCGACTCGCCCTACACCAACATCGTGGTGTCGCGCCAGGACCGCGCCAACGATCCCAACATCGCCAAGCTGATGAACGCACTGCACACGCCTGATGTGAAGAAGTTCATCGTCGAGAAGTACAAGGGCGCCGTCGTTCCCGCGTTCTGAATGCGAGGTGGCCGCAGCCTTGCCGGCTGCGACCGTTGCGAAAAAAAAAGCGCTGCCGGGGCAGCGCTTTTTTTGTGGCTGGCATTCCTTGCCTCAGCCTGCGGAGGCCACCTCCGCCGGCGCCTTGGCCGCAGCAGCCGGCCGCGTGATGGCGCTGCCCATGGCCGCGCCCATGATGCAGGCAATGGCCAGCCACTGCGTTCCCACCAGTTGCTCATGCAGCAGCAGCATGCCCATGAGGGCGGCTATCGCGGGCTCCGTTGCCAGCGCGATGCCGAAGGTGGCGGGCGGCAGGCGGCGCAGCGCCATCATCTCCAGCGTGTAGGGCAAGGCGCTGGAGATGGCCGCAACCATCAACCCGAAAAGAAGTATGGATGGCTGCAGCAGCTTGGCCCCCGCCTCGGCCACGCCGAAGGGCACCACCACCATGGCGGCGAACACCAGGCCCAGCGACACGGCCTGGCCGCTGGGAATGCTGCCCAGCCGCTGGCCCAGCAGGATGTACAGCGCCCAGCAGATGGCGGCGCCCACGGCGCAGGCAATGCCCACGGGCTCCAGCACCAGGGCGCCGGCGCTGGCACCGCCTATGGGCAGGATCAGGGCCAGCCCCGCCACCGCCAGCGCAAGCCAGACAAAATCCACGGGCCGGCGCGAGTGGTAGATGGCCACGGCCAGCGGCCCCGAGAACTCGATGGCCACGGCCAGGCCGAAGGGAATGGTGCGCAGCGCCATGTAGAACAGCAGGTTCATGGCGCCCAGCGCCACGCCGAAACGCAGCAGCGCCCAGGCCTGAGGCCGCGCCAGCGTCCAGCGCCAGGGCCGCCAGATGGCCACCAGGATCAGCGCGGCAAAGCCCACGCGCAATGCCGAGGTGCCTTGGGCACCCAGCACCGGAAAAAGCTGCTTGGCCAGTGACGTTCCCACGCCCAGTGCCGTCACCGAGCCCAGCACGGCCAGCAGCGGCCAGGCGCGGTTCCATGTGATGTTTGTTGTCATGGCGCGTACGATATTGCAAGCGCACCGCGCAAACAGCTCGTTTTTGAGCCGCTTCACGCAATATTCGCTCTTTTCCTCTTCTCGCCGCCAGCCGCCCATGCCCGCCATCGCCCTGGACTCCTTCGACCGCGCCATTCTCGACGTGATGCAGCGCGACAACCTCACGCCACAGCGCCTCATCGCCGAGCGCGTGCACCTTTCCGCGCCGGCCGTGCAGCGGCGCATCAAGCGGCTGCAGGAGCTGGGCGTGATCGCGGCCAACGTGGCCGTGGTCGATCCGGCGCGCATAGGCCGGCCGCTGACCGTGCTCATCAACGTGCAGCTGGTCAACGAGCGCCCCGATCTGTCGCAGGCCTTTCGCGCACGCGTGGATCGGGAGGACGCGGTACAGCAGTGTTATTACGTGACCGGTGAAGCCGACTATTCATTGATCGTCACGGCTGCCGATATGGAGGAGTACCAGGCGCTGGCGGCTCGGCTGTTTGCGGGGGACGACAACATCCGGCGCTACACCACCTCGATAGCGCTGGAACGCGTCAAGACCGGGCTGCAGCTACCGCTGCAGCCGCAAGCCACGGATGCCTGACCACCGTCATCAGATCGTTTTGAACATAGAACGCCATCACAGGCAGGGAGACTTCAATGAGCGCACCGCATCCGGACAGCATGGCCAATCTGGTGGCCATCCGCACCCTCGACAAGTACGAGAACGACTATTTCCCCAAGCGCGACCGCATCACCATCGCCTTTCGCGGCGATCTGGCAGAGCAGTTCAAGTACGACAAGATCCGTCCGCTGTCGCCGGCCCAGCGCCATGGTCACCGCGTGGTGATCGAGGCCGAGAGCCAGAAGACCGGCACCACCGGCCACTACTGCATCGAGTGCAACAGCTGGAACCTCATCGAGGCCGTGGGCACCTGGGCACCGGAGCCGGAGCCGGAGCAGGCGGCGGGCTGAGCCTGCCGCTTCTGGCCGGCCCAGGCCGGCCCAGGCCGGCTCAGGCCCCGGCCGGCGCCCAGACGCTGCCGGCCACCCACCAGGCCAGCGCCAGCATCATCACGCCCGTCAGGCCATCGAGAATCCGCCAGGCACGCGGCTTCTCGAACAGGCGCCTGAGGCGGCGGCCTGCAAAGGCCAGCAGCACGAACCATGACAGGCTGGCCGAAGCGGCGCCAATCACATACACCCATTTGAGCGCGCCTTCCTGGCGCGCGCCGATGGAGCCCATCAGCAGCACCGTGTCCAGATAGACATGGGGGTTGAACAAGGTGATCACGGCCAGCGTGGAGACCACGCCCAGCAGGCCGCGCGGCGCCAGCTGCCCGCCCGAGGCGGCCAGCTGCGCATCGGGCGCCATGGCCATGCGCCACAGCGCCATCAGGCCGTAGGCCAGCAGGAACAGGGCGCCGCCCAGGGTCAGGTAGCGGGCCAGATCGGGGTTGTCGCCCAGCAGCCGGGCCATGCCCGCCACGCCCAGGCCGATGAGCACCACGTCGCTGACCACGCACCATGCCACGCAGGCGCGTACATGCTGGCCGTGCACGGCCTGGCGCAGCACATACAGGTTCTGGGCTCCGATGGAGACGATGAGCGACAGGCAGACCGTGAAGCCCGCCAGCCAGGAAGAAGAAACATTTGCAGTCCACATGGGCAGGGATTGTCTGGCTCGCAAATGGTTAAGTAAAATTACATTTACTCAATCAAATGAAGAATATCTAAATGCTCGACTACGCCGGACTCGAAGCCCTGGCAGCCGTGGTGCGCGAAGGCAGCTTCGAACGCGCGGCGCGCAAGCTGCACGTCACGCCCTCGGCCGTCTCCCAGCGCATCAAGCTGCTGGAAGAGCGCGTGGGCCAGGTGCTGGTGCTGCGCGGCCAGCCCTGTTCAGGCACGGAGGCAGGCCGCCGCCTGTGCCTGCATGTGGAGCAGGTCGCCCTGCTGGAAAACGACCTGCGCCGCAAGAACCCCGAACTGGTGCCCGAGGGCCAGACGGCCCTGCCCACGCTCAAGCTGGCCGTCAATGCCGACTCGCTGTCCACCTGGTTCATGGACGCCATGTCCGCCTTCACGCGCGACGGCAACGAGCTGCTGGACATCAGCATCGACGACCAGGACCACACGGCCAAGCGCATCCGCGAGGGCGAGGTGCTGGCCGCCGTCACGGCCACGTCCTCGGCCATTCCGGGCTGCAACACCTGGCCGCTGGGACGCATGCGCTACGTGGCGGCCGCCAGTCCCGATTTCATCCGCCGCTACCTCAAGGACGGCATCACGCCCGAGGCCATGGCACGCACGCCCATGATGAGCTACGGCCGCAAGGACAGCCTGCAGGACCAGTGGCTGCAGCGCCTGGGCGCGGAAGGCCGGCGCAGCACGCCGCGCCACTTTCTGCCGTCCAACCAGGGCTATACGCGGGCCTGCGAGCTGGGCATGGGCTGGGGCATGCACCCGCCGCTGATGATCGGCGCGCAACTGGCCGAAGGCAGCCTGGTGGAGCTGCTGCCCGGCAACGATCTGGACATTCCCATGTACTGGGCCCATGCGCGCAATGCGCAGGCCAGCCTGCAGCGGCTGACGGACTGCGTGATCCAGGCGGCAGCCGCCTGTCTTGACCCGATGGAGTGAGGGGGCGGCGGCGCCGTCCGCGCCCGGCTCAGGGCTGGCGGCCGGTGTCGTCTGCCGGGGTGGACGGCTCAGCCTGGGCCTGGTCGTTGCGTTCCGGCCGCTGTATGGTGCGCACGGCCGCGCGCACGCGGGTCAGGGTGTGGAAGTCCAGCAGGCTGGTGGCCATGATGGTTTCCCAGAGAAAGCAGGCCAGGGCCGAGAGAAACATCAGCACGCCGAACAGAAAGCCCAGCACCGCATAGCCATGGCCGTTGATGCCGTAGGCCTCGCCCAGGAACAGCAGGGCAATGGTCAGGCCGATGCAAAAGCCGCAGACGGTCAGCAGCCCTATGCAGACATTGGCCAGCCGGCCGCGCTTGCGCAGAAAGTGCAGCTCGGTCAGGCTGCGCGCGATGAATTCCTCCTCCTGCGGCGTGCGCAGCAGTTCCTCCAGCTTGCGCGCGCGGTCGATGATGCGGGCCAGCCGCCCGGCCACGGCGCCTATCATGCCGGCCACGGCCGTCAGGAAGAACACCGGCGCCAGCGCCAGCTGGATGCTGTGGGTGACGGTATCGGCGTCTAGCGACCAATTGATCATGCGGTCCTCTGCGTGCTTTCTGTTGTCTGGTCCGGCCGTGCTGCCGTGTTTTCGCGCGGACAGTATTGTGGCCGCAACCGGGGGCCGCAAGAAGCCATGCCGCCCGCTTTCAGCGGGCCGGTGGCGCTGGCAGCATCTGCCGGCACAGCGACAGCATCTCGGCCAGCAGGGCGGGCGCCTGGTCGCGCCGGCAGACCACGCCCAGCGGCGCCAACCTGCCCGTCAGCCGCACATCGAGCCGGCACACGCGCGCATGGGTCTGCAGGCCCGGCGCAATGCTCAGCGGCACCAGGGCCACGGCGCCGGGCTGGCTCAACAGGCCCTCCAGTATCGGCAGGGAAACGGTGGAGACGGGAAACCAGGGCGCATCGGGCAGTGCCTGGAGCACCTCGGCCTCGAAAATCCCGCGCACGGCGATGTTGGCCGTGGGCAGTACCCAGCGCGCGCCGGTCAAGGCCTGCAGCGGCACGTCACGGCGCCCGGCCAGTGCATGCGAGCGTGCGGCCACCACCACGGCCGTGTCGGCCAGCAGCGGCTCGAAGACGAAGGGGCCGGGCAGCAGCGCCGGCTCGCGGCAGAACACCGCATCCAGCCCGCCGCCCAGCAGCTGGGACAGCAGCCGGGTGCTGGCGTCTTCGTGCACATCGACATGCACCTCGGGGTGTTCGGCATAGAACCGCGCCAGCAGGGGCGAAAGAATGGCCAGGGCCGCCGCCGGAATGGCGCCCAGGCGCAGCGCGGCCGCGGCGCCCCGGCGAATGGCGGCCAGCGATTCCGCCACCTCCTCCAGCGCGGCCAGCACGCCGCGCACCGTGTCCACCAGGGTCTGGCCGGCCAGCGTGGGGCGTATGCCGCGCGCATGCCGCTCGAACAGGCGGATGTCGAGCACGCGCTCCATCTCGGCCAGCGCCTGGGTGGCTGCCGACTGGCTCATGTGCAGCGTGGCGGCGGCCTGCACCACCGAGCCGCATTGCTGCAGCGCCACCAGCAGCTGCAGCTGGCGCAGGCGCACATGCTTGGTCAGGCGCGAGAACAGCAGCCGGCCCTGGGGCGTGGCCGCATCGTCCAGGCCTTCGCGGTCGTCAAAATCGTGGCTCATGGGAATCTTGGTGTTTTCCCCAGGCAGGCCCTGGCGCGCCACAGGCGGCAAAGGGCAAGCTATCGGAACGGCTTATAGCTTGGCACAAATACCGTGGCCCACGCGGGCGGCAGGATTTCTATAGTCGCCTGCATCGGGAGCCGGCACGGCCCAGGCTGCGGCTCCCTCCCCGTCGATGGAGTCCATGCCATGCAAGCCAAGCCCCTCTTACAGCCTCTCTCTCACCTGCCGCGCCGCACCCTGCTTTCCCTGGGCGCGGGCCTTTGCGCCGCGCTGTGCGGCCTCACCCTGGCCCGCACGGCCCATGCGGCCGACGCCTATCCGAGCAAGCCCGTCAAGCTCATCGTGCCCTTTGCGGCCGGCGGCTCCACCGACATCGTCGCGCGCGTGATCGCCGAAGGCCTGCGCAGCACGCTGGGCCAGCCCGTGGTGGTGGACAACAAGGCCGGCGCGGGTGGCCTGATCGGTACCGAAAGCATTGCCCAGGCGGCGCCAGACGGATACACCATCGGCATGGCCACGGTGAGCACGGCCACCATCAACCCCTCGCTGTATACGCGCGCCGCCAGGCTGGAAGGCAGGCTCCTGCCCGTGGCCAACCTGGTGACCATGCCATCGGTCTACATGGTCCATCCCAAGATGGGCGTCAAGGATTTCGCGGGGTTCCTGGCCAGGCTGCGCGCCCAGCCCGGCGCCTACAGTGCGGGCGTGCCGGGCCTGGGCACGCTGGGCCATCTGATGGTGGCGTCCTTCAACGAGACCATGAAGACCCAGATCCAGATCGTGCCCTATCGCGGCAACGGCCCGGCGCTCAACGACGCCCTGGCGGGCATGGTGCAGGTGATGACCGATCAGCTGCCTTCGGCCATGCCCCAGATCAAGGGTGGCAAGCTCATCCCCGTGGCACTGTCGGGCGACAGCCGCTCGCCCGATCTGCCCGATGTACCCACCTTCAAGGAGCTGGGCTATGCGCAGCTCAACGAGCTGGGCATCAGCTGGTTCGGCCTGGTCGTGCCGGCCGGCACGCCGCCCGCCATCGTCCGGCAGTTGCAGGAAGCGTCCACGAAGGCCGTGCGCCTGCCCGAGGTGCAAAAGCACCTGAAGCTGCTGGGCGCATCGGTCACCGAGATGGACCAGGGCCGCTTCCCTGCCCAGATCGCCAGCGAACTGCAGCGCAACAAGGCGCTGCTGGACAAGGCAGGAGTGAAGCCGGAATGAGCGCGGTCGATCATCTTCAGGATTTCTTCCAGCAGCAGTCCGCGCGCATGGCGGCCCTGGCCGACAGCATCTGGTCGCTGGCCGAGCTGCGCTATGCCGAGACGGCTTCGGCCCAGCTGCACATCGATGCGCTGGAGCAGGCCGGGTTTCGCATCACACGCGCCCTGGCCGGCATTCCCACCGCCTTTCTGGCCGAATGGGGCGACGAGGGCCCGGTGCTGGCGTTCCTGGGCGAGTACGACGCACTGTCGGGCCTGAACCAGCAAAGCGGCGCCCTGGTCTGCACGCCGTCCACCGACAGCCCGGGCCTGGCTGGCCACGGCTGCGGCCACCACCTGCTGGGCACCTCGGCGCATTTCGCGGCCATCGCGCTGCAGGAGCACCTGCGCCGCAGCGGCGCCAAGGCGCGCGTGCGCTACTACGGCTGCCCGGCAGAAGAAGGCGGATCGGGCAAGACCTTCATGGCGCGCGCCGGGGTCTTCGACGATGTGGACACGGCGCTGACCTGGCACCCGGCCAGCTTCTCCGGCGTGTTCAGCCAGAGCACGCTGGCCAATATCCAGGCGAAGTTCGTCTTCCACGGCAAGGCCTCGCATGCCGCGCACTCCCCCCACCTGGGCCGCAGCGCGCTCGACGCCGTGGAGCTGATGAACGTGGGCGTGAACTACCTGCGCGAGCACATGCCCACCGATGCGCGCGTGCACTACGCCATCACCGACTCGGGCGGCCTGTCGCCCAACGTGGTGCAGGCGCGCGCCGAGGTGCTGTACCTGGTGAGGGCCGCGCGCAACCACGACGCGGCCGCACTCTACGAGCGCGTGCAGAACGTGGCGCGCGGCGCAGCGCTGATGACGGATTGCCGGCTGGAGATCGTCTTCGACAAGGCCTGCTCCAACCTGCTGCAGAACCGCACGCTGAACCAGGTCATGTACGAACAGATGCAGGCCCTGGGCCCGCTGCGCGTGGACCCCGGACTGCACAGCCTGGCCGGCGACTTCCAGGCCACGCTGGACAGCAATGACGTAGACCAGGTCAGCCGCCCGCTGGCCAGCGTGCTGCGCGGCAAGGTGCCGGCCGTGTTCGAGGGCCTGGCGCCCTACGATCCCGCTGTGGAGGACACCCTGTTCGGCTCCACCGACGTGGCCGATGTGAGCTGGATCACGCCCACCGTCCAGGCCTGGGTGGCCTGCTACGCCTTCGGCACGCCGCTGCATTCCTGGCAGATGGTCTCGCAAGGCCAGTCCGGCCTGGCCCACGCAGGCATGGTGCGCGCCGCCCAGGTGCTGGCGGCCACGGCCATCGCCTTGCTGGAGCAGCCCGAACGCATTGCCCAGGCCAAGGCGGAGCTGCTTGAGCGCCGCGGCGGCCGACCCTATGCGTGCCCGATTCCTGCGGAGGTGCCCCTGCCGTTCATGCGGGGGTGATGGGCTTGGCTCGCCCTGGATGATCGACTCCTACCCCATGCCCAGTTCCCGGGCTTGCCCGGGCTTGCCCGGGCTTGCAGGGGCTTGCCCCTTTGCGCTGCCGCAAACCCGCCCCGCCGCCGCGTTGACCCATCACAAGCCCTCCACGCCATGCCACGGCGATAGTCGGATCGGGACCCCACCGATACCTACAAACCACAGGAGGACTTGTGAAGCTGATGATCGATCTCTTTTCCACCGACTACGGGCTGATGAGCCTGGGCGTCATCGTCTTCATCCTGATCATGGCGGGCTTTTTCCTGCGCCTGTTCCTGGGCAAGATGAAGCACGTGGCCAACAAGCCGCTTGAATGAAAAGATGCCCAGGCAGGGCCTGGCCTGGGCATTCGCATGCAGCCCTGCGCACTCAATAGTGCGGGGGCAGCTCGTCGCGCAGATGGGTCGCACCGCCGGCGGGCCCGCCCTCCGGCACCCGTCGGCGCAGGTCGCGCAGCTCGTCCAGGAGCCGGTCGATCTGCTGCTGCTGGCGGTAGATGGTCAGGTTCAGTTGCTCCAGCAGGTCGTCGGTGTAGCTGGCCTTGATCTCCAGCTCCATCACGCGCGCCTGCAGGGCCTGGGCCTCGTCGCGTTCGCCGCTGCGCTCGTTGTCCCCAGCCACGCTCACGCCTTGAGCGCCTGGGCCAGGCGGGCGATGCCTTCGCGGATCTTGTCCTCGTCGGCCGTGGCGAACGAGAGGCGGAAGCTGGTGGCATCGGGGTTTTGCGCGAAGAACGGCGCGCCCGGCACAAAGGCCACGCCCTGGGCGATGGCCCGCTTGGCCAGCTCGCCGGCATCGGCAAGCGCGCCGCCCTTGCCGGTCAGGCGCACCCACAGGAACAGGCCGCCCTGGGGCTGCAGGAATTCCACGGCATCGCCGAGGTGCTCGCGCAGCGCATCGCCCATGGCCTTGGCGCGGCGCGCATAGACCTCGCGCACATGGGCCAGCGTGGCGGGCATGGCGCCGGACTTCAGGTACTGCGCGGCCGTGGCCTGGGCAAAGGTGCTGGTGTGGGCGTCGCTGAACTGCTTGCACATCACGGCGCGGGCCAGCAGCTCGGGCGGGGCCACCAGCCAGCCGATGCGCAGGCCGGGGCTGAGCACCTTGCTCAGCGAGCCGCAATGGGCCAGCCAGTCGCGGCTGCCGGGCACCTGGCTGGACAGGGCCAGCAGGCTGGGAGGTGGCGCCTCGCCAAAATACAGGTCGCCGTAGGGATCGTCTTCCACCACCAGGGTCTGGTACTTGACGGCCAGCTCCAGCACTTTCTTGCGGCGCTCCAGGCTCAGCATGGCGCCGCTGGGATTGCCGAAGGTGGGAATCAGGTAGACCAGCTTGGGGCGGTGCTCGGCAATGAGCTTTTCCAGCGCATCGACCTGGGCGCCTTCGGCATCGATGGGCGCGCTGATGACTTGCGCGCCGTACAGGCGAAAGCACTGGATGGTGGCCAGGAAGGTCGGGCCTTCCACGATGACCTTGTCGCCGGGGTTGATCATGGTCTTGCCCAGCAGGTCCAGCGCCTGCTGGCTGCCCGTGGTGACCACCAGTTGCTCGGGGGCCAGCTCACGCACGCCCTTGCCGGCCATGAAGGCGGCGATCTGCTCGCGCAGCGGCTGGTAGCCCTCGGTGGCGCCGTACTGCAGCGCGGCGCCCGGCTCCTGCTGCAGCGCTGCCTGGGAGGCGGCGCTGATGCCGGCCACGTCGAACATGGCGCTGTCCGGGAAACCACCCGCGAAGCTGATGATGCCGGGCTTGCCCAGCAGCTTGAACAGCTCGCGGATGGCGGAGGTTTCTACGTTGTTCAGACGGTCGGCGAATTGCATGGGCAGGATTCTCGTTGTCGATGCGATGAAAAGGCGAAGCCTGCATTGTCGCCAATCCTGCCGCAGCTTTCCTGCACGATTAGAAGTCCCCTGAGTCGCTTCGCGCCTTCCCGTTGCACGGCGCCCCCCCCAAGGGGGACGACGCCATCTCTGCCCCCTCTCTCCCGGAAGGCAGCTGCGTTCAATCCACCTTGATGTCGGCCCTGGCGGCCACGGCGCGCATCTGCGGCAGTTCGCGCTCTATGCGCTCCTGCAGCGCGCTGCCCGGACCCCATGCGGGCGACAGGCCGATGTCCACCAGCTTCTTCTTCATGGCCGGCTCGGCCATGGTGTCAGCCAGCGCCTTTTCCAGCTTCCTCTGGATGGGAGCGGGCAGGCCGGCCGGTGCGAGGAAGGCAAACCAGGTGTCCATGGCAAAGCCGGGGTAGCCGCTTTCGGCCACGGTGGGCACCTGGGGCAGCAGGGGCAGGCGCTGCGGGCCCAGGGCCGCGATGGGACGGATCTTGCCGGCCTTGATCAGCGGCGTGGTAGCCACCACCGTGTCCACGGCCACCTGCACCTGGCCGCCCATCAGCGCGGTCAGGCTGGGCGAGCTGCCGTTGAAGGGCACGTGCACCATGCGCATGCCCGTGGCGGTCTTGAGCATTTCGCCACCGAAGTGCACCGACGACCCCGTGCCGAAGGAGCCGTAGGACAGCTTGTCCGGATCGGCCTTGGCCAGGGCCACGAGTTCAGGCAGGGTGCGTGCAGGCGTTTCGTTGTGCGCCACCAGCACCAGCCCCATGTCGGCCACCAGGCCCAGCGGCGTGAAGCTGCGCAGCGGATCGTAGGGCAGCGGGTTGCGGATCACGGGGTTCAGCGTCAGCGTGGTGCTGGCGCCCAGCAGCAGCGTGTAGCCATCGGGCGGCGCCTTGGCCACCAGCGCGCCCGCCACCACGGTGCCCGCGCCGGGACGGTTTTCCACCACCACGGGCTGGCCCAGGCGCTCTCCCAGCGATGTGGCCAGCAGGCGGCCCAGGATGTCGGTGGCGCCGCCGGGCGCAAAGGGCACGACCAGCTTGATCGGGCGATCCGGGTAGGACTGGGCCTGGGCATGCGCCAAGGGCAAGGCAAGCGCAGCGGCGCCGGCCATCAGGCACGACAGAAAACGGGAACGGGACAAGGCCATGGCACGGATCTCCTGGGGAACGAGGGAACGGGAACCTGGGAACAAGCTCAATGCGGCAATTCAGTCGTCAGTCTTCAGTCGAGCAGCGGGCTGCGCACGCGCGACAAGCCGCTGGCCTGGTCATAGGCATGGCCGATCTGCAGCACGGCCAGGTCGGCCTGCGCCGGGCCGATGATCTGCAGCCCGGCAGGCAAGCCCTGCGGCCCGAAGCCCGCAGGCGCGGCCAGGGCCGGAAGGCCGGCCATGGTGGCAGGCACCACGGTCTGCATCCAGCGGTGGTAGGTGTCCATCTCGCGGCCGTCCACGGCGTGAGGCCAGTCCAGCGCTGCGTCGAAGGGAAAGACCTGGGCGGAGGGCAGCACCAGAAAGTCGTAGCTGTCGAACAGGCGGCGCAATGTTTCATACCAGGCCGAGCGCACGCGCGCCGCGTCATAGACGGCCATGGCCGGCAGCGCCAGGCCGCGCTCGATTTCCCAGACGGCCTCGGGCTTGAGCAGGGCGCGTTTGGCCGGATCGTTGTACAAGGCGGCGTTGGCGCCGGCCACGCTGAAGCTGCGCAGGTCTATCCAGGCGCGCCACAGGCGCTCGAAATCGAACTGCGGCACTGCCTCCTCCACCGTGCAGCCTGCGGCCGTGAAATGCCGCAGCGCCGCCCGGCAGGTCTGCAGCAGGCCAGGCTCGGTGGGCAGGTGCCCGCCCAGGTCCCCCAGCCAGCCGATGCGCAGGCCCTTGCAGTCGCGCTGCAGCTGCGCGGTCCAGTCCTGGGGCGGCTCGCTGCGGCGGGTCAGCGGCAGGCGCGCATCAAAGCCTGCCTGCACGGACAGCAGCAGGGCCAGGTCGGGGATGTCGCGCGCCATGGGGCCGGCCACGCTGAACTGCTGGAAGAACACCTCTTCCGAGGGGCCATGCGGCACGCAGCCCACCGAGGTGCGCAGTCCATAGACATGGTTGAAGGCGGCCGGCGTGCGCAGCGAGCCCATCATGTCCGAGCCATCGGCCACGGGCAGCATGCGCAGCGCCACGGCCACGCCCGCCCCGCCGCTGCTGCCGCCTGCCGATCGCGAAGGATCGAAGGCATTGCGCGTGGTCCCGTAGACCGGGTTGTAGGTATGCCCGCCCAGGCCGAACTCGGGCGAATTGCTGCGTGCCACGAAGAGCGCACCGCCTGCGCGCATGCGCTCGAACACCACGCAATCGGCCTGCGACAGCTGGTTCGCGAAGATCGGCGATCCCTTGGTAGTGACCATGCCTGCGGCCGGCATGATGTCCTTGGGCGCCTGCGGAAAGCCGTGCAGCGGCCCCAGGCTCTGGCCGCGCGCCAGCAGCGTATCCAGCTCGCGGGAGCGGCCGCGCAGCCAGTCCCGGTCCAGCGGAGCCACCAGCGCATTGACCACGGGGTTGAGCCGGTCGATCTGGGCGCAGTAGGCATCCAGCACTTCCAGGCAGGACAGCTCGCGGCCGTGGATGGCCTTGGACAGCGCGACGGCCGACATCTCCACCACGGCACCGCCCCCGGTGGCCAGACCCGGCTGCAGCGCAGCGGCGCTTGTGCTTGACTCCATGGATTTCCTCGTTTTTGTGACAGAACGAAGTCAGCATAAGCAGGCGCAAATATTTCGACAATCGCCATTTTCTCGGCTTATCGTTGCGTTTTCCGCAAACCATAAATGGGAGCCACATGCTTTCCAACCGCCTTCAGGACACGGCCCTGCGCTACTTTCTCGAAGTGGTGCGCAGCGGCTCGGTCAGCGATGCCGCCGCGCGGCTCAACGTCTCGCCCTCGGCCGTGAGCCGCCAGGTCGCCGGTCTGGAAGAGATGCTGGGCGTGCCGCTGTTCGAGCGCCGCCCGCGCGGCATGGCGCCCAGCCCGGCAGGCGAGCTGCTGGCCGCCCACGCGCGCCGCGGTGCGCTGGAGGCCGACCGCGTGGTCTCGGATATCGAGGCCCTGCAGGGCCTGCGCCGGGGCGTGGTGCGCGTGTGCAGCTCGGGCGGCTTTGCCATCGAATTCCTGCCGCGCGCCATGGCGCTGTTTCGTGAACAGTACCCGGGCATGCAGTTCCACCTGCGCGTGGAAGCACCTGCCGCCGTGACCCAGGCCGTGCTGGGCGGCGAGGCCGATGTCGGCCTGACCTACAGCCGTGCGGCGGCACGCGATATCGAGGTCTGGCACCGCCAGGTCTCGCCCGTGGTCGCCATCATGCGGCCCGACCACGCACTGGCCCGGCATGCCAGCATCACCCTGGCCCAGATGCATCCCCATGCCATTGCCCTGCCCGAGGACGCCAACACCGCGCGCCAGCTGTTCGACATTGCCTGCAGCCACCGGCGCCTGGTGTTCGAGCCTGCCCTGGTCAGCGGCCAGTTCGAGACCCTGGTGCACTTCGTGCTGCATGGCGGCGGCCTGTCATTGGGTGGTGAGGTCACCATGCGCGAGCGTGTGCGCCGTGGCGAACTGCATGCGGTGCCCATACGCGAACGCGGCATGAATGCACGCGCCATCGAACTGCAGACCCTGGCAGGCCGCACGCTGTCCAAGGGAGTGCGGGCCTTCGTGGAGCATCTGCGGGAGCTGCTGCCTCCCGGGTAAGAAGACGAAGTAGAAGAAGCAGAGAAAGACGGAAGGGATGGACTGCAGGCCGGCGCCCGTGCTCAGCCCTGCCCGACTTCCAGGTGGCACTGTGCCCAGTGCCACTGCGCCCGGCGCGTGGCCTCCCGCAGCCGCTGGGCCAGCACATGGCGAGCAGGCAGGCCGGGCAGATACTCGGCCATCTGGACGCCGCCGCGGCCCAGCTCCAGCAGTTCGATCTGCTCCGAGCTGTTGCCCGAGCACAGCATGATGCCCAGCGGCGCATCCTCGCCCGGCTCATGCTCATGCCGATCCAGCCAGCGCAGGTAGTGCTCCATCCGATCCTTGTCCTCGGCCGCGAATTCGCCCACCTTCAGCTCCACCGCCACCAGCCGCCGCAGCCTGCGGTGGTAGAACAGCAGGTCAAGCTGGAAATCCTGGTCATCCATCTGCATGTGCCTTTGCCGCGCCACCAGGCTGAAGCCCATGCCCGACTTCAGGAAAAAGGCTTCCATCTCGCGGATGACGGCCGCCTGCAGGTCGCCCTCCTGCCAGGCATCGTGCAGCCCCAGGAAGTCGAGGATGTAGGGGTCTCGCATGAACAGCGCTGGCGACATGCGCTCGGTGGCTCGCTGCGTGGGCTCCTGCGCGACCAGCGTGTCCGCATCGAAGGACAGCACGGTGCGCTCGTACAGCCGGGAATCGATGCGGCTGCGCAGCGTGCGGGCGCTCCAGCGCTCAATGCTCGCCATGCTGGCGTAGTACTCGCGCTGCAGGGCGTCCTTGAGCGGAATCAGCGCGATGAAATGCGCCCAGCTCAACTGCCGCGTGGGCGAGATGACCAGGGGCTCATCAGGAAAGGTGGTGGAGAACTGCACCATGCGCCACAGGTTCTTTTCCGAGAAACTGCCGCCATAGCCCTGGACCAGATGCCCGGCCAGGGAGGGCAGGACCTTGTCGCTGCAGCCGGCCTGCCGCACCTCGGATTCGCAGTCATGGATGTGCTGGCCGATATGCCAGTACAGCAGGGTCATTTCGCTGTTGATGGTGGAAGCCACCCGAAGCCGCGCGGCCTCGATCAGGTCGCGGACATCACCCAGCAGGGTCTGCGCCGCCGCGATCGCGGGAGAAACGGATATCTTGCGAGTGGCCATGCGGTCGCCCCCTCCTGGTGGCGTGTTGTCTGTATGTGTGGTGTCGGCGGAATCGATCCGGCCCACTATTGCCATGCGGCCCCAGCACGTCAACGCCGCAACGGCATAACCAGACGATCTGGCCCTCGCAGACATCAAAAACCAGAACAGTCCTAGAAATCACACTTGCACGACAATGCTCGCCACATCGATGGACACGCGCTTCCCACAATGAAAACCACCAGCATCGAACCCTTCTTCGCCACACTCAAGGCCGCCAACCCCTCGCCCCAGACCGAGCTGGAATACACCAACGTGTTCGAGCTGCTGTCTGCCGTGCTGCTCTCGGCCCAGGCCACGGACGTGGGCGTGAACAAGGCCACGCGCAAGCTGTTTCCCGTGGCCAATACGCCCCAAGCCATCCTGGACCTGGGACTTGAAGGGCTGGAGGGCTACATCAAGACCATCGGCCTGTACCGCAGCAAGGCCAAACACCTGATGCAGACCTGCCAGATCCTGGTCGAGCGCCACGGCGGCCAGGTGCCGCGCACGCGCGAGGAACTGGAAGCCCTGCCCGGCGTGGGCCGCAAGACCGCCAACGTGGTGCTCAACGTGGCCTTTGGCCAGCCCACCATGGCCGTGGACACGCACATCTTCCGCGTAGGCAACCGCACGGGCCTGGCGCCGGGCAAGACGCCGCTGGCCGTGGAAATGCAGCTCATGAAGCGCGTGCCGGCGGCCTACGCCGTGGACTCGCACCACTGGCTCATCCTGCTGGGCCGCTACGTCTGCCAGGCCCGCAAGCCGCGCTGCTGGGAGTGCGTGGTGGCGCCGTACTGCGACTACTCGCCCAAGACGCCTGCGCCGGCTGCGGGCAAGCGCTGAGCTTCAATCGGCCTTGAAGCCCGTGGCCGCCACGGCCTTGCCCCAGGTGACCGTGTCGGCGCGCATGATGCGGGCGAGTTCGTCGCCCGTGGTGCCCGTCACGCGGAAACCGGCCTCTTCCAGCCGGCTGCGGCTGTCGGGCTGCTGCAGGGCGCGCACGATGTCGGCCTGCAGCTTGGCCACGATCTCGGGCGGTGTCTTGGCGGGCGCGACCACGCCGAACCAGGAATTGAACTCCAGCGACGGATAGCCCTGCTCCCGGATGGTCGGCAGATCGGGCATGGACGGGGTGCGCGTGGCGCCCGTGCTGCCCAGGGCTGCGAGCTTGCCGGCCTTGACCTGGGGCGCGGCCAGGGCTGCCGTGGCAAAGACGGCCTGCACGTCGCCGCTGAACAGGCCGCCCAGGGCATCGTTGGTGTTCTTGTAGTGCACGGGCTCGGGCTTGAGCTGCACGGCGCTGCCGAACATGAAGGCGCCGAAGTGGCCGGGTGTGCCGGCGCCGAAGGTGGCGATGAACAGCTCCTTGCGCTGGCGCGCCCAGGCCACGAAGTCGGGCACATTGCGGGCCGGCACTTTCTGCGGATTGACCAGCAGCACGAAGTCGGAGGTGACGACCTGGCTGACGGGCACAAAGTCCTTTTGCGGGTCGTAGGGCAGGCGCTGGTAGGTGTTGGGCGCAATGCTGAGCTGGCCGGTCTCGCCCAGCATCAGCGTGTAGCCGTCAGGCACGGCGCGTGCCGCCTCGCTGGCGGCGATGAGGCCGCCAGCGCCCGGCTTGTTGTCCACGACCACGCCCAGGTTGCCCCATTGCTCGGAGAGTTTCTGCGCGAGCAGGCGCGCCACGATGTCCGGCCCGGTTCCCGCAGGAAAGCCGACGAGCAGGCGCACGGGCTTGCTCGGAAAAGCAGGCTGGGCGCTGGCCGCGGCCCAGGGAGCCAGGCCGGTGGCCAGCACAGCGGCAAGAGTGCAGGCCACGGCGGCGCGGCGCGCCTTGGATGCAGGGTTGTTCATGTGTTGTGTCTCCTGTGTTGTAGGTATCGAAGCGGGGAAGGCCCCCTCAGAGCAGCTCGTGAAAGCGCATCTGCACGCGGTCGGGATGGCGCGCGCCGGTGCCGAAGAACAGGCGCTCGTTGATCCAGGCCAGCGCCCGGCTGGCCGTCTCCATGCGGGGCGCGCAGCGGAAATAGATGTGCGCGGGGTCCACGGGCTCGCCGCGCGCCAGCTTTGCCATGTGCGCCGGGTCGCCGCTGCGCAGCGCCTGGTTGCAGACATAGATCAGGTCGCCGGCATCGGTCTCCAGCACATAGCGCGCATCGAGCTCGGCCAGCCCGCCGTGCACGATGCGCTGGAAGTCCGCGCCTCCGGGCAGCACGCGCGCGCTCCAGCCGTCGCCCCGGGCCGTGCCGCCCAGGATGGGGATCAGCCGGCGCCCGCCGTGCGCCGTGGCACCGACCTCCTGCGGCGGGCCCACCTGCACGCTCAGGTCGGCGAAGAAGCGAAAGCGCGGATCGGGCAAGGCCGCAAGCTGCGGCACGTCATCTGGCATGGTTCTGGGGCTCCGGTGAATGGGATCGGGACCTAGCATAAGCACCATTGCCCGGGCAGGCCGTCATCCCGGAAGATGACAGCGCCCTGCCCGCCCCTGCCATCCCTTGAGACACTGGACCTGCCCCTCCCCCGCCCTTGACGCCAGCGCCTTGCCCGGCCAGGCGTCCAGCCATGCGCTGGGCCAGATGGTGTCCAGCCTGGGTGGGCCGGGCTTCGCCCTGCAGGTGCTGCAGGCCATGAACGCGCTGCTGCCTGTCGCCTCCTGGTCGGTCTACCGCACGGGGCAGCGCAGCCGGCCGCAGCTGTTCCTGTCGGCCAGCAGCGAGGCGCGCGACACCACACGCGAGTGCTGGCGCGCCTATCTCTCAGGCCCCCATCTGCGCGACAGCACGTGGAAGCACGGCGGCACAGCGCCGGCACGCAGCACGGCGCTGTGCCACATCACGGCCCAGGAGGTGGAAGGCGAGCACCGCGCCCTGGTCTACGACGCGCACGGCATGGCCGAGCGCGTATCCATCGTCGAGCACCAGGACGACGGCGGCGTGTTTGCCGTCAACTTCTACCGCCACCAGCACCAGAGGGCGCTGGGCGATGCGCAGATCGGCTGCTTCGAGAGCATGGCGCCCGTGCTGCTGGCCCTGGCGCACAAGCACATCGCGCTGACGCAGGCGCAGCCTGCCGTGGCTGCGGCATCGGCGTCCCCAGCCCCCCAGCCCAGACAGCGCCAGACATTGCCCGCCCTGCGCATGCGCCTGCTGCAGGCACAGCCCGGCCTTACGCCGCGCGAACTCGATGTCTGCGCCCGGCTGCTGCAGGGCATGACGCACGAGGGCATTGCCTGCGACCTGTGCCTGAGCCTGCCCACCGTCAAGACCTACCGTAACCGCGCATTTGCACGGCTGGGCATCCACTTTCGCAGCGAGCTGTTCGCGCTGGCCATGGAGCCGCAGGGCTGAAGGAGCCGGGGCTCAGTCCAGCGAGGCGCCGGAGTCCTTCACAATGCGCGCCCACTTGGCGATGTCCTCGCGCAGCAGGGCCGCCATCCGGTCCGGTGACACGGGCTTGTCGGCCGGGCCGGCCAGCTCCACGCCCGAGGCTTCGAGCTTGCCGCGCAGATCGCCGGCCGCCAGCGCGCGGGCCATGCCGTCCTGCAACTGCGCCAGCACCGGCGCGGGCACGCCTTCAGGAGCAAACAGCCCTACCCACAGCGTGCCGTTGTAGCCGGGCACCGTTTCGCCAATGGTGGGTACATCAGGCAGCAGCGGCGATCGCGCCGCGCCGCTCACGGCCAGCGCGCGCAGCCGGCCGGCCTGGATATGGGGCAGCGTTGACGGCAGGCTGCCGAACAGCAGCGGTACCTGCCCGCCCAGCACATCGTTGAGCGCGGGCGCCACGCCCTTGTAGGGCACATGCTGCAGCTGGATGCCCGCCATGCTGTTGAGCATCTCGCCCAGCAGATGGTTGAGCGTGCCGTTGCCGGCCGAGGCATAGCGGAAATCGTCGGGCCGGCCCCGGGCCATGGCGATCAGCTCGGGCACGGATTTGGCCGCAAAGCCGGGATGGGCCAGCAGCACATTGGGCACGGAGCCGATCAGGCCGATGGGCCGGAAGTCCTTCACCGGATCGAAGCCCGGCTTGCGGTACAGCGCGGGGTTGATGGCCTGGCTGCTGCTGATGGTCATCAGCAGCGTATGCCCGTCGCGCGGCGCCTTGGCCACGGCCTGGGTGCCGATGTTGCCGCCCGCGCCGGGCCGGTTCTCGACCACCACGCTGGCGCCCAGCACCTCGGCCAGCTTCTGGCTGACCAGCCGGCCCACGATGTCGTTGGTGCCGCCCGGCGCCTGCGGGACGATCATCACGATGGGCCGCGCAGGCCAGGCCTGGGCATGGCCCAGCCGGGGCAATGCGAGTGCGGCGGCCACCAGGCTTCGGCGGCGCAAAAGGCTCGACGGCAGGGGAAAGGAAGAATCCGGCATGGTCATGTCTCCATTTGTTCTTGTCGCAAGCCCGCATGGTTACCCGTGCCGGGCCAGCGCACAATCGCGCATTTCCTGACCCGGCCTTCGGAATTGACAAAGCCTTGACCCCGCCCATGCCCTCTTCGCCCTTCATGCCCCTCATGCACTTCGACCTGACGGACCTGCGCCTGTTCGTGCATGCCGCCGAACTGGGCAGCCTCACGCGCGCCTCGCAAAGGCAGCACCTGTCCCTGGCCGCAGCCAGCCTGCGTATCAAGGCGCTGGAGGAGCAGGCGGGCATGCCCCTGCTGTACCGCGAGGCGCGCGGCGTGCGGCCCACGCCGGCCGGCGAAGCCTTCCTGCACCATGCGCGCGGCATGCTGCTGCAGTCCGAGCAGTTGCGCCACGACCTGCAGGAGTACGGCGCCGGCCTGCGCGGCCATGTGCGGGTGTTTGCCAACACCACGGCCGTGACCGACTTTCTTCCCGAGATCCTGCCCGCCTTTCTTGCCGACCACCCGCGCGTGAACGTGGACCTGCAGGAGCGGCCCAACGCCGAGATCGCGCGCGGCGTGCTCGACGGCCGGGCCGACCTGGGCATCGTGGCCGGCCAGGTGGACACGCTGGGCCTGCAGACCATCCACTTCAGCACCGACCGGCTGGTGCTGGCCACGCCGCGCGGCCACCGCTTTGCGCGGCGCAAGCGCATTGCGTTTGCCGAGACGCTGGACGAGGACGCCATCGGCATGCAGCAGGGCAGCACGCTGCAGACCTTTCTGGCGGGTGTGACCGAGCGCCTGGGCAAGCCCATGAAGCTGCGCATTCAGCTGTCCAGCTTCGACGCCATGTGCCGCATGATCGGCGCGGGCGTGGGAATCGGCATCGTTCCCGAGAGCGCCGCACGGCGCAACAGCGACAGCATGCGGCTGGCGCTGATCGAGCTGACCGATGCCTGGAGCGTGCGCGAGCGCCGCATCCTCGTGCGCGACCAGGGCCGGCTGCCGCGCCATGCGCAGGCCCTGATCGAGGTGCTGCAGGCCTACTACGCCACGCCGGCAGGCTCCTGAGCCGGCTGCGCTCCCGGCTCCATCAGGCTGGACAGCGAAAGAACCTGCCCGCCGCCCGCATCGAAGTTGCCCGGCTCCAGCCAGCGCTGGTAGGCCGCGCGCAGCGCCGGCCATTCGCTGTCGATGATGGAGAACCAGGCCGTGTCGCGGCTGCGGCCCTTGTAGACCACGGCCTGGCGGAACACCCCCTCGAACCGGAAGCCCAGGCGCGCCGCTGCGGCACGCGACGGCGCATTCAGGCTGTCGCACTTCCACTCGTAGCGGCGGTAGCCCAGCTCGTCGAAGGCGCGCTGCATCAGCAGGAACTGCGCCTCGGTGGCCGCACGCGTGCGCTTGAGCTGGCGCGAGAAGCAGACAAAGCCCACCTCCATCACGCCGCTGGCCGTGTCCACGCGCATCAGCGCCAGCGAGCCGATGGCACGGCCCGTGGCCAGGTCGATGACGGCGTGGTGCAGTGGGTCATCGCTGGCCTGGGCGGCCTCGGCAAAGCGCAGATAGGCCTGGGCATCCGCGAAGGGGCCCACCGACATGTAGGTCCAGTCGCTGGCGTCCGGCGCCTGGCTGAAGGCATCGAACAGATCGGCTGCATGGCGCGCGGCGGACAGCGGCTCCAGCCGGCAGTAGCGGCCTTGCATGGGCGTGCGCGGCGGGCGCTGGCGTGGGGTCCAGTTGGGAAGGTCGTGGCCTACGGGTTGGGAGTGGGCGTTGAGTGCGGGGGGCATGGGAGATTCCTGGTCAGGTCATTTGGCAGGGCCACGATAGCGCTGGCGTGGCATCATTGAAAGCGCCATATCCCCCTTATTTCATGGTGCCACGCTGTCCATTGCATGCATGCCCCCGACCTGCTGACCAGTCCCTTGCAATCCGGCCCTGGAGCGGCTCCCCGCCAGCACCAGCTGATCCAGCGCCTGAAGCAGGCCATCCTGGCGGGCCGGCTGCCGGCCGGCGACCGCCTGCCGGCCTCGCGCTCGCTGGCGGAGGATCTGGGAGTCTCGCGCAACACCGTGCTCATCGCCTACGAGCAACTGGCGGCCGAAGGCTATGTGGTCGCCGACCGGCAGGGCACGCGCGTGGCGGCTGTGTCCACCCATTCCATGGCAGCCGCCGAGGCCGCCGCCCCGCCCCACTGCGCACCCCGCACGGCACGGCGCCTGGACCGCATCGCGCCCACACGCCACGCCTTGGACCGCAGCCTGCCGCTGACACCGGGCACGCCCGCCCTGGACAGGTTCCCCCTGCCCGCCTGGCGCCGATCGCAGGACCGCGCATTGCGCCTTCCCGCCAGCGCCACGCTGGACTATGGCGACCCTGCGGGCGAGCCCGCACTGCGCCAGGCCATTGCGCAGCACCTGCGCATCTCGCGCGGCGTGCGCTGCGATGCCTCGCGCATCATCGTCACCGAAGGCGCCCAGGGTGCGCTGGACCTGTGCGTGCAACTGCTCACCAACCCGGGCGACCATGCCTGGCTGGAGGAGCCCGGCTACCGGGGCGCCAAGTCGGCCTTTGCGGGGGGAGACCTGTGCGTCAGCACACTGCGCGTGGATGCCGATGGCGCAGCCATCGCGCCCGGCCTGTGGGACAGCCATCCTCCACGGCTGATCCAGATCACGCCGTCGCACCAATATCCCACGGGCGCCGTGCTGTCGGTGGCGCGCCGGCTGGACCTGCTGGAGCGCGCGCGCCGCGCGGGGGCCTGGATCATCGAGGACGACTACGACAGCGAATTCCGCCACCAGGGCACGCCCATCGCCGCCATGCAGGGCCAGGTGCCGGACGCGCCCGTGCTCTATGTGGGCACCTTCAGCAAGACCATGTTCCCGGCACTGCGCCTGGGCTTTGTGGTGCTGCCGCAGGCCCTGGCCACCAGCGCGGCATCCGCCGTGCAGGAGATGCTGCGCGGCGGCCATCGACTGGAGCAGCTGGCCATGGCGGACTTCATGGAAAGCGGCCAGTTCTCGCGCCACCTGGGCCGCATGCGGCGCCTGTACCGCGAGCGCCAGACAGCCCTGCGCGAGGCGCTGGCCACGCAACTGGGCGTGGAGCACGAGGTGCTGGGCGGCCACGGCGGCCTGCACCTGACGGTGCGGCTGCCGCCGGACCTGTCCGACCGTGCCATCGTGGAGCAGGCGCGCCGCGCCGGCATGAACCCGGGCGCCCTGTCGTCCTTCACCCTGGCACCGCTGCCGCAGGACAACGGCCTGGTGATCGGCTATGGCAACACCGATGCCGCGCGCTTTGGCGCGCTGGTCAGGCGGCTGGGCAAGCTGGCAGCGGCTGCATTGCAGCGCTAGCCGCAGCGCAGCCCCAGCGGCTATGCCTGTTCCGAGCGTGTACTCACACCGGCCTGCGCAAAGCTGGCCATCTCGCCCAGCATGGCGCAGGCCGACACCAGCAGCGGCCAGGCCAGGGCCGCGCCCGAGCCTTCGCCCAGGCGCAGCTGCCAGTCCAGCAGCGGCTCGGCACCCAGGTGGGCCAGCATGCGCACATGGCCGGGCTCGCCCGAGCGGTGCGAGAAAACGCAGCGCTCCAGCACGGCCGGCTCCAGGCGGCTGGCCACCAGCACGGCGGCCGTGGTGATGAAGCCATCGACCACGATGACGCGCCGCTCGGCGGCGGCCTGCAGCACGGCGCCCACCATGGTGGCAACCTCGAAGCCGCCCATGGCCGCCAGCGCGTCCAGCGGTTCCGTGGCCTGGGCGTGCAGCTGCAGCACCTCCTGCAGCACCCCGATCTTGCGCGCCAGCCCGGCTGCATCCAGGCCGGTGCCCGCACCCGTGACCTCGGCCAGCGGCTCGCCGCACAGCCGCGCCAGCAGCAAGGATGCGCTGGAGGTATTGCCAATGCCCATCTCGCCCAGCAGCAGCGCATTGCCCGGCAACTGGCGCACCAGGGCCGCGCCGTTGCGCAGGGCCATGGCGCATTCGGCGGCAGTCATGGCCGGGCCCTGGCTGCAGTCGCGCGTGCCGTAGCCCAGCTTGCGGCGCCACAGGCGCGGCTGGCCGGGCTGGGGAAGCTTGTCGTCAGGGTCCTGCTCGCGCGCGGGAAAGTCGCGTGCCACGCCGCAGTCCACCACGTTCAGCGCCAGCCCATGCTGGCGCGCCAGCACGCTGACGGCGGCGCCGCCGGCCATGAAGTTCTCGACCATCTGCCAGGTCACATCCACCGGATAGGCCGACACGCCGCGCGCAGCCAGCCCATGGTCGGCCGCAAACACCAGCATCTGCGGCTGCTGAAGCACCGGCCTGTCCTGACCCAGGATGCAGGCAATGCGCAGCGCCAGCTGCTCCAGCCGCCCCAGCGCGCCCAAAGGCTTGGTCTTGTGGTCTATGGCGTGCTGCACGCGCTGGGTGAAGGCGGCATCGGCCAGCGAGGCGATGGCGGGAATAGCGGCTATAGCGGTAGTGTCGGCAATAGCGGAAATGGCGCCATCGTGCGAGTGTTCTGTGGGTGCAGCGGAATGCGGGGTGGGCGTTGACATGGCGAAGCGGCCTTGGCCCGGGGCGGGCGTGGCAGGCGGATTGCAAAGGCGCAAGTATGGCGCGCCGCGCAACTCCGGCAGAACCATCGGTCTCTTTCCTGCCGCCATGGATGGTCGGGGCGTCGATTGCCGCAGCAGGCCGTACAGGCCGCACCGTTCTGAGACAATCACTGCCACACGTGTCTCCCCAGCCCCCACCTCCATGACGGTTTCCTTCTCTGCCATCCAGCCCGGTCTCAAGCTTGCGGACCAGGTTGCCCGGCAGCTGGAGGCGCGCATCCGCGCCGGCAACCTGCAGCCGGGGCAGAAGCTGCCGACCGAGGCCGAGCTCGTGCAGCAGCTCGAGGTCAGCCGCACCGTCGTGCGCGAGGCGGTGTCCCAGCTCAAGTCGCGCAACCTGGTGGAATCGCGCCAGGGCAGCGGCGTGTTCGTGAAGGCGGCAGGCATAGAGCCACTGGACTTCGAAGGCCTGCCGGCGGCTGGCAGGAATGCGCTGATCCAGATCACCGAGGTGCGCCGCGCACTGGAGACCGAGGTGGCCGAACTCGCGGCGCGGCGGCGCAGCGAAGAGGATATGCAGCGCATCCACGATGCAGAGAGCGCCCTGGCCGAGGCCGTGCGGCTGGGCCGTGACGGCGTGGAGGAAGACATGGCGTTTCACCGCGCCATTGCCCAGGCCTCGGGCAACCCGTTCCTGATCAGCACGCTGGACTACCTGTCACAGTTCCTGCGCGGTGCCATGCGCATCACGCGCGCCAACGAGGCGCGGCGCGAGGACTTCGGCAAGGCCGTGGAACGCGAGCACCACAGCATCGTGCTGGCCATCGAGGCCGGCGACCCCAAGGCCGCGCGCAAGGCCGCCGCCACGCACATGGGCAACGCCATAGACCGCATCCACCGCGCCGACGCCAGCTTCTGGGAGCAGGACGGCGAACGCCTGGCCCGCGACATCCTGGCCGCCAAGCCCTGAACCTCCGAAACCACCCCTTGGCGCATGGCCAAGGGTTTTCACCTTGTTTGGGTTTTACGCAAAATTTGTATGATGACCTGATGACAGTATCAGTCACATATGTTTCTGCACCCGGCACACCTGGCCTTTGCCTGGGCGTTCACCCATGAGCGACGAATCCCGCATCCGCGAGCAGATCTGCGCCACCGGCGCCAGCCTCTACCAGCGCGGCTACACCGTCGGCGCTGCCGGCAACATCAGCGCGCGCCTGCATGACGGCTGGCTGATCACCCCCACCGACGCCTGCCTGGGCCGGCTCGACCCGGCAGAGCTGTCCAAGGTCGATGCCGGCGGGCATTGGGTCAGCGGCGCCAAGCCTTCCAAGACCCTGGTCCTGCATCGGGGCATCTACGGCAATGACGGCGAGGCGCGCGCCGTCATCCACACGCATTCCACCCATCTCGTGGCGCTGACGCTGTCCGGCGTCTGGCGCGAGGACGAGGTGCTGCCGCCCATCACCCCCTACCAGGTCATGAAGGTGGGCCGCATCCCGCTGATCCGCTACCGCCGGCCCGGCGATCCGCAGGCCGCCGCCGAGGTGGCCGCGCTGGCCGGCCAGGTGCGCGGCGCCCTGTTCGAGCGCCTGGGCCCCGTGGTCTGGGAGCGCTCGGTGGAGCAGGCCAGCCATGTGCTGGAAGAGCTGGAGGAGACCGCAAGGCTCTGGCTCATGACCCATCCCCGGCCGCAGCCCCTGGACGCGGCCGCCATCGACGAGCTGCGCACCACCTTCGGGGCGCGCTACTGATTTGCACAGCGGCGCCCACGGCCGCATTCCACCACCCAGCCCATCCACAGCCGCGCAGCCGCCAGGCGGCGCACCAAGCGGCGAATCAAGCGGCGAACCCAAGGGAGACTTGAAATGACGACAACGGATATCGCATCCGGCCAGGCCGGGGCCCACCCTGCCCAGGCCGACTCTCCGGAGACGGCACGCGCCTACGCCAAGGTGTTCTGGCGCCTCGTGCCGTTCCTGATGCTGTGCTATGTGATCGCCTACCTGGACCGCGTGAACGTGGGCTTTGCCAAGCTGCAGATGTCCCAGGACCTGGGCTTCAGCGAGACCGTGTTCGGCCTGGGCGCAGGCGTGTTCTTCATCGGCTACTTCCTCTTCGAGGTGCCCAGCAACCTGCTCATGCACCGCCTGGGCGCGCGCGTCTGGATCGCCCGCATCATGATCACCTGGGGCATCCTGTCGGCCATGTTCATGTATGTGGAAACGCCCACGGGCTTCTACATCCTGCGCTTTCTGCTGGGCCTGGCCGAGGCGGGCTTCTACCCCGGCGTGATCCTGTACCTGACCTACTGGTACCCGGCCCACCGGCGCGCCAAGATCGTGGCGCTGTTCATGTCGGCCATCCCCGTGGCCGGCATCTTCGGCAACCCGCTGTCGGGCTGGATCATGCAGGCCTTCCACGGCGACCATGGCCTGCACGGCTGGCAGTGGATGTTCCTGATCGAGGCGATTCCCGCCCTGGTGATCGGCGTGGTGACCATCTTCTATCTGGACAACGGCATCTCCAGCGCCAAGTGGCTGACGGCCTCCGAAAAGAAGCTGCTGGCGCGCGAGATCGAGCTGGACCAGCAGCACTCAGGCGCCCAGAAGCATTCGCTCAAGGCCGTTTTCGCCGACCGCCGCGTCTGGTGGATGTGCCTGATCTACTTCGCCTTCGTCGCCGGCCAGTACGGGCTGACCTTCTGGATGCCCACGCTGATCAAGTCCACGGGCGTCACGGGCGCGCTGAACATCGGCCTGCTCAGTGCCATCCCCTTCCTGTGCGCCATCGTGGTGATGAACCTGATGGGCCACAGCGCCGACAGACGCCGCGAGCGCCGCTGGCACCTGATCGTGCCCGCGCTGATGGGCGCCGTGGGCTTTGCGATGACGGCCTTCTTTGCCGACAACACCGTTCTTTCCCTGATCTTCCTGTCGCTGGCCGCAGCCGGCGTGCTGACCTGCGCGCCGCTGTTCTGGTCGCTGCCCACGGCCTTCCTGTCGGGTACGGCGGCGGCGGCGGGCATTGCCATCGTCAACTCGGTCGGCAACCTCGCGGGCTTCGCCAGCCCTTACATGATCGGCTACCTCAAGGACCTGACCCAGTCCACGCAGGCCGGCATGTTCGTGCTGGCGGGGGTGCTCGTGGTGGGCGCCATCGCGGTCTGGCTCACCCCCGCAAAGATGGTCAACCGCTGACCGGCCCTTCTTCCCATCCTTCAAGCTCCAAGCCCCAAGACACATGAAAGTACTGATCACCGGCGGCGCCGGATTCCTGGGCCAGCGCCTGGCCCGCAAGCTGCTCGAACAGGGTGCGCTGACGCTGGCCGGCATTCGCTGGCCCATCCACCAGATCGACCTGCTCGACGTGGTGGCCACCCAGGCCATTGACGACACGCGCGTGCGCTCCCTGGTGGGCGACATTGCCGACCCGCAGATGCTGCGCGGCGCCATAGACCAGGACACGGCCGTGATCTTCCATCTGGCCGCCGTGGTCAGCGGCCAGGCCGAGGCCGACTTCGACCTGGGCATGCGCATCAACCTCGATGCCTCGCGCGCCCTGCTGGAGACCTGCCGCGCCGTGGGCCACATGCCGCGCGTGGTCTTCACCAGCTCGGTGGCCGTCTACGGGGGCGACCTGCCCGACACCGTGCTGGACGGCACGGCCCTGAACCCGCAGTCCTCCTACGGCACGCAAAAAGCCATTGCCGAGCTGCTGCTGGCCGACTACACGCGGCGCGGCTTTGTCGACGGCCGCGTGCTGCGCCTGCCCACGATCAGCGTGCGCCCGGGCCGGCCCAATGCGGCCGCCTCGTCGTTTGCCAGCGGCATCATCCGCGAGCCCCTCAACGGCGAAGCGGCCAACTGCCCCGTGGGTGCCACCACGCGCCTGTGGCTGCTGTCGCCGCGCCGCGCCGTCGAGGCCCTGGTCGCAGGCTGCGAACTCGATGCCAGCGCCGTCGCCGACCGCCGCCCCATCAACCTGCCCGGCGTGTCCGTCAGCGCAGGCGACATGGTGCGCGCGCTGCGCGAAGTGGCGGGCGACGAAGTGGCCAACCGCGTGAGCTGGCAGCCCGACGACAAGGTCGAGCGCATCGTCGGCAGCTGGCCCGGCCGCTGGGATACCGCGCGCGCCAACCAGCTGGGCCTGCGCGGCGACGAGGACTTTGCGGCCATCGTGCGCGCCTACATCGCCGATGACCTGACACCGGCCAAGCCATGAGCAACGACACATCCACACCACAGCCCGCAGCACGCGCCGTCGGCGTGATCGGCCTGGGCGCCATGGGCGCCGGCATGGCGCAAAGCCTGCGCCGCGCCGGCCACCACGTTCACGTCCACGACATCCGCCCCGAGGCCGCAGCCGCCTTCGCCGCCGAAGGTGGCACGGCCTGCGCCACGCTGGCCGACATGGCCGCCGCCTGCCGCATCGTCGTCAGCGTGGTGGTCAACGCCCAGCAGACCGAGGCCGTGCTGTTCGGCGAAGGCGGCATCGCCCCTGCGCTGCAGCCCGGCTCCGTCTTCGTCATGTGCTCCACCGTGGACCCCAACTGGTCCGTGGCGCTGGAGGCCAGGCTGCAGGCACAGGGCGTGCACTACATCGACGCGCCCATCTCCGGCGGCGCGGCCAAGGCTGCGTCGGGCCAGATGACCATGATGACGGCAGGCCGCCCCGAGGCCTATGCCGCCTGCGAAAACGTGCTCGACGCCATGGCCGCCAAGGTCTACCGCCTGGGCCACAGCGCGGGCGCGGGCAGCAAGGTCAAGATCATCAACCAGCTGCTGGCCGGCGTGCACATTGCCGCAGCGGCCGAGGCCATGGCCCTGGGCCTGCGCGAAGGCGTCGATGCCGCCGCGCTCTACGAGGTCATCACCCACAGCGCCGGCAACAGCTGGATGTTCGAGAACCGCATGGCCCACGTGCTGGCCGGCGACTACACCCCGCTGTCGGCCGTGGACATCTTCGTCAAGGACCTGGGCCTGGTGCTGGACACCGCGCGCCACAGCAAATTCCCGCTGCCCCTGGCCTCCACGGCCCACCAGATGTTCATGCAGGCATCCACCGCCGGCCATGGCCGCGAGGACGACAGCGCCGTCATCAAGATATTCCCGGGCATCACCCTGCCCCAGGCTCCATCGGAATCCCCATGACCCTTCTTCTGGGCTGCATAGCCGACGACTTCACGGGCGCCACCGACCTGGCGAACAACCTGGTGCGCGCAGGCATGCGCGTGGTGCAAAGCATTGGCGTACCCGCCGGCCCGGTGGACGAGGGCGTGGACGCCGTCGTGGTCGCGCTCAAGTCGCGCACCATCGCGCCGGCCGATGCCATTGCGCAATCGCTGCAGGCCCTCGAATGGCTGCAGGCTCAGGGCGCCAATGGCCGCGCGCCGCAGATCTACTTCAAGTACTGCTCCACCTTCGACAGCACGCCGCAGGGCAATATCGGCCCCGTGGCCGATGCGCTGATGGACGCGCTGGGTTGCGAATTCACCATTGCCACGCCGGCCTTCCCCGACAACCAGCGCACCGTCTTCAAGGGCCACCTGTTCGTGGGCGATGTGCTGCTCAGCGACAGCGGCATGCGCAACCACCCTCTCACGCCCATGACCGATGCCAACTTGGTGCGCGTGCTGCAGGCGCAGACACGGCGCAAGGTGGGGCTGATCGACCATGTGGCCGTCGCGCAGGGCGAAGCCGCCATCCGCGCGCGCATCGCCGCACTCCAGGCCGAGGGCGTGGGCATGGCCGTGGTCGATGCCGTCTCCAACGACGACCTGCTGCGCCTGGGCCCGGCGCTGGCCGGCATGCCCCTGGTCACGGCCGGCTCGGGCGTGGCCATCGGCCTGCCCGCGAACTTCGGCATACAGCCCTCGGCCCAGGCCGCTGCCCTGCCCACCGCCACCGGCCTGCAGGCGGTCGTCTCGGGCAGTTGCTCGGTGGCCACCAATGCGCAGGTGGCGCACTTCATCGCCTCGGGGCGCCCTGCCCTGGCGCTGGAGCCGCTGCGCATCGCCGCCGGCGAGGACGAAGCCGGCAAGGCCCTGGCCTGGGCCCGCCAGCACATCGCCAGCGGCCCCGTGCTGATCTACTCCACCGCAGAATCCGCCGCCGTCAAGGCCGTGCAGGGCCGCCTGGGCGTGGAGCAGGCCGGCGCACTGGTCGAACAGACCATCGCCGCCATCGCCCGGGGACTGGTCGAGATGGGCGTGCGCCAGCTCGTCGTGGCCGGCGGAGAAACCTCGGGCGCCTGCGTGCAGGCGCTGGGCATCGAGCAAATGCGCATAGGGCCGCAGATCGACCCTGGCGTGCCCTGGTGCCATGCCGCCTCGCCCCTGGCGCCGCAGGGGCTGCACCTCACGCTCAAGTCCGGCAACTTCGGCACCACGGACTTCTTCACCAAGGCCTTCGGCGCGTTGCAGCGCGCCTGATGCCACACTCAGCATCCGTTTTCAGGAAAGCTTTCATGCCCCGTTTCGCCGCCAACCTGTCCATGCTCTACAACGACCTGGACTTTCTTGACCGCTTCGAGGCCGCCGCACGCGACGGCTTCCAGGCCGTCGAATACCTGTTCCCCTACGACTTCGCGCCCGGGCAACTAGCCCGGCGACTGCAGGACCACGGCCTGCGGCAGGTACTGTTCAACGCCCCGCCCGGCGACTGGAACGCGGGCGAGCGCGGCCTGGCCTGCATCCCCGGGCGCGAGGCGGAATTCGCCCAGGGCATGGAACGCGCCATTGCCTATGCCCGCGCGCTGGGCTGCCCGCGCATCCACGTCATGGCCGGCCTCAAGCCGGAAGGCGCCAGCGACGATGCCCTGCGCGCCACCTACATCGCCAACGTGCGCCACGCCGCACGGCTGGCCGCACCCCACGGCATCGCCATCCTGCTGGAGCCCATCAATGGCCGCGACATGCCCGGCTTCTTCCTGAGCCGCCAGGACCAGGCCCACGCCCTGCTGACCGACATTGCCGAGCCCAATGTCCAGGTCCAGATGGACCTCTACCACTGCCAGATCGTCGAGGGAGACCTCGCCATGAAGATCCGCCAGTACCTGCCCACGGGCCGCGTGGGCCACCTGCAGATCGCAGGCGTGCCCGAACGCCACGAACCCGACGTGGGAGAGGTCAACTACCCCTACCTGTTCCGCCTGCTGGACCAGTTGGGCTACGACGGCTGGATAGGCTGCGAATACCGCCCCGCGCGCGGCGCGGCCGCGCACGCTACCAGCGAGGGGCTGGGGTGGATGAAGGAGTGGCTGTAGCTGTAGCGCCTGCTGCGGCAGCCCGTCATCCGCCAGGCACGGGAGGACGGGGCGGATAGCTGTCCTGCCTATCCGCCGCCTGCATTCAGGAATACTCCAGATCGCTGTGCTTGCTGGTCACCAGCCGGCCGGCCGACAGCGACATCATCAGCAGCGCAATCGCCTCATGCATGATCAGCGTGTGCGTGTTGCCGGTCTCCACCATCTTGCTGCGCAACGACTCGCGCACCTGGGGGGAGCCGGTCACGTCGATGATGATGTCGACCGCTGCATCCACCAGATCCATGAACCGTGTGGTGACCGGCACGCCACGCGCGCGCGCCAGTGCGATGCCGGGCTGGTCCAGGTCCAGGTCGGCCACCCCGAGCAACTGCACGAAGGGCGCGTCCAGCAATTGCTGCAGCAAGGGAGTGCCGGTCTGCCCCGCACCAATGACCACGATCCGGAAGGCTTGCATGGGTTGAATCCTTTTCCATATGGGAAGTACGGCGCCATCATAGAAATGCCTTGCCGGTGCGCGCCGGTCCGGGGCGGGTGGAATGGGTTTGTATGACCCAGGTCAAATCCGGTGGACAGGGGCGTGGTGGCGGGCCAGGTCTCAGCAGGAATCACACTACAGGCTGCTGACGCGGGAGCCTGCATTCCAGAGCGTGCATGGCCTGAACGTGGTGCTTCTGACCTGAATGCCGCTTCCGCTGCCGCCTGCATTCGCCCAAAAAAAACCCGCCGGCTTCGTGGCCCGGCGGGTTTTCTCAGGTGAATAACAGCAGACGCTGTTATTGCCTTACAGGAACCTGTTCCGTGTACTCGCGCAGCACGCCGCCGCCTTCGACGGAGCCGCTGACCTGGCCGTCCTTGACGCGCTCCACGCAGGAGCGGCGGTCGCCTTCGTTCTTGAAGACATCGCAGCGGGCCACGGCATTGCGCTGGAAGTTGTCGCCCGACTGGACGCCGCCTCGGCGCGATTGCTCCTGGACGGCGGCGGCCTCGTGCTGGGCAGGGTCGCGGCGGTCATAGCCGCGCTTGGCGGGCCCCTTGTGCTCGGCGTGCTTCTTGTGGTGGTGATGGGGCTTGGCCTTTTCCGCGGCGGGGGGCGGAGGCGGCGTGCCATCAGGCCCGGGGCCGGGCTGGGCGGTGGCCAGGCCGGCCATGCCCAGGACGGCAGCGCCAATACACAGCTGCAGGGGACGGATCCATGGATTCTTCATAGCTTCACTCCATTCCTCGTGAAAAAGTCAAGGCCCAAGCATGCGTGTTTTCCAGCTCCCCATTTATCGGTACAGCACGGCTGCGCATGCAGTCCATGGCCTACATGTTGCCGCGCAACGCGCAAGCGGTGGCCGACCTGGGTCAAGCCTGGGTGGCAAACCAGCGCTGAACGCCGTCGGCCATGCGCGCGAAGACGCTGTCCAGCGTGGGAACCTCGGCACCCCACAGGGCGCGCAGCACGTCCGCGTTCTCGAACAGGCCGTGCCAATAGCAGCCGGCGATGCGGCCGTCAGGGCTGTGCCACAGCAGGCCCGGCACAGGCTCGGCCACGGCGCTGCCGGCAGCCACCATGTCGGGGCGCACGCTGGTCTGGCCATGGTGGATTTCATAGACCCGGGCCTGTACGCCGGACAGCGCCGCCAAAGCCCCTGGCAGCGGCGGCAGCTGCACGCTGGCGGGCAGCACAGTCTTGTCGGGCGCGAACAGGGTCGTCAGCGGCAGAAGGCCCAGGCCGGCTGCGTTGCCGTCCACGCCGTGCAGGTCGATCAGCGCCTCGCCCAGCATTTGCAGGCCGCCGCAGATGCCCAGCACCTGCCGGCCTGCCGCCGCATGGGCGGCGACGGCAGCATCCAGGCCCTGGGACCGCATCCAGGCCAGATCGGCAGCCGTGGCCTTGGAGCCCGGCAGGATGATCCAGTCCGCGCCTGCCAGCTGGGCCGGCGTGCGCGCCCAGACCACGCGCAGGCCCGGCACCTGCAGCAGGGGCTGGAATTCGTCGAGGTTGCTGATGCGCGGGTAGGCGACGATGGCGATGGTGGTGTGCACGGCGCGCCCCACGCCTCCTCCAGAGCCACGGTCGTCAAAGACGCCATCCTCCTCCGGCAGGCCATGCTGGAACTGCATGGGGATGGTGGCCACGGTGGGCACGCCGGTGCGCTCCTGCAGCATCTGCGGGGCGGGCGCCAGCAGGCTGGCGTCGCCCCGGAATTTGTTGAGCACGAAGCCGCGGATCAGCGCCTGTTCGTCAGGCGGCAGCAGCGCCCAGGTGCCGTAGAGGTGGGCGAAGGCGCCGCCGCGGTCGATGTCGGATACCAGCAGGCAATGCGCGCCGCAGTGGCGCGCCACGCGCATGTTGACCACGTCGCTGGCATGCAGGTTGATCTCGGCCGGCGAGCCTGCGCCCTCGATGACGACCACGTCGTTGTCGGCACGCAGGCTGTCCAGCGCCTCGGCGATCTGCGGCCACACGCGGGCGCTGCGGCCGCGCCAGGGCAAGGCCGAGAGTTCCTCGCTGACCCGGCCCAGCAGCACGACCTGGCTGCGCATGTCGGCCTCGGGCTTGAGCAGCAGCGGGTTCATGCGCACATCGGGCGCGCAGCCTGCGGCCAGGGCCTGCAGGTACTGTGCCGTGCCGATCTCGCCCCAGGCACCGCCCGGCGCGCAGACCACGCGCGCGTTGTTGCTCATGTTCTGCGCCTTGAAGGGCGCCACCTTGTAGCCCTGGGCGCGGTACCAGGCGCACAGCGCGGTGGCCACCCAGCTCTTGCCGGCACCGCTGCTGGTGCCCAGCACCATCACGCACAGCGCGGGGCGCTGGCCGGGCTCGGGCAAGGGCAGGTTCACGGCGGCGGGTTCACTCGATTGCATGGTGTTTCTCCATTGGCTGCCAGGCAGCCAGCAAGGCGTTCTGGGATGCAGGCGCCAGCACGCCCATGCGCACGCAGCCGGGCAAGCCGAAGCTGTCGCAGTCGCGCAGCTTGATGCCCTGCGCGCGCAGTTGGGCCAGACGCGTCTGCATGGCGTCGCCCTGCCGTGCCTGCGGCCAGCGCGCCACAAAGTAATTGGCCTGCGAGCCGGGCAGCACCTGCCAGCCCAGGCGCTGCACCAGATCGATCTGTTGCGCCTTCCAATCGCGCAGCCGTTGCAGGCTTTGCGCCAGCCATTGCCGGGTGGCCGGTGCGGTCCAGGCCATGAGCATGGCCTCGCCATGGGCGCCCACGGGCCAGGAGGGTGACAGGGCACGCAAGGCATCGATCTCGTCGTGCGGCACGGCTTCGGGCGCAATGGCGTAGGCCGCGCGCACGCCGGTCATGCCAAGGGCCTTGTTGGGAGTCCACATCTGCCAGGCATCGCGCACCAGGGAGGGCACGGCGGGTTCCATGCCCGGCTCCAGTCTGAGGGGCGCATAGGCGCAGTCGATCACGCGCCAGGTGCCGGGCGGTGCGGGCTCGCTCCACAGGGGCCAGACATCTTCGGGCTGGCCCAGCGGGCTCGATGGCGCGCAGGCCCAGTGCAGGCCGGGGCCGGCCTCGGTGATGCCGTCGCGCGCGGCCAGGGGCAGGCGCCAGACCTGCGCCGCGTGGGCGTAGTCGCCATAGTGGTGTGCCGGCAGGCTGGCGACGGCCGCGCCCTCTCGCACCGCATGCATGGTGATTCGGTGGATGAAGTCGCTGGCACTGGCCGCGATGACGATGCGCTCGGCCTGCACGCCATGAAGATCCGCCAGCCGTGCGCGCAACGCCGTGTAGTGCGGGTCCGGGTACTGGGCTGCATGTGCCTGGGACAGCGCATCCAGCGCCTGCGGGCAAGGTCCGCAGGCATTGCGATTGGTGGAGAAATCGTGCGCGGGCACGCCCAGTGCGTCCGTGCCGCCGTGGGTGACTGGGATCGGTTTCATGGTGTCTTTCCTGCCATCGCCCATCCAAGGACCAGGGCGGCGGCCAGCCCTGCAGCCACCAGCATGGCGACCACGCGGCCCGCATGCGCCACGGCCTGCTGCAGCTCGGCCGCCTGCGGCACGCAGCCTGCGGGGTTGAGCACGTAGACGCCGGGCTTGCCCAGGCGCACACCCAGCAGCCTTGCCATGGCGCCCATGGGCCAGCCGCCGTTGGGCGACGGGGTGATGCGCGCGTCCTGGCGCAGCGCACCCCAGCCCGGCCGCCGGTCAGCGGCCAGGCCGGACAAGGCCAGCAGCAAGGCGGTCAGGCGCGCCGGTATCCAGTTGAGCAGGTCATCGGCACGCGCCGTCCATTTGCCGGCCCATTGCCAGTGGCGCCGGTCATCGCCCTGCCCGCGCCAGCCCGGATAGCCCCACATGGCATCGGCCGTGTTGGCAAAACGGTAGAGGGCCGCGCCCGGCAGGCCGGCCACGGCAAACCAGAACAGCGGCGCCAGCACGGAGTCGCTGAGGTTCTCGGCCAGGGTTTCGATGGCGCTTTCGCGCACCTGGCCTGCGTCGAGCTGCGCCGTGTCCCGGCTGACCAGCCAGGTCAGGCGCTCGCGGCCTGCAGGCAGGGATTGCTGCAGTGCGGCTTCCACGGCCAGCACCTCGTCGCGCAGCATGCGCCAGGACAGCAAGGGCTTGAGCAGCACCCCCAGCACCAGCGCCCCCAGCCACCAGGGCATGGGCGGCAGCAGCCACTGGATGAACGCGTAGATGGCGAAGAACAGCAGCGCCAGCAGACACCAGGCGACTGCGCCCAGCGCAAAGCGTGGCCAGTCGCGCACATGTTCTTCGCGTGGGGCAATTCTTCGCCCAACCGCAGCCAGCAGCCGGCCCATGGCGACCACGGGGTGCATCCACACGGGCGGCTCGCCCCAGAGCCGGTCGACCAGCAGGGCCACGGGAACGGCCAGAGCGGCGGCCAGGGCGTGGCGGGCCCAGGGGTCGGGCACAGGCTGCGACAGCGCCTGCCAGCTCCACCACAGCGGACTGAACGCGGCGCCCGACAGTTGCCAGAAATGGCTGTCGTTCATGCCTGCGGTGGCGCCCCGGCGGCGCGCTGGTCCCACAGGTCGTCGTAGAGCATGTCCTGCAGCGGCGCACGGCTGGCCCATTTCTGCTGCTGCAGCATGGGCTCTGCGTAATAGGCGGACACGGGGCCCAGGCACAGCACGGCCAGCGGCCGGCTGCCCACTGGCATTTGCAGCAGCGCGGCCAGCACCTCGGGATCGAACAGCGAGACCCAGCCCAGCCCCAGCCCCTCGGCACGCGCGGCCAGCCACAGGTTCTGGATGGCGCAGGCGGCCGAGGCCACATCCATCTCGGGCAGGGTGCGGCGACCGAAGACATGGGCATCGCGCCCGGGCGGCATGGCCACGACCAGCACCTCGGCCGCATCCAGCACGCCCTGGACCTTGAGCTGCATGAAGTCTTCCTCGCGCTCGCCCAGCGCACGCGCGGTCTGCAGGCGTTCCTGCTCGATCACGGCATGGATCTCCTGGCGCAACTGCGCATCGCGCACGCGGATGAAGCGCCAGGGCTGCATGAAGCCGACGCTGGGCGCATGGTGGGCGGCGCGCAGCAGGCGCAGCAGCACCTCGGGCGCGACTTCGCCGCCGCAGAAGTGGCGCATGTCGCGCCGCTCATGGATGGCTCGGTAGACGGCTGCCCGCTCGGCCTCGGCAAAGGGTTGGGCGGGAATGGTCTCTGGCGCCCGGGAATGCGTTTCGCTGCTCATGCCGCCATTGTCCGCCGCAGGCCGGGCCTGCGGGCGGCATCAGTCCTCAATACCACGCTGGGCGGGAATGCCGGCCTGGAAGGCGTGCTTGACCAGTTCCATGCGCGTGACCGTATCGGCCACGGCAATGATTTCCTCGGGGCAGCGCCGGCCCGTGAGCATGACGTGCACATGGCGCGGGCGGTCGGCCAGGGCCTGCAGCACGGGCTCCAGCGGCAGCCAGCCGTAGATCAGCGGATAGGTGATTTCGTCGAGCACGACCAGGAAGTGATCGCCCGAGAGAATGGCCGTGCGGGCGCGCTCCCAGCCTTCGCGTGCGATCTGGGCAGAGCGTTCGTGGTCCTGGCTCTTCCAGCTGAAGCCGTCGCCCAGTCCCTCGATGGGCATGCCCAGCTGCTCGAACATGCGGTGCTCGCCAAAGCGCGCCGTGGGCACCTTCATGAACTGGAAGATCTTGACGGACTTGCCCCGGCCATGCGCGCGCAGGGCCAGGCCGAAGGCCGCCGTGCTCTTGCCCTTGCCGTCGCCGGTGTTCACCAGCACCAGGCCACGGCGTTCGCCTTCGGGCTTTTCATAGGGCTTTTCCGTCGGGGCCTGTTCGATCTGCATGGGTCTGTCATCCTCAAAAGTTGCACACGCTGCGGCGGGCATGCACCGCAGCGGAGCGCCACTTTAACCGAGGCGGACGCCCAGCCGGCGCTGCAGGGCACGCACGGCGCTGTCCACCGTGGTGAGCACGGGCAGGCCCGTGGCGGCTTCGCAGGCCGCGCGGGCACGCGCCATGCTGAACTGGGCCAGCGCAATGCGCGTGCAGCCACGCGCAGCCAGGGCCCTGGCCTGCTCGACCACCAGGCGGTCATGCGTGGCGGTGTCGCCGCGGTTGAGCGCGTCCATGGCGCCATCGGCCAGGGCAGGCACCAATTCGATGCTGGCCGGGAACTCCGGCGGCATGGACTGCAGCGTGGGCGCGAAGCTGGAGATCAAACCCAAGGCCCCCTGCTGGCCCTGCACGGCCTCCTCGATCATGGCCTCGTTGGGCTTGAGCACGGGCAGCGGCGCGTGGCGCGCGGCCACGGCCTCGATGCAGGGGCCAAAGGCCGAGCAGGTGAACAAGATCCCCTGCGCGCCCGTGTCCACGGCGTACTGCGCCAGGCGCTGGAAACGCTCGTGCATGGCGGCGTCCAGCCCGCGCCCGTTGCGCGCCAGGTCGGCCGAGAGGCTGTCGTCCAGCAGGTTCATGCGTACCGCCTCGGGCCAGTCGCGCGCAAAGGCTTCGTTGATGGGAGCGACGGAATGGCTGAGGGCGTGGATGAGGGCGATGCGGGTCATGGATGCGTGCAATAAGTTCAGATGCCCTTGGACGAGGGATGGGCGAAGGCCTCGCGCGTCTCGGCGTTGAGCGGGTAGTTGATGTTGATGTTCCTGGGCGGGATGGGCGACATGAACCAGCGGTTGTAGAGCTTTTCCATCTCGCCGGACTGCATCATGCCCGTTACTACGCGGTCCACGATGGCCTTGAAGCCGGCATCGTCCTTGCGCAGCATCAGCGCCTGGTTTTCGGTGCGCAGGCTTTCGCCCGTGATCAGGTAGTCCTGCGGGTTCTTGGCATTGGCGATCTGCCCGGCGAGCAGGATGTCGTCCAGCACGAAGGCCTGGGCACGGCCGCTCTCCACCAGCATGAAGGAGTCCGAATGGTCCTTGCCCGAGAGATTGGTGACGTCGAGGTTGCGGCCCCGGTCCGCCTCGCGCAGTAGGCGGAAGGACGTGGTGCCCGCCGTCGTCGCCACGGTCTTGCCCTGCAGGTCGGCGACGGAGCGCAGCCCCGAGTCCGCGCGCACCAGCATGCGCACGTTGTAGCGGAAGATATCCGGCGAGAAGGCCACCTGCTTTTGCCGCTCCACTAGGTTGGTGGTGGAGCCGCACTCCAGGTCCACCGTGCCGTTGGCCACCAGCGGGATGCGGTTGGCCGAGGTCACGGCCTGATAGCGCACCTGCAGTGCGGGCAGCTTGAGCTGGGCCTTGACCTCGTCCACGATGCGCCGGCAGATGTCCATGCTGTAGCCCACGGGCTTGAGATCGCCATCCAGATAGGAAAAACCGAACGAGGACTCGCGGTAGCCCAACGTGATGGCCCCGGCCTGCTGGATCTTGGCGAGCGTGCCGCTGTCCTGGGCATGGCTGGCGGCCAGCGGCAGCAGCGCGGCGATCAGGGCGCTGGTCACGGCCAGGGCCGTGCGCTTCAGGGTCGGGCGGGATGGGGTCATGGGGACACTCCTGTGGCGGGGTTGGGGAAAGCGTGGGAAAGCGTGGAAATGCGCGCAAGCGCAGGAACGGATCAGAGAACCTGGGCGAGTGCGGCCTCGATGGACTCGGCCAGGCGCGTGGCGATGGTCTGCAACTGTTCCCGCGTGGCGATGAAGGGCGGCGCCAGCAGCACGTGGTCGCCCGCACGGCCATCGGCCGTGCCGCCGCCGGGGTAGCACAGCAGGCCGCGCTGCATGGCTTCGGTCTTGATGCGGGCATTCAGCTTCAGGCCCGCATCGAAGGGCGCCTTGCTGGCGCGGTTGGCCACCAGCTCCACGCCCCAGAAGAAGCCGCGCCCGCGAATGTCGCCAACGTGCTCGCCCACGCGGCGGTGGCTGCCCAGGGCCTGCGCCAGCATCTGCCCGAAGGCTTCGCCATCGGTACGCACCTTGTCCAGCAGGCCGTCGCGCCGTATCACGCGCTGCACGGCCAGCGCCGCCGCGCAGGCCACCGGGTGGCCCAGGTAGGTATGGCCGTGCTGGAAGAAGCCGCTGCCGCGCGACATGGCATCCACGATGCGCCCCTGCGCCAGCACCGCGCCCACGGGCTGGTAGCCGCCGCCCAGGCCCTTGGCCACGGTGATCAGGTCGGGCACCACGCCTTCCTGCTCGCAGGCATGCAGGGTGCCCGTGCGGCCCATGCCGCACATGACCTCGTCCAGGATGAGCAGCACGCCGTGGCGGTCGCACACCTCGCGCACGGCCTTGAAGTAGCCGGGCACGGGCGTGAGCACGCCGGCCGTGGCGCCGCCCACCGTCTCGGCCACGAAGGCGATCACGCTGCGCGGGCCGTGGATGCCGATGGCCGCATCCAGTTCGTCGGCCAGGCGCTGGCCGTATTGCTCTGAGGTTTCATCGTCGCGCTGGTCGCGGTAGGCATTGCAGGGCGAGACATGGGTGGCCGGCACCAGGATGGGCGCGAACGGCGCGCGCCGCCAGGCATTGCCGCCCACGGCCAGCGCACCCAGCGTGTTGCCGTGGTAGCTCTGGCGGCGCGCGATGAAGTGCGTGCGCTCGGGCTGGCCGATCTCCACGAAGTACTGGCGCGCCATCTTGAGCGCGGCCTCCACGGCCTCGGAGCCGCCGCTGACCAGGTAGGCGTGGCTGGTGCCTTCGGGCGCGCCGCGCACCAGTTCCCGCCCCAGTTCCTCGGCCACCGCAGTGGTGAAGAAGCTGGTGTGGGCATAGGCCAGCCGGTCGATCTGGTCATGCATGGCGGCGATCACGTCGGGATGCCCGTGGCCCAGCGAGGACACGGCCGCGCCGCCCGAGGCATCGATATAGCTGCGCCCCTGCGCGTCGCGTATCTCCAGGCCGCTGGCGGCGACGGCGACGGGGGGCGTGTGGTGCAGATGGCGATGGAACACATGGCTCATGGCAGTTCTTTCAAGGAACAAATGTTTCATCACATTATTTGACGGAACATTTGTTCCGTCAACAGAGATTCCAACAACAGCCGTTCTAAGCCGGCCCGCGCCTGGGCTACAGTCGGCGCAGCCAACACCGCCCTTTTCCCCTCCTTTCTCCTGAAAACCCATGTCCGTTCAAGACGACATCCGCCAGCGATTTGCCGAGCTGAGCCCTGCCCTGCAACAGGTGGCCCGCTTCGTGCTGGAGCATCCCAACGATGTGGTCACGGCCTCCATGCGCAGCGTGGGCACGCGCGCCGGCAGCCCGCCCGCCACGCTGGTGCGGTTTGCGCAGTGGCTGGGTTTTGACGGCTGGCCGCAGCTCAAGCAGGCCTTCGCGCAGGACATGGGGCTGGGCAGCGACGAGGCCTACGGCCAGCGCGCCAAGGCCCTGGTGGGCCGCGCTGGCGACCATGACCTGGTGGGCGAGACCTTCGAGGTGCACCGCCGCAATCTGGAGTCCACCGAGCGGCGCCTGGGCGACGCCCTGCAGCAGGCCTGCGCACTGCTGGAAAAGGCCCGCAGCGTGCATGTGGCGGGCTTTCGCGCCAGCTACCCCGTGGCCTTTTCCTTCGTCTATGTGTACCGGCTGCTGCGCGCCAGCGTGCATCTGCTGGACGGCCAGGGCGGCACGCTGGAGATGCAATGCCGCGCCATGGAGCGCGGCGACGCCTTGCTGGTAGTCGCCTTTGCGCCCTACTCGCGCGAGGCGTTGGCCGTGGCCCAGGCCGCCAGGGATGCGGGCTGCCGTATCGTGGCGCTGACCGACAGCCCCGCCTCGCCCCTGGCGCTGCTGGCCGACGCCACGCTGCTGTTTTCGCTGCACAGCCCGTCGTTCTTCCCCTCCATCACCTCGGCCGTGGCGCTGTCCGAGGCCCTGGTGGAACTGCTGGCCAGCCGCGCCGGCAAGGGCGTGGTGCAGCGCATCGACCAGGCCGAGGAGCAATTGTTTGCCAGCGGTGCATATCTGGAGGCACCTCGGTCGAGGCGCCACTAGTGTGCTGGATCGGAGGCTTAAAAACAAAGCCACTCAACCCAGAGCTTGCATGAAATCGAGTTTGAGATGGTCGGCCTGAGGATGCTCGAGAACGAGAACTCCAAGTTGAAACGCATCGTCAAAAAGAGGTCAGATCAGCAACGGGAAAGTCGCCCAGCTCCAGTTTAGAAGAGACCGGATATGGGGGAAACGCCAAAGCTCTTTGAACACAAAGAATGATGTGTCCATGGGACCTGGTACTTCACTCAAGCCAAACCCTATGGCGTGGACACCAGGGTCATCGCGAGGTAATTGGTGCAGCACCACGACCAGTTGAATGCATGGCAGCCGGGCCAGCCCGCTTGGACAACGCTTACAGGATCTGCTCACGTGTCGAGCCCAGTTGGCGACTCAGCGCTCTACTATTCGCTAGGTCGTGACCGATGTGGATGGCAGCATCATCAATGTCAGCGGCCTGCACCAGGCGTTCGATGCCTTGCTCAAGCGATAGATGCCAGGGGGCAGAAACCGATCGCCAGCGATGAGCAATTAGCTGCAGACTGTCACTGGCTGAGTTCGGTCAGGGGAATGGACCTCAGAAGTCGGGATTGCTGGCGACCTTCTCAGCCGCGTGGGCTTCGCCAACGCCGATGCTTTGGTGGCCTACTGCGGATTCAATCCACAGTCTAACGACTCGGTGATGCGGCATTGGCGGCGGCGCCTGGGCAAGAGTGGCCCAGCACCACTGCCTCGGCAGGTGTATCTGATGGGTTTTGCTGCCCTTCGCAAAAATGCGCTCAAGCCGCTGTATCTGGCTCTGCGAGCCAAAGGGTACGCTCCGACGCAGGCCTTCATCATCCTCGAGCGCAAGCTGTTGAGGGCAGCATTCGCCGTGTGGAAGAACTCTTAATCGTTCGACCCGGCAAGCCTGCTTCCGCTACATAGAACCTCAAGCAGGTTGCTAGCTTGCTCATCTTGCACGTTCCTCTAGCTATCTCTGGCCCCCTTGGCATCTACTAGGACTATTGAATCAACTGAATCTAACTTGCTCATTTACGCGCAATCTCCAGCGCCTCAACAAAGAGTACGCACTCACAATCAATCGTATGCAGAGTCCACAGCTTGCCTTCTCAAGCTCATAACTGCACGCCGGGCATGTAGATGTTGCTCAAGAGCGGATGATTGACAAAATTCATCTATATGTAATCTTTGCAAAAATAATTATCAATTACATAAATTAGATAGAAAACAACTATCATGCCTGAGCGCATATTAAATGCGCATAATTCTCATTTTCAATACCATTGACATAGGGAGAGCCAAGTGCAAACTATTGCCACAACCTTTTCAGCGATTGCAATGTCTTTTGGTGCCAGCGGGGATAGACCTGCTCCAGCACCAATGGACCAGATTCTTATAAACAAACCGGATCAAGGAATCAAAAATATTAGTCTTAACTTCTCACCAATAGACATGCAAGAAATAAAGAAAATTGAAAATGATGTTATTGCGTTGATGAGTACAACTCAATGTTGTGCATCAGGAACGTGCGAAAACATCATGAGTTATGACGACTATATCGATTGGTGTACTCGCCCTGATGGACCTCCCTGCCCTTGATAGGGAAATATTTTTTAATATCAAAAAACCACATACAGGGCATTAAAATTTTTAATACCCTGTATTGATATAAAAAAGCCATGCATCAGAAAGAAAAATACCGCAACTGCATAATAATCAAACCACCTCAGAGAATTGATACATACTTTACACAAATCGAATACCTATATGTATCCAATGGCTGGGGCACAAAGTATCCAGCAGAGCTTCTTCGAAGAATGTTTCATAACACCTACTATTTGGTTGCCATTTCATCCGAAGGAGTTGGAGGAATTTTACGCGCTTTCACTGATGGTGTATGCGTAACTCATCTCACCGAAATACTTGTGCATCCAAATCAACAGCGAATGGGAGTCGGTCAACTCATGATGAAGTCATTTCTTGAGGACGTTTCTCACACCACAATATATGCTGAATCTCTTTACAAGGAAGCAGGGAGTTTTCTCTCGAAACAAGGGTTCACGCAAAAACCACAACTCACTGTATATGCAAGACGCAAAGATTTCAGTAGATGACTTTTCCCCTGTCGAAGAATTTCGCCAAGAAATTGGCAGGCACATAAAAAACAAATTTACCTCCCCCTTGCTTCAAGGTCTACCGGATCATCTCAGGGAAAATGTTGCTAACGAAATACGATATGAGGCCATTGCAAAGGCAGAGGAAATGCTAGGACCTACTCTCGCGCACTTACACGCCGCGCAACTAACAAAAACACAATTTGAGGCTCGGCTTATCGATAAGTTTTTTTCTGACTTATTCAGGCGATGGGAACACTATATCGAATGCCGGTACAACGCACTATCCGAACAGTTAAGCAACATCAACCTGCTAATTAAAGGCAATATCAAAGATATTGAAATCCTAGATGGCGATCCTCATAATAATCTACGAAAACCCATCAAAATCACTTCTATTGAGCACAATGAAGACAAAGTATTCGTCTTCAAATCAGTCAATCCATTCCCTCAGAGAATGGTCGGAGAAATTTGCGAGCTTGTAACAGACTCTCTAAAAATTGAAGCAATTGCCGAAAAAGACATTCGCAGTATTGGTAACGCATATCTCAGGCCATTTTCTGAACATATTAAAAATTCAGAAAAAATTGATCTAAAAAGATATTTTTATTCTTACGGAGCAATTTGTTCCGTGGCCTCTCTAATGGAGATCTCTGATCTTCATTTTGAAAATGTTATCGTCACTCGAAATGGACCACAATTAATTGATGTGGAATTGCTACTAGCACACGTAAATTCAACCAATCGCCCCTGGAATTACATAAATTCAGGATTATTTCAACCAGCGACCTCCCCTATAGCTCAATATAAAACTCACAAGTATCTAAAACCAACACTTAGATTGGATAAAAACAGAATATTTTTTGATATCACAAAAAAACAAGATGCCGCTCAACATCTTTTGCATAACGCAGATAGCTCCTTGGCAAACCCGATCCACTATGTAAAAGACCTCCAGAAGGGCGCCATCGATGCAGATGCTGCTCTTAAACTATGCGGTCAAAAAATTTCTAAAATTATTAAATCTCATAACAATCCCGAAATACGCACTTTAATCCGAAGCACGGCATATTACAGAATACTACAGATGCAATTATGGTTACCAGCACGAGACATCCAAGATAATATCTTAAATGTAAGAAACAAGCTACAGAGAACCGCTTCAATAAGCAGCAGCTTCAATAGCGAAATCATTGAAAGGATAATCGACGCAGAAATTTCCGATTTAATAAACGGAGACATACCATATTTCTGGATAGATGGACTAACAGGTGCTCTAAACCATTCCACAGGGTTAATCAATAACAGCTACGCAAATAACGTTTTGAAAAATTTCGATAGCAAGTTCAGACTTTGGTCTAATAGAGAGAGCTCAAGAAATATGAATACAATCATTAAAAAATTGATTCAGAAAGACAAGAGATTCTTATGATATAACCATAGATTTCTCATTTACAGTACTGTACCAGTCATAGACTCAAAATTACTAGTCACAATTTCCGCCCCTAGTTTCCCGACCTGGATAATAATATTTCTACGCTCACCATCACCATTATTCATTCCACCACCATGAAGCACTTTAGAATGAATGGCTGCAATTTGCCCTTGCGCGCAACATAAAACGCTTGTTCTTTCGGAGGGCAGTGGCCATTTTCCGTTTCTTTTCTGCTGCTCAGCCTCTTGATCAGATATATGATGAGAAGAAATATCAAAACAAGTAGCGCCATTTATTTCAGACATTCCATCAAGACATATCATTAAACGAATAAATCCAGAATCTCTAGTACAAAAGAATTCATTTGGATAATCTCTGTGCCAAGCAATAGCTCTTCCAAAAATCGGATTTTTTATTGTGACATTCATGAAATGAACAACCACATTATCTACGCCAAGAAGAGTCTTGGCAGATTTAACAACAGACTTATCTTCAAGTAATTTTAAAAATATTCCATCGAATCTCATAGGGTCACCTATAATAAATATAGATTCCCCGACCAGATCATCGCTCACTCCTCCTCGTCTGTTTGACGATAAACTCTTTTCATACAGAAGCAATTCCTCCAAATCCCAAGAAAAAGATTTTTCTTGCGCCTTTCTTTGAATCGATGTGACAGCTCTCTGCAGATCAAAAAGGAGTTTTCCATCTATCGGTTCAGGCCAAAGAAAAAAACCTTGATTCAAGAATACGCCGCGATTATCATTGTTCATAACCATCTCTACAGGAATATAAAATCAGACCAAAAAGAGCGAGAAAAAAGTCTCAAACAAGGGTCAAATCTAACATCACGATCTTGATATTTTTAATGAAGCCAAAGAGTGGATACCCAAAGAATTTAACTCATCCCAGCGCTCATGAAATTTTGACCGAAGCTCTAGATCGACGCCGTTAAAAAACCACATTCTTTGCGTGACATATACGAGGTTGGCACGAATTCAGATCAGCAGTTAGAAGAATCAATGCCCTAGTTGAGCTTAACATCGGCAAGATTTTCAGCTGCGTACCCTGCTGTCTTCACATGCTCCTCCATTGGCTCGGAACAATACTGGCGACGCGCTCGAGCGCGACACCTGCGGTGAATCTTCACCTCAGGACACAATGCCAGAAGCCGCCAGCTGCGCCATGGCCATCGCAGCGCCAGGATCGTCACCGTCTTCCATGCTCCAGACGGCAGACAGCCCCGACCAGGCCAGCACCCATTGCAACAGGCGCCTTTGCTCTATGCCCGAGACTTCGGCAATGGTGGCCATGCGGTGCGCAAAGCGCCCCGGCGCCAGTGCGCTGGCGGGGTCGGGATTGCTCAGGATGTTGGCGTAGTCGAAGCCGCGCTCGCCATGCAGGCCCTTGGGGTCGATGGCCAGCCAGCCCAGGGGGCCGAAGTCCAGCACATTGCCGTGGTGAAGATCGCCATGCAGCACGGCCACGTCGCGCGGTGCGGCCAGCAGCTCGCGCGCCGTGGCGGCGCACAGGCCGAGCAGGCTGGCGGTTCCATGGCCTTGTGCAAGCAATGCATGGAACCACTGCGTCAGCGGCACCAGGGGTGGCAACGCCTTGGCGCGCGGCAGGTGCAGGCGCTTGGCAGCGGTGCACAGGATGCGCGTGGCCTGCTCATCGCGCACGCCACGGGCCATGTCCACCAGCGATTCGGGTCCTGTGGCGCGCAGCATCAGCAGGGCCGGCCCTTCATGGGCCAGCACAGGCGCGGCACCATCGCCATTCCACCAGGCCATCAGGCGGGCGCCGGCCATCTCTTCGGGCTCCAGCGCAATCTTGAGCATGGCGGGCGTGCCGCCCTGGCGCACGGGCAGCAGCACGCCGCGCGGCGTGGACAGGGGCTGGCCATCGATGGTCAGAGCCCAGCAGCTCAGATACGGCGCATGGAGAGACATTTTTTCCAACAGGCGATCAGGGAGCCGCAGCTTGCCCCCGCAGCCGTGGCAGGGCCAGCCACTGCCCGTCGATGGCGCGGATGCGCAGCCGGTGCTCGAACACGGCCTCCAGCGCCGCATGCGTGGCCGCGTCGGCGCAGGCCCCCTGGTGCACCACTTGCCCCTTGTCGAGAATGACCAGGTCCTGGGCCTGCAAGGCCATCGATATCTCATGCAGCACGCTGACCACGGTGCGGCCCTGGGCGACCAGGGCCTGCACGCATTCGAGCCAGTCGGCCTGGTGCGGCGGGTCGAGGTTGGCCAGGGGTTCGTCCATCAGCAGCACGCGGGCCTGCACGGCCAGGGCGCGCGCCAGCAGCACGCGCTGGCGCTCGCCGCCAGAGAGACTGCCCACGCTGCGCATGCGCCAGTCCCAGCCCTGGGTCTGGCGCAGGGCCTGCTCCACGGCGGCATGGTCTGCCTGGCTGGGCGCAGCCAGCCAGCCCTGGTGCGGCAGGCGGCCCAGCATGACCACGTCCTGGACCCGCATGTCGCCGGCCACGGGCTGGTTCTGGCCCAGCCAGGCGAGCGAGCAGGCCCGTTCGCGCGCACTCCATTGCCGCAGCGGGCGGCCCAGGAGCTCCACCTCCCCTTGCACGCCAGCGCCGGACTCCATGCCTGCCAGGGCGCGCAGCAGCGTGGATTTGCCTGCGCCATTGGGGCCGACGATGGCGGTCCAGCGGCCGGCGGGCAGGGCCAGGCTCAGGCCGCCCAGGACCTGTCGATCGCCCAGGCGAACCTTCAGGGCGCGCGCTTGCAGGGCGGGGGCCAGTGCCGTCATGCGCCCTCCCCGCCGCGCAGGGCGTGGCGGCGGTGCATGAGCCACAGCAGGTAGCTGCCGCCCAGCAAGGCCGTGAGCGCGCCCACGGGCAGCTCCTGCGGGGCGATGAGCCAGCGCGCCAGCAGGTCGGCGGCCAGCAGCAGCACGGCGCCCATGCCCGCGCTGAGCACCAGCAGCCAGCGGTGCATGGACCGCACCATGGAGCGCACCAGATGCGGCGCGGCCAGGCCGACGAAGGCGATGAGCCCGGTCTGCGCCACGGCCGTGCCCGTGGCCAGCGCCAGCAGCAAGATGAGCACCATGCGCAGCGGCGCCAGCGGCAGGCCCAGGCTGTGGGCCGTGGCCTCGCCCAGGGACAGGCCGTCGAGCACGCGGCCCAGGCACCAGGCGCCCATGGCGGTGGCCAGCAGCACGGCCAGCATCAGCGCGCAGGCGCCCCAGCCGATGAAGGAGGTGCTGCCCAGCATGAAGGCCTGCATGGCCTGCATGATGTCCGGGTTCATCAGCAGCACCAGCGATGCGGCCGCGCCCAGCACCACCCCCACCACCACGCCGGCCAGCAGCAGGCGCATGGTGTTGTGCACGCCCTGGGCCAGCACCAGGGTCAGCAGCACGGCCAGGGCCGCGCCCGCAAAGGCCGCGCCCGTGACACCCAGGCGCGCCAGGCCCGCGAGTGCAAAGGGCGAGGCGCCCAGCGCCGCCATGCTCAATGCAACGCCCAGCGAGGCGCCCGAGGCGCTGCCCAGCAGATAGGGATCGGCCAGCGGATTGCGGAACACGCCCTGGGCAATGGCCCCGGCCAGCCCCAGCAGGCCGCCGGCCAGCCAGGCGCCCGCCGTGCGCGGCAGCCGGATCTCGGTGACGATCTGCCAGGACAGCAGATCGCTGCGCGCGGCCCACACGCTTTCCCAGCCCGTGCTGCCCACGCCCGCACCCAGCAGCATGAGCAGGGCACTCACGGCCAGCAGGGCCAGCGCCATCCACGGCGCCGCCAGGCCGCTGTGGTGCCTGCGGGCCTGCCTCACCGTGCGGCCCTGTTCAGGCAGCGCGCCATCAGCGCGGCGCCCTCGGCCATGCGTGGTCCGGCGCGCACCAGCACGTCCAGCTCGGCCGGTTCAAAGCGGCAGACGCGCCCGGCCTGCATGGCGCGCATGCGGCCCCAGCCCGGATAGGGCTCGCCCGAAGTGCCCAGGCTGCGGTCGCCGCCCAGGATGAAGTCCGGGTCGGCGCGCACCACGAATTCAGGGTTGATGCGCGGGAACGGCCCCAGCTGCGCGCCCACGATGTTGCGCATGCCCAGGCGCGCCAGGGTCTCGCCGATGAACGAGGACTCGCCTGCGGCAAAGGGGCCGCGGTTGACATCGAAATACACGGTCTGCCCGCGCAGCGCGGGGGCCATGCTGCGCTCCACCTCCTGCATGCGCGCCTCGATGGCGGCCCAGACCCGGTCGGCACCCTGCTCGGGCGGCAGGTCCAGCAACTGGCCCACGGTGCGCAGCACGGCCTGCGCATCGGCATGGGTGCGCGGCTCCAGCGCCACCACCTTGAGGCCCAATGCCTGCAGCCGCGCCACCGAGCGCGAAGCCATGGACACCAGCACCAGATCGGGCTTGAGCGCGACGATGGCCTCGATGTTGGGATCGATTCCGCCGCCCATCACGGGCAGGGTCTTCACATGGGCCGGCCAGTTCGAATAGCGGTCCACGCCGACCAGGCGCTGGCAGCCGCCCAGCTCGCACACGGTCTCGGTCAGCGAGGGCAGCAGGCTGACGATGCGCTGCGGCGGCTGTGGCAGCTCCACCGGAACGCCCCGCCCGTCCGTGACCCGGATGGCAGCCTGCGCCGCAGACAGCGCCAGTGCCAACGCCAGGCCCCACAGGGCGGGACGCCATGGCCTCACGGCTGCGGGCCCTTGAGCGCCAGCGGCAGGCCGGCGCACATCAGCGTGACGGTTTCGCAGCTTTGCGCCGCACGCTGGTTGAGCACACCCAGCGCATCGACGAAGGCGCGCACCTGCGATCCCAGCGGGATCACGCCCAGGCCGATCTCGTTGCCGACCAGGATCACCGGGCCGGGCGCGCCCTCCAAGGCGTCAAGAAAGGCCGCGCATTGGCCCGACCATCCACGCGCCAGTTCCTCGGAAGGCTGGGCCGGCATCATCCAGTTGGTCAGCCACAGCGTCAGGCAGTCCACCACCAGCAGGCGCTGCGGCGTGCTGTGCCGCGCAAGCATGGCGGCCAGGTCCAGCGGCTCCTCAAGCGTGGCCATGCCGGGCACGCGCTCGGCGCGGTCGCGCCGGTGGCGGGCGATGCGCTCGCGCATTTCGTCGTCCCAGGGCTGGCCGGTGGCGATCAGCGCGGCCTCGCGGTCCGGTGCGCCATCGAGCCAGGCGCGCGCCAGCAATTCGGCGCGGCGCGACTTGCCGCTTTTCTGGCCGCCCACAATGAGCTGGCTGCGGGGAAGCGAAACGGTGGAGATGGGCTCGGTCATCACGCGGTCCCCGGATGAATGTCGGCGCCCAGCAGCGCGGCCACGGCACGCGGCTGCGAGGCAAACCAGGCATGGAAATAGCTGGCATGCACGCTGCCGTGGCGGTACAGCGCCTCGCCCCGGTCGGGATGGGCGTCCTGTCCCGGACGGCTGCTGCGCCCGGCCTCGGTCATGGAAGTCTCCAGCCGGCTGTAGTGAAAGGTGTGCCCGCGCAGCAGGCCCCAGGGCGTGGGCAGCTGCAGCATGCCCAGTCCGGCCAGGCGCGGCTGCATGCAGGCATGGCCGGGCAACAGGCCCCAGAGGTCCGTGGTCCGGCCCGCGGTGTCGGTCAGTCGCTCGCACAGCGCCAGCATACCGCCGCACTCAGCCCAGACCGGGCGGCCGGCAGCCACGTGGCCGGCGATGTCGCCGCGCAGCGCGGCATTGGCGGCCAGAGCATCCAGGTGCAGCTCGGGATAGCCGCCGGGCAGCCACAGCGCATCGCAATCCGGCAGGCGCTCGCCGGCCAGCGGCGAGAAAAACGCCAGCCGCGCGCCCATGGCACGCAGGCAGTCGAGGTTGGCCGCATAGATGAAGCTGAAGGCCGCATCGCGCGCCACGGCCACGGTGCGGCCCGCCAGCCAGGGCTGCACCTGCTCGGTGCGTTCGGCAGGCAGCTCAAAATCCACGGACCAGTCCTGCCAGCTGGCGCCCTGCCCCGGCCCGACCTGCCAGGGCAACTGGCCCAGCGGCGTAGCCTGCAGCGCATCGGCGGCCACGTCCAGGCGCACCAGCGCATCGTCCAGTTCATGTGCGGCGACCAGGCCCAGGTGTCTTTCGGGCAGCAGCGAGGCGGCGCCCTTGCCCTGCACGCGCGCCAGCGCGCCCAGCCACAGCGAGGGATCGCGCAAGCCGGCACGCAGCAGATCGGCATGGTGGGCGCTGCCCACGCGGTTGGCCAGCAGGCCGGCCCAGCGCAGGCCCGGCCGATAGTGCTGCAGGCCATGGGCCAGCGCGCCAAAGGTGCCGGCCATGCCCGAGGCGTCGATGACGGCCAGTACCGCCAGGCCCAGCCGCTCGGCCACATCGGCCGCGCAGGGCGTGCCGTCGAACAGCCCCATGACGCCTTCCACCAGGATGAGATCGGCCTCGCAGGCGGCTGCGTGCAGGCGTGCACGCATGTCGGACTCGCCCGTCATCCACAGGTCTACGCTGTGCACGGGCGCGCCGCTGGCCAGTTCATGCCAGTGCGGATCCAGGAAGTCGGGGCCGCACTTGAACACGCGCACGCGCCGGCCCTGGCGCGCATGCAGCCGCGCCAGCGCAGCCGTCAGCGTGGTCTTGCCCTGGCCCGAAGCCGTGGAAGTGATCAGCAGCGCCGGGCAGCGTGCCCCGCCCTGGCCAAGGTCAATGTTCATGTGTTCGCTCCGCGCGGCGCATTGTAGTGCGCGCCCGCACCGCGGCCGCAACCAATGCTTACGCAATACATCCCGCCGAAGCAGACGAGTCCTACAGATGGCGCTACGATTTTGTGAGACAGTCTGGCGCTCGCTCTCCAATACCCGAGCAAGGCGCTGACGTCAAGCCGTGTACGCCTGCCTGTTACCAGGTTTCCTCGGATACTTCCACGGAATGTGCTCACTTCGTTCGCACGTCCTACAATCTCAGCGTCTATGACCTCCCAGACTTCCCTCGACCACATTGCAGAGCGCGTGGAGCGCCTGCTGGTTCGCCACGAGGAACTGCAACGCACCAATGCGCTGCTCGCCGAGCAGGTGGCGGCCCTGACCCAGGAGCGTGATTCGCTGCGCTCGCGGCTCAACGCCGCCCGGGCCCGCGTCGATGCCCTGATCGAGCGCCTGCCCTCCAACCAGGGGGCCTGACCCCTTCGCAACCGCCGACGCCCCGAACGCCCATGAAGCAGATCGAAGTGCAAATCCTGCAGCAAAGCTATGTGCTGACCTGCCCCGATGGCCAGGAAGAGCGTCTGCTCGAAGCCGTGCGCCGTGTGGACACGGCCATGACCCGCATCCGCGACAGCGGCAAGGTCCGCTCCCGCGAGCGCGTGGCCGTGCTGTCCGCGCTGAACATGGCCTTCGACGTGCTGGACCGCGAAGCCCAGGAAAGCGCCATGGCCACGGCCCAGGCCGAGATGCAGTCCCTGCATGACGAGGCCGCTTCCCAGCACAACGCCCCATCCCAGCCGCCCGAGCCCAGCCCCGAGGAACTGGCCGAGCGTGCGCGCCAGCAGGCCCTTGCCGAGCAACTGGTGCTGCGCCTGGACCAGGCCCTGGAGGGCGATGCGCGGCTGATCTGAGCCTGGGCCGCCGCTGCCTTTCCTTGCCCCGCACGACAGCCTCTTCGGAGGCTGTTTTCATTGCATCGCCCATGTCAATGAAAAGCCCATGCCGTTCAAAGAACTTGATCGCGGGCCTGATCAACGGCCTTAGAATGGAGGCGTCTGCAAACCCGCCGGGCTTTATAGTTCCTTGGACCAATGCTCTATGAGCCCGGGCTTGGTACATTGCCATTCGAGCGTGATCGTCTCGCGTCAGATGAACCCAACGTCTGGCTGCCCTTGCCCCCCTGAACCCCGGTTCAGGATGACGGCCCGGTGGTCTTTGCAGACACCTGATTCCAACCCGGCGCACCTCCACGGTGCGCCGGGTTTTTTGTTGCCCGCCCCTCCACTACCGATCTGCCGCCGCATGCCTGATCTGCTGTTTCTCGAACTGGCCCTGCTGGGCCTGTGCTCCGGTTTCCTGGCCGGCCTGCTGGGAGTGGGCGGCGGCATGGTGCTTGTGCCGTTTCTGACCTACTTTCTCGACAAGCGCGGGGTCGGCCCGGACCTGTCCGTGAAGATGGCGATCGCCACGGCCATGGCCACCATCGTGTTCACCTCGATCTCCAGCCTGCGCGCCCACCACGGTCGCGGCGCCGTGCGCTGGGACATCGTGCGCAGCCTGGCGCCGGGCATCATCACGGGCGGGCTGCTGGCCAGCCTGGGAGTCTTCGCACTGCTGCGTGGCAAGTACCTGGCGCTGTTCTTTGGCGTGTTCATCGGCTACATGGCGCTGCGCATGCTGCGCAGCAACAGCCAGCCCACGGCCACGCGCGCCCTGCCGGGGCCGCTGGGGCTGTACGGTGCGGGTACGGGCCTGGGCTTCATCTCGGGGCTGGTGGGTGCGGGCGGGGCCTTCATCAGCGTGCCCTTCATGATGCGCTGCTCGGTGCCCATGCACATGGCCGTGGGCACCAGCGCGGCGCTGGGCTTTCCGATTGCCGTGGTGAATGCGGCAGGCCTGATCTTCACAGGCGCCGGTGATGCGGGACGCCCCGAATACTCGCTGGGCTACCTGTGGCTGCCGGCCCTGCTGGCACTGGCCTGCTGCAGCGTGCTGACCGCACCGCTGGGCGCGCGGGCCGCGCACCGGCTGCCCGTGGCCCAGCTCAAGCGGATCTTCGCCACGCTGCTGTTCGGCCTGGCCGCCTACATGCTCTGGAAGGGCTTGAGCGCGGGCAGCTGAGCGCTTGCCACCTGGGCCATTCTCTGCCGGTAGGCGATGGCGCCGATGCCGGCGCGCTGGGCCTGCAGGCATTCGCCGAATTGCTCGCGCGGCAGGCCCGGCGCGCACAGAAAGCCCTGGAAGTAGTGGCCCTGCATGCGGTGGATGGCCGTCAGCTGCTCGTGCGTTTCCACGCCCTCGGCCACGATCTCCACGCCCAGCGCCAGCCCCAGGCTGATGATGGCGCCGACGATGGCCTGGTCGCCCTCGTCGCTGGGCAGGCCGCGCACAAAGCTCTGGTCGATCTTGATCTTGGAGATGGGCAGCTTCTTCAGATAGGCCAGGTTGGAGTAGCCGGTGCCGAAGTCGTCGATGACCATGCCCACGCCCAGATCGGCGATCTGGCATACGCGCAGCGCCATGTCCTGTGCATCCTGCAGCAGGATGCTTTCGGTCAGCTCCAGCTCCAGCAGATGGGGCTCCAGGCCATAGCGGCGCAGCAGCTCGGTCACGCGCTCGACAAAGCCCGACTGGCGAAATTCCAGCGCCGAGACATTGACCGACACCTTGATCGGCATGCCCTGCTTCTGCCAGCGCGCAGCCTCCTGCACCGCCTGCTCCATGACCCAGGCGCCCAGCGTGACGATGTAGCCCGACTCCTCGGCCAGCGGAATGAAGACACCGGGCGAGACCACGCCGAATTCGGGGTCGGTCCAGCGCAGCAGCGCCTCGGCCGCGACGATGCGGTCGCTGTCTATGTGCACCTGGGGCTGGAAGTACACGGCCATGCGGCCATGCTCCAGCGCCTGGCGCATGGCATGCTCCAGCTTCATGCGCGACAGCAGGCCCGCGCTCATTTGCGGCTGGTAGAAGCTGAAATGGCCCCGGCCCCGCTCCTTGACGCGGTACATGGCCGTGTCGGCCTGGCGGATCAGCTCGTCCAGCGTGAGGCCGTCGGCCGGGTACTGGGCCACGCCGATGCTGCACTGCACGGAAAAACCCAGGCCGTCGAGCAGGAAGGGCCGCTCCATCTCCTGCAGGATGCGCTTGGCCACCGCGGCAGCCAGCTCGGCGTTGCAGCCGTGCAGGTAGAGCACGAACTCGTCGCCGCCCAGGCGGCACAGGATGTCTACCGGCCGCATGCAGTCGCTCAGGCGCTGTGCGACCAGCTTGAGCACTCGGTCGCCGAACTGGTGGCCCAGCGAGTCGTTGATGATCTTGAAGCGGTCCAGGTCGATGAACAGGATGCTGAACACCGTGCCGCCTGCGCGTGCGGCCTCGATGGCCGCATCCACGCGCTCCGTGAGATTGAGCCGGTTGGGCAGGCCGGTGAGCGCGTCGCTGTAGGCCAGCTGTTCGATGCGCTGCTGTGCCACGCGCTGCTGGGTGAGGTCGCGCATGAAGCCGATGCTCTGCACCACGTCGCCCTGCGCATTGCGCAGCGGCACCCAGGACAGGCGCACGGCGCAGCGCGCACCGCCGGCCTGGCGCAGCCACAGGTCGCCCTCCCAGAAGCCGCCTTGATGCCACTGTATGCGGGCCAGGTCGCCCAGCGTGTCGGATGGGTCTTCGGTGGCTTCGAACAGCGATTCCACCGTGCGGCCCTGCACGGGCATGCCGCCCAGCAAGCGTTCGCAGGCCGGGTTGGTGCGTGCCACGTCCATGTGGTCATCGGCGATGAAGATGCCGTCCAGGCTGGACTCGAAGACCCGCGCAGCCAGCTCCAGGCCCGCCTGGGTCTGGGCCTCGGCCGTGATGTCGCGGAAGGAGAAAATGCGCCCCATGGGCAGGCCCCGGCGCAGCTGGGGCACGGCGCGGCGCTCCAGGATGCGGCCGTCGCGCAGGTCCAGTACGTCGGACGCTTCCATCAGGGGCTGGGCCGACAGCAGCTTCAACTGCTGCGCGTAGGACTCGGCATCGCGCACCTGGCCGGCCAGGTGATCAAGGATGGCCGCGTCGTTGCGGCGCACCAGCAACGCCTCGGGAATTCCCCAGAGCGTGGCGAATCGGTGGTTGAAGGCGCGGATGCGGCCATCGGGATCGCACACCAGGATGGCGTCGGCCGCCGACTCCAGCGTGGCGCGCAACTCGCCCAGCAGGCTTTCGAATTCGGCCTCGTGCAGCGCCTGCTCGCGCCTGTCCAGCATGCTGACCAGGAGCACCTCGCCGTCGAGCGCGCGCACGCGCATCTCCACGGGCGCCAGCTGGCCGTCGGCACGGCGCACCTCGGAAATGAACTGGGCGCCGGCCTGCCAGTTGAAGGGGTCGCTCCAGAACGCCTGCTGCTGCGGCGTGGCGGCCAGCACCTGCACGGGCAGTCCCACGGCGGCATCGGTCTCATAGCCGGTGACGGATTCGCTGGCGGCGTTGGCGCGCAGCACCTTCAGGCTGCGGGCATCGATCAGCCACAGCGCCTCCTGCAGGGCATCGAGCAGGCGGGGCCAGGCGCGGTTGAGCGCTTGCTTGTTCAAGACGCCACCTTCGGCGGATCCAATTCCACCGCCCGTTCAAAGTAATAGCAGACACGCCGGCGCGGCGACAGATAGTCCAGCGCGTCGCGCGGCAACTGCGCAGGAGCCACGCCCCGGCGTATGCCCAGCGCGGGAAACAGCTCCAGCGCCAGCACGGGCGCCTGGGCGGCCGGCACGCTGGCGTCATGGACCATCACCGAAGGCTTGAGCGGCCGCGATGCATTGACGGACATGACCATGGCATGGCGCCCATCGGTCAGCTCCACCACCGAGCCCGGCGGGAACACGCCCATCATGCGGATGAAGCCATTGAGCACGGGCGCGGCGAACTTGTCGCGCAGCCGGCTGAACAGCATGGACAGCGCCTCGTGCGGCGTGTGCGGCGTCTGCGCATCGCCGGGATTGCACAGGCGGTCATAGGTGTTGACCAGGGCCAGGATCTGGCCCGTGAGCTCCATGTCCTCGGCCACCAGGCTCAGCGGGAATCCCGTGCCGTCGGCCCATTCATGGTGCTGTGCGATGGCGGTGGTGACCTGGGCCGACAGGCCCATGCGCATGGCGATGGCCACCGATTCACCCACATGGCGCTCGTAGCGGTCGCGCAGCGCGTCGGGCACGGAAGACTCCAGGGCCAGGCCGTGCATGCCCTCGGCGCCGGCCACCGGCTTGCCGGCATCGTGCAGCAGCGCCGCCAGGCCCAGGTCGCGCAGCAGCGCAGCCTCCAGGCCCAGGGCCCGGCCCAGCAGCAGGCCGAGCACGGTCACGTTGACGGCGTGCACGCTCTGGTTGCTGCCCACGCCATCGGACAGGAGGTGAATCGCCACGTCCTGCGGGCCAGCCAGTTCGGCCAGGCAGCCGTCGACCAGGGCTTCGGTGGGCATTCGCGCCTGCTCGGGCGCGCTGGCAAGGGTGGTTTCGATGGCCACATAGCCACGCTCCACCTTCTGAAAGCGCGCATTGCAGTCCTCCAGCCGGCCGCGCCAGTTGGGCACGGACAGCAGCAGCGGCGCTGCGGGTGAGGGTTCCTCGGCGGGCTCGGCTGCAGCGGCCGCCACAGCGGGCAGCGGCTGCGGCGGCGGAGTGCGCACCTCGGCCGGCCAGGCGTCGCTTTTGTGCGGAACGCAGCGCACCGCCTCCAGGCCCAGGGATTTCAGGGTCTGGATCTGTGCGCTGGAGGTGATCTTGAAGCTGCTGACCGGAAAGGGATGGTTCAGCCATCCAACATCGAGCTGGACAAACATGCCCGGACGGAGGTCTCGGATATCGATGAGGACGGAATGGTTCACGCGCGGCAACGGCCCCGAGGCTGAAGGAATCGGCAAATGTAAGCCGATGATTCGGGCATTATCTCCAGTTCTGAGGGCCTTGCAGGCAATCCGCGACCCTCAGGACCAAGTCTGTCCCCCGCTGTTGTTCATCGGCACCAGAGACTGGGCTTGTAGATCAGGTCCATCCACAGCGCCCACACGGCCACGCCCACCAGCATCAGGCCGGCCAGCCGCGTGCCCCATTCGGCACGCAGGCCGTTCAGGCGCTGGCGGCCCAGCCGCCACAGCCAGGGGCCGGCCACCAGCCACAGCCCGCTGCCCACGCCAAAGGCCGCCATGGCCGATGCGCCCTGCAAGGGGCCACCGCTGAGCGCGGCGACCAGCACGGCCGAATACAGCAGTCCGCAGGGCATGAGCGCCCAGGCATAGCCCGCCGCCAGCGTGCCGCCAGGGGCGGACACCCAGGGCTGCACGCGCCGCCAGGCGGCGCGGCCCGCAGACTCCAGCCAGGCGGGCTGGCGGGCCTGCACCATCATGGCCAGGCCCCAGGCCATCACGGCGACATGGGTCAGCGTCCAGAACGGCTGCAGCGCCGTGGTCTGGCTGGTGAGCCAGGACAGGCTTTCCATGGCCAGCGCCGAGGCAGCGCCCAGGCTGGCATAGCCGGCCAGCCGCCCGCCATGGAACAGCGCCGTGCGCAGCCACAGCCGGCTTTGCAGTCCATGGACGGCGACCACCTGCCCACCACCCTGTACCGTGCCCTGCCCCGCCCCGCCCGTGACCACGCTGCAGGGCGCGGCGCACATGGCAAGGCAATGGGGCCCGCCGACGAGCCCCATGATCAAAGCGGTCCAGAGCAGCGACAACAGCATGGGGCCTAGATGATCCTCGAAAACCGCGCCCGGTTCTTGTCGGCCTGCAGATATCGGTCAAACAGCATGGCCACGCCACGCACGAAGTACCAGCCCATGGGCGTGACCTGGAATCCCTCGTCGCTGATCTGCACCAGCCCCTTGGCCTGCAGGTCCTGAAGCGCCGCCAGCTCGGGGGCGAAGTACTCGCGAAAGCCCAGCAGCCAGGCCTGCTCCATGGGCTCGAACAGCACGGCGCCCTGGCACATGATGGCCATGATGACGGCGCGCCGCACCAGATCATCGCGCGACAGTGCCAGGCCGCGCACCACGGGCAGGTGGCCGGCGTCGATGGCGTCGTAGTACTCCTCCAGCGTCTTGGCGTTCTGGCTGTAGCTGGCCCCCACCTTGCCGATGGCCGACACGCCCAGCGCAATCAGGTCGCAGTCGGGCTGGGTGCTGTAGCCCTGGAAGTTGCGATGCAGCCGGCCCTGGCGCTTGGCCACGGCCAGCGCGTCCTCGGGCAAGGCGAAGTGGTCCATGCCCACGTAGACATAGCCGCCGTCCATGAAGGCCGCGATGGAGCGCGAGAGCATGGCCAGCTTGTCGGCGCCCTGGGGCAGGTCCTCGGCCGCGATGCGCCGCTGCGGCTTGAAGCGCTCGGGCAGGTGGGCATAGGCATAGAGCGCGATGCGGTCGGGCCGCAGCGCATTGACCTGGGCCAGCGTGCGCTCGAAGGACTCGGGCGTCTGCTTGGGCAGGCCGTAGATCAGGTCCACGTTGATGGAGGCAAAGCCCAGCTGCCGTGCGGCCGCCACCAGCGCGAACACCTGCTCGGCCGGCTGCACGCGGTGCACGGCGATCTGCACCTGTTCGTCGAAGTCCTGCACGCCGAAGCTCAGGCGGTTGAAGCCCAGCTCCTTGAGCACGGCCAGGCGTTCGACGCTGACGGTGCGCGGATCGACCTCGATGGAGTATTCGCCGCCCGGCTCCAGCTTGAAATGCTCGCGCAGCAGGGCCATCAGCGTGCGCAGCTCATCGTCCGAGAAGAAGGTGGGCGTGCCGCCGCCCAGGTGCAGCTGGCTGACGGCCTGGCCCTTGCCGCAATGGGCCGTGTGCAAGGCCATCTCGCGCGCCAGGTAGTCCAGGTAGACGGCAGCGCGATCGTGGTGGCGCGTCACGATCTTGTTGCAGGCGCAGTAGTAGCACAGCGACTCGCAGAACGGCACATGCACATACAGCGACAAAGGCATGGCCCGCGCTGCGGTACTCGATTTGCGGTGCTCAAGTGCCAGGATATAGTCTTCAGCACCGAAAGCCTCCACGAAACGATCGGCCGTGGGGAACGAGGTGTATCGGGGCCCCGGTACGTCGAAGCGACGCAGCAGCTCTGGGGTGACAGCGGTCATGGGTTTTTTCCTCTAATGTCGTCCACTGTGCCGCAGCCCATTGGCCGCGTCCTTGACTCATATCAAGAGTTGTTCGCGGCAGTGCTGCGACAATTTGATCCAACTCATCGCCATCCACGAGGTCACCGCCGGCGCACTGCTGCGCCGCTGATGTTTACTCCATGAACCTTCAGACCATCAAAGCATCCTGTTCCAATTGCAACCTGCGCGAGCTGTGCATGCCCATGGGCCTGGATGCCGAGCAGATGCAGCGCATCGACGACATCGTGGCCACGCGCCGCAAGGTCAAGCGCGGCGGCCTGCTGTTTCGCAACGGTGAGTCCTTCACCTCGCTGTACGCCATCCGCACGGGCTTCTTCAAGACCTGCGTGGCCACCGAGGACGGGCGCGACCAGGTCACGGGCTTTCAGATGGCCGGCGAGATCATCGGCCTGGATGGCATCGTCAACGACCACCACACCTGCGATGCGGTCGCGCTGGAAGACGCCGAGGTCTGCGTCATGCCCTTCGACAAGCTGGAGGACCTGTCGCGCGAGGTCACGGCCCTGCAAAACCATGTGCACAAGGTCATGAGCCGCGAGATCGTGCGCGAGCATGGCGTGATGCTGCTGCTGGGCAGCATGCGCGCCGAGGAGCGGCTGGCCGCCTTCGTGCTCAACCTGGTGCAGCGCCTGCACGCCCGGGGCTTTTCCAAGTCGGAACTGGTGCTGCGCATGACGCGCGAGGAAATCGGCAGCTACCTGGGCCTGAAGCTGGAGACGGTGAGCCGCACCTTCTCGAAGTTTGCCGAGGAAAACATCATCGAGGTGCGCCAGCGCCATCTGCGCATCCTGGACACGGACGCGCTCAAGCGCATCGTCAACAGCCAGCAGTGCCAGTGAGGCCGCAAGACCCCGCCCCCCGGCAATGAACAGGGCCCGCGATCGCGGGCCTTGTTCATTGCCATTGCAGTGCACGCAGGTTCAATCGCGCCCCAGGCCCTGCATGGCCAGATTTGGGTCCGGCTCGGAGACCACGCCGTCGTTGAGATCGTGCGTGGAGCGTCCCAGCATGGTGGTCATGAGGCTGGACAGCATGGTCACGCCCCAGAAGGCGAAGAAGGCCAGCGTGTAGATTCCCTGCCGCGACCAGCCCAGGTCTCCGAGCCAGTGCAGCTCCAGCGGGTCCACGAAGGCGAATACCAGCATCTCCATCACGGCGGCGGCCAGAAAGGCCGGCCAGGCAATCCACATCCAGCGTTGGGCCAACATCAGCGATCTCCTTGAGCTGTCGAGGGGTGGCTTTCATTGTGCGCGCCGCCCTCGCACCGTGCCAAGCCCTGCGCACCCTGCACTGCCTGTAGGAAACCCTTGGCCCTCGCGCATGCTGGAGATGCCATCCACCATGCAAAAAAGGCCGCGACTGCGGCCTTGTGCACGGCATTTTCCTGCGTTCAGCGGTCCGTGGGATGGTCCTGCGCGGGCGTGGCCGCGTGGTTGCGGCCGGTGACCGCGGGCGCCAGGCTCTTGGGCACTTCGCGCACGCCATCGGCACGCTCGTTGATGGTGATGCCATTGCGGTAATAGTCAGGATCGATCACGGGATCGGCGCCATTGATCGCAATGATGGCCGTGACCACGCCGGCCACCACGACGGCGGCCGGGCCGGCCACCACGAGCCAGACATGGGCGAACTTCCACCAGGGCTTGCCGGCGTCCGGATGCGAAGGGGCCGTGGCGGGCGCGGAGACTGCGGGACTGGAAGACATGGATAACCTCTTTCTTTCAAACAGCCGGCGCAGCCTGGGCGGTGCCGGCCAGACATATCACCGGGGCACCAGGAAGACGGCCTTTTCGGACGCGCGTCCCGCGCCTGAATGCACGGCATCGATATCGAAGAATACGGTGTGCGAGCCCGGCTCGGCGGAACCGTAGGGAATCTGCAGCCGCGCCGCAATGCCGCGCGTCTCGGCCGGGCCGACCTCGACCTCCTGCTCGGACGCCAGCTCCAGCCCGTCGAGGCCATGGGCGCTGATGCGGTAGCGCTGGGCCTGCTCGGTGGCATTCATGATCTGCAGGCGGTAGACATTTTCCAGCTTGCCGCCCGCGACGATGCGCGACAGCGACGCCCGGTCGCGTATCACGTCGACCTTGACCGACTGGCGCAGCGCCAGGCTCACGATCATGGCCATGCTCAGGCCGATCAGCACGGCCGAGTAGACCAGTACGCGCGGACGGAAGATGCGGCGCAGCACCTGGGCCCGCCGCCACAGGCCGGCCATGGCGTTCTGCGTGGTCAGCCGGATGAGGCCGCGCGGATACTCCATCTTGTCCATGATGGAATTGCAGGCGTCTATGCACAGACCGCAGCCTATGCATTCGTACTGCAGGCCGTTGCGGATGTCGATGCCCACGGGGCAGACCTGCACGCACATCTTGCAGTCGATGCAGTCGCCCAGGCCCTGGGCCTTGTAGTCCACCTTCTTGGTGCGCGGCGCGCGCGGCTCGCCCCGGCCCGTGTCGTAGCTGACGATCATGGTGTCGCGGTCGAACATGGCGCTCTGAAAGCGCGCATAGGGGCACATGTACTTGCAGACCTGCTCGCGCATGTAGCCGGCGTTGCCATAGGTGGCGAAGCCGTAGAACAGCACCCAGAAAACCTGCCAGCTGCCCTGCAGCGCCAGCAGCTCGCCGCCCAGCTCGCGGATGGGCACGAAGTAGCCCACGAAGGTGAAGCCGGTCCACAGGGCAATGGCAATCCACAGCAACTGCTTGAGCGACTTCTTCCAGAGCTTTTCAAAAGTCCAGCCGTTCTTGTCCAGGCGCATGCGCGCGCTGCGGTCGCCCTCGACCTTGCGCTCCACCCACATGAAGATTTCGGTGTAGACCGTCTGCGGGCAGGAAAAGCCGCACCACAGGCGACCGGCCACGGCCGTGAACAGGAACAGCGCCAGCGCCGAGATGATCAGCAGGCCCGCCAGGTAGATGAAATCCTGCGGGTACAGCACCAGCCCGAACAGGTAAAAGCGCCGCGCACCCAGGTCGAACAGCACCATCTGGCGCTGCCCCCATTCCAGCCAGGGCAGGCCATAGAAAACCAGTTGGGTGAGAAACACCAGAGCCCATCGCCAGCGTGCGAAGACACCGCTGATGGAGCGCGGGTAGACCTTCTTCTCGGACTCGAACATCGACACCAGCTGGCCCGGGTCCGGGTCGGCAGGCGTGATCGGAATGACTTTGCGGGGAGGCTTCCCGGCATCATCCCCGTTCTCGGGCTTCATGGTGGGTTCCTTGGTTTTTTGGAATATCTGAAAACTCAAAAGGCAAAAAGGCGGCGCCGCAGCGCCGCCCCCTGTCCTTATTGACGGACTGCGCCGTCTTTGTGCGACATGCCCCAGACATAGGAGGCAAGCACCGCGATCTGCGCCTCGGTCAGCTTGTCCTTCTGGGCAGGCATCTCGTTGTGCTTGCCGTTGTTGATCATGGCCGTGATGGCGGCCTCGCCCCAGCCGTGCAGCCAGATGTCATCGGTCAGGTTGGGCGCGCCCAGGGCCTGGTTGCCCTTGCCGTCCATGCCATGGCAGGCGGCGCAGGCCGTGAACTTGGACTTGCCCAGCGAAGCCTTGAGCGAGTCGTGCGGGCTGCCCGACAGGCTCAGCACATAGTGCGAGAGGTTGCGCACATCGTCGGGCGTGCCGACGGCAGCGGCCATGGGCGGCATGATGCCGATGCGGCCCGCCGTGATGGTTTCCCTGATCTTGTCGGGCGTGCCGCCATGCAGCCAGTCGCCATCGGTCAGGTTGGGGAAGCTCTTGCCGCCGCGTGCATCCGAGCCGTGGCACTGCGCGCAGTTGTTCATGAACAGGCGCTCGCCGATGGCCATGGCCTGGGGGTCCTTGGCCATGTCTTCGGTGCTCATGCTCGTGAACTTGGCGTACAGCGGCTCCAGGTCCGCGCGGGCCTTGGCCATCTCGTTTTCATAGGCGCCCAGCTGCGTCCAGCCCAGCTTGCCCGCGAACGAGCCCAGGCCCGGATAGGCCGCCAGGTAGGCGAAGCCGAACACCGAGGTGATGATGAACAGCCACATCCACCACTTGGGCATGGGGTTGTTCAGCTCGCGCAGGTCCTCGTCCCAGACGTGGCCCGTGGTGTTGTCGGCCGAGGGGACCACCTTCTTGCGTGCGGTGAGATACAGCAGCAGCAGGCAGCCGATGATGCCGCCCAGCGTGATCGCCGTGACATAGATCGACCAGAAGTTGTTTACGAAATCGCTCATGGGAAGTTCTCGTTCTGGTGGAGGGACTCAGTCTTGCTCGAACGGCAGCTGGGCGGCCTCTTCGAAACGGGCCTGGTTGCGGCGGGCGAACGCCCACCACCAGATACCGATGAAGCAGGCCAGAGAGGCCAGCGTGGCCACGATGCGCATGGTGGTGATGTCCATGTCGCTCTCCTTTACTTGACCGAACGGCCCAGCACCTGCAGGTAGGCGATGACGGCGTCCATTTCCGTCTTGCCCTTGACCTGCTCGGCGGCGCCGCTGATTTCCTCGTCGCTGTAGGGCACGCCCACCTTGCGCAGCGCGCTCATGTGCTGGGCGACCACGGTGTCATCCACCTTGTTCTTCTCCAGCCAGGAGTAGGCAGGCATGTTGGACTCGGGCACCACGTCGCGCGGGTTGTTCAGGTGGATGCGGTGCCATTCGTCGCTGTACTTGCCGCCCACGCGGTGCAGGTCGGGACCCGTGCGCTTGGAACCCCACTGGAAGGGGTGGTCGTAGACGAACTCGCCAGCCACCGAGTAGTGGCCGTAGCGCATGGTCTCGGCGCGGAAGGGGCGGATCATCTGCGAGTGGCAGTTGTAGCAGCCCTCGCGCAGATAGACGTCGCGGCCCATCAGCTGCAGCGGCGTGTAGGGCTTGAGGCCCGCCACCGCTTCCGTGGTCGACTTCTGGAAGAACAGCGGAACGATTTCCACCAGGCCGCCGACGGCGACCACCAGCAGGGTCAGCACGATCAGCAGGAAATTGTTGGTTTCCACCTTCTCGTGGGAAAAGCTCTTGGGAGCGCTATGGTTGTGATCGGACATGAGTAATGCTCCTAGACGCTCAGGCGTGGGCCACGACGGCAGGCACGGCCACCTTCACGGAACGGCCGGAGATCGCGGTCTTCCAGGTGTTCCACAGCATGACCAGCATGCCGCCCAGGTACAGCAGGCCACCGGCCACGCGGATCACGTAGAACGGATAGCTGGCCTTGACGCTTTCGACAAAGGTATAGGTCAGCGTGCCATCGGGATTGACGGCGCGCCACATCAGGCCCTGCATCACACCGGCGATCCACATCGCGGCGATGTACAGCACGATGCCGATGGTGGCCATCCAGAAGTGCAGTTCGATGGCGCCCACCGAGTGCATCTTGGTCTTGCCGAACAGGCGCGGGATCAGGTAGTACAGCGAGCCCATGGTGATCAGGCCCACCCAGCCGAGGGCGCCCGAGTGAACGTGGCCCACGGTCCAGTCCGTGTAGTGCGACAGCGCGTTGACGGTCTTGATGGACATCATCGGACCCTCGAACGTGGACATGCCGTAGAACGACAGCGACACGATCAGGAAGCGCAGGATGGGATCGTCGCGCAGCTTGTGCCATGCGCCCGACAGCGTCATCACGCCGTTGATCATGCCGCCCCAGCTGGGAGCCAGCAGGATCAGCGAGAACACCATGCCCACGGACTGCGTCCAGTCGGGCAGCGCGGTGTAGTGCAGGTGGTGAGGACCCGCCCACATGTAGGTGAAGATCAGCGCCCAGAAGTGGACGATGGACAGGCGGTAGCTGTAGACCGGACGGCCAGCCTGCTTGGGAATGAAGTAATACATCATGCCCAGGAAGCCTGCGGTCAGGAAGAAGCCCACGGCGTTATGGCCGTACCACCACTGCACCATGGCGTCCTGCACGCCGGCGTAGGCCGAGTAGCTCTTCATCCAGCCGGCCGGAATGGCCGCGCTGTTGACGATGTGCAGCAGCGCCACGGCGATGATGAAGGCGCCGAAGAACCAGTTGGCCACATAGATGTGACGGACCTTGCGGATGCCGATGGTTCCGAAGAACACGATGGCATACGAGACCCAGGTCACGGCGATCAGCAGGTCGATCGGCCACTCCAGCTCGGCGTACTCCTTGCCCTGGGTGTAGCCCAGCGGCAGGCTGATCGCGGCGGCGAGAATGACGATCTGCCAGCCCCAGAAGGTCAGGCTGGCCAGCTTGGGCATGAACAGCCGCGTCTGGCAGGTGCGCTGCACCACGTAGTAGCTGGTTGCGAACAGCGCCGATCCGCCAAAGGCAAAGATCACGGCGTTCGTGTGCAGCGGACGCAGGCGTCCGTAGCTCAGCCATGGAATGCCGAAGTTGAGTTCCGGCCAGGCCAGCTGCGAGGCGATCAACACCCCGACAGCCATGCCCACCACTCCCCAGACGACGGCCATGATAGAGAACTGCCTTACGACGGTATCGTCGTAATAGACAGCGTTGTTATTTGAACTATCCATCGTGCACCCCTTAGATTGCTATCAAAGTGTTACTTTCTTCGCTGTCGGGCGTGTTGACCCACGTCAATCGTCCCGAAGAATGCGTTCGCCCTCTTGTTCCACGCTCTCGAATTGCCCGCGATAGACGGCCCACCACAGGGCCGCGAGGATGGCGAGCACAAGCACCACCGACAGCGGGATCAGTAAATAGAGAATGTCCATAGTCAGAACCTCCCCACCGTTGCGGTGGAGCCCGTCGGCATGGTGACGGACGCTGCGGGCGCAGCAGGCGTGCCCGTGTGATTCGTCAAGGCCAGTGGAAGGCTGCGCGCAAGGCGCGCGGCGTTGAGCACCACCAGCAGCGAACTCAGTGCCATTCCCAGGCCGGCCACCCAGGCAGGCATGAAGCCCGCCAGGGCCAGTGGAATCGACACCGCGTTGTAAGCGGCAGCCCAGGCCATGTTCTGGCGCACCACCTGCAGTGTGCGGCGCGACAACAGACATGCCTGGAGCACCAGTTCCAGGCTGTCGCCCAGAACAACGAAATCTGCGCGCGATTGTGCCAGCGGCACTGCTCTACCAAAAGCAAAAGAGACATGCGCTCCAGCTAAAACTGGGCCGTCGTTGAGGCCGTCGCCCACCATGGCCACATGGTGGCCGGCTGCCTGCGCCTGCTGCAGCCGCTCCAGCTTGTCCTGCGGGCTGCAGCCGCCGTGGGCCTGGGTGATGCCCACGCGCGCCGCCATGGCGCGTGCGGCGTCCTCGCGGTCGCCGGACAGCAGCATCACGGCGATGCCCTGCTTGCCGAGCGCCTGCACGACGGCGGCGGCTTCGGGCCGCACGTCCTCGCTGAGTACAAAGCGCGCCAGCGTATGCCAGCCCTGTTCGGTCTGCTCGGCCAGCAACACGCCCTGCACGGGCTGCTCGCCCGCCACGCCCGCATGCAGGGCCGACCCCAGGCGCAGATGGCGGCGTCCTCCCGGGCCCTGCACCCAGGCGTCCAGGCCCAGGCCTGCCACTTCCTGCATGGTGTCCAGCTTCCAGTGCGTCGCGGCATGGGCGCCAGCCTGCGCGATGGCGCGCGAGGCCGGGTGCATGGACTGGCGCGCCAGCAGCGCCGCCAGCGCCAGCACCTCGTCGGCATCCTCGCCGCGCGCAGGCTCGAACGAGGACAGCGCCAGGCCGTCGCGTGTGAGCGTGCCGGTCTTGTCGAACACCAGGGTGTCCACGGCGGCCAGCGCTTCCAGGCCCTGCAGGTTGCGCACCAGCACGCCGCTGCGCGCCAGCGTGCCGGCGGCCGTGAGCATGGCCACGGGCGTGGCCAGCGACAGCGCGCAGGGGCAGGTGACGATGAGCACGGCCACGGCCACCATCATGGCCTTGCCGGGATCGGTGGGCCACCACCAGATGGCAGCGCCCAGCGCGGCCAGCAGCACCACGACCAGGAAGGGCCGCGCCACCTTGTCGGCCAGCTGGGCCAGGCGCGGCTTTTGCAGCGAGGCGCTTTCCATCAGGCCCACGATCTGGGCAAAGCGCGTGTCGGCCCCCACGCCGTCCACGCGCACATCGACCACGGCGTCCAGGTTGTAGCTGCCGGCCGTGACGCTGTCGCCCTCGGCACGCAGCACGGGCGTGGACTCGCCCGTGAGCAGGGCCTCGTCGGCATGGGTGCGGCCGCGCACGATGGTGCCGTCGGCCGGGAAGGCCTCGCCGCTGAGCACGCGCACCAGGTCGCCGGCACGCAGGCGGCGCGTGGCCACGCGCTCGAAGTGGCCGGCCGCGTTCTCGCGCAGCACGGCATCCGGCAGGCGGTTCATCACCGCCTCCAGCGCACCGGCCGTGCGGTCGCGCAGCCGCAGCTCCAGCCAGCGGCCGGACAGCAGGAAGAAGACGAACATGGTCAGCGAGTCGTAGAAGACTTCCTCGCCGAAGGGCCCCGAAGGATCGAAGGTGCCCAGCGAGCTGATCACGAAGGTGATCAGCATGCCCAGCGCCACGGGCAGGTCCATGCTCACGCGGCGCTGGCGTATGTCGCGCAGCGCGCTGGAGAAGAAGGGTCCGCAGCAAAACAGCACCACGGGCAGCGAGATGACCCAGGAGGCCCAGCGCAGCAGCGTCTCCATCTCCTGCGACAGGTCGCCGGGGCGGGCCACGTAGGCGGGCCACGCATACATCATCACCTGCATCATGCAAAAGCCGGCCACCAGCCAGCGCCACAGCGCACGGCGACTTTCGGTCTGGCGGCGCTCGCGCGCAAAGGCATCGCGCGCAGGAAGCGCCTGGTAGCCGGCGCGCCGCACGGCCTCCATCCACTGGGACGGAAGCACCTGCTCGTGGCGCCAGGTGACTCGCGCGCGGCGCGTGGCTGCGCTGACTTCGGCCTTCTCCACCCCGGGCACGGCCCGCAGCGCATCCTCGATGGTCAGCGCGCATGCGGCACAGTGCATGCCCTCCAGAACGACGTGCGAATCCCAGGCAGGGAAATCGGTGGGTTCTTTGGAAGGGTCGGCGGGAGTTGCGGGGCCTGCGGGCCGTCCGAACGAACTCCACTCCTGCGGATCATCCAGCAGCCGGGCCGTGGCCTGCTGCGAGGGCGAGAGACCTGAATCAGGCGCCGCCACCGCCGCCTCGCTGGATGGGGCTGCAATGGTGTGGGGCATGGTTCTTAGCGTAATCGGGGGGCATGATAAGCGTATTGACATTAATCAACCGTTAACTCATGGTTGGGTCTATGCTGACTTCGTCCCACCCATCAGCACACACGAAAGGAGCACGCATGTACAACCGCATCCTGATCGCCACCGACGGTTCCGAGCTTTCCGACAAGGCCGTGGACAGCGGCCTGGGCCTTGCCGCCTTGTGCGGCGCCAGCGTGATCGTCGTCAAGGTGGTCCAGCACTACCCGCGCAGCTACTTCGAAGGCGGCGAAACCGTGGATCTCAAGCAGATCGAACGCATCGAAGGCCAGTGGACGGCCAACGCGCAGACCGTGCTGGATGCCATCCACGCCAAGGGCCAGGCGCTCAAGGTCCACGTGACCACGGAGATCGTCAAGTCCGACCTGGTGGCCGAAAGCGTGATCGACGTGGCCAAGCGCCGCGACTGCGACCTCATCGTCATGGCCTCGCACGGCCGCAAGGGCCTGCAGCGCCTGCTGCTGGGCAGCGAGACGCAGCATGTGCTCACGCACACCCATATCCCCGTGCTCGTCCTGCGTTGAAGGGTAGCGGCAGCCTCGGCGGCAGCCACACAAAAAAAAGGCATCGGCGGCGCCGATGCCTTTTGCTTTTTCAATCAGGCCAGGGCGCGACCCGCGCCTTGGCGACCACTCAGGCGAACAACTGCTTGTGCTGGTCGCGCAGGAGATTCTTCTGCACCTTGCCCATGGTGTTGCGCGGCAGCTCCTGCACCACGAAGCAGCGCTTGGGAATCTTGAAATTGGCCAGCTGGCCCTTGAGCGCATCGACCACCGCCTGGGGCTCGAGCGAAGCGCCAGGACGCGGCACCACCACCACCACGCCCACCTCGCCGAAGTCGGGGTGCGGCACGCCGACCAGGGCGCTTTCGGCCACGCCGGGCAGCTCGTTGATGAAGCCTTCGATCTCGGCCGGATAGACGTTGTAGCCGCCCGAGATGATCAGGTCCTTGCTGCGGCCCACGATGCTGACATAGCCCCGCTCGTCGAGCTTGCCCACGTCGCCCGTGCGGAACCAGCCATCGGCCGTGAACTCCTCGGCCGTCTTCTCGGGCATGCGCCAGTAGCCCTTGAACACATTGGGGCCGCGCACCTGGATGTTGCCGATCTCGCCCACGGCCACGGGCTGGCCTGCGTCGTCCACGATGCGCACGCCCACACCGGGCAGCGCAAAGCCCACGGTGCCGGCGCGGCGCTCGGACTGGCCGCCGTTGCGGCCATCGGCACGGTAGGGGTTGGAGGTCAGCATGATGGTCTCGCTCATGCCGTAGCGCTCCAGGATGACGTGGCCGGTGCGCTCCTGCCAGTCGCGGTGCGTCTCCACCAGCATGGGTGCCGAGCCCGAGATGAACAGCCGCATGTGGGCCGCCGCCTCGCGCGTGAGCCGCGCATCGGCCAGCATGCGCACGTAGAGCGTGGGCACGCCCATGAAGACGGTGGCGTCACGCATGCGCGAGATCACCGTGCCGGGTTCGAACCTGGCCAGCCAGATCATGGGACTGCCGTTGAGCAGCGCGCCATGGATGGCCACGAACAGGCCATGCACATGGAAGATGGGCAGCGCGTGGATGAGCACGTCGCCGTCCTGCCAGCCCCAGTAGTCCTTGAGCGTCTCGGCGTTGGACAGCATGTTGCCGTGCGTGAGCATCGCCCCCTTGCTGCGGCCCGTGGTGCCGCTGGTGTAGAGGATGGCGGCCAGGTCGTCCTCGCCGCGCTCCACCACCTCTTGCTCGTCGCCATGGTGGGCGGCGCGCTCCAGCAGCGTGCCGCTGCGGTCGTCGCCCAGGGTGTAGACATGGGCCACGCCCGAGGTGAAGGCGATCTTGGACACCCAGCCGAAATTGGCCGGCGTGCAGACCACGACGGCGGGCTCGGCATTGCCCACGAAGTACTCGATCTCGGCGGCCTGGTAGGCGGTGTTCAGCGGCAGAAAGACATGGCCGCTGCGCAGCGTGGCCAGGTAGAGCATCAGCACTTCCACCGATTTGTCCACCTGTACGGCAATGCGGCTGGCGGGCGGCAGCTGCAGCGACTGCAGCAGGTTGGCCATGCGCGCGCTGCCACGGTCCAGGTCGGCCCAGCTGTAGAACAGGCTGGCGCCGTCAGCGCCTATGGCCTCTACGGCCCACTTTTGCAGATCCTGGGGAAAGGCGGCGCGCAAGGCAGCGAACAGATTGCGGTTGGTCATGGCTGTGAAGAAGAAGGAAGAATCCGCTGGGGACCGGGAAATCTCAGGCACGTTCATGGATTGGCGAAGGCGGCGCCACGGACAGCTCGCGCAGGATGCGCTCGCGGTCCGCGTCCAGCGCGGGCGGCTGCCTGCGCACCAGGGGCTGGCCGAGCGAGGCCTGCAAGGGATTGCCCGCCACGCGCAGCGTCTGGCCGCTGGGGGTCTGCACCTGGGCCAGCATGCCGCGCTCGCGCACCTGGGGGTGCTCGACGATGTCGGCCACGCTGTTGTACTCCCCCGCCGGGATGCCATTATCAGTGAGCAACCCCAGCCAATGCGCCCTGGGACTGTCCCGCAGGCGCGCCTGCAGCGCGGCCTTGAGCTCGGCCTGGTGCTCGCAGCGCAGGGCATTGCCGGCAAAGCGCGCGTCCTCGGCCAGTTCGGGCAATTGCAGCAGGCCGCAGAGCTTGCGAAACAGCGCATCGCTGCCCACGGCGATGACGAACCAGCCGTCCTGCGCCGCGAACACATCGAAGGGCGCCATGGAGGGATGCCGCGTGCCGATAGGCCCCGGCACGCTGCCCAGCGCGCCCAGGCGGGCCACGGGGTTTTCCAGCAAGGCCACCTGGCAGTCGAGCATGGAGACATCGACGCGCTCGCCCTGCCCCGTGCGCGAGCGGCGCATCAAGGCCGCCTGTGTGCCGATGACCGCGTACAGGCCCGCGCCCAGGTCGCCGATGGACACGCCCACGCGGCAGGGCCCGGCGTCCGGGTGGCCAGTCACGCTCATCATGCCGCTCATGGCCTGCACCACCATGTCGTAGGCGGGAAAGCCGCTGTAGGGCCCCGTCTGGCCAAAGCCCGAGACCGAGGTCATCACCAGCCGGGGATGGCGTGCATGCAGGGTCTCCCAGCCATAGCCGAGCTTGTCCATGGTGCCGGGGCGAAAGTTCTCGACCAGCACATCGGCGCCTTGCAGCAGGCGCTCGAAGACCTCGCGGTCCTGGGGCTGCTTGAGGTCCAGCGCAATCGACTCCTTGTTGCGATTGACCGAGAGGAAATAGGCCGAGCCCCCGTCCACGAACGGCCCGATGCCGCGCGCATCGTCGCCGGTGCCGGGCTGCTCCACCTTGATCACGCGCGCGCCCAGGTCGGCCAGCATCTGCGTGCACATGGGACCGGCCAGCACGCGCGTGAGGTCGATGACGGTAAGGCCTTGCAGCGGCAGGCCCGTGGCTTGTTCATTCATAGGGATTTCCATATCGTTATCTATTGCTTGACGCGACACCCACAACCCGTGGGACCGGCGGGGCCCAAGACCAGGACACCGAGGAAGGGCCGCTCCCGCACCGAGGGTGTCGTCGCCCCCGCGAAGCGAGAGGGGGAAGGCACGTGGCGCCTCAGGGGGGTCTCACTGCAGCCCGGCGCCGGAACGCTGGGTCAGGGCCTTGGACTCCTGCCCTTCCTTCAGGGCCCAGGCACGGAATTCCTCTAGGGATGCCGAGGGCGCGGCCAGATTGCCCTGCTTGGCCAGCCTGGCCTTCACATCGGGGTCTTCCAGCGCCTTGGTGCTGGCATCGAACAGCTTCTTCGCCACGTCCTCGGGCAGACCCGCCGGGGCGAACAGGCCGAACCAGAACGTGTAGTCAAAGCCCGGCACGCCGGACTCCTTCATGCCCGGCAGATCGGGGAACAGCGGCGAGCGTTCGGCCGTGCTCACGGCCAGCATGCGCAGCTTGCCCGCCTGGGCCAGCGGCAGCACGGAGGGCGGCGTGCCGAAGGTCAGGTCCACATCGCCAGCGGCCACGGCCTGTATCGATGGCGCCCCGCCCTTGAACGGCACATGCAGCATGCGCAGGCCGCCGCTGGCGCCCGCGAACGACAGCGTGGCCAGGTGCGTGATCACGCCTGCGCCCGAGGAGGAATAGCTGAGCTTGTCGGGCTGGCTGCGCGCCAGCGCCACCAGATCGCCCACGCTCTGGCCCGGAAAATCCTTGCGCACGGCCAGCAGCATGGGGGCCGAACTCCAGCGCGTGATGCCCGTGAAATTGCGCGCGCCCTCATAGCGAGCGCTCTTGTAGAGCAGTTGGTCCGAGCCATAGATGTTGGCGCTGCCCAGCAGCAGCGTGTAGCCGTCGGGCGCTGCACGCGCCACATGCTCGGACGCCAGCGTGGTGCCGGCGCCCGGGCGGTTGTCCACCAGCAGGGGCTGGCCCAGGATCTTGCCGACCTTGTCGGCCACGATGCGCGCCACCGCGTCGGCACCGCCGCCGGGCGGAAATCCCACGACCAGCGTGACGGGCCGGGCGGGATAGGACTGGGCCATCGCGCCACCGGCCAATCCGGCCAGCAGCAACGACAGTGCAAAACGCTTGAACATGGCTTGTCTCCTCTTTATTGATACCCCCTGAGTCGCTGCGCGCCTTCCCCCAAAGGGGGACGACACCCTCGGTGCGGGAGCGGTCCTTCCTCGGTGTCCCCGGGTTGGGCCGCGCCGGTTCCGTGGGCTGTGGGCGGTAGGCAGCACCACGGGCAATCTGCGTGTATGCGGGAGGATGCGGTTCAGCGCCCCTTGAACTCCGGGCTGCGTTTCTCGCGCCAGGCCCGACCGCCCTCCTGCAGGTCTTCGGAGGCGATGCTGCGCTGCACCTCGCGCGTGATCTCGGCCACGTCATGGCGGCCGCGCGCAATCAGGTTCAGGTGCTTTTTCATGCCGAACAAAGGGATGGGCGCCATGGCGGCCAGCGTGCCGGTGAGCTGGGCCACGGCCGCGTCGAAGGCGGCGGGTTCGGCCAGATGGGTGAGGAATCCGCAGGCCTTCATCTCCGGGGCCTGGATGCGCTCGCAGGTCAGGAACAGCCGCTTGGCCGTGTCCAGGCCCAGGCGCGAGACATAGCGCTCCAGCCCGCCCGCGTAGAAATGCAGGCCCAGGCGCGCGGCCGGCATGAACATTTCGGCCGCCGTGCTGCCCACGCGAAAGTCGCAGGCCAGGGCCATGTCGGTGGCACCGCCGTAGACGCCGCCGTGGATGGCGGCCACGGTCACGGCGCGGCATTGCTCGATGGCGTCCACCATCTCGCCGAAGCTGCTGCCCTCGGTCTGGCTGCCTTGGATCTCTGATATATCATAGCCACTGCAAAAGTACTTGCCCTCGCTGCGCAGCACCACCACGCGCACATCGTCGCGGCGGTTGATAAGCTCCACATGCGCGACCAGCGTGCCCAGGTCTTCGGGGGCCAGCTTGTTGGCCGCTTCGGGGCGCTGCAGCGTGATGGTGGCCAGGTGATCCTGGATGTCGAGTCTGGGTGTCATATGTATCAGTCAGTCAATCAGATATATTTGAATTAGAAAATGCTTCCAGCCAAGCAGCCATTGGAGAAAACCCCGGCCACGTCCAGCCTGCAGGAGCGTATACGGCAATCGCTGGAAGATGAGCTGCGCTCAGGCGCCATGCAGCCCGGCGATGCCATCGACGAGCCGGCCCTGTGCGAGCGCTTCGGCGCCTCGCGCACGCCCGTGCGCGAGGCGCTGCTGCTGCTGGTGGCCAAGGGGCTGGTGGAGATCGTTCCGCGCTCGGGCATCTATGTGCGGCGCCTGGATGCGCGCGAGCTGGTGGCCATGATGGAAGGCCTGGCCGAGCTGGAAGGCGTGCTGGCCCGGCTGGCCGCCACGCGCATCCATGCGCAGCTGCGCGAGCGGCTGCAGGCGGCGCTGGCGCACACCGCCGCCTGCGCCCAGGCGCAGGATGCCCAAGGCTATGTGCAGGCCAACATGCAGCTGCACGAACTGATATACGAGGCCAGCGGCAACGACTTCATCGTGGAACAGACCCGGCTGCTGCGGCTGCGCATCACGCCCTACCGGGGCCGGATGTTCGAGAAGCCGGGCCGGCTGGCGCGCTCGCAGCAGGAGCACGTGGCCGTGGTGTCTGCGATCTGCGCGGGCCAGGCGGAGGTGGCCGCCGAGGCCATGCGCCAGCACATCTGCGCAGGCGGCAGCGCCTTCACCGACATGGTGCTGGGCGCGCCCGCGCAGGTGGGGTACGAGCGCCCGCGCAAGCCGAGGTAGCCCGAAGAGGGCTCAGGGCCGCACTTCGAAGGCCAGGAACTGCGTGACCTGGTTGTCCGCGAAGTTGTTGTCGGCCACCAGCACCAGGGTGCGGTTGCCGTTGGCCAGGCGCGGGCCCCAGGAGATGCCTTCGATGTTGTCCAGCTTGACGCCCTGGTAGGTCACGGGCATCTCCAGCAGCAGCTCGCGCTTCATGGGCTTGTAGCTGGCGCCCACCAGGCTCTTGAAGCTGCGCACATCGGTGGTGTCCGGCTCGATGGTGGCGCGCGTCAGGCGGATGGTGTTGCCTACGCCGTCGGCAAAGGCGCGCTCGATGGCGATGAACTCGTGGTTGGAGACCGCCAGCAGCTCGGGCAGGCCGTTGTCCGGCGGAAAGCTGCCGCTGGCGGCCTTGTCCAGCGGAATCTTCGGCAGCTGGTAGACGTACTGCGCGCCGGACTTGCCCGTGGCCGGATCGAGCTTGAGGACGCGGACCACGCTGCCCGCCGCCAGCGTGGTGAGGGGGCCGTCTTCCACCAGCGCATCCTCGTTGGCCGTGAACACGCTGCCGTCGGGCGTGACGGCCAGGGCCTCGAACAGCTTGTTGTTGCGCCCTCCGCTGGTGGTGTTGTCCACGTAGTTGAAGGCCGCAGGCGTCTCGAAGTCGCGCACGAAGCTGCCGTCCACCCTGATCTCGCGCACAAAGGGCTGGAACAGGCTGGCGGGGTCGGTGCTGAAGTTGCCTTCGCTGGACACATAGAGATTGCCGTTGGGCGCCACGCGGATGCCTTCGGGGTCCACGGTGCGGCGCGTGCCCGGCAGGGGCTGGCCATCGCGGCCCTTGAGCGTGACCATCTTGCGGATGGTCACGGCCTGGATGGCCTTGTCATCGAACTGAATGCCCAGGTTGTAGAAGCGCGGCGTGCCGCGCTCGCCGCCGCGCTCATCCGAGATGGCCCAGTAGCTGCCATCGGGTGCGCGGTCCAGGCCGGAGATGCCGCCGAACTCCACGCCGTCGAACAGTGTCTTGGTCTTGATGCTGTAGTCGTCGATCAGGCGCAGCGAGCCGATGGTCTCGGGGCCGTCGTCGCTGCCGCCGCAGCCTGCCAGGCCCGTGGCCGTGCCGAAAGCCAGGACCAGCGCGAGCAGCACGGATGCGGGCGAGCGGACCTTGTCTGCCTTGTTCATATTCCCTCCCAGGATGGATCTCAGAAGGGATGGACCGTAGCCAAGGCCCGTGACAGGGTGGTGACATGCACGCGCATGCCGCCGCCCTGCCCCCGCCCTGACCGGCCCCTCGTCCGCTACTCCAGCTTGGCGCCCGAGGCCTTGACCACCTGGGCCCAGCGCGCGATCTCGCCATGCACCATGGCCGCGAACTGCTGCTGATTCATGCCGCCGTAGTCGGCGCCGTTGCGCGCCCAGATGGACTTGATCTCTTCGGCCGAGCCTATGCGCTGCACCTGGTCGATGACCTGGGCCTGCACCGCCTGCGGCGTGCCCTTGGGCGCCCACAGGCCGTACCAGGTGGTGACCGTGTAGTCGGGCAGGCCGGACTCGGCCGCGCAAGGCACGTCCGGGAAGGCGGGGTTGCGCTTGTCGCCAGAGACCATCAGCGCGCGGATGCGTCCGCTCTTGATGTGCTGGGCCGAGGAGCCCAGGCCGTCGAACATCATGTCCACATTGCCGGCGATCAGGTCCTGCAGCGCCGGGCCTGCGCCTCGATAGGGAATGTGGGTGATGAAGGTATTGGTCTGCAGCTTGAACAGCTCTCCGGCCAGATGGTGCGATGTGCCCGCGCCCGCCGAGGCGTAGTTGAGCTTGCCCGGCCGCTTGCGCAGGTCGGCCAGCAGCTCCTGCACGGTCTTGCCCGGCACGTTGCGCGGGTTGACCACCAGCACCTGGGGCACGCTGGCCAGCAGGGCCAGCGCGACGAAGTCGCGCTCCAGGTCATAGTCCAGGCGGGGGTACATGGACGGCGCAATCACATGGTGGGTGCCGCCCATGAAGAAGTTGTAGCCGTCCGGCGCCAGCTTGGCCGCGTAGCTGGCGCCCAGGGTGCCGCCTGCGCCGCCACGGTTGTCGATCACCAGGGTCTTTCCCGCGCTCTTGGCGAACTGGGCCGAGAACGGCCGGGCAAAGGCATCGGTGCCCCCGCCGGCCGGAAACGGCACGACCAGGTTCACGGGTTTGGACGGCCAGTCCGTCGCGGCGCGGGCTGCCATGGGCAGGGCCAGCGCGGCCATCGAGGCCCCGGCCGCGCGCAACACCGCGCGCCGCCCCGTGGGGTGGGAAGCTTGCATGACTTGTCTCCTTGTCGCCTCTTTGAGGCTGTCTTCGTTGTCAGGCGCAGCAATCCCTGTGCAAGAAAAGGGGCACGGCCTGCGCCGCGCCCCTTTTCATTTGCACAGGGCTTCGATGTCCGAGGACACCGGTATGCGGCCCTGCGCCAGCAGGCCGCGATGCTTGTCCAGGCGCTTGAGGTCGTAGAGATAGTTGACCATCAGGCCCAGCGACTGCTTGAGTCCCTTGGCCGACAGGTCGGCCGCCCAGTTGAGCCGCTCCACGCGCGCGCCGTTGCCCAGGTGAAAGCGCGCCACCGGGTCCAGCGGCCGGCCCTTGGCCGTCTCGCGCCCCAGATAGTGGGCAGCGCAAAACAGCAGGGCGCGGCGCACAGGCGCGTCGGGCTTGAGATCCTGCGGCGCATCCAGCGCCGCCAGCAGGTGCTCGGCGCCCATGCCGCCCGCCTTGAGCTCGAAGGCCTTGCGCTGGCGCTCGTCCATCTTCTCCAGGATGGCGTCGCCGTGCTTGGCGATCCAGGCGCGCAGGCCCGGAATGGGCGACAGCGTGGCGAAATGGCGCAGCCGGGGGAATTCGCCCGTCAGCGTCTCCACCACATGCTTGATCAGCGAGTCGCCGAAGCTCACGCCACGCAGGCCGGTCTGGGTGTTGCTGATGGAGTAGAAGATGGCCGTGGTGGCGCGGCCCAGGTCGGAGGCTGCGGCGGTCTCGTCCAGCAGTGGGGCAATGCTGTCGGACATCTTGTCCACCAGCGCCACCTCCACGAAGATCAGCGGCACGGTGGGCATGCGGGGGTGAAAGAACCCGTAGCAGCGCCGGTCGCTGTCCAGGCGGTTCTTGAGATCGGCCCAGCTGCGGATGTCGTGCACGGCCTCGTACTGGATGAGCTTTTCGATCAGCGAGGCCGGCGAGTCCCAGCTCAGGCGGCGCAGCTCCAGCAGGGCCACGTCGAACCAGGTGGAAAACAGATGCTCCAGCTCGGCATCCAGCGCGGAAAAGCGCTGCTGCTCCGCCTTGGGCAGTGCCAGCAGTTCGGCACGCAGGTCCACCAGAAAGCCCATGCCGCCCTGGGGCTGGGCAAACCGCTGCAGCAGCCGCGTGCGCGGCGACATCAGCGCGCGGCGCAGATCCATCTCGGCATGGCCGCGCTCGGCGTCGCTGGTGGCCATGTCATAGCGCTTGCGTGCGGTCATCAAGGCGTCGGTGTCGGGGCCGAACTGCTCGACGATCAGCGCCCAGAAATCCTGGCGCGCCGGCAGCTCGGCCTGGGCATACCAGTCCATCAGCTGCTGCGCGTGGCGGCCACCCTCGACATCGCTGAGCGCTGCGTCGGCGGCGGCCTGCAGGTCTTCCATGAGCTTGCGCAGCTCGCGCGGGGACAGCACTTCCTGGCCTCGGCGCAGGGTGGCCTGCAGGCGCTGGGCCGTGCCGCGCGGCGCGGGAGCCTTGGCTGCATCGCCTTCGGCGTTTTTTGCAGGCGCAGCGGCCTCGGTGCTGCGAAAGCGGGACACATTGCGGGCAATCCAGTCGGTAGCCAGACCCATTCAGACACTCCTCCATATCAAGCGGTCACGGGACTGTCATGCCGCCAACGGGCCAATGACAATCCCTTGCTGCTCACATTATGGGAGTCTGTACGCCAGCGCGTGTACGCCGATGTCGCGTTCTTGTCTTCGGGCAATCCCCAGCACGCGCGCGCCACGCCAAAAAGAAAGCGGGCCCAGGGCCCGCTTCGCATTGTGTCCAGCCAGGTTCAGGCCGGCTTGCCCGCATGGGCCGGATAGGCCGGACGCCCCGCCGCCCACAGCCACATGGCAATGCCGCCGATCACCATGGGCACGCACAGCCACTGGCCCATGCTCATCCCCAGCGACAGCAGGCCCAGGAAGTCGTCAGGCTCGCGGAAGTACTCGGCAATGAAGCGGAAGGCACCATAGCCGGTCAGGAAGACCGCCGCCACCTGGCCCGGCTTGTGCTCCTTGCGTGCATACAGCCACAGCAGCACGAACAGCAGCAGGCCTTCGAGCAGGAACTGGTAGACCTGCGAAGGATGGCGCGGCAGCATGGAGCCGCTTTGCGGGAAGACCATGGCCCAGGGCAGCTCGGGGCTGGCAAAGCGGCCCCACAGTTCGCCATTGATGAAGTTGCCGACACGGCCCGCCGCCAGGCCCGTGGGCACGCAGGGCGCGACGAAGTCGGCCACCTCCAGCCACGAGCGTGCGCGCGAGCGCGCGAACCAGACCATGGAGCCGATGACGCCGATCAGCCCGCCATGAAAGCTCATGCCGCCCTGCCAGACGTAGAAGATCTCCAGCGGATGGCTGAGGTAGTAGCCGGGCTTGTAGAACAGGCAGTAGCCGAGCCGGCCGCCGACGACCACGCCGAGCACGCCCAGGAAAAGAATGTCTTCCACGTCCTTGCGCGTCCAGGCGCGGTCGCCCTGCATGCGCACGAAGGGCGGGTGGCGCAGCCTGCGCGTGCCCAGCCAGAGGAAGAGGCCGAAGGCGGCCAGATAGGTCAGGCCGTACCAGTGCACGGCGAGGGGCCCGATCTGCAGGGCCACGGGATCGATCTGCGGGTACATCAGCATGGTCGGCATTGTGCCGCAGCGCCGCATGGCCGGCGCCGGCCAGGGGTTGGAAAGATGGCGTCCCGCCCGCTCAGCCTTGCGGGCCTTCCTGGATGGCCGTGAGCTTGTCCAGGGCAGACAGCAGATGGCGCTGCTCGGTGGCGGTGAGCAATTGCTCCAGTTCGTCTTCCAGCTGCACCACCACGCCTTCGGCCCGCGCCTGCAGTGCGCTGCCGTCGTCCGTCAGGTGCAGCTGCTGCGCCCGGCGGTCGCGCGGATCGGGCTGGCGCCCGATGAGGCCGCGCTGCACCAGGCGCTCGACCACGGGCACCAGGTTGGAGGGCGAGATGTCCAGCGCCTCGCCCAGCTGGCGCAGGTAGATGCCGGGATTGGAGTGGATCAGCACCAGGATGGAGAACTCGCTGGGCTTGAGGTCCAGTTCGGCCACGCGCCGCGCAAACAGCTTGTGGATGTGGATTTCCGCGCGCGTGAGGCGGTAGCCCAGAAAGCGCTGCAGGCGCGACTGGTCGACGGCGGGTTCGAAGGAGCTGTCCATGGACACGGATCCGGAAGAGGAAGAAGGCGCAACGAGGCAAGGCCGCACCGGCGCCTGCGGTTCTGCAGGGCCGGTGCGGCGTTCCATCATAAAAGCCCCGGCAGCCCGCTCAAGCCACGGCGGCTGGCAGCGGCGTACGGGCAGCGGCCTCGGTACGGCGCAGCCAGTGCTCCGCATCCAGCAGGCCATGCGCAAGGAACCAGGCCGCGCTGTCCGCCTTGGAGCGGCGCAGCGCCGGATCGGCCAGCGGCAGGCTGACGCGCGCCGCGCGTGCCCAGGCAAAGGCCATGCACAGCGTGCCGACCAGTCGCAAGTAGTCCTCGGCACAACGCGCCAGCAATTGCCTGTCGCCGGCAGCGCCGGTACACAGCTCGCCCGTCAGCGCTTGCATGCGCTCTGCCCAGCTGCGCAGCGCGCCTGCAAAGCCGGTCTCCATGCCCGCGGCGTCGCAGGCATCGGCCTCTTCACGCAGCACCTTCAGCAGCGGCGCCAGCGCGGCACCGCCGCTGGAGACCACCTTGCGCTGCAGCAGGTCCAGCGCCTGGATCTGGTTCGTGCCTTCGTAGATCATGGCGATGCGGGCATCGCGCAGCGTCTGCTCGATGCGGTACTCGTGCACATAGCCGTAGCCGCCGAAGACCTGCAGCGCCTCGCTGGCCAGCGCAAAGCCCCGCTCGGTGAAGAAGGACTTGACCACGGGCGTGAGCAGCGAGGCCAGCGCATGGGCCTGGGCGCGCTCCTCGGCATCCGACGCCTGTTCGGCCAGGTCCAGCTGGTGCGCCACCCAGCCTGCAATGGCGCGCATGCCTTCGGTCCAGACGCGCAGGTCGGCCAGCATGCGCTGCACGGCCGGCTGCAGGGCGATGGGGTCGGCGGGGCCCTGCGCATCGGCAGGCCGGGGCTGGGCGCGCATCTGGCGGCGCTCGGCCGCATAGGCGCGCGCCAGCTGCCAGGCCATCTCGGCATGGCCCAGGCCCTGCAGGCCCACGTGCAGGCGGGCCGAGTTCATCATCACGAACATGGCAGCCAGGCCCTGGTGGGGCTGGCCCACCAGCCAGGCCTGCGCGCCCTCGAAGCGCATGGCGCAGGTGGCGCTGCCCTTGATGCCCATCTTCTTTTCGATGCCGTCGCAGTGGATGGCGTTGGGCAGAAAGCTGCCGTCGTCCCGGGGAATGCCGCGCGGCGCCAGGAACAGCGACAGGCCGCGCGTTCCCTCAGGCGCATCGGGCAGGCGCGCCAGCACCAGGTGGACGATGTTCTCGCTCATGTCCTGGTCGCCGCCCGAGATGAAGATCTTGCTGCCGTCCAGGCTGTAGCTGCCATCGCCGCGGGGCCTGGCCTGGCTGCGCAGCAGGCCCAGGTCGGAACCGGCCTGGGGCTCGGTCAGGCACATGGTGGCCAGCCAGCGCCCGCTGACGATGTGCGGCAGGTAGGTGGCGCGCAGGTGCGCGTCGCCATGCGCGTGCAGGCAGGCATAGGCGCCGTGCAGGATGCCCGGGTACATGGTCCAGCCATGGTTGGCCGAGGCCAGCATTTCGTGCAGCGCGGCATCCAGCAGCTGGGGCAGGCCCTGGCCGCCAGCGTCGGGGGCGCAGGCCAGTGCGGGCCAGCCTGCCTCCATGAAGGCTGCATAGGCGGCGGGGAAGCCGTCGGGCGTGCGCACCCTGCCCTGCTCCAGGCGGCAGCCCTGCAGGTCGGCCGGGCCGTTGAGCGGGGCCAGCACGTCGGCGCAAAAGCGCCCGGCCGCCTCGACCACCATGTCGGCCGTCTCCTGGTCCAGGGCTTCATGGGCCGGCATGCGGCGCCAGTCGCCCTCGGCGCCCAGCCAGTGCTGCTGGACGAAGCGGATGTCCTGCAGCGGCGGCTGGTAGTGCGAGCAATGTGATGCCTGCGCGCTCATGCCCGGCCCTCCGTGGCCGCGACCAGGCGGCGGTAGGGACCGATGGCGCTGGCCAGGCACAGCACGGACAGCAGCGCGGCCAGTGCGGACACCAGGCCCAGCGACAGGCCCACGAGCTTTTCGTCATGGAAGACGAAGTCCGTGAAAAAGGCCACGAGGAAGGGACCGAGGCCCAGCCCGATCAGGTTGATCAGCAGCAGGTAGATGGAAGTCACCTGGCCGCGCAGCTGGTTGGGCGTGACCGCCTGCAGGATGGGCGGCGCCAGCGCCACCGGCATGCCCAGAAAGAAGGTGGTGGCCGCCACGGCCACCAGGGCCACCGTGGGCGTGGGCGCAAAGGCCAGCACCAGGCCGGTGATGACGAGCACGCCGGTGGCCACCAGCGAGATGACGATCGACCCCACCTGCTTGCCGCGCGCCGTGAGGTAGTCGGCCAGGAAGCCGCTGAGCAGCATGCCGCCAATGCCGAAGGTCAGGATGATGACGCCGTAGGCCGGGCCGATCTCGCCAGGCGTCCAGCCCCACTGGCGGATGAAGGTGGCCGGCAGCCAGGCCGTGACGCCGAAGGTGATCATGGCCGTGATGCCCGGCGCCAGCAGCAGCGGCAGGAAGGCGCGCTTGTTGCGCAACACATGGGACAGGTCGGGCGCCGGTCCCGCGGGCGCGGCCACTTTGGCGGACGCGGCCCGGGCCTGCAGGCCCCGGCGCAGCGGCTCGCGCACGGTGTACATCAGCGCCACCAGCGGAATGCCGGGCAGGGCCACGAAGATGAAGGCCGCCTGCCAGGGCTTGAAGCTGCCCAGCAGCGGGAACACCACCTCGCCGGCCTGGCTGGTGGCCTGGATGACCAGGCCGCCCACGATGAAGGCCGTGGCCGAGCCGATGTACACGCCCGAGGTGTAGATGCTCATGGCGCGTGCGCGGCGCTCGGGCGGGAAGTAGTCGGCCAGCATGGAATAGGCCGCCGGCGACAGTGCCGCCTCGCCCACGCCCACGAACATGCGCGCCACGAACAGCGAGACGAAGCCCGTGACATAGCCGCCCGCCGCCGTGGCCACCACCCAGATCGCCATGCCGATGACGATGAGATTGCGGCGGTTCCAGCGGTCGGCCAGGCGCCCCAGGAAGATGCCGACGAAGGTGTAGAAGATGGCGAAGGCAAAGCCGTGGACGATGCTGAAGACCCAGTCCGACAGCTGCAGATCCTTCTTGATGGGCTGCACCAGCAGGCCCAGGATCTGGCGGTCCACGAAGGACAGGGTGTAGGCCAGCAGCAGGATGATGGTGACGTAGTAGGCATAGCCGAGTCCGTTCGACTCGGCCGGCGCGGGCGTGGACACGCGGCCCGGCGGGTAAGGCAGGCTCATGGAGACCTCCTGTGGAGGAAGGGAAAGCGGAAAAAAGAAAGCGGGAAAGCGAGACAGGGCTGCGCATGAAAAGGGCCGGCGCGCCGCGCCAGCCCTTGCGCGGGCATCAGCCGGCGCTGTGCTCGACCAGCATCAGCGCATCGAGCGCGACCACGCCCTGCCCTTCGGGCAGCACGATGACCGGGTTGAGGTCGATCTCGCGGATGGCCGGCGTGCCGCGCAGCACCTGGCCCAGGCGCACGATGAGTTCGGCCAGCGCCTGGCGGTCCAGCGCCGGGGCGCCACGGTAGCCGTGCAGCAGCGGCGCGCCCTGCAGCCGGTCCAGCTCGCGCAGCACCTCGCTGGTGGATAGGTCGGCGTCCAGCAGGCGCGCGTCGCGCATGATCTCGGCCGTCACGCCGCCCAGGCCCGCCAGGATCACGGGACCCCACTGCGGATCGTTGCGCGCGCCGATGATCATCTCCAGGCCACGCCGGCCCATGGCCTCGACCAGCACGCCGTCCAGCGCAATGGCGCTGTCATAGGCGGCCACATTCGCATGCAGCCGGCCCCAGGACTCGCCCATGGCCTGCGCATCGGCAATATTCAGGATCACGCCGCCTGCATCGCTCTTGTGGCTGAGGTCGGCCGACTGCGCCTTGAGCGCCACGGGCCAGCCGATCTCCGCCGCAATCGCCACGGCCTGCTCGGCCGAGGTGGCCAGGCGGCCCTTCGCAAACGGCACGCCGACCTGGGCCAGCACGGCCTTGGATTCGTACTCGGGCACCACCGTGCGGCCTGCGGGCAGGGCCAGCGCGACGGGCTGGGCATCGGTGCGCTCGAAACTGCGCTGGCTGAAGGCGGTCAGGCGCTGCACGGCGCGCAGGGCACGCTCGGTGCTGGGGAAATACGGCACGCCCAGCGCACGCATCTCGGCGATGAACTCGGCAGGCACGGCCGCGCCCTCGTCCAGGCCCGCCACGATGACGGGCTTGGCCGGCCGCAGCTCGCGCACGGCGCGCAGTACGGGCGGCATCTTGATGCCGCAGGTCACCGGGTCGCCCTGGATCAGGCCGACGATGATGGTGGAAAAGCGCGCATCGCCAAACAGCGCATCCAGCGTGCGGAAATACAGGTCCGGCTCGACCAGGCCCTGGGCCGTGAGGTCCAGCGGGTTGCTCACGCCCACGAAATCGGGCAGCGCAGCCCGCAGCGCGGGCGAGTCGTCGTCGCCGATGGCGGGCAGTGCCAGGCCCAGCTCCTCGGCCCAGTCCAGCGTCAACGCCTTGAAGGCGCCAGACTCGCCCAGCACGGCAACTCCAGCTGCAGCTGCTGCACCGGCTGCACCAGCCGATGGCAGCACCGGGCAGCGGATGGCGATCTCGGCGATGTCGCCCAGCTCCTCCAGTGTCTCGGCAAACACGGCGCCTGCGCGTTCCAGCTTGGTGCGCATCAGCGCATAGTCGCCGGCCATGGCGCCGGTGTGCGTGGCGGCCGAGGCGCGCGCCGCGCTGCTCTTGCCCGGATGCAGCAGCACCACCGACTTGCCCAGGCTGCGCGCACGCGCCACGGTGGCCAGAATGCGCCCGGGCTGGCGGAACTGCTCGACGATCATGGCGACCACGCGCGTGGAAGGCTGCTCCAGCAGGAAGTCCACATAGTCCTCGGCATGGCTGGCGGCCTCGTTGCCCGTGGAGATGGCGTGCGACAGCGGCAGCGCGCGGCTGGCCAGCGTGGTGCACAGCACGGTCATCATGGCGCCGCTTTGCGAGACCACGCCAATGGCGGGCCGCGCGGCATCGACCTGCTGCGCGTCGATATTCACCTCGACAAAGGTCAGCGGCACGCGCTGCAGGTAGTTGATGCAGCCCAGGCAGTTGGGGCCCTCCACCACCATGCCGGCCTCGGCGGCGATGCGTGCGATCTCGCGCTGCTCGGCCATGCCGCGCTCGCCTGCCTCGGCAAAGCCGGCCGAGAAAATCACCACCGCGCCCACGCGCCGCGCCGCCAGCGCGCGCACCGTGTCCAGCACAAAGGGCTGGGGGATGGCCAGCACGGCCACATCAACGCCCTCGGGCAGCTGGTCCACCGAAGCCAGGCAGGCCCGGCCGGCGATCTCGCTGCGCTTGGGATTGATCAGGTGGATGTCGCCAGCGAAGCCGTTGCGCTCCAGATTGCCCAGCACCGATGCGCCCAGCGCACCCGGCGTGGCCGAGGCGCCGACGATGGCGATGGAACGCGGCCTCAGCAGCCTGCCAATGTCGGGCCGCACGGCGGCCGCCATCTCTGTCGTTGTCATTCTTGTCTCCAATGATTAAAGCTGGGAGGCCTACCGCGCGTGGTGGACGCTGCCCAAGCGAGGGACACCGAGGAAGGGCCTAAGCCGGCCGCGCCGCCCCGCACTGAGGGTGTCGTCCCCCTCCCTCGCGAAGCGAGTTAGAGAGGGGGAAGGCGCGAAGCGCCTCAGGGGGTGACTTGCTTGCTCAAGTCGTAGGTTCCGAGACCTGGCTTGTAGGTCTTGTCGTCCAGGAACTGGCGCATGCCTTCCTTGCGGCCTTCGTTGTCGAAGCTGTTGGCGGCTTCCTGGGCACGCACCAGATAGTCCTCGGCGTTGTCGTAGCTCATGTCGCGCACGCGGCGGATGGCATCCTTGGTGGCCTTCAGGGCGATGGGGTTCTTCTGCAGCAGGGCCTCGGCCACTTCGGTGACGCGGGCCTGCAGGCGGTCGGCCGGCAGGGATTCGTTGACCAGGCCCCACTCGGCCGCCGTGCGGCCGTCGATGTTCTCGCCGAGCATGGCGTGGTACATGGCGCGGCGAAAGGACAGCAGCTCCACCGCCACCTTGGAGGCGCCGCCGCCGGGCAGGATGCCCCAATTGATTTCGGACAGGCCGAACTTGGCGTCATCCGAGGCAAAGGCCAGGTCGCAGGCGAACAGCGGGCCGTAGCCACCGCCGAAGCACCAGCCGTTGACCATGGCGATGGTCGGCTTCTGGAACCAGCGCAGGCGGCGCCACCAGCCATAGCTCTCGCGCTGGGCCTTGCGGGTGCCGGCCAGGCCCGTGGCCTCGGTCTCGCGGAAGTATTCCTTCAGGTCCATGCCGGCAGTCCAGGCCGTGCCCTCACCGGCCAGAACGACCACGCCCACGTCGTCACGGAACTCCAGGTCGTCGAGCACGCGCATCATCTGGCGGTTGAGCTGGGGGCTCATGGCGTTGCGCTTTTCGGGGCGGTTGAATTTCACCCAGGCCACGCGGCCTTCGACGGTGCAGGACACGGTCTGTTCTTCGGTACGTTCGGTGCTCATTGCGCTTCCTTGTGCAAAAGGGAAATGGGAGGTTGGACACCGATGCTTCGGATCCATAATCGTTATGATAAATAACTATTATTCGACATAGCAATACAGCGTTTACCCTAGGCCGGTCACCACCCAGACCGGTGGCGATGCGAATGCTTCTGCGTCGCGCATGCATGCAATGCGCGGCACGCGGGGAATTGCGGCAGGTGTTTTGGCCGATCCGGGGGTTCACGCGATACTTGCGGTGTTCAACACAGTCAGGAGAAGAAGAACATGCAAGGCCAGCCAGAAGTCATCGAATGCCTCATAGAGCTGCTGCGCGGCGAACTTTCCGCACGCGACCAGTACTTCATCCACTCGCGCCAGTACGAGGACCAGGGCCTGCTGCGCCTGTTCGAGCGCATCGGCCATGAGATGGAAGAGGAAACCCAGCACGCCGACGCCATCCTGCGCCGCATCCTGTTCCTGGGCGGCCGCCCCGACATGCGCCCGCACGAGTTCACGCCCGGCGAGACCGTCGAAGAGATGCTGCGCAAGGACCTGGCCACCGAATACCGCGTGCGTGACAGCCTGCGCTCGGCCATGGCCCTGTGCGAGCGCCACGGCGACTACAACAGTCGCGACCTGCTGCTGGCCCAGCTGCGCGACACCGAAGAAGACCACGCCTACTGGCTGGAGAAGCAACTGGGACTGATCGAGAAGATCGGGCTGCCCAACTACCTGCAAAGCAAGATGGGCGAGCCGGCCTGAATGAAGCTCCCCCTGAGGCGCTTCGCGCCTTCCCCCTCTCTCGCTTCGCGGGAGGGGGACGACAGCCTCGCGGCGGGGCGGCCCTTGCTCGCTGTCCCTTGTTTTGGCCGCGCCAGTTTTTCAGGCACTTCCCATAAATGAGAGTGGGCTGTTTGCTCCACGATGAAAGCCCGAACCGGCAGCCACGATGAAACGGCAAGCCGGTCGCCCCACGATGAAACAAGAGCCCTCGAGGGCCTGAGAGAAGAGAAAAGAAAAAGGGATGGAAAGCCGCAAGGCCTTCCATCCCTTTTCATTTCCATCGGGTGCGCACCGCCGGGCGGCGGTGCAGCCCGGTGTCAGTCGTCCAGCAGCGACAGGTCGCGCACGGCGCCCTTGTCGGCCGACATCACCAGCTTGGCATAGGCCTTGAGCGCGGCCGAGACCTTGCGCGGGCGCGGCTGGGCGGGCTTCCAGCCCTTGGCATCCTGCTCGGCGCGGCGGCGGGCCAGTTCCTCGTCGGAGACCAGCACGTTGATGCTGCGGTTGGGAATGTCGATGCGGATGCGGTCGCCGTTCTTCACCAGACCGATGGCGCCGCCAGCGGCAGCTTCGGGAGAGCAGTGGCCGATGGACAGGCCCGAGGTGCCGCCCGAGAAGCGCCCGTCCGTCAGCAGCGCGCAGGCCTTGCCCAGGCCCTTGGACTTGATGTAGCTGGTCGGGTACAGCATTTCCTGCATGCCGGGGCCGCCCTTGGGGCCTTCGTAGCGCACGATGACGATGTCACCGGCCTTGACCTTGTCGTCCAGGATGTTCTGCACGGCCTCGTCCTGCGACTCGGTCACGTGGGCCGTGCCCTCGAACACATGGATGCTTTCGTCCACGCCGGCCGACTTGACTACGCAGCCGTCCAGGGCGATGTTGCCCGTCAGCACGGCCAGGCCGCCCTCCTTGGAGAAGGCGTGCTCGTAGGACCGGATGCAGCCTTCTGCACGGTCCAGGTCCAGGCTGGGCCAGCGCGTGTTCTGGCTGAAGGCCACCTGGGTGGGGATGCCGGCCGGTCCTGCCAGGTAGAAGTGCCGCACGGCTTCGTCCTGGGTGGTGGTGATGTCCCACTGCGCCAGGCCTTCGCCCAGGGTCTTGGCGTGCACGGTGGGCACGTCGGTGTGCAGCTTTCCGGCGCGAGCCAGCTCGCCCAGGATGGCGAAGATGCCGCCGGCGCGGTGCACATCCTCGATGTGGTACTTCTGCGTGTTGGGCGCGACCTTGCACAGCTGGGGCACCTGGCGCGAGAGGCGGTCGATGTCGGCCATGGTGAAGTCGATCTCGGCTTCACGGGCAATGGCCAGCAGGTGCAGGATGGTGTTGGTGGAGCCGCCCATGGCGATGTCCAGCGTCATCGCGTTCTCGAAGGCCTTGAATCCCACCGAGCGCGGCAGCACGGATGCGTCTTCGTGCTCGTAGTACTCGCGGGCCAGCTCGACGATGCGGCGGCCGGCGCGCTTGAACAGTTCCTCGCGGTCGGCATGCGTGGCCAGCACCGTGCCGTTGCCGGGCAGGGACAGGCCCAGGGCCTCGGTCAGGCAGTTCATGGAGTTGGCGGTGAACATGCCCGAGCACGAACCGCAGGTGGGGCAGGCCGAGCGCTCGACCTGGGCGACCTGCTCGTCGGTGTAGTTGGAGTCGGCCGCGATCACCATGGCATCGACCAGGTCCAGCTTCTTGAACTCCAGCGTGTGCGTGGTGGGATTGGCCAGCTTGGTCTTGCCCGCTTCCATGGGGCCGCCCGAGACGAAGATCACGGGAATGTTCAGCCGCATGGCGGCCATCAGCATGCCGGGGGTGATCTTGTCGCAGTTGGAGATGCACACCAGCGCGTCGGCGCAGTGGGCGTTGACCATGTACTCCACCGAGTCCGCGATGATGTCGCGGCTGGGCAGCGAATACAGCATGCCGTCGTGGCCCATGGCAATGCCGTCGTCCACGGCGATGGTGTTGAATTCCTTGGCCACGCCGCCTGCGGCCTCGATCTCGCGCGCCACCAGCTGGCCCAGGTCCTTGAGGTGGACGTGGCCGGGCACGAACTGCGTGAAGGAATTGGCGATGGCGATGATGGGCTTGTCGAAGTCGCCATCCTTCATGCCGGTGGCACGCCACAGGGCGCGCGCACCAGCCATGTTGCGGCCGCCGGTGGAAGTCTTAGAACGGTATGCGGGCATGGGCAATCCAGTTGTCTGTCGTCTCGGTCCGTCCCTGGTCCTGTGGGGAAGGCCAGGGTCTGGGCGAAGATTATGGCGCAGCACCCGCCGCACCGCTGGGGCGCAGGAATGCCCCGGCCGGCGTGGACCGCCCCTTTGCAGACCCCAGGCATCGCCTGCGACGAAGCCTGCTGCGCAATTCAGATCCGATCAGCGGCGCGAACGCGTGCCCGTACCCATGGCTTCCTTGTTCTTTTCGATGCGCTTCAGGCGCCGCTGCTCGATCTTGTCGGCCGCGCGCCGCTTGGTGTAGCCCGACATGTCCGCCCAGGCCCACCAGGCCGCCGTCAAGCCATAGGCGCCCAGGATGACGTACCACGACCAGGTGGCGACAGGTTCGATATCGGCCAGCTTGAGCAGGGTGAGCAGGACCGCAATTCCCAACAGATACATCACTTCTCCTTCGCCACAAAGCGCTTCACACGAGGTAACGCATCACGCATGCGCGCCCACTACAATGGTTCGCATAATTATTCCCGACAACACCCCAGGAACACATGATGAAGCAGACATTGATCGCATTTGCCCTGACCGTCGCCGCCGTGGCCCCCGCCATGGCCGACCAGGCACTTGCCACCTCCAAGAACTGCATGGCATGCCACGCAGTGGACAAGAAGCTGGTGGGCCCCTCCTACAAGGATGTGGCCGCCAAGTACGCCGGCCAGAAGGACGCCGTGGACAAGCTGGCAGGCAAGATCATGAAGGGCGGCAGCGGCGTCTGGGGCCCGGTTCCCATGCCCGCCAACCCCCAGGTCAACGAAGCCGATGCCAAGAAGCTGGCCGCCTGGGTGATGTCGCTGAAGTAGGCTCCGCCTTTCCTTCGGGGCCCCGCCTCAGGGCCCGCAAAAAAACCGCGCAACGCAAGTCGCGCGGTTTTTTCATGGTCCGCCGGTGAATCCGGGCCCGGCCCCCTTACCTGTAGTCCGCAGCGCCCGTGCCGGGCTGCTGGTGCAGGCGTACCTGCTGCTCCAGCTGCCCCACATAGGCGGCCGTGCTGTTGTCCGACTCCTGGGCGCGCTGCACCAGATGGGCCTCCAGCGCATCCAGCCGCGCCATCAGCACCTCCTTGTCACGCGCATGCAGGTCCTCCAGCACGGTGCGCAGCTCGGTGAAGCGCGAGGCCTCGGCCTTGTCGGCCAGGTCGCGCTGGGCCTGCATTTCCTTGGCGTGTCGGCGCGCCTCCATCAGCACCGAGCCCTGCAGCCACAGCACATAGGCGACGAAGAACACGCCCAGCAGGCAGGTCAGCGCCAGCATCAGCACGCCCAGCGGCGCCTGGACATCGGTGACGCCCAGCGACACGACGGATGGCGCGGCCAGCGTGTTCCAGTTGAATGCCGCCAGCAACGCGATCAGGGCCACGGTGATCAGCAGCGACAAGGTTCTCAGATTCATGGTGAAAGGCCTCCCTCGGCAGTGGTGAAAGCAACAGCTTCGGTTGTACCGCAACCATCATGCCTGAGCTGTCGGCCCACACAAAATAGGACTGCAAGACAGGGCGCCGCCCGCAGTCCGGCCAAGAAAAAACCGGAGCCAGGGCTCCGGTTCTTCATGGCGGTCGTGTCGGACCTCAGTTCGTCTCGGCCAGCTGGTCGAGGATGGCCGGGTTCTCCAGCGTGCTCGTGTCCTGGGTGATGGCCTCGCCCTTGGCAATCGAGCGCAGCAGGCGGCGCATGATCTTGCCGCTGCGCGTCTTGGGCAGGTTGTCGCCGAAGCGGATGTCCTTGGGCTTGGCGATGGGGCCGATTTCCTTGGCCACCCAGTCGCGCAGCTCCTTGGCGATCTGCTTGGCTTCCTCGCCCGTGGGGCGTGCCCGCTTCAGCACCACGAAGGCGCAGATGGCCTCGCCGGTCAGATCGTCGGGGCGGCCCACGACGGCGGCCTCGGCCACCAGATCCGTCTTGGCGACCAGGGCCGATTCGATCTCCATCGTGCCCATGCGGTGGCCGGAGACATTGAGCACGTCGTCGATGCGGCCGGTGATGCGGAAGTAGCCCCGGTCCTCGCTGCGCACGGCGCCGTCGCCTGCCAGATAGGTCTGCCCGCCGAGTTCGGCCGGGAAATAGCTCTTCTTGAAGCGCTCGGGGTCGCCCCAGATGGTGCGGATCATGCTGGGCCAGGGCTTGGTGACCACCAGCAGGCCGCCTGCGCCGTTGGGCAGTTCGTGGCCGGTCTCGTCGACGATGGCGGCCATGATGCCCGGCAGCGGCAGCGTGCACGAACCCGGCACCAGCGGCGTGGCACCCGGCATGGGGGCGATCACGTGGCCCCCGTTTTCGGTCTGCCAGAAGGTGTCCACGATGGGGCAGCGCTCGCCGCCCACATGCTTGTGGTACCACATCCAGGCCTCGGGATTGATGGGCTCGCCCACGCTGCCCAGCAGGCGCAGGCTGGACAGGTTCCAGTTCTTCGGATGCACGGCGGCATCGCTGTCGGCGGCCTTGATCAGCGAGCGGATGGCCGTGGGAGCCGTGTAGAAGATGGTGCAGCCGTGGCGCTCGATCATCTGCCAGAAGCGGCCCGCATTGGGGAAGGTGGGCACGCCCTCGAACACGATCTGCGTGGCGCCAGCGGCCAGCGGGCCGTAGGCCACGTAGGTGTGGCCCGTGATCCAGCCGATGTCGGCCGTGCACCAGAACACGTCGCTGGGCTTGAGGTCGAAGGTCCACTCCATGGTCTGCTTGGCCCACAGCACGTAGCCGCCCGTGCAGTGCTGCACGCCCTTGGGCTTGCCGGTGGAGCCGCTGGTGTAGAGGATGAACAGCGGGTGCTCGGAATCCACGGCCACGGGCGCGCACTCCGTGCTCTGGCCGGCCAGGATCTCGCCGAAGGTCTTGTCGCGGCCCGCCGTCATGGCACAGGCCGTGGCCGTGCGCTCGTAGACGAAGACATGGCGCACGGCCTCGCAGCCGCCCAGCGCCAGCGCGTCGTCCACGATGGCCTTGAGCGGCAGTTCCTTGCCGCCGCGCATCTGGTAGTTGGCGGTGATCACCGCCACGGCGCCCACGTCGACGATGCGTTCCTGCACCGCCTTGGCCGAGAAGCCGCCGAACACCACGCTGTGCGTGGCGCCGATGCGCGCGCAGGCCTGCATGGCCACCACGCCCTCGATGGTCATGGGCATGTAGATCAGGACACGGTCACCCTTTTGCACGCCCTGGGCCTTGAGCGCGTTGGCGAACTGCGAGACGCGCTCCAGCAGCTCGCGGTAGCTGACCTTGGTGACCTCGCCGCCATCGGCCTCGAAGATGATGGCCGTCTTGTGCTCGACGGCCGTGCCCATGTGCTTGTCCAGGCAGTTGGCGCTGGCATTGAGTTCGCCATCGGCAAACCAGCGGAAGAAGGGGGGATTGCTGTCGTCCAGCACCTGGGTGAAGGGCTTGGACCAGACCACGTTCTCGCGCGCCAGGCGGGCCCAGAAGCCCTGGTAGTCGTTCTCTGCCTCGGCGCACAGCGCCTTGTACTGCTCCATGCCGGAGATGCGGGCCTTGGCGGCAAAGTCTGCCGGCGGCGGGAAGACCCGGTTCTCCACCAGTACCGATTCAATGGGGGATGCTGTTGCGGTGCTCATGCTTGCTTGTCTCCTGGGCTGGCCAAATAAAAATTGTGGTGTGACTGTCGGGGGCCGGTCTTACATGCCACTGACTGAAACACCCTTGGGCGCGTCTACCTGGGGATTCCCCGCAGTTCCTGGCTGTCACCGGCAATGGCCTGTTTCGCCGCTAAAATCGCGCGCCCGTTTTCCACGGCCATTGTCCCCTCCCATCCACGCCCCCACGCAAGACAAGCGCGACCGACCACCATGGCCCGCCAGCAAAACTCCAACCGAGCCCCCGGCTCCCCCCTGCGTCCCCTGCCCTCCCTGATCTTCGCCAGCCGCTGGCTGCAGCTGCCGCTGTACCTGGGCCTGATCGCCGCCCAGGGCGTCTATGTCTGGCACTTCCTGCTGGAGCTGTGGCACCTGATCGAGGCCGCCTTCGGCAACCAGGAAGCGCTGCAGGCGCTGATCACCAGCATCGGCTACAAGCACGATGCGCCCATCGGCGCGCTCAACGAAACCATCATCATGCTGGTGGTGCTGGCGCTGATCGACGTGGTGATGATCTCCAACCTGCTGATCATGGTCATCGTGGGCGGCTACGAAACCTTCGTCAGCCGCCTGGGCCTGGACAGCCACCCGGACCAGCCCGAGTGGCTGGGCCATGTGAACGCCTCCATCCTCAAGGTGAAGCTGGCCCTGTCCATCATCGGCATCAGCTCCATCCACCTGCTCAAGACCTTCATCAACGCAGGCAGCTACGACGTCAAGGTGCTGATGTGGCAGACCATCATCCACGTCACCTTCCTGGCCAGCGCCCTGGCCATCGCCTACACCGACAAGCTGATCAACAGCACGGCCGGCAACCACTGAGCCGGCGGCATCCCACACCGAAGCCCCGCAGCGCCAGCCGCTGCGGGGCTTTTTTCATGGGCGGGCGCAGGCACGCTTTTTGCCGCAGATCGGGCCTGAAGCTTTCCTCAAGCTGACGCTTGACCGATTTTATTCATCGATGACAGCATATGCCTTGTGAATCATGATCTCTATGCTCTCATTAAGTGAGCAAATACTGACCGGATTGCAGCCCTCAAGGGCTTGAAACAGCCCGAAACAGGCCTTTTCCGGCTCATGCGTTTTGACGCAGTAAAACCTGTTTTATATAATTTCGGCTTCTTTACAACCTGCCAAGCAGGTCATCGGCACCGTCTTCACGGCCTGCCGATCCCTCCGGCGGATCGTTGTGCTCCCGGCACAGCCCCGTCAACCGGGCCGAAACTCGGTCCTGATGTTGTGGGGCATCGCGCTGGCTGATCTTCAGCCACGATGCCCGCCTGAGACACCGCGCGCGCTTGCCGCCGGCTGCTCTCGACCTCTGGCTCTTGCGCACCGCTTCGCGTGCCATCCGAGCCGTCTCGGGTGCTTTCGCACCTGTTTGAATTCCAGCAACGGGGGACGGCCGTCCCCTGCAGCGAACGGCATCAGGGCTTCATTTTTGGCTTGCGCGCCAGCGTCTTCGCCCGTCGAGGACGCTGGACTGTGTTCCATCTCACCCAAAAGGAGAACGCCACAGTGGCCAAGCAGATCATCATCGATCATGTGTTCAAGGTTTTCGGGGACGACCCCAGGACCGCACTCGAGCTCGTCCAACAAGGCCTGAGCAAACAGGAGATCCTGGAGCGCACGGGCCAGTCCATCGGCGTGTTCGACGCCGACTTCACCATCGAGGCCGGCGAGATCTTCGTCGTCATGGGCCTGTCGGGCTCGGGCAAGTCCACCCTGGTGCGCATGCTCAACCGCCTGATCGAGCCCACGGCCGGGCGCATCGTGGTCGATGGCCAGGACATCAATGCCCTGAGCGAGCGCGATCTGCGCGCGCTGCGCCGCAAGGACATCTCCATGGTGTTCCAGTCCTTTGCGCTGATGCCGCACATGACGGTGCTGGACAACACGGCCTTCGGCCTGGAGCTGGCCGGCGCCGACAAGGCCGAGCGCCAGAAGCAGGCCCAGGCCGCGCTGGAGCAGGTGGGCCTGGGCGCCTGGGGCGCCAGCTATCCCGACGAGCTGTCGGGCGGCATGCAGCAGCGCGTGGGCCTGGCCCGGGCGCTGGCGTCCGATCCGTCCATCCTGCTGATGGACGAGGCCTTCTCGGCCCTGGACCCCATCATCCGCACGGAGATGCAGTCCGAGCTGCTGCGCCTGCAGCAGATCCAGCGCCGCACCATCGTCTTCATCTCGCATGACCTGGACGAGGCCATGCGCATCGGCGACCGCATCGCCATCATGAAGGACGGCCAGGTGATCCAGGTCGGCACGCCCGACGAGATCCTGCGCAGCCCCGCCGACGACTATGTGCGCAGCTTCGTGCGTGGCGTGGATGCGGCCTCTGTCTTCAAGGCCGGGGACATTGCGCGCCAGGCCCTGACCGTGGTGTCGGAGCACAGCGACCGCGGCTGCCGCGCCGCCCAGCGCCTGCTGGAGGACTCCGACCGCGACTACGCCTATGTGGTCAACGCGCGCCGCCGCTTCCTGGGCGTGGTGTCCTCGCAATCGCTGCGCGACGCACTGCATGGCCGCCCGGGCATGCTGGGCCTGAGCCACGCCTTCCTGCCCAACGTCGAGCCGCTGTCCGCAGGCACGCCGGTGGCCGAGCTGTTCGGGCCCGTGGCCGCTGCGCCCTGCGCGCTGCCGGTGACCAACGACGACGGCCAGTTCATGGGCGTGGTCAGCCGCACCACCATGCTGCGCTTCCTGGACCGCGACACGCCGCCCGTGCCGCCGCCGCAGGAGATCGTGCCGCCCGTCACGCTCAACCCGCATTTCCCGGCCTCCAACGCCCCCACCGTCGCCCCCACCGTCGCGCCCACCGTGGAGCCGATCGAACAACGACAAGGAGATGCCGCATGAGCGATGCAACCAACAGCCTGAACCCGAACACCGCCGCTGCCGCCACCGATCCCTGGGCCGATGCGAGCGCAGCCACTGCTTCCACCGACTCCCCAGCCTCTGCAGCCTCTACAAGCGCCGATCCCTGGGCCACCGCCGCCACGCCGGCACCCGATGCCCCGGCCGATCCCTGGGGCGCCGCCAGCGGCGGTGATGCCGCAGGCGGTGACTGGCTGGGCGCCTCGGCCGGCTCGGGCGTTCCCGACGACGCCCATGCCAGCCTCTGGCACCAATTGACCACCGACGGCCTGCCCGTGCAGGGCTGGATCAACAGCGGCCTGGAATGGGTAGTCCACCATTTCCGCCCCTTCTTCCAGGCCGTGCGCACGCCCATCGACGGCACGCTGTCGGGCATCACCGATGCCATGCTGGCCCTGCCCTGGCCGCTGCTGATCCTGATCCTGACCCTGGTGGCCTGGCAGTTCGCGGGCCGCGCCATGGCCATTGGCGCCGCCGTCTCGCTGGTGGTGGTCGCCATGCTGGGCATCTGGCCCGAGGCCATGGTGACGCTGTCCCTGGTGCTGACCTCGCTGGTTTTCTGCATGGTCATCGGCTTGCCCGCGGGGATTTTGCTGGCCTCCAGCGACCGTGCGCAGCGCTGGACACGCCCGCTGCTCGACGCCATGCAGACCACGCCGGCCTTCGTCTACCTGGTGCCCGTGGTGATGCTGTTCGGCATCGGCAACGTGCCCGGCGTGATCGTGACCATCATCTTCGCGCTGCCGCCGCTGATCCGCCTGACCAACCTGGGCATCCGCCAGGTGCGCCCCGACCTGATCGAAGCCAGCCGCGCCTATGGCGCATCGCCCTGGCAGTTGCTGTGGAAGGTGCAGTTGCCGCTGGCCATGCCGTCCATCATGGCGGGCGTGAACCAGGCGCTGATGCTGTCGCTGTCCATGGTGGTGATCGCTTCCATGATCGCCGTGGGCGGCCTGGGCCAGATGGTGCTGCGCGGCATCGGCCGCCTGGACATGGGCCTGGCCACCGTGGGTGGACTGGGCATCGTGCTGCTGGCCATCGTGCTGGACCGCATCACCCAGGCCATGGGGCAGACGACCCGTGGCGGTGCGCGCTGGTGGCACAGCGGCCCCGCCGGCTGCATTGCCCGCCTGCTGGGCGCCGGCAACAAGCCGGTCCATCGTGGCAGCACCAGCTGAATGCCTTCACTGCGGCGCGGATGGGCCCACTGCCGCGCCGCCTTCCCGAAAAGCGGCCAGCCAGGCTGGCCGCCCACTCCCCTTTCATCACACAACGGAGGAACCCGAGGATGAACCAAGCCCTGAACCACAATCGACTGCCAACTGCCACTGCCAGCCACTGGCTGCGCACCGCCACGATGGCTGCCGGCATCGCACTGGCCTGCGCAGGCGCATCGGCCGCCAGCGACCAGCCCGGCAAGGGCGTGAAGGTGTCGCCGCTCAAGAGCTCCATCGCTGAAGAAAGCTTCCAGACCCTGATCGTCATGAAGGCCCTGGAGAAACTGGGCTACGACGTGCAGCCCTTCCAGGAAGTCGAGTACCCCACGGCCCACGTGGCGATTGCCAATGGCGATGCCACTTTCCTGGCCACGCACTGGAACCCGCTGCACGCCGACTACTACAAGAACGCGGGCGACGCCAAGCTGTTCCGCAAGGGCGTGTACTCGGACAACGCGGCCCAGGGCTATCTGATCGACAAGAAGACGGCCGACGAATACAAGATCACCAATATCGGCCAGTTGAAGGACCCCAAGATCGCCAAGCTGTTCGACTCGGACGGCGACGGCAAGGCCGACCTCACCGGCTGCACGCCGGGCTGGGGCTGCGAGGCCGTGATCGAGCACCACCTGACGGCCTACAAGCTGCGCGACACCGTGACCCACAAGCAGGGCACGTACTCGGCGCTGATCGCCGACACCATCTCGCGCTACAAGGCCGGCAAGCCCATCCTCTACTACACCTGGACGCCCTACTGGGTGAGCAACGTGCTCAAGCCCGGCAAGGACGTGGTGTGGCTGGAGGTGCCCTTCTCCTCGCTGCCCGGCGAGCAGGCCAAGTTCGATACCAAGCTGCCCAACGGCAAGAACTACGGCTTCGTGGTGAACAAGCAGCAGATCGTGGCCAACAAGGCCTTCACCGACAAGCACCCCGACGCCGGCAAGCTGTTCGAGCTGATGCAGCTGCCCGTGGGCGACATCAGCGCGCAGAACCACATGATGAGCCAGGGCCAGAACAAGCCCTCGGACATCAACCGCCATGTGGACGGCTGGATCAAGGCCCACCAGAAGACCTTCGACGGCTGGCTGGAACAGGCCCGCGCCGCAGCCCGCTGAACGCTGCGGGGGAGCCGCGCCAGGCGCTCCCCCGGCTTCCTGCTTCAAAGGCCCGCTTCGGCGGGCCTTTTGAACATGCGCAGGGCGATGGCCGTGACCACCACGCCCGCCACCAGCGCCACCGCATACATGGCCACGTGGGTCACGGCGTTGGGAATGGGCGCGACGAAGATGCCGCCATGCGGCACCTTCAGCTCCACACCCGCCAGCATGGACACGGCGCCGGCCACGGCCGAGCCCAGCACCAGGGCCGGAATCGTGCGCAGCGGATCGCGCGCCGCGTAGGGAATGGCCCCCTCGGTGACAAAGGCCAGGCCCAGCACGCCGGCCGAGGCGGCGCTGCCGCGCTCCTCGCGCGTGAAGCGGTCTGCAAACAGGCGCGTGGCCAGGGCCAGCCCCAGCGGCGGCGTCATGCCGGCGATCATGGCTGCAGCCATGGGCGTGTAGACCTGGCTCGCGATCATTCCCGTGGAAAACGCATAGGCGGCCTTGTTCACCGGCCCGCCCATGTCAAAGGCCATCATCGCGCCCAGCAACAGGCCCAGCAGCAAGGCACTGGCACCCTGCATGCCGCGCAGCCAGGCGCTCAGCCACTGCAGCAGCTCGGCCACGGGCGCACCGACCAGATAGAACATCAGCAGCCCCGTGAACAGGCTGCCCAGCACAGGCAGGATCAGCATGGGCAGCAGGCCCTTGAGCGCCTGCGGCAGCCGGATGTGCGCTGCCATGAAGGCCACGCCGTAGCCTGCGATGAAGCCGGCCGCGATGCCGCCGATGAATCCCGCCCCCATGCTGGACGCGATCATCCCGCCGATCATGCCCGGCGCAATGCCGGGCCGGTCGGCAATGGAATAGGCGATATAGCCGGCCAGTGCCGGCACCATCAGCGCAAAGCCGCCCTTGGCGCCGATCTGGAACAGCGTCCATCCCAGCGTGCCCTGGTGGGCATCGTCATGGACATAGATGCCGCCCAGCGCAAAGGCCATGGCGATCAGAATGCCGCCGGCCGTGACGAAGGGCAGCATGAAGGACACGCCGGTCATCAGGTGGCGATAGGCACCGCCCTGGGTCCGGGCCGGCGTGGGCGCGGCGCTGCCTGCAGCAGCAGCGCCCACGGCGGCACCATGCACGGTGGCTTCGGCCAGCGCCTTGGCGATCAGCCCCGAGCCATCGCGTATGGCCGGCTTGGTGCCGCTGCGCAGCAGCGGCTTGCCCGCGAATCGCGAGAGATCCACCTCGCGGTCGGCGGCAATGATGACCAGATCGGCCTCGGCAATCTCCTGCGGCGTCAGCGCATCGAGCGCGCCCACCGAGCCTTGTGTCTCCACGCGCATGGCGTGGCCCAGCGCCGCCGCGCCGCGCTGCAGGCCCTCGGCCGCCATGAAGGTATGGGCGATGCCCGTGGGGCAGGAGGTGACGGCAACAATGCGCTTGCCCGTGCGCTTGCCCATGTTCTCGCCCATGCGCTCGCCAGCGGGACTGGCGGCAGCGCAGCGTGCAAGCACGCCGGCCGGATCATCAAGCGCCTCGCGCAGGCTGCAGCGCTCGACGGTGGCCTGCACGAAGCGGGAGGCATCGGCGGCGGTATCTGCATCGTCATGGGTGCCGGCATCCCCCACGATCAGCAATTGCCCGGCCTGCGCGGCGGCATCGGCCGCATGCAGCCCGATCACACCGCCGCTGGCGCGCACTTCCACGGCCAAGGGACGCTGTCCGGCCGCATGGCGCAGGGCTTCGGCGGCCAGCAGCGCTTCGGCGTCGTGCCCGGCCGCTGCGATCACCACAAAAAGAGGGTTCATGAAAGCTCCTGAAGAATGGGGGATCACGGCCACTGGCATGGCTCCAGCAGCACGCTGGCAGCCAGGGCCCGGACGCGGTTGGCATCGACTTCGCGCGCGGGCACTGCCTGCAGCCAGGCCAGCGCGCTGGCCGTGGACAGGCGTGCGGTGTCTGCCAGATCCAGTCCGCGCAGCCGCGCGGCCACCATGCCCGCGACCATGGCATCGCCCGCGCCCACGGAGCTGCCGCGTGCCCGCTGCGGCGGCCGCGCGATCACCGCGCCTTGCGCGGTGGCGAACAGCGCGCCCTCCTCGCCCATGGACACGACGGCCAGCCCCAGCCCCCTGTCCAGCAGGCGGCGCGCGGCGGTCAGCAGCGCGTCGCGGCCGTCCAGGCGCAGGCCGGTGGCGGCCTGCAACTCCTCCCGGTTGGGCTTGATGGCCCAGGGCATGGCCGCATGGGGTGCCGCCAGGGCAGCAGCCAGGGGGGCCTCGCTGGTGTCCAGCAGCACGTCGGCACCGGCGGCCACGGCCTGGGCCTGGAGCCGGGCCCAGCTGTCCGCAGGCAGGCCGGCAGGCAGGCTGCCCGACAGCACCACGGCCAGGCCGGGCCGCAGATACCGGGCCAGCGTGGACATGACGGCGTCCAGATGCGCTTCGGCCAAGGCCAGGCCCGGCAGGTTGATGTCCGTGGTCTGGCGTCCGCCGTCGGCCACCAGCTTGATGTTGGTGCGCGTCTGGCCCGGCACGCGCAGGCAGGCGTCGGCAATGCCGCGCTGGGCGAACAAGGCCTCGAACATGCCGGCGTTGTCACTGCCCAGCACGCCCAGCGCGGCCGTGGAAATGCCCAGGCCCGCCAAGGCGGCGGCAACATTGATGCCCTTGCCGCCCGGCGCCTGCACGTTGCCCAGCGCGCGCTGCACCTGGCCGGGCAGCAGCGCGTCCAGGGTCACAAGCTGGTCTATGGCCGGGTTCAGGGTCACGGTAATGGCTTGCGGGGCGTTCATGCCGTCACCTCCTTGGCCAGTTCGCGCACCTGCGCGGCATCCTCGCAGCCGAGCGCCCTGTCTGCGAGCGCCTGCAACTGCCGCAGGCTGGCCGCACGCAAGCCGGCCTTGACACCGGCGATGTCGTTGGGCGTCATCGACAGCTCGCCCACCCCCAGCCCGGCCAGCAGCAGCGCACCGAACGGGTCGCCGGCCAGTCCGCCGCAGACGCCCACGGGGCGCGCGCGGGTGGTAGCACCCTGCACGGTGGCGCGCACCATCCGCAGTACGGCCGGATGCAGGCTGTCCGCCTCGGCCGCCAGCTGCGGGTTCTGGCGGTCCATGGCCAGCACGTACTGGGTCAGGTCGTTGGTGCCTATGGAGAAGAAATCGGCATGGCGGGCCAGTGCGTCGGCCTGCACGGCGGCGGCGGGCACCTCGATCATGATGCCCAGCGGCAGGACCGGGGCGTCCAGTTCGGCGCGCAGCCGTTCGCAGGCCGCGCGCAGCGCCAGCAGTTCCTGCACGCTGGTGACCATGGGAAACATCACCGACAGCCTTGCGCCATCGCGGGCCGCCCGGTACAGGGCGCGCATCTGGGGCTCCAGCAGGTCGGGGCGGCGCAGCAGCAGCCGCGCGCCGCGCACGCCCAGGAAGGGGTTGTCCTCGCGCGGCAACTCCAGGTGGGCGACCTGCTTGTCGCCGCCGATGTCCAGCGCGCGAACGATCAGCGGCCGGCCCTCCAGCGCCTGCGCCATGGCGCGGTAGGTTTCGTACTGCTCGTCCTCGCCGGGCGTGCTGCCGCGCTCCAGGAACAGGAATTCCGTGCGCATCAGGCCCACGCCCTCGGCGCCCTGGGACAGGGCCAGCGGCACCTGCCCGGGCAGGTTGACGTTGGCGCAGACTTCGATGCGCACGCCATCGGTGGTGATGGCAGGCAGGCTGCGCTGCGCGGACACGCGTTCCTGCAGTGCCTGCTGCTCGGCCATGTGGGCACGCGCCGAAGCCAGGTCCTGCTCCGAGGGATCAAGGTAGATGCGGCCATTGGCGCCATCGACGATGGCCAGGGCCCCATCGGCCATGCCCAGCACGCCGCCGCCTGCCGCCACGGCGGCCGGCAGCCCCAGCGTGCGCGCGAGTATGGCCGTGTGCGAGGTGGGACTGCCCTGCGCCGTGACCAGCGCGGCCACGCGCGCCGTGTCCAGCTGGGCGGTTTCCGAGGGAGAAAGATCGGCCGCGACCAGGATGCAGCCGCCTTCCGGCAGGCCATCCGGCCCCGCCGCTGCCAGCGAGGGCTGCAGTTGCACGAGCACGCGCCGGCCCACGTCGCGCAGGTCGGCGGCACGCGCGGCCAGCGCAGGGTTGTCCAGCGCCTGGAGACGGGCAGCGCCCTCCTCCACGGCCTGGTCCCAGGCCCAGGCCACGCCGTGGCCCTGGACCATGAACTGGCAGGCGCGCGTGATGAGTCCGGTGTCGCCCAGCCACTCGGCCTGCGCGCTGAAGATGGCCGCATCGCCTTCGCCCAGGCGGCGGCGGGTGTCGTCATGCAGGGCGCGCAGCTGGCCCTGTGTCTCGGCCAGCGCCGCATGCAGCCGCGCACCGCCCACGCTGAGCGGCTCGGGCAGGTCGGGGATCTCGGCTGCCTCCACACGCCACTGGTGGATGCGGGCCACGGCCAGCCCCGGGCTGGCGCCCAGGCCCACAAAGGCAGGCCGCGCCAGCGGCGGCAGCCAGCCCGTGGCGGGCGATTCGGCCGCCTTGCGCGCAGCGGCGTCGGCATCGGCACGTTCCTGGACCACCAGGGCCTGGGCCACGGCACACAGGCGCTGGACCGCGGCACTGGCGTCGGGACCCTCTGCCGAGACAGTGACCTTGTCGCCTTCGCGCAGTCCCAGCTGCAGCAGGCTGGCCATCTGCCGCGCATCGGCCACCTCGTCGCCATGGCGCACCTGGATGCGCGAGGCAAAGCCGCGCGCCGCCTCCGCCCAGCGCGTGGCAGGCCGCGCATGCAGGCCGTTGGGATAGGCAATGGTCCATTCGCGCGCCTCGGCCAGGTCCACTGCCGCCGGGCGGGCGGCAGGCGGCGCCGGGTCCGCTTGCCCCTGGAGTGCATCGATGACCTGCTGCGCATCGCCGGTGGTGAACAGCGCCTGCAGCCGGGGTGTCTGCAGCAGGCCGGCCAGACGGCGCAGCAAGGTGATGTGGGCATCGGAGCGTGCCGCCACCGCCACAACCAGATGCACGTTCTGGCCGGCATTCCAATCCAGGCCCTCGCGCACCTGGAGCACGGCCACCGCGTCGCGCAGCACCAGGGCCCGGTCTTCGGCGCGGCCATGGGGAATGGCCACGCCGTGGCCCAGAAAGGTTTCGGCCTGGGCCTCGCGCGCCTGCATGCCGGTGGCATAGCCAGGGGCCACGCAGCCACGGTCCTGGAGCAGCCGGGCCGCCTGGGCGATGGCGTCGGCCTTGTCGCGCACCCTGGCGTCGAGGCGCACGGCGATCTGCAGGCCCGCAGAAGCGGTGGGTGCAACCGCCGGGAGGGATGAATGGGCATTGATCATGGCGCGGATTGTGGGAACGTTCCCAACCATCAGTCAATCTGCACTGCAACATAACCTGGCCACCATCCGGCCATACCTCGGCATTTCTTTGGAGTTATCCTCTGCGGCACACCACAACCAACGGGAACGATTGCATTGAGCATCAGCATCAACGATGTGGCCCGTGCGGCCGGGGTTTCCAAATCAACGGTATCGCGCGCGCTGGCGGGCGGCTCGGTCAGCGAAGAAGTCCGGGCGCGGGTCGCGGCCGCCGTGCAGGCCACGGGCTACCGGCCCAATCTGATGGCGCGCCGGCTGCGCGCGCGCGACGCAGGGCCCATGGGCGTGCTGGTGGCCGACATACGCAACCCGTTTTTCACGGCCCTGATCCGCGCGGTCGAGGCCGAGGCCTATCGCCAGGGCCGGCGCGTGCTGTTGTGCAATACCGACGAAGACCCGCAGCGCGAAGCCATGTACCTGCAGCTCATGCAGGAAGAGCGCATCGCGGGGCTGATCTTTGCGCCCACCCAGGCCAGCCTGCACAAGCTCGAGCGCATGCAGCTGGAGTTTCCCGTTGTCCTGGTGGACCGGGCGGGCGCCCCGGCCTTCCATGACAGCGTGGTGCTGGACAACGCCCAGGCCTGCGCCACCCTGGTCAGGCATCTGGTGGAACAGGGCCGCCGCCGCATTGCAGGCGTCTTCGGCAGCACCAGCAGCACGGCGCGCGAGCGCTGCGACGGCTATCTGGCCGCCATGCGCGATGCAGGCCTGGAGCCCGACTTGCGCCAATTGCCCCCGACCAGCGATGCCGCCGAGGCCGAAGTCACGCAATGGCTGCGCCAGCCGCAGCGGCCCGACGCCTTCGTGGCCAGCAACGGCCTGCTGCTGGAAGGCTGCCTGCGCGCGATACGCGCAGCCGGCCTGCGCATACCCGGCGATGTGGCGCTCGCCGGTTTCGACAACGAGCGCTGGACAGAACTGGTGGCCCCCGCCATCACCGTCATCGAGCAGCCGATCGACGCCATGGGCCGAACGGCCTTCAGCCTGCTGATGGAGCGGCTGCATGCGCCCGAGCTGCCCGTGCGCAAGGTGGTCATGCAGGGGCGCTGCATAGTGCGCGAGTCCACGCAGGCGATTCGCTGAGCGCGGCTTTCGGGGCCGCCTGCCAAGCCCCGCCCCAGGAGGGGGCACATTGGACTTTCAATGTTACAAACAGTCGCAAACAACGGACTTGCACCCATAATCGCTCACAATTTTGTCCCGTTGACCTCATGAACCAGCCCCAACATCCCATCGTCCATGGCACGGAAGACGTGCTGATCAGCCTCTGCAACTCCGTCTCGCGCGTGCTCCAGGTGGCCACGCAGTGCCAGATCCAGTATTCGGGCATGGTGCAGCGCATCACCAAGACCAGCCTCAAGCCCGACATCGGCTGCTTTGTCCTGGTGGACGGCGGCTTTTCGGGCCTGGTGATCATCAACTTCTCGGCCGCCGCCGCCATGGAGCTGTACCGCAGCTACATGCTGAGCATGGGCATGGGTGAAGAGGACCTTGCCAGCTCCTACACCTCCGACGATGTCAGCAACGTCATGGGCGAGCTGATGAACCAGGTGGTGGGCGACTTCACCAGCAAGGTCCAGCGCGAGCTTCAGACCTACATCACGCAAAGCCAGCCCAAGATGATCCGCCTTAACAAGCAGGTCAACCTCAGCGTGGATGCCAACCTCGACTCTCCCGAGGCGCGCCGCGTGACCTTCTACACGGGCAACAACAACATCTTCTATCTCGAGCTGGCCATGGACCGCACGGAGTTCATCAAGGTGGTGGATTTCGAACCGCAGGAGCGCCCCGACCCGGACGCCCTCATGGCGCAGGCCAACGCCAGCGCCCCCGCCGCAGCGCCTGAACCGGCCGGCAGCACGGACACCGACGAACTGCTCAAGTCCCTGGGCATGTAGGCCCCGCCTCCCCTGCGGGGGCCAAAACCCTGACGCCTGCGGATGTATCAGGCGGCTCCGGGAAACGATATCGTTGACATGCAGATAATTGGAATGCCAACTATTTGAATGCCACGATGTCTTCCCTTCCCGACCAGTCCCCGCCCGCGCAAGCCGATGCCGCCAGCGTGCAGCGGCATTTCATGTTCACGCTGGGCCAAGTCAACAAGCAATGGCGCCGCACGCTGGACAGGCTGCTGGCGCCCATGGGCCTGACCCAGGCGCTGTGGATGCCGCTGATGCATCTGGCGCGTTCGCCCGAGGCCATGCGCCAGAAGGATCTGGCCCATTCCCTGGCGCTGGACAGCTCCTCGGTCGTGCGCCTGGTGGACGGCCTGGCCGCCCAGGGCTGGATAGAGCGCGTGGACGACAGCGACCGCCGCGTCAGGAAAATCCAGCTCACGCCAGCCGGCCATGCCCAGGTCGAAGCCGTGCAGGGCCTGCTGCAGCAGGCCCGCGCCCAGGTGCTGGGCGCCGTGCCGCCCGAGGAACTGGGTGCGGCCTATGCCACGCTGCAGCGCCTGCTGGAGGCCATGGCCGCCGAGCCCGCCTGCGACACGGACCTGCCCGACGAGCAGGCTGCCTGAGATGGCGGCCGAGCACTCTTCGCTGCCACCCGCCCAGGACCATGCAGCGGCCAGCCGCAAGGCGCCGCTGTGGCTGCTGGTGGTCGTGACCATCGTCGGCACGCTGGCCATGCACATGTTCCTGCCCGCCCTGCCCGATGCGGCACGCCAGCTCCAGGCCGGCGCCAGCCAGATGCAGCTGACCATCACGGTCTACATCCTGGGCCTGGGCGTGGGCCAGCTGATCTATGGCCCGCTGTCGGACAGCCTGGGGCGCCGCCCCATGCTGCTGGCCGGACTCATCCTCTATGCGCTGGCCAGCCTGGCGGCCTTTCTCGCCCCGTCCGCCCCCTGGCTGATCGGCGCGCGGCTGCTCCAGGCGCTGGGCGGCTGCGCGGGCCTGGCCCTGGGCCGCGCCATTGCGCGCGATTCGAGCACGCCCGAGAACGCCGTGGGCAGCCTGGCGCTGCTCAACCTGATGATGATGATCGGCCCCGGCATCGCGCCGGCCATCGGCTCGGCCATCGACGACGCCCTGGGCTGGCGCGCCATCTTCGGCACGCTGGCCGTGGTCGGCGGCGTGACGGCCTTCGGCATCTGGAAGCTGCTGCCCGAAACCGGCCAGCCCACGGGCCGCCTGCACCTGGGCACCATCCGCGACGACTACAGCAGCCTGCTGCGCTCGCCGGCCTTCGTGGGCTTTGCCGTGGGCGGCGGCTGCGCCACCACGTCCATCTATGCCTTCCTGGCGGCGGCGCCCTTCGTGTTCATCGAGCAGCTGCATTCCACCAAGCATGAGGTGGCCATCTACCTGGGCCTGCTCATGGGCGGCATGGCCGTGGGCAATGCGCTGGCCCGCCAGCTGATACGCCACTGGCCCCTGGAGCGGCTGATGCTCAACGGCAATCTGCTGAGCCTGGCCAGCGCGGCCATGCTGCTGTTGCTGGCCCTGTTCAACCAGCTCACGCCGGCCATCGTGGTGGGGCTGATGGTGCTGTTCGCGCTGGGTTCGGGCCTGACCAGCCCTGCGGCGCTGGCCAGCGCGCTGAGCGTGCATCCGCGCCTCACGGGCTCGGCCGCCGGTGTCTACGGCAGCACGCAAATGGCCGTGGGCGGCCTGTGCACCTTGGGCGCCAGCCTGGGCAGCAACCCGGCGCTGTCGGCCGCGCTGGCCCTGGTCGTGGCGTGCGTGGTGGGGCAGTTGGGCTTTCGCAGCGCGCTGCGCCACGCGCAGCGTGCGCCCGGCTGAGGACCATGGTCCCCGAGGCGACGGCCCGGCCGCGCGGAGCGCAGGCGGGGCCAGGGCCTCGATTACATTGGCGCAGCCGTGGGCCCTTGCCACGGACCACAGGAGACAAAAAACATGCGCCAACTTTCCTTGTCAATCGTCCTGCGCCAGGCCGCCTCCGGCACGCTGGCGGCCGCCGCGCTGCTGGCCGGCCCGGCCGCCCAGGCCGGCTCCATCGAGGCCGCCGAGTTCAAGAGCGCCACGCTGCAGCGCAGCTGGACCTACAACGTCTACCTGCCCACGGGCTACGACGCCCAGTCCAGGCTGCGCTATCCCGTCATGTACCTGCTGCACGGCAACGACGGCCAGCGCAACGACTGGCCCGTCAAGGGCAATCTGCTGCGCACGGTGGACCAGCTGATCCAGAACGGGGAGATCCCGCCCGCCATCATCGTCATGCCCGACGCGGGAACAACCTGGTACGTGGACCTCAAGGAGCCCATGGAGACGGCCTTCTTCCAGGACCTCGTCCCCCATGTCGAGAAGAAGTACCGCACCCTCACCAGCCGCGATGGCCGCGTGATCGGCGGCCTGTCCATGGGCGGCTACGGCGCGCTGCGCTACGTGCTCAAGTACCCCGAGAAATTCCAGGCCGCCGCCCTGCTCAGCCCTGCCATCTACAACCCAGAGCCGCCCGCCGATTCCTCGGCACGCTCGGTCAAGGTCTTTGCCGAACCCAACACGGGCGGCCAGTACAGCACCACGGTCTGGAAGAGCTACAACTACCCTGTGCTGTGGGACAGCTTTCTCGCCCGCAAGATCAGCGTGCCCATGTACATCAACTCGGGCGACGACGATGAATTCATGATCGAGTCCGACGCCGCCCAGCTCTACGCCCAACTGCGCAGGAACAAGCAGCCTGCCGAGCTGCGCATCGTCAACGGCAAGCATGAATGGCCGGTCTGGGAAAGCACCATCGGCGACGCGCTCAAGTATGTGTTCCGCACCGTGCGCCGCCCGCAGGCGGACAACTGAGCCAGGCCATGAAGCAAAAAAAGGGGAGCCGATCGGCTCCCCTTTTTGATTGCATCAGCAGGTCTTACAGATTGCCGACCATCTTGGCAGGGATCACCCAGGCGTCGAACTGTTCGCCGGTCAGGTGGCCGGAGGCCACGGCGGCTTCACGCAGGCTGGAGCCTTCCTTGTGCGCCTTCTTGGCGATGTAGGCCGCCTTGTCGTAGCCGATGTGCGGATTCAGCGCCGTCACCAGCATCAGCGAGCGCTGCACCAGCTCGGTGATGCGCTCGCGGTTGGGCTCGATGCCCACGGCGCAGTGGTCGTTGAAGCTCTTCATGCCATCGGCCAGCAGGCGCACGCTCTGCAGGAAGTTGTGCGAGACCATGGGGCGGAACACGTTCAGCTCGAAGTTGCCCGAGGCGCCGCCGAAGTTGATGGCCACGTCGTTGCCGAAGACCTGGGCCGCCAGCATGGTCACGGCTTCGCTCTGCGTGGGGTTGACCTTGCCGGGCATGATGGACGAGCCGGGCTCGTTCTCGGGGATGGAGATCTCGCCCAGGCCGCTGCGCGGGCCGGAGGCCAGCCAGCGCACGTCGTTGGCGATCTTCATCATGCTGGCGGCCAGCGTCTTGAGCGCGCCGTGGGCGTGGACCAGCCCATCGCACGAGGCCAGGGCCTCGAACTTGCTGGGCGCCGTCACGAACGGGTAGCCGGTGAGCTGGGACAGCTCGGCCGCCACGCCCTCGGCATAGCCCTTGGGTGCATTCAGGCCCGTGCCCACGGCCGTGCCGCCCAGCGCCAGCTCGTACAGATGCGGTAGCGCGGCGCGCACATGCTTTTCGCCATGGGCCAGCTGAGCCACCCAGCCCGAGATTTCCTGGCCCAGCGTCAGCGGCGTGGCGTCCTGCAGATGGGTGCGGCCGATCTTGACGATGTCGGCATAGGCCTCGCTCTTGGCCTGCAGCGTATTGCGCAGCAGGGCAATGGCGGGCAGCAGCTTTTGCTCGATGGCCGTGACGGCAGCCACGTGCATGGCGGTCGGGAACACGTCGTTGCTCGACTGGCTCTTGTTCACGTCGTCATTGGGGTGGACCAGGCGCGACTCGCCCCGCTCGCCACCGAGGATTTCGCTGGCGCGGTTGGCCAGCACCTCGTTGACGTTCATGTTGGTCTGCGTGCCCGAGCCGGTCTGCCAGACCACCAGCGGGAACTCGTCCGGGTGCTTGCCGGCGATCACCTCGTCGGCGGCGGCCAGGATGGCCCGGGTCTTCTTCTCGTCGAGCAGGCCCAGCTTGTGGTTGACGGTGGCCGAGGCCTTCTTGACCTGGGCCAGCGCGTGGATGATCTCGCGCGGCTGCTGCTCGCCGCTGATGTCGAAGTTCTGCAGCGAACGCTGCGTCTGCGCGCCCCAAAGCTTGTCTGCGGGGACGGCTATGGGTCCGAAAGTGTCTTTTTCCTGGCGGGTCGCGGTCATTGGTGTGGACTCCTTGGTGAAAACAACGCGGCGCAGTTGGCTGGAGGCAGGTCGGCGGGCCGCGCGTTGCGTGGCTCGGGGATGTCTGGCTGGCGGGGCCGCAATGGCAAAAACCCGCCCATGGTAACTCCGCAAATGGGAACCTCTCGCATCCATCCCCCACTGAGGTGTCGCCGAGGCGGGCTTGTCCAGGCAAACCCCTCGACTCTTGTACAAGACTGCACCCCTTGCGTGCACTTTCCGCCGCGCAGCGCCGATAATCGCCCCCGGGATTCCCCTCCCCTGTTCCCCCGATCAAAAAGACACCCCACCGATGACCACCACGATCCGCCAGCAGGACCTGATCGATTCGATCGCAGGCGCCCTGCAGTACATCAGCTACTACCACCCCGCCGACTACATCGCCCACTTGGCCCGCGCCTACGAGCGCGAGCAGAGCCCGGCGGCCAAGGACGCGATGGCCCAGATCCTGACCAACTCCAAGATGTCGGCCACCGGCCACCGCCCGATCTGCCAGGACACCGGCATCGTCAACGTGTTCCTGAAGGTGGGCATGGACGTGCGCTGGGAAGGCTTCACGGGCGGCCTGGAAGACGCCATCAACGAAGGCGTGCGCCGCGGCTACAACCACCCCGACAACACGCTGCGTGCCTCGGTCGTGGCCGATCCGCTGTTCGCGCGCAAGAACACCAAGGACAACACGCCTGCCGTCATCAACGTGCAGATCGTGCCCGGCGACAAGCTGGACGTGACCGTGGCCGCCAAGGGCGGCGGCTCGGAGAACAAGTCCAAGATGATCATGATGAACCCCAGCGACAACCTGGTGGACTGGGTTCTCAAGACCGTTCCGACCATGGGCGCGGGCTGGTGCCCGCCGGGCATGCTGGGCATCGGCATCGGCGGCACCGCCGAGAAGGCCGTGCTGCTGGCCAAGGAAAGCCTGATGGAAGACCTGGACATGTACGAGCTGCAGGCCAAGGCCGCGCGCGGCGAGAAGCTCGACCAGGTCGAGGAACTGCGCCTGGAGCTGTACGAGAAGGTCAACGCCCTGGGCATTGGCGCGCAAGGCCTGGGCGGCCTGGCCACCGTGCTGGACATCAAGATCAAGATGTACCCCACGCATGCGGCCTCCAAGCCCGTGGCCATGATCCCCAACTGCGCGGCCACGCGCCACGCGCACTTCGTGATGGACGGCTCCGGCGCGGTCTACATGGACGCGCCCTCGCTGGACCTGTGGCCCAAGATCGACTGGGAGCCCGACTACAACAAGTCGCGCCGAGTGGACCTCAACGCCCTGACCAAGGAAGAAGTGGCCAGCTGGAAGCCCGGCGACACACTGCTGCTCAACGGCAAGATGCTCACGGGCCGCGATGCCGCCCACAAGCGCATCCAGGACATGCTGGCCAAGGGCGAGAAGCTGCCCGTGGACTTCACCAACCGCGTGATCTACTACGTCGGCCCGGTGGACCCGGTCAAGGACGAAGCCGTGGGCCCCGCAGGCCCGACGACGGCCACCCGCATGGACAAGTTCACCGACATGATGCTGGAGCAGACCGGCCTGATCGCCATGATCGGCAAGGCCGAGCGCGGCCCGGTGGCCATCGAGTCCATCAAGAACCACAAGTCGGCCTACCTGATGGCCGTGGGCGGCGCCGCCTACCTGGTGTCCAAGGCCATCAAGAACGCCAAGGTCGTGGGCTTCGAGGACCTGGGCATGGAAGCCATCTACGAATTCGACGTGATGGACATGCCCGTGACCGTGGCCGTGGATGCCGGCGGCACCAGCGCCCACATCACCGGCCCTGCCGAATGGCAAAAGCGCATCGCATCCGGCGAGTTCAAGACCATTGAGATTGCCTCGGCCTGAGGCTTCCGGCAAGCGCAGAAAAACCGCCTTCGGGCGGTTTTTCATTTGCGTTCATCGGGGCCGGGAATCTCCAGGCATTCCCTGCTCAGTAGACAAGGTTTGCACTGAACTCCCAGAAATTCCCATCTCCCCCATCCGACACCGAAGACCCTCCATCCACCACATAGATCCAGGGAGCCATGCGATCGCCGGGCAACAACGGCACGACGGCCTCACCGCAAACACTGGCAAGTTCGGCCGGCCGCGGTGAGGAATAGCTGCCGCCGATGACCATGGTGTTCTTGAGCGTGCCGCCTGCGTCGGCCACAAACAGGCCCAGCCATATCAGCTTGTTTGCACTGGTGGCGCTGACAGTCGCCCGTGCGTTCACCCTGATCCAGCAACTGGAGCCCGCCGAAGAATTCAGGCGGCATCCATTGAACACCCGACCTTCCGTAGAAATAGTTGCGGATTCCAGCCAACCTTGGGCCCACGCGCTGCCCAAATCCAATGGAAACCTTGCAGAAGCGGGAATCACCCGTCCATTGGGCATGCTGCGGCCCGAATAAAACCCTTGGCGCACCATGGCAGCCGGACCCGCGATCTTTATGGGCCAGGCGCCCGTTGCATTGGAGCCATCGGCTTTTGCATCGGCCACTCCACTGATTTTGACGACCACGGCCGGAAACACCTCATTGGCCACACGGTAACGGATGGTGTAGCTGCCATCCGGCAAGCCGTCCAGAGATCCCGCATCCAGATAGTTTCCACGGGAATCCGTGGAGCGGGAATGCAAAACCCAGGGTGCATCATTAATAGAGGAATACACCGGTGCCTTTGGTGTCGCGCCCGTCACGCTCCACACCTGGGCGCTTCCGCGGATGTAATTCGTCGTACTGGTATTGAGTGTTCCATGGGTTGGTAAAAACCACATGTCAGACACTTCGGCAATCCATGGACCAAAGTACTGCATTGCATGCAAATCTGCAGCCACGGGCTGCTTGGCCACATATTCTGTACCGTTGTCCTGCAATACGCCGTCGAAGAGCTTTTTCCAGGAATTCCAGCTATTGTCACCTTGTGTGCTCAGCTTGGGAAACAGGGTTTTGGCGGGACCCAGATCCTCCATGGCCCTGCGCGCCGCTGAATGCAGAAACTTGTGCCCCACATTGGTAGGATGGAGCCCGTCCGTTCCTACCAAGCCAAGGCGGCAGCACGGCCACACGGGCAACTCGAAACTCCCGTTGACCACGGCCAGACCCTTGATATATTCATCCAGTGCCAGCCAGGACGCCATGGCAGATCGATGGCTGACGGCCACAGGATTGGCAAGATTTTCCGCGCAATACAACTGGTTCAAGAGACCGGCATTGTCGTTATTGAAAAATACAGGCAGAAAATGCCGATTCAACAAGGATGCCGGCGCGCCGTGCACCCTGTCATAGGGAGTTTCACTGGCATATAAAATCACGACCGAGGGAAGCTGGGCTCGCAGGAAATCAAATAGCCTCTTGGCATTCGCCTTGACCACATCAACGCTCTCGCCGCTTTGCTGGAAGAAGTCGTTAATACCCAACGCGACGATCACCATGTCGGGACTATCCTGTACACAGCGTTGTGCGGGAGTCATGGATCCATAAGTGGGCTGGTCCATGGCATTTCTGAACGTATAGCCATTCTTGCTCAGATCCGTCACTTCAACGGATTCCCCACCGGATTGCATGGAGCTTTGCAGCAATACTGGCCAAGGCGCGTCATACATGCCTTGCTGAGCACTGATGCTATCGCCGAGGATTGCAATTTTCTTTGCCATTTTGTTCACCTTTTGCAGATTTCCAACAACCACCATGTGATGGCAGGTACATCATCACGCAATAGGCAGAACAATTGACCCGGCTTTCGATGTGCTTGTACACAGCACAACTCTTGCATCATTTAGTGTGCGCCACATTCTTCAGCCGCATCTCCGAAAAAAATCATGGATAGAGACAAGATATCTGCCGCCCAATGCATGGATGGAGAAACACCCTCTGTCCGCATTCGTATATAGCGTCTACCGGCAAGACTCTTCACCGGCACCATCAATGTGTGCAAAACTGCGCCCCTTCAAACCTGCCCCGGATACCCAACAATGACCCTTGTGCTTGCCCTCATCGCCCTGCTGGCCGTGACCAGCCTGGCCTGGCGCCTGTCCTCCCGCCGCCATGTCCTGCCCTGCCCGTCCTGGCTGCGCTGGATGGTCGAGCTTGACAACCCCTTCGCGGCCAGCAACAAGGCCGCCTTCATCGTCGGGCAACTGCAGATCCAGCCAGGCATGAAAGTGCTGGACGCGGGCTGCGGCCCAGGCCGCGTCACCCTGCCGTTGGCACGTGCCGTTGGCGCGCAGGGACAGGTGCTGGCCGTGGACCTGCAGCCGGCCATGCTCGAACAGGTGGCGGCCAAGGCGCGCGCGCAGGGGCTGGAGAATGTGCGCACCCAGGCGGCGGCGCTGGGCCAGGGGCAACTGGCAGCCGAGCAGCACGACCGCGCCGTGATGGCCGCCGTGCTGGGAGAGATTCCGGACCGCCAGGCCGCGCTGGCCGACGTGTTTCAGAGCCTGCGCCCCGGCGGCCTGCTAGCCGTGGCCGAGCTGGTCTTCGACCCGCATTTCCAGCGCCGCACCAGCGTGGAAAAGCTGGCAGGCAAGGCAGGCTTCATCCCCCACTCCTTCCACGGCCATGCGGCCGCCTATCTGCTGGTGCTGCAGCGCCCTCTCCAACCATGACCACCACACATTCTCCTGTAGCGACCCTGCGGACACCGCGCCTGATACTGCGCCAGTGGCAGGCCGGCGACCGGCAGCCCTTTGCCGCGCTGAATGCCGACCCACAGGTCATGGAGCACTTTCCGGCACTGCTCAGCCGTGAACAAAGCGATGCCATGGCAGACAGGATCCAGGCACTGATCGAGGAACGCGGCTGGGGCTTCTGGGCGGCAGAGCACCTTGCCAGTGGCGAATTCATGGGCTTCATCGGGCTGCACACTCCCGCCGCGTCTTTGCCGTTCTCGCCCTGCGTGGAAATCGGCTGGCGGCTCGCCCGGCCTTTCTGGGGCCAGGGCCTGGCCAGCGAAGGCGCGCGGGCGGCGCTGGAGCACGGCTTCGGCGCGTTGCATCTGGAGTCCATCGTCTCGTTCACCGCGCTGTCCAACCTGCGTTCGCAGGCCGTGATGCAGCGCCTGGGCATGGAGCGCGACGCCCATGACTTCGACCATCCGGAGGTGCCGGCAGGCCATGCGCTGCGCAGGCATTGCCTGTACCGCCTGACACATGCCCAATGGCTGCAGCAGCAAGCCATGGCCCGAGCATGAACGCGCCCGAGCGGGCATACTGGGCGCCGCCTCCAAAAGCCTTTATCCGCATCTCCACATGACCTCCCCGGCCTCTCCCATCGGCGTCTTCGACAGCGGCATCGGCGGCCTCAGCGTGCTGCAGGCGCTGCGCCATGAGCTGCCGCATGAGCGCTTCATCTACCTGGCCGACAGCGGCTATGCACCGTATGGCGATGCACGCGGCGACGCGTTCGTGCAGCAGCGCACGCGCACCATTGCGCGCCACCTGTGCGAGCAGCACCAGATCAAGGTACTGGTGATCGCCTGCAATACGGCCACGGCCGCTGCCGTGGACATGCTGCGCGCTGAAATGCCCGAACTGCCCCTGATCGGCGTGGAGCCCGCCATCAAGCCTGCTTCGCTATCGAGCCAGACCGGCCACGTGGGCGTGATGGCCACGCGCGGCACGGTGAGCAGTGCGCGCTTTGCCCGGTTGGTGGCCGACCATGGCCAGCGCGTGCAATTCCATGTCCAGCCCTGCGACGGTCTGGCCAAGGCCATCGAGGAAAGCACGGAGCATCCCGTTCCCGCCGACCCCATGGCCACCGAGGTCGCGCGCCTGTGCGCCAGATATGTGAATGCCCTGGGCAGCTTCGGACAGAAGACGGGCGAGATGGATTCCCTGGTGCTGGGCTGCACCCACTACATATTCGCCCGCGAGCAGTTGCGCACGCTGCTGGGGCCGGACATCCAGTTCATCGACACCGGTGCCCCAGTGGCCCGCCAGACGCGGCGCGTGCTGGACCGCCTGGGCACCCTGGCCAGCGAAACAGGACCCTTGCCCGCGGCGGAGGGCCAGGTCCGGTTGATGACCACGGGATCGCTGCAGGCCCTGCAGGCTGCGGCATCGCGCTGGCTGGATCTGCCCGCGCAATGCTGCTCGTCCGTTCAGGTCGGCGAATCCAGCGCCATCCCCACGGCCGCTTGAATCACGGCTGCGCCTGCCACAGGCGCCGGCCCGAGTGGTCCATCCAGCTCAGGTACAGGCGCAACTCGAACTCCAGCTGGTGGTATTCGGGCTCCATGTGGGTGCACAACTGGTAGAAGGCCTTGTCGTGATCGGGCTCGCGCAGGTGGGCCAGCTCGTGGACGACGATCATGCGCAAAAAAGCCTCGGGCGCTTGCTTGAACAGTGCACCGATGCGGATCTCATGCCGTGCATTGAGGCGGCTTCCCTGCACCACGGCGCGGCGCGTGTGCAGGCCCAGGGCGTTGTGGACCACATGGATGCGGCCGTCGTAGGCTACCTTGTTCAGCGTGCCGGCATTGCGCAGGTGCCGGCCCTTGAGGGCCTCCACGTAGTCGTAGAGGCTCTTGTCCGTGCGCACGGCATGGGCCTCGGGATGCTTGCGCAGCAGCCAGGCCTCGGCCTTGTCATCGGCCAGCCAGCCACGCACCTGTGACTGCAGCGCGGCCGGGTAGGCGGACAGGTAGGGAAGCGGCAGTGCACCGCCAGCCACCTCGCGCCGCTGCTCGCGCTGGCGGCGCACGGTCTCGGTGACTGCTCCGGAATACTTGGGCGTGCTGGCCTGTGCCGCCATGGCTGTACGCTGCGCGGGGCAGCGCCTTGCGCTCAATGCAGGTGGCGGGGGCGGCGGTTGCCGCCGTGGCCCGAACCCGATCCACCCATGCCGCGCGGCGGCTTGCCGATCTCCAGCGAGCTGACCAGGGCGTCGAAGCGCTGGGAGAACAGCTTGTCGATCTCCTGCACCACGCCACCCAGCTCGGAGCCGTCGAAATGGCGCTCCATCAGGTTGACCACGTCCTGCACCAGCAGGTCGCGCTGCACCTGCATGATGGCCGCGGGCGTCGGGCCCACGAAGAGCATGACGAAGTCGTCGCGCGACTCGGCCTCTTCGGACTCCTCTTCCTCGTCGAACTCGGTGTCGTAGAAGGTTACCTCGATGGCAGCACCCTGCTCGGCCAGCTCGTTGATGCCCATGCACATGTCGTCCAGCGACTGGCGGAAGTCCTCATCGCCGCGCACCGTCCAGCACACCTGGAGCAGGCGCTCCTTGGTATCGAACTGGATGCCGGGCTCTTCTTCGTAGACGCTGCCAGCGCCATCGGCCAGGGAGCGGGCACCCGCATACTTCCACAGCGGGCCCAGCGCTTCCTGCAACTGCTCGTAGGTCGTGTCGGGGCGCAGCAGCACCTGGCCGTGCACGTGGATTTCAAATGGAGCGTTGTAATTCGACATGTTCTCGTCTGGGATGAGTTTGGCCACACCTGTCACGCCGCACCATGTGCCACGATCAATGTCAACGGAACGCATGCAGGCATCGCCATCACTGTCTGCCCGAGCCGCGCCATCCAGGCAAGCAGCCCGGGGCCTGATGACGGGATTCTCGCACGTAATGCAGCCGGCAAGGACTTGGCGGCGCATGGCCACAATGCGGTGTGCAAGAGCACGAAGCCAGCAACATGCACTGCGCAGCACCGCGAAACATTGCGCAACCGCAGCATTCGCCTCAACGCAAAATTGCTACAAAGATTGCAGCATCAGAACGTTGCTGCACATAGCTCATGGTGCCCCGAGCCGGGATCGAACCGGCACGCCCCTGTTCGGAAGCGGCGGATTTTAAGTCCGCAGTGTCTACCAATTTCACCATCGGGGCCCTGCGCCGCAGCGTCACAGGCCAACGCAAGCTGCTCATGCCTGCGAACTGCAGCACCAACGAAAAAGGGAAGCGTTACCGCTTCCCTTTTTTCTGAATTGGAGCGGGAAAACGGGTTCGAACCGTCGACCTCAACCTTGGCAAGGTTGCGCTCTACCAACTGAGCTATTCCCGCATATCTGTCAAGCTGTGCGCCTCACAGAGCAGACTTGAATTATAGCGCAGATTTCCGGCACTCCGGAACAAGTCCGGAAAAAATCCACGTCGAAGCGGATCAATGCCCACCCGCACAGCAGCCCGCTACATGCCGTCGCTTACTTGCCGTCGATGCGGTCCTGCATGCGCTTGGCGCGCTGTTCAGACGGGGGGTGAGAGCTCAGGATGGAGCTGCCGCCACTGCCACCGCTGAGCTTGGCCAGCTTCTGGAACGATGTGACCAGGCCCTGGCGACTCATCTTCTTTTCCGTGAGCAGGTCAAAGGAATAGTCATCAGCCGCCGACTCCTGGGACTGGGAGAACTGGGCGTTGATGAACTTCTCACCCAGATCTCCGGCCTGCGAGCGCGACAGCGAGGCCAACGCGGAATTGCCGCTATTGGCTGCAATCGAGCGCGCAGCCGATGCCGCATAGGCCGTTTGCATGCGCTTCTTGCTATGGCCCAGCGCCACATGCCCGATCTCATGGCCAATCACGCCACGCAATTCATCGTCGTTCATCAGATCCATCAGGCCGCTGTAGACGCGAATGCAGCCATTGGCCATGGCCCAAGCATTCACGTCCTGCGTCATATAGACCTTGTAGACGGCTTTTTTCCCATTGACGGCCTGCGGCATGCTGGCAATGACCTTGTTCAGCCGCACCGTGTACTTGCTCTTGGCATCGGCCACCTTGTTCTGCGCATCCATGGCCGCGCAGGAGTCGTTGGACAGCGTGACCACATCGTCATCCGTGAGCGTCATAGCCTTCATGGCCGTGGAGCCCGAATCCAGCAGCCCGCCCACATCAGCGGACTCCATGGTTTTACAACCCGCCAGCACCACGCCGCTGGCAACAATCGCCGTCAATAGCTTGATCTTCATAATCCCTCCCGATGAATGAAGCGCGCATCATATCCACTACCGGCCAATTGAAACCGCTGCCAATGGCAAGCCATTTGCACTTTTTTGCAATTTTCCAACCAACTTCCAATAAGCACGCTCGTGGCGAGGATCCAGGCAGAACAATTGGAAACAAAATAATTCACCGAACTGGCAATGAATTACAGAATGGAATTCTCTTCATGTCACAGAAGAACAAGCCCTGAACCACTCGCAGAGTGCCGAAACTTTAGAGAGAGGGAGAGATGGAGCTTGACCGGGCACGGGGCTGGCTCGAACCAGACAGCAAGGACAAGCAATGATCCTGACGCAAAAAAGAAAAAGGCCCCGAAGGGCCTTTTGAACTGTTTTCGCAATGAATTTTTGGAGGCGCGAACCAGAGTCGAACTGGTCTAACCGGATTTGCAATCCATTCTCATCGTTTTACATCAATAACTTACAAGAGGACCTCACAAAATCGAGAAAGAACCGCGTCTAGTTATTGTTTAAGTAACGCTAGTTGGTCTGAGGGCAGCAGATTCTCATCCTCGGGCTTTTCCGCTCCGCTCCGAAGCACGCCGAGCGGCGGCAGCCTGATCAGCGCATCAGCCTGGGCGGCCGTTCCGTGCAGCCAGGCATCCCAGTCCTGCTGCTCAAGCATCACGACGCCGCGCTTTTCCTTGCCGGGCCGGTGCATCAGCGCGAGCACTGGGTCGCCGTCTGCAGGCTGCGTGATCATGGTGTAGTTCGGGACAAGCTCCCCGGTCTCCGGGTCCGTCCATTCGCTATAGAGCCCGGCCAGGGCCGCCGGCTGCCCGTCCGCGCGCTGGAACGACCACCACACATTGCGCGACCCGAGGCCCCAATACGGCTCGATCCACGACTCGGCGGGGATCAGACAGCGCTGGCCGGCTCGCCATGCAGGCGCGTACGTCCAAGACTTCGCGATGGTCTCGCGCCGGGCGTTGTTCGTTGACATGGGCGTCCCGTCGCGGGTAGTCGGCCGGCGCGTGGGAGAGCTGCGCGGGATCATCCCCCACTGCCCCACCTCAATCTCGCCACCGGGCTTGATATACGGCCCCAACGCCAGCGGCGTAACGTGTGGCTTCCACCACCTGTTCGGCGCCTGTCGGCCGATCCGAAAAACGCGCTCGATCTCGGTCTCGCGTGGGGTGTTGTATCGGTTGCAGATGATGACCTCCTGATGACCATCCGGGATTGTCAGGAGTACATGCTAACTTTCGAGCATCAAAAAAACACTGTATATTCAAACAGTGTTCTGCGAAATCATCGAACTCCGTCGCGCTGGCCTCCGTCTGGCGCCTAAAGACTGGCCAGCTCCCGTCCGGGGGGATCTGCGCATCACTTACTTGAACGGGCGGTCCAACAACAACCGACGCAGCATGCGAGAGGCGGCGCTGTGGGTTGAGTGGAGCACGCATATGGTCCCGGGTCCACACCTGTGGGAGCCAGTGCTTCTGGACATCCTCGGAGATGCAATGCTATGGCGCGGCCACGTATGCGCCCGCACCGATGCGGGTATTGCTGAATATGAGCAGGTGTGGCTGATCAGACCCTGTCCATCAGTCGATGGGCCGCCCCTTGCACAGTTCGACGCCGCTCGGTTTTCGCCGAAGCTACCAGAGACCATGCCACCCCGCTCCGAAACACCCAGCGTCGCTGAGCGGTGGTACGCCGAACAGGGGCGCGAGATGCCCATGACCCGTTGAGGAGCCAGTTATGCATCCGCCGCTGATCTATCCGACGATTCTGCGTATGCACCCCTGGTTTGGCAGGCCAGAGGAGGAGTTACTGCCTGGCCGCCCGGAAGAGTACCGAATAGAACAGCAGGCGCCCGACTGGTTCGTCGTTTTTGGACCCGGCGGCCAAGTCGTGCATAGTGGACTAGGGCCGGTGCAGATCCTGCCGGTGCGTCATGCCTGACGGACTCACTTGGGATGGAGTGCCAGTCCACCCCGGCTGGTATGCCGTCGTAGTGGACTACAGCCACCTACCATTTCCAGCCGCCCGGCGCTGGTCCGGCACCCTCTGGGACAACGAGCGCGGCATCCAAGCCTTTGATGGGCCGTACCCCACAGCTGAAGATGCTTTGGATTGGGCAATGGAGTGGTGCCCAGAGGGTTGACTCGGCCGCAAAAGTCAAAACAGCCCGACGGGCTCCGCAGCACGATCCCAACTGCTGTAGACCAGCTCGGTGCGCTGCACGCCGCTGCCGCCGCCGGCCACGATGTACGTGATCGGCACGACCTCGACGTGCAGGCCAGCGAAGCATTCCCGAATGGCCGGATGGTCGTTGATGCTCAGCACTGCCTTGCCCTGCAGGTTGCGCATGCGGTCGGCCATCGCCTCGTATTCCGCCCAGGGGAAAGGCACGCCGTACCCCTCGGTTTCCCAATACGGGGGGTCCAAATAAAACAGCGTGTGTGGCCGGTCGTACCGCTTCATGCAGTCTTGCCAATCAAGGCGCTCGATGTAGGCACCATGCAGCCGCATGTGGGCCGCACTCAGATCCTCTTCGAGCCGTAGGAGATTCACCGTGGGGGCGGGCGCGGTCGTGGCCGTGCCCCACGTCTGACCGGAAACCTTGCCGCCGAAGGCTTGGTGCTGGAGGTAGTAGAAACGCGCCGCGCGCTCGATGTCGGTCAGGGTTTCCGGCCGTGTGATCTGCAGCCATTTGAAGACCTCGCGCGAGGACAACGCCCACTTGAACTGGCGCACAAATTCTTCGAGGTGCCTCTGCACGATCCGGTACAGATTGACCAGCTCGCCATTGATATCGTTGATGACTTCGACCTCGGCCGGCGGGCGCATGAAATAGAGCGCCGCGCCTCCTGCAAAGACCTCGACGTAGCACTTGTGCGGGGGGAAACGGGGCACGATGACATCGGCCAGACGGCGCTTGCCGCCAAGCCAGGGGACGATAGGGTTCGCCATGATGGGCTCCAGAGTTTGATATATTGCCCCCGCCTGTACAGGTGGACGGGGCCTCGGCTGGGCTCACAGGCGCGTTCTGTGGGTTCGGCGGCTTGGTCGGTGTTACAGCACCGACCCGGTCGCCTCGTTCTTTTTTTCAGGGGGCCAGCAGGCCCCGGTCGACGTCGATCTGGGTGCGCAGCAGCACTACCTCATCGTCTCGACGTGCAAGATCCGCTCGGAGTCCTGCAACCACTGCTGCCCCGCTTGCAACGTGCTGAGCGAGGGCGCCGTATCGATCTGCAAGATCGCGGCCGGCAGCGGCGTTGGCCTGGGCTTGCGCCCGGGCAGTGGCTGCGCTGCGTTCGGCGGCGAGGCGCAGCCGCTCAACACGGTCGAGATCAGCGCGCACAACAGCGTCGCGCGCAGGGCGGGCCTGGGTGAATGCATCGGATGCCTCCTGGGTTTGTGCTGCGTGGGTGGATTCGGATGTGGCGAGCTTTCGCTCCAAGGTCAGACCCGCGACGGCCTGGCCGGCCACTTGCTGGGCCTGGGCCGCGATCAGGCGCTGGTGGGCGAGCTGCTCGCCGTGCAGGCGCCAGGTCTGCAGGGCCAGCAGTGCGGCCAGCACCAGGGCGCCGGCCTGCCAGGCCTTGGACTTGATGGCTTCGAGCATGGCTACACCCCCAGCCACGGCAAGTACTTCAGTCGCCTGGACAGCAGCGGCACGGTGTTGCGCACGTGCTCCCGGTTGATGTCATAGGCGCTTTGGCCATAGCCCTGCCACTTCTCGCGGCTCTTGACGCTGTGCAGCTCGACGTGGCCGAACCACTGGTCGGCGTCGCAGCCTGCCCGCAACGTGCACAGCTGGCGGTCCTGCTGGAGGTGGCTCCAGCCGCCGTTGTATGCCGCGTCGCAGAAGGCCACGCGCACCAGTGCATCAAGGTCTGGCGACAGCGCCTGCAGGCGCGCATCGCAGCCGCGCAGCTTGATGATCGCCGCGCGCACGCTCAGCTCGGGCCGCTCGTAGACCGACTGCCAATCCAGATCCTCGAGGGCGGATGGGGCCATGCGCCGCACTTCGTCCAGGCTGTCAAAGCGCAGGGCGCCGCTCTTAGTCCATGCGCGCGTGAGCTGGGCCAGTCCGCCACCCTCTTCCCGCGAGGTCTTGAGACGCGCGGTCGAAGACCAGCACATGGAGTGCGTGAGCGATCGGCAGGACTCCTGCTCGAACAGCGCGCCCAGGTAGCTGCGGCGGGGGATCTTGGGCCAATGGGCGTTGATCTCGTCGACGATCATCGGCGCCATGGCCTCGGCCCTGGCCAGGCCGGCGGGCTGGCGCGCCTGCAGTTCGCCAGCCTGGGCAAACTGCGTCATCGATGCCCAGACGATGGCCACGACCATGGCGCCACGCAGCACGCACAGCGCAAGAAAGGCCAGCCCGGCGCCGATGGGATGCTCAAGGGCCTTGATCCATGCATCGCGGCCGTGGGCATAGTCGGCCATGGCCTTGGACGCACTCAGAGCCACGGCCACTGCCACGGCGGTCCACGACAGCCACAGCAGCCGCACCACGGGCTCGCGCCAGCCGTTGGGACCGAGGGAGTTGATGACGATCACAGCCAGAGGCAAGGCCAGCACGGCCCACCACCGCCAACGCTTGAGGGGATTCACAGGGGACTCCATTTCTTCAGGACACAAAAAAGCCCGCCGGTGTTGCCACGCGGCGGGCGCTGAAAAGCGGATACGGATCTAGACGTCGATCCGGGTGTAGACGAGGTCCGGGGCCGGCCCCGTCACGGCGCCGCCGCGCACGAACACAGGCGTGCCTGCCTCGATCTCGAGGGGGTTGTTGACGATGGACGTGCCACCGCCCGGGAACTCCACGCGGGCCGTGGCACCGATGCGTGCCACCAGGGTGGCATAGAGGACTGGTGGCTCGGTTTGCAGCCGCTGCAGGCGGCGGAAGAGATTGATGATCATGCGATAGACCTTTCGACATCGAGGGCCTGACGGATGGACGGCGCGTCGACCGAAACAGTGATGCCTCGTACCAGCCCCCGCCAGGTCTCCTCAGGCTCCTGCACTTCGATCAGGTAGCCAGGCAGGATCAGCCCAGGCCGGGTGCCGCCTGTGAGCAGAGGCACCGTGATGGGCTGCTGGTGCGTGATCGCCGACGCGGCCAGCACGGATTGCCCGCGCATCCGGGCCGCGACTACCTCAGTGATCAGCGCATCCGTGATCTGCGGGGCGAGCCGGTCGCCCGCAGAGCCTGCACGCGTGACATGGCCCAACGGCCGCCCCGGCGCCGTGCCCGCGATGTAGACGGCATTGAAGTGGGCCGCTTGGGCCGGATGCAGGCTGTCGGCGGTGATGATCTGCCCAGGCATGACAACATCTGCAGGCGCACCGGCCCAGGCCCACGGAAGATGGGGAAAACGGGGTGCGATCTGCAGCCGGGGCTCCGACCTGTGGCTGCGCACCACGGCGCCGGCAGCCTCTGCGATCCGCTGGGCCACCGACAACGGCGTGCCGCTGTGGCTCCACACGTTCTCGGGCACCAGCCAGTCGTCGATCTGCCAATCCAGGCCGATGCCCGTGAGGTCGAGCGCATCGAGCACCAGCTGCTGGGCAGTGCGCGGCACGGCGCTGGTCCAGTCCGTATCCGCAAACGCAGGCGCGGACAGCAGCGAGGTGATGCTGCGGCCGGTGAGCTGCACAGCATGTTCGCCAAACTTGCGCGTGCGCGATGGTGGGTCGACCAGAAACACCCACTGTATGCCATCGATGGTGACGCGGATCTGCTGCGGCACGCCCTGCCGTGGCGCCAGTTGGTCCAGCAGCGAAAGCTTGCCCGAGGCCGTCATGGTCCAGCCGTACTCGTCGTCGTTCGTGGTGATGCTGATGGTTTGCAGCGGCACGCGCTCCAAGCTGGGCAGCAGCACCGCATCAATGGTGTGGACAGTCATGTAGACCCTTAATAGCGGAATGACATAGCGCGGCGGCTCGGGGTTGACGCCGCCCTTGCAGCAGAAAAAGACCAGCTCGGTGCTGCCCGTCCAGGCCTGCGCAAACACCAGCTCCACGGCGCCCCCGGGCGGCGGCACATAGCACGGCGGCGGCTTGGGCGGATCGACCGGCCGGCCCGGCGTGATGCCCGGCGGCGGCACCATGGCGTCCTGATACCGCGCACCGCCCATGACCACGGCCAGCTGCAGGGCGTCGCCCATGCTGCTGGTGTGCCAGGCGCCCCGCTGCAGACCGTCGCCGAAGGCCTGCACGGTGGCGTGGCGCACGCGGATGGCTTCCTGGAATCGCTGCAGCACAGCCGTCTGAGCGGCCAGGGCGTTGTCCATGCCCTGGCGCGTGGCCAGGTGCACGCGGATGGCTTCCTGCCAGGCCTGGGCGGTGATGCCCGCCACGGCCAGGGCGTTGCCCATGCCCTGGCGCGTGTCCAGGCGCAGGCGCTGCGAGTCCTGCCAGTGGTGCACGGTGGCCGCGCCGACAGCCATGGCCTGCCCGCCACCGATGCGCGTGGTGCTGCTGGCCACGGCCGACTGCTGGTAGACCGACACCAGGGCGCCGCGCGCAGCTGCTGCCTCTTCAAACCCTGACAGCGTGCCGCCCACGGCCGGGCGGTCGGTGCGCGTCTGGTAGACCGCGCCGAGCGCGACCCGCGCGCCAGGCAGCCGGATGGCAGTGGCAGCGGTCTTGCGCCGCAGGGCACGGATGCCTACGCGGGCGCCTGGCAGGCGGATGGCCGCCCGCGCGACCGCGTCCTGCCCCGAGCCCGAATCGTCCTCATTGCCGAACACCAGCTCGTTGGGCGAACCACCGGCTAGCGGGCGACGGAAGATCAGCTCGATGATCGCCATGGGCTACTCGATGTAGCTGGTCGGGGCCAGCGTGAGGTAGCCGCCGGCATAGAGCTGGGTGCTGTCCGGGATCTGGATCTGGCCGTCGCCGCCTTCGATCGACACATCCGCGTCGAGAACCAGCGCGCCGCTGGCCGACACGATGCGGCCCCAGGTCGCAATGCCGGATTCAAGGATCATGGCGCCTGCTGCATCGCGGGCCAACAGCCGCAGGCGGCCGGCGACGATCTCGCCGCAGGGCCTGGCCAGCGGCAGCTCCACCAACATGGGCAGGGCCGAGGGCTCGCCGAAGGCAGGCCGCTCGGCATCCGCGAAGAACCGCACGCAGGCCGTGCCCGAGCCCACGTCCAGCAGCAGGTCGCGCAGGCCCTGCAAGCGGGCCTCGTTCGCGGCCATGGTGATTTCAACGCCGCGCAGTGTCATGGCATGGCCTCCGGCGTGACGCGGTCGGCCACCACGGCGCGGAAGTCGCCCTCATGGTCGTAGCTGAGTACGGTGTACGCGGTGGTGCTGTCGATGCGCGCGAATTCGTAGTCGCCCTGGGCGTTGCTCCAGGCTTCGCGGATCAGCAGGCCGTCGCGGTCGCGGTACAGCCGCACACGGCGCGAGACGGGCACCTTGGGACTGTTCTTGTCTTCCTGCTCGACGGTGCGACCGCGCACGCGGCCCAGGCCGTTGCCTCCCAGCACGTAGTCCAGTTGACTCGCTCCAGGGCGCTGGACCACATATGCCCCCTGGTAGATTTCTCGCCCGCCTACGCCCACAACTGCCGTGGGCAGGAGGAGGCTGGTTGGATAAGACAGTTCAGCCATACCCGTTAGCGCCAAGGCCCCGTGATATCGATGAAGCCATAGCCAACTGGCGTGCCAGAGGACCCATGCGGAAGCGCCAACAAGCGCCGCCCGCTGACTGCCTCGATCAGAGTCGAGTCGCGCTCGAAATACTGGGCAACCTGGGACTGTGGGACATACCGGTATCCCGGGACGACCGCCCGCGGAGTGTTAACTGTTCCGGGAGCATTGCTCAAATATAGTTGCGAGAGCTTCAGCTCACCGTCTACATCGCTCGGAAAAATCCCCAACCCGGAGTCGGCGCCAGAACCTGCGTTCACACTTCCCGCGTAGCTCCTGAGATCCGGGGCTACGCTGCTTCCCAGCCCTGTCATGGCCCTTGGCAAAAAGTACCAACCAGTAGATGCCGTATCGAGGCTGCCATTGTTGGGCCCGCCGGTCACGTTTCCCTGAGATGTACCACCGCAAAGCAGACAAGCGTATGCATCCCCCGTCCGGCGCAGCGCCAACAGATCGCCAAAGGCCCTTGTCCCGCCGGCCGTGCTGGTCGCAGTGGAAGAAGTGGCCGGCGCAGTGTTGTCGACGAAAAAGCGGCTGTCCCCCACAACCAGCCAGCGCGTGGCGGTGGCATTGGCAGAGCCACTTTTTGCCCACCAGCAGCCATCGGAACGCTGTGCAACAGTGGGAAACGGTCCGGTCCCGGTATCAATGGCCGACATGCTTTCGTAGCCACGCATGGATGCGGCGGTCGTGGTCCGGTCATCGACATAGAGGTACATGCCCAAGCTCTGCGGATCGGTGGAGCGATACACGGCCTGGTTGGTCCCAGAAAACGGTTTGGCCCAGCCCAGCGCCGCGAACTTGAACGTGATGCCCGTGCCGTTGTCCACGCTGTCGGGCGCCGCCGTGCGGAACTTGAACACGCCGCTGGCCGACTCGGTCACGCGCTGCTCGCCGTTGAGCAGGGCCTGCGCGGCGCCTGCGATCAGCAGCACGCTGTCTGGCGCGGGAGGCTGCGAAGCGCCCACGGAAAACTCCACCGTGGCCACGCCAGCCGCCACCGTGATGCGCGTGGCCGCGCGCAGACCGAAGCCCGTGACCAGGCAGGCATCGAGCACGGCGATCTTGCTGCCGGCCTGGCCGTTTTGCACGGGCGCGCCGTACATGGTCGAGAGAAAGTGCTTGACGCTGGTATCGACAAGGGATGCCATGGGTGATCTCCAAATAATCAGGGACGGTCGACGCTGCCGCGCACCAGGTGCTCGAACTGGTAGTCGTCTGCCACAGCCTCGCTGGGCTGCACGGTGCGGATGAGGGCATGGGGGGCAATGCCACCTTCGGTGTTGATGCGCAGCACGTTGCCGGCGCTCCAACCCTGGCCCCAGCCGAGGGCGCGGATCGTGATGTAGGGCACGCCGCTGATCGGGTTGATGGGAGCGAAGTCCACGTTTGTGGAGCCTGTGCCCAGGTTGCCGACGTGCTCGCCGATGAACTCGAAGGTTGTCGCGCTGGTGAAGCGGCACATCCAGCGCTCGGGCAACGCGCCGGCATTGGTGACGACCAGGGGCGCGATGGTGTCGTTGTAGCTGGCCAGGGCCTCGGGACCATCGACCGTGTCCTGCCATTTGTTGGTCCAGGTGGCCTGGTCAAACATCTGGCTGACGCGGGCGCGCAGCGTGCCGGCCATCAGCGCGCTGGAGACTACGCTGCCCACGGGGAACTCATGGCTTAGCTGCTTGGTGATCGCCAGCATGCCGTTGATCTGCACGTCGCTGACGCGTGCCATCTCCTCGATCCGGTGCTGGAACGTCACGGGCTGGGCCCAGCCCGTAATGTCGCTGACGGTGATCTTGCCGGCCTCCAGATCCACGCTCCAGCCCTGCTGGATACGCTGGCCATCGGCGCCGAGGACATAGGCACGGGAGAGCCGCACTCGGCCGCAGTTGATGACCTGGCCGTTGGTCACAGTGACCGGGCCGACCGTCCCGGTGTGGCCGATCACGATGTAGCTGCCCACGCGGTAGATGGGCACGCGGCCATCGGGCGGCAGGCGCACGGGGTCCAGGCCGATGACGTCCGCGTCCAGCGGCAGGTAGAAGTAGCTGACGCTGTTGTAGCGCAGCGTGGTCGGGTCCACGGGCCAGGGGCGCCAGATGCGGTTCGGCTGCACTGCACCGATGTCGTCTGCCGAGTACCACCATTCGGCCTTCTGGGCAGCGGTCAGCGAGGTGTCCAGCACGTAGTCGCCAAACTGCAGCTCGACCACGCCGCTCTGGTAGTCGATCTTGCCGCGCAGGTGCGTGCCGGAGATCACGCCGTCGATGCCGGCCGAGGCCGTGATCTGCTCGCCCGTGGCATCGGACAGGTTCATGACAAAGCCGCTGGGCTTGATGGGCGCGGCGGCCGTGCGCATGAAGATGCTGGCCGTGGTCCAGTTCTGGCGCACGGTCCACAGGCTCTCGACCACCAGGTCCGTGGCTGGGCCGTCGACCAGATAGTCAAAGATGCGCGCCACGCCACTGGAGTAGTCCAGCGCGCCGGCCACGATGCCCAGCGAGCTGGACGTACGGTCGCGCACAAGCACGCCGTCGTAGTCCTCGTAGACGTGGCCCATCCAGCGGAAGCGCACGCTGCCCGGCACGATGTAGTCGGTGGTGTAGGGGCACAGGTCCAGCACCACCGGCTCGGGCGTGAAGTTCATGACGTGGTGCTGGGCACTGGCGAAGTCCTCGGCATAGGTCACCGTCACCGTGCTGGCCGCCAGCAGCTCCTCACTGACCGTGGTGTCGCTGCGGTCGCCGCCCTTGGACACCGTGGAGAGGCTGGGGTCGCTGCCGCCGCCACCCATGGTGGTTTCTTCGAAGCTCTGGGCGTTCTCGTAATCGCTGTTGTAGCCCTCGGTCTTGCTGTCCAACTGGACGAACTTGATGTTCAGGAATTTGCCCGGGTAGTTGATGGTGCCGTCCGGGCCGAACGTGCCCTGGCCGTCATCGGTCAACAGGTGGCGCACTGTGTCCTGGGTCTTGCTGGTCTGGTAGCTGGACCGGCTGTGCGTGGACGATGAGCTGGCCGATGTCTTGGTGGTCTGCAAGACGATGCCAGAGGAAACTCCTGCCATGGTTTTTCTCCCTTGTTTTGATCAGGCGCCCCAGCGCCGGTATTCCACACCGCCGATGGACTTGACGCCCGCCGTGTACTCGGCATCCGTCCAGACCACGCCATCGACATCGGGCGGCACGTACTGGTTGCCCGTGGGCGAGCTGGTGGCACCGACCTCGATGTAAACGGACCCGCCGCTGGCTCGCGCCCCGCCCTGGGCCATGTACTTGCCCGTGGTCGAGCCATCGGACAGCGGCACGCGCGAGGTGATGACGGGCGCAGGCGCCGGGGGCACCTGGGGCAGGTAGCTGAATTTGCCGCTGCCGCCGTTCTTGGAGGCCGAAGTGCCACCGGATGAGGCGCCGGAGCTGGCCGAGAGATTGCGCACGGTGATCCATCCCACGGACACGGTGCCGGGCGCAGGGATGGTGTCCAAGGTGATCGCACCGTAGCCGCCTGCGTCGAGGACGACCGAGACGTTCTTACTCACCGTCACGGCATAGTCGTACTCGATGGCGAACTGCCCGCCTGCGTCGATCATGAATTGCGGGCGCAGCAGCAGCGCGGCCGAGGCGTAGTTGATCTCACCCGTGGCCGCGCCCTGCAGGTCGCCCTGGCCATTGTCCGTGGCCGTGCGCAGCACGCCGCCTGAGGTCCACTTGATGACCAGAGAGCCCGGTTTGATGCCCTGGTGCGGCAGGCGCATGGCGTGCTCGGGCAGCCGCCAGCCCGTGGCGCTGGAGCGGTTGACGAAGGCCGAGGCCTCGCCCCACTGGAAAATAATGGAACTGCCCACATCAGGCAGCGCAGGCAGCGTCACGGACACCGAGCCGTTCGCATAGTTGACAGTGCCCACGGCCGAGCCGGTCAGTTCGCCCTGACCGTTGTCGGATGCGGTGTACCAGACGCCCATCACCTGGAACGAGACCACCAGGGTGTTCGGCGCCGGAAATGGCTTGAGGATGGCCACCCAGCTGAAACTGCGGTTTTCCTGGCCGACCTTGATGCGGCGCGTGTGCGGCGCATTGGGCACGCGGATCTCGCGCGGCGAGGTTGCGAGTACCAGTTCTCGCACGCCGGCCGGGCGCTGGTCCAGTGCCGCGGTCTCGGTTCGGGAGTTGGGCACCAGCTGGGTGTAGATGCTGGCAACGCGTAGCATGCTCTCGCCCAGCTGCACAGCCGCCGTCACCGGCTGGGCGCCGTAGAAGCTGGCCGCATCCGCGACGGTGGTGTCCCGAATGCGGGTCTTGCTGGCGTCCATCGCGTAGCCCCGGTTCGGCGGTGATCCGGGGAAGGCGCTGCGCAGCCTGGGGGTGATTTCGCACGTAGTGACACTGGCCGTGTAGTCGGTGTAGCCACCGCTGGACGAATAGCTGAACTGCAGGGTCTCGGTCTCGGCGCGCAGCACGCGCACGTACTGCAGCACTTGGCTGGCCAGCCCCTCGTTGTAGACGAGGATCAGCGTGCGGCCGATGGTCGGCGCCGGCGTGCCGGGCCGGTGGAATATCTTGATTGAAGCCTGGCCCTGGACGTGGTTCTCCAGCAGATAGCCCCCCCACTCCGTGCCTGGGATGAGGTAGGCAGCGATGGCCGCAGCGATCTCCGAACGACGCGCGAACACGCCGCAGGGCGCGATGGTGATGGACACATTCGGGTCGTTGGGCACGGCCGAGACAATGATGTTGGTGTCCATGAGCGGCTCGGTCGTCGGGGTCTGCACCGCCGCATGCACCTGGCGGATGGACACGTCGCCGCCGGCCCGGTCGACCTCGGTGATGTCCTCGAAGACGCCATTGCTCTTGCCCCAGGGGATGACATTGCCCGTGGGGCCGCCGCCGCCGTTGGCGTCATCGGTCATCACCTTGGATTCGAGCAGGCGGATGTCGCCGTCTTTGATGGTCATAGGGTTTCGCTCGCTTCGATAAAGCGCAGCACAAGGCTGCAGTAGTAGTCCTCGTCTTCGGGATCGCTGTATTCGATGACCGACTGCATCGCCATGGCGCGGGTCTGCTCGGCATCACCGTGGTCGAAGACGACCTCGAATTCCTCGGCCAGGATGCGCAGCGTCATGCGCAGCCCGGGAATGCCGGACCAGGCCTTGAGCGTGCGCAGCGTGGCGCGTGAGATCCACGCGCTATCGCCGTCGCCCTGAAGCGTGATCGGCTGGCCCCCGTTGCGGGCCATGGCATCGATGACCAGCGTGCCAAAGATGCCGCGCTCGGTCTTCTGAGAGACCTTCGACCAGGTCAGCTCATCCACCCAGATCAGGTCACGCGGCAGCTCCAGCACCTGGGCGCCGTTGGACAAATAAATGCTCATGAGGTCAGGCTCCCAACTGGATCTTTTGCTGCTCGATCACGCGCAGCACCTCACGGGCCAGCGCCTCGATGGACTGCTGGCCCGTCAGGTTTGTGGGAACGGGGTAGGCCATGCTGTTGCCGATGTAGATGTTCACGATGCGGTCGATGCGCCCGCCACTACCACCACCACTACCGCCGCCGCCTTCCCCACCGCCGCCAGTACCGCCGCCACCAGCCCCGCCTTCGGCCTTCTTCTTGGCGGTCTCCATGGCTTCGCGGATCTTCAGCGCGTCAAGCTCCCGGTCAAACTCGAACATGGTGAGATCGCGCATGTAGTTGCCCAACTGACCAGCCGTTGTACGGAACGGGTTGTCGCGCTCGTACTGCTCCAGCCATGCCTGTTTCCAGGCCTCGGCCTCCTCCCGGCTGTTGAACGTGGGCACAAGATCCTGGGCAGCGGTTGTGCCCCTGTTCATGTACTTGGAGTCGTCGAGCTCGCGGTTGCGGTTGTCCTGCCTCTGCTGGAAGGCTGCGCTTAGCATCTGCCCCTGCTTGACCAGTTGCTGGACCTTGTCGGAGACCTTGTCTGCCTCGATGCCCATGCTGCGCAGAACGTCTGCAGCGGTGCGCCCCAGATCCTTGAACTGATCGCCGGCCGACTTGGCCGAACGGCCAATGTCCCCGACTGACTTGAGGGTCGCGCGACCCGCATCGTCGACCTCAATCTTGAAGCCGCGTACTGAAGCTGCCGACTTGACCCATTCGGGCGCAATACCCTTGTTTGCCGCGATCGCATCTTCGGCCGCTTTTTTGAAGCCTTCACTCAGCTCCCGCGCGCTCGCCTTGCCGGAGGACACCATGAAATCAAAGGCAGAGCGTGAGCTGGTCGCCACTTGCTTGAGCGCCTCATCGGACGTGACGCCCAGCGCCTTCATGGCCTCGCGCAGGCTGTTGATGCCGGGCTTGGCCTTGTCCAGGGCATCGGACAATTCCACCGCCTTGGTCTTCGCCTGGTCGAGGAGTCCGTCCGCCACCTTGTCGCCCAGGACCTTGCGCAGCTGCTCGACGCGCACGCGCACCTCGTCGAGGGCCTTCTGGCTGTCGGCGGTGTTGATGGCTTTGACCAGGCTGGCCTCGAGCACGCGGCCGGTGTCAATACCCTGCTGCTTGAGGCGGTCGAGACCCCGGATCACGACATCAAGATCATTCAGCGCGCTGCGCGACGCCTTGCCAATGCCGCCCTCCAGCGCCGTGAACTCCAGCCCCGTGCGCTGCACGGCTGCCCGCAGGACGTTGTCCATCATCTCGGCCACGCGCTCACCCTCGCGCGTGGCCGCCGCGAGGGCACCCTGCAGGCGTTGGCGCAGACCGTTGACGACTTCCTCAGAGGCGCCCGACTTGATGGCGTCTTCGATCTGCTTGCCTAGCTTCTTGGCCTCGCTGCCCGCCGTGGCAAAGGCCTGGCGCGCAAGGATCTCGAACTTCATGAGATCCTGCCCGTCCAGCGCCTTGGCCCAGGCGCCCTGGAATTCGCTCGCGCTGATCTTTCCGTCCGCGACCAGCTTGTCCAGCACGGCCGAGGCGTTGCGGATGCCCGGCGCCGATCCCAGATCAAAATCCTTACCGATCTTTGCGATGGCCTCGGCCGCCGTATCGCCCTCCTTGCGCAGCTTGTCAAACTGGCCGATCAGTCCCGTCGACTCCTTGCTGAGGTCAAAGCTTCGGTTGCGGACTTCCTCGAGGGCCACAGCCTGGCGGCGTAGCGCCTCGGCATGCTGCTTGGCGGCTTCCTCAGACAGGCGCGACTGGCGCTCGGCCTCTTCCAGCGACTTGCCGTAGCCCATGGCCTTTGCAGCGGTCTCGCCCAACCACACGCCCAGGCGCTGAATCTCCGGCGCCAGAAACGTCAGCGCGACGCCCAAGCCCAGCGGGCCGCCCAGCAGGCCGGTGAGCGCGCCCACGCCTCGGCCCAAAAGGCCCACATTTCCAGTTGCCGAGGCCGCTGCTGCAGCAAAGCGTCCCTTGGCTGCCGCCGATGCGTCGAGGGCAGCCGTGGTCTGCGCCGTCTGCCGCTGCAACTCCCCCTGGCTGCCATTCACGCCCTTGAGGGCATTGCCCAGCTCACCCCAGGACTTGGCATTCGCTGTCTGGGCGGCGGTACTGGTGGCGGAGGCCGCAGCGTTTGCAGCCTGGGCCGCCGCACTGGCGTTGACAGCGATGGCATTGGCACGGTGCGCGGCCGTGTTGGCGGTCGTGGCCACGCTATTGGCCTCGACCGCCTGGGTGGCCGCGATCGTCTTGGCGGCCCAGCCTGCAAACCATTCGGCGATCTTGGCGATCTGCATGGCGCCCCAGACCTTGCCCGCCATCGTCAGCGTGTTGACCAGGATGTCGAGGTTGCCGGCCAGGGCGTCGATGACCTTTGCAGCGTTCGTGCTGCTGATCAGCCCCTTGTCGGCTGCGCCCACATACAGGGTCCACTGCGTGGAAAGATTCTGCAGGGCACGGCCCACGGTGGGCGGCAGCTTGCCGTACTCGCGCGCCACGACATCTGCCTGGCCCTCCAGGGCCTTCATGACGGTTTCCGCCGTCAGGGCGCCCTGCCCGGCCATCTCCCGCAGCTCGCCCGTGGTGACGTTCAGGCCCTTGGACAGCGCCTCGGCCAGGCGCGGAGCCTGCTCCATGACCGAGTTGAATTCTTCGCCGCGCAACACACCTGACTGCAGGCCCTGGATCAGCTGTGTCAGCGCAGCCTTGGCGGACTCGGCTGCACCGCCCGACAGCTGCGTGGCCTGGTTGATGGTGGTCGTCAGGCGCAGCGCCCGCTCCTGCGCGGCGGCTGCAGCCATGCCGCCCTCCTGCGAGGCTTTGGTCAGGCGCGCGAACAGGTTGCCGGTTTCCTCCAGCGAGCTGTTTGTCGCCAGGGCCACGCGCTGCACGCCGCCGAAGGACTTCTCGAACAGTGGGCCTTCACCCGTGGCGAGCTTGACACGGGCCTCGAGGTTCTTGAATTCGTCGGCCGTCGCGCCCACGTCCTTGATCAGACCCCCGAAGTAGCCACCGCCAATCGCCAGCGTGGCGATCTGCTGGATGCGCTGCAGCTGCGCGCTGATCGATGACATGCCCTCGCGCAGCGTGCGCTGGTTCGCTGCCTGCACCTGGGTGGACTGCGACGATGCTGCAGCGGCCTGCTGGTAGGCCGGCGCCATTGCAGCCACGGCCTCGCGGACTTGCTGGACAGCGCCCTGCAGGTTTCGCTCCTGAGCAGTCAGGTTCGTGGTGCTCAGGCCCACGGCCTGCATCTGGTCCCGAACGGCGGCCAGTGTGCCGTTCTTGACGCGCAGCTCGCTCGACAGCTTCGCGGCGCTGCCGATGGCCAGGTCATATTCCTTGCGCAGGGCAGCCTCGGCGTTCTGCGCCGTAGTCGCCGCCTGGGCCGCTTCGCGCTGGCCGGCCTGCTGAGACTTCAGCTCGGCGGTCGCAGCCTTGATGCCGTCCTTCAGGCCCGCAACAGTATTGCGGTAGTCGTCCGTGCGCCTGGCTGTACCCGTGGTCTCATCGCGCACGGCCTTGAGGGCGTCTTTCTTGCGCTGCAGTTCGGCCTGGGCCTGCTGGGTGGCAGTCGTTGCTGTCTTCTCGGCGGTGGCGAGTGTCTGCGTTTTGCCGCCCGCTTCCTGCAGCTCGTTGCCCAGGCGATCGACGGTGGAGACGGCTTTTTCAAACTCCTGCGACAGAGACTGCGTCTGCAGCTTCAGTGCCCCGAATTCGTTCAGCGCCCGCTGCTTGGCGCCCAGCGCCTCGAGGGCCTGGGCTGCGTCCTGGGCGCTTTTCTGCAGATCGCCCTCGAGCACATCCCCGACATCCCGCAGCGTCTTCGCCAGTTGCTCGGCATCGGCCTCGCCCTTGACGGCGGCTTCGATGTCGTATTTGATCTTTGGGTCAGCCATGTTGGCGCTCAGAGGTCAGGTGATGAGAGGATTGATCTGGTGCATCGCACTGGTGTGCGCGGGATTGCCGCTGGCCCTGCTGGGCCTGTGGCTGGATTCCGAGCGCCTGATGGCGATCGGCGCCGGGGCCATCGCCACCGTGGTGGTGGGATGGCCGGTGCTGCTGCTGATGGGCGCGGTACAGACGTCTGCACCGCGCCGCTGATCAGTCGCCTGCGGTCGGGAAACGGACCTCGTAGCCTTCGGTCTTGCCCGCCGGCGTGACGATCTTCCCGGTCAGGGTGATTGCCGAGTAGTCCGAGCCAAGGAAGTCGAAGCCGTTGTTGGCGCCCAGCACGCATTCGTGAACGTCCACCTCGATCGGCGAGCCGTCCACCATGTTCTTTCCGTCGAAGCGGGCCTGGCAGCGCACCTGGGTAACACGTCCGCCCAGGATCTTCTTGCCGTCCACAGCAGCATAGGTGCCTGTCAACCGTACCGTGTCGTCCTTCGCAGGCGCCCCATTCGTTGCCAGAATGCGGATCTCCCCGCGCAGCCAGTTGACTTCGTAGTGGGTGCCAAGGACATAGTCATCCCCAGCTCCTGCGGGCTTGACCGCGAAGCCCTGGTCGCTCAGATTGCGTTTACCCACAGGCAGCCAAACGCCCACGGCGCTGACAACAAAGTTCTGGTCGGTCAGCGTGCCCGAACCCTGCGTGACCGTTTCCACAAGGCCTTGGAACTGCATGGCCATGGCAGCAACGCTGGCGGCCGACAGTTCGACGGTGATCTCGGTGGGCTTGGGCAGCACCACCGACGCCCGGGCCTGGCCGTAGTCGAGGTGGGAGCGGGATTCGGAGACCTTCTCCTCGAAATTGGGCTTGATCTCGAACTTGTCGGCGTCGAGCGATTCGCCGAAACCGTCATAGGCCTGAGCGGCCGTATTCCAGATGTTGAGCGAGACAAGGCCCCCGGCCAGGATGGCACGTGCTGTGGTGGACATGGTGATTTCCTTCCAAAAAAAACGAAACCCGCTCAAGGCGGGCAATCTGCTGAATCGATCCGACGCCTATGTCGGATCGCGGTAGGCGAGCGTGAACAGGCCCAGCACCAGCGCCCCGCCCACGTCGATGTTTTCGAGCTGGTAGCGCACCTCGCCCTCGGCCATGCCGCCGCCCTCGATTTCGATGCCCATCTGCGTGAGCAGCGGCATGCACTCGAGCACGGCACGCTTGGCGACGCGGTAGTCGGCATGGGCCTGCTCGCGTGCGGCTTCCACCCGGCTGATGACACCGAGGGAGAATCCGTAGGAGCGTCGGGGACGCTGGCCGGGCTGATCGCCCCTGGGCTTGTCCGCCTGGTCCTCCACGAACAGCACCCGCCCGCCTGTCTTCAGGTCGGCAGCGGCCAAGGGGTTGTCGCGCAACACAGCACCCTGCAGACCTGGGGCGGCCTGCAGCGCCTGGTAGATGGTGCGTCCGATCACGAAAGGCGCGCCATAGCGCAGCACGTCAGGATGGGGCTGGCTCATGGCTGCACGCTGCCCAGCAGCGCCTCCATCTCAGATCCATCGTTGACGCGCTTCGGCTCGGCCAGTACTCGAAAACGGTCGCCGACCCGCACGCCGATGGTGGGCTCATCGGCCAGCATGATCAGCACATCGCGCTCGAGCAGTTCGTGCATCGAGGGCAGCCGCAGCGTCCTCTCTGCGGCGAAGACCCGGCCATCCAGGGCCTCGTCGTCTATGACGCCGAGAATCCCTGCGGCCGAGCCCACGACTGCGCCCTGTCGCTCGATGGAGAACGTCAGGGCGAAGTCGTCGCCGTAGAACACCTCGCGCAGGTCGCGGTCGAGGTCCAGCATGGTCAGGCCTTCCCGCCCTTGGCCTTGTCGTCAGCGAGGCGTTCGGCTTCGGCCTTCTCCGCAGCAGCCTTCTCGGCAGCCTGGCGCTCGGCCTCGGCCTGCTCCGCAGCAGCCTTCTCGGCAGCCTGGCGCTCGGCTTCGGCCTGCTCCGCAGCAGCCTTCTCGGCAGCCTGGCGCTCGGCCTCGGCCTGCTCCGCAGCAGCCTTCTCGGCTGCCTGGCGCTCGGCTTCGGCCTGCTCCGCAGCAGCCTTCTCGGCCACCAGGCGCGCGGCTTCGGCCTTCTCGGCTGCAGCACGGGCTGCGTCGATCGCTGGGTCCTCCAGCACGCCCAGCGCGACCAGGGCCGCGCCCTCGTCGGCCTTGAGCGTGATGGGGCTGCCCACGCTGTGGCGCTTCCCGTCATGCTTGACGGGCGACAGTACGGTGTACTTCGGCATGGCCGTTACGCTGCCGCGCCCTGGAACAGGAAGCCCGCTGTGGCGCCGACCAGCTCGGGGCTGTAGGCGTCGGAGACGGGGTAGTACCACGTCTGCGTGTTCTTGTCGAAGTACGGCTCTTCGACTTGGGGACGGTCCTTGAGCTGGTACGTGTAGCCGTAGTTCGGCGAACCCCGCTGCTGCATCGAGGCCGGCGTGGTGTAGGCCAGGATGGCGTCCAGGCCCCACATGTCCTTGAATTCGCTGCCCTCGTAGTAGGTGGCTTCGCCTTCGACGATGCGGTCGATCTCCAGCAGGCGCTGCAACTGCTCGATGGTCGCCGGCACGCGGTCCACCGTCACGCTGATGCGGTCCAGGATCTTGGGGTGGTTGCGCAGCGCCGACAACACCCGGGGGCCAACGGTCATGACATTCGGCTTCTTGCCGATCTTCTTGCGGATCACTTCCTTGGCCTCGTTGACATCCTCGGCTGGGTTGCTGTTGGGGTCGGTCCACTTGCTGGAGCCGGACAAGGCCGTCTTGTTTTCCGTGGGGTAGTTGGCAGGGTTGCGAGCCAAATCGGCGGCGAGCTTCTCGCGCTCATTGGCCATCACGTCCTGCACCGTGTTGACCGCCATGGCGCCCATGTCGATGCCGGGAACGGCCTGTGCTTCCTCTTCATTCTCGATGGGGACCTGGCCTTCCAGGCGGTGATCCACCAGCGAGTACTTGCCCTTGGCATAGCCCAGCTGGATGCGCTTGGTGTTTGCACCGGGCGCACGTGCCGTGTTCACCAGGCGAAAGCTCTCAGGGCCGAAAACCAGGATAGTGCCGGCTCGCTGGCCGACCTGCACGATGGGGAACAGAATGCTGGCGATCTTGGCATTTGGCGAGCCGTAGCCCCGCGCCACCTCGGTGAGGATGGGATCGACGACGCGGAGATCGGAAAGGTTGGGTTGCGGCATGAGTTTCTCCAGAGAGTGATTCAGGGATGGGATGGATCAGGCGGCAGCGCTGACCAGGCCGGCGGACGGAACCAGCAGCACCTCGATGCGCTCGCCCGCTGCGGCAGCTGTGCCGAGCGCTCGGGCCACAGGGCTCTTGCTGCCCACGGTCAAAGGCACGACGCGGCCCTGCGCATCGACCATGAGTGCAGCGTCCAGGGAGATGGCAGCGCCCGCCTCGACGATGGAAGTGCCCTGCACATCGACGGGCAGCAGATCACCGGCCTGGGCTGCGCTGGTGCGCGTGACACCGAAGGCAACGCCGCCGGCGGCGGGATAGCCGCCGGACTGCGTGACGAAGCGTTCGGCCGAGACGGCGGCGCTGGCCACCACGGTGAGGGTCAGAGTGGAAATGTTCCCGGAGGGCATGTTGTGCTCCTAGTGAGGGGGTTGACGATCCGGGCGCTCAGCTGGCGTAGCCCAGTTCCTTGAGCGCGGCGACGAGGCTGATGCCCTGCTCCTTCGCCACGGCCTTGGCCTCTTCGACCTGCTGCGCCTTGGTCTTTTCGCCCTTGTCGGCCGGGGCGGCGCTGCCCTTGGCAGCTGGCGGCGCATCCTGCTTGTGGGCCTCGATGGCAGCAGCACGCAGCGCCTTCTCAGCGCCCAGCACCGCCAGGCTGGCGTCGGCAGCCGAGGTCTTGCCGTCGAAGGCCAGGCCCTGCAGCAGTTCCTCGTGGCCGGGCAGGCCCTCGCCCACGGCCAGGACCGCCTTGATGCGGTCGCGCTCCTGGGCAGCGCCCAAGACGATGAATTCGGCCTTGATGGCCGCGAAGAGGGGGGCGTGGTCCTGCTCGAAAGACGCACGCGTGATGGAATCGGACATTGCTGTTTCCTTTGGATCACGGGTTGAGGTTTTGTCTTTGGGCGCAGCACCGGCGCTTGCTGACGGGGCCACCGGCTTGATCACGGCCTTGCGGCGCGATGCGAACTCGGTGGGATCTGCGGCCATGCGGTCCAGCAATGCGTCGAGGGTGGAGACACCGTCCACCAACCCCGCATCGATGGCCTGCTGGCCACGGAACACGCGGCCATCGGCCATGTGCTCGAGAACTTGCTCGGCGCTGACGCCCCGGTTACGCGCAACGTCGTCCACGAACAGCGTGTAGACGTAGTCGACGTCCGCCTGGACAACGGCCCGGGCCTCATCGGACAGGGGCTCGTTCGGCTTGGACAAGCGCTTGTATTTGCCCGCTGTGATGCTTTCCTGCTGCACGCGAGACGAGGGGTCGAACTCGCGGTCCACCACCACGCCGATGCTTCCCACGCTGACGACAGAGCCGCTGACAAAGATGGCGTTGGCGCCGCTGCCGGACCACATGCCCGCGCTCAGCAGCATCTCGCTGGCGTGCACGACCAGCGGCTTGATGGCACCGGCATCGTGGATGGCCTGGGCAAACTCCGGCACGCCGATCACGTTGCCGCCGGGCGTATCCATCGCTACCACGATGCTGCGCACCCGCGCGTCTGCCAGGGCGCTTTCGATCTGCAGCGTGGCCTGCCGGGTGCTGATGCCGCCCGACACGCGCATGAACAGGTTGGCCTTGGGGGCCATCACACCGGACAGCTTCAACAGCGCCACACCGCCGGGCAAGACCTCGTACTCCTGCTGTTCGTGCGCCAGCGGCCGGCCCAGCCGGGCCTCGATGGCGTCAAGGTCCAGCTTCTCGCCGCGCAGATGCATGGCGTAGATGCCCTGGATCTCCCGCAGCATGCCCGGCTCGATGGCCCAGGCGCCAAGGATCATGTCGTGCAGCGTCATGGTGTCAGCCTCCCCTGCTCGGCCCGCTGCTCAGGTAGCGGTTCACATCGTTCATGGACTTCTGCAGATCCTTGACGTCGCGTCGGATGTCCGTCAGCGTTTCCTTCATGCGCGAGTCCTGCTCGCGCATGCGCTCGATGGCAACGGTGGCCTGGATCTCGGTGACGCTGACGCGCTTGTCCAGCGTGCTGTACGCAGAAAAACCGGCCACCAGAAAGCCGACGAAGGTCAGCATGTGACCGAGGTTGATCGTCGGGTCGAACACCATGCGGCGGCGGTGGTGGTGGGACTCGGTCAAGGGGGCGAGATCAGTGCTCATTCCTGCTCCTGGGGGGCTTGTTTCGGAGGGGTTGTTTTGGGTTGCTGGGGCGCCGCAGCGCCGGCCTTGGGCGTGGGCAGCATTCCGTCTTTGACCAGTCGCTCGTACTCGGCCAGCTTCTGGTCGTAGGTCTCATCCCATCCGCTGCCGAACAGTTCCCACTCGGCACGCTCGCGAGTCATCAGCCGCGCGTCGATGGCCTCGACGTAGGCCTCCACCTCGGCCTTGGGATCGATGCTGCCCATGCTGTCGCCCGGCCATGCGGCCCGCGTGTAGGCCCAGCGCAGCAGCGGGTCGGCAAAGAAGCCCGGCGCGGGCACGCGGCCAATGGCCACGGCTTCGGCCAGCCAGGTCTCGAACACGGGTTGGCAGAAGCTCAGCGAAAGCCAGTAGCGCACGCTGCGGAAGTACACCCAGGCATCCAGCAGCGCGGCCTTGCTCGCGGAATAGCTGGCGTTGAATTGCTTGGTCAGCAGCTCGAAGGGAAGGCCCAGGGCGATGCCCATCTGCTTGATGACGGCCTGGATGAAGGGCTCGAAGTTCGGATTCGGCCGCACCGGGTTCACCATTTGGACCTTCTCGCCAGGCTGCAGGCCTATGACCGCGCCCTGGCCCAGGGCGATGTCGGCCGGGGCCTCGGAGTGGGTCGAGCTGGTGCCGTCGAATACCGGCGCCGCGTTGCCCCCTGGTGCTTCGATGAACACCGTGAGGTAGGCGGTTAGCACCGCCGCCATGATCTCGGCCTCGGTGTAGCGCGAGATCTGCTTGATGCAGTCGATGATGGGCGCCAGGTAAGGCACGCCCCGGGGCATGCCCGGGCGTAGGCAGCGGAAGTGGTGCAGCATGCGGCGGCGACCGCTGCGACCCAGGCGTTCGATCCATTCGCCCCTGTACGCGCCACCCACTGCCGGCAAGCCGCTGCCCGGGTGCTTGTCGTACAGGTGGTAGGCCTCTGGTGCACCGTGAGCGTTCAGGCGTACACCGCCGGCGACGGTGTCACTGTCGGCCTTGCCACCGGGGTTGCCGACGCGATCGGCTTCCAGCACCTGGATGCGCAGCTCGTAGGGCTGGGTGGCCGTGCGCTCGCCATCAGGCAGCAGCGAGAAGCAGTCGCCACTTTCCAGCGCCGACCGCAGCACCAGAGCCTGCAGCTGGTAGAAATTCTGTTTGCCCTCGATATCGCACTCGGTGCTGTCGGCCCACAGGCTGAATTCCTGCTGCACCTTGGCTTTCCAGGCCAGCGCGCGATCGCGCGACCAGCCCAGCACCGCCAGATTCGGCTGCGCGCTGAGCGCCAGGCCTGTGCCCACGACCCGGTCGATGTTGGTGTTGATGGCACCCACGGCGATGGGGCTGGTGCGCGCCAGCTCGCGCGAGGCGCCACGCTGGAAAGGCAGTTGGCGCATCGTGTCCGACCGAGCATCCCGGGGACGCGGGCTCCAGAAGCGGCGTGGAGAGGCAGAACCGGCGGATGGCATCTCGCCGCCCATTGCCTGCATTGCCCCCAGCGTCTGGATCTTGGCGCGGGACAGCGCCCTATCGGCCGCCCAGCCCGGAGCCACCGCTGCAATCGCGCGGTCAAGCAGATTGAGTTCCATGGCGGTTTACCGGGGCGACAGGTAAGCGACGCGGCGCACGCGGCCGGCCCGGCCCTGCAGGCGCTCAATATTGGCGCGGCACTGCTCAATGCCTGCGCGAACCTGCTCGAGATCGGCGCGGCGGTTGCGCCTGGCGGTCTGTCCGTTGCCGATCATGTACTCCTGCGAGTTCAGGATGCGTTGCTCGGCGTCGAGATAGGACTGCAGGCGCTCGCGCTCCTGCGTCAGCTCAGTGGCGGCATCAGTCATTACCAAGATCCTTTGGATTGCAGGTCGGCGATCGCACGCTCGAACTCGGGGCGGAAGCGCGCCAGCGCCACACGCTGCACGGTGCCGCTGAAGTCGAGCCGAACCGAGTAGTCCGGCGCGTCGCTGGTGAAGACGAACAGGGCGCGCAGGCGCTTGCCCTCGCGCCGCCAGATGCCGTCAGGCCGAACACCGCCCTGCGGCTGGCCTACGAACATGTCGTTGGCCAGGCGCCGGCCCTTGCGCAGCTTGGCACCCGTGGCACGGTCGCGCGTGGAGCTGGCGGCGCGGATGCCCTTGAGGGCGTTGAGGATGGTGCGAACCTGGGCGCCGCTGACGTTGCCGTAGGCATCCAGCTTGGCTGCTGCTCCAGGCATGGCGTACTGCGTGGGCGACAGCACGCCCTGGTAGCGCAGGGCCATCTCCAGGCCCTTGTGCTTGCGCACGCCGCCCTCGACCTCGGGGAACAGGAAGTTTTCCGGGGCGACGCCCGGGGCATGCGCGCCGGTCTTGACCATGACGCGCGCCATCAGGTTGTCCTTGTTGGCAGGCTCGATGCGCAGCGCGTTGAGCGTATAGGGCACGGGGTTGGAGAACACCTTGCGCATCTCGGCCGGCAGATCCTCGGTCTGCGCCTGCTTGGCGCAGCGGGTAAGCGCAGTGGCCGCCGCATAGGGGATCATGCGCGACGGCACACCGCGCACGGACGCGATCACGTCAGCGATCGAGGCGCCCGTGCGTTGGATGGAAAGCATGAATGAAGGCTCCAAAACAAAGCCCCCGACTCCTTTCGGAGACCGGGGGCTGATACCGACTTTCGCTGCTGCGGTTGGGTGTCGGGAGGGTGTTTTCTGCCTCAGGCGGATTTTTTAGACCTACCTGAATTGATGCCAATTTTGGGCCAAAGTGTCATATCAAAGCGAGGCCTAAATTGTCATATCCAGAGCTGACACTTTAATCCTTGACTTCTGCGCTATTGCCTGGATTCCATTCCTCAAGAATGGCCTGTGACGCAGAGTAAAGCCGCTTTCGGAACGAGGCCAACACCAGGTAGTAGTGCTGGCGGCTGATCTCCAGCGCAGAGGCGGCGACCTTCACGGGCGTGACCCGATGCACGTAGTAGAGGTCGAACACCCGCTTGTCCAGCGCATCCGGCTGGCACTGGTATGCCAGGTGGAAGGCCGCCAGCTCAGCGCTGCAGGCAGCGTTCGGCCCATCTGTGCGCAGCGGCCTGGTGCGCGCACCGCTGAGCTGGCCCAGGATCGACCCCATGCTCGGCGATGGCCCGTAGAAGCGCCGAGTGGCTTTCCAGGCCACCCAGCGCTCGCACAGCTGGTCCAGGTTCTGCTGTTCATAGTCGGCGTGAGGCTCGGCCTCATCGTCCTGGCCGGGCGCGGGGGCTGCCAGGCGCAGGGCTTCGGGGTCGTGGAGATCGTCGTGGCGGGTCATTGGATTCCTCTTGAGTAAATGCGGCGGCCAACGGGCGCCGGGCGGGCAACGTGGGGCAATGGCGAACGGGCCGCGACAGGCGGCGGGGGCGGGACAGGTGCCGGTGGCGGCATTGCAGGCGGCGGCAGGACCACGCTCGCGGGGCTTGGCGCTTCGGCGTGTACAGACGTCTGTACCGGCACAGGTGCAGGCTGCGGGACGGGCGCCACGGGCGCGACCGGCTCGGGCACTGGCGCCGCCGCCAGCACGGGGGCCGGCACTGGCGCCGGTACAGGTGCGAACAGATCGCCGATAGGGGGGATCAGCTTGTCGCGCAGCCGCTGCCAATCCAACGGGGTCCACTTGTGCAGCCCCAGCTGATGGGCGATGGCAAGGTTGTAGACACTGACGTCCCAGGCCTCGTTTCGCGCGCCATTGGGCTTGACCCATTCGCGGATGGCGCGGCCCTTCTGCCAGCGCGTACGCGCCTGCTCTACCACCATCTGGTCGAACCATTCGGGTGGCAGGGCATCGTTGAAGTGCATGGCGCCCGGGCCTTCGGCCAACTGCATGCGGTTGGAAAGCCAGTCCTTGGCGACGTCGGTACCGACCGTCCACAGCTCTACGCCGCCGGGCGTCTTGGTGCCGCCCCAATCGATGTCCACGCGGCTGGGAGCGCTGCCCATGATGGGCTTGTTCGGGCGCGAGGAACCATGCAGCACCGTGCAGTTCAAGGTGCGGCGCGCTGACCCGTAGTTGTAGACATCCTGCGTGTTCGCGCCACCGGCATCGATGCCATAGGCGCTGATCATGATGGGCCGGCCCGATGCGTGAAGCAGCGGCGTGCGCCGGATCTCGTCCAGGCGCTGCCACACGCTGCCCGGCGTATCGGGCGGGTCGGTGGGCGCGCCGTTGAGGACGATATAGTCGATCACCCAATGCTCCAGGCCAGGCCCCCAGGCCTCGATCTGCACCTCCAAGCGGTTGGGCTGGGTGTCAGCCGTCAGGATGGCCACCAGGGCCGCGTCGGGCAGTACGCGCAGCGGGTATTTCTCAGCCCTGTCGCGCAGCTGTTTGGCCGTGGTCACGGTCTCCGAATTCTTGTACGACAGGCCCAGGCGGGTGTTGTAGAACACCTGCATGGCCTCGTGATCGCCACGCGCCAGGCGGTCCTTTGCCCGCGCGTACTGGCGCGCCAGCGTGAGCCAGGTGATCGCGCCCACCGGCATGTAGAAGGCCGACAGCGTGAAGCTGATGGTCTCGCCATCGCCCTGGGCCGTGGCGACCCATCGTGCCTGGCCGCCAGCCGCCACGTCGCGCAGCATCGAGGTCTTGTGCCGTTCGTCGATCTCGCAGCCGCAATGTGGGCAGTCGAACCAAGCCCGGACCATGAAGCCTGTGTCTTCATCGCGCCGATACTTGAAGTTCTCAAGCAGCAGGGCGTGCAGCTCGCCGCAGTGCGGGCACGGGACGTGGTAGTACTCCTTTGTGCCCATCTCGAAGAGGGTGTCGATCTTCGAGAAGCCCTCGATGGCCGGGCTGGAGGTGTAGAAAAACTTGGCGTCGTTCGCGTACTGCGTGGCCCGGGCCTCGGCCAGCTCGACAGGATCGCCTTCGCCATCGACGTTCAGCTCGAGCCGGTCGATCTCGTCGACGTAGATGTAGGGGGCGGAGACTTCGGCCAGGTTGGCGGCCGAGCCAGCCGTGTTCATGTACAGCGTCGCGTCGCCCAGAAAATCCTTGGCCTGCACCGTATTCCGGGAGTCGCGGCTCTTCGCCGCAGCCACGCGCTCTTTCAGTTCCGGCACGCTGCGGATCATGGTCGAGATCCGCGCCGAGAAGCGCTTGACCAGGGTATCCGTCGGCTCGAGGGCCAGGATGTTGCGCGGCCGGCGATGGATCAGCGAGCCGATCCAGTTCAGAGCCGTCTGCGTCTTGAACATCTGAGATGCGACCTTCGCCACCACCCGTTTGCAGGGGTGGCCAGGCGACAGCACCTGGTGCACGCGACGCGCTGGATAGCTGTGGTCGAAACTGAAGCGCCCCGGCTTCGGGCCGCTCTTGGGCAGGACCATGAACTCCTCGGCCCACTCGTCGCAGAGCAGCTCGGGGTCCGGGCGCATGCCCTCGACCGCTGCCTGAACCATCAGTGCATACCCGTCAGCGAGATTCACTGGTCGGTCTCCTCTGGCAGGACGCCCTGCAGGCGGCGTTCGGCCGCGCCGAAGGCCTTGCGCAGCTCGTCGTGGATGATGCGTTCGATCTCGCGCGAGTCCGCCAGGCCCACCAGCTGCGGCGCGGCACGCTGGGGCACGCCCATGGCCTCATCGCGCAGGGCGCGGAAGGCGTCAAACACGCCGCGCCAGGCCGCCTCGCGGGACACCAGCAGCTTGGCCTCGCGGGCGTTCTCCCGCTCCTCGCGTTCCACCGACGCCCGTTCCCGGCGCACGCGCAGGCTCTGGTAGTCATCGCCGGGCGCCACGGGCTGGGAATCCTGGGCTTGTGGCGCGCTTTCTGACGCACCCTGCCCGCCCCCCTGCTCTATCGGCAGCGACGCGCCAGCGCGCCCGCTGTCGGCCCTGGCACGCGTGTTCTGCTGCCACTGGATGTCGGCTACGGCGGGGTCGATCTTCCCGTCGATGAGAGTGATGCGCTTTTCCTTCACGGCCTTCGCCACGGCGGACTTCGCCACGCCCCGGCGCCGCGCGTACTCGGCCTGCGTGACCAGCTCGACGCGCCCGTTCACTTCGACCCCCAGCGTTCACCACTTCGTTCACTTTTCCCCAGACCAGCCACTAGCGCTCGCGCGGGGGCCGAATTACCCCCGTGATTCCATGCGCCGGGAGTACCTATGCCGGGGGGTGGGGTATACCCGATGGGGAGGGCCGGGGTCGCCGCGCCGCCTGCCGTCGCCAGATCCTGCCTATCCATTTCTTCTTCCTCTCTTCTCAAAAACAAAGAAGTGATTACGCGGTTACGAGCGCGCGTAAACACGAAACCCGCGCCACGCCTAGCGAGTTACGCATTTACGTGGTTACGCATGTCGTGCACACACATGCACGCACACCCATGCATGCGCCCGCACTCGCCCACACATGCATGCATGTGTGCGCAATCGGTAACTGCGTAATCACGTAACAACCCGCGCCAGTGCTGGATTCCAGCGTTACGCACCTTCGTAATGGAGTAACTCGCCCGCATCACTGACCTACCTCTGGCTCTTGCCCTTGAGGGGCCGGGGAGCCGCTGCCATACCCCGCGTACTTGCGCAGCGCATCCGCAAACTCACGAACGGCCGAGGTGGCCCAATCGCCTTCAGTCATGCGCTGCTCGCCCTCGCCCAGAATCGGCTCCGTCACCAACAACATGCGCTCGGTCTTCTTGGCTTGACCAGGCCGCACAACGTTCATGGGCTTCGAGCGCATTGGCTGGCCCTGCCCCTCCGCAAACCGAATCACGGTGGGCGTGAACGCCTTCTGGGGGAAGGGGTAGCGGTCTCCAGTCCGCTGGCACCACTTCAGGTAGGCGGCATAAGCCTGGGTGACGGCGCAGGAGTGATACGGCAGATCCAGCTCACCCGCCTGCCATTCCGACCAGAACAGCTCAGGGCTCTTGCGGTTGATGGCAATCAGTGCCGACTTGGCGTCAGTCATGGGGGCCGGGGCATACGCATGGAAGTCGCCCAGCGGGTAGTTCAGCAGGTAGTGGTAGAAGGCCTCGATACCGCCGTTGTCTCGCCATTCGCCGAGCGCCTTGTAATACTCGAAGTCCTTCGCCCTGGGCGTGTAGACGACCAGGTAGCGCCGGTCCGAGTTGTCCAGGGCCAGCGGCTGCAGCTCGTTCGAGAGAAACACGATGTTCATGTGGTTCTTCTCTTCGCGCCGGGTCAGGTGCTTTGGGTTGATCTGCACCGTGGGCGATGTGATCAACGCCTTGAGCCGGTTCTTGTTGTGGACCAGCTCGGCCCGGCTGGACACTTCGTCGCCCACCACGAACAGCTTGCAGCTGCGCCAATCGTTGTGCTTGTCCTCCAGTTCATCCTGGCCAACCAGCGCGCCGTACTTGCCGTACAGCGCGACCATGATGTCAAACAGGAAGTTCTTGCCGGCACCTTCATCGCCATGCATGACCACGGCCGTGCGCAGCTTGGCGCCAGGGTGCTGGAGTGGATAGGCCAACCAGCACAACAGCCAGTGCATGATGTCGCCCGTATCGGCTTCATCAGAAGTGGCGCGGCTTGTCAGAAACGAGACCAGCTCAAGCATGGGCTGGACGTCACCCTCTTTTGGCACCATCGCCATACCGTCGTAGAGATTCACGCTGTTGGCCGGATCGACCTTGAGGGTCGGGTCAAACACCACGTCCTCCAGCCGCACCGTCTTGCGCTTCTCGCTGGCCTTCCACATGCGGACCATGTCGGCGCCATGGGCGTGGCCCATGTTGGCGATCTTCATGATCAACCGCTCAGCACCATCCCAGACGGTGTCGGTACCGTAGATCAGCACGAAGTTCTCGGCCAGGTGGTTGAACTTCCCCCAATCGACCGTCTTCTCTTTTTTCTTGCCCTGCACCGGCGGATCGGCCTTGCCACCCCCATCCCCAGAGTCGCGCGCAGCTGCGCTTACTTTGGGGGGGCGGGGGCGCGAAGAAGATGGCTCGGCCTGCGCCTCGCCCGGCACGCGCACGCCCGCCTGAAAGTCGACGTGCACGACAGAGTTATCCAGCGGCGCTGGCGCGCCGAGAGCCGACGAAGCATGCGACTCTTCGGTCGCATGCGGTGGCGGCAGTGGCGGAAACGAGGCCCCGCCCGCGTTGATGTCGTCGGTGTGCTCAGCCATACCGCCTCGCCATCGCCTCGACCACGCCCACCAGTTGCCGGCGCACCACGTCCAGGCCCTCGAGGACGTGCAGATCGTTGAAGTCGGTATCCTTCGGCCCCCGTGTCGAGGCCTTGAAGATGGGCCAGACCAGGTCGCAACCGTCCGTGGCCTTGGCGGCGCGGGCAGCGGCCGTGCGGCCCGGGTTGATCAGCGCGCCCGTGCGCTTGTCCCGGGTCATGTAGTCGTCATCGGCCAGGATCAGGATGCGTGTGGACGGGTACAGGCCGCGAAGCACGCGCACCACTTCGGCCAGGTTGCCCGCGTCCAGGGCCACGAACACAGGGTGCTCGCGGTCGACCGCCATGCGGGCTGTCAGGCCCGTGGCATAGCCCTCTACCACCATCAGCAGCGCAGTGCTAGTGCCGTCGATATCGCCGAGCCGGATGCAGCAGCCCGGCTTGTCGAAGGCCCGTAGGTAGATCTTCACGCCATCGGGGCGGATGAACTGCAGGCCGCGCAGCGCCTGGTCGCGTGGCAGATCCGGCCGCACCAGGGGCAGCAGCGTGGTGCCTGCGGGCAGGCGCACCACCACATCTTCCTCCCCGTGCTTGCGGGAAGGCCAGCGCAGGGACAGTTGGCGATCGAGCGCGCGGAAGGCCTCGCCCTGCACCTGCTTGCGATCCAGATAGGGCGTCGTGCCCACGCGCACACCCTTGCGCCAGATATCGATGGCCTCGGCAGCAGCGTTGGCGATCTCCTGGGCACGCTCAGTGGCTGCGGCCTCGGCAAGCGCCTTGCGGTGGGCCGCCTGGCGAGCGCGCTCGGCCTCGGACAGCGGCGCCCAATCCACCTCGACCTTTTGCCAGTCGCCGCCCCGGCGGTAGGTGCCAAAGGCGCCAACCACATACTCTCCGCCGGCATCGGGCCGGAACAAGTACATCTTGAACCAGTCCTTGCCACCGGCGCCGCAAGTCGTCTTGCGGCCGGCCCGGATGCGGTCTGGCATGACACTGCGGTCCCGATCGCGCAGCTCGATACCGAACTGCTCCATCTGGTGCAGGACGTCCTGATAGTTGTCCATCAGTCTTTGCCCCCGTTCATCTGCCGGAGCTGAGCTGCGATCTGCAGCGCTGTACCCATGACACGCTCCAGTGCGTGCGCCATGCGCGCTGTCTCGGTGACAGGGTCCAGCGGCACTGGAGGGGCATATCCAGCGCCACGCATATAGAAAGCCGCCAGGCCGTGGAAGCCGATCTCGCGCGCCTTGCGCATCAGTAACAGCACCTGGCCCGGGTTCAGCCGCTCGGAACGCGAGGGGTTGAGCGCATCCAGCAGGTATCGCGCGGCGGCCTCGGGCGTCTTCTCCGGGTAGAGCATCTCGCCCACCTTCTTGGCGCCGCCCAGGCGCTGCACGGCCGCCTTGGCCGCGTCTAACTCATCGTCATACATCAGGATTTCATCGTCATCCATGGGTCACCTCTCTACTGTGATCCGGCCGGTTTCCGGCCCCGTTCCGAACGGTTCCGAATCTTTCGGAACCGTTCGGAATGCCTCGACGAGGCAAAAAAAAGAGACTTCGGTGCATGAACCCATGCACCGAAACCTCGCAAGAAAAAGCCGCCCAGGCCCATGACGGGCGCCGGGCGGAAAATGCGCCCGGGGCGGAACACGCCCCTGGCAACCACGAAACCAAGAAAGGACACACCCATGCCGGCCAACACACCACTGCGCCTCGAGGAGGCCCTGCAGCGCATCGACGCCATCGAGGCGGCGCTGGGCGCGCTGACCATGCTGGCCGTGCAGCACTTGCCGGCGGCCGAGCAGCGGCGCTTCGCGGAAGCGCTTGCCACCTTCGGCGCGGCAGCGGAAAAAGAAGGAGATGTGGCCACGGCTACTCTGCTGACCGGGCTGCACGGGGCGGCAGTGAGTGGGTCGGGCGCGTAGCGCGCCAATCGATCCAGCGATCGGAGAGCCTGACGGCGTCCAACGCAGCGACGTCGCTGGCGAGAGCCGGGAAGATGGGCGCACGTGCGTGGGTCGGCCTGGCTGTCCTGACCCACGACATCGCAAGTACAGCAACCAACATGTTGCGGCGGGTGATGGGCCTATGCATTGCCATCCCCGACGTCAAGAGCGGCCGCGCCCTGCGTCGCAGCATCCAACATCTCGGGCCAGATCCGTTTCCACCGCACAGGGAACATCGCTGGGCGGGAGACCGCACCCAAGGTGAATTTCTCAATGTCAGCCCCGTGCTCGGCAGGGATGGGCCGCTCGCCGTTCGCCATCTTGTTCACGAACGAGGGCGAGACGTTGAGGTGGCGCGCCAACCCGGCGCAACGCCCTCTCCCGCCGGTCAACCAAGATTTGAGTAGGTCCATGGCGCGCATTTTATTCCCCAATGGGGAAAGTAACGCAAGACCCATTGGGGAATTTTCTTTTTCCCCCGTGGACAGTGGAATCGCCCGGATGCGAACTGTTGAAGAAATTAGGCGCGCCAACCTGCAAGTGCTGGTCGACCAGCACGCCGGGATGGCGAACCTTTGCGAGAAGCTGGGCTATGCCCGGAACGAGACCGCCACGCTCACCCGAATACTCAACGCCAACGTAAGGCACGACCGGGGAGGCAAGCCTTACAACATGGGCAGCCCCATGGCGCGGGAGATGGAGGACAAGCTGCAGCTCGAGGTCGGATGGATGGACAACGTGCACAAACGCGAGCAGGAGCCCGCGCAATCCGCACCAGTTGATTGGCCTTTCACAATCGCCCGAGCCAGGCTTGACGCGCTTACGCGGGAAGACTGGATACGACTCAACGCTACCGTGCAAGCTGTAGTGGAGACACGGGAGGCAGACGCCCTCACAAAAAGCCATAGAAGCGCAGCCTGAAAAGCGCGCTTCAGCCAGGATCTATATCTTCAAACAACGGAACCGGGAGGAGGTTGTCAGGTGATCTCAAAGCAATGTCTAAAGTGCGGCCAGACCGCTTCTATCGATCCATCAACCACCCTGGCATGCCCTCACTGCGGCGCCATCTACAGCAAGGTGGAAGCGGTTGCGCAGACCCAGGCCCCACGGCGTGCCGTGCCTGTAGCCCCCATCCGTCAACAAACAGCGGGTGATGGCACCGACGTAGACCCAGCAGAGTTTGTGGACACCCTGCGCGCGGCGAGCATCTATCCCACGTTCAGGGCCGTAGCCAACCTGCTCTACTGGTGCGGCGTCGTTCTCGCAGTCCTGATCCTGCTCGGCGGGTTGTCGCTTTCCATGCGGGCCGGATTTCCTGCCGCGATCGGAGGCATCGCTGGTGGCTTGTTGGTGTTCATCTTTGCCAGAGTGGGGAAAGAGATGAGTCTGATGCTGGCGGACTTGAGCGACGCAACGGTAAGGATGGCTGCGAACGCTGAGAAAGCTTCCCCAAAGGGCTGAGTAGAAAGCCACAACTTTCCCCAGAGGGTATAGACAACTTTACCCACCGGGGAAATAATCGCCTCCACGCCCATTCCGGGCGCTGGAGGTTCCATGTCCCTTGCCCCCCTTCTCGCGCTCCATGAAGCGCTTCAAGAGGCCGAGCAGTTCGTCGCCGGCTTCGAGAACGATCCCCACCAAGAAACCGATGTCGGCCTGCTGCTGAAGAAGCTGCGCGGCCAGGTCGACGTCGTGCGCGTCACCATCGACATCACGCGCGCCCATGACGCAACCCAGATTGCGACGACCAGCGTTGCCGGCATCCGCGAGGAGCTGGGCCTGCGAGGTGCAGCATGAGCACCGTCCAGCCCATGCTCAACCTGGTGGAGCACCTCACCAGCGCTCCCGGCGGCCAGCCCAACCCCATCACCGCCAGCCTGCTGCTGTCCTGGCTTGCCTACCCGCTGCAGCACCCCGACGGCAAGCTCACCAAAGCCATGGTGCTGCGCGGCCCGCGCGGGAACGGCACGGCCATGCTGCTGGACGCCATGGCGCTGATCCACGGCGCCGCCTACCTGCCGCTGGGCCACGTGGACCTTCTCACCTCACACATCAATGGATTCCTGTCGGGCAAGCGCCTGGTGCGGCTCGACGAGATCCCGAAACTGGAGGAACAGCGGGCCCAGCTCAAAGCCCTGATCAGCCAGCCCGCTTTGCGCACCCACGCGAACGGCCGCAGCCCCCGCGTGGAACTCAATCGCCTGAATTTCGTTTTCGTGACGAGCGATGCCAACCCGCTCGGCACAGACGATCGGCGTTATTTCGCTATCGACACAGCCCGAACGGCCATCAGCTCGCCCGCGCTGTTCCGCGAACTGATTCACTGGCGCGGCCGTGGCGGCGCTGTCGATTTCGGGGAGTACTTGAGGCAGTACCAACTGGACCAGGACTTCCTGCTGGAGCACGCGGTCGCTGGAGGCGCAGCATGAACCTCACACTGCACTTCACCGAGTGGGAATGCGGCCACCACCAGGAGAGGCCGGCCGACATACAGGTCAGCAGCATGGAACAGGCCGCGCAGATCCTCGCCGCGCTCTCGCACAGCATCAGCCAGCCCGGGCATGCACACGGCGTGCTGATGGATGAAGCCTATGCCACACCCATCTACCTGACCGACGACTACTTCAGCGTGGGCCACGGCGAAAGTGGCGTGATGCCCAAGAGCCTATTCTTCGGCTGCGGCTCTGAGCGCCCCACCCTCTTCTACGGCACTGAAGCGGAAATCGCCAAGCTTGAGAGCGAGGCCTACGCACACACAGCCGAATGGGTGTATGGCGGCGCCCTGGCGCGCTGGGATGGCAAATCGTTCTTCGACGACAGCGTTGCAATGACCACGCTCAGCCTGGCCGAGCTGGAGGCCTTGGCAGACCCGGACCGGCTCCCCAAGACGCGCGATCTGTTCGATCTGCCACCGATCTTCCGGCCGGCCAGCGATGCGCTGCAGGAGCTGCAGGCCGACATCGACGAGAACAACGGCGTCGAGCCGCCCTACGAGCTGCCCCACCCGCTGGAATGCAAAACGCTCCTGCCTGCGCACGGTGCCCTGCCAATCACGATCGAGTACTGCGCCAAAGGCTACCAGGCCAAGGTCCGCGAAGAATACGACGCCCTCGGGGCATATGAGCTGGAGGCCTTCGTCGTGTACCGATACCACGCAGGTGTCTGCGCCCCCTTCTACATCGGGACGGCGGCATCCTTTGTTCATGGCCGGCTGTACAGGTCCGAGAACATCCACATGGTGCCGGACTGCTACGGCAACCTGACCGAGGTGCGGCCATGGTGAACATCTACCGCGTTCGCGTCGCCGGCCGCACGTTCACCGGCGCCTACTTGAGCGGCGGCCTGGCCGTCATCCTGGCGCAGTGCTTCCACCGCGCGCACAGCGCATCAGCCATCCGGGTGCAGCCATGAGCAAGCCGCACATTGAACTGGATGGGCCGCACCCCAATCGCCGGCATCAACGCATCGTGCGCCGTCAACTGCAGGCCCTGGCAGCCATTGCTGCGGCTCTGATCGCAGGCCCTTTCATCGCCTCGGCAATCCACCTGTTCACCGGAGGCTGACCATGGAGCTGCGCATTCAAGGCCAGGTCACCGCCTGTGTCTGCCGCACCACCACGGATGGCCGACCGGTGCTCGAGGTCGAACTCAAGACGCAGGACGGCCAGGCCGTGCATGCCCGGCACATCTACCCAGACAGCACCGCCAGCAGCAGCCATGCCGCCATGACGCTGGCGCGCCAGCTCAAGGGCCAGCAGGCCGAGCTGTACACAACCGCCCCCCGCTTCACCTGGCAGCGCATGGACTGCCTGGCCCAACTCATCCGCGCCGTTTCCACGGCCAGCCCCCGCAAGGATCTAGCATGAAACCCGCCCTGACCCCCATCAACCACGGCGCCGGCTTTGGCACAAATCGCCGTGCCATCGACTCTGCGCAAGAGCCTGTGCCATCCGCCAAGGCGCTGCGCCAACGCCGCATGCGCGAGCGCGTGACCACCCCCGTGCGCGAGCAACCGATCCGGGCCAGCACCACCAAGGGCACCCTGGTGGCAACGGAGCTGCAGCCTTCCGTGCACCCGGGCGCCATGGACGCCTTCAAGCTGCCCAGCCTGATCAGCGGCAAGCGCGTGTACCCCCGGGGGCACTCATGAGCAAGCCCGCCTGCAGGGCCTGCTCGCACTGGCAGCCCGACACCAGCGACGCCCGCATGGTGCGCCTGGGCTTCGCCCACTGCGGCAAGCGGTACGCACCAGGCCACACGTTCGCGGCCACAACGCAGTGCGATCAATTCGACCCCATGCCCACCGAGCTGCTCGACGCGCGCCGCAAGGTAGCCGCCGAGCGCGTGCAGCAACTCAACGAAAAGGAGGCCAGCCGTGGCTCCCAAAAGTAAAGACCCCCTGATCGACCGCGATGTCGTCATCAGCGCCGAGGCCACTGGCAAGGGTGGCAAGCCCCACCCCCAGGCCGGCCAGCGCGGCAAGGTGATCGGTAAGACGCCCGGCGGGCGCCAGTATCAGATCGCCGTGGGCGACAGCCTTGTCAACCTGCCCATGGATGCCTTCGAGGTCGTGAACGATCGCGGCCCCGCTGATGCAGCCAGCCAGCACCCCACGCTGCCCATCATCCAGATCGTGCCCAGCCGCACCAATCGCCGCGTGGTCGAGGACGATGCGTTGCACGACATGGCCGCCACCATGAAGCTGTACGGCGTGCTGCAGCCACTGCTGGTGCGCCGCCTGCCGGCCGAGCGCCTGCAGGACACCTTCGAGGACGCGGCCACGCGCCACGCAACGCACGAAATCATCGCCGGCGAGCGCCGCTACCGCGCCGCCCAGATCGCCGGCCTGCGTGCCGTCCCCATCGTCGAGCGGGATGCGGACAACATGCAGGCCCAGCTGATGCAGCTGATCGAAAACCTGCACCGCATTGACCTCAACCCGCTGGACGAAGCCCTGGGCGTGCAGCGCCTGGTCGAAGACCACGGCATGAATGCCGACACAGCGGGCGAGGCCCTGCGCAAGAGCCGCACCCATGTGTTCGAGTCCCTGCGTCTGCTGACGTTGTGCCCCGAGGCCATCACCGGCCTCAAGGCAGGCACGCTCACGCGCAGCGTGGCCCTGCTGGTGGCCCAGCGGCCCACGCAGGCCATCCAGGCCGAGTACACGCAGCGCGTGCTCACCGGCGGCCCTGACAACGGCCCCATGAGCTACCGCAACGCGCTGGACCTGGCACGCCGCAGCTACATGCTCAAGCTGGACCAGGCCCCTTTCGCGCTCGACGACGCGACCCTGTGCCCTGCTGCCGGCGCGTGCACGGTCTGCCCCAAGCACACAGGCGCGTCTCCCGAGCTATGGGACAAGAGCGATGCAGACGTCTGTACTGACACCGCCTGCTTTGCCGACAAAAAAGAGGCCCACTTCGACCGCGTCAAAGCCCAGGCCCAGCAGCGCGGGCAGCAGATCATCACCGGCCGCCAGGCCCGCGACATCATGCCCAGCGAGAACGGTGCGCCACGCGGCTACCTGCTGCTGGACAAGCCCAGCCAGGGCAGCAGCGCGCCCGTGCGCCAGGTGCTCGGCCAGGACGTTCCGGCGGCCAGCGTGGTGCTGATCGAGGCGCCCAGCGGCAACCTGGTGGAGGCTGTGGCAACGCACACCGCCAGCGCGTCCGTGAAGGTCAAGGGCGAGCGCCAGGCGGCGGCCAAGGCCCAGGCCGAGCCACCAGCCGAGCCCACGCGGGAAGCGCTGCAGCGCGAGTACGAAATGCGCTGGCGCGAGCGCGCGGCGGAGGCAACGATCGACGGGCTCCTGCAGTGCCTGCCCGAAGGGCTGGACCATATTCCCAGCCGCATTGCCCTGCAGATCCTGAAACTGCTGGCCGTCCAGACCCCCCCTCGCCTCCTGTACCGCATGTTCCAGGTGGACGGCAAGGATGGTCGGGCAGAAATGGATCTAGAGAATGCCCTGGAGGATCTCGCGGAGCAGGATCTACCCGCTCAGATCCAGTACATGCTCATGATGGGCTGCACCCTCGGCCTGGACCAGGGAGATCCACTCCTCGAGGACTTGGTGGACCTGTCCAACGTGGATCTCGAGTCGATCCAAAGCCAAGTGCAAGACGAGATGAAAGCCGAGGCCGCCGCACGCGCAGGCAAGGCAGCACCCACAGACAAGGCCACACCCAAACTCAAGAAGGGCAAGGCCACTGCCTCAGAGGCCAGCCGCGCGATCGCCGACGCGATGGCCGCCGCCGAGGTCACCACGCCCAACTCTATTGAACCGCTGCAGCAGGTCCGTATCCGCGTCGACCTGCGCGGACCCGGCAAGAAGCTCCTGCCCACCAGGGGACGCCTGGCCATGGTCACCGAGCGCCTCGGCGACCGCGCGTGGCTGATCGAGCTGCCCATCGATCCCGAGGTCGACCTGCTCAACGAAGACGCCCTGGACGCGGCCGAGCGCTGGAACCTGAGCGCCGACTACACCGAGCTGGAAATCATCAATACCGAGCAACAGGAGGCACGCCAATGACCACAACTTCTGATCGTGACAGCCACTTCTTCCTGGCCGGCTTCAACTGCCATATGCACCGCAATAACGCCAACATCGTGTGGAAGGAAGCTCTGGCCACGGCGCCTTCTGCATGTGCTGAGACCCATGGCTTAGTGGCGGCCTGCGAGGCCGTCATCGCCGAATGGTCTCGGCAGAAAGGCTTGTTCGCCGTTTTGTCACGGGACGGATGGATGGATGACCGCGTGGCCGAACTGCGTCTCGCCATCCAGACAGCACCTGCTAAGCCCGCGCCCACAGATTGCCCCCCGGCGCGCGTCGACGCACAGACCGAGCCCAGCCGCCACTCCGCACCGGGCTTCAGCGTGGACGCGACGGCCATGCTCGACCAGATCAAAAAGCTGGCCGAGGAACTGATCAAGCTATCGGCCAAGGCCCAGGTTGCGAGCCCTGAGACGCCTGCTGCGCCCGCTGAGCCGGCAGTGGTTACACGCCGGACGCTGAGGAGCAAAGCCGAGCGTGATGTGATCGACGAGCGCCGCCGCCAAGTGAGCGCTGAAGGCTGCTCCACCAAGCATGACGACGTGTATCAGGGTTCCGAACTCGCACTCGCAGCAGCTTGGTACGCAACCCCTCCATTCACTCGGTTTGCGCTCGACGCCAACGACATGGGCCTCTGGCCCCTTAGCTGGCTTCCCACCTCGTTCAAGCCGGGTGATCGCCGCCGCGAGCTGGTGAAATCTGGCGCGCTGATCATCGCCGAGCTGGAGCGCCTGGACCGTGACGCAGCCTTGGCAGCAGGCGAAGTGAAGCCTTGACCATGCAAAACCCCCAATTCATCCTGGGCCTCGAAGACGAGTTGGTCGTAGACGAATTCGCCTGCGGCGGCGGCATGTCCGAGGGCATCGAGCAGGCCATCGGGCGACATGTGGACATCGCCGTCAACCACGACAGCGATGCGTGCAGCATGCACGAAGCGAACCATCCCCAGACTGAGCACTACCGCAAGGACGTGTTCGAGGTCTGCCCGCGCAAGGCCACGCGCGGCCGGCCGGTGGGCCTTCTGCACATGTCGCCAGACTGCACCCATCACAGCCAGGCGCGCGGCGGCCAGCCGCGTTCCAAGAAGCTGCGCGGCCTGGCCTGGATCGGCGTGCGCTGGGCAGGCATGAAGCGTCCGCGCATCATCACGCTGGAGAACGTCAAGCAGATCCTGCTGTGGGGGCCGCTTATTGCGAAGCGCTGCCCCAAGACGCGCAGAGTCGTGAAACTGGACGGCACCGTGGCCGCACCCGGCGAGCGCGTGCCGGTGCACGACCAGCACCTGGTGCCCGACCCCAAGCATGTCGGCCGCACCTGGCGAGCGTTCGTGCGAGCGCTGGAGCGCCTGGGCTATGTCGTGGAGTGGCGCGTGCTCTGCGCTGCTGACTACGGCGCCCCGACGACGCGTAGCCGCCTGTTCATGGTGGCCCGCTGCGACGGCGCGCCCATCCAATGGCCCGAGCCCACGCACTTCAAGGAACCGAAGAAGGGGCAGAAGCGCTGGCGGTCGGCCGCCGAGTGCATCGACTGGAACATCCAGGGCCGCAGCATCTTCGAGCGCGACAAGCCGCTGGCCGATGCCACGATGCGGCGCATCGCCCACGGCATGAAGCGGTACGTGCTGGACAGTGCGGACCCGTTCATCGTGCAGATTGCAAACTGGTCACGGCATGGACTGTCCAGCGCGAAAGACCCGCTGTCCACTGTCACGGCTTGGCCGCGTGGTGGATCGCATGCGGTTGCTGCCCCTGTGATGGTGCAGGCCGGCCACGGCCAGGGCACGCCGGACGCGCCACGCTGGAGCTACGGGGCCAAGGATGTGCACCAGCCAGTGGGCACCGTGACGGCCAGCGGCGGCGGTCAGGCGCTGGCCGTGGGCACCATGGTGCAGATGGGCTACGGCGAGCTTGATGGCCAGGCCCCTCGCGCGCTGGACTTGGAGCAGCCCATGGGCACCGTGGTGGGCGCTGGCAAGTTCGCAGCCGTGGCCGCATTTGTCGAACAGGCGAACGGCGGATTCAATGCCACGCCGGCCCACGATGCCCGCTCGCCGATGACCACCAGCACGGCCAGCGGATCGCAGCAGCGCGTCGTCACCGCCCACCTGACCACGATGCGCAGGAACTGCATCGGCAAGGAAATGCGGGAGCCAGTGCCCGCAGTGACTGCCGGCGCGGAACACCACGCACTGGTCGAGTACCACCTATCACCCGAGGCAGAGGTCGGTGCACTGCGCGTGGCTGCATTCCTGATCCGCTACTACGGCCAGGGCGGCCAGCTCGGCGAGCTGCGCGAGCCCATGGCCACCAGCACCACCAAAGATCGGCTGGCACTGGTCACGGTCTGGCTGCGCGGCACGCCCTACGTGGTCGTGGACATCCAGCTGCGCATGCTCACGCCGCGCGAACTCTACAACGCCAACGACTTCCCCCGCACTTATGTCATCGACCGTGGGCACGACGGCCGCGTCTTCTCCAAAACCACCCAGGTGCGCATGTGCGGCAACGCCGTGCCGCCATCGCTGGGCAGAGCCGTCATCGCGGCGAACTGGAACAGCCGAGCAGCACTGAGGAAAGCAGCATGATCCCCGCACTGAGCATCCGCCAACCCTGGGCCTGGCTCATCGTCCACGGTCACAAGGATATCGAAAACCGCGACTGGAACACCACGTTTCGCGGCAACGTGCTGGTGCACGCCGGCCTCACGATGACCCGGGCCTACTACGACCAGATCACCGAGGAGCTGGGCAACGCCGGCATGCTTCCCGCCAGCGGGCTTCCTGCGTACGAGGAGCTGCAGCGGGGCGGTTTGGTTGGCTGGACCCGCATCGTGGACTGCGTGGAGCACAGCACGTCGAAGTGGAAACAGGAGGGCAGCTTTGGCTTTGTCCTGCGCGACAGCCGACCTATGCCCTTCGTGCCATGGAAGGGTCGCCTGCAGTTTTTCAACGTCCCAGAACACGCACTGGAGGCACGCAGCGATGACCAGCGCTGACACTGAAATCTTCACAGTCGAAGACCTTGCCGCGATGTTCGACTGCGACGAGGAAACAGCCTCGGCGCGCCTGAAGTGCGGAGACCTGCCCGGCCTCAAAGTGGGCCGTGGCTGGATCATTCCGCGCCAGGCCCTTTTCGAGCGCCTGAATGAAATGGCGCTCGAAGAAGCGGCCGCAAGGCGCGCCCAACTGGAGGCAACACGCGGCGTAGCTCAGCGGCGCGGCAAGGCCGCACAGGCCGCGTCTGCAGCCCCTGCGGTCGCACCGCCGGCAGTACTCCTGCCAACCGCTACCCCCAAGCCGCGTGGCCGCCAACGGCGCGTGCCACCTCCCCTGCCGCCGCTGGCTGCGGCCGGCTGCTAAGACCACATCCGGGCCGCCAGATCTTCCGCACGGAAGCTGGCGTACCGCTGAGCCATCTTGCTGCCAGGCGCCCAGCCCATGATGCGGTGAATCTCTGCCTCGCGGAACATCCAGTCCCCTGTCTTGGTACGCATCTCGAACCATAGGCACGTCGCCTCATGCCGCAGGTCGTGCTCCGTCAGACCGTCGCACTGCGCATAGCTGAACAGGCTGGCGAACCGATTGGACAGCCGCGACGAGACCCTGGCCAGCTCCTGCGCATCCTCTTCCCCCGTCCACCACGGAAACACCAGCTGCTGCTCGCCATCATCCGGCAGGGCCTGCAGGTAGGCCTCCAGCACCCCGAGCAGCTCGGGCCGAATGGGCACCTCGCGGTACTTGACCTTTCCGTGCCACTGCTTGCTAGCCTTGGCGCGGATGACCCGCGTCGCCAGGCCGAACTGCCCACGCCGAAGCGTATAGGCCTCGCGCAGCCGCAGTCCGGTGTACAGGATCAGCAGGAACATTGCGCGCAGGGCTGGCGCATCGTCCAGCTTGATGGTGCGCTCGCGGTCCGGCCGCCGCTCGCCGGCCAGCACCCGTTCGATGCGCTCCAGCTCGCCAGGCAGCAGCCGCCGCTCGCGCTGGACATCTTCCTTGGCAACCTTGGGCCTGGCCTGGTCCCCGGCCGCAGCGTTGAGCGCCTCGATGTCGGCCCGGTCCTTCGGGGTGTATGTGGCCGCACCCTTTGGCAACAGACGCAGCGGATTGCCCACCATGGCGTCGGGATGCTGCCGCAGCCACCAATCCAGGCAGCGTGACAGAGAGCCCACGCGCTTGCGGATGGTGCCCGGCGAGAAATTGCGCTCCAGCTTGAGGCTGCGCACCCAGGCCTCGGCCCATTTGTAGGTGAGGTCGGCGATCAGCACCTTGCCCACCTCATCGACCAGCAGCTCGAGGACCGGGATGTCGGTGGCCGCCGGCTGGCCTGTGTTGATCCAAGCCACCAGCACGAATCGCAGCCGCTCAGTGGGCTTCGGGGCTGAAGCCGTCTGCTGCACCAGGCCCGCCGGCACCACCCCGGCAGCGAGCAGCTGGTCGACCTGCTGGCCGTACTGCTCAGCCTCGGCCTGGTCGTCGAACGTCATATAGACCGGCTTCGGCAGCAGCTTGCTGCGAATCGTCAGCTCATATCGCCCTCGGGGCGTTTTGCGCACACTCGACAAACTCACCTCCCTGTGAAGTTCGGCCGGAGTGTACTCACCTCATCGACAAACTATGCAAATTAGGCGTGGTTCGACCGCAGTTTCTGCGCGGTTTGAGATCGATTGAGCCTATATTGAATCGTGCCGGAAATGAAAAAAGGCCCCGAAGGGCCTTATAAGTATTTGATTTTCTTTAATATTCTTGGAGGCGCGAACCAGAGTCGAACTGGTCTAACCGGATTTGCAATCCATTCTCATCGTTTTACATCAATAACTTACAAGAGGACCTCACAAAATCGAGAAAGAACCGCGTCTAGTTATTGTTTAAGTAACGCTAGTTGGTCTGAGGGCAGCAGATTCTCATCCTCGGGCTTTTCCGCTCCGCTCCGAAGCACGCCGAGCGGCGGCAGCCTGATCAGCGCATCAGCCTGGGCGGCCGTTCCGTGCAGCCAGGCATCCCAGTCCTGCTGCTCAAGCATCACGACGCCGCGCTTTTCCTTGCCGGGCCGGTGCATCAGCGCGAGCACTGGGTCGCCGTCTGCAGGCTGCGTGATCATGGTGTAGTTCGGGACAAGCTCCCCGGTCTCCGGGTCCGTCCATTCGCTATAGAGCCCGGCCAGGGCCGCCGGCTGCCCGTCCGCGCGCTGGAACGACCACCACACATTGCGCGACCCGAGGCCCCAATACGGCTCGATCCACGACTCGGCGGGGATCAGACAGCGCTGGCCGGCTCGCCATGCAGGCGCGTACGTCCAAGACTTCGCGATGGTCTCGCGCCGGGCGTTGTTCGTTGACATGGGCGTCCCGTCGCGGGTAGTCGGCCGGCGCGTGGGAGAGCTGCGCGGGATCATCCCCCACTGCCCCACCTCAATCTCGCCACCGGGCTTGATATACGGCCCCAACGCCAGCGGCGTAACGTGTGGCTTCCACCACCTGTTCGGCGCCTGTCGGCCGATCCGAAAAACGCGCTCGATCTCGGTCTCGCGTGGGGTGTTGTATCGGTTGCAGATGATGACCTCCTGATGACCATCCGGGATTGTCAGGAGTACATGCTAACTTTCGAGCATCAAAAAAACACTGTATATTCAAACAGTGTTCTGCGAAATCATCGAACTCCGTCGCGCTGGCCTCCGTCTGGCGCCTAAAGACTGGCCAGCTCCCGTCCGGGGGGATCTGCGCATCACTTACTTGAACGGGCGGTCCAACAACAACCGACGCAGCATGCGAGAGGCGGCGCTGTGGGTTGAGTGGAGCACGCATATGGTCCCGGGTCCACACCTGTGGGAGCCAGTGCTTCTGGACATCCTCGGAGATGCAATGCTATGGCGCGGCCACGTATGCGCCCGCACCGATGCGGGTATTGCTGAATATGAGCAGGTGTGGCTGATCAGACCCTGTCCATCAGTCGATGGGCCGCCCCTTGCACAGTTCGACGCCGCTCGGTTTTCGCCGAAGCTACCAGAGACCATGCCACCCCGCTCCGAAACACCCAGCGTCGCTGAGCGGTGGTACGCCGAACAGGGGCGCGAGATGCCCATGACCCGTTGAGGAGCCAGTTATGCATCCGCCGCTGATCTATCCGACGATTCTGCGTATGCACCCCTGGTTTGGCAGGCCAGAGGAGGAGTTACTGCCTGGCCGCCCGGAAGAGTACCGAATAGAACAGCAGGCGCCCGACTGGTTCGTCGTTTTTGGACCCGGCGGCCAAGTCGTGCATAGTGGACTAGGGCCGGTGCAGATCCTGCCGGTGCGTCATGCCTGACGGACTCACTTGGGATGGAGTGCCAGTCCACCCCGGCTGGTATGCCGTCGTAGTGGACTACAGCCACCTACCATTTCCAGCCGCCCGGCGCTGGTCCGGCACCCTCTGGGACAACGAGCGCGGCATCCAAGCCTTTGATGGGCCGTACCCCACAGCTGAAGATGCTTTGGATTGGGCAATGGAGTGGTGCCCAGAGGGTTGACTCGGCCGCAAAAGTCAAAACAGCCCGACGGGCTCCGCAGCACGATCCCAACTGCTGTAGACCAGCTCGGTGCGCTGCACGCCGCTGCCGCCGCCGGCCACGATGTACGTGATCGGCACGACCTCGACGTGCAGGCCAGCGAAGCATTCCCGAATGGCCGGATGGTCGTTGATGCTCAGCACTGCCTTGCCCTGCAGGTTGCGCATGCGGTCGGCCATCGCCTCGTATTCCGCCCAGGGGAAAGGCACGCCGTACCCCTCGGTTTCCCAATACGGGGGGTCCAAATAAAACAGCGTGTGTGGCCGGTCGTACCGCTTCATGCAGTCTTGCCAATCAAGGCGCTCGATGTAGGCACCATGCAGCCGCATGTGGGCCGCACTCAGATCCTCTTCGAGCCGTAGGAGATTCACCGTGGGGGCGGGCGCGGTCGTGGCCGTGCCCCACGTCTGACCGGAAACCTTGCCGCCGAAGGCTTGGTGCTGGAGGTAGTAGAAACGCGCCGCGCGCTCGATGTCGGTCAGGGTTTCCGGCCGTGTGATCTGCAGCCATTTGAAGACCTCGCGCGAGGACAACGCCCACTTGAACTGGCGCACAAATTCTTCGAGGTGCCTCTGCACGATCCGGTACAGATTGACCAGCTCGCCATTGATATCGTTGATGACTTCGACCTCGGCCGGCGGGCGCATGAAATAGAGCGCCGCGCCTCCTGCAAAGACCTCGACGTAGCACTTGTGCGGGGGGAAACGGGGCACGATGACATCGGCCAGACGGCGCTTGCCGCCAAGCCAGGGGACGATAGGGTTCGCCATGATGGGCTCCAGAGTTTGATATATTGCCCCCGCCTGTACAGGTGGACGGGGCCTCGGCTGGGCTCACAGGCGCGTTCTGTGGGTTCGGCGGCTTGGTCGGTGTTACAGCACCGACCCGGTCGCCTCGTTCTTTTTTTCAGGGGGCCAGCAGGCCCCGGTCGACGTCGATCTGGGTGCGCAGCAGCACTACCTCATCGTCTCGACGTGCAAGATCCGCTCGGAGTCCTGCAACCACTGCTGCCCCGCTTGCAACGTGCTGAGCGAGGGCGCCGTATCGATCTGCAAGATCGCGGCCGGCAGCGGCGTTGGCCTGGGCTTGCGCCCGGGCAGTGGCTGCGCTGCGTTCGGCGGCGAGGCGCAGCCGCTCAACACGGTCGAGATCAGCGCGCACAACAGCGTCGCGCGCAGGGCGGGCCTGGGTGAATGCATCGGATGCCTCCTGGGTTTGTGCTGCGTGGGTGGATTCGGATGTGGCGAGCTTTCGCTCCAAGGTCAGACCCGCGACGGCCTGGCCGGCCACTTGCTGGGCCTGGGCCGCGATCAGGCGCTGGTGGGCGAGCTGCTCGCCGTGCAGGCGCCAGGTCTGCAGGGCCAGCAGTGCGGCCAGCACCAGGGCGCCGGCCTGCCAGGCCTTGGACTTGATGGCTTCGAGCATGGCTACACCCCCAGCCACGGCAAGTACTTCAGTCGCCTGGACAGCAGCGGCACGGTGTTGCGCACGTGCTCCCGGTTGATGTCATAGGCGCTTTGGCCATAGCCCTGCCACTTCTCGCGGCTCTTGACGCTGTGCAGCTCGACGTGGCCGAACCACTGGTCGGCGTCGCAGCCTGCCCGCAACGTGCACAGCTGGCGGTCCTGCTGGAGGTGGCTCCAGCCGCCGTTGTATGCCGCGTCGCAGAAGGCCACGCGCACCAGTGCATCAAGGTCTGGCGACAGCGCCTGCAGGCGCGCATCGCAGCCGCGCAGCTTGATGATCGCCGCGCGCACGCTCAGCTCGGGCCGCTCGTAGACCGACTGCCAATCCAGATCCTCGAGGGCGGATGGGGCCATGCGCCGCACTTCGTCCAGGCTGTCAAAGCGCAGGGCGCCGCTCTTAGTCCATGCGCGCGTGAGCTGGGCCAGTCCGCCACCCTCTTCCCGCGAGGTCTTGAGACGCGCGGTCGAAGACCAGCACATGGAGTGCGTGAGCGATCGGCAGGACTCCTGCTCGAACAGCGCGCCCAGGTAGCTGCGGCGGGGGATCTTGGGCCAATGGGCGTTGATCTCGTCGACGATCATCGGCGCCATGGCCTCGGCCCTGGCCAGGCCGGCGGGCTGGCGCGCCTGCAGTTCGCCAGCCTGGGCAAACTGCGTCATCGATGCCCAGACGATGGCCACGACCATGGCGCCACGCAGCACGCACAGCGCAAGAAAGGCCAGCCCGGCGCCGATGGGATGCTCAAGGGCCTTGATCCATGCATCGCGGCCGTGGGCATAGTCGGCCATGGCCTTGGACGCACTCAGAGCCACGGCCACTGCCACGGCGGTCCACGACAGCCACAGCAGCCGCACCACGGGCTCGCGCCAGCCGTTGGGACCGAGGGAGTTGATGACGATCACAGCCAGAGGCAAGGCCAGCACGGCCCACCACCGCCAACGCTTGAGGGGATTCACAGGGGACTCCATTTCTTCAGGACACAAAAAAGCCCGCCGGTGTTGCCACGCGGCGGGCGCTGAAAAGCGGATACGGATCTAGACGTCGATCCGGGTGTAGACGAGGTCCGGGGCCGGCCCCGTCACGGCGCCGCCGCGCACGAACACAGGCGTGCCTGCCTCGATCTCGAGGGGGTTGTTGACGATGGACGTGCCACCGCCCGGGAACTCCACGCGGGCCGTGGCACCGATGCGTGCCACCAGGGTGGCATAGAGGACTGGTGGCTCGGTTTGCAGCCGCTGCAGGCGGCGGAAGAGATTGATGATCATGCGATAGACCTTTCGACATCGAGGGCCTGACGGATGGACGGCGCGTCGACCGAAACAGTGATGCCTCGTACCAGCCCCCGCCAGGTCTCCTCAGGCTCCTGCACTTCGATCAGGTAGCCAGGCAGGATCAGCCCAGGCCGGGTGCCGCCTGTGAGCAGAGGCACCGTGATGGGCTGCTGGTGCGTGATCGCCGACGCGGCCAGCACGGATTGCCCGCGCATCCGGGCCGCGACTACCTCAGTGATCAGCGCATCCGTGATCTGCGGGGCGAGCCGGTCGCCCGCAGAGCCTGCACGCGTGACATGGCCCAACGGCCGCCCCGGCGCCGTGCCCGCGATGTAGACGGCATTGAAGTGGGCCGCTTGGGCCGGATGCAGGCTGTCGGCGGTGATGATCTGCCCAGGCATGACAACATCTGCAGGCGCACCGGCCCAGGCCCACGGAAGATGGGGAAAACGGGGTGCGATCTGCAGCCGGGGCTCCGACCTGTGGCTGCGCACCACGGCGCCGGCAGCCTCTGCGATCCGCTGGGCCACCGACAACGGCGTGCCGCTGTGGCTCCACACGTTCTCGGGCACCAGCCAGTCGTCGATCTGCCAATCCAGGCCGATGCCCGTGAGGTCGAGCGCATCGAGCACCAGCTGCTGGGCAGTGCGCGGCACGGCGCTGGTCCAGTCCGTATCCGCAAACGCAGGCGCGGACAGCAGCGAGGTGATGCTGCGGCCGGTGAGCTGCACAGCATGTTCGCCAAACTTGCGCGTGCGCGATGGTGGGTCGACCAGAAACACCCACTGTATGCCATCGATGGTGACGCGGATCTGCTGCGGCACGCCCTGCCGTGGCGCCAGTTGGTCCAGCAGCGAAAGCTTGCCCGAGGCCGTCATGGTCCAGCCGTACTCGTCGTCGTTCGTGGTGATGCTGATGGTTTGCAGCGGCACGCGCTCCAAGCTGGGCAGCAGCACCGCATCAATGGTGTGGACAGTCATGTAGACCCTTAATAGCGGAATGACATAGCGCGGCGGCTCGGGGTTGACGCCGCCCTTGCAGCAGAAAAAGACCAGCTCGGTGCTGCCCGTCCAGGCCTGCGCAAACACCAGCTCCACGGCGCCCCCGGGCGGCGGCACATAGCACGGCGGCGGCTTGGGCGGATCGACCGGCCGGCCCGGCGTGATGCCCGGCGGCGGCACCATGGCGTCCTGATACCGCGCACCGCCCATGACCACGGCCAGCTGCAGGGCGTCGCCCATGCTGCTGGTGTGCCAGGCGCCCCGCTGCAGACCGTCGCCGAAGGCCTGCACGGTGGCGTGGCGCACGCGGATGGCTTCCTGGAATCGCTGCAGCACAGCCGTCTGAGCGGCCAGGGCGTTGTCCATGCCCTGGCGCGTGGCCAGGTGCACGCGGATGGCTTCCTGCCAGGCCTGGGCGGTGATGCCCGCCACGGCCAGGGCGTTGCCCATGCCCTGGCGCGTGTCCAGGCGCAGGCGCTGCGAGTCCTGCCAGTGGTGCACGGTGGCCGCGCCGACAGCCATGGCCTGCCCGCCACCGATGCGCGTGGTGCTGCTGGCCACGGCCGACTGCTGGTAGACCGACACCAGGGCGCCGCGCGCAGCTGCTGCCTCTTCAAACCCTGACAGCGTGCCGCCCACGGCCGGGCGGTCGGTGCGCGTCTGGTAGACCGCGCCGAGCGCGACCCGCGCGCCAGGCAGCCGGATGGCAGTGGCAGCGGTCTTGCGCCGCAGGGCACGGATGCCTACGCGGGCGCCTGGCAGGCGGATGGCCGCCCGCGCGACCGCGTCCTGCCCCGAGCCCGAATCGTCCTCATTGCCGAACACCAGCTCGTTGGGCGAACCACCGGCTAGCGGGCGACGGAAGATCAGCTCGATGATCGCCATGGGCTACTCGATGTAGCTGGTCGGGGCCAGCGTGAGGTAGCCGCCGGCATAGAGCTGGGTGCTGTCCGGGATCTGGATCTGGCCGTCGCCGCCTTCGATCGACACATCCGCGTCGAGAACCAGCGCGCCGCTGGCCGACACGATGCGGCCCCAGGTCGCAATGCCGGATTCAAGGATCATGGCGCCTGCTGCATCGCGGGCCAACAGCCGCAGGCGGCCGGCGACGATCTCGCCGCAGGGCCTGGCCAGCGGCAGCTCCACCAACATGGGCAGGGCCGAGGGCTCGCCGAAGGCAGGCCGCTCGGCATCCGCGAAGAACCGCACGCAGGCCGTGCCCGAGCCCACGTCCAGCAGCAGGTCGCGCAGGCCCTGCAAGCGGGCCTCGTTCGCGGCCATGGTGATTTCAACGCCGCGCAGTGTCATGGCATGGCCTCCGGCGTGACGCGGTCGGCCACCACGGCGCGGAAGTCGCCCTCATGGTCGTAGCTGAGTACGGTGTACGCGGTGGTGCTGTCGATGCGCGCGAATTCGTAGTCGCCCTGGGCGTTGCTCCAGGCTTCGCGGATCAGCAGGCCGTCGCGGTCGCGGTACAGCCGCACACGGCGCGAGACGGGCACCTTGGGACTGTTCTTGTCTTCCTGCTCGACGGTGCGACCGCGCACGCGGCCCAGGCCGTTGCCTCCCAGCACGTAGTCCAGTTGACTCGCTCCAGGGCGCTGGACCACATATGCCCCCTGGTAGATTTCTCGCCCGCCTACGCCCACAACTGCCGTGGGCAGGAGGAGGCTGGTTGGATAAGACAGTTCAGCCATACCCGTTAGCGCCAAGGCCCCGTGATATCGATGAAGCCATAGCCAACTGGCGTGCCAGAGGACCCATGCGGAAGCGCCAACAAGCGCCGCCCGCTGACTGCCTCGATCAGAGTCGAGTCGCGCTCGAAATACTGGGCAACCTGGGACTGTGGGACATACCGGTATCCCGGGACGACCGCCCGCGGAGTGTTAACTGTTCCGGGAGCATTGCTCAAATATAGTTGCGAGAGCTTCAGCTCACCGTCTACATCGCTCGGAAAAATCCCCAACCCGGAGTCGGCGCCAGAACCTGCGTTCACACTTCCCGCGTAGCTCCTGAGATCCGGGGCTACGCTGCTTCCCAGCCCTGTCATGGCCCTTGGCAAAAAGTACCAACCAGTAGATGCCGTATCGAGGCTGCCATTGTTGGGCCCGCCGGTCACGTTTCCCTGAGATGTACCACCGCAAAGCAGACAAGCGTATGCATCCCCCGTCCGGCGCAGCGCCAACAGATCGCCAAAGGCCCTTGTCCCGCCGGCCGTGCTGGTCGCAGTGGAAGAAGTGGCCGGCGCAGTGTTGTCGACGAAAAAGCGGCTGTCCCCCACAACCAGCCAGCGCGTGGCGGTGGCATTGGCAGAGCCACTTTTTGCCCACCAGCAGCCATCGGAACGCTGTGCAACAGTGGGAAACGGTCCGGTCCCGGTATCAATGGCCGACATGCTTTCGTAGCCACGCATGGATGCGGCGGTCGTGGTCCGGTCATCGACATAGAGGTACATGCCCAAGCTCTGCGGATCGGTGGAGCGATACACGGCCTGGTTGGTCCCAGAAAACGGTTTGGCCCAGCCCAGCGCCGCGAACTTGAACGTGATGCCCGTGCCGTTGTCCACGCTGTCGGGCGCCGCCGTGCGGAACTTGAACACGCCGCTGGCCGACTCGGTCACGCGCTGCTCGCCGTTGAGCAGGGCCTGCGCGGCGCCTGCGATCAGCAGCACGCTGTCTGGCGCGGGAGGCTGCGAAGCGCCCACGGAAAACTCCACCGTGGCCACGCCAGCCGCCACCGTGATGCGCGTGGCCGCGCGCAGACCGAAGCCCGTGACCAGGCAGGCATCGAGCACGGCGATCTTGCTGCCGGCCTGGCCGTTTTGCACGGGCGCGCCGTACATGGTCGAGAGAAAGTGCTTGACGCTGGTATCGACAAGGGATGCCATGGGTGATCTCCAAATAATCAGGGACGGTCGACGCTGCCGCGCACCAGGTGCTCGAACTGGTAGTCGTCTGCCACAGCCTCGCTGGGCTGCACGGTGCGGATGAGGGCATGGGGGGCAATGCCACCTTCGGTGTTGATGCGCAGCACGTTGCCGGCGCTCCAACCCTGGCCCCAGCCGAGGGCGCGGATCGTGATGTAGGGCACGCCGCTGATCGGGTTGATGGGAGCGAAGTCCACGTTTGTGGAGCCTGTGCCCAGGTTGCCGACGTGCTCGCCGATGAACTCGAAGGTTGTCGCGCTGGTGAAGCGGCACATCCAGCGCTCGGGCAACGCGCCGGCATTGGTGACGACCAGGGGCGCGATGGTGTCGTTGTAGCTGGCCAGGGCCTCGGGACCATCGACCGTGTCCTGCCATTTGTTGGTCCAGGTGGCCTGGTCAAACATCTGGCTGACGCGGGCGCGCAGCGTGCCGGCCATCAGCGCGCTGGAGACTACGCTGCCCACGGGGAACTCATGGCTTAGCTGCTTGGTGATCGCCAGCATGCCGTTGATCTGCACGTCGCTGACGCGTGCCATCTCCTCGATCCGGTGCTGGAACGTCACGGGCTGGGCCCAGCCCGTAATGTCGCTGACGGTGATCTTGCCGGCCTCCAGATCCACGCTCCAGCCCTGCTGGATACGCTGGCCATCGGCGCCGAGGACATAGGCACGGGAGAGCCGCACTCGGCCGCAGTTGATGACCTGGCCGTTGGTCACAGTGACCGGGCCGACCGTCCCGGTGTGGCCGATCACGATGTAGCTGCCCACGCGGTAGATGGGCACGCGGCCATCGGGCGGCAGGCGCACGGGGTCCAGGCCGATGACGTCCGCGTCCAGCGGCAGGTAGAAGTAGCTGACGCTGTTGTAGCGCAGCGTGGTCGGGTCCACGGGCCAGGGGCGCCAGATGCGGTTCGGCTGCACTGCACCGATGTCGTCTGCCGAGTACCACCATTCGGCCTTCTGGGCAGCGGTCAGCGAGGTGTCCAGCACGTAGTCGCCAAACTGCAGCTCGACCACGCCGCTCTGGTAGTCGATCTTGCCGCGCAGGTGCGTGCCGGAGATCACGCCGTCGATGCCGGCCGAGGCCGTGATCTGCTCGCCCGTGGCATCGGACAGGTTCATGACAAAGCCGCTGGGCTTGATGGGCGCGGCGGCCGTGCGCATGAAGATGCTGGCCGTGGTCCAGTTCTGGCGCACGGTCCACAGGCTCTCGACCACCAGGTCCGTGGCTGGGCCGTCGACCAGATAGTCAAAGATGCGCGCCACGCCACTGGAGTAGTCCAGCGCGCCGGCCACGATGCCCAGCGAGCTGGACGTACGGTCGCGCACAAGCACGCCGTCGTAGTCCTCGTAGACGTGGCCCATCCAGCGGAAGCGCACGCTGCCCGGCACGATGTAGTCGGTGGTGTAGGGGCACAGGTCCAGCACCACCGGCTCGGGCGTGAAGTTCATGACGTGGTGCTGGGCACTGGCGAAGTCCTCGGCATAGGTCACCGTCACCGTGCTGGCCGCCAGCAGCTCCTCACTGACCGTGGTGTCGCTGCGGTCGCCGCCCTTGGACACCGTGGAGAGGCTGGGGTCGCTGCCGCCGCCACCCATGGTGGTTTCTTCGAAGCTCTGGGCGTTCTCGTAATCGCTGTTGTAGCCCTCGGTCTTGCTGTCCAACTGGACGAACTTGATGTTCAGGAATTTGCCCGGGTAGTTGATGGTGCCGTCCGGGCCGAACGTGCCCTGGCCGTCATCGGTCAACAGGTGGCGCACTGTGTCCTGGGTCTTGCTGGTCTGGTAGCTGGACCGGCTGTGCGTGGACGATGAGCTGGCCGATGTCTTGGTGGTCTGCAAGACGATGCCAGAGGAAACTCCTGCCATGGTTTTTCTCCCTTGTTTTGATCAGGCGCCCCAGCGCCGGTATTCCACACCGCCGATGGACTTGACGCCCGCCGTGTACTCGGCATCCGTCCAGACCACGCCATCGACATCGGGCGGCACGTACTGGTTGCCCGTGGGCGAGCTGGTGGCACCGACCTCGATGTAAACGGACCCGCCGCTGGCTCGCGCCCCGCCCTGGGCCATGTACTTGCCCGTGGTCGAGCCATCGGACAGCGGCACGCGCGAGGTGATGACGGGCGCAGGCGCCGGGGGCACCTGGGGCAGGTAGCTGAATTTGCCGCTGCCGCCGTTCTTGGAGGCCGAAGTGCCACCGGATGAGGCGCCGGAGCTGGCCGAGAGATTGCGCACGGTGATCCATCCCACGGACACGGTGCCGGGCGCAGGGATGGTGTCCAAGGTGATCGCACCGTAGCCGCCTGCGTCGAGGACGACCGAGACGTTCTTACTCACCGTCACGGCATAGTCGTACTCGATGGCGAACTGCCCGCCTGCGTCGATCATGAATTGCGGGCGCAGCAGCAGCGCGGCCGAGGCGTAGTTGATCTCACCCGTGGCCGCGCCCTGCAGGTCGCCCTGGCCATTGTCCGTGGCCGTGCGCAGCACGCCGCCTGAGGTCCACTTGATGACCAGAGAGCCCGGTTTGATGCCCTGGTGCGGCAGGCGCATGGCGTGCTCGGGCAGCCGCCAGCCCGTGGCGCTGGAGCGGTTGACGAAGGCCGAGGCCTCGCCCCACTGGAAAATAATGGAACTGCCCACATCAGGCAGCGCAGGCAGCGTCACGGACACCGAGCCGTTCGCATAGTTGACAGTGCCCACGGCCGAGCCGGTCAGTTCGCCCTGACCGTTGTCGGATGCGGTGTACCAGACGCCCATCACCTGGAACGAGACCACCAGGGTGTTCGGCGCCGGAAATGGCTTGAGGATGGCCACCCAGCTGAAACTGCGGTTTTCCTGGCCGACCTTGATGCGGCGCGTGTGCGGCGCATTGGGCACGCGGATCTCGCGCGGCGAGGTTGCGAGTACCAGTTCTCGCACGCCGGCCGGGCGCTGGTCCAGTGCCGCGGTCTCGGTTCGGGAGTTGGGCACCAGCTGGGTGTAGATGCTGGCAACGCGTAGCATGCTCTCGCCCAGCTGCACAGCCGCCGTCACCGGCTGGGCGCCGTAGAAGCTGGCCGCATCCGCGACGGTGGTGTCCCGAATGCGGGTCTTGCTGGCGTCCATCGCGTAGCCCCGGTTCGGCGGTGATCCGGGGAAGGCGCTGCGCAGCCTGGGGGTGATTTCGCACGTAGTGACACTGGCCGTGTAGTCGGTGTAGCCACCGCTGGACGAATAGCTGAACTGCAGGGTCTCGGTCTCGGCGCGCAGCACGCGCACGTACTGCAGCACTTGGCTGGCCAGCCCCTCGTTGTAGACGAGGATCAGCGTGCGGCCGATGGTCGGCGCCGGCGTGCCGGGCCGGTGGAATATCTTGATTGAAGCCTGGCCCTGGACGTGGTTCTCCAGCAGATAGCCCCCCCACTCCGTGCCTGGGATGAGGTAGGCAGCGATGGCCGCAGCGATCTCCGAACGACGCGCGAACACGCCGCAGGGCGCGATGGTGATGGACACATTCGGGTCGTTGGGCACGGCCGAGACAATGATGTTGGTGTCCATGAGCGGCTCGGTCGTCGGGGTCTGCACCGCCGCATGCACCTGGCGGATGGACACGTCGCCGCCGGCCCGGTCGACCTCGGTGATGTCCTCGAAGACGCCATTGCTCTTGCCCCAGGGGATGACATTGCCCGTGGGGCCGCCGCCGCCGTTGGCGTCATCGGTCATCACCTTGGATTCGAGCAGGCGGATGTCGCCGTCTTTGATGGTCATAGGGTTTCGCTCGCTTCGATAAAGCGCAGCACAAGGCTGCAGTAGTAGTCCTCGTCTTCGGGATCGCTGTATTCGATGACCGACTGCATCGCCATGGCGCGGGTCTGCTCGGCATCACCGTGGTCGAAGACGACCTCGAATTCCTCGGCCAGGATGCGCAGCGTCATGCGCAGCCCGGGAATGCCGGACCAGGCCTTGAGCGTGCGCAGCGTGGCGCGTGAGATCCACGCGCTATCGCCGTCGCCCTGAAGCGTGATCGGCTGGCCCCCGTTGCGGGCCATGGCATCGATGACCAGCGTGCCAAAGATGCCGCGCTCGGTCTTCTGAGAGACCTTCGACCAGGTCAGCTCATCCACCCAGATCAGGTCACGCGGCAGCTCCAGCACCTGGGCGCCGTTGGACAAATAAATGCTCATGAGGTCAGGCTCCCAACTGGATCTTTTGCTGCTCGATCACGCGCAGCACCTCACGGGCCAGCGCCTCGATGGACTGCTGGCCCGTCAGGTTTGTGGGAACGGGGTAGGCCATGCTGTTGCCGATGTAGATGTTCACGATGCGGTCGATGCGCCCGCCACTACCACCACCACTACCGCCGCCGCCTTCCCCACCGCCGCCAGTACCGCCGCCACCAGCCCCGCCTTCGGCCTTCTTCTTGGCGGTCTCCATGGCTTCGCGGATCTTCAGCGCGTCAAGCTCCCGGTCAAACTCGAACATGGTGAGATCGCGCATGTAGTTGCCCAACTGACCAGCCGTTGTACGGAACGGGTTGTCGCGCTCGTACTGCTCCAGCCATGCCTGTTTCCAGGCCTCGGCCTCCTCCCGGCTGTTGAACGTGGGCACAAGATCCTGGGCAGCGGTTGTGCCCCTGTTCATGTACTTGGAGTCGTCGAGCTCGCGGTTGCGGTTGTCCTGCCTCTGCTGGAAGGCTGCGCTTAGCATCTGCCCCTGCTTGACCAGTTGCTGGACCTTGTCGGAGACCTTGTCTGCCTCGATGCCCATGCTGCGCAGAACGTCTGCAGCGGTGCGCCCCAGATCCTTGAACTGATCGCCGGCCGACTTGGCCGAACGGCCAATGTCCCCGACTGACTTGAGGGTCGCGCGACCCGCATCGTCGACCTCAATCTTGAAGCCGCGTACTGAAGCTGCCGACTTGACCCATTCGGGCGCAATACCCTTGTTTGCCGCGATCGCATCTTCGGCCGCTTTTTTGAAGCCTTCACTCAGCTCCCGCGCGCTCGCCTTGCCGGAGGACACCATGAAATCAAAGGCAGAGCGTGAGCTGGTCGCCACTTGCTTGAGCGCCTCATCGGACGTGACGCCCAGCGCCTTCATGGCCTCGCGCAGGCTGTTGATGCCGGGCTTGGCCTTGTCCAGGGCATCGGACAATTCCACCGCCTTGGTCTTCGCCTGGTCGAGGAGTCCGTCCGCCACCTTGTCGCCCAGGACCTTGCGCAGCTGCTCGACGCGCACGCGCACCTCGTCGAGGGCCTTCTGGCTGTCGGCGGTGTTGATGGCTTTGACCAGGCTGGCCTCGAGCACGCGGCCGGTGTCAATACCCTGCTGCTTGAGGCGGTCGAGACCCCGGATCACGACATCAAGATCATTCAGCGCGCTGCGCGACGCCTTGCCAATGCCGCCCTCCAGCGCCGTGAACTCCAGCCCCGTGCGCTGCACGGCTGCCCGCAGGACGTTGTCCATCATCTCGGCCACGCGCTCACCCTCGCGCGTGGCCGCCGCGAGGGCACCCTGCAGGCGTTGGCGCAGACCGTTGACGACTTCCTCAGAGGCGCCCGACTTGATGGCGTCTTCGATCTGCTTGCCTAGCTTCTTGGCCTCGCTGCCCGCCGTGGCAAAGGCCTGGCGCGCAAGGATCTCGAACTTCATGAGATCCTGCCCGTCCAGCGCCTTGGCCCAGGCGCCCTGGAATTCGCTCGCGCTGATCTTTCCGTCCGCGACCAGCTTGTCCAGCACGGCCGAGGCGTTGCGGATGCCCGGCGCCGATCCCAGATCAAAATCCTTACCGATCTTTGCGATGGCCTCGGCCGCCGTATCGCCCTCCTTGCGCAGCTTGTCAAACTGGCCGATCAGTCCCGTCGACTCCTTGCTGAGGTCAAAGCTTCGGTTGCGGACTTCCTCGAGGGCCACAGCCTGGCGGCGTAGCGCCTCGGCATGCTGCTTGGCGGCTTCCTCAGACAGGCGCGACTGGCGCTCGGCCTCTTCCAGCGACTTGCCGTAGCCCATGGCCTTTGCAGCGGTCTCGCCCAACCACACGCCCAGGCGCTGAATCTCCGGCGCCAGAAACGTCAGCGCGACGCCCAAGCCCAGCGGGCCGCCCAGCAGGCCGGTGAGCGCGCCCACGCCTCGGCCCAAAAGGCCCACATTTCCAGTTGCCGAGGCCGCTGCTGCAGCAAAGCGTCCCTTGGCTGCCGCCGATGCGTCGAGGGCAGCCGTGGTCTGCGCCGTCTGCCGCTGCAACTCCCCCTGGCTGCCATTCACGCCCTTGAGGGCATTGCCCAGCTCACCCCAGGACTTGGCATTCGCTGTCTGGGCGGCGGTACTGGTGGCGGAGGCCGCAGCGTTTGCAGCCTGGGCCGCCGCACTGGCGTTGACAGCGATGGCATTGGCACGGTGCGCGGCCGTGTTGGCGGTCGTGGCCACGCTATTGGCCTCGACCGCCTGGGTGGCCGCGATCGTCTTGGCGGCCCAGCCTGCAAACCATTCGGCGATCTTGGCGATCTGCATGGCGCCCCAGACCTTGCCCGCCATCGTCAGCGTGTTGACCAGGATGTCGAGGTTGCCGGCCAGGGCGTCGATGACCTTTGCAGCGTTCGTGCTGCTGATCAGCCCCTTGTCGGCTGCGCCCACATACAGGGTCCACTGCGTGGAAAGATTCTGCAGGGCACGGCCCACGGTGGGCGGCAGCTTGCCGTACTCGCGCGCCACGACATCTGCCTGGCCCTCCAGGGCCTTCATGACGGTTTCCGCCGTCAGGGCGCCCTGCCCGGCCATCTCCCGCAGCTCGCCCGTGGTGACGTTCAGGCCCTTGGACAGCGCCTCGGCCAGGCGCGGAGCCTGCTCCATGACCGAGTTGAATTCTTCGCCGCGCAACACACCTGACTGCAGGCCCTGGATCAGCTGTGTCAGCGCAGCCTTGGCGGACTCGGCTGCACCGCCCGACAGCTGCGTGGCCTGGTTGATGGTGGTCGTCAGGCGCAGCGCCCGCTCCTGCGCGGCGGCTGCAGCCATGCCGCCCTCCTGCGAGGCTTTGGTCAGGCGCGCGAACAGGTTGCCGGTTTCCTCCAGCGAGCTGTTTGTCGCCAGGGCCACGCGCTGCACGCCGCCGAAGGACTTCTCGAACAGTGGGCCTTCACCCGTGGCGAGCTTGACACGGGCCTCGAGGTTCTTGAATTCGTCGGCCGTCGCGCCCACGTCCTTGATCAGACCCCCGAAGTAGCCACCGCCAATCGCCAGCGTGGCGATCTGCTGGATGCGCTGCAGCTGCGCGCTGATCGATGACATGCCCTCGCGCAGCGTGCGCTGGTTCGCTGCCTGCACCTGGGTGGACTGCGACGATGCTGCAGCGGCCTGCTGGTAGGCCGGCGCCATTGCAGCCACGGCCTCGCGGACTTGCTGGACAGCGCCCTGCAGGTTTCGCTCCTGAGCAGTCAGGTTCGTGGTGCTCAGGCCCACGGCCTGCATCTGGTCCCGAACGGCGGCCAGTGTGCCGTTCTTGACGCGCAGCTCGCTCGACAGCTTCGCGGCGCTGCCGATGGCCAGGTCATATTCCTTGCGCAGGGCAGCCTCGGCGTTCTGCGCCGTAGTCGCCGCCTGGGCCGCTTCGCGCTGGCCGGCCTGCTGAGACTTCAGCTCGGCGGTCGCAGCCTTGATGCCGTCCTTCAGGCCCGCAACAGTATTGCGGTAGTCGTCCGTGCGCCTGGCTGTACCCGTGGTCTCATCGCGCACGGCCTTGAGGGCGTCTTTCTTGCGCTGCAGTTCGGCCTGGGCCTGCTGGGTGGCAGTCGTTGCTGTCTTCTCGGCGGTGGCGAGTGTCTGCGTTTTGCCGCCCGCTTCCTGCAGCTCGTTGCCCAGGCGATCGACGGTGGAGACGGCTTTTTCAAACTCCTGCGACAGAGACTGCGTCTGCAGCTTCAGTGCCCCGAATTCGTTCAGCGCCCGCTGCTTGGCGCCCAGCGCCTCGAGGGCCTGGGCTGCGTCCTGGGCGCTTTTCTGCAGATCGCCCTCGAGCACATCCCCGACATCCCGCAGCGTCTTCGCCAGTTGCTCGGCATCGGCCTCGCCCTTGACGGCGGCTTCGATGTCGTATTTGATCTTTGGGTCAGCCATGTTGGCGCTCAGAGGTCAGGTGATGAGAGGATTGATCTGGTGCATCGCACTGGTGTGCGCGGGATTGCCGCTGGCCCTGCTGGGCCTGTGGCTGGATTCCGAGCGCCTGATGGCGATCGGCGCCGGGGCCATCGCCACCGTGGTGGTGGGATGGCCGGTGCTGCTGCTGATGGGCGCGGTACAGACGTCTGCACCGCGCCGCTGATCAGTCGCCTGCGGTCGGGAAACGGACCTCGTAGCCTTCGGTCTTGCCCGCCGGCGTGACGATCTTCCCGGTCAGGGTGATTGCCGAGTAGTCCGAGCCAAGGAAGTCGAAGCCGTTGTTGGCGCCCAGCACGCATTCGTGAACGTCCACCTCGATCGGCGAGCCGTCCACCATGTTCTTTCCGTCGAAGCGGGCCTGGCAGCGCACCTGGGTAACACGTCCGCCCAGGATCTTCTTGCCGTCCACAGCAGCATAGGTGCCTGTCAACCGTACCGTGTCGTCCTTCGCAGGCGCCCCATTCGTTGCCAGAATGCGGATCTCCCCGCGCAGCCAGTTGACTTCGTAGTGGGTGCCAAGGACATAGTCATCCCCAGCTCCTGCGGGCTTGACCGCGAAGCCCTGGTCGCTCAGATTGCGTTTACCCACAGGCAGCCAAACGCCCACGGCGCTGACAACAAAGTTCTGGTCGGTCAGCGTGCCCGAACCCTGCGTGACCGTTTCCACAAGGCCTTGGAACTGCATGGCCATGGCAGCAACGCTGGCGGCCGACAGTTCGACGGTGATCTCGGTGGGCTTGGGCAGCACCACCGACGCCCGGGCCTGGCCGTAGTCGAGGTGGGAGCGGGATTCGGAGACCTTCTCCTCGAAATTGGGCTTGATCTCGAACTTGTCGGCGTCGAGCGATTCGCCGAAACCGTCATAGGCCTGAGCGGCCGTATTCCAGATGTTGAGCGAGACAAGGCCCCCGGCCAGGATGGCACGTGCTGTGGTGGACATGGTGATTTCCTTCCAAAAAAAACGAAACCCGCTCAAGGCGGGCAATCTGCTGAATCGATCCGACGCCTATGTCGGATCGCGGTAGGCGAGCGTGAACAGGCCCAGCACCAGCGCCCCGCCCACGTCGATGTTTTCGAGCTGGTAGCGCACCTCGCCCTCGGCCATGCCGCCGCCCTCGATTTCGATGCCCATCTGCGTGAGCAGCGGCATGCACTCGAGCACGGCACGCTTGGCGACGCGGTAGTCGGCATGGGCCTGCTCGCGTGCGGCTTCCACCCGGCTGATGACACCGAGGGAGAATCCGTAGGAGCGTCGGGGACGCTGGCCGGGCTGATCGCCCCTGGGCTTGTCCGCCTGGTCCTCCACGAACAGCACCCGCCCGCCTGTCTTCAGGTCGGCAGCGGCCAAGGGGTTGTCGCGCAACACAGCACCCTGCAGACCTGGGGCGGCCTGCAGCGCCTGGTAGATGGTGCGTCCGATCACGAAAGGCGCGCCATAGCGCAGCACGTCAGGATGGGGCTGGCTCATGGCTGCACGCTGCCCAGCAGCGCCTCCATCTCAGATCCATCGTTGACGCGCTTCGGCTCGGCCAGTACTCGAAAACGGTCGCCGACCCGCACGCCGATGGTGGGCTCATCGGCCAGCATGATCAGCACATCGCGCTCGAGCAGTTCGTGCATCGAGGGCAGCCGCAGCGTCCTCTCTGCGGCGAAGACCCGGCCATCCAGGGCCTCGTCGTCTATGACGCCGAGAATCCCTGCGGCCGAGCCCACGACTGCGCCCTGTCGCTCGATGGAGAACGTCAGGGCGAAGTCGTCGCCGTAGAACACCTCGCGCAGGTCGCGGTCGAGGTCCAGCATGGTCAGGCCTTCCCGCCCTTGGCCTTGTCGTCAGCGAGGCGTTCGGCTTCGGCCTTCTCCGCAGCAGCCTTCTCGGCAGCCTGGCGCTCGGCCTCGGCCTGCTCCGCAGCAGCCTTCTCGGCAGCCTGGCGCTCGGCTTCGGCCTGCTCCGCAGCAGCCTTCTCGGCAGCCTGGCGCTCGGCCTCGGCCTGCTCCGCAGCAGCCTTCTCGGCTGCCTGGCGCTCGGCTTCGGCCTGCTCCGCAGCAGCCTTCTCGGCCACCAGGCGCGCGGCTTCGGCCTTCTCGGCTGCAGCACGGGCTGCGTCGATCGCTGGGTCCTCCAGCACGCCCAGCGCGACCAGGGCCGCGCCCTCGTCGGCCTTGAGCGTGATGGGGCTGCCCACGCTGTGGCGCTTCCCGTCATGCTTGACGGGCGACAGTACGGTGTACTTCGGCATGGCCGTTACGCTGCCGCGCCCTGGAACAGGAAGCCCGCTGTGGCGCCGACCAGCTCGGGGCTGTAGGCGTCGGAGACGGGGTAGTACCACGTCTGCGTGTTCTTGTCGAAGTACGGCTCTTCGACTTGGGGACGGTCCTTGAGCTGGTACGTGTAGCCGTAGTTCGGCGAACCCCGCTGCTGCATCGAGGCCGGCGTGGTGTAGGCCAGGATGGCGTCCAGGCCCCACATGTCCTTGAATTCGCTGCCCTCGTAGTAGGTGGCTTCGCCTTCGACGATGCGGTCGATCTCCAGCAGGCGCTGCAACTGCTCGATGGTCGCCGGCACGCGGTCCACCGTCACGCTGATGCGGTCCAGGATCTTGGGGTGGTTGCGCAGCGCCGACAACACCCGGGGGCCAACGGTCATGACATTCGGCTTCTTGCCGATCTTCTTGCGGATCACTTCCTTGGCCTCGTTGACATCCTCGGCTGGGTTGCTGTTGGGGTCGGTCCACTTGCTGGAGCCGGACAAGGCCGTCTTGTTTTCCGTGGGGTAGTTGGCAGGGTTGCGAGCCAAATCGGCGGCGAGCTTCTCGCGCTCATTGGCCATCACGTCCTGCACCGTGTTGACCGCCATGGCGCCCATGTCGATGCCGGGAACGGCCTGTGCTTCCTCTTCATTCTCGATGGGGACCTGGCCTTCCAGGCGGTGATCCACCAGCGAGTACTTGCCCTTGGCATAGCCCAGCTGGATGCGCTTGGTGTTTGCACCGGGCGCACGTGCCGTGTTCACCAGGCGAAAGCTCTCAGGGCCGAAAACCAGGATAGTGCCGGCTCGCTGGCCGACCTGCACGATGGGGAACAGAATGCTGGCGATCTTGGCATTTGGCGAGCCGTAGCCCCGCGCCACCTCGGTGAGGATGGGATCGACGACGCGGAGATCGGAAAGGTTGGGTTGCGGCATGAGTTTCTCCAGAGAGTGATTCAGGGATGGGATGGATCAGGCGGCAGCGCTGACCAGGCCGGCGGACGGAACCAGCAGCACCTCGATGCGCTCGCCCGCTGCGGCAGCTGTGCCGAGCGCTCGGGCCACAGGGCTCTTGCTGCCCACGGTCAAAGGCACGACGCGGCCCTGCGCATCGACCATGAGTGCAGCGTCCAGGGAGATGGCAGCGCCCGCCTCGACGATGGAAGTGCCCTGCACATCGACGGGCAGCAGATCACCGGCCTGGGCTGCGCTGGTGCGCGTGACACCGAAGGCAACGCCGCCGGCGGCGGGATAGCCGCCGGACTGCGTGACGAAGCGTTCGGCCGAGACGGCGGCGCTGGCCACCACGGTGAGGGTCAGAGTGGAAATGTTCCCGGAGGGCATGTTGTGCTCCTAGTGAGGGGGTTGACGATCCGGGCGCTCAGCTGGCGTAGCCCAGTTCCTTGAGCGCGGCGACGAGGCTGATGCCCTGCTCCTTCGCCACGGCCTTGGCCTCTTCGACCTGCTGCGCCTTGGTCTTTTCGCCCTTGTCGGCCGGGGCGGCGCTGCCCTTGGCAGCTGGCGGCGCATCCTGCTTGTGGGCCTCGATGGCAGCAGCACGCAGCGCCTTCTCAGCGCCCAGCACCGCCAGGCTGGCGTCGGCAGCCGAGGTCTTGCCGTCGAAGGCCAGGCCCTGCAGCAGTTCCTCGTGGCCGGGCAGGCCCTCGCCCACGGCCAGGACCGCCTTGATGCGGTCGCGCTCCTGGGCAGCGCCCAAGACGATGAATTCGGCCTTGATGGCCGCGAAGAGGGGGGCGTGGTCCTGCTCGAAAGACGCACGCGTGATGGAATCGGACATTGCTGTTTCCTTTGGATCACGGGTTGAGGTTTTGTCTTTGGGCGCAGCACCGGCGCTTGCTGACGGGGCCACCGGCTTGATCACGGCCTTGCGGCGCGATGCGAACTCGGTGGGATCTGCGGCCATGCGGTCCAGCAATGCGTCGAGGGTGGAGACACCGTCCACCAACCCCGCATCGATGGCCTGCTGGCCACGGAACACGCGGCCATCGGCCATGTGCTCGAGAACTTGCTCGGCGCTGACGCCCCGGTTACGCGCAACGTCGTCCACGAACAGCGTGTAGACGTAGTCGACGTCCGCCTGGACAACGGCCCGGGCCTCATCGGACAGGGGCTCGTTCGGCTTGGACAAGCGCTTGTATTTGCCCGCTGTGATGCTTTCCTGCTGCACGCGAGACGAGGGGTCGAACTCGCGGTCCACCACCACGCCGATGCTTCCCACGCTGACGACAGAGCCGCTGACAAAGATGGCGTTGGCGCCGCTGCCGGACCACATGCCCGCGCTCAGCAGCATCTCGCTGGCGTGCACGACCAGCGGCTTGATGGCACCGGCATCGTGGATGGCCTGGGCAAACTCCGGCACGCCGATCACGTTGCCGCCGGGCGTATCCATCGCTACCACGATGCTGCGCACCCGCGCGTCTGCCAGGGCGCTTTCGATCTGCAGCGTGGCCTGCCGGGTGCTGATGCCGCCCGACACGCGCATGAACAGGTTGGCCTTGGGGGCCATCACACCGGACAGCTTCAACAGCGCCACACCGCCGGGCAAGACCTCGTACTCCTGCTGTTCGTGCGCCAGCGGCCGGCCCAGCCGGGCCTCGATGGCGTCAAGGTCCAGCTTCTCGCCGCGCAGATGCATGGCGTAGATGCCCTGGATCTCCCGCAGCATGCCCGGCTCGATGGCCCAGGCGCCAAGGATCATGTCGTGCAGCGTCATGGTGTCAGCCTCCCCTGCTCGGCCCGCTGCTCAGGTAGCGGTTCACATCGTTCATGGACTTCTGCAGATCCTTGACGTCGCGTCGGATGTCCGTCAGCGTTTCCTTCATGCGCGAGTCCTGCTCGCGCATGCGCTCGATGGCAACGGTGGCCTGGATCTCGGTGACGCTGACGCGCTTGTCCAGCGTGCTGTACGCAGAAAAACCGGCCACCAGAAAGCCGACGAAGGTCAGCATGTGACCGAGGTTGATCGTCGGGTCGAACACCATGCGGCGGCGGTGGTGGTGGGACTCGGTCAAGGGGGCGAGATCAGTGCTCATTCCTGCTCCTGGGGGGCTTGTTTCGGAGGGGTTGTTTTGGGTTGCTGGGGCGCCGCAGCGCCGGCCTTGGGCGTGGGCAGCATTCCGTCTTTGACCAGTCGCTCGTACTCGGCCAGCTTCTGGTCGTAGGTCTCATCCCATCCGCTGCCGAACAGTTCCCACTCGGCACGCTCGCGAGTCATCAGCCGCGCGTCGATGGCCTCGACGTAGGCCTCCACCTCGGCCTTGGGATCGATGCTGCCCATGCTGTCGCCCGGCCATGCGGCCCGCGTGTAGGCCCAGCGCAGCAGCGGGTCGGCAAAGAAGCCCGGCGCGGGCACGCGGCCAATGGCCACGGCTTCGGCCAGCCAGGTCTCGAACACGGGTTGGCAGAAGCTCAGCGAAAGCCAGTAGCGCACGCTGCGGAAGTACACCCAGGCATCCAGCAGCGCGGCCTTGCTCGCGGAATAGCTGGCGTTGAATTGCTTGGTCAGCAGCTCGAAGGGAAGGCCCAGGGCGATGCCCATCTGCTTGATGACGGCCTGGATGAAGGGCTCGAAGTTCGGATTCGGCCGCACCGGGTTCACCATTTGGACCTTCTCGCCAGGCTGCAGGCCTATGACCGCGCCCTGGCCCAGGGCGATGTCGGCCGGGGCCTCGGAGTGGGTCGAGCTGGTGCCGTCGAATACCGGCGCCGCGTTGCCCCCTGGTGCTTCGATGAACACCGTGAGGTAGGCGGTTAGCACCGCCGCCATGATCTCGGCCTCGGTGTAGCGCGAGATCTGCTTGATGCAGTCGATGATGGGCGCCAGGTAAGGCACGCCCCGGGGCATGCCCGGGCGTAGGCAGCGGAAGTGGTGCAGCATGCGGCGGCGACCGCTGCGACCCAGGCGTTCGATCCATTCGCCCCTGTACGCGCCACCCACTGCCGGCAAGCCGCTGCCCGGGTGCTTGTCGTACAGGTGGTAGGCCTCTGGTGCACCGTGAGCGTTCAGGCGTACACCGCCGGCGACGGTGTCACTGTCGGCCTTGCCACCGGGGTTGCCGACGCGATCGGCTTCCAGCACCTGGATGCGCAGCTCGTAGGGCTGGGTGGCCGTGCGCTCGCCATCAGGCAGCAGCGAGAAGCAGTCGCCACTTTCCAGCGCCGACCGCAGCACCAGAGCCTGCAGCTGGTAGAAATTCTGTTTGCCCTCGATATCGCACTCGGTGCTGTCGGCCCACAGGCTGAATTCCTGCTGCACCTTGGCTTTCCAGGCCAGCGCGCGATCGCGCGACCAGCCCAGCACCGCCAGATTCGGCTGCGCGCTGAGCGCCAGGCCTGTGCCCACGACCCGGTCGATGTTGGTGTTGATGGCACCCACGGCGATGGGGCTGGTGCGCGCCAGCTCGCGCGAGGCGCCACGCTGGAAAGGCAGTTGGCGCATCGTGTCCGACCGAGCATCCCGGGGACGCGGGCTCCAGAAGCGGCGTGGAGAGGCAGAACCGGCGGATGGCATCTCGCCGCCCATTGCCTGCATTGCCCCCAGCGTCTGGATCTTGGCGCGGGACAGCGCCCTATCGGCCGCCCAGCCCGGAGCCACCGCTGCAATCGCGCGGTCAAGCAGATTGAGTTCCATGGCGGTTTACCGGGGCGACAGGTAAGCGACGCGGCGCACGCGGCCGGCCCGGCCCTGCAGGCGCTCAATATTGGCGCGGCACTGCTCAATGCCTGCGCGAACCTGCTCGAGATCGGCGCGGCGGTTGCGCCTGGCGGTCTGTCCGTTGCCGATCATGTACTCCTGCGAGTTCAGGATGCGTTGCTCGGCGTCGAGATAGGACTGCAGGCGCTCGCGCTCCTGCGTCAGCTCAGTGGCGGCATCAGTCATTACCAAGATCCTTTGGATTGCAGGTCGGCGATCGCACGCTCGAACTCGGGGCGGAAGCGCGCCAGCGCCACACGCTGCACGGTGCCGCTGAAGTCGAGCCGAACCGAGTAGTCCGGCGCGTCGCTGGTGAAGACGAACAGGGCGCGCAGGCGCTTGCCCTCGCGCCGCCAGATGCCGTCAGGCCGAACACCGCCCTGCGGCTGGCCTACGAACATGTCGTTGGCCAGGCGCCGGCCCTTGCGCAGCTTGGCACCCGTGGCACGGTCGCGCGTGGAGCTGGCGGCGCGGATGCCCTTGAGGGCGTTGAGGATGGTGCGAACCTGGGCGCCGCTGACGTTGCCGTAGGCATCCAGCTTGGCTGCTGCTCCAGGCATGGCGTACTGCGTGGGCGACAGCACGCCCTGGTAGCGCAGGGCCATCTCCAGGCCCTTGTGCTTGCGCACGCCGCCCTCGACCTCGGGGAACAGGAAGTTTTCCGGGGCGACGCCCGGGGCATGCGCGCCGGTCTTGACCATGACGCGCGCCATCAGGTTGTCCTTGTTGGCAGGCTCGATGCGCAGCGCGTTGAGCGTATAGGGCACGGGGTTGGAGAACACCTTGCGCATCTCGGCCGGCAGATCCTCGGTCTGCGCCTGCTTGGCGCAGCGGGTAAGCGCAGTGGCCGCCGCATAGGGGATCATGCGCGACGGCACACCGCGCACGGACGCGATCACGTCAGCGATCGAGGCGCCCGTGCGTTGGATGGAAAGCATGAATGAAGGCTCCAAAACAAAGCCCCCGACTCCTTTCGGAGACCGGGGGCTGATACCGACTTTCGCTGCTGCGGTTGGGTGTCGGGAGGGTGTTTTCTGCCTCAGGCGGATTTTTTAGACCTACCTGAATTGATGCCAATTTTGGGCCAAAGTGTCATATCAAAGCGAGGCCTAAATTGTCATATCCAGAGCTGACACTTTAATCCTTGACTTCTGCGCTATTGCCTGGATTCCATTCCTCAAGAATGGCCTGTGACGCAGAGTAAAGCCGCTTTCGGAACGAGGCCAACACCAGGTAGTAGTGCTGGCGGCTGATCTCCAGCGCAGAGGCGGCGACCTTCACGGGCGTGACCCGATGCACGTAGTAGAGGTCGAACACCCGCTTGTCCAGCGCATCCGGCTGGCACTGGTATGCCAGGTGGAAGGCCGCCAGCTCAGCGCTGCAGGCAGCGTTCGGCCCATCTGTGCGCAGCGGCCTGGTGCGCGCACCGCTGAGCTGGCCCAGGATCGACCCCATGCTCGGCGATGGCCCGTAGAAGCGCCGAGTGGCTTTCCAGGCCACCCAGCGCTCGCACAGCTGGTCCAGGTTCTGCTGTTCATAGTCGGCGTGAGGCTCGGCCTCATCGTCCTGGCCGGGCGCGGGGGCTGCCAGGCGCAGGGCTTCGGGGTCGTGGAGATCGTCGTGGCGGGTCATTGGATTCCTCTTGAGTAAATGCGGCGGCCAACGGGCGCCGGGCGGGCAACGTGGGGCAATGGCGAACGGGCCGCGACAGGCGGCGGGGGCGGGACAGGTGCCGGTGGCGGCATTGCAGGCGGCGGCAGGACCACGCTCGCGGGGCTTGGCGCTTCGGCGTGTACAGACGTCTGTACCGGCACAGGTGCAGGCTGCGGGACGGGCGCCACGGGCGCGACCGGCTCGGGCACTGGCGCCGCCGCCAGCACGGGGGCCGGCACTGGCGCCGGTACAGGTGCGAACAGATCGCCGATAGGGGGGATCAGCTTGTCGCGCAGCCGCTGCCAATCCAACGGGGTCCACTTGTGCAGCCCCAGCTGATGGGCGATGGCAAGGTTGTAGACACTGACGTCCCAGGCCTCGTTTCGCGCGCCATTGGGCTTGACCCATTCGCGGATGGCGCGGCCCTTCTGCCAGCGCGTACGCGCCTGCTCTACCACCATCTGGTCGAACCATTCGGGTGGCAGGGCATCGTTGAAGTGCATGGCGCCCGGGCCTTCGGCCAACTGCATGCGGTTGGAAAGCCAGTCCTTGGCGACGTCGGTACCGACCGTCCACAGCTCTACGCCGCCGGGCGTCTTGGTGCCGCCCCAATCGATGTCCACGCGGCTGGGAGCGCTGCCCATGATGGGCTTGTTCGGGCGCGAGGAACCATGCAGCACCGTGCAGTTCAAGGTGCGGCGCGCTGACCCGTAGTTGTAGACATCCTGCGTGTTCGCGCCACCGGCATCGATGCCATAGGCGCTGATCATGATGGGCCGGCCCGATGCGTGAAGCAGCGGCGTGCGCCGGATCTCGTCCAGGCGCTGCCACACGCTGCCCGGCGTATCGGGCGGGTCGGTGGGCGCGCCGTTGAGGACGATATAGTCGATCACCCAATGCTCCAGGCCAGGCCCCCAGGCCTCGATCTGCACCTCCAAGCGGTTGGGCTGGGTGTCAGCCGTCAGGATGGCCACCAGGGCCGCGTCGGGCAGTACGCGCAGCGGGTATTTCTCAGCCCTGTCGCGCAGCTGTTTGGCCGTGGTCACGGTCTCCGAATTCTTGTACGACAGGCCCAGGCGGGTGTTGTAGAACACCTGCATGGCCTCGTGATCGCCACGCGCCAGGCGGTCCTTTGCCCGCGCGTACTGGCGCGCCAGCGTGAGCCAGGTGATCGCGCCCACCGGCATGTAGAAGGCCGACAGCGTGAAGCTGATGGTCTCGCCATCGCCCTGGGCCGTGGCGACCCATCGTGCCTGGCCGCCAGCCGCCACGTCGCGCAGCATCGAGGTCTTGTGCCGTTCGTCGATCTCGCAGCCGCAATGTGGGCAGTCGAACCAAGCCCGGACCATGAAGCCTGTGTCTTCATCGCGCCGATACTTGAAGTTCTCAAGCAGCAGGGCGTGCAGCTCGCCGCAGTGCGGGCACGGGACGTGGTAGTACTCCTTTGTGCCCATCTCGAAGAGGGTGTCGATCTTCGAGAAGCCCTCGATGGCCGGGCTGGAGGTGTAGAAAAACTTGGCGTCGTTCGCGTACTGCGTGGCCCGGGCCTCGGCCAGCTCGACAGGATCGCCTTCGCCATCGACGTTCAGCTCGAGCCGGTCGATCTCGTCGACGTAGATGTAGGGGGCGGAGACTTCGGCCAGGTTGGCGGCCGAGCCAGCCGTGTTCATGTACAGCGTCGCGTCGCCCAGAAAATCCTTGGCCTGCACCGTATTCCGGGAGTCGCGGCTCTTCGCCGCAGCCACGCGCTCTTTCAGTTCCGGCACGCTGCGGATCATGGTCGAGATCCGCGCCGAGAAGCGCTTGACCAGGGTATCCGTCGGCTCGAGGGCCAGGATGTTGCGCGGCCGGCGATGGATCAGCGAGCCGATCCAGTTCAGAGCCGTCTGCGTCTTGAACATCTGAGATGCGACCTTCGCCACCACCCGTTTGCAGGGGTGGCCAGGCGACAGCACCTGGTGCACGCGACGCGCTGGATAGCTGTGGTCGAAACTGAAGCGCCCCGGCTTCGGGCCGCTCTTGGGCAGGACCATGAACTCCTCGGCCCACTCGTCGCAGAGCAGCTCGGGGTCCGGGCGCATGCCCTCGACCGCTGCCTGAACCATCAGTGCATACCCGTCAGCGAGATTCACTGGTCGGTCTCCTCTGGCAGGACGCCCTGCAGGCGGCGTTCGGCCGCGCCGAAGGCCTTGCGCAGCTCGTCGTGGATGATGCGTTCGATCTCGCGCGAGTCCGCCAGGCCCACCAGCTGCGGCGCGGCACGCTGGGGCACGCCCATGGCCTCATCGCGCAGGGCGCGGAAGGCGTCAAACACGCCGCGCCAGGCCGCCTCGCGGGACACCAGCAGCTTGGCCTCGCGGGCGTTCTCCCGCTCCTCGCGTTCCACCGACGCCCGTTCCCGGCGCACGCGCAGGCTCTGGTAGTCATCGCCGGGCGCCACGGGCTGGGAATCCTGGGCTTGTGGCGCGCTTTCTGACGCACCCTGCCCGCCCCCCTGCTCTATCGGCAGCGACGCGCCAGCGCGCCCGCTGTCGGCCCTGGCACGCGTGTTCTGCTGCCACTGGATGTCGGCTACGGCGGGGTCGATCTTCCCGTCGATGAGAGTGATGCGCTTTTCCTTCACGGCCTTCGCCACGGCGGACTTCGCCACGCCCCGGCGCCGCGCGTACTCGGCCTGCGTGACCAGCTCGACGCGCCCGTTCACTTCGACCCCCAGCGTTCACCACTTCGTTCACTTTTCCCCAGACCAGCCACTAGCGCTCGCGCGGGGGCCGAATTACCCCCGTGATTCCATGCGCCGGGAGTACCTATGCCGGGGGGTGGGGTATACCCGATGGGGAGGGCCGGGGTCGCCGCGCCGCCTGCCGTCGCCAGATCCTGCCTATCCATTTCTTCTTCCTCTCTTCTCAAAAACAAAGAAGTGATTACGCGGTTACGAGCGCGCGTAAACACGAAACCCGCGCCACGCCTAGCGAGTTACGCATTTACGTGGTTACGCATGTCGTGCACACACATGCACGCACACCCATGCATGCGCCCGCACTCGCCCACACATGCATGCATGTGTGCGCAATCGGTAACTGCGTAATCACGTAACAACCCGCGCCAGTGCTGGATTCCAGCGTTACGCACCTTCGTAATGGAGTAACTCGCCCGCATCACTGACCTACCTCTGGCTCTTGCCCTTGAGGGGCCGGGGAGCCGCTGCCATACCCCGCGTACTTGCGCAGCGCATCCGCAAACTCACGAACGGCCGAGGTGGCCCAATCGCCTTCAGTCATGCGCTGCTCGCCCTCGCCCAGAATCGGCTCCGTCACCAACAACATGCGCTCGGTCTTCTTGGCTTGACCAGGCCGCACAACGTTCATGGGCTTCGAGCGCATTGGCTGGCCCTGCCCCTCCGCAAACCGAATCACGGTGGGCGTGAACGCCTTCTGGGGGAAGGGGTAGCGGTCTCCAGTCCGCTGGCACCACTTCAGGTAGGCGGCATAAGCCTGGGTGACGGCGCAGGAGTGATACGGCAGATCCAGCTCACCCGCCTGCCATTCCGACCAGAACAGCTCAGGGCTCTTGCGGTTGATGGCAATCAGTGCCGACTTGGCGTCAGTCATGGGGGCCGGGGCATACGCATGGAAGTCGCCCAGCGGGTAGTTCAGCAGGTAGTGGTAGAAGGCCTCGATACCGCCGTTGTCTCGCCATTCGCCGAGCGCCTTGTAATACTCGAAGTCCTTCGCCCTGGGCGTGTAGACGACCAGGTAGCGCCGGTCCGAGTTGTCCAGGGCCAGCGGCTGCAGCTCGTTCGAGAGAAACACGATGTTCATGTGGTTCTTCTCTTCGCGCCGGGTCAGGTGCTTTGGGTTGATCTGCACCGTGGGCGATGTGATCAACGCCTTGAGCCGGTTCTTGTTGTGGACCAGCTCGGCCCGGCTGGACACTTCGTCGCCCACCACGAACAGCTTGCAGCTGCGCCAATCGTTGTGCTTGTCCTCCAGTTCATCCTGGCCAACCAGCGCGCCGTACTTGCCGTACAGCGCGACCATGATGTCAAACAGGAAGTTCTTGCCGGCACCTTCATCGCCATGCATGACCACGGCCGTGCGCAGCTTGGCGCCAGGGTGCTGGAGTGGATAGGCCAACCAGCACAACAGCCAGTGCATGATGTCGCCCGTATCGGCTTCATCAGAAGTGGCGCGGCTTGTCAGAAACGAGACCAGCTCAAGCATGGGCTGGACGTCACCCTCTTTTGGCACCATCGCCATACCGTCGTAGAGATTCACGCTGTTGGCCGGATCGACCTTGAGGGTCGGGTCAAACACCACGTCCTCCAGCCGCACCGTCTTGCGCTTCTCGCTGGCCTTCCACATGCGGACCATGTCGGCGCCATGGGCGTGGCCCATGTTGGCGATCTTCATGATCAACCGCTCAGCACCATCCCAGACGGTGTCGGTACCGTAGATCAGCACGAAGTTCTCGGCCAGGTGGTTGAACTTCCCCCAATCGACCGTCTTCTCTTTTTTCTTGCCCTGCACCGGCGGATCGGCCTTGCCACCCCCATCCCCAGAGTCGCGCGCAGCTGCGCTTACTTTGGGGGGGCGGGGGCGCGAAGAAGATGGCTCGGCCTGCGCCTCGCCCGGCACGCGCACGCCCGCCTGAAAGTCGACGTGCACGACAGAGTTATCCAGCGGCGCTGGCGCGCCGAGAGCCGACGAAGCATGCGACTCTTCGGTCGCATGCGGTGGCGGCAGTGGCGGAAACGAGGCCCCGCCCGCGTTGATGTCGTCGGTGTGCTCAGCCATACCGCCTCGCCATCGCCTCGACCACGCCCACCAGTTGCCGGCGCACCACGTCCAGGCCCTCGAGGACGTGCAGATCGTTGAAGTCGGTATCCTTCGGCCCCCGTGTCGAGGCCTTGAAGATGGGCCAGACCAGGTCGCAACCGTCCGTGGCCTTGGCGGCGCGGGCAGCGGCCGTGCGGCCCGGGTTGATCAGCGCGCCCGTGCGCTTGTCCCGGGTCATGTAGTCGTCATCGGCCAGGATCAGGATGCGTGTGGACGGGTACAGGCCGCGAAGCACGCGCACCACTTCGGCCAGGTTGCCCGCGTCCAGGGCCACGAACACAGGGTGCTCGCGGTCGACCGCCATGCGGGCTGTCAGGCCCGTGGCATAGCCCTCTACCACCATCAGCAGCGCAGTGCTAGTGCCGTCGATATCGCCGAGCCGGATGCAGCAGCCCGGCTTGTCGAAGGCCCGTAGGTAGATCTTCACGCCATCGGGGCGGATGAACTGCAGGCCGCGCAGCGCCTGGTCGCGTGGCAGATCCGGCCGCACCAGGGGCAGCAGCGTGGTGCCTGCGGGCAGGCGCACCACCACATCTTCCTCCCCGTGCTTGCGGGAAGGCCAGCGCAGGGACAGTTGGCGATCGAGCGCGCGGAAGGCCTCGCCCTGCACCTGCTTGCGATCCAGATAGGGCGTCGTGCCCACGCGCACACCCTTGCGCCAGATATCGATGGCCTCGGCAGCAGCGTTGGCGATCTCCTGGGCACGCTCAGTGGCTGCGGCCTCGGCAAGCGCCTTGCGGTGGGCCGCCTGGCGAGCGCGCTCGGCCTCGGACAGCGGCGCCCAATCCACCTCGACCTTTTGCCAGTCGCCGCCCCGGCGGTAGGTGCCAAAGGCGCCAACCACATACTCTCCGCCGGCATCGGGCCGGAACAAGTACATCTTGAACCAGTCCTTGCCACCGGCGCCGCAAGTCGTCTTGCGGCCGGCCCGGATGCGGTCTGGCATGACACTGCGGTCCCGATCGCGCAGCTCGATACCGAACTGCTCCATCTGGTGCAGGACGTCCTGATAGTTGTCCATCAGTCTTTGCCCCCGTTCATCTGCCGGAGCTGAGCTGCGATCTGCAGCGCTGTACCCATGACACGCTCCAGTGCGTGCGCCATGCGCGCTGTCTCGGTGACAGGGTCCAGCGGCACTGGAGGGGCATATCCAGCGCCACGCATATAGAAAGCCGCCAGGCCGTGGAAGCCGATCTCGCGCGCCTTGCGCATCAGTAACAGCACCTGGCCCGGGTTCAGCCGCTCGGAACGCGAGGGGTTGAGCGCATCCAGCAGGTATCGCGCGGCGGCCTCGGGCGTCTTCTCCGGGTAGAGCATCTCGCCCACCTTCTTGGCGCCGCCCAGGCGCTGCACGGCCGCCTTGGCCGCGTCTAACTCATCGTCATACATCAGGATTTCATCGTCATCCATGGGTCACCTCTCTACTGTGATCCGGCCGGTTTCCGGCCCCGTTCCGAACGGTTCCGAATCTTTCGGAACCGTTCGGAATGCCTCGACGAGGCAAAAAAAAGAGACTTCGGTGCATGAACCCATGCACCGAAACCTCGCAAGAAAAAGCCGCCCAGGCCCATGACGGGCGCCGGGCGGAAAATGCGCCCGGGGCGGAACACGCCCCTGGCAACCACGAAACCAAGAAAGGACACACCCATGCCGGCCAACACACCACTGCGCCTCGAGGAGGCCCTGCAGCGCATCGACGCCATCGAGGCGGCGCTGGGCGCGCTGACCATGCTGGCCGTGCAGCACTTGCCGGCGGCCGAGCAGCGGCGCTTCGCGGAAGCGCTTGCCACCTTCGGCGCGGCAGCGGAAAAAGAAGGAGATGTGGCCACGGCTACTCTGCTGACCGGGCTGCACGGGGCGGCAGTGAGTGGGTCGGGCGCGTAGCGCGCCAATCGATCCAGCGATCGGAGAGCCTGACGGCGTCCAACGCAGCGACGTCGCTGGCGAGAGCCGGGAAGATGGGCGCACGTGCGTGGGTCGGCCTGGCTGTCCTGACCCACGACATCGCAAGTACAGCAACCAACATGTTGCGGCGGGTGATGGGCCTATGCATTGCCATCCCCGACGTCAAGAGCGGCCGCGCCCTGCGTCGCAGCATCCAACATCTCGGGCCAGATCCGTTTCCACCGCACAGGGAACATCGCTGGGCGGGAGACCGCACCCAAGGTGAATTTCTCAATGTCAGCCCCGTGCTCGGCAGGGATGGGCCGCTCGCCGTTCGCCATCTTGTTCACGAACGAGGGCGAGACGTTGAGGTGGCGCGCCAACCCGGCGCAACGCCCTCTCCCGCCGGTCAACCAAGATTTGAGTAGGTCCATGGCGCGCATTTTATTCCCCAATGGGGAAAGTAACGCAAGACCCATTGGGGAATTTTCTTTTTCCCCCGTGGACAGTGGAATCGCCCGGATGCGAACTGTTGAAGAAATTAGGCGCGCCAACCTGCAAGTGCTGGTCGACCAGCACGCCGGGATGGCGAACCTTTGCGAGAAGCTGGGCTATGCCCGGAACGAGACCGCCACGCTCACCCGAATACTCAACGCCAACGTAAGGCACGACCGGGGAGGCAAGCCTTACAACATGGGCAGCCCCATGGCGCGGGAGATGGAGGACAAGCTGCAGCTCGAGGTCGGATGGATGGACAACGTGCACAAACGCGAGCAGGAGCCCGCGCAATCCGCACCAGTTGATTGGCCTTTCACAATCGCCCGAGCCAGGCTTGACGCGCTTACGCGGGAAGACTGGATACGACTCAACGCTACCGTGCAAGCTGTAGTGGAGACACGGGAGGCAGACGCCCTCACAAAAAGCCATAGAAGCGCAGCCTGAAAAGCGCGCTTCAGCCAGGATCTATATCTTCAAACAACGGAACCGGGAGGAGGTTGTCAGGTGATCTCAAAGCAATGTCTAAAGTGCGGCCAGACCGCTTCTATCGATCCATCAACCACCCTGGCATGCCCTCACTGCGGCGCCATCTACAGCAAGGTGGAAGCGGTTGCGCAGACCCAGGCCCCACGGCGTGCCGTGCCTGTAGCCCCCATCCGTCAACAAACAGCGGGTGATGGCACCGACGTAGACCCAGCAGAGTTTGTGGACACCCTGCGCGCGGCGAGCATCTATCCCACGTTCAGGGCCGTAGCCAACCTGCTCTACTGGTGCGGCGTCGTTCTCGCAGTCCTGATCCTGCTCGGCGGGTTGTCGCTTTCCATGCGGGCCGGATTTCCTGCCGCGATCGGAGGCATCGCTGGTGGCTTGTTGGTGTTCATCTTTGCCAGAGTGGGGAAAGAGATGAGTCTGATGCTGGCGGACTTGAGCGACGCAACGGTAAGGATGGCTGCGAACGCTGAGAAAGCTTCCCCAAAGGGCTGAGTAGAAAGCCACAACTTTCCCCAGAGGGTATAGACAACTTTACCCACCGGGGAAATAATCGCCTCCACGCCCATTCCGGGCGCTGGAGGTTCCATGTCCCTTGCCCCCCTTCTCGCGCTCCATGAAGCGCTTCAAGAGGCCGAGCAGTTCGTCGCCGGCTTCGAGAACGATCCCCACCAAGAAACCGATGTCGGCCTGCTGCTGAAGAAGCTGCGCGGCCAGGTCGACGTCGTGCGCGTCACCATCGACATCACGCGCGCCCATGACGCAACCCAGATTGCGACGACCAGCGTTGCCGGCATCCGCGAGGAGCTGGGCCTGCGAGGTGCAGCATGAGCACCGTCCAGCCCATGCTCAACCTGGTGGAGCACCTCACCAGCGCTCCCGGCGGCCAGCCCAACCCCATCACCGCCAGCCTGCTGCTGTCCTGGCTTGCCTACCCGCTGCAGCACCCCGACGGCAAGCTCACCAAAGCCATGGTGCTGCGCGGCCCGCGCGGGAACGGCACGGCCATGCTGCTGGACGCCATGGCGCTGATCCACGGCGCCGCCTACCTGCCGCTGGGCCACGTGGACCTTCTCACCTCACACATCAATGGATTCCTGTCGGGCAAGCGCCTGGTGCGGCTCGACGAGATCCCGAAACTGGAGGAACAGCGGGCCCAGCTCAAAGCCCTGATCAGCCAGCCCGCTTTGCGCACCCACGCGAACGGCCGCAGCCCCCGCGTGGAACTCAATCGCCTGAATTTCGTTTTCGTGACGAGCGATGCCAACCCGCTCGGCACAGACGATCGGCGTTATTTCGCTATCGACACAGCCCGAACGGCCATCAGCTCGCCCGCGCTGTTCCGCGAACTGATTCACTGGCGCGGCCGTGGCGGCGCTGTCGATTTCGGGGAGTACTTGAGGCAGTACCAACTGGACCAGGACTTCCTGCTGGAGCACGCGGTCGCTGGAGGCGCAGCATGAACCTCACACTGCACTTCACCGAGTGGGAATGCGGCCACCACCAGGAGAGGCCGGCCGACATACAGGTCAGCAGCATGGAACAGGCCGCGCAGATCCTCGCCGCGCTCTCGCACAGCATCAGCCAGCCCGGGCATGCACACGGCGTGCTGATGGATGAAGCCTATGCCACACCCATCTACCTGACCGACGACTACTTCAGCGTGGGCCACGGCGAAAGTGGCGTGATGCCCAAGAGCCTATTCTTCGGCTGCGGCTCTGAGCGCCCCACCCTCTTCTACGGCACTGAAGCGGAAATCGCCAAGCTTGAGAGCGAGGCCTACGCACACACAGCCGAATGGGTGTATGGCGGCGCCCTGGCGCGCTGGGATGGCAAATCGTTCTTCGACGACAGCGTTGCAATGACCACGCTCAGCCTGGCCGAGCTGGAGGCCTTGGCAGACCCGGACCGGCTCCCCAAGACGCGCGATCTGTTCGATCTGCCACCGATCTTCCGGCCGGCCAGCGATGCGCTGCAGGAGCTGCAGGCCGACATCGACGAGAACAACGGCGTCGAGCCGCCCTACGAGCTGCCCCACCCGCTGGAATGCAAAACGCTCCTGCCTGCGCACGGTGCCCTGCCAATCACGATCGAGTACTGCGCCAAAGGCTACCAGGCCAAGGTCCGCGAAGAATACGACGCCCTCGGGGCATATGAGCTGGAGGCCTTCGTCGTGTACCGATACCACGCAGGTGTCTGCGCCCCCTTCTACATCGGGACGGCGGCATCCTTTGTTCATGGCCGGCTGTACAGGTCCGAGAACATCCACATGGTGCCGGACTGCTACGGCAACCTGACCGAGGTGCGGCCATGGTGAACATCTACCGCGTTCGCGTCGCCGGCCGCACGTTCACCGGCGCCTACTTGAGCGGCGGCCTGGCCGTCATCCTGGCGCAGTGCTTCCACCGCGCGCACAGCGCATCAGCCATCCGGGTGCAGCCATGAGCAAGCCGCACATTGAACTGGATGGGCCGCACCCCAATCGCCGGCATCAACGCATCGTGCGCCGTCAACTGCAGGCCCTGGCAGCCATTGCTGCGGCTCTGATCGCAGGCCCTTTCATCGCCTCGGCAATCCACCTGTTCACCGGAGGCTGACCATGGAGCTGCGCATTCAAGGCCAGGTCACCGCCTGTGTCTGCCGCACCACCACGGATGGCCGACCGGTGCTCGAGGTCGAACTCAAGACGCAGGACGGCCAGGCCGTGCATGCCCGGCACATCTACCCAGACAGCACCGCCAGCAGCAGCCATGCCGCCATGACGCTGGCGCGCCAGCTCAAGGGCCAGCAGGCCGAGCTGTACACAACCGCCCCCCGCTTCACCTGGCAGCGCATGGACTGCCTGGCCCAACTCATCCGCGCCGTTTCCACGGCCAGCCCCCGCAAGGATCTAGCATGAAACCCGCCCTGACCCCCATCAACCACGGCGCCGGCTTTGGCACAAATCGCCGTGCCATCGACTCTGCGCAAGAGCCTGTGCCATCCGCCAAGGCGCTGCGCCAACGCCGCATGCGCGAGCGCGTGACCACCCCCGTGCGCGAGCAACCGATCCGGGCCAGCACCACCAAGGGCACCCTGGTGGCAACGGAGCTGCAGCCTTCCGTGCACCCGGGCGCCATGGACGCCTTCAAGCTGCCCAGCCTGATCAGCGGCAAGCGCGTGTACCCCCGGGGGCACTCATGAGCAAGCCCGCCTGCAGGGCCTGCTCGCACTGGCAGCCCGACACCAGCGACGCCCGCATGGTGCGCCTGGGCTTCGCCCACTGCGGCAAGCGGTACGCACCAGGCCACACGTTCGCGGCCACAACGCAGTGCGATCAATTCGACCCCATGCCCACCGAGCTGCTCGACGCGCGCCGCAAGGTAGCCGCCGAGCGCGTGCAGCAACTCAACGAAAAGGAGGCCAGCCGTGGCTCCCAAAAGTAAAGACCCCCTGATCGACCGCGATGTCGTCATCAGCGCCGAGGCCACTGGCAAGGGTGGCAAGCCCCACCCCCAGGCCGGCCAGCGCGGCAAGGTGATCGGTAAGACGCCCGGCGGGCGCCAGTATCAGATCGCCGTGGGCGACAGCCTTGTCAACCTGCCCATGGATGCCTTCGAGGTCGTGAACGATCGCGGCCCCGCTGATGCAGCCAGCCAGCACCCCACGCTGCCCATCATCCAGATCGTGCCCAGCCGCACCAATCGCCGCGTGGTCGAGGACGATGCGTTGCACGACATGGCCGCCACCATGAAGCTGTACGGCGTGCTGCAGCCACTGCTGGTGCGCCGCCTGCCGGCCGAGCGCCTGCAGGACACCTTCGAGGACGCGGCCACGCGCCACGCAACGCACGAAATCATCGCCGGCGAGCGCCGCTACCGCGCCGCCCAGATCGCCGGCCTGCGTGCCGTCCCCATCGTCGAGCGGGATGCGGACAACATGCAGGCCCAGCTGATGCAGCTGATCGAAAACCTGCACCGCATTGACCTCAACCCGCTGGACGAAGCCCTGGGCGTGCAGCGCCTGGTCGAAGACCACGGCATGAATGCCGACACAGCGGGCGAGGCCCTGCGCAAGAGCCGCACCCATGTGTTCGAGTCCCTGCGTCTGCTGACGTTGTGCCCCGAGGCCATCACCGGCCTCAAGGCAGGCACGCTCACGCGCAGCGTGGCCCTGCTGGTGGCCCAGCGGCCCACGCAGGCCATCCAGGCCGAGTACACGCAGCGCGTGCTCACCGGCGGCCCTGACAACGGCCCCATGAGCTACCGCAACGCGCTGGACCTGGCACGCCGCAGCTACATGCTCAAGCTGGACCAGGCCCCTTTCGCGCTCGACGACGCGACCCTGTGCCCTGCTGCCGGCGCGTGCACGGTCTGCCCCAAGCACACAGGCGCGTCTCCCGAGCTATGGGACAAGAGCGATGCAGACGTCTGTACTGACACCGCCTGCTTTGCCGACAAAAAAGAGGCCCACTTCGACCGCGTCAAAGCCCAGGCCCAGCAGCGCGGGCAGCAGATCATCACCGGCCGCCAGGCCCGCGACATCATGCCCAGCGAGAACGGTGCGCCACGCGGCTACCTGCTGCTGGACAAGCCCAGCCAGGGCAGCAGCGCGCCCGTGCGCCAGGTGCTCGGCCAGGACGTTCCGGCGGCCAGCGTGGTGCTGATCGAGGCGCCCAGCGGCAACCTGGTGGAGGCTGTGGCAACGCACACCGCCAGCGCGTCCGTGAAGGTCAAGGGCGAGCGCCAGGCGGCGGCCAAGGCCCAGGCCGAGCCACCAGCCGAGCCCACGCGGGAAGCGCTGCAGCGCGAGTACGAAATGCGCTGGCGCGAGCGCGCGGCGGAGGCAACGATCGACGGGCTCCTGCAGTGCCTGCCCGAAGGGCTGGACCATATTCCCAGCCGCATTGCCCTGCAGATCCTGAAACTGCTGGCCGTCCAGACCCCCCCTCGCCTCCTGTACCGCATGTTCCAGGTGGACGGCAAGGATGGTCGGGCAGAAATGGATCTAGAGAATGCCCTGGAGGATCTCGCGGAGCAGGATCTACCCGCTCAGATCCAGTACATGCTCATGATGGGCTGCACCCTCGGCCTGGACCAGGGAGATCCACTCCTCGAGGACTTGGTGGACCTGTCCAACGTGGATCTCGAGTCGATCCAAAGCCAAGTGCAAGACGAGATGAAAGCCGAGGCCGCCGCACGCGCAGGCAAGGCAGCACCCACAGACAAGGCCACACCCAAACTCAAGAAGGGCAAGGCCACTGCCTCAGAGGCCAGCCGCGCGATCGCCGACGCGATGGCCGCCGCCGAGGTCACCACGCCCAACTCTATTGAACCGCTGCAGCAGGTCCGTATCCGCGTCGACCTGCGCGGACCCGGCAAGAAGCTCCTGCCCACCAGGGGACGCCTGGCCATGGTCACCGAGCGCCTCGGCGACCGCGCGTGGCTGATCGAGCTGCCCATCGATCCCGAGGTCGACCTGCTCAACGAAGACGCCCTGGACGCGGCCGAGCGCTGGAACCTGAGCGCCGACTACACCGAGCTGGAAATCATCAATACCGAGCAACAGGAGGCACGCCAATGACCACAACTTCTGATCGTGACAGCCACTTCTTCCTGGCCGGCTTCAACTGCCATATGCACCGCAATAACGCCAACATCGTGTGGAAGGAAGCTCTGGCCACGGCGCCTTCTGCATGTGCTGAGACCCATGGCTTAGTGGCGGCCTGCGAGGCCGTCATCGCCGAATGGTCTCGGCAGAAAGGCTTGTTCGCCGTTTTGTCACGGGACGGATGGATGGATGACCGCGTGGCCGAACTGCGTCTCGCCATCCAGACAGCACCTGCTAAGCCCGCGCCCACAGATTGCCCCCCGGCGCGCGTCGACGCACAGACCGAGCCCAGCCGCCACTCCGCACCGGGCTTCAGCGTGGACGCGACGGCCATGCTCGACCAGATCAAAAAGCTGGCCGAGGAACTGATCAAGCTATCGGCCAAGGCCCAGGTTGCGAGCCCTGAGACGCCTGCTGCGCCCGCTGAGCCGGCAGTGGTTACACGCCGGACGCTGAGGAGCAAAGCCGAGCGTGATGTGATCGACGAGCGCCGCCGCCAAGTGAGCGCTGAAGGCTGCTCCACCAAGCATGACGACGTGTATCAGGGTTCCGAACTCGCACTCGCAGCAGCTTGGTACGCAACCCCTCCATTCACTCGGTTTGCGCTCGACGCCAACGACATGGGCCTCTGGCCCCTTAGCTGGCTTCCCACCTCGTTCAAGCCGGGTGATCGCCGCCGCGAGCTGGTGAAATCTGGCGCGCTGATCATCGCCGAGCTGGAGCGCCTGGACCGTGACGCAGCCTTGGCAGCAGGCGAAGTGAAGCCTTGACCATGCAAAACCCCCAATTCATCCTGGGCCTCGAAGACGAGTTGGTCGTAGACGAATTCGCCTGCGGCGGCGGCATGTCCGAGGGCATCGAGCAGGCCATCGGGCGACATGTGGACATCGCCGTCAACCACGACAGCGATGCGTGCAGCATGCACGAAGCGAACCATCCCCAGACTGAGCACTACCGCAAGGACGTGTTCGAGGTCTGCCCGCGCAAGGCCACGCGCGGCCGGCCGGTGGGCCTTCTGCACATGTCGCCAGACTGCACCCATCACAGCCAGGCGCGCGGCGGCCAGCCGCGTTCCAAGAAGCTGCGCGGCCTGGCCTGGATCGGCGTGCGCTGGGCAGGCATGAAGCGTCCGCGCATCATCACGCTGGAGAACGTCAAGCAGATCCTGCTGTGGGGGCCGCTTATTGCGAAGCGCTGCCCCAAGACGCGCAGAGTCGTGAAACTGGACGGCACCGTGGCCGCACCCGGCGAGCGCGTGCCGGTGCACGACCAGCACCTGGTGCCCGACCCCAAGCATGTCGGCCGCACCTGGCGAGCGTTCGTGCGAGCGCTGGAGCGCCTGGGCTATGTCGTGGAGTGGCGCGTGCTCTGCGCTGCTGACTACGGCGCCCCGACGACGCGTAGCCGCCTGTTCATGGTGGCCCGCTGCGACGGCGCGCCCATCCAATGGCCCGAGCCCACGCACTTCAAGGAACCGAAGAAGGGGCAGAAGCGCTGGCGGTCGGCCGCCGAGTGCATCGACTGGAACATCCAGGGCCGCAGCATCTTCGAGCGCGACAAGCCGCTGGCCGATGCCACGATGCGGCGCATCGCCCACGGCATGAAGCGGTACGTGCTGGACAGTGCGGACCCGTTCATCGTGCAGATTGCAAACTGGTCACGGCATGGACTGTCCAGCGCGAAAGACCCGCTGTCCACTGTCACGGCTTGGCCGCGTGGTGGATCGCATGCGGTTGCTGCCCCTGTGATGGTGCAGGCCGGCCACGGCCAGGGCACGCCGGACGCGCCACGCTGGAGCTACGGGGCCAAGGATGTGCACCAGCCAGTGGGCACCGTGACGGCCAGCGGCGGCGGTCAGGCGCTGGCCGTGGGCACCATGGTGCAGATGGGCTACGGCGAGCTTGATGGCCAGGCCCCTCGCGCGCTGGACTTGGAGCAGCCCATGGGCACCGTGGTGGGCGCTGGCAAGTTCGCAGCCGTGGCCGCATTTGTCGAACAGGCGAACGGCGGATTCAATGCCACGCCGGCCCACGATGCCCGCTCGCCGATGACCACCAGCACGGCCAGCGGATCGCAGCAGCGCGTCGTCACCGCCCACCTGACCACGATGCGCAGGAACTGCATCGGCAAGGAAATGCGGGAGCCAGTGCCCGCAGTGACTGCCGGCGCGGAACACCACGCACTGGTCGAGTACCACCTATCACCCGAGGCAGAGGTCGGTGCACTGCGCGTGGCTGCATTCCTGATCCGCTACTACGGCCAGGGCGGCCAGCTCGGCGAGCTGCGCGAGCCCATGGCCACCAGCACCACCAAAGATCGGCTGGCACTGGTCACGGTCTGGCTGCGCGGCACGCCCTACGTGGTCGTGGACATCCAGCTGCGCATGCTCACGCCGCGCGAACTCTACAACGCCAACGACTTCCCCCGCACTTATGTCATCGACCGTGGGCACGACGGCCGCGTCTTCTCCAAAACCACCCAGGTGCGCATGTGCGGCAACGCCGTGCCGCCATCGCTGGGCAGAGCCGTCATCGCGGCGAACTGGAACAGCCGAGCAGCACTGAGGAAAGCAGCATGATCCCCGCACTGAGCATCCGCCAACCCTGGGCCTGGCTCATCGTCCACGGTCACAAGGATATCGAAAACCGCGACTGGAACACCACGTTTCGCGGCAACGTGCTGGTGCACGCCGGCCTCACGATGACCCGGGCCTACTACGACCAGATCACCGAGGAGCTGGGCAACGCCGGCATGCTTCCCGCCAGCGGGCTTCCTGCGTACGAGGAGCTGCAGCGGGGCGGTTTGGTTGGCTGGACCCGCATCGTGGACTGCGTGGAGCACAGCACGTCGAAGTGGAAACAGGAGGGCAGCTTTGGCTTTGTCCTGCGCGACAGCCGACCTATGCCCTTCGTGCCATGGAAGGGTCGCCTGCAGTTTTTCAACGTCCCAGAACACGCACTGGAGGCACGCAGCGATGACCAGCGCTGACACTGAAATCTTCACAGTCGAAGACCTTGCCGCGATGTTCGACTGCGACGAGGAAACAGCCTCGGCGCGCCTGAAGTGCGGAGACCTGCCCGGCCTCAAAGTGGGCCGTGGCTGGATCATTCCGCGCCAGGCCCTTTTCGAGCGCCTGAATGAAATGGCGCTCGAAGAAGCGGCCGCAAGGCGCGCCCAACTGGAGGCAACACGCGGCGTAGCTCAGCGGCGCGGCAAGGCCGCACAGGCCGCGTCTGCAGCCCCTGCGGTCGCACCGCCGGCAGTACTCCTGCCAACCGCTACCCCCAAGCCGCGTGGCCGCCAACGGCGCGTGCCACCTCCCCTGCCGCCGCTGGCTGCGGCCGGCTGCTAAGACCACATCCGGGCCGCCAGATCTTCCGCACGGAAGCTGGCGTACCGCTGAGCCATCTTGCTGCCAGGCGCCCAGCCCATGATGCGGTGAATCTCTGCCTCGCGGAACATCCAGTCCCCTGTCTTGGTACGCATCTCGAACCATAGGCACGTCGCCTCATGCCGCAGGTCGTGCTCCGTCAGACCGTCGCACTGCGCATAGCTGAACAGGCTGGCGAACCGATTGGACAGCCGCGACGAGACCCTGGCCAGCTCCTGCGCATCCTCTTCCCCCGTCCACCACGGAAACACCAGCTGCTGCTCGCCATCATCCGGCAGGGCCTGCAGGTAGGCCTCCAGCACCCCGAGCAGCTCGGGCCGAATGGGCACCTCGCGGTACTTGACCTTTCCGTGCCACTGCTTGCTAGCCTTGGCGCGGATGACCCGCGTCGCCAGGCCGAACTGCCCACGCCGAAGCGTATAGGCCTCGCGCAGCCGCAGTCCGGTGTACAGGATCAGCAGGAACATTGCGCGCAGGGCTGGCGCATCGTCCAGCTTGATGGTGCGCTCGCGGTCCGGCCGCCGCTCGCCGGCCAGCACCCGTTCGATGCGCTCCAGCTCGCCAGGCAGCAGCCGCCGCTCGCGCTGGACATCTTCCTTGGCAACCTTGGGCCTGGCCTGGTCCCCGGCCGCAGCGTTGAGCGCCTCGATGTCGGCCCGGTCCTTCGGGGTGTATGTGGCCGCACCCTTTGGCAACAGACGCAGCGGATTGCCCACCATGGCGTCGGGATGCTGCCGCAGCCACCAATCCAGGCAGCGTGACAGAGAGCCCACGCGCTTGCGGATGGTGCCCGGCGAGAAATTGCGCTCCAGCTTGAGGCTGCGCACCCAGGCCTCGGCCCATTTGTAGGTGAGGTCGGCGATCAGCACCTTGCCCACCTCATCGACCAGCAGCTCGAGGACCGGGATGTCGGTGGCCGCCGGCTGGCCTGTGTTGATCCAAGCCACCAGCACGAATCGCAGCCGCTCAGTGGGCTTCGGGGCTGAAGCCGTCTGCTGCACCAGGCCCGCCGGCACCACCCCGGCAGCGAGCAGCTGGTCGACCTGCTGGCCGTACTGCTCAGCCTCGGCCTGGTCGTCGAACGTCATATAGACCGGCTTCGGCAGCAGCTTGCTGCGAATCGTCAGCTCATATCGCCCTCGGGGCGTTTTGCGCACACTCGACAAACTCACCTCCCTGTGAAGTTCGGCCGGAGTGTACTCACCTCATCGACAAACTATGCAAATTAGGCGTGGTTCGACCGCAGTTTCTGCGCGGTTTGAGATCGATTGAGCCTATATTGAATCGTGCCGGAAATGAAAAAAGGCCCCGAAGGGCCTTATAAGTATTTGATTTTCTTTAATATTCTTGGAGGCGCGAACCAGAGTCGAACTGGTCTAACCGGATTTGCAATCCGGGGCATAACCGCTTTGCTATCGCGCCAAGATCACTATCAAACAACTACAGCATTGCTGCAGTTTTTAAAAACTGGAGCGGGAAAACGGGTTCGAACCGTCGACCTCAACCTTGGCAAGGTTGCGCTCTACCAACTGAGCTATTCCCGCAAACATTCAAGCAACTACCCGTCACCTGAATCGAACGTACACAAGGCACATTCAAAACTGGAGCGGGAAACGAGTCATGCACTAGAGCGCTAAGTCTCTGTTTCCCAATCACTTTCTCCACTGTGGTGATCAGCGAAGAACTTAATTATAGCCTTGTTTTTCGCCCTCGGCAACAAAGTTCATCCAACCACTTCCACCAGCGTCCAAGGATGGTCCATCCACCCTCCGTTACGTCTGATGCGTCGAGCTGCTCAGCGGGGTCGCTATCGAACTCCAACTTGCGACGATCATGACTTGCGCTCGCTCCGCAGGCAGCGCGGGGTGGTGGCGCGTGGACTGCCTGGCACCTGGACGGCTGTAGGACACGACCGCCGGCATCGGAATACCGCAAGTACTCATCTTTACATCGCTGCGGCTAACTTCGTCGCAGCGCAACGCGGCGCCAGTGTAGTGGCGGCCAGCCTCAACGAAGGCGTGCAGCAATCCGATTCATCTGCTCGATCTCCGCGCGCTGGCCATCGGAAATCGCTTGGCATAGGTTGACGAGTTCCGGATCTGAGAGCTGCGCCTCGCGGCACATGAGGATAGCTCCCGAATGGTGCGGGACCATAGACGCGATGAACTGTCGATCGCCGATTCCGGTTTGAGCACGGGTAGCGGCAAAAGAACCGAGTGTGAGAACGGCAAACAAGCCGTACAGCACGAGGTTGAGCCGCCGGTTTGGAAACATGCCGGGCATTGTCGCTAGCATGAAGATGCCCATTGGCGCCCACATAGTGATCGCCATGTAGAGCATGTTGAGATTGTTTCTGAAGTCCCTGGCGCCGTCGATCATGCTGAACATTACGAAGTACATGACGACGAGTCCCAACACCATGTTCACCCAGAACTTGGCGTAGGGTCGGCCGTGCTTACCCATCTGACCGGATGTGTGATGTTGATGTTCATGGGAATGTTCAGCCATCTCCGTCTCCTATGTGCTTGGGCAACCTGGCAGGGTCACTGGTACTGCGGCAGATACTTTGTCGATATATCAGCATGTGGAGCGATGCATCACTAACCGCTGATTTCCAGTCCCCAACTGGACGTAGGGGCGTCGAACGCTTCAACTCGCGGGTCTTGAACCGTCTGGATATCAGACCATACCAAATCGGTCTTGATGGGCTTTGCGCCACCTATGACGCTGGTACCGTGAGCGCCAATATCGAGCTTGCGTCCTCATCGCTCGATGGGCCGGCAACTGATCGATTCTTGCATATCAAGCAAGACAAGGCCACCTGCGGCGGACGCCAATGGCCTCCTCCGCCTTCGCTTAGGGCATCGCCTCAAGCGTCCGTCGCAGGCCATAACGACACAACAGCCCTTGGGCAAGAAAGGAGCCGGTGATGTAGCGCACCCGAAAGGAGACGAAGACATGCACAAGGACATTTCAACATCAAAGGTGTTCTATCGTCCCATCGAGGCGGCCATCCGATGGGCTGGGTTGCTGCGGTACCTGCCGATGATCCTGGCCACGATCGCGTCACCGCGTGTCCTGCCTCCGTCGCTGAACTGCCCTCGATGGAATGAGTGCCGACTGCACTCGGAACGTATCTATGACGGCATCCTCAACGGAGAGCTGCCCTACGGCAAGAATGGGATCACGCTCAATGATCCGAAGCTGCTCAATTCTCTGGATCTGACTGTTCGCCACGTCGATCTGAAACGCTGGATGCGCACCCACTATCCCGAGCACCGGCCAGGATTTCTGTTCAGTCGTGGCGAACGCATGGCGCATCCTTTCATCACCATGGAAACAGGACAGGCGATCCTCGTGGAGCGGCTGGCCCTTCAGGCCGCGCTGGAGCATGCCCGGCGCCAGATGCAGGAATTGCAGGAGCAGCGCGACACCTTGCTCAAGCAGTCCACTGCGCTGCTGGCCTCCAAGCAATGCGAGATCAGCGAGCGGGCGGAGACGACCTATCTCAACATCATCGGCGGGATGCTGACGCTGATGCTGGGCCAGTCCCCTTCGGGTGTGCCTTATTCCAGCTTCAAAACACAGGAGGCACTTGTCTCGGCATTGGTCGCCCACTACGGCGGCACCATGGGCATCACGGAGCGAACCTTGAACGGCAAATTCGCCAACGCCAGGAAGTACGTCCGTAGTGCAAGTGAATGAGGTTTTCCAGCTTGTATGTGCAATCGCGGAGATTGCATTTGCAATGTCTTTCCGCAGCCATGTCTATTGAATAGAGGTCACGCCAACAAACGCCACCGAGCGTTCAGGAGTGACCGCCATGTCGCAGACACCTGTACTCCCGCCGAACGAGCGCCGCATCCTGCGCCTCGATGAGGTCGAAGCGAAGTCCGGCTTCAAACGCGCCCACATCTACAACCTGATGAAGAAGCGCCAGTTCCCCCAGGCGCTGCGCCTGGGCGTGCGCGCTGTCGGCTGGGATTCGATCGAAATCGACCAGTGGATCGCCGAGCGCCTCAACCACCGGACCTGACCCGTTCTCCCGCGGACTTCCCATTCCCAGCCGGAGAGCGCCATGCAGGTCGTATCCATCATTTCAACGAAGGGCGGCGTCGGCAAGACCACGACGGCCGCCAACCTGGGCGGGCTCGCCGCGGACGCGGGCCTGCGCGTGCTGCTGCTCGATCTCGACGTGCAGCCCACCTTGTCCTCCTACTACGAGCTGACCCAGCGTGCGCCGGGCGGCATCTATGAGCTGTTGGCCTTCAACGAGCGCGACCTCGACCAGCTCGTGTCCCGCACGATCATCGCGGGCCTGGACCTGGTGCTGTCCAACGACCATCGGGGCGAGCTGAACACCTTGTTGCTGCATGCGCCGGATGGCCGCCTGCGGCTGCGGCATCTGCTGCCAGCGCTTGCTCCCCTCTACGACCTGGTGCTGATCGACACCCAGGGCGCGCGTTCCGTGCTGCTGGAAATGGCGGTGCTCGCCTCCAACCTTGCGCTGTCGCCCGTCACGCCGGAAATCCTCGCGGCCCGGGAGCTTCGACGCGGCACCATGCAGTTGCTCGAAGACATTGCGCCGTACCGGCACCTGGGCATCGAACCGCCGCCGCTGCAGCTGCTCATCAACCGCGTCCACCCGGTGTCCGCCAATGCACGGTTAATCCAGCAGGCCCTGCGCGACCTGTTCCAGGACCATGCCGGTATCCGCGTACTCGCCACCGACGTGCCCGCCATCGAAGCGTATCCGCGGGCCGCGACGCGCGGCCTGCCGGTGCATCGGGTCGAGCACCGCCAGCCGCCCGGCAGAGTCGCCCCTGCCGCGCTCGACACGATGCGCACGCTCGCGAGCGAGTTGTTCCCGCAATGGCAGGACCGACTGGCTCAAGTATCCGGCCGCCCGCAGCGACCTCTTGATCCTGGGAGGCCCCATGGCGAACGCACATGAGCTGGCCCGCGGCCACAAGCGGCTGCGTTCCCTGATCGAGTTCGCGGTCGGTGAAGGCTGGCACGTCAAGCGCACGCCGGGTGGGCACCTCAAGTTCACCAAGGCCGGCTGCGCGGCGATCTACACCAGCTCGACCGCGAGTGACCACCGGGCCGAACTGAACGCCCGTGCGCAGATCCGCCGCGCCGAGCGAGAGGCCCGCACGGCGCCGGCCGGCGGTCGCGGGGACTGCGAGGGGTGCGGCCATGGCTGACATGACCTCGCAGGACATGGCCAGCAAGCTGCTCGCGGCCGGCTTCGAGCGCAGCGGCCCAGCGGCTACGGCCTTGAGCGACCCGATCGCGGACACGCCCATGGTCGTGACGCTGGACCAGTTGCGGCCCTACGACCATGACCCGCGCATGAAACGCAACCCGGCTTACGAGGAAATCAAGGCGTCCATCCGCGAGCGCGGCCTGGACGCGGCGCCGGCCATCACGCGCCGGCCCGGCGAGGACCACTACATCATCCGCAACGGCGGCAACACGCGACTGGCGATCCTGCGCGAACTCTGGTCGGAGACCAAGGAAGAACGCTTCTTCCGCATATCGTGCCTGTTCCGGCCATGGCCCCAGCGCGGTGAAATCGTCGCGCTGACCGGGCATCTTGCCGAGAACGAACTGCGCGGCGGCCTCACATTCATCGAGCGCGCGCTCGGCGTCGAGAAGGCACGCGAGTTCTACGAGCAGGAGAGCAGCGCCGCCCTGAGCCAGTCGGAACTGGCCCGCCGCCTGGCGGCTGATGGCTTCCCCGTCCAGCGGTCACACATCACCCGCATGGCCGACGCGGTGCGCTACCTGCTGCCCGCCATTCCCACTGTGCTCTATGGCGGCCTGGGGCGCCACCAGGTCGAGCGGCTATCGGTCATGCGCACGGCCTGCAAACGCACCTGGGAGCACTATGCCAAGGACCGCACGCTGCCGCTGGAATTTGACAGCTTCTTTCAGGAGGTGCTGGCGCAGTTCGACACGCAGGGCGACGAGTTCGCGCCGCAGCGCGTGCAGGACGAGCTGATCGGCCAGATGTCCGAGCTGCTGGGCGTCGGCTACGACGTGTTGGCGCTGGACCTGACCGAATCGGAAAGCCGCCACCGGGCGCTGGTCAGTGACCCGACGCCACCTGCGGCGCAGCCGGCGTTGCCTTCGCCCACCGCCGGCACCCCGACTCCGCCGGGCGCAGCATCGTCCATCGCCACGCCTGCAGCGGCGGCCGGTCCTCCACCCGCCAGCCCTCCGGCGTCCGAGCCCACCTTGCGCCACGACGACACGGCGGCTGGCGAAGCGGCCACGGGAAGCCCGGCGGCTGCACCGAGCGATCTGCTTCGTGAGCACATCGTCTCGCCGGCACCGACGACCGAACGGCTGCAGTCGATCCAGCGCATGGTCGCCGACCAGTTGGGCGATGCGCTGCCGCCCGACTTCTCGGCGAGCGTGTTGCAGTCCATCCCGGTGCAAGCCGGCGGACTCTATCCGATCTCCGACGTCTGGTACATCGACGCCGGCCTGGACACGCCCGATCGGCTGCGCATCCACATCGCGCAGTTCGCGCGCGAGATCGCCGGGGAGGCAGGCCTGGACGAGTGCATCGAGGATCGCGCCGATGGCATCGGGTTTGCGTGCCGCGCCCGCGGCCAAGCCCCGTCGCCGCTCGGCCGCGCGGTGCTGACGCTGCTCGCTTGCCTGACGGGTCAGCCCGTCGCCGAAGCGGGCGTGGATGGCGCGCGGCTCGCCGCCGACCTGCCGACCCTGTTGCACGGCCAGAGCCAAGGCCATGGCAGCGGCGCAAGGCGCTTGAGCGACACGGCGTTGGTCAAGCTCTTTCGGCTGCTGCGCCTGGCCCGGCGTCTGCTGGACCTGGAAGCCGGCACCACGGCGCCCGGGACGTGAGCGAGGGAGGCCGCATGTCCACATCGCATCCGCTCAACCAGGCCGTGATCGCCCAGGCGCTGTATGACCTTCGCAACGGCCAACTGCGCCGCTGCAAGGCCATGGGCTTCGGCGAGGCCGAGCTGGATGCGCTCAAGCACCCCGCGCTGATCAGCGTGCTGGCCAACGCCAGCGTCTCGTGGTGCTCGGTCACGGTCAACCGCGAAGTGCTGCAGCGCCTGCTTAACCAGGCACAGGACGTGGAGAAGGAAATCGCCACGGTCGATCGCATGCTGCGGCTGGGGGCCAGCACGGAGATGGTCAGCCGCTTCTATGGCCTGACCCATCAGGAAGTCGCCCTGCGGCGGGAGATCCTCGGCCTGCCCAAGCGCAAGGGGCGCCACCCCGTCCTGGACGAGGCCCAGGACACCGAACTGTGGCGGCAATGGAAAGCCGTGACCAGCAGCAGGAACGTCGATCTGGAGGACGAGACCTCGATTCTCGATGCGGCCATGGACCTGGCCGAGGGCATGTCACTGCCGCTCTCGGTGGTCTGGGCCGCGATCAGGAACTGGGTCGATCAGGGATTGGGCTAGGCCATGGCCGTGGACGACACCGCCCCACGAGCCCCGCGTCAAGGCCCCATCGCACTCGCCGACCTGTTTGACGCTGCGCTGAAGGACCTCGCGCCCAAGTCCAGCTCTGGCGCTCCCGCGTCCCTGCCTGCTCCAACGCCCACGCCTCCTACGTCCGGCGACGCCTTCCTGTTCAGTGGCAATCGGCACGAGAGCGTGCCGCGGCGGCTGTTCCTCGACCGCCGCCTGACGCCGCTGGAGCGCAACGCCTGGCAGGTGTTCCGATTGATGCTCAACGACGACGGCGTGACGGCGTTCCCGACCTATGAGCAGTTGCGGCCGTGGCTGGCGTCGATGCCCTGCGCAGGCCAGGCCTCCCATGAGACCGTGGCGCGGGCGCTGACGCTGCTGCGCCTCACCCGATGGCTGAGCCTGGTGCGACGACGGCGCGACCCCAGGAGCGGCCGCATCCTCGGCAACCTCTATGTCCTGCACGACGAACCCCTGACGCCGTTCGAGGCGATGCAGCTCGACGCCGACTACCTGGCCCTGGTCAGCCAGTCGCTGGGGCATTCGGCCAAGGCCGTCCAGGTGGTGGGACTCAACACCCTCCAGGAGATCGCGGACGACCCGATGCTGTCCGGACGCACCTTGCCGTCGCGGCTGCAAGTGCTCGCCGAGCGCCTGGCCGACCAGGGCATCACCGCCTCCGAAAGTTATCCACAGGCGGATGCGATCCACGATTCCGAAGAAGGGCCCAGGAGCCTTCTTCGGAATGGCGAACGCCCCTCTTCGGAATCCGAAGCAGGGCCGAAACCCGCTCCAGACGGCGCTCTTCGGAATCCGAAGCAGGACCGTACAGTACGTAGTAGTCGTATTGATGAAGTACGTACTACCGCGCAGGCGCGTGCGCTGGGCGACCTGCAATGGCCCAAGCGCTTCGCGGAACTGAAGGCGGAACAGCAGGCCGGAGCCAGGATGGCGTTGCAGCAGGTGGACGCCGCCCTGCGGCAGGCCGTGCTGGACGAATGGGCCGCACGGTGCGGCAAGCATGGCATCCGCAACCCCGCCGGATATCTGTTCGGCATCATCCAGCGCGCCATGCGCGGCGAGTTCAATGCGTGGGCCAAGCAGACCGGCCCGGCACCGCCAACACCATCGGCGGCGCGAGCGCCACCGCCCGAGGTGGCGCGGCAGCACATCGAGCGCCTGCGCGATCTGCTGCGCAAATCCTGAGCACAGGGCCTGGCAAGGCCATGAAGCAGACCTCCTTGGCGGTCGGCAGAAACGGTCCCCAGGGGACGGCTGTGTGGTGAAACCCCGGGCGACGGCGCGACATGCTGCGCAAAACCTGAGTAGAGCGCATGCAAGACCATGAAGCAGACCTCCATGGCGCTCAACGGAACGGTCCCCTGGGGACGGCTGCGCGGCGAAGGATCGTGTCGAA